>Ga0247817_10000001_pt1 | contig 701226 bp, 577 predicted proteins | sample UWRJL212509R1_FD_178010 | JGI IMG/M metagenome (GOLD analysis project Ga0247817, IMG submission 178010) | Plant litter microbial communities from Arlington Agricultural Research Station in Wisconsin, United States - UWRJ-L212-509R-1 | ecosystem: Environmental > Terrestrial > Plant litter >... | reverse complement strand
ATGACGTAGAAATAAGTACCGTCCGTTAATTGATCCCCTGAATTGGATTGACCGTTCCATTCCTTAACGTAGTTGCTACGCTGGTAAACCTCTGTACCGTATCGGTTGAAGATGCCTAAATGTTTAACGTCGTAACCGCTCAAATCAAAGAAGTCGTTGTCTCCATCATTGTTAGGTGATATACCACGTTGAATGATACAGCCAAGATTAATCGTAGTAGTATCTAGAGTAGCCGTTCCTTCGCAACCTCCAATTGGTGTTACTTTAACAGTGACAATACCCTTCGATGTTACCACAACTTCGTTATCTGCTGTTTGCGTATATCCAGAACCACTCCAGTCATAGCTACTAGTTGCAGGATCAAATGAGCCATTTACTGGAACAGCTCTAATAATAAATTTCTGCCCTTCGCAACCATACTCTAGGTTTACAGGAATAACTTCAGTATTCTGAGTCACAGTAACGCTTCTTTCAACTTTACAGCCATTAATGTTTATCTCTAAAGTATAAACTCCAATTTGTGTTACTCCATTTAATGCTGTTCCAACAAATGTGCTACCATCTGGTCGCTCCCAAGTAAAGATTGCATCAGCCAAATTAAAGTTAACAGGCGTGAATGATAGGTTTACAGGTTGGTTTGGACAGATTACATAAGGTCCGTTGAATGTAACTTGCCAATCGGCAATACCTTCTAAAATTGTAATAGAATTAGAACTTTCACAACCAAGAATATTAACAGTTACAGAATACGTCCCGATAGCATTAATCGATAAAGTATTTGTAGTTGAAGTCACGGTACTGTTATCCGGCAAGGTGAAAGTGTATGATGTTACCGGTAAAGCGCTTGGATTATTAGCAAGATTAACTGTAAGTACAGCTGTCTCGCTTCCGCAAAGTTCATTATCAGAAGAAACTATAGACACTCCCCAATTAGTATTGCTATTATTGATTGAGAAATTTTGTTCTGCTGAACATATCTGATTTGTAACAATAACAATATAATTACCATAATCATCGTCTCCGTCAATTAATAGAGAAGATCCTGTTTCTGCAGTCAACGCAATTGTATTTCTAAACCATTGATATGTTGCTGTCGTAAGATCAAATGAATTATCGGTAACCACAACTTGAATTGTAGTCTGTTCATCTGGACAAATATCTTTGATGCCCGTAAGCGTAAATACTGGTTTAGCAATAATGGTTACTGTATCTGTAAATGGAACATCTGGACATTTATTTGCTGGCGTTCCTAAAATTGTGTTAGTAATAGTGTAGGTATTTGGTAAACTATTAACAAGGTCAATTTCTCCAGTCGCTGTGTTAACAAAAACCAGACCCGCAGGAGTTGCTTCAAATAATCCTGCTACACCCGTTGGTCCGAATGCCGGAGATGGATTAGTAGTAGCATTCTGACAATATAACGGATCAAAATTAAATTCTGCATTAGGACGAACAGACACAACTAAATTTACAGGTACAACCAAGAAGCAGGTTGAAAGTGTAAGACTTTCAATTCTTATATAAATTGTCTGCGTAGTAAAATCTCCTGTAGGACTAATTCCTGTAGCGTCATTTTCAGCTGCAAGCGGAGTTAAGTGATACGTAATATCGTAAAGGGTTAAATCTGCTAATTGCAACTGACTGTTAAGGTCTGCTAAGTTAAATGGTGCTGATCCATCATTTAAAACATCATCACAGATGACATAATCGTCCGGCGTTGTTGCTACGATTGGTGGACTTAATGTAACGATGATTTCATCATTTACCTCATTCAATCCACATTTACCTATAACTTTATAGATACCAGATTCTGTAGCTACATAAGTTGAATTGATAGCTCCAGGAATTGGAGTAGTGGAATTATTAAAGTACCATTTGTATGTTCCTTCTGCCGGAACATTATTAAGATCTATAACATCCTCTAATGCGTTCAATGTAATACTAGTTGCACAAGCTGATTTATTGTTACCAAGATTTACGTCACAACATACTGTTTTTCCAGAGTTAGGCGCGTCGAAATTGGTTTGAACCAATCGTATGAAACCAGGATTTCCAAGTCCACCACCTGCAGTTCCAGAATAGTTCGTTATAAGGATTATATAAATTTGTCCAGCCTGGGCATTTGGAATTGACAGTGTTTCTGTAAAACTAGCAGAATAACTACAATCAACGATATTACCTAATGGATAAAAAGTACTTCCAACATTGCTAAATGGACAACTTGGACAGTCAGTGAAACTTATCTGATTACAGCTTTGCTCATCTGAAAAAGGTCCCCAGGCAACAAAATCTACGTCTAAGGTATTACCGTTTGGATTACCATCTGCATCAAAACTTGAATTCTGTAGGATGTTAAAAAACAATGGTCCTGTTGAATCTACTCTTAAAGTATAATACGTTGGGTTTGGTGTCGTATCAAGACACGCTATTGGACCAGCACCTGGAACAATTCCGACAGTATTAGGGAAAATAAATGGATCTTGCGAAGACGATCCGCAGAATGGAGCAGCATTTTGACATGTTGATACCGGTTTAACGCAGATATCAAATACTACAACTTGACTAACTGCTTGATTAGAATATACTCTAATCCAGTATGTCTGTCCAACAACAAAGTTTGTCGCTGTGCTACTTAAAGAGTTTGCAGCAGAACAATATCTTTGAACTAAGCTTCCACATGTTCCTGAGTAAACAGTGTGATTTAAATTAGTTGTTGTGCCACGAACATTTAATAATGAAATAACCATTTGGTTAGAGGTTGCAACGAAATTAAACCATACATCGTCATCCTCTGTTCCTAAACAGGTATTTGCAACACCCGTTGAAGGAGTAGCTCCAATAATATTACCCTCTTTTACTACAAGACATTCCGATCTAACATTTACATCCAAACTTATAACCGTAGAACATTCATCATTTCCGGCTGGAGGTGGCGGTGTGCTAACACATATTTTAAATGTTGCAGATTGCCCTGGAGTACTTGCAGCAGTATAAACTCTAACATAATAAACATTTCCTGGTGTCAATCCAATTGCTACACTTTCGGTCTGAGTACTACAATATAAATTTACTAGAGCATCACATGCTCCTGAAAACAAAGTGTGATTTAAAGTAATTCCTGTAGTTGAGCCTACAATGCTACTCAAATTAATTGTATGTATGGCAGATGTTGCAGTAAACTTAAACCAAACATCATCATCGGAAGTTGTACATCCTGTACCTGTTAATGTAGGAACTGAAGGTGATGCTCCTAAAGTATTTCCTGAAACATTTAACGAAGGGTTACATTCCCATAATGGATTAACCGGGACATCGTATGCATTTACACATTCATCGTTTGCTGGAGGAGATGTAATACAAATGTCAAATTCGGCTGATTGAGACACTACTGAACCTTGTGTATAAACTCTAACATAATATGTGCTGCCAACTACTAATCCTGTAGCTACAGAACTAGTTGCATTGCTACAATAGACAACTGTCAAATTATCACAAGTTCCTGAGAGTAGAGTATGATTTATTCTATTTGTAGCAGGTGTAATTACAATATTTGTAAAATTAATCGTTTGTGATGTGTGAGATGCTACAAAACTATACCAAATATCGTCATCTGTTGTTCCACAAGTAGCAGGTGTTGTTGGTGCCGCAGGTAATGATTGTGATGCGCCAAATGTATTTCCGTGAACAAGACTTTCTGTAGTACATGTTTGTCCTGTATTTACAGTAACTGGTAAAGCTGCTGCACATTCATTGTTAACAGGAGGTGATGTAATACAAAGATCAAATTGAGCAAATTGAGCTGTGGTATTTGTTCCTGATGTATAAACTCTCACAAAATATGTTTCCCCAACAGTTAATCCAGTTGCAAGACTATTGTTAAGCGTACTACAATACATTTGTACAAACGCATTACATGTTCCAGAAAACACGCTATGATTTATTCTTATCGTAGTCGGCGTACTAACTATATTACTAAAATTAATCATGTGTGCTGTGTGTGTAGCTACAAAGCTATACCAAACATCATCTGAGGTAACACCGCATCCCGCAGTAGTTCCGCCGGCAGGTAGAGAACCAGTAGCGCCATAAGTAGTTCCGCGAACAGTGTTAGCCGTTACACAGCTTTGACCTGAATTTACTACAACAACCTTTGCTGCTGAACATTCGTTATTTTCTGGATTAGTAACAAACATAGTTGGAGACAGTACAGTCCAGCTACTTGTTTCGGATCCTGTACAATTAGCTTTGACATAAAAAGTATATGATGTCGATGGTAAAAGTGGAAGTGAATTTAAAGTTGTTAAAACATATCCACTTTGTACACCAGAAACTGTTGCTGGAGTAGGCGGCTCATTTATTGGCGCAGGCCCACCTGTCAAAACTACATAAATATCGTATGATACTGATGGCGGAGTTGAATTATCCGTCCATACCAATTCTGCACTATTAGAAGTAATATTGGTAGCCATCATGTTCGTTGGTTTAGAACATGCTGCGGGAGTACAATTTGTTATCCCTTGATAAACTTGTGAAAGAGGCGATCCTGTTCCGGCAGCTTTTGTAAATAAAACATCCAAAAACGGATTCTGGATTGAAACTCCAATATTTTGTGGTGCTGTTCCAGCTACCGACCAAAATAATTCAAAAGGAATATTATGGCATAATCCAACCGCAATACCATTTGCATTGTTTATTCCTGTAGCACCAATAGTTGTAATTAAAATTCCATTTTGTCTAACTTCCATTCTACCCCCATTCCAAGAGTTTCCACTTGTATTAGTTAGCACAAATTTATAATCACACTTATCAGCTGCATTACACGTTAATGTATTAAATTTTAACGGTCCAGTCCAACGACTTTTATCGTCTCCTGCACAAACAGATCTTATATAATAATGATAAATCGTTGCGTTCGTTAATGGATCTCCAGGCGGAGTAAAAGGTGCATCAACTGTGGTTGTAAACAAAAGCGTACCTCCTGTCAATACGGGATTAACCGGTGGAGGCGGTGGCGTATTTTGTCCTGGAATCAACAATATTTCCCATGACAAGCCTGTTTGAATTCCGTTAGTCCAATCAAAAGTTGCGTTATGTAATGTAATTGAGCCTGGCACTACTGTTAAAGTAGCTGGCTTATAACATGTTGGTAACGTCATGAACGTAAATGGACCCGCCCAAACCGAAGCATTTGGAGAACAAGGAGTTCTTACCCAAAAAGAATATGACAAGTCCGCTTCTAGTGGATCTGGTATAACGAATGTATTATCAGGACTATTCCCTGTATAAGTTGGTATTGTTGATGCAGTTGGCGCAGTTGCTCCAAATGTAGGAACGAAATATATTTCAAAAGCCGTGATTGGCATTGAAGACCATGAAAGTGTAGCGCCATCTGTTAGTATTACTGGTGCCGCAAGATTTGTTGGAATCAAATCACATCTTGGTGCATCACATTTTACAACATCTGTAAATAATATTGTATTTGGTGCATTTAGATTTGTTGGTTTAGTATATAACGTTTGTCCGAAAGAGTTGATTACCGTAACACCACATTGTGCGGGATTAGCACCTGTTGCACTCCAAAAAAGATCAAATGGTACTCCAGGACACATAGGAACCAAAACATCAATCGGACCAGCACCAGTAGCTATTTGCTCACCTAGCGTGGCTACAACAATTCCGTTTTGTCGAACCTGCATTCTGTTTGTGCCCCAACCGTTACTTCCGGTATCATTAAGCTTGAAGATATAATTACACGCATTCGCAGGCTCACAAACCAAAGTATTAAATACAAACGGACCAGCCCAAGAAGTATAAACCCCTGAACCAAAAGTACATTCTGCACGAACCCAATACTGATAAATAGTTGCAGGATTCAATCCTGTTATAGGAACCGCGATTGTAGCACCAGTAGCAGCAAAATTATATGCTCCTGGACCAGATGGTATTGGAGAATTTAAAGGCTGAACCTCAACCTGGAATGATGTATATCCACCAGGATTATCCCAGCCAAGTGTTACACCTGCATTCGTTCCAACCAAAGTCTGATTTGAAGCAGATAGATTTGTTGGTTTTGGCAAACAATTCTCCTGTTGAATCAGAAGATTATAGTTTATCGATGGAGTTGTACTTGAAGATATTACAATATAATATGTTGTATCTGCCGTTACAGCTACATTTAATGTTCTTGGAGTAGTTCCGGTATTTGCCATACCTGCCACACAACTCGTAGTAACTGAAGTACATGATCCTGTATATACGAATATGGATGAATTTGTAGATGCCGCTCCAAGTGGAGTCATTATTAAACTTATATTACCACTTTGTGTTGGAGTATAGGTATAAAAAACCTCACTTCCTTGCAAGTAATTTGTTGTAGCTGGAACTGCTCCACACTGCGTTCCTTGCAATGCATCATATTGATCACCATAAAATCCTGTATTTGCACCCGTAACCTGATAAGGTAACGCAGTGATTTTCAAAGGATCGGCACAAACTGACCCGAGTGGAAGTGTTGTAAAGAAAAATGGCCCCGCCCAGCCACTGGTATAAAATCCTCCTTGAGGATCAACACATCTTGTACGTACAAAATATTTATAGGTAGTCTCCGGCAATAAAGCAGGTCCAGTTCCAAGTCCTGCTGTAAATGGAGGTGGTGGAACATTTACACCTGCTCCTACTGGATCGTTATTTCCGTTAAGGATTTCTATCTCGAAAGAAGTTGCTCCCGCAGGAAACAACCAAGTTAATACCGCTGTAGTTGAATTTACTGTAGCAATTGGTGCGTCAAGACCCGTTGGTGCATTACACTGGGAAAGAATATTTACATTATCAACTAAAAACCTTTCTCCTGCTCTTCCAGGACCAGTTTGAGGGTGAACTCTAACGAATGCTACATAAACTGTTTGACCAATATAATCATCAAGATCGATAACTTTTTCTTCATATTGCGTTATGTCACCATTCAGGTTGTTTAGTTGTCCTTCTGTAAAAGATTGCAAAACCTGATACTGTCCTTGATCATCCTGAACAGCATTAGTAGATATACGAATCTCAAATTTAGTAAACTGGTTACCCGCTTGAGTCTGACGCACGAAAAAACGTAACTGTCCATTTGCTGGAACAGTTCGCTGGTTCATGATAAGCCAATCCTCTTCAGTGTTGTTTTGACCAACATTCACGTTGTTCACATAAGCTGCGTTCCCTGTACCGCCATAACCAAGATATGGCGATGCCGGAGGCGTAGTATTCAGCTTCCACACTTCCGCAGCTCCTAGTCCGTTGGTTCCTGTCATAACTTTCCAGGTAGCGGGTATTCCGCCCTCAAAAGTCTCTAACTGACCGTAACCTAGAAAGGAACAGAAAAACAGTAGTAATAATGTAATTTTTTTCATAATTATGAAAAGTTTAGTGGGTTTTAATAGGGTATTTTTTGAATTTCGAATCCCAAATTTAAAAAAATTTAAGAATATACTAACATAAATTTTATATTTAACTAAATCTAAAATAATTGTAGCGTCGGTTTTGGACACGTAAAATATTTTAAATCAACAGGAATGCTTAAATTTGCTACATATTTAATATTATGCTAGAAAAAGAAAACATAAATTTCGAAAAAACAATAATTGTAGGAATTGTTACACAATCACAAAGCGAGGAAAAACTCAAAGAATATCTTGACGAACTCGAATTCCTGACTTTTACTGCCGGAGGCGAGGTCATCAAACGTTTTTCTCAAAAAATGGAACGCCCTAATCCCAAAACCTTTGTTGGAACCGGAAAAATTGAGGAAATAAACTTATATATAAAGGAGCACAATGTTTCAACTGTAATTTTTGATGACGAACTTTCTCCTTCGCAGTCCAAAAATATTACCAAAATCCTGAATTGTAAAATTTTGGACAGAACGAACCTCATCCTTGACATTTTCGCACAGCGCGCAGAAACTTCCTATGCCAGAACTCAGGTTGAACTCGCGCAATGTCAATATTTACTACCAAGACTTTCCGGAATGTGGACACACCTTGAAAGACAAAAAGGTGGAATCGGAATGCGTGGTCCCGGTGAAACCGAGATTGAAACCGACCGCCGAATTGTGCGTGACCGAATTGCTCTTTTAAAAGACAAAATCAAAATTATCGATAAGCAAATGTCGGTTCAGCGGGGAAATCGCGGTGCCATGGTTCGTGTTGCGCTTGTCGGATATACCAATGTCGGAAAATCAACCCTAATGAACGCTGTTGGAAAAAGCGATGTATTCGTTGAAAATAAATTATTTGCAACTCTTGATACAACCGTTCGTAAGGTTGTAATCAAAAATCTTCCTTTTCTTCTTTCTGATACGGTTGGTTTTATCCGCAAATTACCAACACAATTGGTCGATTCTTTTAAAAGTACGCTCGACGAAGTTCGCGAAGCCGATTTATTACTTCATGTTGTAGATATTTCGCATCCTGAATTTGAAGATCATATCGCATCGGTAAATCAAATTCTGACAGATATCAAGAGCAACGACAAACCGGTAATCATGGTTTTTAACAAAATCGATTCGTACAAACACCTCACAATTGACGAAGATGACCTAATTACCGAAAAAACAAAACGCCACTACACGCTTGATGAATGGAAAGAAACCTGGATGAATGACCTTGGTTCGCGAAATGCCCTTTTTATCTCGGCGACAAATAAGGAAAATTTTGAGGAATTTCGTGAAACAGTATATGAAGCCGTTCGCCAGATTCACATTACGCGCTTTCCGTACAACAAATTCCTTTATCCGGATTATCATGACGCTGTTGAGAAAGACGAAGAATAAAACGCAAAAAACCAGCCTTATAAGCTGGTTTTATATTTTGAACGATTAAGAGCGATTTAAAATCCTTAATGAAACTTAATATCTTAATGATTTACTATTTTGGGCGCGACCTAAAGGTCAGGCTGTCCGCTACAATATTTTGCTTTTGCCTCGTAAACTCCTCATAAGCAAAATGATTTGCGCTTCCATCCTTCGCGCAACCGTGCTAAAATTTCACTCTTCGTTCGATATTTGGCATTTGTGTCCGCCGATTTTAAAACCCGAAATTCACACCAAGACCAAAAACTTGCCTTGTCTGGAATCCGCGGAAAGCGTTATCATCATAAATCGCCTGGAATGCAAGATTCGCCGACATATTTCTATTGATTTTCATAAAGATCGCTAACGAATAATCCATGTCAACATTTTTAGTTTCTTCTAAATAATTGGTATAAAGATTCAGTGTGTTTTCTAATGATACGTTTGTCATAAGATTGAATTTGTAATATCCTGACGCATAGAAACCCAGTTCATAACGCATGAATTTATTGGCATCAACGCCAAAATAAGCACCGTCAATATATCCCGGAATAGATGTGTACATCTTGTCAACAAATGTAAGTTTCGATGTTAGTGGCGCAAGATTTACTTTTAGGTTTTCGTTTTTCTTCCAGAAAAGTCCAGGCCCGAAAGTTAAATACGCCGGCGAGAATATATTGGTATTTGCCGTCCGGATTTCTTTTCCAAAACTATCTGTTTCATATAAATATCCTTTGGTAAATTGTGTCCTGAAATTCAGGAAAAATGAGTAATACCATTCGCCAAATGCTTTTTTACCTAAAACCGAATTAAATTCAAAACGGTCATCTGTTTTTTTCTCATAGTCCGCATTTTTTGTTTTGATCAAACCATAAGAGGCTAAAACTTTATTATCCCAAGTCCAGTCTTTTTTACTCCAGTTGAAGTCGTAATTAACACCCAGATTTCCGGAAATATTATTTTCACCACCTGCAACCCAGTTGTTAAAATTCGACTGATTGAAAAGCAATGATACTTTTCCTCTTGCTTTCCAGCCGGTTTTGGTGGTGTCGGCTAATAGTTTCACCGCCTCTTCGGTGTTTTTTACCAATTCTTTTTCGGTATTCTGTGCGTTCGCAGCAAATGAGCTGACAAAAAGCAGTAAGATGACTAATTTTTTCATGGTCTGTTGTTTTATATAAAGATAATAAAATCTATAGGTATGTTATTTTTTTGCTGCTTTGTATAATGGAACCGCCGAACACGCCTCCCCATACATAATACTTTTTGCAATTGGCTGTAAATATTGGGCTGCGATAATGTAAGCACGCTCCGGAACTGGTTTTTTAGAACATCCTTTTATGATTACCGGCTTATTTTCATATGCTGAATAATCAATTTTCGGAAGCAATTCTTCATACAAGGCCGCATTCAGATCTTCGATAGTTCCGTTAACCACTTTTTTGGCATATGGCGTCAAATGAACCGTAACCAAAATCATCGCCCAAGCCGGAATAATTGCATCTGTACCACAAAAAACCGAAACATATTGATCCTGATATTGCGCCCAATCGTGATTTTTTAAATGCTCCCGGAAATCTTTTTCCTTCAATAAAAATCCTTCGAAAAGCCATTGTGAAATATCAAGCTTGGCACGGAATCCCATCGGAAAATAATCTTCCAGATCGAAAACTTCGAGCGCTGAATTGGCAACTCTGTTGATAATTTCTTCGTCTTTTTCCATAATTTAAAGCATTCCTAATTCCAGTTTTGCTTCTTCACTCATCAAATCCTTACTCCACGGAGGATCAAAAGTGATTTCAACTTCCGCAGCTTTTACATTTTCGATTCCTTTCACTTTCTCTTCAACTTCACGTGGAAGACTTTCGGCAACCGGACAGTTTGGCGAGGTTAACGTCATCAGGATTTTTACTTCATAATCGGTGTTTACCATTACGTCATAAATCAATCCGAGTTCGTAAATATCTACCGGAATTTCAGGATCGTATATTGTTTTTAATTTTTTTACGATTTCTTCACCAAGTAAGTTGGTGTCTATTTCTTGTTCCATATTTTTAGTGTTGAGTATTGAGACATAAGACATGAGATGATGCGGTAAAATCCCAATTCCTTTATCTTAATTCTAATTATTTTGCGACTCAAATGCGAGTGCATACATTTTTATTTGTTTAATCATCGAAACCAATCCGTTTGCGCGTGTTGGTGACAAATGTTCTTTTAGTCCGATTTTATCAATAAATTCGGTATCCGATTTCAAAATTTCGGAAGGTTCATGATGTGAAAAAGTACGGATCAGGATTGCAATAATTCCTTTCGTCAAAATCGCATCGCTATCGGCTGAAAAAACAACTTTGCCGTCCTGCATTTCTCCGTGAAGCCAAACTTTCGACTGGCAACCTTTAATTATATTGGATTCTGTTTTATATTTCTGGTCAATAATCGGAAGTGTTTTCCCAAGATCAATCACATATTGGTAGCGTTCGTCCCAGTTTTCTTCGTCGAACATTGCAAATTCATCAACAATTTCTTCCTGTATTTCCTGTATTGTCATATTATTCTTCTGTTACGAAAGACACTAGTTTATTTACAATTCCTGCAATTTCAACCGGCGGGTTTCCGTGGTCAAATCCTTGTGATTCATACGTTTTTCCATCATATGTGATCCTGAAAGTTGCAATTGCGGCTCCATCATAAAACCTTTTTTCGGTCGGCCCTTTATAGGTCGGGATTTCTTCCAGCTTTACAAATTTATACAAATCTGCAAGTTCTTTCCAATCTTTATCGGTCAGCGTGTAGTCTTTTGCAAGATCATCGCGTTTTCTTGTAATCGCAAGCTTTTCGTTAGCAACAGCAATATTTAAATAATAACCGCGAGAAACCGCCTGATATTCAATTGTGGCTTTTTTCATTTCCTGATTGAGCTCATTATTGCAGCTTTTGGCAAGGAAAAACGTAAGAAATACTAATAGGAATTTCATAATTTTATTTTTTTAGGAAAGCATTGTTTTAGCCTTTTTTACCGCTTCAATCATTAAATCAATTTCGGCTTTGGTGTTGTAAAATGAAAATGACGCGCGAATCGTGCCCGGAATACAAAAGAAATTCATAATCGGTTGGGCACAATGATGTCCGGTTCTGACGGCGATTCCCATTTTATCCATAATCGTCCCAATGTCATACGGATGAATTCCGTCGATATTAAAAGAAATCACCGATGTTTTTTCATCTGATGTTCCAACAATATTCAAACCGTTAATTTCCAGTAATTTTTCAGTTCCATAGCGAAGCAACTCTTTTTCTTCTCTTTGGATATTTTCAAATCCGATTTCATTCAAATAATCTACTGCAGTTCCAAGCACGATTCCGCCTGCAATATTTGGCGTTCCGGCTTCAAATTTATGCGGCAAATCAGCATAAGTCGTCTTTTCAAAAGTTACTTCCTTGATCATTTCACCGCCGCCCTGATACGGCGGAAGTTTATTAAGCCAGGATTCTTTTCCGTACAAAATCCCGGTTCCGGTTGGGCCACACATTTTATGTCCTGAAAACACATAGAAATCACAATCTAATTCCTGAACATCCGGCTTCAAATGCGGAACGGCTTGCGCTCCGTCGATTAAAACTGCTGCGCCAAATTCGTGTGCTTTTTGAATAATATATTGGATCGGATTTATGGTTCCGAGCGCATTTGAAATATGGTTTACGGCAACGACTTTTATTTTATCAGAAAGCAATTTGTCGTATTCAGACATAATCAATTCGCCTTTTTCGTTCATTGGAATTACCCTCAAAACTGCGTCAGTTTTTTCACAAAGCATTTGCCACGGAACGATGTTGCTGTGATGTTCCAACGCTGAAACAATTACTTCATCGCCTGGTTTTAAAATCGATGCAAATCCGTTCGCCACCAAGTTTATTCCGTGTGTCGTTCCTGAGGTAAATATAATTTCATGTAAAAATTCGGCGTTAATGTGCGCTTGGATTTTCTGTCTTGAAACCTCGTAAGCATCTGTTGCGAGCTGGCTTAATTTATGAACTCCGCGGTGAATATTTGCATTTATTTCTTCGTAATATTTTGAAATCGCATCAATCACAACCTGTGGTTTTTGCGAAGTAGCGCCGTTGTCAAAATAAACCAAGGGCTTGCCGTTTACCTTCTGAGAAAGTATCGGAAAATCAGCTCTTGCCTGTGTTATGTCTTTCATTTTTATTTAGAAAAATTCTACACAAAAGTACTAAATCCGAAAAGTATAATTGGTAATAATATGTTATTTGTTAGCGTATTTATTACTTTTACGACATATCAAATCCATGCTTTTTTATGAAAAAAATAAAATACGTCGTTTTAGCTTTAGTTTTAATTCTGCTGATTGTAGTTTTTGTAAATTATCCGAAACTGGATCTTATTTCAGGATTTGCTTCCAAAAGTGTTGCCTCGGCGCATTTTATGGATGCGCGCAGTTTGAAAATGATTGAAGAAGGAGACAATGATATTCCGCTTGTGGATTTAGCTACCAATTCGATTGATGAAGATGAGAAATCGGCGACAGCTTCAGTATTTGGACTTAAAAAAAGAAAAGCAATCTATCGCGACGGACTTGGAGCGGTTTTGATAGATGATGATTTTGATATACATCAGGAATTTGAAGTTCCGAAACGTACAAAAGCTGCTAATAATCTTCCATTTCCGTATGGAAATAATGAGCCAAAAAAAACTATCTTTTCGAACATCGATTACGGAAAATTAAAAAAAGCAATCGATGGAGCTTTTGATAAAAAAAACAACAAAACCAAACGAACTCGATCTGTTTTAGTGATTTATAAAGACCAAATAATTGCAGAGAAATACGACGCCGGATTCTCAAAAAACTCAAAGATTTTAGGTTGGTCGATGACAAAAAGTATTACGGCGACTTATTTCGGGATACTTCAAAAACAAGGAAAAATTAACGTCAACAATCCTGCGCCAATTGCTGAATGGAAGAATGACGAACGTAAAAATATAACGATAAATGATTTGCTTCACATGAATTCCGGCTTGGAATGGGAAGAGAAATACGATAAAATTTCTGATGCGACAAAAATGCTGTTTCAGGACAAAGACATGACAAGAACTCAAATTGATAAACCGTTGGTCGGAACACCAAACAATACGTGGAATTATTCGTCAGGAACGTCCAATTTATTATCGGGAATTCTTCGAAAACAATTTAAATCACATCAGGAATATCTTGATTTCTGGTATTCTTCGTTGATTGATAAAATCGGGATGAACTCGATGATTGTGGAAACCGATATGTCAGGAAATTTCGTTGGATCTTCGTATGGCTGGGCAACAACTCGTGATTGGTCGAAATTCGGATTACTTTATCTTCACAAAGGAAACTGGAATGGCGAGCAGATTTTCGATGAAAGCTGGGCAAAATATGTCTCAACTCCGACCAATACTTCAAATGGAAATTATGGCGCACATTTCTGGCTCAATGCCGGCGGACGATTTCCCGACGCACCGCGCGATATGTATTCGTGCAACGGTTATCAGGGCCAAATGGTTTTCATCATTCCGTCGCTTGACATGGTGATTGTAAGAATGGGATTGAAAGAAGATCCAGCATTTGATTTTAATGCTTTATTGAAAGGGATTATCTCAAGTGTAAAAAACTAAATTTAACCGCAAAGAGCGCAAGGTTTAAAAACTCCTGCGCTCTATGCGTAAATCTTTGCGTACTTTGTGGTAAAATACTAAAGATCAAACCCCATATTCACGCCCAATTTCATCGCAATGATTTTGGTAATTCGTTGTTTTAATTCGGGGATTTTGATACTTTCAATAACTTCATTTGAGAATGCATACATTAATAATGCTTTGGCTTCTTTACGTGGAATTCCGCGTGATTGCATGTAAAACATCGCTTTTTCATCGAGTTGACCAATGGTGCAACCGTGAGAACATTTTACATCATCGGCAAAAATTTCTAATTGCGGTTTTGCGTTGATTGTAGCTTTATCGCTTAATAAAATATTATTGTTTTGCTGAAAAGCATTTGTTTTTTGTGCTTCCTTTTCTACAAATATTTTTCCATTAAACACACCGGTCGAACGATCGTGCAAAATCGTTTTGTAGTTCTGATGGCTTTCACAATTTGGCGTTGCATGTTGCACCAAAGTGTAATGATCTACGTGTTGCTTGCCTTCTATAATTGTAATTCCTTTCAGCGTGCTGTCGATATGCTCGCCTTGGTGATAGAAATTAAGGTTGTTTCTGGTGATATTTCCACCGAATGAAAATGTGTGTACCGAAACATGGCTCTGGTCTTTTTGAGCGATGTATGTATTATCAATCAATGACGCTTCAAGATTGTCATTCTGGATTTTGTAATAATCAACAATGGCACGTTTTTTCGCAAAAATCTCGGTAACAGAATTCGTTAAAACCGGATTTTCATTTAAGCTTTGATGCCTTTCGATAATTTGAACGTGCGCGTTTTCATTAACAATAATCAGGTTTCGCGGCTGAATTAAAAGTGCTGCTTCGGTTCCTGTCGAGAAATTGATGATCTCAATTGGCTTGTCTACAACTTTACTTTTTGGAATATTGATATAAGCGCCCTCGAGTGCAAATGCTGTATTCAACGACGTTAAACTCTCGTCTTTATTCGCAATCTGGTTGAAATATTCATCGATAACGATTTTGTATTTTGGTTTCGTAAGTGCCGACGACATCAGGCAAACATCCAAACCGTCATGAGTTGTTGACGACAAAAACGAACTGAATTTTCCGTCGATGAAAATTACTTTGTAAGTGTCTATTTCGTGTAGAAAGTACTTTTTTACATCGGCAAATTCTACTGCGTTTTCCTCTTTTGGGAATACGCTGAAATCATTTTTCAGTATTGAATTCAGCGATGTATATTTCCAGGCTTCTTCCTTTTTGGTTGGAAAGCCTTTGATTTCGAAATTTTTAATGGCCGAAGTTCGAATATCGTGTAAATCTGAATTTACATCGACGCTTTCTTCGAATGCCATGAAGGATGATATGAGTTTTTCTTTGAGTTCCATTTTGTAACCTTGACTGGATTCAAACCAGTAACCTTTGTTTTTAAACCATTAAGGGATTAAGAAAAATTAAGCTTAATGAAACTTAATTTCTTAATGGTTCAACGTATTAATTTTCCGCTTTAATCCAATCGTAACCTTTTTCTTCGAGTTCGTAAGCCAATTCTTTTCCGCCTGATTTTACGATTCGTCCGTTGTATAAAACATGAACAAAATCGGGAACGATATAATCCAAAAGCCTTTGATAGTGGGTAATTACAACTATTGCATTGTTTTCACTTTTCAATCTGTTTACCCCATTTGCCACGATTCGAAGCGCATCAATATCCAAGCCTGAATCGGTTTCGTCAAGGATTGCCAATTTCGGCTCAAGCATTGCCATTTGGAAAATCTCATTCCGTTTTTTCTCACCACCCGAAAAACCTTCGTTTAGTGAACGAGATAAAAACTTACGGTCGATTTCGAGCAATTCTGATTTCTCACGGATTAATTTCAGCATTTCATTTGCCGGCATTTCTTCTTTTCCGTTAGCTTTTCTGCTTTCATTAATTGCCGTTTTCATGAAGTTTGTAACCGAAACTCCCGGAATTTCAACCGGATACTGAAACGAAAGAAATATGCCTTTGTGCGCGCGTTCTTCAGGAGCTAAATCGGCTAAATCTTCGCCGTCAAGGAAAACACTTCCTTCGGTAACTTCATAGTTTTCATTTCCTGCAATTACGGCCGAAAGTGTACTTTTTCCGGAACCGTTAGGTCCCATAATCGCATGAACTTCGCCGGCGTTAACCGTTAAATTTATGCCTTTTAAAATATCTTTGTCTTCTACTTTTGCGTGTAGGTTATTGATTTGTAACATGTTTGTTTTATTTTTTGAGTCCGAAGATTATCCAACGGATCCTTCAAGGGAAATTTCTAATAATTTTTGGGCTTCAACGGCAAATTCCATTGGAAGTTTATTCAACACTTCTTTACTAAATCCGTTTACGATCAATGCAATTGCTTTTTCTGTCGGAATTCCGCGTTGGTTGCAATAAAAAACCTGGTCTTCACCAATTTTTGATGTTGTCGCTTCATGCTCGATTTTTGCCGATGGATTTTTGCTTTCAATGTATGGAAAGGTATGCGCACCGCAATTATTTCCCATCAAAAGCGAATCACATTGCGAAAAATTACGAGCGTTTTCAGCTCTTGCGGCAATTTGTACTAAACCTCTGTAACTGTTTTGTGATTTTCCGGCAGAAATTCCTTTTGAAATGATCGTCGATTTGGTGTTTTTGCCTAAATGGATCATTTTTGTTCCGGTATCGGCTTGCTGGTAATTGTTGGTTACGGCAATCGAATAAAATTCGCCAACCGAATTATCACCTTTCAATACACACGATGGATATTTCCAGGTCACGGCTGAACCGGTTTCAACTTGTGTCCAAGAGATTTTTGCATTTTTCTCGCACAAACCTCTTTTGGTCACGAAATTGAAAACGCCACCTTTACCTTCTTTATTTCCAGGATACCAGTTTTGAACCGTTGAGTATTTTATTTCGGCATCGTCCATTGCGATCAGTTCGACAACTGCGGCGTGCAATTGATTTTCGTCACGGCTTGGCGCGGTGCAGCCTTCGAGATAAGAAACGTAGCTTCCTTCATCGGCAATAACCAAAGTCCTTTCGAACTGTCCGGTTCCAGCTTGGTTGATTCGGAAATAGGTTGAAAGTTCCATCGGACAACGAACGCCTTTCGGAATGTAACAGAAACTTCCATCCGAAAAAACTGCCGAATTCAACGCTGCATAAAAATTGTCTTTTTGTGGCACAACGGTTCCAAGATATTTTTTTACCAATTCAGGATGTTCCTTGATCGCTTCGGAAATCGGGCAGAAAATAATTCCTTTTTCAGCTAATGTTTTCTTGAAAGTAGTAGCAACAGAAACAGAATCAACGACAATATCCATTGCGACATTATTCATCATTTTCTGTTCGTCGATAGAGATTCCGAGTTTTTTGTACATTTCCAAAAGATCCGGATCAACGTCGTCTAAAGTTTTGTTTGGATCGACAGCTTTTGGAGCAGAATAATAGGATATCGCCTGGAAATCAGGTTTCTCATAATGGACATTCGCCCATTCCGGCTCGATCATTTCTTTCCAAGAACGGAAAGCCTCAATGCGCCAGTCGGTCATCCATTGTGGCTCTTCTTTCTTGAGGGAAATGGCACGAACGATGTCTTCATTTAAGCCAATCGGGAATGTGTCAGATTCTATATTGGTATAAAATCCGTACTCGTATTCCTTATTTTCGAGCTCAATTTTTAAATCGTCTTCAGTATATTTTGACATTCTTTATTTTTTTAGAACCATTAAGAGATTAAGTAAATTAAGGTTTAATGAAACTTAATCTCTTAATGGTTCAAAACTTAAAATTATTGTTTATAGCGAAAAGCTTTCGCCGCAGCCACAAGTTCTGCTGGCATTCGGGTTATTGAACACGAAGCCTTTTCCGTTTAATCCGCCTGAAAATTCTAAAATTGTTCCCGCTAAATACAGAAACGATTTTTTTTCAACTGCGATTTTTACATTATTATCTTCAAAAACCTTATCGTTATCACCTAATTCTTTGTCAAACTTCAGTTCGTAGGAAAGTCCGGAGCAACCGCCACTTTTAACACCTACGCGAACATAATCTTTGGAAGCATCAAAACCATCGTCTTTCATCATATCGACGATTTTCTTGCTTGCCGAGTCAGATACTTTTATCATCGTAATATTAATTTTGTCTAAATTAGGTTGCAAAGATACGTCATATTTACTTTTTTCCATAATCGAGGCCATTTTTATGATAATGTTGCGATATAAAAAATCTATAACGGTCGATTTTGGATTCTACATTAAAAATCCGATAATTGGAATCGATTTAAAATAAAAACGGATAACTGCGAAACTGATATCTTTTTTACAATTTATGATTTTGTTTAATGTATTTCAGTAAAGATTGTTTCTCCGCTGATAAAACTAACATCGAAAAGAGTTGTCACAGTTAGCAAACCATAAGTAAAGTAAGTTTATGTGCAATAGAATTATAACTTGAATTCGGCAGAAACTGTATCTTTACGCTTATTTTTAAAAATTTCGCTGATGAAAATCTACCCAATTGAAGCCGGAAATTTTAAGCTCGACGGCGGAGCGATGTTTGGAGTCGTGCCAAAAACAATCTGGAGCAAAACAAATCCTGCCGATGAAAACAATCTCATAGATATTGCCGCACGTTGTATGTTGATTGAAGATGGAAATCGGCTGATTTTGATTGATACCGGAATGGGGGAAAAACAATCAGAGAAATTTTTTGGCTATTATTCGATTTGGGGAAATCATTCGATTGATAAATCTTTAGCAAAATACGGTTTTCATCGTGATGACATTACTGATGTTTTCATGACGCATTTGCATTTTGACCATTGTGGAGGAAGCATTCAGTGGAACGCAGCCAAAACCGGTTATGAACCCGCTTTTAAAAATGCGAAATTCTGGACAAATGACAATCATTGGGAATGGGCGACAAGACCAAATCCGAGAGAAAAAGCGTCGTTTTTGACCGAAAATATTATGCCGATGCAGGAAAGCGGACAACTGAATTTTATTAATCGGCCAGAAAGTGATTTGCTTAAAAATTCAGAATTGGGATTTGACATTTTCTTTGCCGATGGTCATACTGAAAAAATGATGATTCCAAAGATTTCATACAACGACAAAATCATTTGCTTTATGGCGGATTTGTTGCCAACAGCCGGACATTTGCCGTTACCTTATGTTATGGGTTATGACACACGTCCGCTTTTGACTTTACCCGAAAAAGCAAAATTCCTTACTGAAGCCGCTGAAAACAATTATTATTTGTGGTTGGAACACGATGCACACAACCAAATCATTACGGTTGAAAATACTGAAAAAGGCGTGCGTTTAAAAGAGGTTTTTTCATGTGATGAAATTCTGTAAATTTTTCAACCGGATCTTTAGCCCGGATGGAAGTGAAAAGCCTTGAGGTTACAAAAGCTCATTTTTTGCTGACATAAAAAAGCGACCGAAGGAAGCTTCTTTTATGGCTTTGCAAAAATTGCTTGTGTATTGAAAGCTTGAAACGAACAGCCGGAATAGCTTCAGAAAAATAACTTTTTGAAACCATCTTTGTGGTCATTTCCTGCTAAAATAAAGTTAATTCGTATTATTGCTGTAACTTTCTTAAACTACTTTTGACCAATTGCTTAATTCTAAAAAAATTAAAATGAACGTATCTAGATTAAATTTATCGCTTGTAGCAGCAATTGCGTTTGCTTTTTCTGCTTCTGCACAAGCTACTTATACTGCAAAAAAAGCACCGATTTCTGAAACCGATTTACAAAGATGGAGCCATCTTGATTTGGTAAAGGACAGTGTTCCGGGAATGAGCGTTGATAAAGCGTATTCAGAATTTTTAAAAGGTAAAAAAGGCCAAAAAGTAATCGTAGCGGTTGTAGATTCGGGTGTTGATATTGAGCACGATGATCTTAAATCTGTAGTCTGGACAAACAAAAAAGAAATTCCCGGAAACGGAATCGATGATGACAAAAACGGTTACATTGATGATATTCACGGATGGAATTTCCTTGGAGATGCGACCAATGAAAACCTTGAGTTGGTTCGTCTTGTGAAAAAAGGCGATGATGGTACGGAACTATATAAAGAAGCTTTGAAAGTTTATAAAGATAAAATAGCAAAAGCGAATGAAAATAAGATGCAAGCCGATTTTATTTTCAATGTGAATGCCGCGGTTCTTAATTTTTTGAAGAAAGAAAGCTATACAATTGAAGATTTAAATGCGATGTCAACTACTGACGAAAGAATGAATCAGGCAAAAAACATCATGCTTGAAATATTACCTCAGCTTGGCGATGATCCTCAGAATTATATTAAAGAATATAAAGAACAGGTTGACGATCAGGTAAAATATAACCTCAACAAAGATTTTGACGGCAGAAAAATTGTTGGCGATAATCCAAATGATATTAAGGACACGAAATACGGAAACAACATTGTTGTAGGTCCAGATAAAAAAGACGCACTTCACGGAACTCACGTAGCAGGAATCATTGCTCAATCAAGACACAACGGAATTGGCGGTGACGGTGTTGCGGATAATGTAGAAATCATGGCTATCCGCGCGGTTCCGAACGGAGATGAATATGATAAAGATATTGCCCTTGCGATTCGTTATGCGGTTGATAATGGCGCAAAAGTCATCAACGGAAGTTTCGGAAAAGACTTTTCGCCTCACAAAGAATGGGTTTGGGATGCCATCAAATATGCCGAAAAGAAAGATGTTTTGATCGTTTTCGCAGCAGGAAATGACGGAAAAGATCTTGACGTTGAGCCATCTTTTCCAACAGATTCTCCAGATAAAAAATCGGAAATCACCAAAAATGTACTGACTATTGGCGCTTTAAATTATGAATACGGAACAGGTTTGGTAGCTCCGTTTTCAAACTTCGGAACAAAAATGGTTGACGTTTATGCGCCGGGAATGAAAATCTATGCGACAGTTCCAAACAATAAATTTTTGTATGAGCAAGGAACTTCAATGGCATCGCCAAATGCGGCCGGAGTTGCGGCATTGGTTCGCTCCTATTTTCCAACACTAACTGCAGCGCAGGTAAAGCAGATTATTATGACTTCCGGAACACCAATTAATCTTGAAGTTGGTGTTGGCGAAAAAGGCCTGACACGAAAATTCTCAGAAGCTTCTGTTTCAGGAAAAATCGTAAATGCATACAACGCATTGGTAATGGCCGAAAAAATGTCAAAAACCAAGGTAAAAAGCATAAAAGGATAAAAGCCTTTTCAGCAATACAAACATAAGCTTGCCGAAAATTACAATTTGGCAGGCTTATTTTACTTAAACGCTCATTTGAACGATATGAAAAAACATCATTTCCTTATTCCATTTTTACTGTTCTTTACTGCAGTTCTCGCACAAAACAAAGGTTATTGGCAACAACACGTCGATTATAAAATGGACGTGAATATGGATGTGAAAACCTATAAATACACAGGAAAACAGGTTTTAGTCTATAAGAATAATTCGCCCGATACGCTGCGTAAAGTCTTTTATCACTTGTATTCGAATGCGTTCCAGCCCGGAAGCGAAATGGATGCCCGCGTTCAAACCATCAAAGATCCGGATCGAAGAATGACAACCACTACAAAAGTCGATGGTGTTGAAGTCAAAGAAAGCCGGATGAAAAATTTAAAGCCGGATGAAATTGGTTATTTGAATGTAACGAATTTCAAGCAAAATGGTGTTTCGGCATCTACAAGAACTGTCGGGACAATTCTGGAAGTGACTCTGGCGAAGCCGATCTTACCTAACAAAAAAGCAACTTTTACACTCGATTTTGATGGACAGGTTCCGATTCAGATTCGTCGTTCTGGACGAAATAATTCGGAAGGAATTGAACTTTCGATGGCGCAATGGTATCCAAAAATGGCCGAATTCGATTTTGAAGGCTGGCATGCAGATCCTTATATCGCGAGGGAATTTCACGGTGTTTGGGGAAATTTCGATGTGAAAATCACAATTGATAAAAACTATATTCTAGGCGGAACCGGTTATCTTCAAAATCCTGAAAAAATCGGACATGGTTACGAAAAACCAGGAACCAAAGTAAAACGAGATGCAAATTCATCAACCTTAACCTGGCATTTTAAAGCACCAATGGTGCACGATTTTACTTGGGCAGCCGACAAAGATTATCTGCACGATGTTATAAAAGGCCCAAATAATGTAGATCTGCATTTTCTTTACAAAAACAATCCGAAAATTATAAATAACTGGAAAGCATTGCAGCCAATTGTAGTTACTGTAATGGATATTTTCAATAAAACTGTTGGCAATTATCCCTACAAACAATATTCGTTTATACAAGGCGGTGATGGAGGAATGGAATATGCAATGTGTACTTTAATGCTCGGAAACGGAACTGTTGAAGGAATGCTCGACACGGCTACGCACGAACTAGCACATTCATGGTTTCAGCATATTTTGGCTTCTAATGAGTCTAAACATCCGTGGATGGACGAAGGTTTTGCTACTTATATTGAATATTTGGCACTCAATGAAATCGCTGTAAAAAAAGAAGAAAATCCTTTCAAAAAAATTTATACAACTTATAACGGACTCATAACTTCCGGGAAAGAGCAATCTCAAAGCACTCATGCAGATCGATATGACGAAAACAGGCCCTATTCTATCGCTTCGTATTACAAAGGCTGCTTGTTTTTATCGCAACTAATTTACATCATCGGTCAAGATAAGTTGGATGAAACTATAAAACGCTATTATTCCGAATTCAAGTTCAGGCATCCAACGCCAAATGACATCAAGCGTGTTGCTGAAAAAGTTTCTGGCGCAGAACTGGACTGGTATTTGACCGATTGGACACAAACTACAAATACAATTGATTACGGAATTAAATCCGTTTCGGAAAACGCTTCCAAAACTTCAATTTCACTAGAAAGAATTGGAAGAATGCCAATGCCGATCGATCTTTCTGTAGAATACAATGATGGCACTAAAGAAAATTTTTACATTCCGCTTCGAATGATGTTTTATGTGAAAGAAAATCCGGATCCGTTAACCAAAAGAACTGTTTTAAATGATTGGGCATGGGCTTCACAAACATTTCAATTTGAAATTGCCAAGCCAAAAAGCAGTATTAAAAAAATTACGATCGATCCAGCAGGATTAATGGCTGACGTAAACAAAGCTAATAATGTTTTTGAACAGAAATAGCAATTAAAGCACCGAAATTCCCTCAAATCAATTTGATTTAGAAATGCAATTTTGTTTCTAAAGTTCCGTTTTTGCTTACACAGATTCTTTATGGAACAGAATTTGTAACTTTGCAACGAAAAAATACAAAAAATGAAATTGTTTCAGACTTTCTTTCTTTGCCTGTTTTTAAGTTTCGGAATGCCGAAAGCTTCAGCACAGGTTTATAAATTCAAAGCTACGAGCTACAGCATCATGGAAAAAGATGCAAAAGGAAATTGGAAAAAATGGTCGCCATTTAAAGAATCAACAGTTGTAATTACGCTCGACGGAAAAAAAGATCGCGTAATTGTTGGCTCGAAAGAATTGCAGCTTTTTAAGATTCTGGCTTATGGCGAAAAGGTTTCAAATGAATTTGATGATACAATCACACTTGAATGTGAAGATAACGGTGGCGGTGCTTGTTCAATCCAGATTGTGACACGCAAAAACCAGGACAACCGAAAGCAGATTTACATCAATTATGCCGATGTGAAATTCGTTTACAACATTTACGTTACCGAATAAATTGCCGTCTAAAGCGGAAAACTAACGCCGAATTCGATATTCATTGTATTGAATCCGGCGTTTGAGTTTTGTAATCCGGCGTTCGATGTATGACGGACATTCGGCCTGAAATCTAAAATTGCTTTTCCTGTTTTTAGCGAAAATCCTAACGCCAGCACGTCAGAAAATGCAAATCCGCGCGATAATCTTTCCGTTTCAGTATCTGTAAACATTGGTCCTACGCTTCCCAAAGCATAAATGCTGAATGTTTTTGAAATGGGTTTCCGAACAATAAATCCAACATTCAAAACATATTCGCGAATATCCTTGTGCTTTGTATAACGCGCTCGCTTTTCTTCAAAATCTGGCTCGTCAGGTGTTACAAAATACAGGTTTAGCAATTGATGCGTGGCAAAATTTATTTCCGGTTGAAGCAAAATTTCAAACTGGAAGCTTTTTGTAGTTTTCAACGTATAGTAGAATTGCCCTTTAAGATACTGATTGGTATAGGTATAATCTGAATTCTTGATTTCATCGCCGAATCCATAATGCAAACCAATTGCCATTGGATGCTTTTTTTCTTGCGACAGCATTAGATTTGAAATCAGTAAAAGTGCAATTATGAATTGATGTTTGATTTTCATCTTAAAAATTTCAGGTAAATTCCTGTTAAAAATAACTATTTTCAGACAATTCATTGCTTAAAAAAATTTATTCCCAACAGCATTTGTAACTTTGCGCTAACGATTCAAAACCAAGAATGGACTTTTCTTATCCAAAACACGAAAAACTCAAAAGCAAGCACACGATAGATTTACTTTTTTCGGAAGGAAAATCAGTGTCAAAATATCCGCTTCGGCTGGTCTATGCTCCTTTGGTTTCTGACGAAACTGTGAAGATAAAAATGGGTGTTTCGGTTTCGAAAAAATATTTCAGAAATGCTACAGACCGTAATTATTTCAAAAGGGTTTTACGTGAAACGTACCGCTTGAACAAACATCTTTTACTGGAAAAAACAGATCGTCCATATGCTTTCATGTTTTTTTACCAAACAAAAGACCGATTGAGTTATGACGAAATTTATACTAAAACCATTCAGCTTTTTGAGAAATTTTTAACACAAATAAAGGCTTCCGAAAATACTTAAAAAGCTAAAAATGAGTTTACTATTTTTATTGGCGTTTGTAATCGAATTATTATTATTTTAGTAGCCTTGATTTTTTAAATAAAGTTTAAAAATCCCCAGATTTATCATGTACACTTTTCTGAAGAAAAAATATATAATTCCGGCTGTAGCAGCGGGTTTTCTCTACGTTGGCGCAAGTTTTAAAGAAGACTTTTTTGAAATCGCGAAACAGGTGGAGATTTTTACCGAATTGTTTAAAACCGTCAATATGAATTATGTTGACGAAACAAATCCCGGCGAATTGATGGATAAAGCCATTAAAAGCATGCTCGCTGATCTTGATCCATATACCAATTATTTCAACGAAGCCGATGTTGTAAAATTTAAGATTAACAGCACCGGAGAATATACCGGAATTGGAGCAATCATTACGCGCCGAGAAGGAAAAGTTATTGTAAAAGAACCGTATAAAGGCTATCCTGCCGATAAAGCCGGACTCAAAGCCGGTGATGAAATTATCCAGATTGGCGACATAAATCTTTTAGATTATAAAGATGATGCTTCACAACTTTTTCGTGGCGGAAAAAACGCGAAAATCGAAGTAAAATATAACCGACAAGGAAAAATAAATACAACGCATATTGTTCTTGAAGAAGTCGAAGTAAAAGCTGTTCCGTTTTTTGGAAAAATTGATGATAAAACCGGTTATATCGTTTTGTCGCAATTCAACAGAAAAGCTTCTTCGGAAACAAAAGACGCTTTGGAAAAACTAAAAAATGATGGTGCCGAGCGAATTATCCTTGATCTTAGAGGAAATCCGGGTGGACTTTTGAACGAAGCCGTGAACATTTGTAATTTATTTGTACCAAAAAACGAAATTATCGTTACGACGAAATCAAAAATCGAAAAACATAACAATACTTATAAAACCACAAAAGAACCGGTTGATCTTGAAATCCCTATTGTTGTTTTAGTCGATGGAAAAAGTGCTTCCGCATCAGAAATCGTTGCCGGAGCTTTACAGGATTTAGATCGCGCTGTAGTTGTTGGAAGCCGAAGTTTTGGAAAAGGTTTGGTGCAACGCCCGATTGATCTGACATATGGCACTCAGGTAAAAGTTACAATTTCGCGTTATTATACGCCTTCCGGCAGATGTATCCAGGCTTTGGATTATTCGCAAAAAGACAAGGACGGAAAGGCAATTCGCACCGATGCATCAAAGTACAACGCCTTCAAAACCAGAAAAGGAAGAACGGTTTATGATGGTGGCGGAATCCAGCCGGATGTTGAAATGGAAGAAAGCAAGTTAAGTTACATTACATTAGCCTTACAGAAAAACGACGGGATTTTTGACTATGTAACTGATTATTATTATAAAAATCCAACTTTAGGTGATAAAATCCCAACGATTTCTGATGCCGAATACAACAATTTCAAGCAGTTTTTAAAGAACAAGAAATTCAGTTTTGACACAGAAACAGAACTTGCCCTGAAAAACACTTTAGAAGCAGCGAAAAAAGAAAAATTGGATGAATCTATCATCAATGAATACCAGCAATTACTTTCGGCTGTTCAGAAAAGTGAGGAAAGCCAGCTGAATAAATACCAAAAGGAAATTAAAAACCTGATCACTGACGAAATCATTAAGCGCTATCAATACAAAGAAGGCTTATATCAATATTACCTTAAAAATAATTCGGAAATTAAAAAAGCAACGGTATTGCTCGCCAATACTGCACAGTATAACAAAACACTTACAAAATAATGCACAGATTTTTAACGCTGTTACTGTTAGTTACTTTCGGTACGCTAAGTGCTCAGGAAGAAATTGTCCAGTCGGTTTATTTCCAGTTCGATAAATTTCACCTCGATGAAAAACAGGCAAACGAAGTCATCAAATTCATAAAAACCACCGATTCTACGCGCATTGAATCCATTGAGATTTTTGGTTATACTGACGATATTGGAAAAGATGCGTACAACTTCAAATTATCTACAAACCGCGCCAATTCGATTAAGAAAAAATTGATCGACAGCGGAATCAAAAACAAGGTAATCGTAACCATTGAAGGCAAAGGACGCATACTTATTGACGATGACATTGTTGAGAATTTACCCGAAGCACGATCTAAAAATCGCCGCGTGGATGTAGTTTTAAATTTAAAACCATTGCCTAAAATAGAATTACCGGGGTTTTTTACGACACTTCAGAAAAAACATATTGTTGGCGACCACATCTATCTCGAAAATTTATTGTTTGAAAGGGGAAGCAGCAAATTGACTCTAAAATCCAAAAATGATCTTGATAAATTAGCCAAATTATTACAGAAATACAAGACTTTAGAATTTGAAATTCAAGGACATGTGTGCTGTACGCCACCGTACCAAAGAGAAGCAATCGATAAAGAAACCCGAAAAAGGCAGCTGTCGCAAAACCGCGCTGAAAGCGTTTTTAAATACTTAGCACTGAAAAAAATCCAGAAAAACCGGATGAAATTCAAAGGTTACGGAAATACCGTACCGCTTGGAAAAGGACAGGAATATGATCGTCGCGTAGAACTTGTAATCACAAAAGTTTAGTTTTGAAACATCTAATTCCAGCTTTATTATTCGGTACTTTCTTGTTTGCACAGGAAAAAAATCAATTATCGGTTTATTTCGATTCCGGAAGCTCTGTAATTTCTGACAGCGGGAAAAACGAATTAAGCACCTTTTTTTCAAACGAAGAAATTCAGGTTTTATCAGTATCTGTTTTAGGATATTGTGATGATGTAGGTTCATCTGAATCCAATGTTATCCTGTCGGAAAAGCGAGCCGAAAATGTTTCTTTATTCCTGAAATCTAATTTTGAACTGGACGAAATAGCTACAGACGGAAAAGGTGAAATTGCGATAAACGGTGAAGTTTCAGAGGATTTACGTTCAGAAAATCGTCGCGCAACCGTTTCAATTTCATACCAAATTAATCCGAAAGAAATTACAGAAGCTAAAAATCCGGACAACGGTTACAAAACGTTTAACGATACACTATCCGTTGGCGATAAAGTCATTATCAATCAATTGCTTTTTGATGGAAGCCGTACCAGTTTTTTAAATCCGGAAGACGCGGAACTAGAATTATCGAAAATCATCGACTATTTTAAAAAGAATCCGACTGTAAATTTCCAAATCAACGGACATGTTTGTTGCATTTCAAGCACTTTTAAAGACGCTAGAAATCTGGAAACCGGGCTGAATAATTTGTCGAAAGCGCGTGCTCAGAAAATTTTTGATTACTTTGTTTCAAAAGGAATTTCCAAAGAACGCATGAGCCACGAAGGTTACGGACGACAATTTCCAAGAGAAGGCGTTATTGAAAGCCTGAACAAAAGAGTCGAGATCGTGATTACTAAAATCTAGCCGCGAAGCATTTCGATGTGCGGAATTCCATCCTCAAGATATGTTTCTCCGTGCGCTATAAATCCGTTGGATTCGTAAAATTTCTTGAGATATAACTGCGCTGAAATCGTGATTTTTTCTTCAGAAAAATACTTTTTGATTCCGGAAATACCTTCCTGAACCAATTGATGTCCCCATTTTTTATCGCGATAATCTGGGTCAATTACGACTCTTCCAATTGAAGCATTTTCAAAATAATCGCCGGATTTGAAAAGTCGCGAATAGGCAACTATTTTCTGATCAGCTTCGCCGATTACGTGCAGTGCTTTCTGGTCCTTGCCATCGATGTCCTGATAGACGCAGTTTTGCTCAACCACAAACACTTCAGACCGGAGTCGTAGTAATTGATATAATTCTTGAGCAGAAAGTTCGTTAAACGGCTTTATTTTAATTTGGAGCTGCATTGTCTTGTTTTAAAACTTTTAGTGACTTGATTATTGATTCGAGTTCGTGCATTAAGTCGCGCTTTTCCGTCGATGGCGCGTAACAAAAACCTTCGATTATAATGAATTTCTTTTTCCGTTTGTCCATAATGGCATAATTGATGAACGAACCCGACATAAAATCACCTTTTAATTCCCAAGTTCCTTTGGTTTCGTATGTTCGCCTTCCTTCAATAGTCGTTTTTAAAAAATAAGGCGAATACGATTCTTCGGTAATCATTTTTGTATTCCTGACATTGCTGTGAATATACATTCCGCCAATAGAATCGCGCATTCTGATGATATTATTTACAACATCATCATTTTTTAAAATCGTTTTAAACGGAACTTTGTAAATGAGAATACTGGTATTTCCGCTGAGAACTTCTTTTTTGAGCCATAGAAAATTACGCTTTTCCATCACATAATTATACGATGACGGAAGTTTTAAGGAAAGCTTGAATTTTTTTTGGATGCGATCATCGTCAAGTAACGATTTTTCGATGATCTTCTGGTGTTCGGCAATTTCTGTATTCTTGAACTTCTGGATAATCCTATCCGCGTTTTCTTCAAGATGGGCAAGGATTTCAGCTACACTATTCCCGGAAATGTGCACTACGTTTTGCGGTTGCGCAAACTCATTTTCGTTGATTTTAAACGCGTTTTTTTCTTCCTTTTTTACAATGATAATATTTCGGCTGATAATTCGGCCGTCAAGTGCTTTAATCGGATATTGATTGATTGTAAATAGTGGTTCTTCTTGTGGAAGACCGTCAACCGGCGCGGCAAACTTGGTTCGGATGCTATCGCCAATTTCCCCGTTCCATAATTGATCTGAAATAATTACGGAAAGGGAATTTATTTTACCGGCGGAACTTCTCTGAACCGCTTTATTATCGACTTTTTTACAAGAAACAAGTACGGAAAATAGCGACAAAACCAGCAATAAAGTCTTTTTCATGGCAAGCTTACTTTTAAGGAAACCAAAAACTTTATGGCAAAGATTTATCCGTTATTGATTTTAAGTTTCATTCCTGGCTTCAAATTATCGCCGCTAATATCGTTCCATCTTTTAATATCGGAAACGGTAACCCCTGGATATCTTTTTGCAATTGTAGACAAAGTATCGCCTTTTCTAACCATATAATGATTGATGGCTTTTTTGCTTTTTTCGTTAGACGCGACTGCTTTTGTATCAGCAATTCCGTCTTTAAGGATCAATAATTTTGCACCGATCTGAATATTATTATCTTCTAATTTATTCCATTCCTGAATGTCGGCGATTGTAACATTGTGTTTCTTAGCGATGTTTGCAAGGTTATCGCCTTTTTGAACAAGGTAATAATTAGCTGATTTAGTTGCTTCTTCTTTTAATTCAGCGTCTTGTTTTGCTTTTTGGATTTTCAATTTCGTGTCTAGCATCACGGTATTGTCTTCCATATTGTTCCAATCTTTCAGCTCGGCAATAGTTACATTGAACTTTTTTGCGATAACATTTAAATTATCTCCTTTTTGAACCGTGTAATATTCCGGAGTTGAAGCAACATCTTCTTCATTATTTTTATTTTCTCTTGAAGCGATTGCGGTTTCTTTAATTTCTTTTGCAACTGCCGGTTTCGATTCCTTTTTATCTGCAACGGCTACATATTGTTTTTCAGAAGTTACGATTTTCAGCTTTCTGCCAAGCGGAACATTATTGGTCTTCAATTTGTTCCATCGCTTAATGTCCGACATTGCAACACCGTGTTTACGCGAAATTTCACTAAGGTTATCGCCGCGTTTTACAGTGTAATATTTTGTTTTCTCAACTCGATTTACGCTTGTATCAGCTGTTGCCAAACGAGTCGAATCTCTTTGAGCGGAATATTTCTGGAAAGGACGTTCTCTTTTTGTCATTTCATGCGTCACATAAGCATAAATCTTTTCTTCGTTTGATGTGAAGATTGCGATTTTGTCAAGCGGAAGCCTTAAGAAATGCATCTTATTCGTATAATTCGGAACCACATTCATTTTATACGACGGATTTAATAACTGGATTTGCGCGATCGGCATATCCAATAATTCTGAAATCTGCTTGAATGACATTTGTTGTTTTATTGCAACCGTGTCCGTAGAAAAATGCTTTATTATAGCGCGGTTTGGTACAATTCCGTGTTCTTTGTGATACTCGTAAATGTACATTGTCGCTAAGAAAGCCGGAACATAACCTTGCGTTTCTTTAGGAAGGTTTTTTCTGATGTTCCAGAAATTTTCTTGTCCGCCTGATCGTCTGATCGCTTTTGCGACATTTCCAGGTCCAGAATTATACGATGCTAAAACCAAATCCCAATCGCCAAAAATCCTGTACATGTTGCTCATGTATTGCGCTGCAGCAGCGCTTGCTTTCAACGGATCGCTTCTTTCGTCGACATACGAATCAATATTCAGGTTGTATTGTTTTCCGGTTTGGTACATAAACTGCCAAAGTCCGGTTGCTCCTACTCTTGAAACTGCTTTCGGATTTAAAGCCGATTCTACAATCGCAAGGTATTTTATTTCTAATGGAACGTTTTGTTTTGCGAGTGCTTCTTCAAAAATCGGGAAATAATATTCCGAAATTGCCATTAGCCTTTCGTACGATTTTTTTCTGTTTTTAAGGAACGACTTGATTAAATTTTCAAGTCCGGGATTGTATTCAATGTTGAATGGCGATTTCGCGTCCATGTCTTTCAAACGCTTTTTAAGCAAATCTGTTGACAGGTCATATTCAACTTTTTGATCGAGGTTGATGTTTTTTATATCGTTGGAAAGATCATTATAAAGGTCAAGATTCGAAAGTTCTTTCATCCAAAGACTATCAACACAAGCGGCCATTTTGTCTTTATTAAAAGTTGCTTTTATAGAATCAAGATAGGAAATTTTAGGTTGCGGTGTCGGAAAATGCTCAATAGTTGCCGTTTCCTGAGCGATTGCATTTCCTGCTAAAAGTAAAAGAACTGATACAGTGATGTTTTTAATCATAATAACGTTTTTATTTGCGTTCGGGGTGCGCCAAAAATCGTACCATTGAATGCTTTTATTCGTGTTTTTATTTCTTCTTAAAAATACTCCGTTTTTGGAGGAAGTAGTACAATATGCTATTTTTCAAACAATTATGTTATTGCAAACATAGTAATTGTATAACAAATATGTATAATTGTATAACTTAAAATTTACTCAATTATTGTTAATTGTGATTTTTCTAGTCTAAAATTGCAGCAATTCCGGGAAGTGTTTTTCCCTCAAGCATTTCTAGCATTGCCCCGCCGCCAGTAGAAACATAGCTCATTTTATCTTCGAGTCCGAATTGTTTTACAGCCGAAACAGAATCTCCGCCGCCGACTAATGAAAATGCTCCTTTTTCAGTCGCTTCTGCTATGAAATTCCCTAATTCGATTGTTCCTTTCGCAAATTTTTCCATTTCAAAAACACCTAATGGCCCGTTCCAAAGAATGGTTTTTGATTCGAGAATTACTTTCTTGAAATTCTCTAATGATTTCGGTCCGGCGTCAAGTCCTTGCCATCCGTCGGGAATTTCGCGAACATCAACTATTTGTGTTTCAGCATCATTTGAAAATGCATTTGCCGCAACAACATCAACAGGAATGTGAATTTGTACATTTTTTTCTTTAGCGAGCTTAAGAATTTCGAGTGCAAGTTCTTGTTTGTCATCTTCACAAATGGAATTTCCGATTTTTCCGCCTTGTGCTTTTACAAAAGTGAACGTCATTCCGCCGCCGATAATCATGTGATCCACTTTGTCAAGAATATTTTCGATTACCGTAATTTTTGAAGAAACCTTGCTTCCGCCCAAAACGGCGCAAACCGGTTTTTCTGAATCTTTCAAAACTTTATTGAGACTTTCAATTTCCTTTGCTAACAATGTTCCGAAGCACTTGTCATTTGGGAAAAACTGTGCAATAATTGTTGTAGAGGCATGCGCTCTGTGCGCGGTTCCGAAAGCATCGTTTACATAAATGTCGCCTAGTGACGCTAATTCTTTGGCAAAATCAACATCTCCAGCTTCTTCTTCACTGTGAAAGCGAAGGTTTTCCAGCAACAAAACTTCTCCGGGATTTAAATTTTCGGCTGCTGATTTTGCCTTTTCACCAACACTGTCTTCGGCAAATTTTACCGCAACTCCTAAAAGCTCAGAAGCTATTTTTAAAATATGTTTTAATGAATATTTATCTTCTTTTCCTTTCGGACGTCCGAGATGCGACATCAAAATTACGCTTCCGCCATCAGCAAGAATTTTGTCGATTGTTGGCTTTGCGGCTTCAATTCTGGTAGCATCGGTTACTTTGAAATTCTCATCCAGAGGCACATTAAAATCTACACGAATCAGTGCTTTTTTATTTTTGAAATTGAAATCGGCTAAAGTTTTCATTATTATTTCTTTTATGTTTAAATTTTTATCGGATTCACAAATATAGTTTTTTTCGTGAACTAAAAAATGAAGTAATCTCCTAAATAGGTAATTTTCATTAACGAAATCGTTGTAATTCTCGCAAATAAAAAATTGGAGCCGGCATAAAACCAACTCCAATTTTACCAAAAAACTTAAATCAATCAAACTATTGTGACAACCGCTTTTACAGATAAACAGCTGTTGTTATTATCTGGTACAAAGAAACTTTAACCGTAAATAATGTGAAAATTTTTGAGGTAAATTCAACTATAAAAGCGGTAAATCAATCGTAATGCATTCTAATATTACTCGCTTGTGTTGATTTTTGAGAAAAAATCCTTTTCATAACTTGCGCTGATCGGAATTTCTCCATCTTTAATATGGATGATTTTATTGCGGATTTTGTCGATTTTCGAAATTCTGACAATAAACGAACGATGAACACGCATAAATTCTGATGCGGGAATTTTCTCCAAAATCGATTTCATGGTCATTCGTGCAACAACGGTTTTCTGGTTTTCGATATGGATTTTCAGGTAATCGTCAAGGCCTTCAATGAATTGGATATCAATCAGAGGTATTTTCATCAGGCTATAATCGGCGCGAATGAATAGAAACTGCTGCTCGATTTTTTGGTTTTGATTATGAAGCTCATATTGCGTTTTGACCTTTTCCATAGCCTGTAAAAACCGATCTTGAGAAATTGGTTTCAGCAAATAATCCATCGCGCTCAGCGTAAAACCTTCAATTGCATATTCAGAATAGGCGGTTGTAAAAATCACCATGATTTTGTGCGGAAGCTTTTTAACGAAATCAATTCCGGAAATTGACGGCATATTAATATCCAAAAACAAAAAATCAACAGGATATTTCCGGAGATATTTTAACGCTTCATCAGCTTTTGTAAATGTTTTTTGCAGGTCAATGTAATCTACTTTTTTACAAAAATTCTCAAGAATTGCCAATGCTGGCGGTTCATCATCAAGTGCAATTGCTTTAATAATCATAACGTAATTTTCAGTTTTATCGAATAACTTTCGTCGTTTTCCTCGATATAAAGCTGGTGCTTTTTGGGATAAAGATGCTCAAGCCTTTCGAGCGTATTTCGCATTCCTATACCACTTTCGGTCTGAACGGAATGTACTTTTCGGTTGTATACCAATAAATTCAAATCATTTCCATTGATGTCGATCAGTATGTCAATTTCAGAATGCTCTTCAGGATTTACACCGTGCTTGAACGCATTTTCGATGAACGAAATCAGGATTAAAGGCGTGATTTTTTTTCCTGCTGCATTTCCTTTTACAAGATAGGAAATGTTCACTGTATCTTCCAAACGTGATTTTTGCAGTGAAATATAATTATTGATATAGTTGATTTCCTGGTCAAGTTGAATCGCGTTATCGTTGGCGTTATTCATTATATAGCGCATTAATTCTGATAACTGAACGATAGAATCGGCAGTTTTTACGTCATTTCGGATGGCGAGCGAATAAATGCTATTTAGCGTATTGAAAAGGAAATGAGGATTGATCTGCGCTTTAAGAAGTGACAATTCTGCCTGCATTTTTTCATTTTCGGTATATTGCAAACGTTTGTTTATAGAGAAAAATAAACTGCTGATAACGCCGATGATGAAGACCAAAATCGTATGCGTGTATTGGCTTGGTTTGTGAATTTCAGGCACTGAATCGATTCCGTGGAAATCCGGCGGCAAATCGTTTGGATCAAATTTCGGGAATCCATCGGGATGGAACAATTCGCCAAAAGGTTTGTCGAGCACATTCGAAATCCACAGAAAAAAAAGCAACGCAATAAAAATAATCCCAAAATAAAGTTTGTGTTTTTGATGAAAATAGAACTTTGGAATCAGCACATAATAATTCAGGTATAAGAAAATTAGCAGTAAAAAATAAATTCCAAAGAATGTACGATCATGTCCGTGCGAGAAATTTGGCAGGCTAATCAAATTTTCGGTAGCGTTAAAACCGTAGGGCAAAAGCAAAAATGCAATACAAAGACAAAAATGCATTGCATAGACCGTAATTTTCTGTCTCATATAATTTATCAATCTATCAAAAATAGGTTTCTGGTTTTCTAACTTCAAATTATTGAGGTCAATTCGGGAAATTTTACGGTAATTGCTTTTGTAAAAAAGACACAATCCGCGATGGCGATTAATATTTGTGCGTTTGTGTGAAAGCAGGTTTTGTAACTTTCCACTATATTTGTGCCATGCAGTTTTCACAGATTTTAGGACAGGATTACATAAAAAGCCACTTGATGAAAAGTGCTGGTTCGGGCAGGATTCCGCACGCGCAGCTTTTTATCGGTCCGGAAGGAAGCGGAACTTTGTCAATGGCAATTGCATATTCTCAGTATATTTTATGCCAGAATTCCGGCGATGAAAATTCGAATGGAAATGAAGCCTGTAATTTAAAATTTGAGAATATTTCGCATCCTGATCTGCATTTTATTTACCCAACCGTTACTACTGAAGATGTAAAAACCAAGCCAAAGAGCATTGATTTTATTTCGGAATGGCGGCAATTTCTGAGCGAAAATCCGTACGGAAGTCTTTTTGATTGGTATCGAATGCTGGGCGTTCAGAACAAACAAGGCGAAATCCGTGTCGATGATGCGCAGGAAATCCTGAAATCACTGGCGCTAAAATCCTATGAAGGCGGTTTCAAAATAATGATCATCTGGATGGCTGATAAGATGAATATCGCGGCTTCCAATAAATTGTTGAAACTGCTTGAAGAACCTTCAGACAAGACGCTTTTCATTTTAATTTCTGAAAATGAAGAAGATATTATCCAGACAATCCGATCGCGTTGCCAGGTTTTGCATTTTAACGGATTGAGCGAAAAAATCATTGCTGATGCATTGGTTTCCCAGGAAAATATTGAACATCGGGAAGCTGCCAAAATTGCGCATCAGGCTCAGGGAAATTTCAACAAGGCCTTGCACTTATTGCAAACTGACGGCGAAGAGGTGTATTTTGAAAAATGGTTTGTAGATTGGGTTCGTGCTGCTTTTCGTGCGAAAGGGAATGCTGCCGCAATTCAGGATCTGATTCATTGGAGCGAACAAATTGCCGGATTGGGACGTGAAACACAGAAAAAATTCCTGCATTTTTGCATTGATATGTTTCGACAGGCGCTACTATTGAATTATCAGGCAACAAGCCTGGTTTTTATGGAGCCAAAAATCGAGAAATTCAAGCTGGAGAATTTCGCTCCGTTTGTGAACGGAAATAATATAACAGACATTTTTAAAGAACTTTCCGATGCGATGTACCACATTGAACGCAATGGAAATGCAAAGATAATTTTGACTGATTTATCCATAAAACTCACTCGTTTAATCCATAAAAAATAAGACTATGTTTAATGAATCTGCTTCCATCCTCGTTTTAGTTTTGCTAGCTGCAACTTTCATACAATCCGCATACGACAAAACAATGTATTGGAAAGATAATCTTGATTGGCTTAAAGGTCATTTTGCACAAACTCCGATTAAAAATATGGTTCCGGCTTCATTATTTTTGATTTTAGTTCTTGAACTGATAACCGGAATTTTGTGTCTTTGCGGTATTGTTGAATTATTGCTTACGCACGGAAGGACATTTGGTAAATACGGCGCGATATTGTCTTGCATCACCTTGATTTTCCTGCTAATTGGTCAGCGAATGGCAAAAGATTATGACGGCGCAAGAACGATTGTAATTTACTTTATTCCGGCTGTAATTGCTGTGTATTGGCTGAGCTAAGTTGTTAAGATTTTCTTACATCTTCTAAATTCGGTAGTTTTTTGCTATTTTTACAGTTGTTCTATAATTTAGATTTTTTATAATCTATTTATTTAGTGAATTAATTAATGATTTTCCCTTTTCACGGCTTTTGGGATAATTAAAAATTCTCGATATGTATTTATCCGTCGGCCGTTATAGAAAACTTTACTTTTGCATATTTCTGGTTTTTAGTTTGCAACACGCTATCTATGGACAGATAGAAGCAAACAACTGGTTCTTTGGGAAAGATTCCGGAATAAACTTCAGCACCGGCTATCCGGAAGTTTTAATTGGAGGGAATATTGAAGCTCCAGCGGGATGTTCAAGCATTTCCGACAAAAACGGAAATTTGTTATTTTATACCAATGGCCAAATGGTTTGGAATAAGAACCATGATATAATGACTGACGGATTTGGACTATCAGGTGAAATTGAAAACATTCAGTCTTGCATTATTGTACCAAAGCCCAATGATGAAAGCGGATATTATATTTTTACGACGCGGCAAACTTCAAATTCTTCATTTGCATCGGGTATTTATTATTCTGAAGTGACTTTCACTGTAGCCAATCCATTGGGTATTGTGATAAATAAAAATCAGCAAATAAATGATTCTCGAACAAACCAGATTACCGCTATTCATGCACCCGACGGAGAAACTATACGGGTTATTGTTTTTGGAACAGCTTTTAATTTTGATACTGCTCCGCGAAATTGTTTCTTTATAATCAACGTTACAAATATTGGTATTGAACAGGAAATTAAGATAACCCAAGAAAAAGACCTTGTTCGCAATGGCGCAATGAAAATTTCTCCTGACGGAACCAGAATAGCAATTGCCAACCAATCTGAGCGCTTAATTCATTTTTTTAACTTCGATAATGAATTTCAAGCTATAAGTTATGATCATTCTCTTGGTTGTGATGAAGGTTTCACCCCAATCATCCCTTATGGTTTAGAATTTTCTCCTAACTCAAAAATACTTTATTATACTGGGTTCAATTCGCAAACTAATTATCTTTTTCAATATAATTTAGTTTCTGATGGCGTTTCTCCGCCGGTTAAGATCGAGGACGGAACTAATAAACTTGGAAGCCTGCAAATTGGTCGTGATGGGAAAATGTATGTGTCGCTATATAAAAGCATGGATCCGCCAATTCCTTATGGTTTTGTTGGTGTTATAAATAGGCCTGATAAACCTGGTTTTGACTGTGACTATAATCCGCGAGCAGTTAATTTTAACGGAAGTATCCAAAATGGTTCGCTTACGGGATTACCTAATTATGTTGCTTCCATTTTCAATAACAGGATTATTGCTGATGATCATTGTGTTAGTTTACCTTTTGATTTTGAACTAGATTCATATGCTCCAATAACAGCTGTTACATGGGATTTTGGCGATGGAAACACATCAACATCTTTTAACCCGAGTCACCAATATACGGTAGGAAAAGACTATTTGCTTAAAGCCACAATTATGTTTAAAAATAATCCGATAACTCTTTTCAAACATATAAGTGTTTATCCTATGCCGGATTTGCCTCCTAATCAAACCATGAAGCAATGTGATTTGGACAGCGACGGAATCTCGATATTTAATCTGAATACTATCAAAGATCTGGTTAATAACCATGATCCAGATTTCAAATATACGTTTTACAAAAACCTGCAGGATGCTTTAGACGAAGTAAATAAAATAGAAAATCCAGATGTCTATCAGAACATAATTAATCCTGAGCAAATTTTTGTAAATATTATTAGCAAATACGGCTGTCTTTCAACGAGTAGTTTTTTTATCAATGCATCCTACACAGAGCTAAGTTCAATCAGCACTTTATACACCTGTGAAAACTCTGATGATGTTTTGGATAATTCCGAAGGTAAATTTGATTTAAGCTCAAAATCTAATGAAATCAAGACTCAATTTAATATACCGCAAACATCTGTAATTACTTTTTATCGCAATTCACAAGATGCATTAACACTTTCCAATTCGCTGGGCTTGAGTCCTATTTTGCCATCAGGTGAAATTTGGGTACGTGTAGATAATCAGGATTTTAGCTGTAACGGAATTGGTTCAATGACTGTTGTGGTTAATCCTCCAATGGTCTTAGACATTGAAGAACGTTACGAATTTTGCGGTCTGGGAGGAAACATTACTTTAGATGGAGATGCCTCAAACGAGCGATGGGAGTGGAAAAACAATTCGGGTACGATTCTAAGTACCGAAAGAAATTTTGCAGTAACTGCAACAGGAAGATATACCATAACAGCATATAAAGCCATTAACGGAATCAGTTGCGAATTAACCAAAACTTTTTTCGTGGCCGAAACTAATTCTACTATCGATTTTAATGTTGTAGAAGCCGAAAATGATCAGATTTATGTTTCTATCAAAGGTAATGGGAGTTTTGAGTTTTCATTAGATGGAATACATTTCTTCGGAGATGGGACAGACTTTCTTTTTAGAGAAATCCCAGCTGGCGTTTATACTGTCTATGTTAGGGATAAAGGGAATTGTGGACTGTTTTTAACCAAAAAAGTAGCCTTGATCGGATATCCAAAATACTTCAGTCCTAATGCTGACGGATCTAACGAAATATGGAAATTGCGAGGCGTCAGCAAGCAACTTTATGCTGAAGCGACCATACATATCTATGACCGTTATGGTCAGTTTTTATATTTCATGAATCTTGACGGAAATCAATCCGGTTGGGACGGAACACTAAACGGAAAATCACTTCCAGCATCAGATTATTGGTATACTTCCATAATTACAGACAAAGAAAATAACGTCTTTACTAAAAAAGGGCATTTCAGTTTGATTCGGTAATTATTCCGCTTTTTGGCTTGCCCTGAAAAGTTTAAGATCATCCCATGTAAATTTATTGCCATATTGTTCCTTTAATCCATTTAAGGTTTCTTCTGTATAACCTTTAAAAGCCATTTCTAACTCTTCAATTTTATCCTGTGGAAGAATTTGTGACAATGTTATCGTTTTAGTTTCTAGCAGTTTTCCAAGATGCGTATTAATTGTAGTTTGCGTAAGTTTTCTGGCCGCCGCGATTTCTTTGACCGAATTATTCTGCAGCCATAAATCGTAGGTTTCCTGAACTGTTGATTTTTTTGGTTCTTTTTTGCCTTTCTTTTTGGATGCGTAACGGTCAATATCTTTTTCATCTTCAATCAATGTGACATTCACCGTTTTAAATTGTTCGCGAATGCTTTCATATTTATTGATCTTATAGGATTTCATAGCTTCCGATTGTAGCGTTTCCTTTGATATTTCAATTCCGGATGCTACAGTTTCAACAAGCAATTTGGCTTTCATCAACCGAAGAACGGCTTTCGTCTGTAATTCTTCCAAAGCCATTAATTCGTCAAAATAGGATTTTACTTTTTTAATGCGGCGCACTTCTTCCAGTTTCCATAAAAGCTCGTGCACTAAATTGTCCATAGAACTAAAAAAATAATCGTAAGCCGCATTTATCCGTTGTGAAACAAACTGTAAATCAATATCTTCATTATTAAACAAGCTGTCAATTTGATTTGTAAACTTTCGCGCCGGTTCCAATAATTTCCAAACTACTTCTGCCTGATTCTTCGCCCAGCTTGCCGACTTCGATTTTTCGGATTTTGAGGCTTCTTCATTATAGCTAAATTGATGATTGCGCCATTCCTGCGCGAGTTCATTCCAATCGAAACAGGATTTTAGGTAATTGCGTATGAAAAATTTCGTTTCCTGCTGCAGCGTATTTTCTAAAATTGCATCTTCTGCTTTATTCATCGAATACTCCATGACATCCTGATCGTTTACAATGCCGTTCATTCTTAACGGAGAAAGCAAAATAAGCCCTTCTAACGAACGTAAACGCGATAACGCAACATAGGCTTGTCCGGGAAGAAAAACCCGCGACACATCGAGCGCGGCTTTGTCAAAAGTTAATCCCTGGCTTTTATGAACAGTAATTGCCCACGCAAGTTTTATCGGATAATGTACAAAAGTTCCCAAAACATCTTCTTCAATCTCTTTGGTAATGGGATTTACGGTATATCTTATATTTTGCCACTCGTACTTTTCGACTTGGATTGTTTTGTTTTCTTCGGGAAAATGGATTAAAATTTCTGCTTCCGAAAGTGATTTTACGATTCCCATTTTTCCATTGAAATAATTTTTTTCGAATGAAAGATCGTTTTTCACAAACATAATTTGTGCTCCGATTTTTAATTGCAGATTTTCTTCAACCGGAAAAATTTTCTCCGGAAAATCATCGATTATTTCGGGTTTATACTGAAAGATTTTTCCTTGCAAATCGATTAGCGACTGCGAATTTATAGCGTCAGCTTTAGAGTTGTGCGTTGTAAGTGTTACATATCCGCTATTTGCTTTCAAATCGAAATCCGGATTTACAAATGCATTCAGTGTTTCAATATCCTGTTGTGTAATAGTATTGTTTCTCAAATTGTTCAAAATCGAAATAAAGCGATCGTCGGTTTGTCTGAAAATTTTCGATAATTCTATGTAAAGCGGTGGATTTTGCTGAACGACATGCGAATGAAAAAAGAATTTTCCATGGTAATATTTTCGCAATGTCCGCCATTCTTCATCTTTTACAACCGGCGGAAGCTGAAGCAAATCGCCAATAAAAAGCACCTGAATTCCGCCGAAAGGCTGACGGTTTTTACGAACACTTTGCATCATAAAATCCATCGCGTCTAGCAAATCCGAACGTAACATACTAACTTCATCAATAATCAATAATTCCATATTCTGGATTACGGATTTCTTGATTCCGCTCATTCGAAAATGGCGGCGAAGCGTTAACTTGGTTTCAAATTTCACCGTATCAGAAAAATGCGGATCAGAATTATCGGGAATAAATCCGGCAAACGGCAACTGAAACATCGAATGAATCGTAACACCGCCGGCATTTAGCGCGGCAATTCCGGTTGGAGCAACAACAACAGTATTTTTGTGTGTCGTTCTGATAATCTCCCGCAAAAGTGTTGTTTTACCAGTTCCGGCTTTACCTGTTAAGAATATTGAGCGGTTGGTTTGATTGATGAATCGTAAAGTATAACGGGCGGCTTCTGAAATTGTTTGCATTGGCGTATAATTGAAAAATAAAAATAACTAAAATACTTTTGTAAATAAACAAAATTTTTAATTTATTGATATTCAGTAAAATAAAAAAGCCTTCATAGTTTAAATGAAGGCTTTTTTTAATTGATTAAGACTTTTATTTCTTTTCGTCTTCTTTTTTTGCTTCGTCTTTTTTATCCGCAGCTTTGTATTTGTCGTTTAGAAGTTTTACGATTTCATTAGTAATATCATACTTTTCTTCAGCATATAAAACTGTCGCTGCTTCACCTGTTCCGTATATATAGGAATATCCGTTTTTCTTACCGTAATCCTTGATGAAACTTTTAACAGATTTTACCAAAGTATCCATTTCTGTAGCGTGTGCAGATTGGATCTGCTGTGCGAATTGCTGTGCTCCGTATTGCAATTCTTGCTGTCTTTTTTGTAATTCAGCACCTTTTTGCTGTGCCCAAGCCTGGCCGTTTGCTTGAGCATTCTTTTGAAAATAGGCCGCATCCGATTTAAAATTTGCTTCTTCTACTTCCAGTTTTCTGCCAATTTCTTCTGACTTGGCTTTATACTTCGCATCGATGTCTTTCGCTTCAGTATATTCTTCTAATAATTTCGATGTATCGATATAGGCAGTTTTCGATTCTTTAACTTCTGCAGTTTGGTTACAAGCGATTAACGATAGTGCTATTGCAAATGCTACAATTGATTTTTTCATTCTAAGTTCTTTGTTAATTTTTAATTCGGGTTCAAAAATAGGAAAAATAAGTTATAAAAAGTATTTATGGAATTTATTGGCTGGTTAGTGGTCATAGTAAAATCTTATATGCTATTTATAAACCATAACGTTTTACTATTAAAAACGATTCGTTTTAAAGCGATTTGAGCGATTTTTGAAAAACTTCTTTACGATTTTACATTTACTATTAAGAAAAAAGATTTATGCGCTTAATTATGTGTTTTAGAGTTTTTTATTACATAAATATGCGATGAATATTCTAAATTCTTCTTTGCTCTTAAATTAGACTGTAATCCTATAGAAAATGCTTTAAAGAAATTCATTTTTCCGGATTTATATTTTTCAGAAAGAAGGCTTACATAAAAAGAATCAAATTTCATTGGAAGGACTTTAATCAATTCTAAATCTTCCTGTTTAAAAAGTTGCTGAATTGCTGTTTTCGAAAAATGCCACAAATGTCTTGGAACATCATATGCCGCCCAAAACGCTCCATAATATTTTGCGTCAAATGAATTGAAATTTGGAACTGCAATTATAATTGTTCCATTTGGTTTTAATAGCCTTTTTAATTCTTTAATCTGGTCTTCAAGATTTGGAACATGCTCTAAAACATGCCACATTGTAATCACATCGAAAGATTCATTATCCAGTGTTGAAAGATTTTCTACAAGTGAAACTCCTTTTTGAATTGCAGTTTTTCTGGCTTTTGAGCTTGGTTCGATTCCAATTGTATTCCAGCCATTATGATTAGCAACGTTCAGAAAATCTCCGGTTCCGGCACCAATGTCCAGTAATTTTCCTTTGTTTTGCAGGGAATTAATAAGTTGAAGCTTGTTTTTCAATGCTATATTTTTGACAAAATGATACGCTTTTTCAAACAGTGAGCGCTTACCGTCAGTATGAGAAATATAATCATCGCTTTCATAATATTTGCTCAAATCTTCTCCAACTGGCTGCGGAAAAGTTATGAGCATATCTAGTGTTTCATCTTTATATAGTTCGAAAATTTCACCTGAAACAGAATGATCTTTTACTTTTAAAAAACGAGTGTGCTTTGAAACGTCCATTATAAATTATTGTATTCGTCTTTAAGATCTTTGAGATAATTTGTTGCGATATTATAAAATAGCGATTGTTCAGAAAGGCAGTCATCATTTGTTGCACTTATCATGGAAACAGCGATGAACTTTGGATAATCAGAATCGATTGTTACAGGATTTTGATTCAATACAATGAAATCGGAAACGGTAAAATATTTTTCGAGTTCACTATTATCATAAAGTAACATCTTATATTTTTCACCTGAAATTGTAATCCAAAAGTCATATTCAATAATTGAATTCAGGTTAAATTTTTTCATTAAGAAACTTTGAAAGGTAACATCTTTCTGAGGATTTTCAAATATGAACGTGTTAAGGTCTTTATTTCCGATAACACTTTTTCCGTTTTGCAAAATGAGATAATCTGGAATTGAAGTCCGTTGCCGTGAAATTCCACAACTTATAACAAGCACAAACATCAATAATAAAGATGCAATCCTTTTGTACATAGGGTTTCTGAGTATTCGTTCCACGTGAAACATATTATCTTCCCATGTGAATTAAAAGAACAGAAACGTCGCTAGGCGAAACTCCGCTTATTCTTGAAGCTTGGGAAATTGTAACCGGACGTATTTTGCTCAGCTTTTGTTTTGCTTCGATTGACATCGATTTTATCTTATTATAATCGAAGTTATCAGGTATTTTGACATCCTCTAAACGCGTAAGTTTATCTGCATTATTTCGTTCCTTATCAATATAACCCGAATATTTTACCTGGATTTCTGCCTGTTCGAGAATTTCCTGATCGATATTATTAGAGTCAATATATTCTTTTACTTTTTCAAATTTCAGAATATCATCCAAATCTATTTGCGGACGCGAAAAAACTTTGAACATTTTATCGCCCTGTGAAATTAATGACGATTCTTTAGCTTCAAGAATTGGATTCGTTTCAGCAACAGTTACACTAGTTTCTTTAAAGAAATTTACCATTTTTTCGGATTCATTTCTTTTATGTTCCATTCGACGCATTCTCTTTTCGGATGCTAAGCCAATTTCAAAACCTTTAGGAGTTAGCCTGAAATCGGCATTATCCTGACGTAAAAGCGTTCTGTATTCCGCACGGGAAGTAAACATTCTATACGGCTCTTCTGTACCTTTTGTAATTAAATCATCGATTAAAACTCCGATATAAGCTTCATCGCGCTTCAATATCAGGGGCTCTTTTTCGTGAACTTTCAGATGGGCGTTAATTCCGGCCATTAAGCCTTGAGAAGCCGCTTCTTCATAACCAGTTGTTCCGTTTATTTGTCCAGCGAAGTATAATCCTTCTACAAGTTTCGTTTCAAGAGTATGCTTTAGTTGCGTTGGCGGAAAGTAATCATATTCTATCGCATAACCTGGTCTGAAAAATTTTACATTTTCAAAACCGGCAACTGATTTTAGTGCTTTATATTGAATGTCTTCGGGCAACGAAGTTGAGAAACCATTTACATAGACTTCAACAGTATTCCAGCCTTCCGGTTCAACAAATAATTGATGCCTTTCTTTATCTGCAAAGCGATTGATTTTATCCTCAATTGACGGACAATAGCGCGGTCCGATACTTTGAATTCTTCCGTTAAACATGGGAGAACGATCAAATCCTTCTCGTAAAATATCGTGAACGTCCAGTGAAGTGTACGTCATGTGACACGATTTCTGGATAGTCAAAGGTTTAGTAATATCTGAATAAGAAAATTTATCTGGTTTTGCATCGCCTTTTTCCTCGTTCATTTTTGAATAATCTAACGATCTTCCATCAACTCTTGGCGGCGTTCCGGTTTTCATCCTTCCGGATTCGAAACCTGCTTTTACTAAATCTTCTGTAATTCCGTATGCGGCACTCTCGCCTGCTCTTCCACCGCCAAATTGTTTTTCGCCAATATGGATTAAGCCATTCAAAAATGTTCCATTTGTAAGTACAACTGATTTAGATCTTATTTCAACTCCAAGCGAAGTTTTAATTCCTTTAATTTTTCCGTTTTCTATAATCAATCCTTTTACCATTTCCTGATAAAAGTCAAGATTCTGAGTTTGCTCAAGCATCAATCGCCATTCTTCAGCGAAACGCATTCTGTCACTTTGAACACGTGGCGACCACATTGCCGGTCCTTTTGACTTATTGAGCATCTTGAATTGAATGGCTGTTTTGTCGGAAACAATTCCAGAATAACCGCCAAGCGCATCAATTTCACGCACAATTTGCCCTTTTGCAATTCCTCCCATGGCAGGATTACACGACATTTGTGCAATATTTTGCAAGCTCATGGTAACCAATAAAGTTTTAGAACCCATATTAGCGGCGGCGGCGGCGGCTTCAGAACCAGCGTGCCCGGCACCAACTACTATTACATCATATTCTTCTAAAAACATTTTCTATAACTTTAAGCGTTCCACGTGGAACACTGTTTTTAAACTTGAATTTAATGTTCCACGTGAAACATTGCTATTTTTTCATTCTCTTTAGAGCGCATTAATTGCTCGTCAGATTCGGATTTGTCTTTATATCCACAATAGTGAAGAATACCATGGACAATCACACGCTTTAATTCTTCATCAAAAGAAACATTGAAATCCTTGGCGTTATCCGCAACTCTTTCTACAGAAACAAAAACATCTCCGTGTAATTCATTTCCTACAGAATAATCAAAGCTAATTATGTCCGTAAGTGTGTCGTGCTGGAGATATTCAACATTAATTTTATGCAGGTAATCATCGTCGCAAAAAACGTAGTTGATCTCACCTTCTGTTTTATTCTCTGAAACGATTACATCTGAAAGCCATTTCTCAAAAGCGGTTTCATCTGATAATTCAAAGTCGGTTTCGTAATTAAAACTAATCATTTTTCTTAAAGTATTCCTGAACCTTCTGGTTGAAATTGGAGTGCAAAGGTAAGCTTTGTCTGTTTAAAATCTCTACACTGTTTAAATATTGTTGCAAAGCCGGATTTAGAGCATTTGTCTGATTATTAAAATCCTTTTTATTGGTTTGCGACTGTCGCTTCTTTTCCTCGCCTTGCTGTTGTATCGCGGTATCTAGTTTCAGTAATTCCTGTTTAACATTCAGGATTTTTTGGAGAACTTCGTTTTTGAAACCTTTGTTTAATAACTGCTTTTCGATCTCTTTCATTTGATTGAGTGCATTTTGACCGTTACCGCCAAGACCTTTCTTTTCGAGTTCTTTTTGTAATGCTTCGCGTAATTGGCGTTGCTCCTTGTAAATTTCCATTATGGCTTTAGCATTTCCTTCACCTTCTTGTCCTTCGCCTTCGGAATCGCTTTTTCCGTCTTTACCGCTACTTCCGGGCTTACCTTTATCGCCTTGCTTTCCATCACCGGGTTTCTCGCCAGGCTTTTGTCCGGGTTTATCTCCTGGTTTGTCGCCTGGTTTTTCTCCTGGTTTGTCACCTTTCTGCATTCCTTCCTTCATCTTCTCGCCAAGTCCTTGTTGTTTTTGAATGATATCCGGCAATTGCATTCCTTCTCCTTGACCTTTTTTCGGTTTTCCGCTTCCCATTCCTGACATTTCCATTTGCATGCTATTCATAATATCGCTGAGCATATCGGCAAGTTTGTTGGACGATGAAATCACATACTGCTGGTGCGAAACACCTTTTGGAATCATTGATTCTACTAGATTTTCTAAAGCCTTGTCTACATTATAATGGATATTACCGAGCTCTTTCGTAATCTCCTCTCCCATTTTGGGATTACGCAATGACATTGCGAACAAACTGTCATCAACGTGCTTGAACTGCTGCTTTAAATCCTGTTGGATTTTTAGATTCTTATTGAATGATGGTGAACCTCGTTTTAATCCTTTGAATTGCTTCATCAAATCTTCTTCTGAAAATGAAAACGCCAAGAGATTATCTAAAATCTGTCGAAGCATTTTCACGTCTTCATCCATTTGCTCCATTTCACCACCTTGCATGCTTTCACCCATTTTGGCCGCCATTTCTTTCATCTTTTTAGCTGCACTTTTTTGTTTGGGTTTGGCTTTGTCTTTATTGTCTTTCTGAAGTTCATCTGACGCTTTCTTCATGTCTTCATCAATACTTTTTTCCTTTTCTGCATCTTTGGGAATATCCATTGGAGATTTTAAATCCTTGTTATCTTTATCAAGCTCTTTTAAATCTTCCTGGATTTTATCAAATTCCTTGTTGATTTCTTCTTGCTTTTCAGAAGTGTTGTCTTTATCCTTGTTAGACAATTCGTCTTGTTTAGCGGCAAGCTTTTCGAGCTTTTCAGCAACTTGCTGAGCTTTCTTTTCGACGTAAAAACGCTTTGTAAGTTCTACCAACTGCTGTAAATTCTTGACCTGATTTTTGGAACTTTGCTTTAGCTTGTCCATTTTATCCATCAGCTCTTCTTGCTTAATTTTGTCATTAAGATCTTTAAGTTCGTCAAGCAATTTCTGGGTTTCTTCAGAAACTTTCTCAGCTTTTTCAATCCGGTCTAAGAGCGCTTCTTTTTTTTCGTCTTTTTTATCCGTTTTAAATTGCTTCAGGTTTTTCTTCATTTTTTCGGAAAATTGTTTCATCATTTCATCTTGCTGTTTTTGCTTTTTGATAAAATCGGAAACTTTTTGCTGATCTTTAAAATCGAGGTTTTCTTTCTCTTTTGTTAGTTTTTGAAGTTTATCCAAATCATTCAATTGCTTGTCCTGATTCTTAATTGACTTTTCTAAACTATTGATATTACTATTTTGTTCCTGGAACATCTGATCTTCCTTTTCTTCATCGGTTTCAATTCTGTTGGCAAAAACCGAAGACTTTGTACTCTTGAAATTATGCAGTGCATCATTGTCGGAAACTTCGAAATAAAATTCATACGAAACGCCTTGCTCAACAGGAAGCGTACCCGGGAAACTGAAAATAAACTGATCGAATACATCTTTCTTAACCGGAATATTTGCTCGCGTTACTGTCTGTGGCTTATTCTTCGGGTAATAAACGATTTGTAGTTTCGACAAGCCGTAATCATCAGTAACCTGACCAATTACAACGCTTTTATCGATTTTTAAACTATCTGGTGCATTGTTGACAGCAATTGTCGGAAACTGATCTTTAACAACTGATATCTGGTAATTCAGTTTTTCGTAGTGTTTTACTTTTGAATTGGACGTAAGAATTTGATAATCTGTGTTTTGAACAATACTTTTTGATAGACTGAAATTGTTTTCATCAACAGAAAAGGCAACAACCGATTTTAGATCTGACCACTCTACATTTTTCGTAGCTAAAGCCGCAACTTTCCAGGTTACACGGGTTCCTTCAGGAACGATTGCATTACCGGTCCCTTTTACGATTTCTGATTTTCTTTTGAGGTATGACGGAAAGTTCAAAACCATTTCAAAATTTGCGATTGTCGGGACTGCAACAACACTAAGCGTATAATCTACTGAGGAAATCTCATTCGCTTCCACGTGAAACGTCACGTCTTTAACCGGTTTTTCAAAACGATACTGAAATACACCGGGAGAAACACTTTCCATCGAATAGCTTTCATCGTTTAAAAAAATCATGGCGTTTTCAGGAATAATTTTTCCTTCCGATTTAACTTGAAGAATATAATCATTTCCCTGTTCTGTCTGAAGATTTTTGTTGAGCACAACAAACTGAAACGGCGCTGGCGGAAGATAATGCTGCTTAAAATGCACTACCCTGTCCAAACTCTGTGAAATCATTTTGCTGTTTCCGGAAATGTAGAAAAACGCAAAAAATAATATCGGAATGATCGCTAATGGTAAATACTTTCTGTTTTTATTAAAATTTACTGCATTGCTAAACGGAATTGGCTGCAATGAATTTGCTTTCTGTTCAATAGACGCCAAAAGCAATTCCGATTTATTATTGTCATTCGACAATTGAAGGAAATTCGTGAGTTTATCGCTGACTTCGGTAAAGTGATTTCCTATTATTTCAGATGCTTGCGTATAGTCAATTCCCTTACGGATCTTAAACAATTTTGATATTGGAAACAAAATAAAACGTATAACCAGAAACAATTCAACAGCAATAAATGTCCAGAATAAGATCGTTCTTCCAGTTGGCTTTAACCAAAGAAAATATTCAACGAAAAGTGTAAAAAGCAGGTAAATCAATCCAAGTCCAATAAAGAAGATGATTCCTTTTATCAGTTCATTGGTGTAGTATTTTTTAATGAAAGCTTCTAACTTCTGATAAATGAGCGACGTAGTTTCCAAATTTGATGCACTTTTATTTGTAACCGCTAAATGTAATAATTTATATGAATAAGAAAATGTTAAATATAGTTTTGGATTTTGGACGCCGGGTTTTGCTAAATTCCCTAAAGCCCAACACCTAAAACCCAACACCTTTCTCTATCTTTGCACCAAATTTATAAAAATGTCAAAGCAAGTCAGAGTGCGTTTTGCACCAAGTCCAACCGGACCTTTACATATTGGCGGCGTTCGAACCGCGCTTTTCAATTATCTTTTTGCCAAAAAACACGGCGGCGTTTTCTATTTGCGTGTAGAAGATACTGATCAGAACCGTTTTGTTCCAGGCGCAGAAGAATATATTATGGAAGCTTTGGAATGGCTTGGAATTGCACCTGAAGAAACTGTTGGAAAGAACGAAAAGTTCGGTCCATACCGTCAAAGCGAGCGAAAAGAATTGTACAAACAATATGCAGATCAGCTTATAAATTCAGGTTGGGCGTATTATGCATTTGATTCTGCTGAAGATCTGGATCAATTGCGAAAAAATGCTGAGGAAGAAGGAAAAACATTCATCTACAATCATTCTGTCCGAAATCATCTTGATAGTTCGCTAGTAATTTCAGAAGAAGAAACCAAAAAGCGCATTGCAAATGGCGATCATTTCGTTATCCGTTTTAAAACTCCGGTTGATGAAAATTTGCATTTGCATGATATTATCCGCGGCGACATAAAATTTGAAACCAATTTGCTTGACGATAAGGTTTTATTTAAAAGCGACGGAATGCCGACGTATCATTTGGCTAACATTGTCGACGATTATTTGATGGAAACTTCGCACGTAATTCGTGGTGAAGAATGGCTTCCATCGATGCCGTTACACGTTTTATTATATCGTGCATTTGGCTGGGAAGCTCCTGAATTTGCGCATTTACCGTTAATATTAAAACCAATCGGAAACGGAAAATTATCAAAACGCGATGGCGATAAAATGGGTTTTCCGGTATTTCCTCTTGAATGGAAGACCGACGAGGGAATTTCATCCGGTTATCGTGAAAAAGGATTTTTTCCGGAAGCGGTTATCAATTTTCTGGCATTATTAGGCTGGAATGACGGAACTGACAAAGAATTATTTTTGCTGGAAGAATTAGCACAATCATTCGATTTAAATCGCGTTCATAAAGCTGGGGCAAAATTTGATCCTGAGAAAAACAAGTGGTTCAATCATCAGTATTTAATCAAAAAAGACGATGATACTTTGGCGAAAGCCTTTGCTCCTATCGTATATGAAAAAGGAATTGATGTTGATTATGGAACGTTAGCACGAATTGTTTCCCTGATAAAAGAACGTGCACATTTTGTATCTGAATTTTGGGAACTTGCTGATTATTTCTTCGTAGCGCCAACATCATACGATGAAAAAGCAACTAAAAACTGGAAAGAAGAAACCCCTGTTTTAATGCGGCAATTGATTGGAAACCTGCAAACAATTGAAAACTTTACATCGGCAAATATTGAAACACAAATCAAAGATTGGATGACTGCAAATGAAATCGGAATGGGAAAAATCATGCAACCGTTTCGTCTTAGTGTAGTGGGCGCATTAAAAGGGCCGCATTTGTTTGACATCGTTGAAATCATCGGAAAAGATGAAACTATCAAACGCCTTCATACAGCAATCGATACTTTATAAAATCAAGCTCCTTTATCGGGAGCTTTTTTATTATTGTAACTTTTCCATATTCGGTGCGTATAAATATTGTCTAACCTAAAACAAAACAACATGGACATTCCTTTAATTGTTTTTGGCGTTATCGCCCTTTTCATTTTTCTTTCCGCCTTTTTTACCGTAAAACAACAAACCGCCGTGATTATCGAACGTTTCGGAAGATTCCTTAGCGTTAGAAATTCCGGTCTTCAATTAAAAATTCCGATCATCGATAGAATTGCCGGCCGCGTAAATCTTAAAATCCAGCAATTAGATGTTATCATTGAAACAAAAACCAAAGACAACGTATTCGTAAAAATGAAAGTTTCGGTTCAGTTTAAAGTGATCCAAGACAAAGTTTACGACGCTTTTTATAAATTAGAATATCCGCACGATCAAATTACCGCTTATGTTTTTGACGTAGTTCGCGCTGAAGTTCCGAAGTTGAAATTGGATGATGTTTTTGAAAGAAAAGACGATATCGCAATTGCTGTAAAACGCGAATTGAACGAAGCCATGACCACTTATGGATACGATATCATCAATACATTGGTAACCGATATTGATCCGGACATTCAGGTAAAAAATGCAATGAACAGAATTAACGCTGCCGATCGTGAGAAAACAGCAGCCGAATTTGAAGCAGAAAGCTCCAGAATCCGAATTGTTGCAAAAGCAAAAGCAGAAGCTGAAAGTAAAAGACTACAAGGACAAGGTATTGCCGATCAAAGACGTGAAATTGCGCGTGGTTTGGTTGAAAGTGTTGATGTTTTGAATAAAGTCGGAATCAACTCTCAGGAAGCTTCGGCATTAATCGTGGTAACGCAGCATTATGATACGCTTCAGGCAATTGGCGCTGATGCAAATTCGAATCTTATTCTGTTGCCAAATTCGCCGCAAGCCGGAAGCGATATGCTGAATAATATGGTTGCTTCGTTTACGGCTTCAAACCAAATTGGTGAAGCTATGAAAAAAGGAAGCCTGAAAAATCCAAAGAAAGACAAACGTGCAGATGAATTCAAACCTTCTGATGATTATAAAAACCTGAAAGAAAATGAAGATCTGAATGATGGTTACGATTCTACGATTTAATCCGAATCGATATAAAACAAAAAAGAGGCTTAGTTGCCTCTTTTTTTATTTTAAAAACCGAATAACTTTTTTAGAATAAAGCTAATTCCCAATGTCTTGACTGGACCGGCAATTGCGCCTAAGGCCATTTTCGGGACATTTCCGATGAGTTTTCCTGGTGAAAGACTGTCTTTGGTCTTATCGAAACTTTGCATCAGTCTTTGGAACTGAATTTCCTTTTCCAATGATAGAATTTCCAAATCCCTTTCAATTTCATCATAATCTGTGTAGTGCTTTGCTGCCATAATTTATAATTTATTCGTTGAAAAAGAATTCGGAGAATTTCTTAAGAATTGGTCCTTCTACAATATTATCCTGTACTTTATACACAATAATACTTAGTATCAGATAAATTCCGCCCACAATTAGGAAACCATAAGCAAAATTATCGAGTGCATATCCAATTCCGATTGCTGCTGCAATAGAAAAGAATATAGTTACAATGACCAACATAGCGCTCAATAAAAACAATTTGAGCATCATTGTGGTCGATTTCATCGTTGCCTTGAAAAGCCAAAGCTTATAATAGGAAACATTACTTTCCAGAAATGCTTTCGCCTGAATCAGCAAATCTTCCGAATTTTCTTTTAGTTCTTCAAAAGCCATAATTGATTATTTTTTTGCCGATGCAGAAGCTGATGCAGAGGCACTTTTCAATTGTTCCAATTTTTTCTCTAAAGTTGCGATTACATCTTCTGTTTTATCATCAACGTTTGCAACAAGATCATCAAAAGAAGATTCAAGATCCAGTTTTGTTTTAGCGAATTTAGATTTTAGTTTTCCGGTCAAATCATCAAACTTATCTTTTAATTCATTTTTCTTGTCATCAAAACCGTCTTTGATTTTTCCTCTTGTGTTTGTTCCTTTATCCGGAGCAAATAAAATTCCGATTCCTGCTCCTATTGCTGCACCTGCTAAAAGTGCTAAAACTGTTTTTCCTGTGTTGTTTGACATGAGTAATTTTTTTTAGTTAATAATCTTAAAGATACGTCTTTATTAACATTCTTTTGTTAAGAACCAGTTAAAGTAGCTTTATTTAATCGTATTCTTCTAATAAAGCGCCTGGTTTAAATAAAAATATGAAGATGTAATTCGAGTAAATTTTAGATTAAAAATCGCTTAAAATGAAGATATGAAGGCCTTTTTTAATTAGTTATTTCTATTGTAAATTTTATTTTGATAATAATTCACAATAATAAAAAAGCCTCTTTAAACAAGAGGCTTTTGATATATAAAATCTATTTTGAGTTTTTATCCGATTTTAGAAATTTCTTCCTGAAACTTTTTCTCATTTTCAGAATCAAGTTTTAAATTTTTTACAACTTCTGATCTTACAAACGGAGATTCGCTTCGTAAAGACATTGCGTAAAGTTTCTCTAAAACTTCGGGATCAACATCTGAGAATTTAATTGTACTCGAATATTTCAAAAGGAAATTTGCAAACAAAAGTGAACTCTTATTGTTATTCACATTTTTCCTGATTGAATTTTGCAAAAGGCTGAAATTAGAAATCGATTTTAAACTTTCGCCAATTGCATTTTCAATAGCATTTCGTTCGTCATCCGTTGTAACTTTGAAATATTTATTGAGTTCTTTAAGCGAATTATTGATATTATTTTCTTCTTTTTTTCCTTTTTCTTCCCAAGCATCTTTGAGTCCGACCGTTTTATTAAAAACCAGTTTTTCAGCTGTAGAATCCTTGTCAACGGTAAAATATCCCAATCTTTGAAACTGGAATTTATCTTCGTTTTTGACATCTTTAAGACTTGGCTCAAGATAACCTTTTACGATTTTCAATGAATCCGGATTTACAAATTCAAGGAAATCTTTTTCCTTATGCGAATCTGGCGCTTCATCAGTAAACAGCCGGTCATACAAACGAATTTCCGCTTCAATTGCATGATTTATAGAAACCCAGTGCAATGTTCCGGAAACTTTTCTCTGGCTTGCTTCTGTTCCGCTTCCGCTTAAACTATCCGTATCGTAAGTTGCGTGAATTTCGGTAATATTTCCTGTTAAATCTTTTACAACTGATTCTCCCTTAATGATATAAGCATTTTTTAAACGGACTTCTTTTCCAAGGCTCAAACGGAAAAATTTAGCCGGAGCATCTTCCATAAAGTCTTCTCTTTCAATATAAATTTCTCTTGAAAAAGGAACTTTCCTGAAACCTGTATCCAGGTCTTCCTGATTGTTTTCGGCATCAAGCCACTCTTCCTTTTCGTCCGGATAATTGGTAATTACGAGTTTCACAGGATCTAAAACAGCCATAACGCGAGGCGCGGTTTTATTGAGGTCTTCACGAATGCAGAATTCCAAAACAGAAACATCAATTAAATTATCACGTTTCGCAATTCCGGTTGAATTTGCAAAATTCCGAATCGACGCCGGCGTATAACCACGTCTTCTTAATCCGGAAACCGTTGACATTCTTGGATCATCCCAGCCGTTTACGTGATTTTCCTTTACCAATTGAAGTAATTTTCTTTTGCTTACAACTGTATGCGATAAATTTCTTCTGGCGAATTCACGCTGCTTTGGACGCACTTTTGTTTCATCATAAATCTGGTCTAAAAACCAGTCATATAGTTCTCTATGCGGCAAAAATTCGAGTGTACAGAATGAATGTGAAATTTGCTCAAGATAATCACTCTCGCCGTGGGCCCAGTCGTACATTGGATAAATGCACCAATTATCGCCGGTTCTGTGATGATGCTTGTGTAAAATTCGATACATAATTGGGTCACGCATCAGCATATTGGTCGATTTCATGTCGATTTTAGCGCGTAAAATATGTGTTCCATCTGGGAATTCACCATTTTTCATTCTTTCAAAAAGATCCAGATTTTCTTCAACCGAACGATTTCTGTATGGAGAATCAATTCCTGTTGTTGAAGGCGTACCTTTTTGTTCTGCCATTGCTTCAGAAGTCTGGCTGTCAACATAGGCTTTTCCGTTCTTTATGAATTTTACCGCCCAATCATACAATTGCTGGAAATAATCGGAAGCATAGCGCTCTTCAGCCCATTTATAACCAAGCCATTGCACGTCTCTTTTGATTGCGTCTACATATTCCTGCTCTTCTTTTGCAGGATTTGTATCGTCAAAACGAAGGTTTACCGGCGCGTCATAATCGATTCCCAAACCGAAATTAAGCGCTATCGAACTCGCATGTCCGATGTGCAAATAACCATTTGGTTCTGGCGGAAAACGGAAACGAAGCTTGTCTTGCGACAGGCCATTTTTCATATCTTCTTCTATAATTTGTTCAATAAAGTTCAATGACTTTTCTTCAGTTGACATATTCAAAATTTTGAGCCGCAAAGTTATTAGATTTTGTGGCGAAATTTATGACTTTCACGTATTTTTATACTTAAATCCGTATTTTTGAAATACAAAATCAAAACTATGGGAACCATTAAACTTAAGAATATTAAAACTTTTTCATATCACGGCTGTCTTGTTGAAGAAAGTAAAATTGGTTCCGATTATACTGTTAACCTTGAAATTAAGACGGATTTGCGTAAATCATCTGCTTCAGATGAGTTGGAAGATACGGTTGATTATGTTCTTCTGAACCGCATTGTTGTTGAGGAAATGGCGATTCGATCAAAACTTTTGGAACATGTTGCACATCGGATTATCAGGAGAATTTTTAGTGAGATTCCGGCAGTTTCAAGAATTGTTTTAGCAGTTTCAAAAATAAATCCTCCAATTGGCGGTGATGTTGAAGAAGTTACGATTGAAATGGAGGAATATAGGAGTTAGGTTTTGGTATCTGATTTAAGCAACCTTAAAAATTTAAGTTCTTATAATCTTAATTTTGAAGAATTGTTTTTCCTAAAATTAGAAATAAAAAAACTCTCATTCGATTGATTTTGAGATATTTGTCGGATTCGAAACGCAGAATCTTTAATTAATTTCCTGAAAATTAGAAATAAAAACTCTCATTTGATTGATTTTGAGACATTAGTAGGATTCGAAATGCAGAATCTTTAATTAATTTTCCTGAAAATTAGAAATAAAAACTCTCATTTGATTGATTTTGAGAGGTTAGTAGGATTCGAAACGCAATATCTTAATTAATTTTTCCTAAAAATTAGAAATAAAAAAAACCTCTCAGTTGAGAGGTTTTGAGGCATCGAGCGGATTCGAACCGCTGTAGGAGCTTTTGCAGAGCCCAGCCTAGCCGCTCGGCCACGACGCCATTATTTCTTTGGATGGCAAATGTAATTAAAAACTTTAAAGTTCAAAAGCTTAATGTTTAAAACTTGGTTAAAATTTAATTTATTCTACAGAATGCTTCGGCTCAATAATCTCAACTGCTTTTTTAACGAACTTCTGATCGCTTGGAAACCAGCCTTGAAGAATTATTGAAACGCCAAAAATCACTAGTATAATACTCGTTATTTTCTTTATCTTTAAAATATTATTCGCAGTCATTTTATTTTTCAACCGCTTAGCCAACAGCATTTTAATAATATCAACAACCAAATAAGTTCCGATAACTGATGTAAAAAATATAATCAGCCTAGACATTTTTAATTGTAATGTTGGACCAAAAGTGATAAAAATCAACAGCCAGAATCCTAAAACGCCAACATTTATAAAATTCAATAGAAAACCCTTGAAAAAAAGGCTTCCGTAGTTTTTCTTTATAAGCTCTACTTCTACAGTTTCGTCAACAACTTTTGCGGTTCGTTTTAATTTCAGGTAGGAAATGATTCCATAAGTAACCATAATCAATCCACCGAAAATAAACAATGCAGGTTCATCTTTAATGCTATTTATCAGCCTGTAGCTACTAAAATAAGCAATTGCAATGAATACAACATCTGCAGTAACAACGCCTAAATCAAAAACCATAGCAGCCCTAAATCCTTTAACGGCAGCAGTTTCCAATAAGACAAAAAAAACAGGACCAATCATAAAGCACAGTAAAATGCCTAATGGAATGGCTAAGAAAATGTCTGATATCATTCAGTAGAATTATAGTTTGGACAGATGTAAATTATGAACATCAACACAAATATAACCGAAAAATAATAAATTGATAATTTATCGGTTCGATTCTACGATTGATCCGCCCAAACTTGTTTTCTTGTTTACTTGCTTAGGGGAACCAAAAATAGTAATCGTTCCTCCTGCCCTAACCTTAGCATCTACAAGGTTTGTAGCGCGAACATCTGCTTCTCCGCCGGTAGTAATTACGACAGTTGTCTGAGAAGTTTCTAAATTTTGAGCTTCGAGAATTCCGCCTGTTCCAAGGGAAGCATCCTGGTTTTCAGCACTTCCGGAAATCTTTATAATTCCGCCCGTAACCGATTTAATTTTCGCTTTATCCACATCTAATTTTAAACGGATTTCTGCGCCTTCTCTCGATGTAATATCCAATGACGGCTGCTTGAAAACATCTTCAGAAATAATATAGGAACCTTCGCTTGCATCGATACTTTGTAACGAAGTGTAATATAATTTTGCCGTTACATCATCGCCTTTTAAAAGTTTTTCAAACTTCATACGGATTTTGATTGCTCCGTTTTTATTGACAACTTCAACATCGGCGCTTCTTTTTCCGTTGATTTCTATTTTATTTTCCGTTGATTTTATAAGTTCCACATTGATGCGGTCAAAAACACTTACTTTATCAAAATCACCAAGATTTTTCGAAACCTGGGCCATCGAAACCTGGGCAATTAAAAACAGAACTATAACTAACTTTTTCATATTGATTTGTATTTAATGGTTATTCATTTTTTCTGATAAAATGAAAATCAAGTTGTTTCTTAACAAGATCTGCATTTTTTACTTTTACAAAAACTTCGTCTCCGAGTTGTAAAATATTTTTTGAAATTTCTCCGACAAGCGCATATTGTTTTTCATCGAAAGTATAATAATCGTCTTTAATTTCACGGATTCTGCACATTCCTTCGCATTTATTGGAAACAATTTCAACGTAAATTCCCCATTCTGTTACGCCAGAAATTACGCCTAAGAATTCTTCATCCTGATGATCCTGCATGTATTTTACCTGCATGTATTTAATACTGTCCCGTTCTGCGCTTGTAGCAAGATTTTCCATATTGGATGAATGAGCCGATTTTTCTTCGTATATATCAGCATCTGCAGATTTTCCACCATCTAAATAATGCTGCAATAACCGATGTACCATAACGTCAGGATAACGGCGAATAGGCGATGTAAAATGTGAATAATAATCGAATGCTAATCCGTAATGACCAATATTGTCAGTAGAATATTTTGCTTTACTCATTGTTCTAATGGTCAAAGTATCGACTAAATTTTGCTCTTTTTTACCGTTTACATCCTGAAGCAACTGATTTAATGATTGCGAAATTTCCTTCTTGGATTTCATATTGATGCTATATCCAAATTTGGAAATAATTCCCTGTAATCCGAAAAGTTTATCTTCATTTGGCTCGTCGTGAATCCTGTAAACAAAGGTTTTATTTTGCTTTCCGATGTATTCGGCAACTTTTCTGTTGGCCAAAAGCATGAATTCTTCAATTAAATGATTGGCATCCTTTGAAACTTTGAAATAAACACCAACCGGTTCTGCTTCTTCATTCAAATTGAATTTTACTTCCACTTTATCAAATGAAATAGCGCCACTTGCCAGTCTATTACGTCGTAAAATTTTTGCCAGTTCATCCAGTTTTAAAGTCGCTTCTACAATTTCATCTTTTACAACATAGGAATTTCCTGTAATGGAAATATCTTCCGGAATTGTATTATCCTTGGTCTCAATTATGTATTGCGCTTCTTCATAGGCAAACCGCTGATCCGAATAAATCACGGTTCTTCCAAACCATTGATTGATAACCTGCGCTTTTGGATTGATTTCGAATATCGCTGAAAACGTATATTTTTCTTCGTTCGGACGGAGTGAACATGCGAAATTTGACAACACTTCCGGAAGCATAGGAACAACGCGATCAACTAAATAAACGGAAGTTGCACGACTGTATGCTTCTTCATCCAGAATAGTTCCCTCTTTCAGGTAATACGATACATCGGCAATATGGATTCCAATTTCAAAATTCCCGTTTTCTAATTTCTTGAAAGAAAGCGCGTCATCAAAATCTTTCGCATCTTTTGGATCAATTGTAAAAGTCAAAGTTTCGCGCATGTCACGACGGTTCTTGATTTCACTTTCCTGGATGGAAGTATCAATGTTTTCTGCATAGGCTTCCACTTCACGGGGAAAATCATACGGCAAGCCATATTCAGCCAAAATTGCGTGAATTTCAGTATCATGTTCACCCGGTTTTCCTAAAACCTGAATGATTGATCCAAACGGACTATCGGCTTTTTTAGGCCAGTCTTCAATTTTTGCAACAACAACATCGCCTTGTTGCGCTTCGCCAATCTTATCTTTCGGAATAAAAATATCAGTGTACATTTTTGCATTTGCGGTAGAAACGAATGCGAAATTCTTCTGAATATCAATTACGCCTACGAATTCTGTTTTGCTTCTTTCAATAATTTCAATTACTTCACCTTCAGGGCGTTTTCCTTTTCTTCGGTTGTAAACATAAACTTTGACTTTATCTTTATCCAAAGCGTGATTCAGATTATTCGTCGGGATAAATACGTCTTCAGTAAATTCAGGGCAAATAAAATAAGCCGTTTTTCGTGAAGTCATATCGATTGTTCCTTCATAATAATCCTGGCTGATTGCTTTTACAAGATATTTTCCGGGTTCTGTTTCGATAATCTTTTTCTGCGAAGCGAGAATTTTTAAATCCTTGATAATTTCGTTTCTGCTTTTCGTGTCATCGAGATCTAAAATGGCAGCAATCTGCTTATAGTTGTACGCTTTATTGGCGTGCGTTGACAAAATCTTTAAAATTTTTCCGGAGAAATCTTTTTCTTTACTCCCGGAATGTTTTGGTTTCTTACTCATGAGTTCGTTCTAATAGTTTTGAAAATTACGAAATTAACAGCGTAATTTCTTTAACAGTTTCCAGATTTAAATAAAATATAACTTTTCTGGCAGGAACTCAAAACTTAAACAATGACTTTTTAGTTTTTCAATTGTTACAGTTTTCAACAATTATTAAATACAACAAAATAAAAAGATTAATTAATTAAATTTTTGGTGGTTATTATAGCGTGTTAATTTGTAGAACAAGTTTTAATTTTAAATGTCAGGAATTGGGTTATGTTTAGTTATATTGATTTATTAACACTGTAATCGGGTGCTAAAAGCTTCATTTTTAATGAAATTTGAAATCTTGTCAACAACTGTTGAAAATCGAAATACAATACAATTTGTAGAAAACTTTACTTGTTAATTTATGTTAATAAAACCAGTTTAGGTATTGATAACTTTTCTATAAAATCACTAAACTAAATTTGCATTTTCAATTCCGGTTTTTGATTAGGATATTTTCTCATACAACCAAAAAAAACTTCTAATTTTCTATCTAAACTTATAAACATTTAATGTTAACTCAAGGTTAACTGAATATCAGCAGATTGCGTTTTACTATTAACAATGTATTTATTTAACAAATACAATATAAATTATGCAATGATTATCAGTGGATTATAAACTATTCAGAACGATGAAATTTTGTTAGCCATTAAGCACCAGTATTTTAAAATTAAGAAATTTCGAACTTTAAAATAGTACTAGATTATGTAAATTTGTACAGTAACTACAAACACAACATTATGAAAATTTCAATCGGAAACGATCACGCCGGACCAGAATATAAAAAAGCAATTGTTGAAATGCTAAAAGCAAAAGGATACGAAATTACAAATTACGGTACGGATTCAACTGATAGTGTCGATTATCCTGATTTTGGGCATCCGGTCGCGATTGATATATCTGAAGGTAAAGCCGATTTCGGAATTGTAATCTGCGGATCCGGAAACGGAATTGCAATGACTGTCAACAAACACCAGAAAGTCCGTGCCGCATTGTGCTGGACGAAAGAAATATCAGCTTTGGCACGTCAGCATAATGATGCTAATATTATAAGTATTCCGGCGCGTTTCACATCAGTTCATCAAGCGGTTGAAATGGTTGAAACGTTTCTAACGACTGATTTTGAAGGCGGGCGACATGCGACTCGTGTCAATAAAATTGCCTGTCAATAAGTTAAGTTTGGTATAAATATACAAAAGGCACTTAGAGTAATCTTCGTGCCTTTTTGCATTTAAAAAATGTTTGCGGGAATGAGAAAATTCTATAGCGACATTAGGATAAAACTTTGCATCTTTGCGGTAAATAATTCAAAGAATGACCAGTTTACAATACATCCAAACACATGTTACCGCATCGCCAAAAAGCATTGAAAATACGTTAAAACTTTTAGCAGAAGATTGCACGATTCCTTTCATATCACGCTATCGTAAAGATGTAACAGGAAATCTGGATGAAGTTGTCATTGAACAAATAGCAAAATTAAATACCGCTTTTGATGCTATCGTAAAAAGGAAAGAGGCGATTCTAAAATCTATTCAAGAACAAAAATCACTAACTCCGGAACTCCAGAAAAAGATCGAGCAAAGTTTTGACATAAACGAACTTGAGGATTTCTATCTTCCGTTTAAGAAGAAAAAGAAAACCCGTGCTGATGTTGCCAGAGAAAACGGACTCGAGCCACTGGCAAAAATCATTATGGCGCAGAATAATGATGATGTCGATTTTATCTCGACACGCTATTTGAACAGCAATGTCAAAAATGAAGATGAAGCATTGCAGGGCGCACGCGATATAATTGCAGAGTGGATCAACGAAAATATACATGTAAGAAAACAACTGCGCCGTTTGTATCAAAGAAAAGCCTCCATTACGACCAAAGTCGCCAAATCTAGAAAAGACGACGAAAACGCACAAAAATTCAGTCAATATTTTGATTGGTCTGAGAATTTAAGCAAAACGCCACCACACAGATTACTCGCAATGCTACGCGCCGAAAATGAAGGTTTCATTAAGATGAAAATAGAAGTTGATGCTGAAAATTCGGGTACTGAAGCGATTCAGCTTATCGATGAAATCATCATCAAAAAAGTAAATGAAACCACGCCACATCTGCATTTAGCAATCGAAGACAGTTTTAAAAGATTGCTCGCACCGGCAATTTCCAACGAATCATTACAGGAAGCAAAAGCAAAAGCAGATGCTAATTCGATTCAGGTTTTTGCGAATAATTTAAGCCAGTTATTACTCGCACCGCCGTTGGGCGAAAAACGAATTTTGGCAATCGATCCCGGATTCCGCAGCGGATGTAAAGTGGTCTGCCTTGATGAAAAAGGAGATCTTTTGTATAACGAAACTATTTTTCCGCACGCGCCGCAAAACGAATCGGCTATGGCAATGAAGAAAATCCGATCAATGGTAAATGCATATAAGATTGATGCCATTTCTATCGGAAACGGAACTGCTTCAAGGGAAACCGAATTTTTCATCAAAAAAATTGCTTTTGACAAGCCGGTTCAGGTTTTCATTGTAAGTGAAGCCGGAGCTTCTGTATATTCCGCATCCAGAATTGCACGGGAAGAATTTCCGAAACATGATGTTACCGTACGAGGTTCGGTTTCTATCGGAAGACGGCTTTCTGATCCGTTGGCCGAATTGGTAAAAATTGATCCTAAAGCAATTGGAGTAGGGCAATACCAGCATGATGTTGACCAAACGAAGTTAAAAGAAGAACTTGATACAGTTGTAGTCCGCTGCGTGAATTCTGTTGGCATAAATATCAATACCGCCAGTAAGCATTTACTGAGTTATGTAAGTGGAATAGGAGAGAAGCTCGCTGAAAACATCGTAAATTACCGTTCTGAAAACGGACCGTTTGAAGATCGGAAACAACTAAAAAAAGTACCGCGATTAGGAGATAAAGCCTATCAGCAAGGAGCAGCTTTTATCCGTATCAATAATGCTAAAAATCCGCTGGATAACTCGGCTGTACATCCCGAAGCATATCCGATTGTCGAAAAAATAGCAAAAGATCTTAAAATTTCCGTGAATGATTTAATCGCAAATAAAGAGAAAACCGCATTAATCAAACCGGAGAATTATATCACGCCCGAAATTGGTTTGCTTACTTTAAAAGACATTATCAAAGAGCTTGAAAAACCAGGATTGGATCCGCGGAAATCAGCAAAAGTATTCGAATTTGACAGCAATGTTACCACTATTAAAGACCTGAAAACCGGCATGATATTACCGGGAATTGTAAATAACATTACAAATTTCGGATGTTTTGTAGATATTGGGATAAAGGAAAGCGGACTTGTTCATATTTCCCAATTAAAAGCAGGATTTGTGTCAGATGTCAATGAAGCGGTAAAGTTACACCAACACGTTCAGGTTAAAGTCACAGAAGTTGATGAGGATAGAAAAAGGATTCAGCTGACCATGATTATTTAAAGCAAAAAAAATGTCCCTATTGGGACATTTATAATTTTTGTTCTTCTTTAGAAGTCATCGGCTGCTCGTCTTCTTTAGCAGCGTTTTTGAATTCTTTAATACCGCTTCCAAGACCTTTCATAAGTTCCGGAATTTTCTTACCTCCAAAAAGCAATAGTATAATTGCGATGACAAGGATAATTTTCATTGGGCTAATTTCTCCCAAAAAGATATATTGTGCGATCATAACGTTTGAATTTTCAGTTAAATTAAATATACGAAAACAATACTTAAATGGTTTTTATACGTAACTATTTAAAGCTCGTTTTCATTTTCTTTCTGCGGAGCAGGTGGCGGCGTAGTTGGGTCAGAAGGACGAATTGGATCTGTAGAAACAGGTTTCGAATTTGCCGGCTGATCATCTTTTGATGCGTTCTTAAACTCCTTGATTCCGCTTCCAAGACCTTTCATAAGTTCCGGGATTTTTCTTCCACCGAAAAGCAATAAAATTACGGCTCCGACAAGAATCATCTCCGTCATTCCGAATTCTCCCAAAAAGATCATCAATGTATTCATAATACTAATAGAATTAATGTAGGTGGCAAAAATACAAAAAATGGATTGTTTAATTACAAACAAAAGTTAAATTTAAAATAGGTACGGTAGAATGCGTAACTTGGTTTTTGCTTATGATTCTTCGACCGTAATAATTTCTATATTTGTCATATAAACAAAAATGATGTCCGAAAAACGACTCAAAAGGCAATTACTCAAAAAGCGGCTGTTTACCAAAAACCGATTGGTTATCCTGAATGAGGATACCTTTGAGGAAATTTTTTCGCTAAAATTAACCCTGATGAATGTGTTTGTAGTCGCAACCGTAGGTGCCGTACTGATCATTTTTGTAACATCGTATATTATTGCTTTTACGCCATTGCGTGAATATATTCCGGGTTATGCATCGTCGCAGCTCAAAAAAGATGCAACCGAACTGGCCTTAAAATCCGATTCTCTCACAAATACGCTCCGGAAAAATGAAGCCTACATTGAATCGATTAAACGCGTCTTGACCGGCGATCTTGATTATGCAAAGTTAAGCCGCGATTCAATTACAGCCGGACAAAGTGTAAATGCTGCCGAAGTCGATCTAAAGCCTTCAGCCGAAGATCTTCAACTACGAAAACAAGTCGAGCAGGAAGACAAATACAATCTTTTTGAGCAGGCAACTTCTAAAGTTGGCATCGTACTTTTTCCGCCGGTCAAGGGAACAATTACTGAGAAATATAATGCCCGAGACAAACATTTTGCTATAGATGTAGCTTTGGCGAAAGATACTCCGATAAAATCGGTCGCAAACGGAACCGTGATTTTCGCAGATTGGACACCAACCAACGGAAACGTAGTAATACTGCGTCATAAAGACGGAATAATTTCGGTTTACAAACATTGCGAATCAATTACAAGGCATCAGGGCGACATTGTCCGAACCGGAGAAGTTATCGCAATTGCGGGTTCAACCGGAGAACAATCAACCGGCGTACATCTTCATTTTGAACTTTGGAAAGACGGCTATCCGATTGATCCGACACAATTTATAGAATTCGAATAACCTTAACTTTATGTCAATAAAAACCGTTGCCGCCAAAATCTTTGCCAGGAAAATCTTCGAAAAAACCAAAAAATGGGCCGATAATCCTGTGGAAACACAGCAAAAGGTTTTCAGGAATTTAATCCGTCAGGCGAAAGAAACGCAGTTTGGCACCGATCATAAATTTAGTACCATTAAAACTCCGGAAGATTTTGCGAAACAAGTTCCGGTGCGCGATTATGAAGCACTAAAACCGTATGTTGACAAAGTTGTAAAAGGCCAGGAAAATATTTTATGGAAAGGAAAACCGCTGTATTTTGCTAAAACTTCCGGAACGACATCCGGTGCAAAATATATTCCGCTGACAAAAGCTTCAATGCCATTTCACATACAAGCCGCACGAAATGCGATTTTGCATTACATTCATGAGACCGGAAATGCAGATTTTGTTTCCGGAAAAATGATTTTCCTTCAGGGAAGCCCGGAACTTGAAGAAAAAAACGGCGTAAAGCTCGGTCGGCTTTCCGGGATTGTTGCCCATTTTGTTCCGAAATACTTACAAAAAAACAGAATGCCAAGCTGGGAAACCAATTGCATCGAAGATTGGGAAACTAAGGTTGACGCAATTGTCGAAGAAACTTTTAATGAAGACATGACGGTGATTTCCGGCATTCCGTCGTGGGTGCAAATGTATTTTGAAAAACTGAAGCAAAAAGGAGGAAAGCCGGTCGGAGAGATTTTCAAAAATTTCAATTTATTTATTTACGGCGGTGTAAACTACGAACCGTATCGCGCTAAATTTGAAAACCTTATCGGAAGGAAGGTAGACTCGATTGAGCTTTTCCCCGCATCGGAAGGATTTTTCGCATACCAAGATTCCCAAAAGGAAAAAGGAATGTTGCTGCTTTTGGATTCCGGGATTTTTTATGAATTCATCAAAGCGGAGGATTTTTATTCTGAAAATCCAAAACGACATACAATTGGAGAAGTGGAAATCGGAGTAAATTATGTCCTGATAATTTCTACAAATGCCGGATTATGGGCTTATAATATTGGAGACACAGTTCAATTTACATCTTTAAAACCGTATCGCGTGATCGTTTCGGGAAGAATCAAGCATTATATTTCTGCTTTCGGCGAGCACGTGATCGGAAAAGAAGTTGAAAGTGCGCTGAAAGAAGCGATGGAAAATACCACTATCCGTGTAAACGAATTCACGGTTGCACCGCAGATTACTCCGAAAGAAGGTTTGCCTTATCACGAATGGTTCATCGAATTTGAAAATGAACCTGAAAACCTGCAAGAATTCACATTGAAAATCGATAACGCCATGCGAAAGCAAAATGTTTATTATGACGATTTAATTGTAGGAAATGTGCTAAGAACACTAATTATCACAAAAGTCCCAACGAACGGTTTTCAGGATTATATGAAATCAATCGGGAAATTAGGTGGACAAAATAAGATTCCGAGGTTAAGCAATGACAGGAAAATCGCCGATGAATTATCAAAATCATGAAACAACTCTTATTTCTATTGATTGGTTTTCAAATTATTGCCCAAACGCCGACCACCGGAAAAATTACCGATGCAGAAACCGGCAAGCCCATCCCGTACGTCAATATATGGATTGAAAATGGTGCGACCGGCGTAACATCGGAAGAAAACGGGACGTTTGCATTGTTGGTTCCGTCGGATAAAAATCTTGTTTTTTCGGCAATGGGTTATGAGACAAGAACCATAAAGCTTGCCGATGCACAAACTGTAAAACTAAACCCCATTATTTTTGATTTAGATGAAGTCGTTATTGCCAAGCCAACACGTGAAATCAAACTCGAAATTGGAGGATCGAAAGAATTTCCGCATACTTACGCTTCGGGACAAACACCGTGGATTTACGCAAAATATTTCCCGTTTACCAATGACTATTCTAAAGTAAAATACATCAAAAACGCCGTCATTTTTACCAAGAGTCCTATCAAAAATGCTACTTTCAAACTGCGTATCTTTGAAGTTGACGCTAATGGTTTGCCTGGCATGGATTTGATCAATGAAGATGTCGTAATCACTGTAAAAAAAGGGAAGCAAAGAAATGTTATCGACGTGACTAAATTTAATATTACGTTTCCAAACAACGGAATTTTTATCGCTTATGAATGGATGATTATCGAGAAAAATAAATATACACTCGATTTTAAAACTTTAGATAATAAATATGTAACCTATGCGCCAAATGTGGTTTGCAATCCGGTTGAAACCGAAAACACATTCAATTTTTCGGGAGGAAAATGGAAAAAGATTGCATTGAATGATAACAAGGTAAAAGATTATAAAACGGTACTCGAGCCCGCTATAAATCTCATATTAACCAACTAAATAATAAAAACCTTACATTTGCAGGTTAGAAAATAAAATTTAATGAACGAAATTAAAAACATTTCGCGCTCCAGGGCGCAAGAATCGTCAGCAGCTATTGAACGATTGTACATTACCATCAGGCATTTATTCAACCGCGGATTTTACAAGCCGATGGGAATTTCAGGAGAAACTTTACGCGAAGCATTACTATCGCTCCGCCCTGAAATTTACGGCAGTATCGCCGAAGAAAAAGTAGAACTAAGCGGGCTTTTATATGTCATTGAAAGGCTTCCAACCGGAATTGAAGAATGCCGTTTCATCAACCTGATTTCTGATGAAGGCTATTCGAATTCGCATTTCAAGGCAATTGTTCCGCCAAAAAGAAAGCGTAATTGTTACCGTATCGATGACGAGCAAATGAACGTTGTAATCACGCGCGGACGCTCTGATATTTATGATATCCTGACGCATCTTACCTTCATTTTCATCGAATCACATAAGATCAAAAACCGAATTTTACTGGATGATTCCGGTGAAGTTTCACGCGATTGGTCGAAATTGGAAATGGCGGTTTTACAAAACAAAAAACTGGCTTTAATCGATAAGGAAAAAGCTATTTCGCACGCGGCAAATATCCTGGGAAGAACATTTGCTGAGGTTTTAGGAATCTACGATGATTTTGCAACAGCAGATCGTCCGGATCGTTTTCTGCACATAATTTACTGGTTAGGGAAACTCGCTTTGGAAGAAGTGCTTGAAAACAATAAACGCACTATTACTTTTAGCCCGATTTTAAGAGAAAGGTTAGGACATCATATTCATGGTGAAATCTGGGCAACGAATATCAAACGGGTTTTAAAGGAAAATGAACTGATTGATCGCCCGATACACATTATAAGCGCGAACATGCACAGCGTTATGAATTCGATTTTTGCGACGCATGTCCTGAAAACGAAATTCAAGGATAAAACCGATTTCTTTATTTATGAAGAATTGAGCAAATCCGGCGCGCATGAAGTTCGTGATAAAGTGGAAACTTTTGCAAAACAGCACGGAATGATTTCACTTCCGGATACTTCTGGGACAAATATCGACGTTCAGATTTTTGACACAGCGAAAATCGACTGGAAAAAATCGGCTTTCCCAACCGCAAAAGTGAACGAAAAAAGCAAGCCTGTAATAATCGTCATGGATTATGCGTTTGGTGAACAAGCGTATGAAACAATTGATGAATTGCTAAAACCGTATAAAATTTCCAGCGATGAAAAAATGCTGGTAAATGTAGAATCAGTATCGATCATGGGAAAAGCCGGAATTCTCGAAGGCGGAAAAGGTGATATCATGATTCCATCAGCGCACATCAACGAAGGAACAGGCGATAATTATCCGTTTGAAAATGAACTGACAGCGGAAATGCTTGAAGGAAATGACATTCCGGTCTTTGCCGGGCCAATGGTTACCGTTTTGGGAACTTCGTTGCAAAACCGCGATTTGCTGAAATTTTTCCACGATTCGACTTGGGGCGTTATCGGTCTTGAAATGGAAGGTGCTTATTATCAAAAAGCAATTCAGTCGGCCTCGAAAATCAGGAAAAGCATTAATCCAGATGTAAAAGTTAGATATGCATATTATGCTTCGGATAATCCACTAGAAACCGGAAGTACATTGGCTTCAGGAGGATTAGGAACAACCGGTGTAAAGCCAACGTATTTAATTACAATTAAAATACTAGAACAAATTTTTAACGTAAAATAAAACATAAATGAGCAACACTCCTAAAAATATTTCAGACGATCAGGAAATAGATTTGTCGCAAATTTCGAAAAAATTAGGCCAAACGTATGAAAGTTTCCTAAGTTGGATTTTCAGTGGTTTCTTATTTATAAAAAGAAATATAATAGTATTAGGAATTTTATTTATCATAGGTGCTGCCCTTGGTTTTTATCTGGATAAAAGCGATACCGTTTACAATCACAATGTAATTATCACGCCAAATTTTGGAAGTACGGAATACGTATATTCAAAAGTAGATTTGATAAATTCGAAAATTAAGGAAGGCGATACCGTTTTCTTAAATACAATCGGAATAAAAAATGCTGACGCTTTTGCAAAAATTGAGATTGAACCGGTAACAGATCTTTACGGGTTTATTAATGCCAATTCGCAAAATTTCGAGATGATCAAGCTTATGGCTGAAGACGGCGACATCACGAAAATTATTAAGGATGAAACCACCAGCAAGAATTATACGCATCATATACTCAAAATCATAACTAGTGGCGAAGTTACTCAAGAAGGTCTAATTGATCCGATATTGAATTATCTCAACACAAGTGAATATTATTCTGAAATCCAGAAATCGGTGCTGGAAAGTATTGAAATCAAAATCGAGTCCAATAAAAAAACCATCAGCCAGATAGACAGTTTATTGAATAATTTTTCAAAAGCTGCTCAAAAAAATGCTGTGAGCGACAGACTTCTGTATTACAACAATGAAAATTCTCAGGTAAATGAAATCCTGAAGACTAAAAATGATTTGATCCAGGAACAGGCAAGCAGAAGAATTGAACTAATTACGTCTGATAAAGTCATCAAGAAAGTAAGTTCTGTTCTTAATATCAAAAATTCAGATTCCCTAAATGGAAAAATGAAGTTCGTTATTCCATTTCTATTTATATCGCTATTCATACTTATGGTATTGATAATGGGATTCTATAAATCTCAAATGAGAAAACTGAAACAATAAGCCATGAAAGGAATTATTCTCGCTGGAGGTTCAGGCACACGTTTACATCCGCTAACACTTGCGGTAAGTAAGCAATTAATGCCAATTTATGACAAACCGATGATTTATTATCCGCTGTCATCCTTGATCTGGTCTGGAATCAGGGAAATCCTGATAATTTCAACTCCGCATGATTTGCCGCTTTTCAGGCAACTTCTTGGCGACGGAAAGCGATTGGGCTGCCGTTTTGAATATGCCGTTCAGGAACATCCAAATGGACTTGCCGAAGCATTTATCATCGGAAAGGAATTTATAGGAAATGATAAAGTTGCGCTGGTTTTAGGCGATAATATTTTCTACGGAACCGGTTTATCAGATTTGCTTCAGTCAAATAATGATCCTGATGGCGGAATCATATATGCCTATCACGTCCACGATCCGGAACGTTATGGCGTTGTAGATTTTGATGCAAATGGGAACGTACTTTCAATTGAGGAAAAACCGGCACAGCCAAAATCTAACTTTGCTGTTCCCGGAATTTATTTTTACGATAATGATGTCGTTGAAATTGCCTCAAATATAAAACCAAGCCACAGAGGTGAAATCGAAATTACCGATGTAAACAAGGAATATCTTGAAAGAGGAAAGCTAAAAGTAAGCATTCTTGACCGTGGAACTGCGTGGTTTGACACCGGAACTTTTAATTCACTCATGCAAGCTTCACAATTTGTTCAGGTAATTGAAGAAAGACAAGGACTTAAAATCGGTTCCATTGAAGAAGCTGCATTTAAAATGGGTTTTATCGATGCTGCACAATTGAAAGAATTAGCCGGGCCACTACTAAAAAGCGGTTACGGAAAGCATTTGTTGAGTTTAATTTAACCGCAAAATGAATTTTATACCTACAAAATTAAAAGGCTGTATTATTGTCGAGCCTAAAGTGATTTTCGATGAAAGAGGTTACTTTATGGAAAGCTTCAACGAAAAACGCTTTCAGGAAGGAATTAACGAAAATATTCACTTCGTGCAGGACAATCAGTCGTTTTCCACAAAAGGCGTTCTTAGAGGCCTTCATTATCAAACCGGCGAACATTCTCAGGCTAAATTGGTACGCGTTTTATCCGGAGAAGTTTTGGATGTTGCTGTAGATGTACGTCCGGGATCGGAAACTTTTGGCGAATATGTTTCGGTACTGCTTACGGCAGAAAACCAAAAGCAATTATTTGTACCGAGAGGTTTTGCACACGGATTTTTGGTGTTGAGCGAAACTGCTACTTTCTTCTACAAATGCGATAATTTTTACAATAAAGAATCTGAAGGCGGCATTATTTACAACGATCCACAAATTAATATTGACTGGCAATTTGGTGTAAATGACCTGATAATTTCTGAAAAAGACCAAATTTTACCAACGATTGAAAACGCAAAAAAAGCATGGTAGTTCTGGTAACCGGAGCTTCGGGACAATTGGGACAATCATTGCAGTTTATTGCAAAAGATTACCCGGAAATCAGTTTTTCTTTTTTCAATTCTGCAGAGCTTGACATTACAAATCCGGGAAATTGTAAATTAGTATTTTCTGAACTTAATCCGGACTTTTGTATCAATACCGCAGCTTATACCGCAGTTGACAAAGCAGAAACCGAACCCGAAAAAGCACATCTGATAAATGTTACCGGATCTCAAAATCTGGCAGCGGTTTGCAAAGAATTCAACACTGTTTTGCTTCATGTTTCTACCGATTTTGTTTTTGACGGAAATGCCACAAAACCTTATACAGAAGTAGATATCCCAAACCCAACGGGAGTTTACGGACAAACAAAATTAGACGGCGAAAAAGTAATTCAGGAAATTTGGGAAAAACATTTCATCATCAGAACATCTTGGGTGTATTCGCAATTTGGGAATAATTTCATGAAAACGATGCTACGAATGGGTTCAGAACGAACTTCGCTTTCTGTTGTAAACGACCAAGTCGGAACGCCGACAAATGCTGTTGATTTAGCAAAAGCGCTGATACAAATAATTTTATCTGTTTTTTATCAAACACCTAATACCCAAAACCCAACACCCAATTACGGAATTTATAATTTCAGCAACGAAGGAAAATGTTCGTGGTATGATTTTGCAAAAGAGATATTTGTGAATAATGACATAACGATCGACTTACAGCCAATTCCGTCGAACAGTTATCCAACTCCGGCAAAAAGACCTGCTTTTAGTGTTTTAGATAAGAATAAGGTAAAGCAAGTTTTTGGTATGGAAATTAAGGATTGGAAAGAAAGTTTGAAAGGAACTTTCTGAGTCCATTTAATTTTTGGATTCTTTCGGACGTTTTATTGAACACAGATTCACAGATTCAACAACTATTGTTATCGTAAAACAATTGAAAGTCTTTTATTTACAATTTATAGATTAAACAAAATACCTTGGTATAATTGAATAAACTACTAAACCAAACGTAGATTAGTTGTGATAATCACATTTGTCAGTCAATTCGTTTATCGATAAAGTAACGAGGACGCTGCTTAACTTCCAGATAAATTTTGCCAATGTATTCTCCAATGATGCCAAAGCAAAAGAGTTGAATCCCACCTAAGAAATACATCGGTAAAACTGTAGAAAACCATCCAGGGACTAAATTTCCGGTAAAAAGAGCCAACAGCGCGTAACCAGTCATTATTAAACAAACAAAAAATATGACGAATCCGATTATCGTAACTAGTTTTAATGGGTAATTACTAAACGACGTAATGCCGTTCCAGGCAAAAGCCGCCATTTTATTAAAGGGATATTTTGATTCGCCTGCAAAGCGCTCTAAACGGTCATAATAAACAATATCATTGCTGAAACCAATGGAAGGAATTATCCCTCTCAGAAATAAATTAACTTCACCAAAGTCAGATAATGCATTTAGAACTCTTTTACTGCATAACCTATAATCAGCATGATTGTGAACGACATTTACTTTCATTTTTTTCATTAAATTATAAAAGATCAATGCAGTATTTCGTTTAAAGAAAGTATCAGTAGTTCTTTCTTTTCTAACACCATACACAATATCTGTACCTGATTTAAATCGCAAAACCATATCCTCAATTACTCTAATGTCATCTTGTAAATCGGCATCAATAGAAATCAGAGCATCTGCCTCATCTTTAAAGGTCATAAGGCCTGCCAATAGTGCTTTTTGATGTCCAACATTTCCTGCGAGCTTCAAGCCTTTTATATGCGTCAGTACATGCGTTTTCTCTTCAATAATTTTCCAGGTAGAGTCTTTACTGCCATCATCGACAAAAACAACAAAACTTTTATCTGAAATAATTTCCCTTGAAACTAAATTTGCGATTATGGTATTCAACTGAAATGAGGTTTCGCTAAGAGCCAACTCTTCATTATAGCAAGGAGAAACAATTCCGATTAAGGGCTTTTGCATTTAATTTAATTAAGGGGGTTATTATTGAAAGGGTAGTTTCGCTCCTTCGGTGTCTCCGATTTTTATAATCATTACGTTGTCAACTTTCTTTATGGATTCAGGATTAGGCCATTTAGGCATTGACGGAATAGAATCTTTAACCTTATTGTAAGCGTCTTTGTCATCCAGGAATTTATAATATGCAACATCATTAACACGGAAAAAATTAATTATTCTCCAGTTGTTTCCGCCATCCCAACGAAATAGTGAACCGCCAAAAACATCTGAATTCGGTAATTTAAGTTTATCATGATTTGACTCAGGAAGTGCTCCATAGAAATATACATAACTTATGTTTGGATTAAAATCAGGATATTTATTTTGTATAATATTATCCATCTTTTTTGCAATGGTTAAATCGTGATTAAATATTTTATAATTTGAATAAAATAGATTTGTAATAAAGTAGATATTAGCAAAAACGATTAAAGATACAAGTAAAAGCACGGGTTGTATATTTTTTTCTTTAACCTTTCTCATAAGATGGACGATTAAGAAGCCAAATATGATACTTGAGCTAACATATAATCTCGGAGGATGAGAGCCATTGGTTATTGGGAAAGATATCAAGAAAGGGATTACCAGCATTATTAATAAGCAAAGTGATTTGAGCAAAGCATTTCCTTTCTCTTTGAAAAACGTAACTAATAATAAAAGAGCTGCAATCGAAGTAAACAAAAACGTTTTATCCCCATAAAAGAAATCACCTCTAATGTTATCAACCCATAAGTTATAAAAATTCACAAACTTGTTGCCAGATTCACCTCCCGACGTATAACTAGAAAGATAACCTCCTTCCATCGGCGGACAAAATATTTTTACCGAAATATAATACAAGATCACCGCCACAATCATAAAAAGAATAAAATAGCATAGTTTTATAAATTCTTTCTTAAGGTTAAACGTCTCATTGTAAATGTTTATAAAAAAATATACAACGTATCCAGTTACAGGGATAAATATTAATGCCTGATATATAGAGATCGTAAAAGTTATCAGTAAACATGCTATAAACAGCATTAGTACTGAATTTAGATTTTTAGGATTTTGAATATTTTTTATAAAAAGACTTAAACCTAAAATCGAACAGAAGAATCCAATTGGAACAGCGTCAGCCTGCATTGTAAATGCCAATTGATAGGCATGTTGAGGTAGCGTTAAAAATAAAGCACAGAAAACATAAGCATAAATTCCTTTAAGGCGGAAAATTTTTGAAAGCTCAACAGCAGACAGGCTTAAAAAGAACAAACCTAAAAGCAAAGTAAAATAAGGTAAAAGACCCTCAAAAATTCTATACCTCACCAAATTTGTTCCCCATCGCCCAAGGCCTAACGAATAATCGGCAAAAGCCGGAGATTCACTATCCACGGTTAAACTGTAGTTGGTTAAAGCAAAACCATAAGTGATAAAACTTATAAAAACAGAAAAAAACTGTAATTGAAATTTACTAAAAAGATGTTGCTTTTCCATTGAGTATTTATTTTCAAAAGTAAATTAAATATTCACAAAAAAAAACATTTTAAAAAAGTGTTAAAACTTTTTTATTAAATAAAAATCATTATTTTTGTCGAAAAATTTTATAAAATGAACAGAAAAATTATTCCAATATTGGTTTTATTATTGGCAGTTGTCGTTAGCTGTAAAGTTGATAAAGCAGAAAATGGTGCCAAAGGCCCGAATACTGAAGAAAGCGTTACAACTGGTGCTGGTTTTAAAATTTCGTTTAATGCTGTTGTTGAGAAAGATGATTCATTTCAACTTTTTTATAATGAAGATGGAACAGAAGCTTTTGACGGAGACCAAATGATTGAATTGAAGCTAAAGGGTAATGCCGAGCCTCAGAATATTGAATTCGTTCTTCCGGATGCTGCCAAACCTTTAAACCTACGATTTGACATTGGTTCAAGCAGGGAATTAAAACAAGTTAAATTTAATAACTTGTCGATTGATTACAAAGGAAAAAACTTCAAGGCTGAAGGATCTAATTTTTTCAAATACTTTTATCCGAATGACCAAGTAGTGTGTGATACTGTAGCTTCAGTGGCCAAGATTATTACGAAACCAGAGCAACCATATGATCCAATTATTGGAGGTACTTTATATTTAAGGACCGAACTTGAAAAGCTTAATAAGTAAAAAAATAGGAACCAAACGGTTCCTATTTTTTTTTGATTAAAATCTTTATATAGCATTTTGCAAGCGAAGAGTAAAAGTCATAATACGACAGTAATTTTGGATTGTAATTGTATTTTAATTTTACCATCAAAGCTTCTTTGAGAGCCGTATATATTTGATTGCTAATACCTCCGTTTTGCATTTTCGCGGTTATTTCCTTGAAATAGGCAGGTTTTATAAAATCCTTGCAACGGATATAAAAATCCAGGTCGCCAACAATTTTATAAGACGTATCAAATAATCCCGTTTGCTCAAACAATTCCTTTTTATGGAAAGAGCCTACCTGAGCAGTATCGATATCCCGAATAACTTTTTCCCAATGATAAGCCTTTCCAAAAACAGAAAGATTTTCGCCATTAGCATTAATCAGCTGAACCTGTGAAGAAATATAATTAATGTCTCCGCTATTGTTAATATGGTCAAAATATGTATTTAACGCGTTTGGCATATAATTATCATCAGATCCCAAAAAACTGATCCATTGTCCTGAACTCATTTTTACGCCTTTATTCCAAGCATCGTAAACACCTTTGTCTTTTTCGGAAATATAGCGATAATTGATGTTTTTCGCTTTAAATGCAGATTCATAAGACTGAATGATATTTAGAGTAGTGTCTTTCGAGTTTCCGTCAATAATCAGGTATTCAAAATCAGCAAAACCCTGATTCAATATTGATTCAATTGTCACTGCGATAGTCTTTTCACTATTATAGGAAGCAGTAATTATGGAAAAAAAAGGTGTGTTATTCAACATTATCTATTTGAGTTTTTTGCTTTAACTTATTTAGTACAAAAGCAACATTTTGATTTTTAAAAAAAGTCCGGACGAAAAGCAACAGACAGATTAGAAATAAACCGGCAAATACTACATTGTTGGTTCCGTTAAAAAAATCGAATGTGGTTTTAAATCCAAACGTACTAAGCAAAACCGCGAAAATTAATAATTGTACATCATTAGCTCTTAAAAGTTCGTTCCATTTGATATTATTATTGATTTGATAAGAAAAGACAACGATCAACGAACCAATAAGGAATGCTAAATTCCAGCCAATTACAACGCCATATCCGTTAAAAGCGATACCAAGAACATATCCGAAAACAGCATTTATGATGGTAATTCCCAAATACGAAAAAATCAACCATTTTAAATTGCCTTCGCCAAGATAACTGAAGTAAGCCGGATTGCTGCAAATATTTATAAAAACCGCAACGCAATTCAAAACAACGGCAAATATAAAAAACGGAACAATTTCGCCGACCCAAAAATACGAAATTACCGGAGTCATAACTACAATTCCGGAAATCAGCAGAATATCCAGCACAAATACAATCGAGAAAGTCTTTAGATAGAGTTCTTTAATGTATCCGCTGTTCGTTTCCTTTGCTTCGGCTACAATCGGAATGACGACCTGATTTGCGTTTACGATCAGGCTTCTCAATTGTGAAACGAGCCTGTTCGCCATTTCATAATATCCAACCATTACCAAGCCGCCAAATTTACTTAACAGTACTTTAGTTATTGGCTCAAACGACATTTGCATAAAGGATAAAGCCTGCATTTTCAGTCCATAATCAATAATTTCACGGAATATTGGCTTCGACCAATTCCACTTAAACGAAATGATGCCGGGAAGTGACCTCGAAATAAAAAAAATAGAAATTACCAAAACCAGCAATGCCTGAAAAATCTGTGCAAATACCAATCCTTTCAAGCCATAATCTTTAGTTAGCAAAACGCTCAATACAAGCAGCACAAGCGCTGAAAAGCTCAGGATGTAGCTTTTGATGTAATTCTTCTGCATCCCGTCCAAACAACTGCTTATAACGCCTCCAAGCGCGTTTACAACTAAACTGATTAACGAATACGGAAGAATTTCACGCGCAATGCCAACATAATCTTCTTCAATGAAATATGGCAGGATTATATTTCCCAAACCAAGAATGATGATTGATATTATGCTGTAAGTGGCAATTATGAAAACCGACGATGTGAATATGAGTTTCTTTAGGTTCTCCAAATCGTGTCGCGCATAATAGGTTGCAACAAACTTAATAATGCTTGTGCTGATACCGAAATTTGCAATTAGCGCAACTGAAGTCGTGGCAATTATCAGCGACCAAACTCCCAAAAGTTCCATACCGATAGTTTCCTTAAGAAAACGGTATAAAACCAGATACGTTATGCCGACAAAAATTACCTGAAGAACTGCGGAAATAGAATTAACAACTAATTTTGAGTTTTTCAAAATGCTAGTTTTTTGTGCGCATTAATGTTTCCATCTGATCAACTCTGGTATTCCAGTTATGATGGTTTTTTAGAATTTCGTAATTTTTTTCAATCAACGGAATGTAAGCATCAAAGTTTTCCAGAATATCATGAATTTGCCCTATTGGATTTTCATCATCAATTTCAACTATCGGATTGTAATCAAACAGAAATTTCATGTCATCGGGCAATTTACCCAAAATTAAGCATTTAGACGCCATTGACTGCAAATACCTGTTCGTAATGGTGGAAATCCTGCCGGTTATTTCGGGATGTGTAATGAAAGATGGAACGCATACTGAAATTTTCGAATTTGCAATTCCGGTTATAAATTCCTCCCGGCTTTTAAAAATGATCTGGCCGGCTTTTTTCTCATATTTGTAAACCAGATTTTCTTCGATTGGCTTAATTTTTTCGTGGTATTCATTCCATTTTCTGCCCAATTGCAAAACGTCAATTGTGCGTTCATGGTAAGGAATGAATTCATAATTAGCGACATCAACCGCTTCGGGAACCCAAAAAGCTTCAAAGTTTTTGATGTTTAACGCGTTGAAATATTCGGATGATTGCTTGCTTGCCGTAAAAAGAGTGTTGATTCCGTAATCACGAATTGTTTTTTCGATGTCGTCAAAACAAGGTTCCCAGGCATCATACATCCAAAGTGATTTTGAGGAAGTTTTGTAATGGAAATACGGAAAAAACTTTTCTTTCTGGTAGCCAATTACAACATAATTCTTATCCTTTTTTAAAGGAAATTTGATAAATGGCAGGCGTTTTACTATTTGCCTAATGATTCTTGCACTTTTATCTCCAACGCCATTAACAACTTCCCAGGTTCCTTTTTCGATTATCCTTTTTTCAAACTCATGGTATAAATCCATTGAGACATGATGGTTGTAATTGGTTTTGACTAAAGTGAAAATCTTCATAATCAATAAATTATGAATTTAGCACGTTGAATAAATGATCAATTTCAGCTTTTAACGGAATTTGATGATTTCCTACGAAGAAACCTTTTTTATCAAGATATTGTGCATTTTTCATTTCACCGAAAATTTCATAATCAAAATATTTCAGGACTTCATTTTTGGTAAAATCACCGGTAACAATAGGCCGGCAGTCAATTCCGTTATCAAAAAGCTTTTGAACGATTTCTTTCCTGTCGCGTTCAGAATCCGGTTTTATGATAAAACTAAATCCAAACCAACTGCTATTATCCACGTTTTTCTGAATGATGAAATCTTTATGATCTTTAAAAAGCGATACGAAATAGTCAGCGTTTTCTCTTCGTTGCTTGATGAATCCTGGGAGTTTTTTGACTTGTTCAACACCAATTACGCCACTCATTTCAACTGGCCGAACATTGTAACCCGGCAAAACAAAACGGAACGATTCCTCGAACCAGTCGTCACTTTTATTAGAAACCTTGTTTTCTTTTGGCAAATGCCTTGTCCATCCGTGGGCTCTGATTGACAACAAGATGTGATAGATTTCTTCATCATCGGTAGAAATCAATCCGCCTTCCATTGTTGCGATGTGGTGTGAATAAAATGAAGAATATGTTCCAACCAATCCAAAAGTACCGGCTTGTTTTCCTTTATATTCAGCGCCCATAGATTCGCAATTGTCTTCCATTAAAATAATATCACGATCGCCGATAATGTTTTTAATTGTATCAAAATCGTTCGGATTTCCCAAAAGATTTACGGCAAGGATCATTTTAGTTTCAGGCGTAACGGCTTTTTTCAATTGTTCCAGATCGAAATTCAAAGTATTGATATCGATGTCAACAAATTTTAATTTTAGTCCGTATTGATAAAGCGGATAATAGGTTGTTGACCATGAAACCGCCGGAACGATAACTTCATCGCCTCTTTTTAGTTTAGGGTTTTTGGTGTAAAAAAGCGCGGCTACGGCTAATAAATTCGCAGATGATCCAGAATTTACCATTACGCAGTATTTCGTATTAAGGAACTTTGCAAAATCTTCTTCGAATTGTTTTACACCGTCGCCCATAGTGTAAACATCTTTATCTATTACAGATTGTATTGCTTGTAACTCTTTTTCGTCCCAGGTTGAGGACGCTAATGGATATTTAATCATTTAATACTGATGTTTTAAAAAATTCGTATGTCTTTTGAAGTCCTTCTTCAAGACTGGTTTTATGTTTCCAGCCGAATTGCTTTAATTTTGAATCATCGATTAATTTTTGTTTCATCCCGATTGGTTTTGATAAATCATGGATGAATGCGCCTTCAAAACCAACTACTTTTGCAATTGCCTGGTAATATTCATTGATCGTATAATCATAACCAAGACCAACATTGATGTTTTGTGGCATTTTTTCGAAATGGTCAATCGCATAAAATATAAAATCGGCTAAATCACCGGCATACATAAATTCTCTTCTGGCAGTTCCATCGCCCCAAATGTCAAGTTCTTTATTATCAGATACTTTTGCTTCGTGGACTTTCTTTATTACTGCAGGAACCATGTGAGAGTGTTCCGGGGAAAACTTATCAAATCTTCCGTAAAGGTTTGAAGGAATAATGGTTTTATATTCGAAATCCTTATTTTCCTTATGAATGTACTCGCACAATCGTGTAGTCACGATCTTTGCGATTGCATATCCTTCATTTGTTGGCTCAAGTTCTCCTTGCAGGATTAATTCTTCACCCAGAGGATTTTCTGCATTTCGCGGATACATACAAGAACTCGCCAGGTTTATGAATTTCGTGACGTTGTTATTTTTGGCAGCCACTATGATGTTTTTTCCCATGTCGAGATTCTGGGTTAAAAACAAAACCGGATTCGCGATGTTTGCCTGAATGCCTCCGACTAAACCAGCTGCATGAATCACAAAATCAGGTTTATGAAGTTTGATGTAGGAATCTACAGCGGTATAATCCAGCAAGTTAAGTTCTTTACTGGACGGATTTAAAAATTCAAAATCTTTGGATTTGGAATGTTCAAGGATATTTTTCCCGACCATTCCGTTTGCTCCCGTTAAGAGAATTTTCATATCGGTATTATTCAAAAAGTTTTAATGATTCTCTGTCCGAGAATTTTTTCACGTATTCAAGATCGTGCTTCATCATAATTTTCACAAGATCTTCAAATGAAGTCTGTCTTGGATTCCATCCTAATTGTGTTCTTGCTTTTGTAGGATCACCTAAAAGGCTTTCCACTTCTGATGGGCGATAATATTTCGGATCGATTTCAATGAGTACCTTTCCGGTTTTTTTGCAGATTCCTTTTTCATTTTCATCTTCGCCAACCCATTCCAGTTCAATTCCGGTTTCCTTGAAAGCAAGGTCACAAAATGTTCTCACAGAATATTGTTCGCCTGTTGCAATTACATAATCTTCAGGAACATCTTGTTGCAGCATGAGCCACATACATTCTACATAATCTTTTGCATAACCCCAGTCTCTTAAGGCATTTAGGTTTCCAAGATATAATTTTTCCTGAATTCCGAGTGCTATTCTTGAAGCCGAAAGCGTGATTTTTCTGGTAACGAATGTTTCGCCACGCCTTTCCGATTCATGATTGAAAAGAATTCCGTTTACGGCATACATATTATATGATTCACGATAATTTTTGGTAATCCAGAAACCATAGATTTTTGCAACTCCATAAGGTGATCTCGGATAAAAAGGAGTAGTTTCTTTTTGTGGGATTTCCTGTACTTTTCCGAAAAGTTCTGACGTTGAAGCCTGATATATCCTTGTAGTTTCGGTTAAACCGCAAATACGGATGGCTTCTAAAAGGCGCAATGTTCCGATTCCATCGGTTTCAGCTGTATATTCTGGCAACTCAAAAGAAACTTTTACATGCGATTGTGCTGCAAGATTATAAATTTCATCAGGTTTAATTTGCTGAACCAACCGAATCAGATTGGTAGAATCGGTCATATCGCCATAATGCAGGCTGATTTTCTGTTTCTTGTGTAAATCCTGAAGGAGCGTATCAATGTATAAATGCTCAATTCTCTCGGTATTAAAGGTAGAACTTCTGCGGATTATACCATGAACTTCATATCCTTTTTCTAATAACAATTCTGCTAAGTATGAACCATCCTGACCGTTAATGCCGGTAATTAAGGCTTTCTTCATTTTTTGAATAATTTTAAGTTTACAAATATATATCTTATAAAATAAAACATTAATTAATTTATAAGATATATATTTGAAATGTAAAAATCAGTACAATTTGATCGCAAAAAAGAACATTTTAATTCTTCCTTTTATTGCAATTCTACTGGGAGAGATTTATTTGCCAAATTATAAAGCCAATCTTTTTCTTCAAGTTATGTTTCTGGTTTTTTTGCTTTACAGTAAAAAGAACAGGATTTCAATAAAATTTATCAAGACTATTTATCCCGTGGCGGTTATTTTTGCTATCGGCTTTATTGGATATTTAGTGCATTTCCATAGTCTTTCCAATACGTTTAAGGATTTATTTTACTTTATTAAACCGTTGGTAGACTTGATGATTGGATATCTCATTTTCAGGGATAAGCAAAATATGTCAACGTTTATCAAGGTTATAATCTTGTTAGGAACTATAACAGCGACAATTCACTTAACCGGTATTTTTTTATTTTCAAACCTCATTACAGCATCAATTAATAGTCTCAGGGGCGATTTTGGATTTGATAATTTTGTTGAAATTTTCGCCTTTTATTTTTTACTGAAGGGCAATGAAAAAGTATATAAAGACCAGATTTTTACCAACAAATGGTATAAAGTAGCATTGTTGCTGTTTTTGGCACTTTCTATCTATCTGTATTTTTCAAGGACGATGCTGCTTGTATTCCTCCTTGCCGGGTTTTCTTTTTTTGGATACGCAAGGATGACACAGCAATCTTTAAAAATTGTCGGAGTGTTAGCAGCAATGATTGTATTGTTTTATGCATATCTTTTTACGATTAAACTGGATAGGGAAGCAAAAGGCATAGAATCATTTATGTATAAAATAAAAATTGCGCCTGAAGAAATTTTTAAATCAAAAATTGACAGGAACGATCATCAAAAATTATGGGATCACTGGCGTGGATATGAAGCCAGCCGGGCTTTAGAACTGATGCAGGAAAATCCACATAGTTTTATTACCGGAATGGGATACGGCTCACTGGTAAACTTAAAATTTCAGGCCCCACTTGGAGAAAGCGGAAAGATGAAATACATATCAAGGCTGCACAACGGATATATGTTTGTATTTTATAAAACAGGCATTTTTGGCCTGGCTTTTTTATTGATATTCCTCGGGAAACTTTATTTCAGGGTTTACACGGATAAAAATTCAAGTCCGGAGTATGTGTTTTGTAAACGAACAATTTCAACAATTGGATTGTTTTACTTACTGACAAGTTTGATCATTACAGGTATTTATATTCCAAAAGATATTGTAATCTTTATTCTGGGCGGAATACTTTCCTATGAAACCAGACTTGCTAATATTTCGCAATAATATCTTTTATTTGCTGACTCGCCGTTCCGTTACCATACGGATTTGCAGCTTTTGCAATATTCTCATAATACGTTAAATCGGTTAGCAATCGAGTAGTTTCCGAAATGATTTTGTTTTTATCAGTACCAACTAAAATTGCAGTGCCGGCATGAACTCCTTCCATTCTTTCAGTAACATTTCTCAGAACAAGCACGGGTTTGCCTAAACTTGGTGCTTCTTCCTGAATGCCGCCTGAATCTGTTAAAATAATAGCGCTCTTATTCATCATCCATATTAATTCAGGATAATCTAACGGTTCAACCAATTTGATGTTTTTCAAATGTAATTTTTCGTGTGCTATATTTTTAATGTTCGGATTTAAATGCACCGGATAAACAATTTCAACTGTTTCTGAAAAACTGTTTGCAATGGTAGTCAAAGCATCGCAGATTTCAATAAAGGGTTCGCCAAAATTTTCTCTTCTGTGGCAGGTTACCAATACAATTTTTTTTGTAAAATCAATAAAATCATACTTCTCCAGCAATTGATTTCCAGAAGAAGGATTGATTTTTCCTAAACCAGACAGAAGCGCGTCAATAACAGTATTTCCTACAACAAAGACATTATCTTTAATATTTTCAGCAAATAGGTTATTTTTAGAAGCTTCAGTCGGACAAAAATGTACCGTTGCCAGCCTTGAGGTTAAAACTCGGTTCATTTCCTCAGGAAAAGGCGAATACATGTCATTGCTTCTAAGTCCGGCCTCGATGTGTACGATTTTTATTTTTTGGTAAAATGCAGAAAGCGCCGCAGCTAAAACAGTTGTTGTATCGCCTTGAACAAAGACAAAATCAAAACTTTCTTTTAGTAAAATTTCATTAGTAATTCTCGAGATCAAATCTGAAGTCAATTGATGCAATGTCTGATTATGAGTCATTATGTTCAAATCATAATTAACATCTATATCAAAAAAACGAATCACCTGATCCAGCATTTCCCTGTGCTGAGCAGTAACTCCTACTTTAACATCAAATCCGTTATCTTTTTTAAAACAATTAATTAACGGAGCCATTTTTATAGCTTCTGGCCTTGTTCCAAACAGGAATAAAATTTTTTTCATGGGAGAATTTAGTCTTGTAAAAAGAGAAATGTAAAACTAGTAATAAAAACTATATTTGCAATCTATAAAAAATTAAAATGAGAGTACTGTTTCAAACACGGACAAATTTATATGATGCTCCTGGCGGAGATTTAGTCCAAATGCTAAAAACAAAAGAATTTTTGGAAAAACTAGGCGTTGAGATTGATATATCTTTAGAATTTGAACCCGATTTAAGCAATTACGATTTAGTACACTTATTCAATTTGATGGAACCTCAGGACATTTATCTTCAGATGATGAATGCAAAAAGGCAAAATAAAAAAATCGCGTTATCAACCATTTACGGGCTTTATACTGAATTTGAAAGAAAGGCAAGAGGCGGGCTTTTTCAGAAAGTTGCCAATGTACTTTCGTCTTATCAAATAGGATACATAAAAACGATCGTTAAGCATTATTCTGAAAAAAGGCTTCATAAAGGCGTTTATAAAATGATGTATAAAGGGTATTATGGATTAATGAAAGAAATCGTAGATAACACAAGTGTATTTTTACCGAACTCAGTTTCAGAAATGAACAGAGTTGCATCAGAATTTAATTTAAAAAATTACAATTTCTATAGTATTCCCAACGCAATAGATAAAAGTGTCTTTTCAAATGTTAACAAAAACAGCATTAATAAATTTGAACAGTACAAAGACTGCATTTTATGTGCTGCAAGAATTGAAGGCAGAAAATCAACACTAAACCTGGTTAAAGCCTTAAAAGGAACTCCTTATAAATTGCTTTTAGCAGGAAAAGAATCGCTAAACCAAAAAGGATATGTTGAAGAAGTGCATCGTGAAGCGGGAGAAAATGTCGTTTTCCTCGGGCCGGTTTCGCATGAAGATTTAAGAGATCTCTATGAAGTTGCAAAAGTTCACGCATTGGTAAGCTGGATGGAAACCCCTGGACTTTCTTCTCTTGAAGCCGCCGCGATGGATTGCAACATAGTAGTTACAAAAAAAGGCGATACTTTCGATTATTTTGAAGATTTTGCATTCTATTGTGAGCCGGACAATATCGAATCAATTCAGACAGCAATTGATAAAGCATTTAATTCGCCAGTTAATCCAGACCTAAAAAAGCGGGTTTTACAGAATTACATCTGGGAAAAAACGGCTGAGGAAACCTATAAAGCGTATAAGCAAATTCTTAATTGATTAAAGCAACGTCAATGAAAATAGCCATTTTAGGAACTCGTGGCGTTCCGAATCATTACGGAGGTTTTGAGCAGTTTGCCGAATTTTTTTCACTATTTCTTGCTGAAAATAATCATGAAGTTTTTGTGTATAATTCGCACAACCATCCGTATCAGGAAAAAACATTTAAAGGCGTAAACCTGATTCATTGCTATGATCCGGAATTTAAAATTGGTACTGCCGGGCAATTTATTTATGACCTGAACTGCATTCTGGATTCCCGAAAACGCAATTTCGACATTATTTTGCAATTGGGTTATACAAGCAGTTCGGTTTGGCATTTCCTGCTTCCTAAAACGCCGCTTATCATTACAAATATGGATGGTCTTGAATGGAAAAGGACCAAATATTCAAAGCCGGTTCAAAACGTATTGAAATTTGCTGAAAAACTCGCTGTAAAAAGCAGTGATTACTTGATTTCAGATTCGCTCGGAATTCAAAAATACATCACCGAAAAATACAATAAGGATTCTACTTACATCGCCTATGGAGCAACAGTTTTTGATAATCCTGATGAAAAAATCCTTGCGGAATATAAAGTAGAAAAATACAATTTCAACATGATTCTGGCACGACTCGAGCCGGAAAACAATATAGAAACCATACTTGATGGCGTGGTTTTAAGCAATAATCAGGATGAAATTCTCGTTATTGGGAATCATAACACTAAATTCGGCAGCTATTTAAAACAAAAATACATCTTCAGCAAAAATATTCGGTTTCTTGGCGCGGTTTATAATTTAAAGCATCTCGATAATCTCAGGTATTTTTCTAACCTTTATTTTCATGGCCATTCTGTTGGCGGAACCAATCCGTCATTATTGGAAGCAATGGCGTCAAGAGCGCTCATTATTGCTCATGACAATGATTTTAATTCGGCTATTTTAAAGGAAAATGCATTTTATTTCAGCAATGCCGATCAGGTGAAAAATTTAATACTAAAAATCAAAAAAAATGATAACTTGCAATTCATTCAAAATAACTTTGATGCCATTGCGGGCAAATTCAACTGGGAGAAAATAAATGGCGAATATCTACAATTATTTGAAAAGTGCATCTCTGAGAATCAGTAATTTAAAGGATCCACAGGTTTTCATCTATCTTTTAGCTATAATTTTACTGGCAATTCCTTTAAAATATATTTTCGGGAGCATATCCTGCATTTTGTTTTTATTGGTAGCATTTTCTTCATTGCATAAGATCAAATTTAATTTTAATAAAGCCTTACTGCTTCCGGTTTTACTGTACTTGCTTATGTTGATTTCATTGACATGGACAAGAGATTTTGACGCTACGGTTTCAGGACTTCAAAAGGAAGTTTTATTCTTTCTAATTCCGATGGCGTTTTTATTCGTTCCAAATTTAAGCAAGGTGAAAATTGATAAAGTATTCCGGATTTACGGTTTCGGGATGGTGTTTTATGCGCTGTTTTATTTCGGAAACGCAATACTAAAGTTTATTACAACCGGAAATAAGCTCGTTTTCTTTTACCACGAATTGGTAACGTTAGATCTAAATGCAATTTATGTAGCCGTATTTGCATCTTTTGCAATGTTCTACTTCATCGCTTTAGACAATAAAAAATTACCGGAACAGATTTCGATTTTTATCCTCGCAGTTTTTATTTTCCTATTATCTTCCAAAAGCATTATTTTCATAGATTTTGTGCTGATAATTTGCTTTTATATTTATTATTCAGACACGAAAAAAAGCGTGAAATTTGTCACAATCGCTTCAGTAGCAACGTTTCTTTTGTTCTCACTGATTTTTGTAAAACAAATCAGGGAAAGATTCCTGATAGAATATGAAACGGCTTTTGTTGACAATACTGTAAATCAAAATGATAGTTCGATCTCAAACATTAGTTTAAACCAAGCGTGGAATAATGATGCGTTTAATCCAAGCCAGTATTTTCCTGGCGGAGCTTTAAGGGTGTATCAAATCAGGATATTCAAGGAAATGCTTCAGGAAGAAAATGTCCTTTTTACCGGATTTGGTTTAGAAGCATCGCAGCATAAAATTAAGGAAAAACAGAAAGAGCACAATCTGCATGAAGGTTACGGAACTTTTAATTTCCATAATCAATACGTACAAACGTTCGCTGAATTGGGATTGTTCGGATTCCTGATTTTAGTAACTATGATGGTCTTAAATATTAAAAAAGCCATTTCAGATAAAAATTTCCTGCATATTGTTTTTTCCCTAACGATGATAATCCTATTTTTGACCGAATCCTTTTTTTGCAGGCAAAGAGGCATTGTTTTCTTTATAATTCTCTATTGTATGTTCAACGTAGTTGATTCATCGCGAAAAGGTCAAATGATTAACTCATGAAAAAAATTCTTATTACTGGAGCGGCGGGTTTTTTAGGATCCCATTTATGTGATCGATTTATAGCCGAAGGCTACCATGTAATTGGAATGGACAACCTCATAACGGGCGATTTAAAAAACATTGAGCATCTTTTCAAGCTTGAACATTTTGAGTTTTATCATCATGATATTACGAAATTTGTAAATATTCCCGGAAACCTTGATTACATTTTGCATTTTGCTTCACCGGCAAGTCCTATAGATTACCTGAAAATTCCAATCCAGACCCTAAAAGTCGGATCGCTTGGAACGCATAATCTATTAGGTTTAGCAAGAGTAAAAAACGCAAGAATATTAATAGCTTCAACTTCAGAAGTTTATGGCGATCCGCTGGTTCATCCACAAACAGAAGAATATTATGGAAACGTAAACACGATTGGTCCGCGAGGAGTTTATGATGAAGCCAAGCGCTTTCAGGAATCTCTGACAATGGCATATCACACATTTCATAATGTAGAAACCAGAATCGTACGAATTTTTAATACTTATGGTCCGCGAATGCGCCTTAATGATGGTCGTGTTATCCCTGCTTTTATAGGTCAGGCATTGCGAGGCGAAGATCTTACAATCTTTGGCGACGGAATGCAAACGCGCTCATTTTGTTATGTTGACGACCAAATAGAAGGAATTTTCAGGTTACTGCATTCAGATTACATTTATCCTGTTAATATTGGAAATCCGGATGAAATAACCATACGCGATTTCGCAGAAGAAATCATTAAGCTCACTGGAACAAAACAAAAAGTAGTATATCATCCATTGCCGATAAACGATCCGCTTCAACGCCAGCCTGACATTACAAAAGCAAAAGAAATTCTCGGCTGGGAAGCAAAAGTAGATCGTAGCGAAGGAATGAAAATTACCTATGATTATTTTAAATCTTTATCCCCAGAAGAACTTCTGAAGGAAGACCACAAGGATTTTTCAAAGTATATTAATTAATGAAAAATAAAACAGGAAGATATTCCGGTTACATAAGGCCTTTTTCCTATCTTTTTGATTTGGGAATCCTGAATTTATTTTCATTCCTGTTGTTTCCTATTGAATTTTTTTCGTCCTATTTCATTATTTTCATTTCGCTTTCATGGATCATAATTGCCTTAAATGTAGGTTTTTATGAAGTTTACAGATTCACGAAAGTTGTTTCGATTTTCAATAAAATATTAAAGCAATTTACGCTTTTCACAATTCTTTGCTACGCATTTTCAGGCTTTTACGACAAGAATCTTGATTCGTTTGTTACTTTGAAATATACCATGTCGGCTATTTTTCTGATATCGGCAAATAAGCTTTTTATCTATTATTTCCTAAGAAAATACCGCTCTTTATATGGTGGGAATTTCAGGAATGTCGTAATCGTCGGAAACGATAAAAACGTTCAGCAGCTTGAAGAATTTTTCACGGAAAATCCAGATTACGGTTACCAGCTCATTAAAACATTTAACCTTGAACCAGACCGAAAAGCCGCAATACAGGAATGTTTTTCGTTTGTAAAAGCAGATTTGGTAGATGAAATTTATTGTTCGATGTGCGATTTGACTGATGTCCAGATCAATAGTTTCATTGATTTTGCGGATAATAATCTGAAGAAATTAAAATTTTTACCAGACAACAAAGAGTTTTTTACCAGAAACCTAAAACTTGATTATTATGGATATATCCCGATCGTTTCACTAAGAAGCATTCCGCTGGATGATACTATAAATCAGGTTATTAAAAGAGTTTTTGATGTTGTTTTTTCAATAATTGTAATTGTCGGCGTATTGTCATGGTTAATTCCGATCTTGGGATTTTTCATTAAATTAGAATCCAAAGGACCGGTTTTCTTCAAGCAAAAACGAAACGGGCTCAACTACCATGAATTTAATTGCTACAAATTCAGGTCGATGACGCTTAATGAAATCGCAGATATTGAACAGGTTTCCAAAAATGATCCCCGAATTACGAAAACGGGCCGTTTTATGCGAAAAACCAGTATTGATGAGCTTCCACAATTTGTAAATGTACTTCTTGGCGACATGTCGGTTGTAGGTCCAAGGCCACACATGGTAAGCCATACCGAAATGTACGCGCGAAAAATCGATAAGTTCATGGTTCGCCATTTTGTAAAACCAGGAATTACCGGATTGGCACAAACGAACGGTTTCAGGGGCGAAGTTGAAAACGACAAAGACATCATTTACCGCGTCAAGTACGACATTTTTTACATGGAAAACTGGTCGCTGACCTTAGACCTTAAAATTATATTCATGACGCTTTACAATGCCTTTAAAGGCGAAGAAAAAGCGTATTAATGAAGCCGCGTGTATCCATAATTACTCCGGTTTTTAATTCGGAAAAATTTATTGCCGAAGCTATTCATTCCGTACAAAACCAGACTTTTCAGGATTGGGAAATGATAATCGTAGATGATTTTTCGTCGGATAAAACGGCTGCAATTATTAATGCATTCGTGGCAACTGACAATAGAATACAGCTTTTCAGGCTTGAAAAAAACTCCGGCGCAGGAATTGCCAGAAATACAGCGTTGCAAAAAGCCAGCGGAAAATATATTGCTTTCTTGGATTCAGATGATTTGTGGCTTCCGGAAAAATTACAGAAACAATTGGATTTCATGGAAAAAAACCGTGTCCCATTTACATTTTCGTTCTACGATAGGATTGATGAAAACGGAAAATCCCTAAACAAAACCATTGAAGCACCACGAAATTTATCGTACAGGCAATTGTTTTTTTGCAATTACGTCGGAAATCTTACCGGAATTTACGATTCAGAATTCTTCGGGAAAATTGAAATCTCATCTGTCAGAAAACGGCAGGATTGGATTATCTGGCTCACGATTCTGAAAAAAATTAAAGCAGCAAAACCTATTCCTGAAAGCCTGGCGTTATATAGAATAAGGGAAAATTCGGTTTCAGCGTCGAAAACAAATCTCATCAGGCACAATTTCAGGATTTATACGGATTTTCATAGATTGAATCGTATTTCCGCAATTGTATGCATGGGATTTTTTTTGATTACGCAGATTTTTATAAAACCACTGTATTCCAGAAAAATCAAACCAACGATTTAAATTGCTTCAATTTACCGCGATTGGTTCGCGGAAGCACATCTTTTTTGACGAAATCAAACAACAATCCGGGTTCAAGATAAAGGGAAATTGCAGTTTCTATTTTCCGGATTTGCTCCGGTTTCAACTCAATTTCACTAACATATTCAATCGTAAACCGATTGGTTTTGTTTTGGATAATAATGAATTCTTTTACATTTCCGTCGTCTTCAATAATACTTTTAGTGATGTAATAAAACGTAAGCCCAGGCGATTTCTTCCCGCTTGGTAAAATCGCAACATCATTGGTACGGCCGATGAGTTTTTTCAGAATTGGTTTTTGAGTTGTACTTCTTTCATCTAAAATCCCAATGTCGCCAATATCATAGCGAATGAACGGATGTGCTTTGTTGAATAACGATGTGATCACGATCCGGCCTTCCTTTCCATAAGGCAAAACGGAATTATCTTCATCAAGAATTTCCACGAAAAGCGTTTCAGCATTTACCTGCCAATCGCCTTCCTGATTTTCAAATGCAATTAAATCGAGTTCTGATGCGCCATATTCGTTGACAATCGGCAATCCAAATTGTTTCTCAAGCAGTTTTTTATCGTCATCGAAAAGCATTTCAGAAGTAACGATGCAAACTTTTAAAGTCGGGCAAATATCTTTTAAAACAATATTTTTCTTTTGGAGAAATTTCGCAAATAATACAATCGAACTTGTGTAGCCATTGATATAATCGAATTTTTTTCTTCGGAAATGAGTAAGGAAATCCTCGAATATTTCATCCGACAAATCAAAAATCGAAAAGCGGTAACGATGTGCCAAAAAGTCTTTGAAACGCTCTTTTTTATGTCCGATAAAATCAAGCGGAATACCGTAAAACCTGGCCTGAAGCGATGAATTGAAATCAATCCCGAACCAGCCGAACCGATAAATATTAGAAGCCCAAGTAAGCGCGTGGCAGTATTTATCTTTTGTAAAAACAAACGGATCGCCGCTGGAACCGGAAGTTTTATTAATGTAAATTTCCTTTTTGGTAAAACCTTTGGAAAGCCTTTCTGATAATGGTTTTTGTAAGTTTTTTTTAGTAAGTACTGGTAAATCTGTCCAGTTTTTATAGGAATCGGACCCGTGTAAATGCTGGTAAAATGAATTATTCTGCAAATGGAATCTCACGATTTCACCTTTACTTCTTTCCAAAAAAGATTCATACTCACTTTGTGGAATAGCTAAAATTTCATCAAAATGTTTTTTTGCGTTCTTGATTGGAAAGCCGGATAATTTTAATGAAAGATCAAAAAGGTTTAGCATTACAAGGGTTTTCTAAATGTGCTCGGATCGATATCATTAACAACAGCATAAATAACTCCTCCAATAATTGACAGTATCATTAAAAACACGAACGCCGCGAATAATAATAATGCGTACAAAAAAAGTTTCATGATTACATCACCGGCACTTTTAGTATTGTAGAAATCAATATAAAACCACGGAAAAACCCCGAACATTAAAATATAGGTCAGAATTGTTGGAATGGTCATAAACAAGTCAATGTTGTCTTTCAGGAAAAATTGAACCGGTATAACAATCAAAATAGTTAGCACTTGCAGGAAAACCAATGAATAGGCAGTTATTACTACATTTTCATAATAATTATATCCCCATTTTTTAAATGCCAGCCATGCAAAAAATGCCATGAAAGGAACTGACATTAACATCATAATTGCTTGGTATTTAAAAATGAATGAAGCAACCATTTCAGCAATAGCGGCGCCTTGAACATCCTTAACCGAATAATATTCTTTCATTATCTGCTCCGGATGGATCAAAGTATTCGTTAGAAAAGCGCTAATACCTGCCACGACAAAAACCAAAAGAATGGGTTTGTAATGGTTTACTCGATTTCCTTCAACAAATTCTCTCGCGGTTTTACCCGGAGAACGCAGGATTTTTTTGAGACTGTATAAAAAACCTTTATTCATGTGAAGAACAGTATATTGAATTTCGTCTTTTATATAATTTCTGTCAATACGCTTTAGTTTCTTCTGTCCGCAATTCGAGCAAAAGTTCAGCTCAATTTCGTATTCGCAGTTTTTGCAAATCTCAGCCATGGTATTCTGTTGTAGGTTATGGGCAAATATATTTAATTCTGTCCTAAATCAGATGAATGCTAATTTAAATTTCAGAATCAAAAATTATTTTTTCATCCCGAAACGGCTTATTTTTGCCGAACACAACTAAACACGACACAATGACAATTTTACTACTTGGATCCGGAGGAAGAGAACACGCACTTGCCTGGAAAATGCTTCAAAGTCCGCTTTGCACCAAACTTTTTGTAGCACCCGGAAATGCAGGAACAGAAAGTATTGCTACGAATGTTGACATTAATCCGACAGAATTTGATTCAATCAAAAAATTTGCGCTTGCAGAAAAAGTAGAAATGATTGTCGTTGGTCCCGAAGATCCTTTGGTTTTGGGCATTTATGATTTTTTCGGTAATGATGAAGATTTAAAACATATTCCTGTAATTGGTCCGTCGCAACACGGAGCACAACTTGAAGGAAGCAAGGAATTTGCAAAAGAATTCCTCGTAAAACATAAAATTCCAACGGCGGCTTATGAGAGTTTTACCGCTGAAACTGTTGAAAAAGGTTGGGAATTCCTCGAAACTTTAAATCCGCCATATGTATTAAAAGCGGATGGTTTGGCAGCCGGAAAAGGCGTTTTGATTATTTCGGATTTAGCTGAAGCCAAACGCGAATTGCACAATATGTTAGTCGATGAAAAATTTGGAGCGGCAAGCTCGAAAGTTGTCATTGAAGAATTTTTAGATGGAATTGAGTTAAGCTGCTTCGTAATTACAGACGGAATTAATTATAAAATCCTTCCAACAGCAAAAGATTACAAACGAATTGGCGAAGGCGACACAGGATTAAATACTGGCGGAATGGGCGCGGTTTCACCAGTTCCATTTGCTAATGAAATACTGCTCGAAAAAATAGAAACCAGAATTGTAAAACCAACTATTGAAGGTTTGAAAAAAGACGGAATCGTATACAAAGGTTTCGTTTTTATCGGATTGATCAATGTAAAAGGCGAACCAATGGTTATCGAATATAACATTCGAATGGGCGATCCGGAAACTGAAGTCGTAATACCGAGATTAAAATCGGATTTAGTGGCGTTGTTTTCAGCAGTTTCAAATGGTCAATTGGAAGATTTTCCGTTAGAAATTGACGAAAGAAGCGCTACAACGATCATGGTTGTTTCCGGCGGTTATCCGGAAGATTATGAAAAAGGAAAAGTAATTTCGGGAATTGAAAATATTACGGATTCGATCGTTTTCCATGCGGGAACAAAATCTAAAAATGGAGAAATCGTTAGCAATGGCGGACGCGTTTTGGCAATTACATCATACGGAGAAAATTTCGATGAAGCCATAAAAAAATCTTACCAAAACATAGAAAAACTAAGCTTTGATAAGATGTATTTTAGAAAAGATATTGGCTTCGACTTATTTTAAGAAAGAATGTGCCGTTGTATCCTGATGCTCGTCGTTATTGTTTTTGTGCAATTGAAGTTGCTTAATCCAATAGATCATGAAATATGCACAGATAATCATGAAAATCCAATTGATCAGGTTCGCTAAAGTCCAGTTTGTAAGTTCAAGGCTTCTTAGCGCATCAAGCGGAAGAAATAAAAAGTCAACGAACAAGGATTGTATTGCTTCAAAAAATGCTTTCATCTTTTTAGTATTATATTTACATCACAAAAGTATAAAATATCCTTATGATTACAACAATTTTTAGCAAATCACGGCCATTTAATTATATTTTGGTTACTACATTGCTGATTTTGTGTTTCTTTCTGTATCAGTTACAAGATGCAACATGGACAGATTCGGCTCTTGAAATCGGGAAAAAAGTCGTTCTTTTGCTATTGTTGATTGCATCATTGTTTATTTCGAATTTTATTACAAAACGAAACGGATTGAGCAAAGACAATACTTTCCCGTTCCTTTTCTTTTTCAGTTTTTTGATTTTGTTTCCAACAACTCTTGGAAATTCTAACTTGATTATTGCTAACTTTTTTATCCTTTTGGCACTTCGGAGACTGATTTCATTACAATCATTAGTTACTCCAAAAGAAAAAATATTTGACGCGTCGCTATGGATTTTCATCGCATGCTTATTCCATTTTTGGAGTATTCTGTATATTTTATTAGTTTTTATATCGATAGTATTGCATGTTGCAAGAGATTACAGAAACTGGATTTTGCCGTATATCGCCGCATTTACAGTTGCGACAATCTTTGTGCTTTTCTCAATGATTTTCAACGAAAATCTGGTTTATGAACTGATTGACCGTGTTGGTTTTAATTTCGAATTCGATTATTTTACGAATAAATATCAAAATATTGCACTTTCAATTTATGCTGCTTTAACGGTTTTATTTGTATTTACGCAATTGGTTTCGTTGCCAAATAAGCCGTTGATTCATCATAATTCGTACAAGAAAATCATTATGGCTTTTTTCATCGGATTCGTGATTTATGTAATTTCGCCGGATAAAAACAACAGTATCCTGATTTATACCTACATGCCGTTGGCCGTAATGGCAACAGGTTATTTTGAAAACGCACAAGGAAAATGGACCGGTGAAGCAACGGCTATACTTGTTGTTAGCTTGAGTTTCTTGTCGTTTTTTCTGCAGTTATAGTTTGATAATAAACACAGATTGACACGAAATAAATCTGTGTTAGAACATAAGTTCTATTACTATAATTTATTCCCGTAAGCCAAATCTCCGGCATCGCCAAGTCCCGGAACAATGTAGTTTTTCGCGTTGAGTTTTTCATCCAAAGTAGCAACCCAAAGATGGCAATAATCAGGAAGATGTTGCTGCAAATATGCAATTCCTTCCGGCGCTGCGATTACAACCGCGATGTGAATTTCCTTTGGCTGGCCTTTTTCCAGTAATTTATTAAAAACCGCAACCATTGATTGTCCGGTTGCCAACATTGGATCAATAAGCAATAAATTTTTATCAGCGATATTCGGAACAGCCTGATATTCTACGCGGATTTCAAAAGCATCTTCATTGTTATGATGATAGCGATAGGCCGAAACGAACCCGTTCTCAGCATTGTCGAAATAGTTTAAAAATCCTAAATGCAACGGCAATCCGGCGCGCAAAATAGAACATAAAACCAATTGATCTTCAATTTCTGTTGTCTTTTTTATTCCGAGTGGCGTTTGGATTTCAATGTTTTTATAATGCAGATCCTTGCTTAATTCATACGCCATAATTTCACCAATTCGCTCGATATTGCGGCGAAAACGCATGCTGTCGTTCTGAACATTTACGTTTCTGATTTGTCCTAAAAAATGATTTAGCACGCTGTTGGCTTCTGATAAATAATGAATTTGCATCGTATAAAAATTTGTTTTCGGATATAAAAGTATAAAAAGTATCTTTGTCTTTTAAAACCAAACGATATGTTTTCAAAATTAGCTTATTCCGTATTTGAGCAAAGCATCAACGATTACCACAAATTTGACAATGTTGACCAGCCAATTTCAAATCCGTACCCGAAAGATAAATTCGAACATTTATTATATCTGAAAAATTGGATTGACACCGTTCAATGGCATTTTGAAGACATCATCCGCGATCCTCAAATCGATCCGGTTGCCGCGCTTACGCTTAAAAGAAGAATCGATGCTTCCAATCAGGAACGTACCGATATGGTTGAATATATTGATGGTTATTTTCTTCAGAAATTCAGCCACGTAAATGTAAAAGAAAACGCAAAAATCAATTCTGAAAGTCCGGCTTGGGCTTTTGACCGTCTTTCTATTTTGGCTTTGAAGATTTATCACATGAATGAAGAAGCTACACGTCCTGAAGCTTCACAGGACCATCGTGATAAATGCCAGGCAAAATTGAATATCCTTTTGGAACAAAGAACCGACTTGTCAACGGCAATCGAAGATTTGCTAAACGACATCGAAAACGGTGACAAATTCATGAAAGTGTACAAACAAATGAAAATGTACAACGACGACGAATTGAATCCGGTTTTGTACCAGAATAAAAAATAGGTATACGTCATCGGTCATCGGTTTCAGGATTCCGAATTGCCTATATTTTGCACCAAAACCCAGCACCCAAAACCCATTACCTTGAACCCTATTAAAAATATAGCCGTCATGAGACTTTCCGCAATGGGAGATGTCGCCATGACGGTTCCTGTTTTACGCGCATTTGTAAAACAGTTTCCCGGTGTAAAACTTACAGTTGTTTCCCGCCCTTTTTTTAAACCTTTTTTTGACGGAATTCCGAATGTTGAATTCTTTGCTTTTGATGAAAAACAGCGACATAAAGGATTTTTGGGTTTGATTCGGTTGTTTTCAGATTTGAAAAAGTTGAATGTTGACGCTTTCGCAGACTTGCACAACGTACTTCGTTCTAAGATTATCGGAAAATTATTCGCGTTCAGCGGAAAGCAAGCCGCGACAGTTGATAAGGCAAGAGCTGATAAAAAAGCATTGACGCGCGCTGAAAACAAGATTTTCAGGCAACTTCCGATGATTTATGAACGACATGTAAAAGTGTTTTCTGAACTCGGATTTGTGTTTGATTTATCGAATCCTGAGTTTCCAAAAAAACAGCAATTGGATTCAGGAGTCATTTCTATCATTGGCGAAAAAAATCAAAAATGGATTGGAATCGCGCCTTTTGGCCAACATGAATCTAAAGTTTATCCGTTGGATTTAATGCGGAAAGTCATCGAAGATTTATCTGAAAACGACAATTATAAAATATTCCTTTTCGGTGGAAAAAATGAAATCGAAATTCTGAATTCGCTTTCGAATCATAAAAACGTGATCGTTATCGCCGGAAAAATCAACTTCAAACAGGAATTACAATTAATCAGTAATCTTGATTTAATGCTTTCAATGGATTCCGGAAATGCACATATTGCCGCGATGCTTGGTATAAACGTGATTACGCTTTGGGGAAACACGCACCCTTTTGCGGGTTTTTTACCGTTTAACCAACCGATAGAAAATGCACTAGTTTCCGACCGTGAAAAATTCCCAAAAATCCCGACATCGGTTTATGGAAACAAAAAAGTGGAAGGTTATGAAGATGTGATGCGAACAATCTTACCTAAAGAAGTTGTTGGGAAAATAGATTTTGTTTTGAAACATTAAGGGATTAAGTTTCATTAAGGCTTAATTTTCTTAATTTCTTAATGGTTCAAATTAAATTTAAAGCCAAATCTTATTATTCCTACAGATTTCCTGAATATAGCTTTTTAGATTGGAAATAGTTTCCTGATAATCAGGAGATTCAAGGCCAAAACGCTCGTGTTCCGCTTGTTGTTTTTCAATTTCATTGCAGCCTTTTAAAACTTCTTTGATCATATCAAGCATGATCAGTTCTTTGTTTTCGTTTTTTTCGAATTTAAGATCAACCAACTCACTTTCTAGATTTTCACAATATTCTAAAAGTGCTTCAACTTCTGGTTCATCCAAAAGGCGAGGATTATTTTTGAAGAAATCACGAGGTTTTTTCATAAGAATCAAGTTGTAGAACTCAGGTCTAACTTCTAACAGCGCAGCGGTCTACTATCTGATTATACGTCATCATAATCGACATAAATCTCAGGCGTTGTAGGATGTGCTTGGCAAGTCAATATTAAACCGTCGGCAATTTCCTTATCAGTCAAAATCGAATTCTTCTTCATTTCTGCAGCGCCATGCGTTACTTTTGCAAGACAACTGCTGCAAATTCCGCCCTGGCACGAATAGGGCGCATCAAGTCCTTGTTTTAAAGCAGCATCCAAAACGGTTTGCTTTTGCGACATTTCAAATGTCGTTTCTTCGTCATCAACCATAACCGTGATTTTGGTATGGCCTTCGGCATCGATTTTCTTTTCAGAAAGAGTAGTTGCGAATAATTCGAATTTGATATTTTTCTCAGGAATATTATGTTCTTTCAGAACGCCTGAAACCAAATTGATCATTTCTTCGGGCCCGCACAAGTAAAATTTATCGAATTCGAGGTTTTTGTATTTATTATTCAGGATGAAATTTACCGTCGATCTTTCAATTCTCCCGAACAATTCATTTTCGATTTTCGCCTGGCTGTACACAAAATGCACGAATAAACGGCCAACATATTGGGTTTGCAAATGGTGCAATTCCTGATGAAAAATGGTTTCTTCCGGAGTTTTATTTCCATAAACCAATACGAAAGTACTTTCAGGTTCACCAGTTAAAACCGTTTTAACAATTGAAATTACAGGCGTGATTCCGCTTCCGGCTGTAAAAGCAGCGTAGTTTTTTTGCCTGTCAGATTGTGCTTCAAAAGTAAATTTCCCTTCCGGGCTTCCAACTTCAATCAGATCTCCGGCTTTTAGTGAAGCGTTTGCAAAAGCTGAAAACACACCATTTTTTACCGATTTTACAGCAATTCGCAATTCGCCGCTTTCCGGAGATGAACAAATGGAATAGGCGCGTCGGATTTCATTTCCGTCTAAAGTCAGCTTAAGATTTAAATACTGGCCGGAAGTAAATTTATAGAAAGGTTTTAATTCTTCAGGAACATTAAAAAGCACGGAAACTGCGTTGCTGGTTTCACGTCTGACTTCTTTTATCTGTAATTTATAGAATGACATTGATATCTTTTTTGCAAAGATACTAAATGCAATAGGTTTCTAAAAATGATAATTATCAGATTTTAATACCTAAATTTGTTATGTATAAGAAACTTATGTATGTTTGTGTTTTAAAATTTAGATCATGAAAAATCCATCGTTATATAAAGGCAGTCTTAATACTATAATAATGAAGCTTTTAGAAGAAAATGGCAGAATGTATGGCTATGAAATTACGCAAAAAGTAAAACTGATCACACAAGGCGAATTGAATATTACTGAAGGTGCGCTATATCCGGCATTGCATAAATTAGAAGCCGACGGTTTGCTGGATGTTGACGTTCAAAAAGTAGATAATCGCCTACGGAAATATTATAAACTTACAGAAAAAGGAACAACTGAAACCGTAAATCTTTTGGCTGAGCTCGAAGATTTTATTCGGAATATGCAAACATTAGTGAAACCAAATCTTGAATTTAAACTGTAAAACATGAAGCTATCAAAGGAACAAATCGAAAGATTATACCGTTTTACGCGTGAACATTTTGTAGAATGGTATGATTTGCAAACAGAACTTGTAGATCATTTGGCAAATGCAATTGAATCAAAATGGAATGAAAACCCGAATTTATCTTTTGAAGAAACCTTGCAATCGGAATTCAAAAAATTCGGTGTTTTCGGATTTATGGATGTTGTTGAAAAACGTCAGATTGCATTGAATCAAAAATACAATAAATTAGTTTGGAAACACTTTAAAGAGTTTTTCGCATTACCCAAAATCCTCCTATCGTTCGGATTTGTAGCAGTATTATTTTTTGTAATGAAACAAGTGCCTGATCCTGAAATATTTTTTAGCGTCGTATTTGTTTCGTTTGTAGCCGTGGCACTTACACAGATTATCAAGCATATTCGGTATCAAAACAGAAAGACAAAACCAGATGAAAAGCGCTGGCTGTTTTTAGAAGTTATCCGTTCGTATGGAAATCTGAGCCTCTTTTTTGTAATTCCGATTCAGCTTTTTACAAGGATTACGAATTCGAGCAATTTTTTTCAAAATACTGTTTTAATGCTTGTTGTAAGCGCATTTATTGTGGCGTATTCATTGGCTATTTACATTATCATGTATGTCATTCCGTCGAAAGCCGAAAACTATTTACATGAAACATATCCCGAATATCGATTGGAAAACGTGTAACTTTTTACTTATTTTAGCAACTAACCCCATAACCAAAACTACTTACAATGATCAAAAAATTTTTGATGCTCGAATGGAAAGCCTTTTTCAGGTCGGCATCTTTCGCTAAAAGCCTTGCCATTAAAGTCCTGATGGCATTAGGAGGAGTTTATTTTGCAATTGTCTTCGTTTTTCTTGGGGCATTTCTATTTTACGGTTTAGAAGAAATTTTCCCGGATCCGTTGTTAATAGTAAATAAATATGTGGTTTATTACTTTATATTTGATTTGGTATTCAGGCTGTTGCTACAGAAAATACCGGTTATGAACATTAGACCATTGTTGACACTTCCTATTAAATCATCAACGATCGTCAACTTTTCACTTGGAAAAACATGTTTGTCTTTCTTCAATCTTGTACATTTATTTTTACTGATTCCTTTTACGGTAGTTTTATTTATTGAAGGCTATGACGTAGTTGCTACGATACTTTGGTTTTTATCGATAATTACATTGTTATACATTAATAATTTTCTGAATATTTTACTGAATAACAAAGAGCGTCTTTTTATTTTGTTCTTTGTAGTTTTGATTGCATTCGGGTCGGCGCAGTATTATAATCTTTTTGATATAACAATTTACACGGAACCTTTTTATAGCGGTTTGTTCAATACAAAATGGATGTTTTTGATTCCGTTTATATTGCTTGCGGTTTTATATAAGATTACATTTAATTTTTTCAAAAACGACTTGTTTTTGGATGCCGGATTAGCTTCAAAACACGATATCGCCAAAACAGAAAACCTTACTTGGTTAAACAAATATGGTGTTATGGGGACATTTCTCAAAAATGACATTAAATTAATTAAGAGAAATAAGCGCTCCAAAACTACAGTTGTAATGAGCGTAATGTTCCTGTTTTATGGATTGCTGTTCTTTACCGGTGCCATCGAAGCCTATGATAATCCGGCGATGTATATGTTTGCAGGTGTATTTGTTTCAGGCGGATTTCTGATCACTTTCGGGCAATTCGTCCCGAGTTGGGACAGTGCTTATTATCCGTTGATGATGACACAAAATATTTCATATAAAGAATATTTAAATTCAAAATGGTGGCTAATGGTTGTAGCAACGATCGTTACGGCAATTATCGCATCATTTTACATATATTTCGGAATGCATATTTATCTGATGATTTTGGTTGGTGCAATTTATAATATTGGCGTAAACTCACTTCTGGTGCTTCTTGGTGGCGCTTATACAAAAACGCCAATAGATTTAGCTTCGGGAAAAGGTGCTTTTGGCGATAAAAAAGCCTACAATGTAAAAACATTGTTGTTTTCACTGCCACAACTTTTAGGCCCAATGGCACTTTATGCACTCGGACATTATCTTATTGATCCAAATGCCGGATTACTTTTTGTAGCACTTGCCGGAATTCTTGGACTAGCTTTTAAAAACAAAGCATTCCATGTAATTGTACGCATTTACAAAAGCGAAAAATATGCTGCATTAGAATCCTACAAACAAAAAAGTGCTTAACCCTAAATCAAAAAACTTCACACACAATGATACAAGTAAATAACCTTTCAAAAACATATAACGGAACTACAGTATTAAAACTAGACCACCTCGAAATCAAAAAGGGCGAGAGTTTCGGACTTGTTGGTAACAATGGCGCGGGCAAAACAACTTTTTTTAGCCTTTTGTTAGATTTGATCCGTCCAACTTCAGGAAAAATTGAGAACAATAATATTGTGGTAAGCGAAAGTGAAAACTGGAAATCATTTACCGCTTCATTTCTCGATGAAAGTTTCCTTATCGGATATTTGACACCTGAAGAATATTTTTATTTTATTGGCGATTTACGCGGACAAAATAAGGCAGACGTTGATGCATTGCTTACAAAACATGCCGAATTTTTCAATAATGAAATCCTGAACAGTAAAAAATATATCCGCGATTTTTCAAAAGGAAACCAGAAAAAAGTTGGTATTATCGCTACACTAATCGGAAATCCGGAAGTAATAATACTTGATGAACCGTTTGCAAATCTTGATCCGACAACACAATTCCGACTTAAAAAAATCATCAAAGAATTAGCCGATGATCCAAATGTAACGGTTTTGGTTTCGAGCCATGATTTGTTGCATACCGTTGAGGTTTCAGATAGAATTGTCGCCTTGCATAAAGGTGAAATCGTAAAGGATATTAAAACATCTGCAGAAACACTGAAAGAGTTGGAAGAATTCTTTTCGGTTTAATTCTAAACACATAAAAATTAGGGACTTTCAATATTTGTTGAAAGTCCTTTTTTATTGAAGATTTCCCTGCTAAGTTTCGTTATTTCCCGTCATTACAATAAATCCGAAAAAAACACGCATAATTTCTCACATATCAAAAAGAAACGTATTTTTACCCGTTAATATACTAAAATCGGCTTTTCTCAGTTATGAGATAGCTACGCTATGAATTATCGAAAAGGCAATTTCCAGAATTCAAAAGCGGCCTAAATAAAAACGTTTTTACATTGAAAACCAACAAACTCAACTATACTTGTTCCTTTCTGTTCCTGGTTTTTCTGATGGCTTGTTCCACTAAAAAAGACAGGCTTATCAACAGACAGTTTCAGGCCTTAAACACCAAGTACAACGTTATGTACAATGGAAATATGGCTTTGGATAAAGGAATCGATGAATTAAAATTAAAATACACAGATGATTTCTGGGAAGTTTTGCCAATCGAGAGAATGCAAACATCCGTTGAAGACATACTTCCGGGCCAGCAACGAAATGCCAATTTTGACAGAGCTGAGGAAAAGGCCGTAAAAGCGATTCAGAAACGTTCAATGAACATTGATGGCAAAGAAAAAAATCCGCAAATGGATGAAGCGCATTTACTTCTTGGAAAATCGCGGTATTATGACCAGCGTTACGTTCCGGCGCTTGAAGCTTTTAACTACATTTTGTATAAATATCCCGAAAGCGATAAAATTGCAATAGCTAAAATCTGGCGTGAAAAAACAAACATGCGCATGGAAAACGATGAATTGGCCATTAAAAACCTGCGTAAATTACTTGGAGAAATCAAATTTAAAGATCAGGTTTTTGCTGATGCCAATGCGACTCTTGCACAGGCATTTCTAAATACAGGGCAAAAAGACAGCGCCGTTGTACGATTGAGAAAAGCAACACAATACACAAAATCGGACGAAGAAAAAGCAAGATATCGCTTTATCCTTGGGCAGTTATTTGAAGGTTTTGGACAAAAAGACAGCGCGTTCGTGGCCTATCAATCGGTAATTGATATGAAAAGGAAATCACCGAGGCGTTATATAATACAAGCCCATGCACGCCAGGCATCACAATTTGATTTTGAAAAAGGCGATACATTAGTATTTTCAGAAAAATATGAAGACTTATTAAAAGATCGTGAAAACCGTCCATTTCTGGATGTCATAAACCATCAGGTCGGGATATTTTACGATAAGAAAAACGACCACCAAAAGGCAATTAAATATTATAACGCATCGTTAAAAACCAATTCTCAAGATGCGTATTTAGTGGCTTCAAACTACAGGAATTTGGCTGATATTTATTTTGATTCAGCTAAATATCAGGATGCCGGATTGTATTATGACAGCACTTTGGTACGTTTAAAAACCAGAACGAGAGAATTCAAATACATTAAAAAGAAACGTGAAAATCTTGCCGACGTCATCAAGTATGAGGCAATCGCGCAAAAAAATGATAGTATCCTAAACATCATGGCGTTGTCTGAAATGGATAAGAAAAGTTTTTTCGAAGAATACATTGAAAGACTTAAAAAAGCAGATGCAGCAAAAGCAGCACTTGAAAAAGCCAAGCAGGAAAAACTGGATAGGCAATCCGGGAACGACGACATCGCATCCGGCGATGATAACATTGATTCTGGCAGAAAAGCTATGGGAAAATCGGGTAATCCTGAATCAAGAACACCAATTGCTGCGCCAAAAATTGGGCCACCGGCAAAAGGCGGATCCGACGTTTTTTATTTTTACAACCCGACTACTGTAGCGTATGGAAAAATAGAATTCAGAAAAAAATGGGGAGACAGAAAAATAAAGAATAACTGGAGATTATCTGCGCTTGCAAAAGAAAAAGATCCAAACACGACCGAAGAAAATGCTGATTCAGAATCTAGTAAGGACGAGGCTTCCACAAAAGAAATAGATATAAGATATACACCCGACTTTTATCTTACGCAACTTCCAAAAAGCAAAAAAGAACTTGACAGTTTGGGCAAAGAACGCAACTTTGCATACTATCAGCTTGGCGTAATTTATAAAGAGAAATTCAAGGAATATAAGCTTGCAGCAAATAAACTCGAGCAATTATTACGAAACAATCCCGAAGAAAGATTAGTCCTTCCAGCAATGTACAATTTGTTTAAGATTTATGAAATTATAGATAAAAGCAAGGCGTTGGCGATGAAATCCCAAATCATTTCAAAATATTCGGATTCCCGTTATGCGCAGATCATTGGCAATCCCGGAAGCGCGTATGCGTTGTCAGACCAATCTCCTGAGGTTGTTTATGAAAAACTTTTTCAGCTTTACGAAAATTATAAATACAGGGAAGTTTTACCCGCGCTTGAAAGTGCCGTAAACCAATTTACAGGCGAAGAAATCATTCCGAAAATGGAATTATTAAAAGCAAATACTATCGGAAAATTAAAAGGCCTTGCAGAATATAAATCGGCGTTGAATTTTGTGGCCTTGAATTATCCAAGTAGTGAAGAAGGAAAGCAATCTGAAAACCTGCTCAAAAGAGACGTTCCGCAATTGGAGCAGCTTCAGTTCGATGCTGACGCGCCAATAAGCTGGAAAATCATCTATAAAATTGATTTTACAGAAACTCCGGAAACGAAAATCATCAAAGATAAACTCAAGCAATTTGTGTCAGAACGAACTTCTGAAAAACTGCTTTTTTCACAAGATACTTATACGATGACCGAAGATTTCCTTGTCATTCACGGGATTCGTTCGGAAGATAATGCAAAAGGAATCGCAACTATTTTAAAAGATTATAAAGATTATAACATTCAGGCGCAATCGTATGTGATTTCAAATGAGAACTATAAGATTGTTCAGGTTAGGAAAAATTTTGCTGACTATTTGTTGCCGCATCCGAAACCAACGCCAAAAAAAGAACTTCCGCCTGTAGAACAGGAAAAACAACTGGATCAAAAGCCACCGCAAAAACCGGGTAAAGTTGTTAAAAGAACAGGAAACGAAGAAAGAGAAGCGAAGAAAGAACAACAGCAAAAGTTGCAGAAACCACAAACAATGGATACGGAAGATCCGCTTCCGCAACAGGAAATACAATCAGTGCCAGAACGCAAAAAACCAAAATAATGTTCGAAAAAAGCCAGAAATCATATACCGATCTTTTGGGAAAAACCAACAGGATTGTGGAAGGGACAACGATAAACGGAAATATTTTATCTAATTCCGATTTTCGTCTGGATGGCGAGTTAATTGGAAATTTTAATTGTAAAGGTAAAATCGTAATTGGTCCGGCCGGAAGCGTCAAAGGCGACATCATCTGTAAAAACGCAGATATAGAAGGACGTTTTGAAGGTAAAATTCAAGTTTCGGAAATACTGAATGTAAAATCGAAAGCCAGCATTCACGGCGAGGTTATTTGCGGAAAACTTTCGGTAGAACCGGGAGCCGATTTCAGTGCTTCCTGCCTTATGCGTCCAAACATAAAAAATCAACCGCCAAATGGACAACAATCAGAAGAAAAACAACCTTAATAAATGGCTGTCACTCATTAATATTCCCATTCAGATGGGAATTATTATTTTTGCCTTTGCCTGGTTTGGGAATTGGCTTGATGAAAACCATCCCAACGAAAAAGTATATTACAGTAAAATCCTTGTAATGGTTGGCGTGGCTTTAGCGCTATACAATGTTTTCCGACAGGTAAATGACATTAATAAATCCGATAAAAAATGATTCAATACAAACCGGTCTTTTATACCTTATTATCTGCGGTTGTTTTATATTTGATTCATAATCTTGTCTTCTTTCTTGCCGGAAATCTCAAAATAGAAAACCCGACGCATTCTTTAGAGGTTTTGTATTCTTTTTTTACAATTTGTTCGATTTTCATCATAATGCTACTGATAAAAGTTAGTCAAAAGAGTTTCGATAATGTCGGAATGGTATTCCTAATTGCTACAAGTATAAAAATGGTAGTGTGTTATTTTGTTTTACAACCTATTTTGAACATCTCTAATGAAAACATTAAGATTGAAAAAATGAATTTTTTTATGATGTTCATTTTGTTTTTAGCAATTGAAACTGTGATTACTATACGAATTTTGAACAATAAACAATAATTTGACGAATCCTCTAAAATATCAGCATAAAAAAATTATTTAATACACTTGAAATATTAATAAAAAATGTACCTTTGCACCAAATTTTAGAAACCTTACATTTTAAGATTAAAAAGATATGGTGATTTCAAGAAAACCACTCCACTTTCTGGCCGCTGTTGCAATAGCATTTTTACCATTGGTAAATTTCGCGAATCCAACTTCTGATACTACTCAGGTTGTTACTCAATCGGCTCATCACGAAGCAGAAGCCGGTCACAAAGAAGCACATGCTGAACCAACAGATATTAAGTCAAAAATCAATGCCTACAAAAAACACCACGTTTTAGATGCACACGATTTTACACTTTTTTCTGATCACGAAACGGGATATCATTTTGGATTCCCACTTCCGGTAATTTTATTGGATAATGGTCTTCAGGTTTTTTCTTCTTCAAAATTTGAGCACGGAGAAAAAGTAGCCGAATCTAACGGAAACTTCTACGTAATTAATCACCACGACGGTAAAATCTACAAAACAGATGCTGCCGGAACAATCACGGAAGATGCTAAAGGCCATCCAACAAACGTTCGCCCGATTGACTTTTCAATCACTAAAAACGTTTTTGTAATGATTATCGTTTCGTTATTGATTTTCTTCTTATTTAAAGGTCTTGCCGGATCTTACGCGAAAAATGGAAGTATCGCAAAAGGACCGGGAAGAATTTTCGAGCCGCTTGTATTATACATCCGTGACGAAATAGCGATTCCAAATATTGGCGAGAAACACTACAAAAAATATATGAGCTATCTGCTTTCTATATTTTTCTTTGTGTTGTTTTTAAACCTTGTAGGTTTAACGCCACTTGGGATTAACGTTACAGGAAACATTACAATTACAGCTGGATTAGCAATTCTTACATTCATTATCACGAATCTTTCTGCCAATAAGAACTATTGGGGACACATTTTCTGGATGCCGGGCGTGCCAAAACCAATGCGTATCGTATTGGCGCCAATTGAATTGCTTGGTGTTTTCATTAAGCCGTTTTCATTGATGATTCGTTTGTTCGCAAACATTTATGCGGGACATATCGTAATCATGAGTATCATTGGTTTGATGTTTATTTTTAAAAGCTGGATCGGAAGTCCGCTGTCTTTCGGATTAGCGTTCGTACTTTCATTGCTTGAAATTTTGGTAGCGTTTTTACAAGCGTATATCTTTACAATGTTGTCGGCCTTGTATTTTGGTTCGGCAAACGAAGAGCATCACCACGAGGAAGCTCATCATTAATAAGAATTTTTAATTTTTAATTTATATATCATGGAAGGTTTAAATTACGTTGGAGCTGGTTTGATCGTTATCGGAGCTGGTTTAGGTATTGGTAAAATCGGTGGTTCAGCAATGGACGCGATTGCACGTCAGCCAGAAGCTTCAGGAAAAATCCAGACAGCTATGCTTATCGCTGCTGCTCTTATTGAAGGTATTGGTTTCGCTGCGTTATTCGCTGCTTAATTAAAACTTAAAACATCGGTTGCAACGGTTGGTTGTAACCGATGTTTAAATAATTAAAATTAAATTGTATTATCAATAGATATGGAAAAATTAATAAATCAGTTTGAGTTAGGATTGTTCTTCTGGATGATGATCATCTTTATAGGATTAATCCTTTTGCTTAAAAAATTCGCCTGGAAACCAATTCTTGACGCGGTAAACGAAAGAGAAGAAGGAATCAGAAATGCATTGCTTTCTGCTGAAAATGCAAGAAAAGAAATGCAGAACCTTCAGGCAGATAACGAGCGTATTCTTCAGGAAGCACGTATGGAACGTGATGCTATGTTGAAAGAAGCTCGCGAAATGCGCGAAAAAATGATCGCTGATTCTAAAGCGGATGCTCAGGCAGAAGGCGCAAGAATGATCGAGCAGGCGAAAGCCGCAATACAGACAGAGAAAAACGCCGCTATGGCTGAATTGAAATCTCAGGTTTCTTCTTTGTCACTTGAAATTGCTGAAAAATTATTAAAAGACGAATTGTCTAACAAAGAAGCTCAAACTAAATTGGTTGAGAGAATGTTAGGTGACGTGAAACTAAACTAATATGGCAGGTACAAGAGCAGCAATCCGTTACGCAAAAGCAATACTTGACATGGCCAATTCTTCAGGAGTTGCCAATGAAGTAAGTAACGATATGATTTTGATCGCGTCAACAATACAATCAAATGGCGAATTGGATGCGTTTATCCAAAACCCAACGATTAAAGCTGATGTGAAGCAAAGTGCTTTACTTGAAGTTTTTGCTCAGACTAATGGAGTTACCAAAGGTTTGTTTCAATTGTTGTTTGACAACAAAAGATTCGAAATCCTTGAAGCGATTGCTACCGAATTCAACCGTCTTTTTGACGAAATGAATGGTGTGGAAGTAGCAAAAGTTACCACGGCAACCGAATTGACTCCGGAACTTGAAGCTAAAATTTTGGCTAAAATAAAAGAATTTTCAACTAAGACCATCACCATTGAAAGCATCGTTGATCCTTCCATAATCGGTGGTTTTATTTTAAGGATAGGTGACAAGCAATACAATGCTTCTGTTGCCAACAGATTGCAAGTATTAAAAAGAGAATTAAGTAACTAGTTATTTATAAATAATTATGGCGGAAATTAAACCTGCTGAAATTTCAGCAATATTAAAGAACCAATTATCAGGTTTTCAATCTGGTGCTACACTTGAAGAAGTTGGAACAGTTTTAACTGTTGGAGATGGTATTGCACGTATCTACGGACTTTCAAATGTTCAATATGGTGAGCTTGTTGAATTCGACAACGGATTAGAAGCTATCGTTTTGAACCTTGAAGAAGATAACGTTGGTGTGGTACTTTTAGGACCATCAACCGGAATCAAAGAAGGTTCAACTGCAAAAAGAACACAGCGTATCGCTTCACTCAAAGTGGGAGAAGAAATGGTAGGACGTGTAGTAAACACTCTTGGTTTTCCTATCGACGGAAAAGGACCAATCGGTGGAACTTTATACGAAATGCCATTGGAAAGAAAAGCTCCTGGAGTTATCTTCCGTCAACCGGTTACTGAACCTTTACAAACAGGTATCAAAGCAGTAGATGCAATGATCCCGGTTGGTCGCGGACAACGTGAGCTTGTAATTGGTGACCGTCAAACTGGTAAATCTACTGTTTGTCTGGATACAATCCTAAACCAAAAAGAATTTTACGATGCAGGAAAACCTGTATTTTGTATATATGTTGCTATCGGACAAAAAGCTTCGACTGTAGCGTTAATTGCTAAAACATTAGAAGAAAAAGGCGCAATGGCTTACACCGTAATCGTTGCTGCTAATGCTTCTGATCCTGCTCCAATGCAGGTTTATGCTCCAATGGCAGGTGCTGCAATTGGAGAATATTTCCGTGATTCAGGTCGTCCGGCGTTAATCGTTTATGATGATTTGTCTAAACAAGCGGTAGCGTATCGTGAGGTTTCTCTTTTATTAAGAAGACCACCGGGTCGTGAGGCTTATCCTGGAGACGTTTTCTACCTTCACTCAAGGTTACTGGAAAGAGCTTGTAAAGTTATCGCTAACGATGAGATTGCAAAAAATATGAATGACTTGCCAGATTCTATCAAGGGAATCGTAAAAGGTGGTGGTTCATTAACAGCTTTGCCAATCATTGAAACTCAGGCTGGTGACGTTTCTGCATATATACCAACAAACGTAATTTCGATTACAGATGGTCAGATTTTCCTTGATGGAGATTTGTTTAACTCTGGAGTTCGTCCTGCAATCAACGTAGGTATTTCGGTATCTCGTGTTGGAGGTAACGCACAAATTAAATCGATGAAAAAAGTAGCTGGTACGTTAAAACTGGATCAGGCGCAATTCCGTGAACTGGAAGCGTTTGCTAAATTCGGTTCTGATCTTGATGCCGTTACTTTAAACGTAATCGAAAAAGGAAGAAGAAACGTTGAAATCCTGAAACAAGGATTGAACGATCCGTATACTGTTGAAGATCAGGTTGCAATTATCTATGCCGGTTCTAAAAACCTGTTAAGAAATGTACCTGTAAACAAAGTAAAAGAATTCGAGAAAGATTTCCTTGAATTCCTTAACAATAAACACAGAGATACTCTTGATGCTTTGAAAGCAGGAAAATTCGATGACAACATTACTGGAGTTATTGAAAAAGTAGCAAAAGAAGTTTCAGCGAAATACAACTAATTAGATAATTAGTAAATTAGATAATTAGACAATGTGTCTTTGACGCACTCTAATTATCTAATTGTCTAATTGTCACATTTTCTAATTGACAAATGGCAAACTTAAAGGAAATCCGTAATAGAATTACTTCCGTTTCATCAACGATGCAGATTACATCGGCGATGAAAATGGTTTCTGCCGCAAAGCTAAAGAAAGCACAGGATGCGATCACGGCGATGCGACCTTATGCCGAAAAATTAACCGAGTTGCTGCAAAATCTTTCTGCTACCCTTGATGGCGATATCGGTGGAGATTTTACAGCGCAGCGTGAAGTACGCAGGGTTTTGGTTGTGGCGATCACATCTAACAGAGGTTTGGCTGGCGCTTTCAATTCGAACATAATTAAAGAAAGCCGTAACTTAAGCGAAAGAGTTTATGCCGGAAAACAGGTTGATTTTATTACCATTGGTAAAAAAGGAAACGATGTTATTCGTAAAACGGCTACTGTAATTTCAAATAACAATACTGTTTTCGATACGCTTACATTTGATAATGTTGCAGTAATTGCCGACGAAATCACGCAGCTTTTCCTTGATGGAAAATATGATAAAGTGGTTTTGGTTTACAACCAGTTCAAAAATGCTGCGACACAAATCATTCAAACAGAACAGCTTTTACCATTAGCGCCTGCGACAGCAACTAAAACGACAAGTAACGTTGATTATATTTTCGAACCTTCAAAAGAAGAAATTGTTCTGACTTTGATTCCGAAAATGCTTAAAACACAACTGTACAAAGCAATCCGCGATTCATTTGCTTCCGAGCACGGAGCGCGTATGACGGCAATGCACAAAGCAACCGACAACGCAACCGAGTTGAGAAATCAACTAAAATTGACGTATAATAAAGCACGTCAGGCTGCTATTACAAACGAAATCCTTGAGATCGTTGGTGGAGCTGAAGCGTTAAACGGATAAGAATTTATCCAAGAGATATAAAAAAAGTCCCGAATTGCTTCGGGACTTTTTTATTTGGTTAAATGATACAACAGAAAACTATAAAATTCAGATTTCTGCGTAATGCGGTCTTTATAAGTTGCCGACTTTCCATAATGTCCGGATTTTCGCAATGTTTTAAGGTAAATTGGATTTTTCTGCGCCGCACGATTCTGTAAAGCTGCTGCAAATTTATAAGAATGCATTGGCGGAACGCGATCATCATTCTCAGAAGTAATGATCAATGTTGTAGGATAATTTACATTTTCCTTAATGTTATTATATGGGGAATATTCAATAATCGATTTGTATTCCGCAGGATTATTCGGGTTTCCATATTCATCTAAATGATATTTTCCAACCGTATATTCATCAAAACGAGCCATATCAAAAACACCAACATTCGGAATTACGACCTTAAATAATTCCGGTCTTTGCGTCATTGCAACGCCAACAACTAATCCGCCATATGATCCTCCGGAAATGGCAAGTTTTTGCGGCGAGGTATATTTTTCAGCAATCAAAAATTCGGCAGCATCAATAAAGTCATTGAAACTGTTCTTCTTTTTTAAACCAATTGCGTCTGTATGCCATTTGATCCCTTTTTCCCCGCCGCCACGGATCTCCGCGTAAGCATAAACACCACCTTTTTCAAGAAAATACAATAATCCGGTATCATAATGCGGACCGCTGACTAATCCAAATCCGCCATAAGCTTCTAGCAATGTTGGATTATTTCCGTCCAAAACCATGTTTTTTTTATGAATGATAGTAATCGGAACATCTTTATCGTCACGGCTTTTATACGTTATGGTTTTGGTTGTAAAATAATCCAGCGGAAACAATGTCACTTTTGGTTTTATGTAATCATTAAAATAAGTTTTTACTTCGCCGGTTTCGATATTAAGCTTGAAATTCTGTGATGAAATCGTATAAGAAGAAAAACTAACGAACAAATCTTTAGTCGTAGAATCATAAAAGTGAATGTTAAAATCGGTTCCTTCCGGAGCATCGAATTTCCGGATGAATTTGCCGTTCGTATCATAAACCATCAATAAATATTTACCTAAAGTTTTATATTTGCAAACGATATAATCTTCATAAAAATAGGAAGATTCAAGCAGTTTCATGTAAATCTGCGGAACAACAACTTTTTCATCCTGCCGGTTTTTTACATCAAAAGAACGAATTTCGCCCCAATCGAATTTTGTTGATGAAAAATAAATCCGACCATCTTTATATTTCAGGACCTCAAATTCATTGTTCTTAAATTCTAAAATCGGCACCAGCGAAAATGTTTCATCTTCAAGCTTACACTCATAATAAATAGTATTGCTCTCGTCTTTGCTAGATTCAATTACGACAAGCGTTGCTTTTGTAGTATAAAATGAAATCGTGCTTTCTTTTTTCGTAACATCCAAAACCAAAACATCATCATTTTGAGAAGTTCCAAGTCGATGATAAAACAATTGATATGTTGAATCTCTGGCGAATGTATTCCGGTTACTGTTTTTCTTATAAAAAACACCTAAATCCTTGTTCCACGCAACTGTCGAAAATTTTACATCCGTTAATACATCATCGGAAGTTTTTAAAGTATTGATTTCTGAAAACCTGATCTCGTGCCTGTCGCCGCCGTTCAAACTAAATTTACCAGCGATATAAATGGAGTTTTTTGAAGGATAATAATTAGACAGCATCACATTTTTATCCTTATAAATATCATACGGATTTAGTGCTACTTTTGGCGCATCATTAAGTGTTTTCCTGTAAAATAACGTAGCCGGAAGCAATTTGTCAACCCGGTATTGCGCATAAAAATATTTGCCGTTTTTATATGGCAGCGAATTCGACGACAAAAAATCATAATCCTTGATTTTGAAAGCAGCATTAAATGGTTTTTTTGCTTCATCCAAATGCTGATAGGTAATGTCGTTTTGCGCATTTACCCACTGATCAACTTCGGGTGAAGTCATGTTTTCAAGCCATCGGTAATTATCCTCGTATGAAATATTCTGTCGGGTAACCGTTGATTGAATTTTTTTCGTCGCCGGATATTGTTGTGCAAATCCGCAAAATGAAAAAATAAATGAAAGCACTAGGAGAATTCGTCGCATTTGTTGTCAGATTTATCGCAAATATACTAGAATACGTCCTGGATTTTTCTTCAAAAACAACGTTTTCCGAAAAAATTTAGCCTCTTTTAAAACCAAAGAAATACTTACATTTGCGTAACATTCAAAAAAGCAAAACTACATTTTGAGTTTATATAAAAATCTTTTCAAGCAAACAGCTATTTACGGACTCGCCACGGTTTTACCGCGAATGTTGAGTTTCTTATTGGTGATGGTTCATACGGATAAACTTGTGAAAGCCGATTATGGAGAAACTACAATCCTGTTAGCCTATATGGTTTTTTTTAATGTTATTCTTTCGTACGGAATGGAAACGTCGTTTTTCCGATTTTATAACTCCGAAGACAATAAGAAAAATGTGGTTGAAACGTCTACAATTTCCATTTTCTGGACATCAATTGGATTTTTATTCCTGGCACTTTTCTTCAGGAATACGCTTTCAGGGTGGATAAATGTTGAAGTTGAATTTGTTACCTACGCCATTTGGATTTTAGTTTTAGATGCATTGGTAATTGTTCCGTTTTCGAAATTAAGAGCAGAACAAAGGCCAGTTGTGTATGCGGTTATCAAGATTGCAAACGTGGTTATCAATATGTTGTTAAACTTGTTCTTCCTGCTGTACCTTCCGCAAATTGCACAAAATCATCCGGATACTTTGGTTGCAACAATTTATGTAGAAGACTTTCAGGTTGGCTATATATTTATGGCTAATTTAATTGCGAGCTTGGCTACATTTCTGGTGCTTTCGCCAAATTATCTGCGTGTAAAATGGCATTTTGATTTTGAGCTTTGGAAAAGAATGATACGCTACGGTTTCCCGATTCTGATTGCCGGAATCGCTTTTGCCGTTAACGAGCATTTAGATAAAATTATCCTGGAACATCTTCTTCCTAAAGACATTGGAAAAGCACAAGTTGGTGCCTACGCCGCCTGCTACAAATTAGGATTATTCATGGTTTTGTTTGCAACAGCTTTCCGTTTAGGAATTGAACCTTTTTTCTTCAGCCACGCTAAAAACGAAAACGCAAAGCAAACCTATGCCGTCATAACAAAATTCTTTGTCATTTTTGGATCGCTGATACTTTTGACCGTAATTGTTTTCGCTGATTTATTAAAGATGATAATGATTAAGGATGAATCGTATTGGGAAGCGATGAGAGTTGTTCCGTTGATTATACTGGCAAATTTCTTTTTAGGAATTTACAACAATCTTTCCGTTTGGTACAAATTGACCGACAAAACCAAAATCGGAGCTTATATTTCAATCGTTGGTGCCCTACTAACTTTAGTATTAAATTATCTCCTGATTCCAAAATACAGCTACATGGGTTCTGCAATCGGAACGATCATTGCCTACGGAAGCATGATGGTAATTTCGTATGTCCTCGGAAATAAATATTATCCGGTTCCGTATGATATGAAAAAAATTGGCGGCTATTTGGGAATTTCAATTCTGTTTTCAATTCTTTCTTTTTATTTCTTCCGAGAGAATTATTTTGTTGGAATTCCGCTGATAATCCTGTTTACGTATTTCATATATTACAACGAAAAAGAGACTTTAAATAAAATTATAAAACGAAAAGCTTAAAGCAGATACAATGAACATCAAGATCATCAATAAGTCGCAGCATCCGTTGCCAAATTATGAAACCATTGCTTCCGCCGGAATGGATTTACGCGCGAACCTTTCAGAATCTATTACATTAAATCCACTCGAAAGAGCGATTATCAAAACCGGACTTTTCATAGAATTACCAATCGGATATGAAGCACAAGTTCGTCCAAGAAGCGGATTGGCGGTCAAAAAAGGCGTTACGGTATTAAATTCACCAGGAACAATTGATGCCGATTATCGCGGCGAAATAGGAGTGATTTTAGTAAATTTATCAAATGAAGTTTTTGTGGTTGAAAATGGCGAACGAATTGCACAATTAATCATCGCAAAACACGAGCGTGCTGAATGGCAGGAAGTAGAGTCGCTAACTGAAACTTCTCGTGGCGAAGGCGGTTTTGGTAGTACGGGCGTAAAATAATTAACAGTTAATAATTAACAAATAATAATTAATAATTTAGTCATGTCGATGGATTCCATTCGACTTTTGACTTTTGACTTTTGACTTTTGACTCATGAAAATAATAGTACCAATGGCCGGTCGCGGCTCAAGATTAAGACCACATACACTAACAGTTCCAAAACCGTTAATTCCAATTGCCGGAAAACCAATCGTTCATCGTTTGGTTGAAGATATTGCCGGAGTTTTAAATCAGGATATTGAAGAAGTTGCTTTTGTAATTCACGAAAGCTTTGGTAAAAAAGTTGAAGAGGATTTAATTGCCATTGCCGAAAAATTAGGTGCAAAAGGAACTATTTATTATCAAAACGAAGCGTTGGGAACCGGTCATGCGATTATGTGCGCGAAGGATTCATTAAGCGGACCGGCAGTTATCGCTTATGCGGATACGTTAATTCGTGCCGATTTTGATCTGGATCAAACTGCCGATAGCGTAATCTGGGTAAAGCAAGTAGACGAACCGGAAGCTTTTGGCGTTATTAAGTTAAACGACAACAACGAAATTATAGAATTGGTTGAAAAATCAAAAGAGTTTGTATCAGATTTAGCCGTGATCGGAATCTATTATTTCAAGAATGTAGCGGTATTGAAAGACGAGCTTCAATTGGTAATCGACAATAACATTATTCACGGTGGCGAATACCAGATTAACGACGGAATCAAACAAATGATGGCTAAAGGCATGAAATTTGTACCCGGAAAAGTTGACGAATGGATGGATTGCGGAAATAAAAATGTAACCGTTGACACGAATTCCAGAATGCTCGGGTTTTTACATAGCGATAATGAAAAGCTGGTTTCTGATTCGGTTGTTTCCGAAAATTCAACGATTATTCAGCCATGTTTTATCGGCGAAAATGTAGTGTTGAAAAACGCAACTGTTGGCCCAAATGTTTCACTTGGCGACAATTGCTCAGTTGAAAATGCCACGATAAAAAACAGTTTGGTACAAAACCACTCAAAAATTAAAAATGCGAATCTTGACAATGCAATGATTGGAAGCCACGCTTCTTTCGATGGAAATTTCACAAGTATCAGCATTGGAGATTATTCTGTTTTAGAATAAAAATTAAAAAATGAATGTAAGAAACTTTTTTCTAAGCCTGATTTTCATCGGATTTATCTCAAGTCCGATGACTGTTTTGGCGCAAACCGAACCCGAGGATATTGCCGCCGTAACAGATAATTTTCAAGATGCATTTTATGAATCATTAAAGCAAAAAGGCATTGAAAATTATGACAAAGCAATTGACGCGCTCGAAAAATGTCTTGCATTGCAACCCAATAATCCCAATGTTCTACACGAATCAGGGAAGAATTACCTGTTCCTGAAAGATTACAAAAAAGCATACGAATCATTTGAAAAAGCAGCGAAAATCAATCCAAAAAACAAATGGTTTTGGGTCGGAATGTACGACGTGTGCTATCAGACGCAAGATTATATGCAATCCATTATCATCGTAAAAAAATTAGTAGAGTTTGATGAAAGCTACAAAGAAGATTTAACGTCGCTTTACATGACCACGAATCAATTGGACAAAGCACTTGATTTGATTAACGAACTTAATGATAAAGTTGGTAAATCCGAAAAAAGGGATTTCTACAAATCACAAATTCTGACAGACTCAAAATATCAGGGAACCGAAACCGATAATTTGCTGGATCAGATTGCCAAAAACCCGAAAGATGAAAGTAATTACATTTCGCTGATTTCAATTTATAACAGCAGCAACCAGGAAGCAAAAGCACTAGAAATTACTAAAAAATTAGAAACTGCAATTCCCGAATCCGATTGGGCGCAAATCAGCCTTTTCAAAATGCACGTTGATAAAAATGAAGGTGACAAAGCAGTTGCATCAATGAATAAAGTACTGAAAAGCACCAAAATTGATAACAAGATTAAGCACAGAATTATTAATGAATTCCTGATTTACACCAAAAAGAATCCACAGTATGACGCTGATTTAGAGAAAGCGATCGCATATGTCAGCAATGATAAGGAAGTGAAAGCTGCCAAAGAAATCGGCAAATTCTATCATTCTAAAAAAGACTGGGCGAAAGCAATCCGCTATTATGAAATCGAATATTCTAATAATCCGGAAGATTTAGAAAACACGTTGCTTTTATTTCAGGCTTACATCGAAAATAGTCAGTTTGATGTTGTGGCGAAAAAAGCAGATACATTAACCGAATTGTATCCGCTACAGCCCGAATTGTATTATTATTCCGGCTTGGCATATAATCAACTGAAAGAATTCAAAAAGGCAAAAGACCGCCTAGAAACCGGAATTGATTATCTTGTAGAAAATATCGATTTGGAAATCAATTACAACATTCAGCTCGGAGAAGCTTTTAACGGTTTGGGCGATATGAAAAAGAAAGAAGCCTATTTTCAAAAGGCGGATAAATTACTAAAACAAAAAAAATGAAAAAGTATTTAGGTTTGATATTGCTGGTTTTCTTAATTTCCTGCAAATCGAAATCGGTTATCGCGGAAGCAAAAGCAACCGACGCACTTTCATCAGAAAAAATCATTACAAATCATTATAATAACAACCGCGATTTCAAAACGCTTTACATTAAGGCCAGTGCCCGATATAAAGATGACAAACAATCGCAAAGCGTAACCGCAGAAATCAAGATACTGAAAGACGAAAAGATTCTGGTAAGCATTCGTTTTCTCGGAATTACGATGGCAAAAGCATTGATAACTCCTAAAGAAGTAAAGTATTATGAGAAAATCAACAGCAACTATTTTGAAGGCGATTATACGACGTTAAGCAAATGGCTCGGAACCGATCTTGATTTCCAGAAAGTGCAGAACATGCTTATCGGGCAAGCGATGGACGATCTCAAAAAAGGAAAATACAAAACCCAAATTGAAAACACGCTTTACAAACTTGACACTAAAGCAAGCGGAACCGAAAAGGCATTTTATTTCGAAGCAGCGAATTTCTTAATCAAACGACAGGAAATCGAGCAACCAGCAAAGAACAGAATGCTACACGTTTCTTATCCGGCGCACAAAGAACATTCACAAATGATTCTGCCAGCCGAATTGGTAATCGAAGCATTTAGCAAAGAAAAAAAATCAACTATAAATATCGAGTACAACACGGTTACGTTTAATGAGGAGCTTTCTTTTCCTTACAGCACGCCCGAAGGTTATGACAAAATTGAAATAGAATAGATTCCAACAAAACAAAACAATATGCCAAAACAAATCATAACGCTCATTTTCATGCTCATTTCCACAATTATGTTGGGACAAACCGAGCAGGAAAAACTGGAAAAACGCAAGCAGCAATTGCAGGAAGAAATTCAGGCGCAGGAGCGTTTGCTGCAAAGCCAGAATCAAAAGCAAAAGTCGGTTACAACAATAATCGAGCAGCAAAAAGAGAAAATAAAGCTTCGCGAGCAACTGATCAATACAACTGAAAAGCAGGCGAAAGTTTTGAAAAACGACATGTATATCAATCAGCTTCAAATCAACAAACTGAATCGTGATTTAGAAGAATTGAAAACCGATTACTCGGAAATGATCGTCAAATCCTATAAAAGCCGATCGCAACAAAGCCGATTGATGTTTTTACTGTCCTCCGAAAATTTTCTTCAGGCATATAAACGAGCGCAGTATATGAAACAATATGCGAGTTACAGAAAAGCGCAAGGCGAAGAGATTAAAGAAAAATCGAATGAATTAGCTGCATTCAACAGCAAGCTTGATGTTCAAAAAACCGAAAAGCAAAAATTACTTGAAGAACAGGAAAAAGAACGGGTAGTCTTGCAAAAGGAAAAAGAAGAGCAGGAAAGACTGGTTAATTCCATTAAGAAAGACAAAAAGAAAATCATAGCTGATATCAAGAAAAAACAGCAGGAATCCAAAAACATCGACCGAAAAATCGATAGGCTGATCCGCGAAGCAATTGCCGAAGCAAACAGAAAGGCCGCCGCCGCAAACGCAAAAGCCAATCCAAAAACAACAACGGCCGCAGCTACCAAGAAAACAGAAACCGCAACAAAAATTGTCCTGACTCCGGAAGCTAAATTGGTATCGGATAATTTTAAAGCGAACAAAGGAAAGTTGCCATGGCCGGTTGAAAAAGGAACGGTAACACTTCGTTATGGCGACCAGCCGCATCCTCTAAATAAATCGCTGACTGTTCATTGCAGCGGTGTCGAAATCTCTACCGATGAAGGCGCAAACGCACGGGCAGTTTATGGCGGAACGGTTTTCAGCGTATTCGTGTTGTCACCGGTAAATAAAGCGGTAATGATCCAGCATGGAGATTTCTTTACGATTTACCAGAATTTAAGCAGTGTTTCCGTAAGCAAAGGCGATAAAGTATCCATCAAGGAAAGTATCGGAAGGGTAAGAACGAATGGTGATACCGGTAAAACCGTATTGAAATTCATGGTTTCGCAAAATGCAACCTATGCCAATCCGGCGACATGGTTGTATAATATGTAAGATAAAAGAAATTTATTCGCCGTAAGAGCCAAGACTGCTTCGCTAAAAGAAAAGCAGGAAGAAATTAAATCTTCCTGCTTTTCTTTATTCTAGTAGCACTGTGGTCTCGCTTCTTTCTCTTCTATAAATCGTTCAGCATTTTAGAGATCTCATCTAATTTTGGAGTTAAAATAATCTCAATTCTTCGGTTTTTTGATTTTCCTTCGGCGGTTTCATTGGGTGCGATTGGCGCAAATTCACCGCGACCGGCTGCAGTCAGGTTTTGCTTGATTACCGCTTTATTTTCGGAAAGGATATTCACGATTGCAGTTGCGCGTTTCGTAGAAAGGTCCCAGTTGTTTTCAATTTGCCCCATTGCTCCGGCAAATTTGTCATTATCGGTATGCCCTTCAATCAAAACGGAAATGTCCGGGTTTTGAGCCAATACTTTTCCAACTTCAACAACAGCTTTCTTACCTTCAGTTCCAACTGCCCAGCTTCCGGTTTGGAAGAGCAACTTATTTTCCATGGAAACATAGACTTTTCCGTTTTTTTGCTCAATTGTAAGACCTTTCCCTTCAAAAGCATTAAGCGCTTTAGACAATGTTTCTTTTAGTTTTTTCATTGCTGCTTCTTTTGAAGAAATCATCGCTTCAAGTTCAGCAACACGTTCTGAGCGTTCTTTAAAGTCAGCCATTAGTTTGTTTAAGCGCTCTTGTTCAGCAGCTAATGCCTTTTCTTTAGCTTCCAGTTTGGCAAGTAATTCGCGGTTTTTGCCCATATTGGTCTGAAGCGCATCGTCACTGTTTTTTTCAAGCGCAGAGTAGGAAGCCTGCAAGGTTTTCAGATTGCTGCTCGCTGCCGCATAATCAGCTTGGAGTTTGTCGCGCTCAGCTTTGATTTTATCATATTCTTTCTGAAGTGAAGCCTGATCAAGCTCAAGCTTATTTTTTGCTTTTAGCAATTCATCGTTTTCATCGGCGATTTTGCGATTTTCTTTTTTGAGATCGGCAAATTTGTTTTCCAGGTCGGTATATACTTTTTTGGAAACACAGGAAGTTGTTAATGCGAATACGAGAAGCGCAACGGAGATTTTCTTTATCATTTTATTCTAGTTTATTTTAATTTGTTTGGATGCTAGCACTTTTGCCCCTCGACTGCGCTCGGGGAGACAACGAAAGTTGCCTAAAATAGTATAGCGAACAGCCGCAAAGCTCCTAATCTAACTCGGCCAAAACCGGGCAATGATCTGAATGATGCGCATCAGATAAAATCACGGCCCTTTTTAATTTATGTTCAATTGATTTGCTGACGAGAATGTAATCCAGACGCCAGCCTTTGTTGTTTCCGCGTGCACCGGCACGATAACTCCACCATGTATAATTGTGCGGATCTTTATTGAAATGGCGGAAACTGTCAACGAATCCGCTGTTAATGAACACATCGAGCCAGGAACGTTCTTCTGGTAAAAAACCCGATACATTTTTATTTCGGATCGGGTCGTGAATGTCGATCATGGTGTGGCAAATATTATAATCGCCGCAGATGATGAGATTCGGGATTTCCTTTCGCAGATTTTCAATGTAATTATGGAAATCGGCCATAAACATAAACTTGTGGTCAAGCCGCGCGATGTTTGTTCCTGATGGCAAGTACAAACTCATAACAGAATAATTATCGAAATCTACGCGAAGGTTTCTTCCTTCAAAATCCATGTGCTCAATTCCGGTTCCGAAAACAACATTATTTGGTTTGGTCTTGCATAAAACAGCAACACCGCTGTAGCCTTTTTTCTGCGCCGGATACCAATAATGATAAGGATAACCAGCGGCTTCAAAAGCTTCAAGCGGAATTTGATCTGGCGATGCCTTGATTTCCTGAAGACAAATAACGTCGGGATTAGCATGCTGCAGCCAGTCGAGAAAACCTTTTGTAATTGCGGCGCGGATGCCGTTTACGTTATAGGAAATAATTTTCATGAATGGGTTATTGTTTTTTCAAAAATACTTAAAAACTCCTAATAATAAAGGAATGTTTTGAAAACTATCAGCATAAAAAACACCAAATGAATTTTAGGTTTATATGCGCAAACAAAATAACCAACTTAAAGAGTTTTTTCTATCTTTGTTTTCACCAAAAAAACAAGATTTAAATGGGTTTAGTAACCGCGAAAGAAGTTGCAAAAGCAATTAATGCCACCAAATACGGAGTCTTCGGGACGTTCGCAGGCTGGTTACTTATGAAGGTTTTGAAGATCTCGAGGCTGAACGAAATTTATGATAAAAATAAGCATTTAAGTGATGTTGAATTCTTAAATGCGATTCTGGAACAATTACAAATCAAGTTCGAAATTCCGGAAGAAGATCTAAAAAGATTACCAAAAGAAGGGCCATATATTACCATTTCAAATCATCCGTTAGGCGGAATTGACGGTGTTTTACTATTGAAATTAATGTTGGAAAGAGAGCCAAATTTTAAAATCATCGCTAACTTCCTACTTCACAGAATCGAACCGCTGAAACCATATATCATGCCGGTCAATCCTTTCGAAAACCATAAAGATGTAAAGTCGAGCGTGGTTGGAATCAAGGAAACGCTTCGTCATTTGAGCGATGGAAAACCATTGGGAATGTTTCCGGCCGGAGAAGTTTCTACATACAAAGACGGAAAGCTAGTGGTTGATAAAGCTTGGGAAGAAGGCGCGATTAAAGTAATCCGCAAAGCTCAGGTTCCGGTAATTCCGATTTATTTTCATGCGAAAAACAGCAGGCTTTTTTACATGCTTTCAAAATTAGACAGCACAATGCGAACAGCAAAACTTCCGTCAGAAGTGTTTTCTCAGAAAGACAGAATTATTAAAGTCAGGATTGGCAAGCCGATTTCGGTAAACGAGCAAAATGAGCACCAGACGATTGATGAATATTCAGAGTTTTTAAGGAAGAAAACCTACATGCTTGCAAATCCTTTTGAAAAGGAAAGCAAATTGTTGAATCCGACAAATTTAAAAATCCCGAAAAGCCCTAAGAAAATCGTTACAGCCGCGAATAATGAGAAAATGATCGTGGAAGTTGAGAATCTCCGAAAATCAGATTGTCGTTTGCTGCAAAGTAAGAATTATGAAGTGTTTTTTACACAAACGGATAAAATCCCGAATATCCTGCATGAAATCGGACGATTGCGTGAAATAACATTCCGTGAAGTTGGCGAAGGAACAAATGAATCCATCGATATTGATCAGTACGACAAATATTACCATCACATGTTTTTGTGGGATGACGAAGCGAACCAGATTGCCGGCGCATACAGAATGGGACTTGGATCACAAATTTATCCAAAACTCGGAATCGAAGGTTTTTATCTGCATGAGCTATTCCGTTTTGAACCGGAATTGCATGACATGATGAACAAATCCATAGAAATGGGACGTGCTTTCATTGTCAAGGAATACCAGCAAAAACCAATGCCATTATTTTTATTGTGGAAAGGAATAATACATACTACGTTGCGTTTCCCGGAGCATAATTTCCTTTTAGGCGGCGTTAGTATCAGCAATCAATTTTCGGATTTTTCAAAATCGCTGATGATTGAATTCATGAAATCCCATTATTATGATCCGTATATCGCACAGTATGTTCATGCGAAAAAGGAATATAAAGTCAAGCTGAAAGATGCCGATAAAGATTTCATTTTTGACGAAGCGGAATCAGATTTGAACAAATTTGACAAAATTATTGATGAACTTGAACCGGGAAGCCTTCGTTTGCCGGTACTCATCAAAAAATACATCAAGCAAAATGCTAGAGTTGTAGCGTTTAATGTCGATCCGTTGTTTAACAATGCCGTTGACGGATTGATGTATATTCGAATTGCGGATATTCCGGAAAGTACAATGAAGCCGGTAATGGAAGAATTTCAGGCAGAGCTCGAAAGAAAGTTAGCCGAAAAAGGAGAATCACATTAAATATTTTACGTAGATAGTTTTATCACGTTTTTGCCATGCGCAACTGGTTTTCCTTCTTCGTCAAGGCTTACCATTGTTATAGTATCAATTGTGATGATTGTTTCACGAGTCATGATGTTGCGGACTTCGCATTTTACGGTTATCGATGTTCTTCCAAATTTAATGATATCCATTCCAATTTCGATAATATCGCCTTTTCTTGCAGAACTTCTGAAGTTTATCTCAGACATGTGCTTTGTAACAATTCTAGGATTGTCCAACTGAATTATTGCGTATAGTGCAACTTCTTCATCGATCCAGGCAAGCAATTTTCCACCAAACAAAGTACTGTTTGGATTTAGGTCTTCGGGCTTAACCCATTTTCTTGTGTGAAAAAACATTTTTTTGGTAAAAATAATTTAAAATATTTTATTTTGCTGACAAAAATATTTTAGGAATTCTCAAAAAAAGTAAATCTTTGGCAATTTCTTTTTGTTAAAGAATGTATAAAAGCGGTTAAATTACTCATAATTTCTACAAATAAGTAATTTTTTGATTTTTAAAAAGCACGTCATTAGTAAGAAAAATTAACTAATCTACTATATGAAATGCAAAATTCGCAATAAAAAAGCAGTCTCGTTACATAATTATCAATCAATAATTTTATATTGCCCATTTAGGTGCAAATTGTTGGAAAATAAAACAAAAAAAGTTATATCTTTGTATTTGAAATTTAAAAACAAAAACTTTTATGAAAAAATTTTTACTAACAATAGCTTTTGTGTCTGCGCTTTCGAGTGTAAGTGCTCAAACTGAAACAACTACGGAAGAAACATCTGAAAGTGGATACAACAGATGGTCTATTGAATTAAATGGTGGTGTTAATAAACCACAAAATCCTTTCACAACAAGCTACAGTACTTCTACTCCAAGTCCTTACAATGTTGATTTTGGTGTACGATATATGTTCAACCCAAAATTTGGTATTAAAGGGGATATTGGATATTATAACTTTAAAGAAGGTGGTAGTTCATTACCTTTTGAAACTAATTATTACAGAGCAAATTTAAATTTTGTAGCAAATTTAGGACGTATATTAGCATTTGAAGATTGGACTAAATCTATTGGATTACTTGGTCACGTTGGTGGTGGATTTTCACAAATGAAAAGTGAGAATCATGACTTTACTGACAGAATGGGGAACTTCATGGTTGGATTTACTGCTCAGTTAAAATTATCTGACAGAATTGTTTTAAACGGTGATTTCTCTTCCATTACAAATGTCAGCCAAAGCAGAACTTTCGACGGATATACTTCTACTATTGAAATGAGAGGTTTTAACGGAGGACTTTTCCAAGGAACACTTGGACTTACAGTTTATTTAGGAGGAAACCAAACGCATGCGGATTGGTATGTTGATTCTAACAAAACTAAAGAAGAAGTTGAAGCTCTTCAAAAAAGATTGGGTGATCTAGAAACAATGATGAATGACTCTGATAAAGATGGTGTGCCAGATTACTTAGATGCTGAGCCAAATTCAATGACAGGAGTTGCTGTTGATTCTAAAGGTAGAACAGTTGACCAAAACAATAATGGGGTTCCAGATGAATTAGAAAGTTATATGCAAAAAACTTACGGAGATAACATAAACAAATCTTCAATTGCTAATACACCGTCTAACAGCGAACTAGTAAAAGCATTAATCAACGATGGCTATGTTACAACTTACTTCGATTTCAATAAAACTACTCCAACAAATGTTTCTACTGAAGGAATTGATTTTATCTTGACTTACTTAAGAAACAATCCAGGTTCTTCAGTTGATATTATTGGTCATGCTGACGAAATCGGAAGAAGCGCTTACAACGATAAATTATCTAACAGCAGAGCTAACAGCGTGAAAAACACTTTAGTAAAAGCTAAAATTGATCCGGCAAGATTAAATATCGTTCCAGCTGGTGAAGATACTTCAGTTGATAAAACATCTGCTGATGCAAGAAAACTTGTAAGAAGAGTTACTTTCAGAGTAAAATAATCTTACAACAATAACTCAAAACCCCTGAAGCAATTCAGGGGTTTTTGTTTTTTAAAATATAACCAAATAAAAAGCCATAAATCAATTATGGCTTTTTGTATTAAATCAAGACTTTACAGTAATGAATCTTTGCGTATAATTTTCCCGTTACCGGTTTCTTTAAAATGATTTACAAAGACAACTTCTTTTGGCTTTTCATATTTATCAAGGCCGTCAAAAATATTTTCTGCTAAGTCGTATTTTTCTCCTTCAATAACTAAAATTAATTTTTCTCCTAATTTAGCATCGACTTGGCTCGCTACGAAAAAACGATTATCAATTCTTTTTGAAAGCTTTTCTTCAATTTGTTCCGGGATTAATTTAATACCACCGCTATTGATTATATTGTCAATGCGACCTTTCCACTTGAATTCGGTATCAGAAACCAAATCAACCAAATCGTTTGTTACAATTTGTTCTGCAGAAATATTCGGGGCATCAATTACCAGACAATTCCTTTCATCAACATTTATGGTAACATTAGGCAAAACGGTAAACACTTTGTCGCCAACTTTTTTAGCAGCAATATGTGAAACGGTTTCAGTCATTCCATAAGTTTCAAAACACTTTGTCGGTAATTTCAACAGTTGTTTTTCTAATGCCGAATTGATTTTCGCGCCTCCAACAATTAGCTTTTTTATAGCATGCAATTCTTTTATAGAATGTTGCGCCTGTAGCGGAACCATCGCTGAAAAGTCATAAATTGTCTCGTTGTTTTTTAACGGACGAGAAGTCGGAGCTACAAACTCCATATCCAATCCTAATATAAAACCACGAACAAACATCATTTTTCCGGCTACATATTTCACTGGAAGACAATTTAAAACCTTTGCGCCCGGTGATAATTCGAAAAAATCTCCTGTTGCAAGCGCTGAATTTACCATCGCTTGTTTCTCAACACGAATAACTTTCGGAATTCCGGTACTTCCGGATGTGTTCATTTCTATATAATCTTTTCCGTCAAACCAATCGAGCAGGAAACTGCCCACCGGTTTTTCAAAATCATCACCTTCTTTAATGAAACTGTAAGCTACGCGGCACAAATCTTCGCGATCAAGATGAAAGCCGTTTAATTTGAATTTGTTGTGAACGTCTGAATAAGTAGGATTAATCATTTTTGAATCCGATTTCGTTAATTTCTTCGTTTGGGATTACAATGTCGCCGATAAGTTTTTCCTTCCAGTTAGTCCATTTGTACTTCTTACTAAAGATAAATAAAAGTATCGGAAAAATTACGACGACAGGCAAAATTACGTCAAATCCTGCGGTTGGCTCAGATATATCTTTTAGGATTGAATGTGTTTGAAACGCCGACCAATCGGAGGTAATCAACAAAGCACTCACTAAATTATTGGCAGCGTGAAATCCCAGCGCTAATTCCATTCCGTCATCCATTAAAGTCATAATTCCCAGAAAAAGTCCAGTCCCGATATAGTAAATCATGACAATATTTCCCATTTTAGTTACTTCGGGATTAAAGAAATGTAATCCTCCGAAAATCAATGATGTCATTAATAAAGGAAACCATCTGTTTTTTGCCAATATTGCAAATCCCTGCATTAAATAACCACGAAAAACATATTCTTCCGTGCTGGTCTGTATCGGAATCATCAAAATTGCAATAACAGCCAGAATCGCAAATGGCACGGGCTTAAAATTGATTACGAAATTTTCAGGGTTTGCATAATAAACGATGATTGTTGATACAATCGTGAATAACGACCAAAGCGTAAATGAGAAGATAATTCGGCTCCAATCTACTTTCTTTCTTGCCGTTGTTACTTCAAGGAAGGTTTGCCGATGAAAATATTTTACGACCAGATAAATCCCTATCATAGCAAAAGCAAATGATAATAAAAGCAGAAATAAAGTTAAGTTTGGCTCGAGATACGACATAATTTGTGAGTTGTCGGTCGGAAAGCCTTCTTTCGTTGTAAAGGATTTGACAGCGATTCCAACCAAAAGCGGAATTTGCCCGATAAAACTTGCAATAATAATTACAACTGAACCTAAAATATATTTCCAAAACTCATTGTCCCGCTTAAAAGCCTGTGTTATAAACATCGATTGTTTTTTTATGTGAATGCACGTCTAATTTAATCCAATTTTTCAAATCAAATCGATTACTTTGTAAAAAAGTAGAGAAATGATTCAGATATATCACAATCCGCGCTGCGGAAAATCAAGATGTGGACTAGAAATTTTGGAAAATTCAGGAAAAGAATTTACTGTTGTTAAATATCTCGAGAATATTCCCTCAAAAAAAGAATTGAAATCCATCATAAAAAAATTGCAAATCAGTCCAATAGAACTGGTTAGAAAAAACGAGCCAATTTGGAAAGAGAAATTTAAAAATAACGACCTTTCAGATGACGAAATTATAAACGCGATCATTGAATTTCCAATTTTGATAGAAAGACCAATCGTAATAAATGGTGATAAAGCAGTAATCGGGCGTCCGCCGGAAAATATCGAAGCCATAATTTAGATTCGGTATATACGACTTTTAACAAACCTTTGTGAATTAACGCTTAAACCAAGACTTACTTTTGCGGTCTTAATGCGAATTTCAAAATTCAGTTTGATGAAAAACTTTCAATTTCTAGTATTTTCTTTTTTTATTCTTCTTTCAATTTCAGCGTTTTCACAGGAAAAAGCTCCAAATTCTAAAGTCAGGGTTTCGGGTAAAGTTGTCGATAAAACAACTTCTCAACCACTTGAATACACCACGGTTACATTGTTAAACCAGGATAACCCAAGTTCGGTTTCGGGCGGATTAACTGATGCAAAAGGGGAATTTTCGTTCGATATTAATGCTGGAACTTACACAATTAAAATTGAATTTATTTCATTCAAGCCATACGAAATCAAAGCCAGATCAATTACTGAAAACCTGAATTTAGGTACGATTTCATTGACAGAAGATGCAACAATCCTTAATGAAGTTGAAATCCGTCAGGAGCGCTCAACAGTAGAAATTAAGCTTGATAAAAAGGTCTACAATGTTGGTCAGGACATGATCGTAAAAGGCGGAACCGTAAGCGATGTTCTGGATAATGTACCGTCAGTTTCTGTGGATGTTGAAGGAAATGTAAGCCTTCGCGGAAATGAAAGTGTAAAGATTTTAATTGACGGAAAACCTTCCGGTTTGGGCGGAATCAATATTGCAGAAGCTTTGAAATTAATTCCGGCTGATGCAATTGATAAAGTGGAGGTAATCACAAATCCATCTGCACGTTATGATGCTGAAGGTGGCGGTGGAATCCTTAATATCATTCTTAAAAAAGGCAAAAATCAAGGAATCAACGGAACGGTTACAGCAACGACAGGAAATCCGGATAATCATGGTATCACAGGAACTATTAATTACAAAACGAAAAATTTCAATCTTTTTACAACTCAAGGTTACAGCTACAGAAAAGCTCCCGGGAATTCGCTTACAAATACAGAATATCTTAACCAAAATACTGGAGATGTAACTGGATATACCGATGAAAGAAGGAATAACGAGCGTTTAAACCGAAGCTATAATACAAATACGGGAATCGAATTATATCTCTCGAAAGCAACGACCTGGACGAATTCCATTTCATACAGAAAAAGTAACGGAGAGAATCCAGACAATGTTTTTCAATACAATTATAATCCGGCAAGGGATCTTCAAAGTGTCGTAAACCGATATAATTTCGAAGACAGTAATGATGAAGATATTGAGTATGCGACTAATTTCTTCCATAAATTTAAAAAAGACGGACATCAATTAATGGTTGATGCATCATATTCTACCAGTAACGACAGAGATTTATCGTCGATTAATGCAACAACATTTGACCCGAGCAATAACATTATTGGAAACGGGCAACAACGCACCGGAAACAAACAAGACCAACGCCGAAGATTACTTCAGGCAGATTATGTTTTGCCGTTAGGAAAGAAAAGTCAGTTTGAGGCAGGTTATCGTGGGAACTTTACCGATTTAACTACTGATTATTCTGTAGAAGCATTAGAAAATGGCGTATGGAAAAACGATGCATTGTTTACAAATGCCTTGCAGTATGTTGAAAAAGTAAACGCACTTTACACATCTTTCGGAACAAAAATCAACAAGTTCTCGTATTTATTTGGTTTGAGATGGGAAGATTCAAACATTGAAATCAACCAATTCACACAAGGAATCTTCAATAATAAAAAATACAACAATTTCTTTCCTAGTGCTTTCGTTGCATACGAATTCAGCGAAACCAGCAGTATGTCGTTCAGTTACAGCCGAAGAATCTCCAGACCACGTTCACGTTCCATCAATCCGTTTTCGAGTTTATCGAGTAATATCAATATCTTCCGCGGAAATCCTGATTTAGATCCATCATTATCTGACGCATACGATATTGGTTTCCTGAAAAAATGGAGCAAATTTACATTCAATACATCTGCTTATTTCAACAGAACAAAAGATGCTGAACAATATGTAAGAAATACTGAAATTATTAACGGAACTCCTGCGTTAGTGACTTCACCTGTAAACGTTGGAATGCAGGATCGTTATGGTTTCGAGTTTACACTTTCTTATAACGCTGCCAAGTGGTGGAAACTGAACAGTAACTTCAATTTATTCAGAAACCAGACAATTGGAAGCTACACGTATACAGATTTAACCAATACTTTGCAAACAATAGATTTTAGCAACACGGCTTACTCATGGTTTGCCCGAATAAACTCTAAAATTTCATTGCCATTAGGAATCGATTGGCAGGCAAATGCTACGTATAATGCGCCTCAAACTAATGCACAAGGAAGATCAAAAGGTATAATTGCAGCGAATTTGGCTTTCAGCAAAGATGTTTTGAAAGATAAAGGAACGATTGCGTTGAATGTGAGTGACCTTTTCAATTCCCGTAAACGAATTTCAGAAACGTTCCTTGAATCACAAAATGCCTATTCAGAAATGCAATGGAGAGAACGCCAGGTAAACCTCTCGTTCACCTACAGATTCAACAAGAAAAAAGGAGAAAGGGAAAAACAACAGAAACGTGAAAATACCGACGACGGAGATTTCCAAGGATAAAAACCAAAAGGATTGTTTGAAAAAGCAATCCTTTTTTGTTGGATTACATTTACCTTTGCAAAAAAGAATTTCTAATGCAGTCAAATGCTAAAAAAGCGATAAAAGCAACTTATCTGAGCATTGCCGGAAATATTTCATTGGCATTGATTAAAGGAATTGCGGGCTATTTCGGGAATTCGTATGCGCTTATCGCAGATGCAATTGAATCGGCAACGGATGTGTTTTCATCGATTTTGGTTTTATTCGGAATCAAATATTCAAACAAACCCGCCGACTCGAATCATCCCTACGGACATGGTCGTGCGGAAACATTGGTGACTTTTGCTGTCGTCGGATTTTTGGTAATTTCGGCTACAATAATTGCTTATGAAAGTATCGAGAACATACTTACACCACATAAAACGCCTGAAAAATTTACGCTTTATGTGCTTGCCGGAATCGTATTAATAAAGGAAATTTTCTACAGATTCGTTTCTAAAAAAGGCGATGAAACAAATAGTTCTTCGCTTAAAGCGGATGCGTGGCACCATCGTAGTGACGCAATTACTTCGGCGATGGCTTTTATCGGTATCGCCATTGCGATTTATTTCGGTCCGGGTTATGAAACTGCTGATGATTGGGCAGCTTTATTGGCGTCCGGACTCATAGTTTATAATGCGTATATGATTTTCCGTCCGGCTTTGGGTGAAATTCTGGACGAACATTTGTACGATGAATTGATCATTGAAATCCGTGAAATTTCCAAGACTGTTGATGGCGTAATTGATACCGAAAAATGCTTCGTGCGAAAAACCGGAATGACATATCGAGTCGATCTGCATCTTATTGTCGACGGAACTATTTCCGTTACTAAAGGTCATGAAATCTCACATCGTTTAAAAGATACGCTTCAACAAAGAATTCCGGAAATCGCCGATGTTCTGATTCACGTTGAACCACATGAATAAAAAACCCGCTACGTTTAATTAGCGGGTTTTTTTATATGATTCTTGATTACCAGATTCGGACTCTCTTTTCGGACGCCAAGTACATTCCGTCACCAGGTTTGATACTGAATGCGTCATAGAACGTATCGATATTTTGCAATGGCACATAACTGCGATACATTGCCGGTGAATGCGGATCGGTTTTGACACGGTTTTTTAAATCCTCGTCGCGCATTTTAGCACGCCAGATGGTTGCCCACGAAATAAAGAAACGTTGTTCAGGAGTGTATCCGTCAATTAGTCCGGGATTTCCATTTTCCTTTAAGTACAATTGCAAACCGTCATAAGCAGCGTTAACTCCGCCTAAATCTCCAATATTTTCTCCGAGAGTAAACTTTCCGTCAACAAACACACCTTTTAAAGGTTCAAGCGCACTGTATTGATCGGCCAATGCTCCGGTTAAATCTCCAAATTGTTTCAAATCGTCAGCTGTCCACCAGTCAACTAGGTTTCCATCAGCATTGTAACGTGCGCCAGAATCATCAAAACCGTGTGAAATCTCATGTCCGATTACGCCGCCAATTCCGCCAAAATTAACCGCTTCATCAGCTTGGTAATTATAAAACGGCGGTTGTAAAATTGCCGCCGGAAAAACTATCTCATTATAAGAAGGATTAAAATAGGCGTTCACGGTTTGTGGCGACATTCCCCATTTTGTTTTGTCAACGGGTTTTTTAAGATCGGCTATGTTTTCGGCATAACGCCATTTTGAAACCGCTTTTGTATTGTCAAAAAGAATTCCGCCTTCTGCCGGACTTTTCAGGGTTAATGCCGAATAATCTTTCCATTTGTCAGGATAACCAATTTTAATAGTGAGTTTATTCAGTTTCTCGATTGCTTTAATCTTGGTATCTGTTCCCATCCAAGTCAAATTATTGATTCGATTTTCATACGCTTTCATCACATATTGAATCATTTTCTGAGCTTTAGCTTTAGCCTCAGCAGGGAATTTTTTCTCCACATAAAGTTTTCCAAGCGCTTCGCCAACACTTCCGTTTATAGTTTCCAATGCACGTTCATTAAGCGGTCGTTGTTGGATCGCACCGGTTAAGGTTTTTCCGTAAAACTCCCAGTTCGCCGTTTCAATGTCTGTTGATAATTGGTTTGCCGAGTTTTTTAACAGTGTCCATTTCATATAAGCTTTCCAGCTTTCTACATCTTTTTCTTTAAAAATATGGTCTAAAGCAGCCATATATCTTGGTTGCGAAACGATAAGAGAATCGATACCGCCTAGCCCGACTTTCGTTAAATAAGAATTCCAGTTAATCGAAGGAGTTTGCTTTTGTAAATCGGCAATACTCATAGGATTGTAGGTTTTTCTGTCGTCACGTCGTTCAACGCGGTCTAATCTTGGCTGTGCAAATTTTATTTCAAGAGCCAGTATTTTTGCAGCATTTGCCTTTGCGATTTGTGGTTTCTGACCGATATATTGAAGCATTTTTTCAATATGAAGCACATACTTTTCACGTTTTTCTTTTGAATCGGCATCGTTGGAAACGTAGTAATCACGATCTGGCAAACCCAAACTTCCCGGACTTAAGCTAACAACGTTTCTGTTGCTATTTTTTTCGTCAGATCCGACACGTGTTCCAAAGAAACCAATTCCGCCCAATGGTGCCATTTCAGCCATCAAAGATTGTAAATCGGCGATATTTTTCACAGCATCAATTTTTGCCAAATACGGTTTTAACGGACTGATTCCGTTTTTATTCCGGGCATCCGTATCCATAATGGATTTGTAGTAATTGATGGCTTTTCCCTGATCGGTATTCGATTTATAATTTGGATTGTTTGTCGCTTCAGCTAAAATTGCCAAAACATCTTTATCCGTATTTACGCGCAATTCGTCAAAACTTCCCCAGCGTGTTTTATCATTCGGGATTTCAGTTTTGTTGAGCCAAGTTCCGTTGACAAATTTAAAGAAATCGTCATTTGGGCGAATCGTTTTATCCATGTAGGAAACATTGATTCCGGGTTCTTTTTTACCGTTAGTTTGTGCTTCAGCGATCGTAAATCCGAAAATCGCCGGAAGTATAAACAGCAATTTTCTGTTGTGTATTTTCATAGAAATTAGTTTAGCTGCAAATCTACCAAATGCAAAACTTAAAAAGAGTTAAACACTTCGGTATTAACACTGCTTTACAATGTAGTTTTTGTATTTTTGGACACCCGAAGCCAGTAAGGCTGAACTGAACTTTAGTTAAAAATTTTACATGATTGCGTTTATTAAAAAATACCGTATTTTCATTTTTACGATGGTGGCTTTTGCGATAGTATTCCTATCGGTTTCGTATAATTTATTAACACCGAAAAAAGTCCTGCCAATAATGAATCCGTCAGATGTAAATCCGGAATTGGTCGATTCTACTGTTCAATATGTAAGTAAATACCATACGATTGCCGACTTTTCATTTACCAACCAAAACGGGAAAACCATTACGCAAAAGGATTATGAAGGTAAGATTTATGTCGCCGATTTTTTCTTTACAACCTGTCAAACCATTTGCCCAATCATGACCAAAAACATGGCCGATGTTCAAAAAGCCGTTAGTAATAATCCAAAAGTTATGCTGCTTTCTCATTCGGTTTTGCCGGATCAGGACAGCGTTCCGGTTTTGAAAAAATATGCTTTGGAACATGGTGTAATTGATAGCAAATGGAATTTGGTTACCGGAAATAAAAAAGACATTTATGGTATTGCCAGAAAATCCTATTTGGCAGTTAAGACTTCTGATGCTTCTGAAATGTATGATATGGTTCATACAGAAAATTTTATATTAATTGATGCTAAACGCCGTATCCGCGGATTTTATGACGGAACCAAAACAGAAGAAGTTTCACGTCTGATAGCAGATATCGACTTACTTTCAAAAGAAGAATAGGAAGATTTTATCGATTAATTCCATAAAATCATTACTTTTGTTTTATTCAATCTAAATAAGAATTTGCAAACAACTATAGCCCAACTCGAAATTGGCGAAAAGGCCATCATCAGGGATTTCGACATCAACTTTGTGCCGTTGAAGTTGATTGAAATGGGGTGTTTACCGGGAAATACTGTGCAATTGCTTCAAGTTGCGCCTTTCGGTGATCCATTGTTTTTAGATATTAATGATAGTCATCTGGCGATTCGGCTTGAAACCGCTTCAATGATCGAAGTAGATATCATCAAAGAATAATTAAAATGCAGGATCACACTATAAAAGTTGCTTTAATCGGAAACCCGAATACGGGAAAGACGTCTGTTTTCAATCAACTTACAGGTTTAAATCAGCAGGTTGGAAATTACCCCGGAATTACTGTTGAGAGAAAACAAGGAACGAGCAATTTGCCTCTCGGTTTTAAAGCAACTATTCTTGATTTGCCGGGAACATATAGCTTGAACGCAAGTTCTGTTGACGAAAATGTGGTTATTGAATTACTCCTGAATAAAAACGATAAGGATTTTCCTGATGTTGTCGTTTTGGTAACCGATGTAGAAAACCTTAAGCGGAATTTACTGCTTTTCACCCAAATCAAAGATCTTGAAATCCCGACAATTTTGGTGATTAATATGATTGACAGAATGGATTTAAAAGGGATTTCTCTTGATATTCCGTATTTAGAAAATCACCTGAAAACTAAAATCGCTCTTGTCAGTTCACGGAAAAACATCGGAATTGACCAACTTAAAAAACTTATTGTCGATTATAACTCGCTTTCAACCGAGCCTTGCCTGAACGCCTCGAGCATTGATATCGACTATTTTGACAGCCTACGAAAAACATTTCCACATCATTCGCTTTATAAATTGTGGCTCGTCATTACGCAGGATGTAAACTTTTCAAACCTTAACAAAAACTTTCTCGATACACATAATTTTGCAAAATCCAATTCCGAATTAAAACGGTTACAGCAAAAAGAAACCATCAAACGTTACCAGTTTATCAATGAGGTTTTGCGTGAAGGACGTACAATTAATACGGTTAACGCTAAAGATTTCAGAAGTCGTTTGGATCGTGTTTTAACGCATAAAGTTTGGGGTTACGTAATTTTCGCAGCGATTTTGTTGCTGATTTTCCAATCAATTTTTGACTGGTCGAGTTACCCGATGGATTTTATTGACGCGACTTTTGCATCCTTAAGTTCGTACACTTCCGAACATTTGCCGCAAGGTGTTTTTACAGATCTGCTTTCTCAGGGAATTATTCCCGGAATTGGCGGAATCGTGATTTTCATTCCACAAATTGCATTCTTATTCCTGTTTATTTCCGTTTTGGAAGAAAGTGGTTATATGAGTCGGGTTGTTTTTCTTATGGATAAGATTATGAGGCGCTTCGGGCTAAGCGGAAAAAGTGTCGTGCCGTTAATTTCAGGAACAGCCTGTGCGATTCCGGCGATTATGGCCACACGAAATATCGAAAACTGGAAAGAAAGATTGATTACGATTTTAGTCACGCCATTTACAACCTGCTCTGCACGATTACCGGTTTATTCCATAATCATCGCTTTGGTAATACCAAAAACACGTGTTTTCGGAGTTTTGAATGCTCAGGGATTAACATTAATGTTGCTCTATTTATTAGGATTTGGAGCAGCAATTATCGCTGCTTACATTCTAAATAAAGTACTCGAGATAAAAGGCAAGACATTTTTTGTAATAGAAATGCCAAATTATAAAGTACCATTATTTAAGAATGTTGCACTAAACGTCATTGAAAAAACAAAAGCATTTGTAACCGGCGCCGGAAAAATAATCCTTGCAATTTCCATCGTGCTGTGGTTTTTAGCTTCGTATGGGCCCGGAGAAAACTTCAATAATGCGGAAGAAATTATTGTGCAGCAACAATCCGGAAATACAATTTCACAATTTGAATTGGATGAAAAAATCGCTTCCCATAAACTTGAAAATTCTTATATAGGAATTATGGGAAAAAGCATTGAGCCGGTAATTGAACCGTTAGGTTACGACTGGAAAATCGGGATTGCGATCATTAGTTCGTTTGCGGCGAGAGAAGTTTTTGTCGGGACTTTAGCAACAATCTACAGCGTTGGCGGAAGCGATAGCGAAGATACCATAAAGGAGAAAATGAAAGCCGAAGTTCATCCAAAAACCGGCGATAAAGTCTTCAATTTTGCATCCGGAATTTCATTATTGCTGTTTTATGCCTTTGCACTGCAATGTGCAAGCACGCTGGCAATTACAAAAAAAGAAACCAATAGTTGGAAATGGCCGCTTTTTCAATTGGTATTTATGAGCGCTTTGGCGTACGTCGTGGCTTTAGCGGCTTTTCAGATTTTAAATTAAGACGAATGATTCAGGAAATTTTAGCATATTCGGCGTTAGCAATAGCAGTTGCGTTTTTGTTTAAGAAGTTTTTCTGGAAGAAAAAAAAACCATCCAAAAACTGCGGAACCGACGATTGCGGCTGTAACTAAACTAATTTCACGAAAAGATTACTGGCGATTTTATTTGAGATGTCAAGTTCTTTTGCATCTATTTTGATTTTAAGCGACAAATCGAAACTTTCTTTTGCGATCAATTCAATTTTGGATCCTAAAGAAATTCCCTGTTTATCAAGATATTTCAAGAATTCTGACGAAGTATCTTTTACGCCGACACAAATTCCAGACTGATTTTCGGATAATTCTGAAAGCAATTGTTTTTCAATCTTGATGATGCGCCCGTTCGCATCCGGAATTGGGTCGCCATGCGGATCTTCAGTTGGATTTCCTAGAAAATCGTCGAGCTTATCAATCAATTTTTCTGATTTGATATGTTCGAGCTGTTCGGCAACATCATGAACTTCATCCCATGAAAAGTCAAGTTTTTCTACCAAAAATACTTCCCATAAACGATGTTTCCGGACAATCATTTTTGCAGCCAGTTTCCCGTTTTCGGTCAGCGAAACACCTTGGTATTTTTTATAGTTGACCAAACCTTTTTCGGCGAGTTTCTTTAGCATGTCTGTTACCGAGGAAGCTTTGGTTTCCATTTTTTCGGCAATCGCATTGGTGCTGACCTCGGAATCGAGAAGTGCCGTTATGTGATAAATTGTTTTAAGGTAATTTTCTTCTGAAAAGGTCATGTTAATTTGTGTTTAGCCCCGATGGAAGCGGTATCCTTTTTTGTTTTGAAGAAAGTTCCTCGGTTGTGGAAAATAATAAACAAAAAAGATAAAGCGGACAGCGGGATCAGCTCCTAAAAATAATTTTAATTTTTGACGATAAGAAGCGGAATTGATATTTTGTGACGCAATTTATTTACGGTCGTTCCAAAAACCAAATCCTTAAAGCCGGTGTGGCCGTGTGTTCCCATAACCAAAATGTCGAAATTCCCGGAATTTACAATCTGCGGAATTGTCTTATCCGGCTTTCCAAAACCAAGATTTACATCGATTTTAAATCCTTTTTCAGATAGCATTTCCTTGTATTGCAACAATAATTTTTCGTCAATTGATGTTTCATGATCATCGGTTTTTTCTCCGTATACCATGGCGCCAACGGTTTCGACAATGTGAATCAGCGTGTAATTCGCTTCCATTCCGCCGAGCTCAAACGCGCTGTTCAACGCAATTTCATCAGCATCTGAAAAATCGACCGAGATTGCGATGTTCTTTTTGGCGTAGGATGTCGTTGGCGAAAATTTCAATTTCAGGTTGTGTGGCGAATGATTCTGTATATTCATTTTTGCTTTCGTAAAAAATGGTTTGAAAACGATATACAGCAGTAAAATAAGAAATCCGAATGCGAGCGGAACGACCGTTAGCCAAAGCGTAATCGGGTTTTCTGAATCATCCAGCCAGCCGTTTATTTCGTCGTAAACAAGTTTTGCATTCAGCGAAACAATGATTAAGGCAATAATCCAGGCGGCGATTTGAGTAATTTTTCCAATATGAAAACCTTTCATTTTTGATTTGTCGCTTACGAAATGTATCAATGGAATGATAGCAAAACCAAGTTGCAAACTCAAAATAACCTGACTGAAAATCAATAATTTTCCGGTTACGCTTTCGCCAAAAATATAAATCACGATTACTGCCGGGACGATCGCAATCAAGCGTGTAATAATGCGTCGAACCCACGGTTGAATTCTTAGGTTCAGGTAACCTTCCATCACGATTTGCCCAGCTAAAGTTCCGGTTATTGTAGAGCTTTGTCCGGCTGCGATCAAGGCAACAGCAAATAAAATCGGAGCCCATTCGGTTCCTAATAAGGGTTGCAGGAATTTATGTGCGTCCTGGATTTCAGCGACTTCATGCATTCCGTTTTTGTAAAAAGTGGCCGCTGCAAGAATTAAAATTGCTGCGTTTACGAAAAAAGCAAGATTCAATGCAATTGTTGAATCGATGAAGTTGTATTTCAGGGCTTGTTTTATTCCGACATCGGTTCGATCAAATTTTCGGGTTTGAACCAATGACGAATGCAGATATAAATTGTGCGGCATAACGGTTGCTCCGATGATTCCGATTGCGATGTAAAGTGCCGTTTCATTAGGAATGGACGGAATTAATCCGGCGAAAACTTTTGGCAGTTCCGGTTGGGCAAAAATCATCTCAAAAACAAACGAAAAACCAATGATGGCAACCAATGCGATGATAAAAGCTTCCATTTTCCGAATGCCTTTATTAATCAGGAACAATAATAAAAAAGTGTCTAAAACCGTAATAAAAACACCTTCAATTAAAGAAACATCGAACAATAAATTTAAACCAATCGCCATTCCTAAAACTTCGGCTAAATCACAAGCGGCTATCGCAATTTCTGCGAGAAAATATAAAATGTAGTTGATAAACGGAGAATAGGTTTCACGTGAAGCCTGTGCCAAATCACGTTGCGTAACGATTCCCAAACGAGCGCTTAAACTTTGTAAAAGCAGCGCCATGATATTACTCATCAGTAAAACCCAGAGCAACGCATAACCAAACTGGCTTCCTCCTGCAATATCGGTTGCCCAGTTTCCCGGATCCATATATCCGACACTTATTAAATAGGCAGGGCCAAAAAAGGCGAGAATTTTTCTAAAGACAGAAGTTTTGTTCTGTGTTGAAACAGATCCGTGAACTTCCTCAAGCGATTTTCCCATTGATTATTAATTGATTCACACAAATGTAACAAAAATTAATTTGATTACTAAAATTATATTTTTAGATTTGTCTAAAAATAAATTATAGCTACCCTAAATGAAAAATATATTTATCTTGCTGTTTCTAATAGTTGGCAATTCAGCGTTTTCGCAATCTATAAAAGGAAATGTAAAGTCGGATGGTCAACCATTATCGAATGCTGTAATCACATTAAACAGGAATTTAAAAACCGTCAGTGATTCTATTGGCGCTTTTCGATTTCAGAATCTGACTCCGGGAAAATATGACATTACGATTTCGTACACCGGTTTTAAAAATCAAAAGAAAAATGTGCAACTTGACAGTTTGGATGTTATAGTAAACTTTGATTTGAAAGAAACGAATACACTTGATGAAGTTGTAATCACCGGAACGTTGAAAGCCGTAACAAGAACGGAAAGTCCGGTTCCCGTAGAAATTTACAAACCTGCTTTTTTTAAGAAAAATCCTACGTCAAATATTTTTGAAGCGTTGCAAAATGTAAATGGCGTTCGTCCGCAATTAAATTGTAATGTCTGCAATACCGGCGATATTCACATTAACGGACTTGAAGGACCGTATACTCTGGTTTTGATTGACGGAATGCCAATTGTCAGTGGATTATCAACGGTTTATGGATTGTCGGGAATCCCAAATTCATTGGTTGAAAGAATAGAAATCGTAAAAGGTCCGGCTTCGTCTTTATATGGAAGTGAAGCGGTTGGCGGACTCATAAATATCATTACTAAAAATCCAAAAACAGCTCCGATATTTTCAGCTGATATGTTTTCAACAAGTTGGGGCGAAGCCAATATTGATTTGGGATTTAAGACAAATATTGGAAAAATCGCGTCACTTTTAACCGGAGTCAATTATTTCAATTACAGTAATCCGATCGACAATAACCATGATAATTTTACGGATGTGACGCTTCAGGACAGGATTTCGGTATTTCAAAAATGGAATTTCAACCGGAAAAGCAACAAACTGTTTTCTGTCGCCGGACGGTTTTTTTATGAAGACCGCTGGGGCGGAGAAATGCAATGGGACAAACAGTTTCGAGGCGGAAGTGAAGTTTACGGAGAAAGTATTTACACAAAACGTTGGGAATTGCTGGGAGCTTATGAATTGCCGGTTTCCGAAAAAATGCAGTTTTCGTTTTCGTATACGGATCACGACCAAAATTCGGTTTATGGAAACATTCCGTATTTAGCCCAGCAAAAAATTGGTTTCGGGCAACTGACTTGGGATAAAAAAATAGCGAACCACGATTTTCTGTTTGGAACTGCGCTGCGATATCAATATTATAATGATAACACAACCGCTACAACTAACGCTGATGAAAACTGGATTCCGGGGATTTTTGCACAGGATGAAATCTCACTTTCTGAAAAACACAAACTGCTGCTTGGCGCGCGTTACGATTACAACGACAATCATGGATCGATTTTTACACCTCGATTGGCATACAAATGGAAAATTTCCGACAATGATATTTTTCGTTTTAATACCGGAACCGGTTTCCGGATCGTAAATCTTTTTACCGAAGAACACGCGGCTTTAACGGGATCGCGTGATGTAATTGTTCTTGAAGATCTAAAACCTGAGCGTTCGTATAATGCCAATATCAATTACATGAAAAAGATTTATTCTGAAAACGGAAACTTCATCGGAATTGAAACAACGGCTTGGTATACCTATTTTACGAATTCAATCATTCCGGATTATGACACGAATCCAAACCAGATTATTTACAAAAACCTAGATGGTTATTCGGTTACACAGGGAATTAGCACAAATGTCGATGTCGTTTTTAACAACGGATTGAAGATGATTGTTGGCGCAACATATATGGATGTTTCCAAAACCGAAAGTAACGTAAAAACCCGTCAGATTTTAACCGAAAGATTTTCCGGAACTTGGGCTATTTCATACAAAATCCCGAAACTGTTTCTTGATATAGATTACACAGGAAATATTTATGGTCCGATGCGTTTGCCACTTTTGGGCGAACTTGATCCAAGAAGCGAATATTCACCGGTTTGGAGCATTCAGAACATTCAGTTTACGTTTACAAAACTCAAGGATTTCGAGATTTATTTTGGTGTAAAAAACCTTCTGGACTGGACGCCAAACAAATCAAATCCGTTTATTATTGCAAGAGCAAACGATCCGTTTGACCAGAATGTACAGTTTGACCCAAGCGGAAATGCGATAGCAACACCTGATAATCCGTACGCTTTAACCTTTGATCCGTCGTACGTTTACGGGCCAAATCAGGGAATCAGGACTTTTGCCGGAATCAGATATACGTTGAAATAATGAAAAAAATCGCGTTTATATTTTTCTTTCTATTCGGAATTACGTCCGGATTTTCCCAGCTAAAAACCTATTCTTTTGAGCAGGCAGAAAAATTAGCTGTCGAAAATCCGAAACCGTATTTCATTTTTATAAAAACGCCATGGTGCAAATTTTGTAAAATGATGGAAAAGACAACGTTTAAAAATGAAGCAGTTATTTCGATTTTAAATGCTGATTTTTATTTCATCGAATTGAATGTAGAAGAAAAGAAAGATATTGCTTTCAATGGTAAAATTTTTAAATTCATTCCAAACGGAATCAATTCCGGAACACACGAACTCGCATCCGAACTCGCCAATATCAATGGTGAAATCAGCTATCCAACAACTGTAATTCTAAACCAAAACTTCGAAATGATTGGTCAAAAAAGTGGTTTTATAGATTCAAAATCATTGCTTTTGTTGCTTTCCAATGAGTTAAACCATTAAGAAATTAATGAAAATTAAAACTTAATGAACCTTAATATCTTAATGGTTTAAGTTCTAAAATCCGTATTTTTGAAACAATGAAAAACTACGATTACATTTTTACAGGTGCAGGATTATCAGCATTAATGACGGTTTATCAAATGGTAAAATCCGGGAAATTTGCAAATAAATCCATTCTGCTTATTGATGAAAATCCCAAAAAAACCAACGACAGAACCTGGAGTTTCTGGGAACAAGGAAAAGGTGACTGGGATAAAATCGTGTTTCAAAAATGGAACAAAGCGATTTTCAAAAACGAAAAGTTCGAGCGGGTTATGGATTTAAGTCCGTATCAATACAAAACTATCCGCGGAATCGACTTCTATAACAAGGTTTTCAAACGAATTTCAAAAGAACAAAATGTCGAATTCCTGAGCCAAAAAGTTATCGGCTATAACGAATCTTCAAACGGCGTTGTCGTTCAAACTGATTCTGAAAACTTTTCGTGTTCAAAGCTATTCAACAGTATTTACAATCCGGAATTAGCAAAAAGCCAGGAGAAATATCCGGTTTTGCAACAACATTTTATCGGCTGGTTCATTAAATCTGAAACGGAAATCTTCAATCCGAATCAGGCAACATTCATGGATTTTTCCGTAGAACAGAGAGGAAATACGCGGTTTATGTATGTTCTGCCCACTTCAAATACCGAAGCGTTGATCGAATATACGTTGTTTTCAAAAGATTTGCTTCCCGAAACCGAATATGAAACCGAAATCAAAAATTACATCCAAAACCTCGGAATCACCAAATATGAAATCCTCGAAAAAGAACGCGGCAGCATTCCGATGACATCCTATAAATTCTGGAAAAACAACACACAAAACATCATAAATATTGGATCTTCCGGCGGCTGGACAAAAGCAAGCACGGGTTATACGTTCAAAAATTCCGACAAGAAATCAAAAGAACTCATTACATTTTTACAATCGGAAACTGATTTTACGAAATTCCACAAAACCACAAAATTCTGGTTCTACGATTTACTGCTTTTGGATATTCTGGACAGAAACAACGAAAAAGGTTCACGAATTTTTTCATCGATGTTCAAAAAAGGAAATCCGGCTATAATTTTCAAATTCCTCGACGAAGAAACCACGTTTTGGGAAGATTTAAAAGTCATTTGGAAATGCCCGAAAGGCCTTTTTATGAGAGCGCTTTTTCGCCACATCTTCAAATAAAAGCACTTTTTTAGATTCCAACGGAATTATTAATTATCAACTGTTAATTATTAATTTTCAATTGTACTTTCTTCGTAACTTTGCGCAACTTATAACCTTAAATTTTAAGCATTATGTATCCAGAAGAAATGGTAAAACCAATGCGCGCCGAGCTTTCCGACGCTGGTTTTGAAGAATTATATACAGCAGGTTCTGTTGAAAATGCGATTGCAAAAGAAGGAACGACTTTAGTTGTCGTAAATTCAGTTTGCGGTTGTGCCGCAAGAAATGCGCGTCCGGGAGCGAAAATGAGTTTAAACAATCAGAAAAAACCAGACCATTTGGTAACGGTTTTCGCCGGAGTTGACAAAGAAGCCGTAGATTCGGCACGCGGATTCATGTTTCCGTTTCCACCGTCATCGCCAAGCATAGCTTTGTTTAAAGATGGCGAATTGGTTCACATGCTTGAGCGTCACCACATTGAAGGCCGCCCGGCTGAATTAATCGCAGACAACCTGAAAGATGCATACGCAGAATTCTGCTAGAAGACAGTTTTAGTTTTTTAAATTCGAAACCATTAGGAAGTCAAACTCTTAGTGGTTTTTTTTAGTAGCATAATCCTGCTGTCCGCTATTATCTTTTGTTCCGCTGCGCTTCACAAAAGGATAGCCGCTTCCATCAGGGCTAGGCTTCCGCACAATTTAACGTTTCCGTTGCAAAACAAAATCAGCCCAAATCCGTATCATTCGCAAAATCCGTGTTCCAATTTTTTGCCTATATTTGCGACCTGAAAAATATTCCTAAACTTAAACCTGTTTATAGCATGCAACTGTATAACACTTTAAGCGCAGAAGAAAGAGCAAAACTCATTGACGAAGCCGGACAACAAAGGCTTACCTTGTCTTTCTATGCGTATGCCAAAATTGAAGATCCCAAAAAATTTCGTGATGATTTATTCGTAGCCTGGAACAAACTCGACGCTCTGGGCCGGACGTATGTCGCCAAAGAAGGAATCAACGCACAAATGTCAGTTCCTGCCGAAAACCTGGAAGCTTTTCGCGACACGCTGGAAGTTTATGATTTCATGAAAAACATCCGCCTGAATGTCGCTGTTGAACATGACGATCATTCGTTCCTGAAATTAACCGTAAAAGTCCGTGACAAAATTGTCGCCGACGGATTAAACGATGAAACTTTCGACGTTACTAATATCGGCGTGCACTTAAAAGCAAGGGAATTCAACGAAATTTTAGAAAATCCCGATACGATTGTAGTCGATTTCAGAAACCATTATGAAAGTGAAATCGGTCATTTTAAAGGTGCGATCACTCCGGATGTGGAAACATTCAGAGAAAGTTTGCCAATCATCAACGAACAATTAAAAGATTTCAAGGAAGATAAAAACTTGGTAATGTACTGTACGGGCGGAATCCGCTGCGAGAAAGCTTCGGCCTATTTCAAGCATCAGGGTTTTAAGAATGTATACCAGCTTGAAGGCGGCATCATCAATTATGCAAAGCAAATTCAGGAAGAAAATATTGAAAGTAAATTCTTAGGAAAAAATTTCGTTTTTGACCATCGTCTTGGCGAACGCATCACCGAAGATATTTTATCACAATGCCATCAATGCGGAAAACCGTGTGATAACCATACGAATTGTGAAAACGAAGGTTGCCATTTATTGTTCATCCAATGCGATGAATGTAAAGCTGTAATGGAAAACTGCTGCTCAACAGAATGCCGCGACATCATCCATTTGCCAATGGACGAACAAATCAAAATCCGAAAAGGCGTTCAGGTTGGCAATAAAATCTTCCGCAAAGGAAAATCCGAAAAACTAAAATTCAAGCATTCCGGTGAACTGTCAGATGTGACTTTATCGGTTGCTCCAAAAGACATCCGACAAAAAATAAAGATCAAAAAAACATTGCTTGGAAAAGCGGAACATTTTTATGTAAAATCACAAATCGCACAATTCCTGATCGAAAATAATGAATTGAAAATCGGCGATAAAATCTTAATTTCCGGCCCAACAACAGGAAATGAAGAAATGACGATAGCCGAAATGTTTGTCGACGGAAAAGAAAACACAATTGCAAAACCCGGAGATAAAGTGACGTTTACTACGCCTTTCCGAATCCGTCTTTCCGATAAATTGTATAAATTAGACCAATAATTTTCGGAATGGACAATTACAAATTATTAAAAATCAACAACTACATTAAAAGCCATAGAATTAAATTCTTTGGTTTGTGGCTGCTTTCGGTTTTAGATAAAAGGTATTTGTCTATTCAGTTCGATCCGGTTTTAGCGTGTAACCTGCGTTGTAAAATGTGTTATTTCAGCGATAATGATTTCGTCAAGAAAAATATGAAAGGGATTTTCAAACAGGAAGATCTTGAAGAATTGGCAAACACATTTTTTAAAAATGCTCTGAAATTACAAATTGGCTGTGGCGCAGAACCGACGCTTTTTAAGCACAATACCCAACTTATCCAAATCGCAAAAAACCATAAAGTCCCGTATATCAGTATGGTGACAAATGGAAATTTACTAAGTCAAAAAGACGTTTGTGATTTTGCAACTGCCGGTCTTGACGAATTTATTATTTCGATGCATGGAGTAACGAAAGAAACCTATGAAGATTTAATGGACAAAGGTGATTACGAGAAGTTTCACGATGTTTTACAATCGATTTCAGATCAGAAAAAAACAAATCCAAAATTGCGTCTTCGCATAAATTATACTTTTAACCAGGACAATTTTTATGAGTTGAAACAGTTTTTCGACATTTATGGAAATTACGAAATTGATGTAATTCAACTGCGTCCAATTGACAAAATTGGTGAAACGGTTTACAATAAATTCAGCCTAAAAAATATTGAAGAAGATTATTTCGAGATTTCAAATTTCATGAAAACCGAAGCGCAAAAGCGAAACATCACGATCCTTTATCCGCAGTCGATTTATAGAAATGAGGAAGAATCATTAAAAGTAAAAACCCAAAATGACAGTTCGTATTTGATTCCGTACACCTATTGCTACGTATCGCCGAAGTTTTTCTGGAAAGATGATTTTAACTGGAAAACGGAAACTTTTGCCAATTGGAAAAATCGCAATCACTGGAATTTATCGCTTTTTAAGAACATTTTTACCTCGAAGAAAAAACTCTACGAGACAAACCGGAATATGTTGAATTATTCGGTTGATATAAATTAGCAGAATTCCTAGCCCTGATGGAGCCGATATCCTTTGTGAGGAACGAACAAAGATAAAGGCGAAAGCAGGATTAAGCTCCTCAAAAAACTTTAGCCGTTGGCTCTCAAACGTTGTAACTTTCCCGTAAAAAATACTATCTTTACGCACAAAACGTTTTAAGAACTTAAGCTGCATTTGCGGCACTACATATAGATTATGGCATGTACAAGTTGCTCAACTTCTGATGGCGGAGCGCCAAAGGGTTGTAAGAATAATGGCACTTGCGGCACAGACAGCTGCAATAAACTCACGGTTTTCGACTGGCTTTCCAATATGAATTTATCCAATGGAGAAACGCCTTTCGATTGTGTTGAGGTTCGTTTCAAAAACGGGCGAAAAGAATTTTACAGAAATACGGAAAAGCTAACGTTAAGCATCGGCGATATTGTTGCTACTGAAGCATCTCCGGGACATGACATCGGAATTGTAACCCTTACCGGCGAACTCGTTAAGATTCAGATGAAGAAAAAGGGTGTCAACCATAAAAGCAATGACATCGCTAAAATTTACAGAAAAGCTTCCCAAAAAGATATAGATATTTGGTCAACTGCGAGAGATCGTGAAGAACCAATGAAAGTTCGTGCACGCGAATTGGCTATTGCGCAAAAACTCGAAATGAAGATTTCGGATATTGAATTTCAGGGCGACGGATCTAAAGCGACATTCTATTATACAGCAAATGATCGTATCGATTTTCGTGTTCTAATCAAGGATTTTGCGAAAGAATTCAGCACCAGAATTGAAATGAAACAAGTAGGTTTCCGTCAGGAAGCTGCGCGTTTAGGCGGAATTGGATCTTGCGGAAGAGAACTTTGCTGCTCAACTTGGTTAACCGACTTTAGAAGCGTAAATACTTCAGCTGCGCGTTACCAACAATTGTCATTGAATCCTCAAAAACTAGCCGGACAATGTGGAAAATTGAAATGCTGCTTAAATTATGAGCTGGATACTTATATGGATGCGCTTCAGGGATTTCCTGATTTCGACACAAAATTAATGACCGAAAAAGGAATGGCAGTTTGCCAGAAACAGGATATTTTTAAAGGTTTGATGTGGTTCGCTTACACTGATAATTTCGCAAATTGGCATGTTTTAAAAATTGATCAGGTTAAGGAAATAATTGCAGAAAACAAGCTTAAAAACAAAGTTTCTTCATTAGAAGATTACGCCGTTGAAGAAGCCGCTGCTCCTGAAAAAGATTTCAATAATGCAATGGGTCAGGAAAGCTTGACGCGTTTTGATCAGCCAAAGAAAAAGAAGCGTCCGAACAAAAAACGCAAGCCTGTTGGTGAAGGAAGACCGGCAATTGAAGGAAAATCTGCGGTTGAAAATCGCCAGCCGAACGAAAATCGTCCACCACGCGAAAACCGACCTTCGGGTGAAAACCGCAATTCAAACGAAAATCGTCCACCAAGAGAAAATCGTCCGCAAGGCGAAAAAGCTTCAGGTGAAAACCGTCAGCCAAATGACAGGACAGCCGGTGAAAATCGAAATCCACAAAACAAAAACCGCAATAAAAACAGAGGGAATCGACCAAATAGTGATCAACAAAATCAGGCAAAAAAACCACTTGATAACAAAATAATACCTGTGAATAAAAATGAGCCTAAAAAGTAGTATTTATTTTATTCTGATAGCAGTAACCTTGTTTTCATGTGATAAAAAACGAGTGTTTGACGATTATAAATCGGTTGGCAGTGAATGGAAAAAAGACAGTATTGTTACATTTGAATTCAATCAGAAAGATACTTTAAAACCGTATAATTTGTTTGTAAATATCAGAAGCAACAATGATTATCAATTCAACAACCTGTTTTTAATCGTTTCATTAGAGCAACCGGGCGGATTGACAAAAGTAGATACACTCGAATATGAAATGGCAAATCCGGATGGAACCTTAATGGGCGAAGGATTTACAGATATTAAAGAAAGTAAGCTTTTTTATAAAGAAAGAGTAAATTTCCCAAAAAGCGGGGATTATAAAGTACATATTCAGCAAGCGCTGCGCCAGACCGGAAAAATTACCGGAGTTGAAGCCTTAACGGGCGTTACCGAAGTAGGTTTTAGAATAGAATCAATAGAATAAAGTTATGGCAATCAAAAAAAACAACACAGAAATAAAAGACATAGCCTATTACAAAAAGAAATTCTGGAAAATATTCTTCTACGGTTTAGGAGGATTATTCGTGTTCTTTCTTTTGGCATCGTGGGGATTAATGGGCTCAATGCCATCGTTTGAAGATCTTGAAAATCCAAATTCAAGTCTCGCGACAGAAATAATTTCCTCAGATGGCGTAACTATCGGAAAGTTTTACAACGAAAACAGAACGTCCATAAAATATGCCGATTTACCAAAACATTTGGTTGACGCATTGGTTGCAACAGAAGATGAGCGTTTCTATCAACACTCAGGAATTGATGGAAGAAGAACGCTTGGAGCAGCATTAAAATTAGGCTCTGACGGAGGTGCAAGTACATTAACACAACAATTGGCAAAACTTTTATTTCATAAAGAGGGATCGAAATTCCTGCCATTACGAATCATTCAAAAAGCAAAAGAATGGATTATTGCTGTACGCCTTGAACGCCAATACACAAAACAGGAAATCATTGCGATGTATTTCAATAAAACCGATTTTGTTAACACAGCTGTCGGAATTCGGTCAGCAGCAAAAGTATATTTCGGAAAAGAACCAAAAGAACTTACCATCGACGAAAGCGCAATGTTAGTCGGAATGCTTACAAATCCATCCTATTTTAATCCGGTAAGAAGAGTTAAAGAGGTAACGACGCGTAGAAATATAGTATTAAAACAAATGGTTAGAAACGGAGTGCTGTCAGAAGAAAAGCGCACGCAACTTTCACAAATACCAATCAAATTAAAGTTCCAACCAGAAAGTCATACTGACGGAATCGCCACTTACTTTCGTGAATACCTTCGTGATTTCATGAAAAAATGGGTTAAGGAAAACAAAAAACCGGACGGAAGTGACTATGATATTTACCGCGATGGTCTAAAGATTTACACGACGATTGATTCAAGAATGCAAACATATGCAGAAGAAGCGGTTACCGCGCACATGAAAAACCTGCAGGAAGAATTTAAAATTGATCAGAAAAATAATAAAAACGCGCCGTTTGTTCGTTTGTCTGACGAAGAAACCAACAAATTAATGACCCGCGCGCGCAAAGCTTCCGATCGCTGGAAACTAATGAAAGATCAGGATAAATCGGAAGAAGATATCCTAAAATCTTTCGACATAAAAACTAAAATGCGCGTATTTACATGGAAAGGCGAACGCGACACCATTATGACGCCAAACGATTCCATCCGCTATTACAAAAGTTTCCTTCAAACCGGAGTAATGTCTATGGAACCGCAAACCGGCCATGTGAAAGCTTGGGTTGGCGGAATCAATTACAAACATTTTCAGTATGATCACGTTGGTCAAGGTGCGCGACAAGTAGGCTCGACTTTCAAGCCATTCGTTTACGCAACCGCAATTGAGCAAAACGGGATGTCGCCCTGTGATTCTATTATCGATTCGCCATTCACAATTCCGAAGGGCCGTCACAACGTAACAGAAACCTGGACACCAAGTAATTCCAATCACGAATACCGCGGAATGGTAACACTGAAAAAAGCACTTGCACTTTCTATAAATACAGTTTCTGCAAAATTAATTGACAAAGTCGGGCCAAAAGCCGTAGTCGATTTAACACATAAATTAGGAGTAAAATCTGAAATTCCAGAACAACCTTCAATCGCTTTAGGAGCTGTTGAAATTACTGTTCAGGACATGGTTGCTGCCTACAGCACATTTGCCAATAAAGGCGTTTATATAAAACCGCAGGTAATCGATCGCATCGAGGATAAAAACGGAGTCGTGCTTTACAAAACCGTCAGCGATTCGCATGATGTATTGAATCAGGACATCGCCTATGCAGTTATTAAATTACTTGAAGGCGTAACAGAATCCGGTTCCGGAGCGCGTTTGCGTACAGAAGGCGGCGGAAATGGCTACAATCGCGTAACCGGTTATCCATACGCTTTCCGCAATCCAATAGCCGGAAAAACCGGAACTTCACAAAACCAATCCGATGGCTGGTTTGTCGGAATGGTGCCAAATCTCGCAACTGGAGTTTGGGTCGGAAATGAAGACCGATCGGCGCATTTCAAAGGAATCACCTACGGTCAGGGCGCAACAGCAGCTTTGCCAATCTGGGGAATGTTCATGAAAAAATGCTATGGCGACGATACGCTCGAGGTTTCCCGCGAAGCTTTCGAGCGCCCTAAAAACCTTTCGATAAAAGTCGATTGCTACCAAGCCGTCAGAGATACAACACAAACAGATTCGGAAGAAGTACCAGAACAAAGCACTGACGAATTTGACATGTAATTTTTATTAGGAGCTATTCCCGCTATACGTTGCAATCTTTTTTGTGTCACCTTGAGCGCAGTCGACGGGCGCTTTCAAAACAAAAAAGGATTTCCACTGCTATCGGGGCTAAAACATACCAAAAATGATCAACAAAAAAGTAAACGATGTACAAACCGCGCTTCAGGGAATTGAAGACGGAATGACCATCATGCTAGGCGGTTTCGGCCTTTGCGGAATTCCGGAAAACTCAATCGCTGAACTTGTAAAAAAAGATGTAAAGGATTTAACCTGTATTTCCAATAACGCAGGTGTCGATGATTTCGGACTTGGATTGCTGCTTCAAAAGCGCCAGATCAAAAAAATGATTTCATCGTACGTTGGCGAAAATGCCGAATTCGAGCGCCAGATGCTTTCCGGCGAACTCGACGTAGAACTTACGCCACAAGGAACTTTAGCTGAAAAATGCCGTGCCGCACAAGCCGGAATTCCAGCCTTCTTTACGCCGGCTGGCTACGGAACCGAAGTTGCCGAAGGAAAAGAATCACGTGAATTCAACGGAAAAATGCATATTTTAGAACATGCTTTCAAAGCAGATTTCGCAATCGTAAAAGCCTGGAAAGGCGATGAAGCCGGAAATCTTATTTTTAAAGGAACAGCCAGAAACTTCAATGCACCAATGGCCGGAGCCGGAAAAATTACCATCGCAGAAGTCGAGGAATTATTACCAGTTGGAAGCCTTGATCCAAACGAAATCCATATTCCGGGAATTTTGGTTCAACGCATTTTCAAAGGCGAAAAATTTGAAAAGAGGATTGAGCAGCGAACAACGAGAAAAAAATAAACATTTCAACAAATAAACCATTAAGAAATAAAGAGTAATTAAACTTAATTTCTTAACGGTTCAAAAAACTAAAAAATGTTAGGAAAAGAAGAAATCGCAAAACGAATAGCGCAGGAAGTAAAAGATAAATTTTACGTAAACCTCGGAATCGGAATTCCAACATTGGTCGCCAATTATGTGCGTACCGATATTTCGGTTGAATTTCAAAGTGAAAACGGAGTTCTCGGAATGGGTCCATTTCCGTTTGAAGGTGAAGAAGATGCCGATATTATTAATGCCGGAAAACAAACCATTACTACATTGCCTGGAGCAAGTTTCTTCGATTCGGCATTTAGTTTCGGAATGATCAGGAGCCAGCACGTAGACTTAACAATACTTGGCGCGATGGAAGTTGCTGAAAACGGCGACATTGCCAACTGGAAAATTCCGGGAAAAATGGTAAAAGGAATGGGCGGCGCAATGGACTTAGTCGCTTCTGCAGAAAATATTATCGTAGCAATGATGCACGTTAACAAAGCAGGCGAATCCAAAATATTGAAAAGATGTACGCTCCCGTTAACGGGCGTAGGATGTGTTAAAAAAGTAGTAACGGAACTTGCTGTTCTTGAAATTACGCCAAAAGGATTTAAGCTTCTTGAACGCGCTCCCGGAGTTTCGGTTGAACATATTATCGCGGCTACAGAAGCCGATTTAATTATAGATGGCGAAATTCCTGAAATGAAAATAAACTAAATAAAGCAAGAGTAAGATCTGAAAACAAATCTTACTCTTGCATTTTTTCACTTATTCCCCAAACTGTTTCAAGTGGTGATCTAAGTGCTTATATTGCAGGATTCCCCATTCCTCATCGGTCATTTCACCAAAAAGCGGATGCGTTTTATTAGCAATGACTTTAGGTCCTTTTCTACCGAAATCTTTTACAATTGCGACTAAAACTTGCCATTCGTTTTCAAAATCCGGTGTTTCTTTTATCTTGAATTCGGATAACGTTGGAAGGTTTCTCTTGAACTCATCCTTTTTCAGGAAATTATTCTTCGCCATTTTTCCAAATAACATACCGAGTAATCCTCGTTTTACTTTTAGTTTTCCTTCGGCAACGTCAAGCGGTTTCTGGCAGTGCTTGACCATTTGGCACGCATTCATTTTTCCCCATAAGGGCTTTGAGTCGGGCGTTATTTTTTCAAGTCGCTCTACCAGAACCTGATTCGCTTTTTCGTCAAAAATATTCTTTGTGATCATCTTAATTTCCTTTTGGAATAGCGTTAATTAATTTTCGTGTATATTCTTTTTTAGGATTTGCATAAAGTTCATCAGCATCAGCAATTTCCTCAATTTTACCTTTATTCATTACGACAATCTGATCGGACATGTATTTTACGACAGCCAAATCGTGTGAAATGAAAATATATGTAAACCCGAAATTCTCTTTAAGTTCGTTCAGCAAATTCAAAACCTGCGCCTGAACCGAAATATCCAATGCCGAAACCGATTCGTCACAAACAATCAGTTTGGGTTGTAACGCAATAGTTCTCGCGATTCCGATTCTTTGCCGCTGACCGCCGGAAAATTCATGCGGATAACGGTTAAAAAATTCTTCTCCCAAACCGACTCTTTCAAGAATTTCTATTGCTTTTGCTTTTCTTCCGGTATCATTTTGATATAAACCATATACTTTCATCGGTTCCATGATCGCTTTTCCAACAGGAATTCTCGGATTTAACGACGAATACGGATCCTGAAAAATGATCTGGATTTCTTTGCGGAGTTTCTTGATTTCGATTGTGCTTAATTTTGTAATATCCTGTCCACGATATACTATTTGGCCTGAAGTCGCTTTGTCCAACTGTAAAATCGCATTTCCCAAAGTAGATTTTCCGCAACCGCTCTCGCCCACCAAACCTAAAGTTTCGCCTTCATATAATTTAAAGCTGACGTCATTTACGGCTTTGAAGCCTGTCTTTTTACCTAATAATCCTGCAGATGAAAAATATTCTTTTTCTACATTTTTAACTTCTAAAAGTGGCATTTGACTGTAAAGTTTTTCATGCGAGATTTTACGGTCGCCAGCAGAAACGATTTCTGACGCCGGAGTTTTATCTAAAAAATCCTTAATCGTTGGCAATCGTTTTAAGCGAACATCGAGCGAAGGGCGTGAAGCAATCAACGCTTTAGTGTAATTGTGCTGTGGATTATGGAAAACAGAATGTGATTCGCCTTGCTCTACAATTTCGCCTTTATACATTACCAAAACGCGGTGAGCAATTTCTGAAACAAGCGACAAATCATGCGAAATGAAAATAATGCTCATTCCGGTTTCCTGCTGAATATCTTTTAGTAATTGGATGATTTCTTTCTGAACAGTAACATCTAAAGCTGTTGTCGGTTCGTCGGCAATCAGGAGTTTTGGCTTGCACGCTATTGCCATTGCGATCATGACGCGTTGTTTTTGTCCGCCGGAAATCTCGTGTGGATATTTGTCGAAAATCAATTCCGGATCAGGTAATTTGACTTTTTCAAATAAAGAAAGCGTTTCAAGCTTGGTTTCGTTGGAAGTCATTGCAGTATGCTGACGAAGTATTTCCTGAACCTGAAAGCCGCATTTCAGCGATGGATTCAGCGAACTCATTGGCTCTTGGAAAACCATTGCGATTTCATTTCCGCGGATATTTTGAAATTCTTTTGAAGATAAGTTTGTAATATTTTTTCCGTCAAAATAAACTTCTCCTTTGGTAATTTTTGAAATCCCAGACGGTAGTAAACCCATAATCGCTAATGAAGAAACCGATTTTCCTGAGCCACTTTCACCAACAATCCCGATTATTTCGTTTTGGTTCAATTGAAAAGAAATCCCTTTAATTACAGCTAGATATTGGGCGTCTTTCTTAAAAGAAATTTCAAGGTTAGTGATCTTTAAAAGCAACTCTGTTTTCATTCTATAAAAATACTAAAAAACATTTGGTGTTATAAGTAAATCCATTTTAAGTTTTACTACGTATAAATTAAAAATAGTGTAAGCACATATGTACCAATTCGCTATATTTGGCGAATTAAAAAAATCTAACATTACCTACATTGAAAAAACATACACACATTGCATTAAAAATTATTTTTGCTGCTTTATTTCTATTGCAATCTTCAAACTCATTTGCCCAAAATGAAAAAGAGGTTCAGGAAATCATCAAAAATTACGATCTCAAAAAGCTGAAACAAATGGAAGCTTATTTTTCCAAAAAAGTGGCAAATGATAAACAAAAAGCACTTGAGGCAGCTAAGAAAAACAACTGGCCGGTTTTTAAACGAAATGATGATGGATCTTATGATGAATTAATGAAACTTACTCCGGACGGTTATCCGATTTATTATTCACAAAGTAATCTTAACGCAGCGAAATCTACAAGAACTAACATTTTGCAAACAACTTTCGCTGTTAACGGTGAAGGCATGGTTGCCCGTATTTGGGACGGTGGAAAAGTGCGAGCTTCTCACCAGGAATTTGGAGGAAGAGTTACCGTTGTGGATGATGCAGCAGGACCATCAGGTAATAACTTTCACGCAACTCACGTAACCGGTACTGTGATTGCTTCAGGTGTTGTAGCAAATGCGAAAGGAATGGCACCATTAGCACAAGCAAGGACTTTTGATTGGACGGATGATATTGTTGAAGCCATTTCTGAAGTACAATTAGGAATGTTGCTTTCAAACCATTCTTATGGCGTACCGTCTAACACCGGAGTTCCATCATGGTACATTGGTGCATACACCGATGATTCAAGAGTTTGGGATTGGGTTGCTTATGAATCTCCCTACTATTTACAAGTGGTTTCAGCAGGTAATAATGGTACTGATGCAAATCCGAACCCTTCGACTACCGGATATGATAAATTGACCGGTAACAAGGTTTCCAAAAATAACCTTGTAGTTGCGAATGCGCTTGATGCAGTAATTTTAGGTAATGGAACAATGCTACCTGTTAACATAAATGGAGGAAGCAGCCAAGGACCAGCAGATGATCTTAGAATCAAACCGGATATTACCGGAAATGGAACGGATTTATATTCGTCTTTAGAAACTTCAAATACTGCGTATGGCTCGCTTACCGGAACTTCAATGTCTGCCCCAAATGTGACGGGAACATTATTGCTTTACCAACAGCTTTACAAAAACATAAACATGCGTTTCATGAAAGCGGCAACACTTAAAGCCTTAGCTTGCCATACAGCTGATGAGGCAGGAAATCCTGGTCCAGATGCGAAATTTGGCTGGGGAATGTTAAATGGAAAAAAAGCAGGGGAATTGATTACAAATGATGGCCTAAACTCTCTTATTACAGAGGAAACTTTAGCTCAGGGACAAACATTTACTTATGAAGTTGTCGCTAACGGTACAACTCCTTTACAGGCAACAATAGCTTGGACGGATCTTCCTGGCCAGGCAACAAGCATTCTTAATAATCCATCGCCAAGACTTGTAAATGACCTCGATCTTAGAATCACTAAGGGAACATCTGTATTTTATCCGTGGAGATTGCAAAGTGCGGCAAATCTAAATGCGCTTAAAGACGGAGATAATAATGTTGATAACATCGAACGTGTTGACGTTACAGGTGCAAGCGGTACATATACGATTACTGTAACTCATAAAGGAACGTTACAAGACGGCCCGCAGAATTTTTCCTTAATCATTTCTGGAGCCAGTTCAAATTTCGCTCTGACGCCAACATCTCCAGACAGAGTTATTTGCAGTAGCGAAGCCACAACGACCTTCAGTTTTAACTACAAGACCAGTACTGCCACTCCAACTACGTTTTCAGCAGTTGGTTTACCAGTTGGCGCAACTGCTACTTTTAGTGTAAATTCTTTGTCTGCAAACGGACCTGTTACAATGACTATTTCTAATTTGCAAAATGCACCAGCAGGAAACTATGTTATTGGATTTAAAGGTGTTGGCGGAACCGAAACCGAAATCAAAAATGTGAACCTTAGGGTTTTCCAGCCTGTTTCCGGAAATGTTGCGCTATTGTCACCAACCGACAATCAAGAAGCATTGGCAACGACAGTAAAACTTGACTGGGAAAACCACGTCAATTCACAATCCTATATCGTCCAGCTTTCAACGAACTCAAGTTTTTCTAACCTTTTGGTAAATACTCCAGTAAATGAAAGTCAATATGTAGTATCAAACCTAAATGAGGCTACAAAATACTACTGGAGAGTTTTATCGGTTAATCCGTGTGGGCAAGCCACAACAAATAACTATTTCAGCTTTGATACAGGAAATCAGCTTTGCAACAATATTTTTAACGCAACCGATTTCTCGAACGCGGCCATAGCATCAGTTGAAAACTCGACCGGTTTTGTGCCAATAACCGTTACAGGCGGAATGAATATCGGTAAGCTTTCTGTCAATTTAGATCTTACACACGAGTACCTTGGTGATGTCATGGTATATCTTGAAGGGCCGGCGGCAATTGGAAGTCCGCGCATCACCCTTTTTGAAGAACCTTGTGATAGCAGTGAAAACATCCTAGCAACAATAACTGATGGCGCAGCGAGTTTCACCTGCGGCAATTTTCCTGCCATTTCAGGAGTTGTTGCGCCTCGGGATCCGTTGAGTACATTTAATAATTTGCCAGCTGACGGAGAATGGAAACTCTATGTAATCGATAGTTATGAAAATGATGGCGGAATGATTAACGCTGTTTCACTTAACTTCTGCACGCTTGTTTCGGCAAACTTAAGTTTGGAAGAACAGGAAATCGCAAAAATCGCTGTATTCCCAAATCCGACAAGTGGTAGCTTTACCGTGCAACTTCCGGACAATGGTCTTACAACCACGTTAACCGTGTTTGATATACAAGGCAGGAAAATGCAATCGCAAACAGCCAACGGTTCTAATGCAAACGTTAACATTGGAAACCTGCAGGAAGGTGTTTATGTGCTCGCAATTGAAAATGAAAAGTACAAGACATCCAAGAAAATTGTCTTACACAAATAGTACGCATTAAAAACAAAAGCGCTCCCAATATAAGGAGCGCTTTTTTTATATGTGCTTGATTTCTTCTTCAATCAATAAATCTTCCCGTCGCAGCCTCAGGAAAATCTGTGCCACGGCAATCGTATCCTTTTCGCAATAGGTTATAATACGGTCAATGTCTTTCTCCACATAATATACATGGCCAACCTGACTGCCGTCGATGTCGCCTTTTGGAGACGGGATTCCCAGTATTTTGGTCAGTAGCTTTAATGAAGTAAAGTGCTTGTAATCGCCAAATTTCCACAGCTCTAAAGTATCCAGGTGCGGAATTTCCCAAGGCTTCTTCCCGAATAGATTGAGCTTGTCCGGAAGCTGTACCTGGTTAATGATCATCCGCCGTGCAATAAACGGAATGTCGAATTCCTTCGCATTATGGCCGCATAAAACGTGCTGCGGAAGGTTAAAATGATTGTTGAGCAGGTTATTGAAATCGGTCAGGATCTTCTTCTCCTCTCCAAAAAAGGATGTGACCCTAAAGTTTCGCATATCACCTTTAATGACAAAATACCCTACGGAAATACAGACAATCTTCCCAAACTCGGCCCAAATCCCGGCACGGCCATAAAATTCTTCAGGCGAGTATTCGTCGCGCCGCTGGTATTGTGTTTTGAGCTCCCACAGCGACTTCATTTCGTTATCAAGGGTGTTGTAGTTTTCAGTTTCAGGAACGGTCTCAATGTCGAGGAACAGGATGTGCTCGAGGCGAAGTTTTTCTATCATGGCGTATAGGGATTAGATGGTTCTTATATAACCACTAAAATATGAAATTTAAAACAAACTTTGCTGATGAGTTGGATTTTCGTGTTCAATCAGCCATTTCTTGCGCCACAATCCGCCGGCGTAACCGGTTAAGGATCCGTCGGTTCCGATGACCCGATGACAGGGCACGGCAATCCAAAGCGGATTCTTCCCGTTGGCCGATGCTACGGCACGAATTGCTTTTACATCGCCGAGTTTTTTAGATAAGTCAAGATAGGAAATGGTTTTACCGAATGGGATATTGCACAATTCCGTCCATACTTTTTGCTGGAAATCGGTTCCGGATGGGTTTAGCCTGAAGCTGAAATGGTTTCGTTTGCCGTTGAAATAGTCATTGAGTTGGGTAACGGCTTCGGTTAAAACAGCTGGAATTGTCGTCGAAATGATACCTTCGTCGTGTATGGAAATCACCGCAATGCCATTTGCATCACCGATGATTTCAGCGATTCCTAGAGGTGTTTTAATGTAGGCTGTTTCCATGGTTTAAAGATAAATAATTTTGAACCATTAAGAAAATTAAGGTCATTAAGGGTAATGCAATCAATGGCATAATTATTTCAAATGCGAATAGATATACGCTTCGATGGCTTTGAGCTGCTCGTCGGACATCTTCTTTGTGATCGCAAAATTCGTCTTCATCGTCTCGAACAAGGCAGGATCTACGATCGGGTCTTCGTTGCCTTTCAGGAAAGACACCATGTTGCCGTTCTTTTCTTTGTAGATCCTGGCGATTTCAGCAATGCTTGGCCCAATAACCTTCTGGTCGGGTTTGTGGCAGGCAAAGCAGTTTCCGGCGCCGTCAAACAATTCCTGACCGAGTTGCACGGGTGTTTGAACCGTTTCAGATTCGGGATATAACGGGTCTTTCGGGCTGTCTTTCTTACAGGAAACGACAGTTGCTAACAGTATTAAAAGGAGTAGTTTTTTCATAAGTACGTTCATGCTTAAAATAACAGGCTTGTTGTTATGTAAAACCAAGCTTGTTCTTTGGTAACAACAAGCTTGTTGTTGAGTGAAAACAAGCGTGTTGTTGGACGAAAACAGGCTTGTTTTTTTGAGGCTTCTGCAAACCGCGTCGTTACTGGTTTAGCAGGCGTGCCGCTTCTTTAGCGAAATAGGTCGTAATGATGTTCGCACCGGCGCGTTTTATGCAGTATAATTGTTCGATCATAATACGGTCGTGGTCAAGCCAGCCACGCTCTGAAGCAGCTTTTACCATCGCATATTCGCCCGATACCTGATACACGGCAACCGGCACGTGCACGGCATTTTTGACTTCGCGGACGATGTCGAGATAGGCCATTCCGGGCTTTACCATAACAATATCTGCACCTTCGGCAACATCGTCGAGTACTTCGCGAATGGCTTCGATACGGTTGGCATAGTCCATCTGGTAGGTCTTTTTGTCTTTCGGAACATTGTTGAGGTCAACCGGAGCCGAGTCTAATGCATCCCGGAACGGGCCGTAGAATGCCGACGCATATTTCGCGCTGTAGCTCATAATGCCCACATTGTGGTGGCCGTTTGCTTCCAGTGCCTGGCGAATTGCATACACGCGTCCGTCCATCATATCGCTTGGCGCGACGAAATCGGCACCGGCTTCGGCGTGTGAAAGACTCATCAATGTGAGTGCATCGACGGTTGCATCGTTTATGATCTGGCCTTTTTCAATGATTCCGTCATGTCCGTAAATCGAGTATGGGTCGAGTGCCACGTCGGGCATCACGATCATTTCGGGAACGGCATCTTTAATTGCGCGGATGGTTTGCTGCATGAGTCCGTCCTTGTTCCAGGCTTCCTTTCCGGTGTTGTCCTTTAGGTTTTCGGATACTTTTACGTAGATGTTGACGGCTTTGATGCCCAGATCCCAAGCTTCTTTGACTTCCTTGATCGTGTTATCAAGTGAGTGGCGGTAAATTCCGGGCATTGACGCAATGGGCGACTTGATGTCTTTTCCTTCAGCAACAAACATGGGCATCATGAAATCCTGCGGTGAAAGTGTGGTTTCACGCACCAGGGAACGGATGGATTCGTTGGTTCTTAGTCTTCTGTTTCTGTTGAACATTGTTTTATGTGTTAGCTCCGTAGGAGCGTTATATCTATAGCGAAAATTGTCAGTGTTTGTGGAGCTCCGTAGGAGCGGCATCTATTATTCGGTAAAAATGTATTGTTCGTTGTAATCAATATCAGCCGATTTTAACAGCGTAATATATTCTTCTTTAAACGTTTTTGTATTATGGTGTATTTCCTGATTTTGAATGTATCTGATCACGATATCCAATTGTGAATGGCCACACGAGAACGCCCCAAAACCGGTTTGCCATTCGAATTTCCCTGGAATCCATTGTTTTTCGTTGATGAATCTCGACGAATTGGCTTTGATATCACGAACCAGATCGGATAACATCTGAGTTGGTTTTAATCCGATTAAGATATGAATATGATCGGGCATTCCATTGATGGCGATTAACTTTTGCTCTTTGTGGGTTACGATTCCGGTGATGTACTTGTATAATTCTTCTTTCCAGATTTTGGAAATGAGGTTTTGCCGGCCTTTAACGGCGAAAACGATATGGATGTATATTTGCGTGTAGGTGTTTGCCATGACAATATAAATATATCGGTTTTACGGTTGGTGTAAACATGTCGCTCCTACGGAGCTCAATTAATTAACATTTTTCGTGGGTTATAAATATGTCGGTCCGATGGACCTCGATTATATCCAGTCGATTGGGTTTTGTAATGTTGTTATCAGTTTTTCTTCTTCGCTTCCCGGTTCCGGATGGTGGTCGTAGACCCATTGCACGTGTGGCGGAAGGCTCATCAGGATGCTTTCTATACGCCCGTTGGTCTTGAGTCCGAATAAGGTTCCTTTGTCATGCACCAGATTGAACTCGACATAGCGGCCACGGCGAATTTCCTGCCAGGTTTTATTGGCTTCGTTGTAAGGAAGAGTTGCTCGTCTTTCAACAATCGGCACGTAGGCTTTGAGGAAACTGTTGCCGACTTCAGTCACGAAATCATACCAGTTTTGCATCGGCATCTGCTCGGTGGCTTTGCAATAATCGAAGAAGAGTCCGCCAATTCCGCGGGCTTCGTTGCGGTGTGCATTCCAGAAATAAGCGTCGCATTGCTTTTTATATTTCGGATAGAACTCCGGGTTATGCTTATCGCAAGATGTTTTACAGGTTTGATGGAAATGTTTTGCATCTTCTTCAAACAGGTAATAGGGTGTTAGATCCTGACCTCCGCCGAACCATTGGTCAATCACGTTTCCTTCTGAATCATACATTTCGAAATAGCGCCAGTTTGCATGAACCGTTGGCACCATTGGGTTTTTGGGATGAATGACAAGGCTCAGTCCACATGCGAAGAAATCAGCATCTTCAACCTTAAACATTTGGCGCATCGCTTCTGGAAGCTTGCCATGAACGGCAGAAATGTTGACGCCGCCTTTTTCAAAAACATTCCCGTTTTCGATAACACGTGTGCGACCGCCGCCACCTTCGGGACGTTCCCAGATATCCTCACGGAATTTGGCTTGGCCGTCAGCTTTTTCCAATCCGGCGACAATCGTGTCCTGAAGCTTTTGGATGTATTGGTAGAATTGTTCTTTCATTTTAGCACTATTTGCGTGAGGATGGAAGCGGAAATCATTTTTTGTTTTAAAGAAAGCTCCTCGACTGCGCTCGGGATGACAAAAACAAAAAATATTGCAGCGAACAGCCCGACCCGCAGGGTCACGCCCTAATTCTTAATTATTCATTATTAATTGCTTTTATATTCTTTCACAGCATCAATAAACGCTTTTGCGTGATCTACCGGAATATTTGGTAATATCCCATGCCCGAGGTTTACGATATATTTGTCTTTCCCGAATTCGTCAATCATTTGATGCACCATCTTCTTGATCGTCGGAATCGGTGATAGCAAACGCGACGGGTCGAAGTTTCCTTGCAAGGTAATATTCCCGCCAGACAGGTAACGTGCGTTTCTAGCCGAGCAGGTCCAGTCTACGCCAAGCGCCGATGCCTTGCTTCTTCCCATTTCACCAAGTGCGAACCAGCAACCTTTTCCAAATACGATTACATGTGTTTCATCGGCTAAAGCTTCAACAATCTGATTGATATATTTCCATGAAAATTCCTGATAATCAACCGGAGACAGCATTCCGCCCCACGAATCAAAAACCTGAACGGCGTTTACTCCAGCTTTTACTTTCTCTTTTAAATAAGCGATAGTTGTATCGGTTATTTTCTGCAATAATACGTGCGCAGCTTCAGGATGCGAAAAGCAGAAACCTTTTGCGGTGTCAAAACTTTTCGAGCCTTTTCCTTCAACGGCATAACAAAAGATTGTCCATGGCGAACCGGCGAAACCAATCAACGGCACTTCGTCATTCAGCATTTCTTTAGTAAGTTTAATTGCGTCCATTACATAACCCAGCGTTTCATGAATGTCAGGAACGATAACTTTCTCTACGTCTTGCGGTGTACGGATTGGATTTGGCAGAAACGGACCGATGTTTTCTTTCATCAACACTTCAATTCCCATGGCTTGCGGAACGACTAAAATATCTGAAAATAAAATTGCGGCATCGGGAGCAATTCGTCGAATCGGCTGAACGGTAATTTCCGACGCTAATTCCGGAGTCTGGCAACGTGTAAAGAAATCATATTTATCACGTAAAGCGATGAATTCCGGTAAATATCTTCCGGCTTGACGCATCATCCAAACTGGCGGACGTTCAACGGTTTCACCACGTAATGCTTTTAAGAAAAGGTCGTTTTTGATCATTTTATTTCGTTATGAACTTAAATTCTTTAATTCCCTAAAGGTTCGTTTAAACCATTAAGAGATTAAGCTTCATTAAGAATTATGTTTTATAATAATTTATTGTTTGTATAATAGTATTTTCAATGGTTGGCTGATTGGCGATTACTATATTTTTGGTTTTATGAGATAAAGCTTCAGCTGTCGTGTTTCCGATGGCAAAGCAGATTCCGTTTTTGAGTTTATTTTCTTTGCAATAACTTTCAACTGCCGACGGACTGAAAAATAAAACACCGTCAAACTCTGAATTTATCTTTTGCGGCGTGAGTGATGTTTCGTAAACCTCAATCTCATTGAATTGTATTCTGGATTCTGTTAAAGCCTCGGGCAGAACATCACGGCGCAGATTTCCACTAAAAAATGTAAAACTTTCATTTTTGTAGATAAGCGTAATGATTTCGGCTAAATCCGATGCATATCCGGCATGTGCAATTACGGTAAATCCGTTTTCTTCTAAAAAGTTCTTGGTTTTTACGCCGACACAGAAAACATTTTTAGTTCTTAATGTTGCAGATTCTGGATGTTCCAATACACTTTGAACCGAATTCTGGCTCGTGAAAATCAGGTTGTCGTTCGTGTTCTTTAAATCGAAATTCTTATTTTGGATTTTGATGAAATCGGCTTCAACCACAGAAAAACCAGCATTCAGCAGAAATTGCTTTTGGTTTGATAACAGTTTTTTGGTTGAAAGTATACGGATCATTTCTGTAAATCTTTTCGGATTTTGTCCATTACCGAATCGCCACCATTTTTCAGGATTTCGATTGCACATTCCTGCCCGAAATTCCTATAATGATCAATTGAAGCGGTTTTCTCTAAATGTATTTTTTCTTTTCCGTCAAGCGAGCAAAGCACGCCTTCAAAACGGATTTCAGTATTGTAAATTCTGGCCAAAGCTCCAATTGGCGCAGTGCATCCGCCTTCTAACGTTTTTAAGAATTGGCGTTCGATGTGCGTACAGACTTCCGAATCAAAGTGGTTTAATTTTGAAACAGCTTCGGTTGAATATGAATCATTCTGCATTGTTACGACAACCATTGCGCCTTGAGCCGGCGCGGGAATCATCCAATCTAAATTGATGTAATTATCAGGTTTAAGGTTTATACGCTCTAATCCGGCTGCGGCAAAAACAGCGCCGTTCCAATTGTTGTCTTTTAATTTCTGCAATCTAGTATTTACGTTTCCGCGCAAATCGACCACTTTATGATGTGGAAAACGATTCAGCCATAATGCCTGACGGCGAAGGCTTCCGGTGGCGATAGTTGCTTCGTCATGGAAAAAATCTGCATTTCCGTTATAAACCAAAATATCTTTTTCGCTGGCACGTTCTAAAACCGCCGATTGCCGAATTCCGATTGGTAAGGCCGTTGGTACATCTTTCATCGAATGTACGGCGATATCAATTTGGCCGTTGATCATTGCAATGTCAAGTGTTTTGGTAAAAATTCCGGTGATTCCGAGTTCGTAAAGTGGCTTGTCTAAAATAATATCGCCGGTAGATTTTACGGCTGTGATTTCGGTTTGATAACCCAGATCATTGAGCTTTTTCTCAACGGTGTGAGCCTGCCACAGCGCAAGTTCGCTGTCACGTGTCCCGATGCGGATAACTTTATTCATTATTTTGAAGCTTCGATCTGAAAGACTTTTTCAATCCATTCGATACTTTCATCGACCATGGTGTTGTCGTTTTTCAGGTGATTGGCAAAATGTGTAGTGATTTTCTGAATGATGCGCGCACTGATGATTTCGGCTTGTTCTTCATTAAATCCGGCGATTTTTTTGCTTTGGAAATCAAGTTCCGAATTCTTGATTGCATTCAGTTTTTCTTTCAGCGCATTTATCGTCGGTGCAAATTTGCGTGCTTTTGTCCACGTTACGAATTCATCTTTTATGTCTTCGATTATTGCTTCGGCAGCCGGAATGTGTTTTTTGCGATTTTCGAGTGTTTCATCAGTCATTTGGGCCAGATTGTCCATGTGGATCAACGTCACGCCATTTAAATCACAAACGTTTTCATCTACGTTTTTCGGAATTGACAAATCTAAAATCAATAAAGGCTTTTTAAGATTTAAAATCGCTTTATCAATTGTTGGATTCTGAGCGCCTGTGGCCACCACCACCACATCTGCTTTTTGCAATTCAAGGTGTAATTCTGAATAATCTTTTACGATAAGATGAAGTTTTCGCGCCAGTTTTTCAGCTTTTTCCTTTGTCCTGTTAATCAATGTAATGTGTTCGTTTTTAGTGTGTTTCACTAAATTTTCACAAGTATTTCTTCCGATTTTTCCGGTTCCGAAAAGCAAAATGTTTTTGTTTCGGATATCTTCAACATTTCGGATGATATACTGAACAGATGCAAAAGAAACCGATGTTGCTCCTGAACTGATTTCGGTTTCATTCTTGATTTTTTTGCTAGCTTGGATTACCGCATTAATCAATCGATCCAAATAAGCATTGATCAAACCGAACGAACGCGATTCGGCAAAACTTGTTTTAATTTGGCTGATGATTTCAAAATCGCCCAAAATCTGGCTGTCTAAACCAGTTCCAACACGGAACATATGATTTACGGCTTCCTGATTCTTAAATACAAAACCTACTTTTTGGAATTCTTCAACACTTCCCTGACTATTTTCACAAATCAATTTAATCAGTTGAAACGGATGTTCGGCAAAACCGTAAATTTCGGTTCTGTTACAGGTTGAGGTTATAATTAAACTTTCAATACCATCTTGTTTTGCCTGTTCGAGCAATTTCGTTTTAGCAACAGCATCCAAACTGAATTTCCCACGAACTTCGGCATCAGCTTTTTTGTAGCTAAGACCAACCGAGTAGAAATAAAGATGCTTCGATGTAATGTTTTCCATAAATCACTTTGCAAAAAGTTCAACAAAAGTAACATCATGTGTTTTATAAAAATAACGCTTAAAGGACTTTTTATATCGCTTCGGGATATTTTGCCCAAAAACAGGTATAACTATGTATTTTATTTTAAATTTGCAGTAAAATCAAGTGTTGCCGATTTTATTATGTAGAATAATTCTAAATAAAAACAACCGCCTGATTTCTGTTAACCTCTTTAAAAAATATCGCTATGAGTTCTCAGGAAGAAATTAAAATTGAGGATGATTTTACACTGATTCGTTTTCAGAATGACCACGATGAAACGTTTCGTGCTGAAAGGCAAATCGCACAAGGCTTGATCCAATTTCACTTTGGCATTAAAGGAAAGGCGAAGTTTATGTTCAATCAGGGAAATTATACATTAAATCTGGATGAAGAAAAATCATTGCTTTTGTATAATCCTCAAAAAGAATTGCCATTGAATTTAGAATTGGCGCCGCATTCTTGGGTGATTTCTGTAATTGTTTCAATCAAGAAATTCCACGCTTTGTTTTCTTCCGAAGCTGATTATATCACTTTTTTAAGCGAAGACAATAAGGACAAAAAATATTACAATGAAGGAAATATCAGTCCGTCGATGGCGATTGTTTTGAGCCAAATGTTCCATTATTCGCTGCATCCATCAATAAAAAATTTATACTATAAAGGAAAAGGTTACGAATTATTAAGCCTTTATTTTAATCGTTCCGAAGATCCAAATGCAGAGCAGTGTCCGTTTTTGATAGACGAAGAAAACGTAATGAAAATCCGTAAAGCCAAAGAAATTGTAATTGCAAAAATGGCCGAACCACCAGGTTTACAAGAACTCGCAGACGATGTCGGAATAAACCTCAAAAAACTCAAAATGGGTTTCAAACAGGTTTATGGCGATACGGTTTACGGATTTCTGTTCGATTATAAAATGGATTTCGCCCGGAAATTACTCGACAGCGGTTCGTATAATGTAAATGAAGTCGGCTTAAAAATTGGCTACAGCACCGGAAGTCATTTTATTTCTGCGTTTAAAAAGAAATTTGCGACCACGCCAAAAAAATATTTAATGTCAATCAATCAAAACGTCTAACGACGAATGACCAATAACGAACCAATCTTTTCGTCAATAGAAAATGCAATTAATTATAGTCTTTCGTTCGACGTTTGACTTTACAAATAAAATAACTAACAAAACCAGTCACCCGTTCGACATTCGACGTTTGACATTCGACAATTAATCAAATGAAAGGAGTATTATTAGTAAATCTGGGTTCGCCAGAAAGTCCAGATTCAAAAGATGTAAAACCGTATTTAGATGAATTTTTAATGGACAAATACGTTATCGACGTACCGTTTTTGCTGCGTGCACTGTTGGTTCGCGGTATCATTTTAAGGAAACGTCCGGAACGCTCAGCCGCTGCGTATAAAAAAATATGGTGGGACGAAGGTTCGCCACTAATTGTGCTTTCAAAACGGATGTATAAAAAAGTGGAGAAACTAACCGAAGTACCGGTTTCATTGGCGATGCGTTATGGAAATCCGTCAATTTTGAAAGGTCTTCAGGAATTGCATGACAAAGGCGTAAATGAAGTTTTGTTGTTTCCACTGTATCCGCAGCACGCGATGGCTTCTACGGTTACAATATTGGTTTTGGCAGAAGAATTACGGAAGAAGCATTTTCCAAATATGAAATTTACGACCGTTCCGGCATTTTATAACAAACCCGATTATATTCAAAACCTCGCCGATTCGATGAAAAAATCACTCGAAGGTTTTGAATACGATCATTTGTTATTTTCATATCACGGAATTCCGGAGCGCCATATCCGCAAAACTGACGTTACCAAATCGCATTGTAAAATTGACGGTTCGTGTTGTGTAACGCCTTCACCTGCGCATGAATTCTGCTATCGCCATCAGTGTTATGAAACGACACGACAGGTTGTTGAGTTACTTCAAATCCCGAAAGAGAAATACAGTCAGACATTTCAATCCCGACTGGCGGGTGATAAATGGCTCGAGCCCTATACTGATATCGAAATCAACAAAATGCCAGAAAAAGGAATCAAAAAATTAGCAGTCGTAACCCCGGCCTTCGTTGCCGATTGCCTCGAAACTTTAGAAGAGATTGCAATGGAAGCGAACCATCAATTTAAGGAACATGGCGGCGAAGAATTCCTCGCGATTCCTTGCCTGAATGACGGTGACGAATGGTGCCAAACCATCGGAAACTGGATAAACAACTGGTCGGCATCTGAAAATAGTAATTAAATGAACAATGCTTCCGAAGATTTAGGCACACTCAAAATCAAAAAACTGATCGTAAAACAAGCGGTTCCGGCATCGGTTGGAATTTTGTTTATGACGGTAAATATATTAGTGGATACGATCTTCGTTGGCCGTTGGATTGGCTCGATTGCAATTGCGGCTTTAACTGTTGTAACGCCAATCGCTTTTTTGATCGCCTCGATCGGATTTGCAATTGGAACAGGCGGAGGTTCTGTTTTATCGCGCGCTTTGGGAGAAGGGAAAGAACAAAAAGCAGAGTCGGCATTCGCGCATCAAATCATGATGACGTTTTTGCTTGCATCAGTTTTAGTAATTGTCGGACTGCTTTTCAGCGAAGAAATGCTGGTGCTTTTTGGTGCTAAAGGCGAAATCCTCGCTTCGGCAAAATCTTTTTTTTATCCGATTTTACTTGCAGCTCCGTTGCAGGCATTATGCTCGGTTGGAAACAGTGTGATCCGCGCCGAGGATAAAGCCCGTTTTTCGATGATCGGAATGATTGTTCCATCAATCGCTAATATCATTCTGGATATTTTATTCATCAAGGTTTTTGATTTGGGCATTTTTGGCGCCGCGCTTGCCACCGCGCTTTCATTCCTGATGACGTTTTTATATACGGTTTGGTTTTTTATTTACAAAAGCGAAATTCGACTTAAACCAAAACATTTCATCCCGAATTTTGGTTTGGCGAAAGAAATATCGGCGTTGAGTTTTACGACTTTTTCCCGTCAAAGCGTGATTAGTATTTTGTCAGTGCTTTTGAATAATGTGTTGTTTACCAATGGTGGTGAAAATGCAGTTACCGTTTATGGAATTATCAGTAAAATGTTGATGTTTGCGCTGTTTCCGGTGAACGGAATAACAGAAGGATTTCTGCCTGTTGCGGGATATAATTATGGTGCCGATAAGTTTAAACGTGTTCGAGAATCTATTTTTGTTTCGATTAAATACGCCGGCGGAATTGCAATTTTAATTTATGGACTGATTTTAATTTTTGCAAATCAGATCGTATCGGTTTTCAGTGATGATCCCGAAATCATTAAGCAAACTCCAAACGCGCTTCGGTGGGTTTTTGCAGCATCGCCGATTATTGCGCTGCAGCTGATTGGCGCTGCCTATTTCCAGGCTGCCGGAAAAGCCATGAAAGCACTATTGCTGACGCTGACCAAGCAAGGATTTTTTCTAATTCCGTTAATTCTCATTTTACCCGAATATTTTGGTATTTTTGGAGTTTGGATAGCATTTCCAATAGCCGATGTGCTCGCCACTTTAGTCACCACGATTTTTCTTACGAAGGAATTAAAGACCAAATTAAAGCAATCCTGATGGAATATTACAATTACCTAAAATCACTGCATTTAATTTTCGTAATTACCTGGTTCGCCGGATTGTTTTACATCGTACGCCTTTTTGTGTACCAAATTGAAGCCGCCGCAAAACCTTCTACTGAAAAGGAAATCCTGCAAAAGCAATACAAAATAATGACGTATCGTTTGTGGTACATCATCACTTGGCCATCGGCAATTTTGGCAAGTATTTTTGCATTTTGGATGCTGTTTTTTACCGATGCCGGAAAAGTCTGGCTGCAAATGCCGTGGATGCATGTTAAGCTTGGCTTCGTTTTTGTGTTGTACGCGTACCATGCAAAATGCCACCAAATTTATCTTCAGTTGCAGAAAGATGAAATAAAACATTCGTCAAATTTTATGCGATTGTGGAATGAAGGCGCAACGATAATCCTGTTTGCAATCGTATTTTTAGTGATTTTAAAAAACGCAGTCAATTGGATTTATGGCGTTGTCGGAATAATTCTCTTTTCGGTGATCATTATGCTTGGATTCAAATTTTACAAGAAAATCCGTGAACGAAATCAATCTTAAATGCTGAAATCGGTAAAAATAAAACGCGTTTCATTACGAATAAGAATTTTTCTTTCGATGATTATATTGACGCTGATTGCGTCGGTTTTAATGGCGTCCATTTCGATTGTTCAGTTTAAAAAAGAAGCGAAAGATTATCATCAGGAACGATTAGAGCGAAAAGAAACCGCAATTAAAGAACATATCAACTACATTCTTTCCAATACAACTTATCCACTTACGACAGAGAATCTTCCGTTGATTTTCAAGGATAGAATACATGAACTTGCCGATATTCACAGTCTTCAAATCAATATTTATGGTTTGAATGGTAAATTGCTTAAATCTTCAAAAGCGTCATTCTCAATCGATACGCCAGCTCCGCCAATTCCTGATTATACGTTAAAACTCGTACAATCTTCAATGGAAAAAAGGTATGTTGATATCAAAAACATTGACGGAAAAAAATACCGGTCGTCATTTAGCCAGATCAAAGATTTAAAATTCAAGCCGCTCGGAATTCTCAATCTTCCTTACATTGAAGATGATGGATTTTATGACCGCGAGCTTAAGAATTTCCTGATTCGTTTGGGTCAGGTATATTCGTTTATGCTCGTAATTGCATTTGCGCTGGCTTATTTTCTGTCGAGTTATATTACAAAATCACTCAAATCCATTTCTGATAAAATTACCGAAACCAGCCTGAACCAGAAAAACGAGAAAATTGAGCTTGAAGACTCTAGCCGTGAAATCAGTCTTTTAATCAAAGCTTACAACGGAATGGTCGATAAACTCGAGGAAAGCGCGCTCAAATTAGCTCAAAGTGAACGCGAGCAAGCGTGGCGCGAAATGGCAAAACAGGTGGCGCACGAAATCAAAAACCCGTTAACGCCAATGCGCCTGACAGTACAGAGTTTTCAGCGAAAATTTGATCCTGATGATCCTGAAGTACGTCAAAAAATGGACGATTATTCGAAAACTTTAATCCAGCAAATCGATACGATGAGTTCTGTAGCTTCAGCTTTTTCGAATTTCGCCTCAATGCCGGCGCAGCAAAACGAAACGCTGAATGTTGTAAAAGTGGTTGAATTATCATTAGAGATTTTCAATGAAGATTATATTGAATTTCACGCCGAGCAGGAAAAAATCATTACCCGTATTGACCGTGCCCAATTGATCAGGATTATCACGAATCTTGTCAAAAATGCAATCCAGGCAATTCCGGAAGAGCAACCGGACAAATCAATTATCGTTACCGTAAAACAAGACAACGATCAGGTTTGCATCAGCGTTCGTGATAACGGAAGCGGTATTGAAGACGAAAATACGACTTATATTTTCGAGCCAAAATTCACCACGAAAACCAGCGGAATGGGTCTTGGCCTTGGAATTATAAAAAATATAATCGAAAATTACAAAGGAACAATTACATTTGAGTCTGAATACGGAAAAGGAACGGTTTTTACGGTTATGCTTCCACTTTATAAAATCTAAATTATGAGTTACGAAAACATTCTTGTCGCTTCTGAAAATAAAATTGCGACAATTACAATCAATCGTCCAACAAAATTAAATGCTTTAAACAAAGCTACAATTGCAGAACTTCACGAAGCTTTTGAAGCACTTGAAAATGACCCGGAAATCCGTGTAATTCTTTTAACAGGAAGCGGTGAAAAAGCATTTGTGGCAGGAGCCGATATTTCTGAGTTCGCCAATTTTTCTGTCCAGGAAGGTGCACAACTTGCCGCTCAAGGTCAGGAATTATTGTTCGATTTCGTAGAGAATTTAAGAACGCCGGTTATCGCAGCCATAAATGGTTTTGCGCTCGGCGGCGGATTGGAATTAGCAATGTCGTCTCACTTTAGAGTAGCATCTGACAATGCAAAAATGGGTTTGCCCGAAGTTTCCCTTGGCGTAATTCCGGGATATGGTGGAACACAGCGTTTGCCACAATTAATTGGGAAAGGCCGTGCTATGGAAATGATTATGACCGCCGGAATGATGACTGCAGACGAGGCATTAAAATCGGGATTGGTAAATCATGTTGTACCGCAAGCTGAACTTTTGGAATTCTGTAGTGGAATTGCACAAAAGATTTTGAAAAATTCGCCAGTCGCCATTGGAAAAGCAATCAAGTCCATAAATGCTAATTTCAAAGATGGCGAAGATGGATACAAAACAGAAATCAAAGCCTTTGGTTATTGCTTCGGAACTGGAGATTTTAAAGAAGGAACATCCGCGTTCCTTGAAAAAAGAAAACCTGAATTTAAAGGAAACTAAAACCAAAACAAACCAAAACAAACCAAAACATTTTATGAAAAAACTTCTTTCTATCATTGCAATTGCTGTGTTTTCAATTTATGGACACGCTCAGGATATTCCGTTTAAAATCCAAAAAAGCGAGGTTTTTAAAGACGAAAATAAATTTTCAATCATTAATTTAGTCGCAGACGATGACAAAGGTGGTTTAGTTGTGGTTCGTTCCTATTTGGGATTTGGTTTTTTTAGCATAGATCAGGGCTACTATTTTGAACACTATGATTCAAATATGAAGCTTATAAATGAATACGAGTTTGAGATGAAATATTCTGAAGTACAGCGGTCAAGTTCGGTTCTGGGTTTAATAATGGACAATGGCCGGGTTAATATCATCGACTTCATTTACGATAAAAAAGAAAATGCATACGTATGTTCTTCAAATTCAGCATCGATTGAAGATTTCAAATTTTCTAAGAAAGAACTTTTCAGGCTTCCGAACAAACAGGTTACAGAATTTAGCATATTTTCAAGTTCAAACGCCTCAGATTCAGATTCTGGAGCGGCAATGATTGTAAATCAAGATCAAACAGCATTTGCCATTACTGTTGATATAGTTGATAAAAGTTCAGAAACCCATAAAATTTACTTATACGACAGCAGCCTTAATAAAAAACTTGACCATACTTTTATCAGAAAGATTAAGGATAGAAAATTCAAATATGAAAACATCAACGTTTCAAATGATGGAAATACATTATATCTTCTCGGAAAAGCCAAAACCGCTGAAAAAAAGAAGAAAAAAGATGGCGGACAATACCAATATGAATTGACGAAGATTACAAAAGATACTGAGAAAACCCAGATTTTCGATACCGAAGAACACTATGCGGGATCACTAAAAGCAGTCATACACGATGGGCGCTTAACTTGTGTAGGATTTTATTCTGATAGAAATGATAGCCGGTATAAGGGAATTAGCTATTTCGAACTTGATCCCGAAACATTGGAAATCAGGAAATCAAAATACAATCCGTTTACTGAACAATTCATGATTGACAAATATGGTAAAGACAAAGATAAAGAGCTTAGAAATCTTGCTTTTAGAGGTATGATGATATCCGCTACCGGTAATATAGTTTTCAATGCTGAGGAATATTATGTTGTAAATACTTATATGGCAACACCAAACGGCGGCGGAACATGGAGAACATCGTATCACTATAATGATATTGTAAGCGCTAAACTAAACCCGGACGGTGATTTAGTCTGGGCAAGAAATATCAACAAAAGACAATCAACATCTGGTGATGGAGCTTATCTTTCTTATACTTCAACTATAAAAGGCGATGACACTTATTTTTTTATTAATACAGGTGAAAAGGTAAAAAAATTGAGCAAAGACAGAATTCAATTTGGACAGACTTCTGCGAAAAAATCCAATATGAATATTATTCGCATTAATCGTGACGGAGATTTCGATTTTCAGGAAATTCTTGATGATAAGGAAAATGAAGTGCCCTTTATGGTTTCATGGGGAGCATTATCAACGGATATTAATAATGTTGTGTTTTTAGGCAGAAAAGGGAAAAAGAAACAGCTGTTAAAAATTACATTATAAATAAAAGCCGTTTCGTGAGTTTGATACAAATTTCACAAATTCCCATAGATTTTTTCTGGGTGAATTTGTGAAATTTGTGTTTTAAAAAGTCTGTCAAGCGTATCGTTTTAGACAAATAGGGCTCTTAATTCTGTTGCTTCCGAAGGTTTCATTTTTCCGGCAAGCACAAGGCTGAGTTGTTTTCTGCGTAAAGCGGCGTCAAAACGCTCTTTTTCCAAATCAGTTTCCGGGATAATTGGAGCAACTTCAACCGGGCGACCTGTATCATCAACGGCTACAAAGGTATAAATGGCTTCGTTGGCTTTTGTTCTGTTTCCGGATTCACGGTCCTCAATCCATACGTCAAGGAAAATTTCCATTGAGCTTTTAAAGCTTCTCGAAACTTTCGCCTCAACTGTAACAACGCTTCCCAATGGAATTGCCCGATTAAAGGCTACGTGGTTTACCGAAGCGGTAACTGTAATCCTTCTTGAATGTCTTCTAGCGGCGATGCTTGCAGCACGATCCATTCGCGCTAATAATTCTCCTCCAAAAAGATTATTTAATGGATTGGTTTCGCTTGGTAAAACTAAATCGGTAAGTATCGTAAATGATTCGGAAGGATGTTTTGGCTGCATGATTTTTTAACTAAAGTTTCAGTTTTGGCTTATGGCTCGGGTGCAAAGATAATTCAGTTTATAAAAAAATCCCGACCTGCGGGATTTAAATTTATTTTTTATCGATCATAAGCCAGGCATCCGGGCTTTGCGTTTTGTGAATTTCTGAAATTGCTTGTTGCGCTTCGGCATAAGTGGCATAACTTCCGTACAAAACCGGAAATAATCCAAACCTGTTTTTCTCCAATCGACGCGCTTTGAAACCAGAATTGCTCAATCTTTGAAAAATTCGTTGCGCATTGCTTTCTTCGCGAAATGCGCCTGCAACAATATGGTATGGCATTTTTTCTTCTTTTACCGTAAGCGTAACATTTGGCAACGGATTCTGAATGAAGAAAGTTGCTTCCTGGATTTTCTGCTGAACGTCTTTTTGAACTTCAGCCTGCACAATTTGCGTTTCAGAAATAATCTGATCCTGATAATAATTATTTCCGAAGAAACCAGCTGTTACAAGTCCAACTACAAAAATAGCGGCATATTTCAGATAATTTCTTTTGTTAGAAGTTTCCGGAATAAATTGAATCGGTTCTTTTTCTTCAATAATTTCAACCGGTTGATTAACAATTTCTCTTCTGATTGATGGAGAAATAAAGGAGCTCAACCCGAATGAACCGGTGTGATAATTTATTTGTCCGGCAACTTCAAAAACCAGACTTCCTTCAAAATTCAAGGAAACAGTTCCGATATTGTTTAATGTAAGCGGCTGATTATTTTGCAATGCATTTTTCCAAAGTGAAACTTCTTTCTGGATGCTCTGTACGGCATTTTCATACGAGATTTTTTCCTGAAGCGAAATATGATTTGCCAAAAGCCCGTCGTTATTCTTCAAATAGGAATTAAAAGAAACCAACTTTTTCGGAGGATAAAAACTATTCGATTCTTCATTAAGTTGCGCCGGAAGAATTTCGGTAAGAAATGCGCCAAATCCGGGAACGGTTACACATTGGTAACGATATAAAAGCTGCGCGATGTAATGTTCCGTCTTCATGTCAACAAAGTTAGATATTAAGCGCAGGTGTCAAAATTTTATCAACAATTTTTATTAACAATTTCAGGAAAAATATTTAAATTGAGCCTCAAATAGTTAGTATGCGCCATTCAGATTTATTTTACGTGTTAGCCCTGCAAAAAGTAGAAGGCATAGGAGATATCAATGCAAAAAAACTGCTCGCTCATTGCGGAAGTGCTGAAGAAATCTTCAAATCAAAGCTTTCAAAACTGTCCGGAATTGACGGAGTCGGTTCAGTTATGCTGAAAAAACTTCGTGACAAATCCATCTTCGAAAAAGCAGAAAAGGAACTTCGTTTTATCGAGGAAAATGCAATCAATTCAGTTTTCTTTCAGGACGAAAATTATCCGGAAAGACTCAAACACTGTATCGACGGGCCGATTTTAGTATTCACTTCGGGCAATATCGATTTAAGGAATCGAAAGATCATCAGCATTGTCGGAACGCGTCAGATAACTTCTTACGGAGCGGAATTTTGCCGAAACCTTATTTCAGATTTAGCGCCATTAAATCCTATAATCGTTAGCGGATTTGCTTATGGAGTTGACATTGTTGCGCACCAGGCAGCAATGGAGCATAATCTTCAGACGATTGGAGTTGTCGCCCACGGCCTTAACCAGGTCTACCCGAAAGTCCATAAAAAATATGTTTCCAAAATGGAAAATAACGGCGGATTTATTACCGAATTCTGGAGTTCATCCAATCCTGAAAAAGAGAATTTTATAAAGAGAAACCGTATTGTCGCCGGAATTTCGGAAGCAACAATCGTCATCGAATCGGCAGATAAAGGCGGATCATTAATCACGGCAAATATCGCAAACGATTATAACCGCGACGTTTTTGCGGTTCCGGGACGAACGTCTGATAAATTCAGCCAAGGTTGTAATAATCTGATCAAAACCCAAAAAGCAAATCTGTTGACAAGTGCTGCCGATTTGATTTATATTTTGAACTGGGATTTAGAAAAAAAGTCCAAGCCAATCCAGAAACAGCTTTTCATTTCGCTAAATGACGATGAACAAAAAATCTACGATTTCCTCCAAAAAAACGGTAAGGAATTACTTGATATCATTGCGCTTCAATGTGATTTCCCGATTTTTAAAATTTCCGGAATTTTATTGAATATGGAATTGAAAGGCGTAATTCGTCCGTTGCCCGGAAAATTATTTGAAGCGATTTAAGCATAGCCCAACTTTTCACGCACACGTTTCAAAACACCGTTTGCTACAGTTCCCGCTTTCTCTGCGCCAATTGCCAAAACTTTGTCAACTTCTGCAAGGTTGCTCATGTAGTAATTGTATTTTTCGCGCTCGGTTTTAAATTTTTCGGTAATCAATTCGAACAATGCCTGCTTTGCGTGACCGTAACCAAAATCACGGTTTACGTTTAAATACTTCGTGCGCATTTCCTCGATCTGGCTTTCATTGGCGAGCAACTTGAAAATTCCAAAAATCTTGCAGGTTTCAGGATTTTTTGGATCTTCCAAAGCCGTGCTATCGGTTTCTATTGACATCACTTGCTTTCGCAAAGCTTTATCGTCAAGAAAAATGTTGATGATATTATTTGCCGATTTGCTCATTTTTCCGCCATTTGTACCCGGAACATACATCGTTTCTTCACTAATCGATGCTTCTGGAAGCACGAAAGTTTCGCCCATTTGATGGTTAAAACGGGAAGCGACGTCACGCGTAATTTCAATATGTTGCAGCTGATCCTTTCCAACCGGAACAAATTCGGCATCGTATAAAAGGATATCGGCGGCCATTAACATCGGATACGAAAACAATCCGGCGTTAACATCTTCAAGCCTGTCGGATTTATCCTTGAATGAATGCGCCAGAGTCAAACGCTGAAAAGGAAAAAAACAACTCAAATACCAGGACAATTCAGTTGTTTGAACAACATCCGACTGGCGGTAGAAAATCACTTTCTCGACATCCAAACCACAAGCAAGCCACGCTGAAGCCGTACTGTATGTATTATTTCTTAATGTTTCGCCATTTTTGATCTGTGTAATAGAGTGCAGATCTGCGATAAAAAGAAAAGAGTCATTTTCAGGTTTTTGCGATAATGCGATTGCCGGAATGATTGCGCCCAAAAGGTTTCCCAAGTGCGGAGTTCCGGTACTTTGTATGCCTGTAAGTATTTTTGCCATTGTGAACTTAATTTCTGCAAAGGTAAATGTTTCTGTAAAAAATAAGGATTGAATTCTTACATTTGGTTATATGAAAATTATAAAAATTATTTTTTGGATTCTGTGGCGAATTTGGTTTTATATTTTGCTGGGCTTGCCGATAATCATCATGTTTCCGTTTTTGTTTATTTCGATCCTGAAAGAAAAATGGTATCCGTATTTTTTCGTGATGGCAAGGATTTGGGCAAAAGTTATTTTGTTCGGAATGGGATTTCGATATAAACTGGAAATTGAGCAGGAATTAGAACCTAAGAAAAGTTACATGCTCGTAGCAAACCACACATCAATGACTGATATTACATTGATGCTCGCCGTAGTTCGAAACCCTTTTGTGTTTGTTGGGAAAAAGGAATTATCAAAAATTCCGCTTTTTGGATTTTTCTATAAACGGACTTGTATTCTGGTTGACAGGAAAAGCTCGAAAAGCCGCATGGAGGTTTTTCAGCGTGCGCAGAAACGATTGAATCAGGGATTGAGCGTTTGTATTTTCCCGGAAGGCGGTGTTCCGGATGACGAATCGGTTGTGCTGGATGAGTTTAAAGATGGTGCGTTCCGTTTGGCGATTGAACATCAAATCCCGATCGTCCCGATTACCTTTGCCGATAATAAAGAACGGTTTTCCTATACATTTTTAAGTGGAAGCCCGGGAATTATGAGAGCAAAAATCCATTCGTTTATTCCAACTTCAGGAAAAACGTTAGATGATAAAAAAGCCGTTAGAGATGAGGTTCGGACGATCATTTATCACCAGCTTCTTAAATTCCAGAAATAAAAAAAGTCCACCGAAGCGGACTTTTTTATTTTTATTACCCCGAGTAATAAAAACAAAATAAACAATTATAAACTAAAAACTATAACTTAAAATTTGAAACTTACGCCAGAATACAATCCGAGAAAATAAGGTTTGAAATCTCCGGCATTTTTACTGAAAGTATTTATCTGATATTTGAACGTTGGCTCAAAATTAAATTCAAATGCTTTCCAGAAACTATATTTAAATCCAACTCCAAGGTTAGAACTAAAGTGAACATCATTAAGATTATTTGCTTTTCCGAGACTTGTACTTAAGTCGGTAGAAGCAATATAAACTTCATTTTCATTAAGAAAAAGCGTACTGATTCCGCCAATTAAATTAATTCCGAATTTACGATCGAGCAGTTTATAGGACAATTCCATCGGAACTTCAATATAACCCATAGTTTGCGAAATAGAACCTTCTTTCATTCCCTGCAACGAGGTTTCGAACGGAAGTAATCCCATTGAGGCATCCGAACTTATAACCTGAATGTTTGCCGCATTTCCAGAAGTTGAAAGATTTTCAAAGCCACGACTTTCTAATCCGGCTGAGAAAACCACATCATTAGTGTCGTATCCCAAGGTTAATTTATTTACTCCTGTTCGCACATTTAATTTTTTAGTAACGGCATATTTTACGCCAACGCCATAACTTAAATTTTTGTCATAGGTTTTAGAATTATTTGAAAGCTGCTGGTCGATTGGAGATCCGTTGGAAGTTGAACCAAAATAAATAGGGGCAACATTTGGGGTTACTTGCCACCTATTTAATTTAGTTTCAGCAATCGAATTCTTTTCTTTTTCATTTTCTTTGAGCAATTCTTCCAGCGCATTAGGAACAACAGTAGCAATAGCTGTTGAATCTAATTTTTTGTCTTCAGCAGTAAGCGGAGCATCAAACGGCGATTTCGTTTGTAGTGGATTTACGGCTGAATTTGGTATGATTTTATTTTGTTCGTTTTGATTGGCAATTGATGAATTAGTTTCTTTTAAGTTGTTTTCGATAGATTTCGTTTTTTCAGAATCCGATTTTTTTGAGTTATTGGAATTGCCTGAACTTGCAATTGAAGTATTGTTTTGCTCGACGTTGCTCTTTTCGGATGCTTGGTTTTTTCTATTTGTAACGTTGTTTTTCCTGTTTTCTAAAATAGCTTCTCTGGAAGTTTTTCCTGATTTTTCGGCAACAGCATTTCCAGATTCTATAGCAATTCCAGATTTAGGATTTGCACGAAATTTCTTAGGATTCTTTTTTGATGGAACCGCTACCGCATTTTGAGAATTTGCAATTTTATCAGCAGCGTCATTTCCCTGAATTTTTCCTAGTTTGTCTTCGACTGCGATTTTTTCGTTATTGGATTTTATAATCGAATTACCTTCGAGTTGTGTTTTTTCGGAATTTAAGCGATTGTCATTTGCGGTTTCTCCGGAACGTTCTTTGTCAATTGCGCTTGATGAATTGGTTTCTGTTACAATCTCATTATTTTTTTCAGGAGATTTCGGATTGTTTTCTTCTATCACAACACCATTTTCGAGAATATTTACATCAGAATCAAATACTGAATCCAAGATAAAAATGCCAAGAATCAATGCTGCTGCAACTCCGGAAAGGCGATACCAAATCGGAATCACTCTTCGTTTCTTTTTCTTGTTTTGTAAAGCGGACTCAATGTTTTTCCAAATCTGCTCGTCTGGCTCTACTTCGAAATCCTTAAATTTCTCCTGAAATAGGCGGTCTAAATTTTTCTTATCATTCATTTTGCTGATGGTAGTTTTTTACCGGTGTGAATGTCTATTTTTTCTTTTAAAATCTGTCGTGCACGGGCAAGATTCGATTTTGTTGTTCCTGTTGTAATGTCGAGCATTTCTGCAATTTCCTTGTGCGAATAATCGTCAAGCACATAAAGGCTGAAAACCAATCGATACCTTTCCGGCAATTCCTGGATAATCCCGATAAGATAGTCCAAAGATACATTTTCATCATCAAGGTCTAAAGACTCTTCTTCCGGAATTTCGTGATTTACAATTTCCAGAAATCGCATTCCTCTGTATTTCTGCAGAGCATTGTTAATCATAATGCGTTTTGCCCAGCCTTCAAACGATCCTTTAAAATTAAATTGATCAATCTTATTAAAGATGATAAGAAAACCATCCTGCAGATTGTCCTGGGCTTCTGCGTAATTACCGGAATATTTCAGGCAGACTCCAAAAAACTTTGCAGCAAATAACTGATATATCTGCGCCTGAGCTTTGGAATTATTCTTTTTACAACCGGCAATTAGTTCTTCTAAGCCCACGGGCGTTCAATCTAAAAATTAATTAATATGTTACAGGTACGGTAACTTCTTCAAAAATGTTATTTCCCTGAGCGTCTTCTCCTTTGTAAAATTTAAAAACATACTTTTGATATCCGGGAGTACATTGAAATTTAAATTTAACTTCAATAGGAGCTTCATCTAAAGTGTCACATTTAGCGGTATCGGTATTAAAAACCTTTGCCTGTATGCCGAAAGTTCTCTCATCACCACTCTTTTCATAATAAATCCCATCATATATATGGCAACTCGTAGGTTGCTTATACGTTACAGTGATGTCATAATAAGCATTCATATCAAAACTTTGCGGAACGACGAAGCTTTCGATTGGCAGTACTTCTAGGTAATAATTAGGAGCATTATCATCTAATTGCGTGCAGGAATTCAGTGCAAATACTGCCACTAAGAGCAACATTAATTTTTTCATTGTAATAATTTTATTTCTGATTTTTTTCATTCTTGAACTTTAGATGTCATATCTGCGGTTCGGTTGCGTTTAAAATAAAAAAAACCCGAAAAATATCGGGTTTAAGTATTAAGCATTATTCTCTTTAATCTGAGCTTTTATTTTTAATTCGAGCTCATCAGCCATTTCCGGATTGTCTTTTATGAGTGACTTTACGGCATCGCGTCCCTGCCCGAGTTTGGTTTCTCCATAACTAAACCATGAGCCGGATTTTTTTATGATCTCAAATTCAACTGCCAAGTCAAGTATTTCTCCATTTTTCGAAACGCCTTCGCCATACATAATATCAAATTCGGCAGTTTTAAAAGGTGGCGCTACTTTGTTTTTTACAACTTTCACTTTAGTTCTGTTTCCAACAACATTATCTCCGTCCTTAATCTGCGAAGAGCGTCGGATGTCGAGACGAACTGAAGCATAAAATTTCAATGCGTTTCCTCCGGTTGTCGTTTCTGGATTTCCAAACATAACACCGATTTTTTCACGCAATTGGTTAATGAAAAATACCGTACAATTTGTTTTGCTGATCGTTCCGGTTAATTTTCTTAAAGCCTGAGACATTAAACGGGCATGAAGTCCCATTTTTGAATCTCCCATTTCACCTTCAATTTCACTTTTTGGAGTAAGCGCGGCAACCGAGTCAATTACGACAATATCAATCGCTCCTGAACGGATCAGGTTTTCTGCGATTTCTAAAGCCTGCTCACCATTATCTGGCTGGGAAATGATCAGGTTTTCGATGTCAACTCCTAGTTTTTCAGCGTAATTTCGGTCGAATGCATGTTCAGCATCAATAAATGCAGCAATTCCGCCGGCTTTTTGTGCTTCAGCAATTGCATGCAATGTCAAAGTCGTTTTACCTGAAGATTCAGGCCCGTATATTTCGATGATTCTTCCTTTCGGATATCCGTTTACGCCAAGCGCGAGGTCAAGCCCAAGTGAGCCTGAAGATATGGTTTCAACTTCTTCAACGGCTTTGTCACCCATTTTCATAACGGTGCCTTTTCCGTAGGTTTTGTCCAGTTTGTCTAATGTTAATTGTAAGGCTTTTAATTTTGATTCTTTCTCTGTACTCATCTTTTCTTTCATTTTTATTGGCGTTTATTTTTCGTAAAAATAACGTTTTTTTAGATTGCTTTTTCGTGCATAAAATATTTTATTCAGACATTTTTGTTGTGTAAAAAAAATATTTTAGTTTTAGGAATTTCTTTAAAAACAGATTCGTTTTTCTTAACAAATTTATATTTCTTACTTTTGTGTGAGAATTTTTAGTAAAATGGAAAAAATCTTATCGTATCCAATATCGGCTGTATTCTATTTGTGCTTTGGACTTTCACTGGTTATTTTTCATCCGATACAATGGCTGTCTTTTAATCTTTTTGGCTATCAGGCTCATAAGAAAAGTGTTGATTATCTCAATTTCTTTCTGGTAAAATGCACTAATTTACTTGGTACAACCTATAGATTTCAAAACCAGACTTCAATTCCGCAAGGCGTTCCGATAATTTTCGTCGCAAATCACCAAAGCATGTATGATATTATTGCTATAATTTGGTATTTGAGAAAGTTTCATCCAAAATTTGTCAGTAAAAAAGAACTAGGAAAAGGAATTCCGAGTGTTTCATATAATCTTCGCAACGGCGGATCGGTGTTAATTGACAGAAAAGATCCAAAACAAGCAATTCCAACAATAAAAAGATTATCTGAATATATCGAAAAACATAAACGCTCAGCAGTGATTTTCCCTGAAGGAACCAGAAGCAAAACCGGACATCCGAAGGAATTTGCGCAAAGCGGACTAAAAATACTGTGCAAATACGCACCTTCAGCATACGTAGTTCCGATTACAATAAACAATTCTTGGAAAATTGTTAAATATGGTTTTTTCCCTTTAGGTTTAGGAAATCGCCTTACCTTTACAGTGCACAATCCGCTATCAGTGAAAGATTTGCCGTTTGATGAACTTATGGAAAAGACTGAAAAAGCAATTGTTGAAGCAATAAAAATTTAAAATATAAGTATGTCTATAAAAAACATCCGTCTGGAAGTTATGCAGTTCCTGGAAAAAAACGTTGACAGTTTTGTTGATGATTATTTGATTCCGGTAGAAAAAATATGGCAACCAACCGACTTTTTACCTAATTCAGAGGAAGATTCTTTCTTTGAAGAGGTTAAAGAATTGCGTGAAATTGCGAAAGAATTACCTTATGATTTCTGGATTGTCCTTGTTGGTGACACGATTACCGAAGAAGCGCTTCCAACATATGAATCATGGTTGATGGATGTTGAAGGAGTTGATAATGTTGAGAGAAACGGCTGGTCAAAATGGGTTCGTCATTGGACCGGAGAAGAAAACCGACACGGAGATTTACTCAATAAATATCTTTATTTATCGGGCCGTGTAAATATGCGTGAAGTAGAAATGACGTCTCAGCATTTGATAAACGACGGTTTCGATATCGGAACAGGAAGAGATCCATATAAAAATTTCATTTATACGAGTTTTCAGGAATTGGCGACATACATTTCTCATAACAGAGTGTCGCAGCTTGCCAAATCCTATGGAGACAAGAAATTGTCTAAAATGTGCAAGATGATTGCAGGTGATGAAATGCGTCATCACAATGCTTACAGCGAATTCGTAAATCAGATTTTCAAGGTTGACGCCAGTGAAATGATGCTTGCTTTTCAGCACATGATGAAAAACAAAATTATCATGCCGGCAGGGTTTTTAAGAGAATCAGGTGCGAAAATCAGTTCTGCATTCGAACATTTTTCTGATTCAGCACAACGAATCGGGGTTTATACCGCAGGCGATTATGTTGATATCATGCAGAAATTAATTGATCGTTGGGAAATTGATAAAATGGGCGGACTTACTGATGAAGCTGAAAAAGCCCGTGATTATTTGATGAAACTTCCGGCAAGGATGGCCAGAATATCCGAGCGATTAATTATTCCGGATGAGTCGCATATTTTTAAATGGGTACAACCAGCAAAATTATAATAAATCAAATCCTTTCCACTCGAAAGGATTTTTTAATTCACTACTTATGAATTCCAATTTAATTGAAAATACGATTGCATTTGTAAAAACACAACTCAAAGATACCGAAGGTGGGCACGATTGGTTTCATATCGAGCGCGTTTACAAAAATGCGATATTGATTGCCCAAAATGAAAACTGCGATTTGCTCGTTGTTCAATTAGGCGCGTTGCTTCATGATATTGCCGATAGTAAATTTCACAATGGCGATGAAACAATCGGGCCAAAAGTTGCACGAGAATTTTTAGAAAAACAGCAAGTTGCTGAAAATGTGATTGTACATGTTGAAAGCATCATTTCTAATATCTCCTATAAAGGCGGAAATTTTCAAAAGACTTTTTCGTCAATTGAATTAGATGTTGTTCAGGATGCCGACCGACTGGATGCTTTGGGCGCAATTGGAATTGCCAGGGCTTTTAATTACGGAGGTTTTAAAAACCGAACATTGTATAACCCTGAAATTGCTACGGTTTTGACAATGTCGAAAGAAGAATATAAAAACAGCAATAGTCCGACTATCAATCATTTTTATGAAAAATTACTGTTGCTTACAGATAAGATGAATACGGAAACCGGAAAGCAATTAGCGAAGAATCGCCATAATTACATGGAAGATTTCCTTGAGCAGTTTTATGCCGAATGGGAAGGGAAGAAATAAAAAAAGCCGTCACTTACGACGGCTTTTTTATTATTTATCTAATTTTATTCCATTTCAGAAACACGCAATGTATTTACCATTCCCTTATCAGTAACCGGCATTGCCGCTAGATTAATCAAGAAATCGCCTTTGTCAACAAAGCCTTTTTCCCGGGCAATTTCGTTGATGTCTGTAACAGTGTCATCCGTGCTGACGAATTTGTCATAATAGAATGATTTAACGCCCCAAAGCAAGTTCAGTTGCGTCAGGATTCTTCTGTTCGACGTAAATACTAAAATATGTGACGACGGTCTCCATGCCGAAATCTGGAAAGCAGTATAGCCACTATTGGTAAGAGTACAGATTGCTTTCGCCTTAATGACATTTGCCATCATCGCCGCATGGTGACAAATCGATTTTGTGATAAAACGTTTTGTACGAACCTGCGGTGTATTTTGCGGAACGATAATCAGCGGAGAATCTTCAACAGCTTCAATGATTTGTGTCATTTTTTCGATAACCTGAACCGGATAGTTTCCAACGGAAGTTTCCCCTGAAAGCATTACCGCATCAGCACCGTCCATAACAGAATTCGCAACGTCATTTACTTCGGCACGTGTTGGTGTTAAGCTGGTAATCATTGTTTCCATCATCTGGGTTGCAATAATTACAGGAATTCTTGCCGTTTTTGCTCTGTTAACCAGTTTCTTTTGGATTAGCGGAACTTCATGCGCCGGAACTTCAACTCCCAAATCGCCTCGGGCAACCATTAAACCATCACAGAAAGCAACAATTTTATCAATGTTTTCTACACCTTCAGGTTTTTCTATTTTTGCAATAATCGGAATTTTATGATCAGAATGTTCTGCGATTAAATCCTGCAATTCCATTAAATCCTCAGCTGTTCTAACAAATGAAAGCGCAATCCAGTCAACTTTTTGCTCGATTGCAAAAATCGCATCCTTGATGTCTTTTTTAGTCAGAGCAGGTAAAGAAACTTTTGTATTTGGAAGGTTAACACCTTTTTTAGATTTTAACGGCCCGCCTTGAATTACGCGGCAAACAACTTCGGTAGTTCGGTTAGTTTCAACAGCTTCAAAAATTAGTTTTCCGTCGTCGAGCAAAATGCGTTCGCCGGGATTTACATCTTTCGGGAATTCTTTGTAATTCATGTAAACGCGCTGGGCATTTCCAGGTACATCTTCAGCGGTTTGAAAGGTAATCAAGTCGCCGTTTTTAACGATAACATCTTCTGTCATTACGCCTACACGCAACTTCGGGCCTTGTAAATCTCCTAAAATAGCAGTTGTATATCCAAACTCGTCATTTAAGCCTCTGATAAGGTCGATTTTTGATTTCACATCATCATAATCCGCGTGAGAAAAATTGACCCTGAATACGTTTACTCCCGCATCGATCATGTCTTTTAAGACTTCTCTTGTACTACATGCAGGTCCTAGCGTGGCTACAATTTTAGTTTTTTTGTTTGTTGACATTTGTATTAAAAAATTAAATTGTTCTTAGATTTTATCTGACTGGAATCGACGCTGTAAACAGCCGAAATCCGGTCAATCTTATTTATGTTTTGTGTTATAATTTCTGTGGATTGTTCAGAATTCTCAATTTTGAGGAAATAATCCACTTTCTTGAATTCGGGTAAAAGGTAAACTTTAGTGGCAATTTCCAGATTTGTATCAGTGAATAAATTCTGCGTATTGTCAATTTTCTGACGAACGACTTCATTTTTATTCTGGATTAGATTCCATTCAATGTCTTTTTCGGTATTTTCGAAAAGATATCTTGAAAAGTGAGTAACGCCTTCCTTGATGGTAATTTCAATTTCATCCTTGCTTTTGTGTAGCAATACCGGAAGATTTTGGTTTATGTAATACGCCAATCGGTAATCTTCTAAAGAGGTATGAATTGCGATAAGTTCATAATCAACCTCGTCAAATTCATCAATATGCAATTTATGAATAGCCATTTACTCCAAAATAAGTTGTAAATATAGTATTTCTATGCCATAAAAAACTGCGAAAAAATGAACTTAACGATAATTTATCAACGAAAACGATATAGTTTTAAGGAATTGTTTTTATTTTGTGTTAATTTTTTCCTGAAATGCAAAATATGCTCTTTGCGAGGCTTTCTCTTCCGCTTTCTTTTTGGAAGTTGCTCTTGCTTTTGCGATAACCTTATCGTCAATACTTAACCGAACACCAAATAATCGTTCTCCGCCAATTCCGTTATCTTCAAAAACATGATAGTGGAAGGACTTTTTTTCTTTTTGGCACCATTCGATAAGCAAACTTTTGTAGCTGATTACTTTTCCTTCCAGTCGCGCAATGTCAACATAAGGCTCAATGACTCTTTTACGGATAAATTTTTCGCAATATTCGTAACCTAAATCCAGATAAATGGCTCCAACCAATGCTTCAAAAATGTTTCCATGGATGTTTTCGCCGAAATGCTGCGGTGCGACTTTGCTTTCTACAAATCTGATAAGATTCAAATCTCTGCCAAGTTCATTTAAATGTTCACGACTGACAATTTTTGAACGCATTTTCGTAAGATACCCTTCATCGCCCGACGGAACCTCATTGAATAAATGTGCCGCAATTACCGAACTCAGCATTGCGTCGCCTAAAAACTCAAGCCGCTCATAGCTGATTGGGTTGCCTTTTTCATCTAACCTGTTTGAGGAACGATGCGTAAAAGCTTTTAAATAGGAATTGACGTCTTTCGGCTTAAAGCCAAGGATAATCTCAATTTCTGTAAAAAAAATCCCGTCTTCTTGAGAACGGGATTTTGAAAATATTTTGTTGAAAAATCGCATCTACAATTAATCTTCTAATTTTTTAAATAACACGCAAGCATTGTGTCCGCCGAAGCCAAACGTATTGCTCATCGCAACTTTTACTTCGCGTTTTTGTGGTTTGTTTAATGTTAAATTTAACTCAGGATCAATGCCTTCATCCACAACCGAGTGATTGATTGTTGGAGGAACAATTCCGTGCTTCATAGCTAAAATCGAAGCAATTGCCTCAATCGCGCCGGCAGCACCAAGTAAATGCCCGGTCATTGATTTTGTTGAGTTGATATTGATATTCTTAGCGTGATCGCCAAAAACTGCACTAATGGCTTTCAATTCTGCAACGTCGCCTAAAGGAGTTGAAGTTCCGTGAGTATTGATGTGATCAACATCTTCAGGATTCATACCAGCATCGCGTAATGTATTTTTCATTACCGCAATTACACCAATTCCCTCCGGATGCGGAGCTGTTAAGTGATAAGCATCAGATGACATTCCGCCACCGCCAATTTCGCAATAGATTTTTGCGCCTCTGGCTTTTGCATGCTCGTATTCTTCGAGAACCAAAGCTCCGGCACCTTCGCCTAAAACGAATCCGTCGCGTGTTGCATCGAAAGGTCTTGAGGCGGTTTCCGGACTTTCATTTCTTGTTGATAATGCGTGCATCGAATTGAATCCGCCCATTCCGGCAATTGTAACTGCAGCTTCTGATCCGCCTGAAATAATTACGTCGCACATTCCCAAACGGATATAGTTGAAAGCATCAATCAAGGCATTTGCTGAAGAAGCGCATGCAGAAACGGTTGTATAATTTGGTCCCATATAACCATTTCTCATGGAAATATGAGCCGGAGCAATGTCGGCAATCATTTTCGGAATAAAAAACGGATTGAACTTTGGAGTTCCGTCGCCTTTGGCATAATACATTACTTCGTCCTGGAAAGTTTCCAAACCGCCGATTCCAGCGCCCCAAATCACGCCAACTCTGTATTTGTCTACATTGTCGTTTGTAATCCCGGCATCTTTAATGGCTTCATCGCTTGCCGCAATTGCGTATTGGGCAAATTTGTCCAATCGTCTGGATTCTTTACGATCCATATAATCTTCGATGTTGAAGTTTTTTACTTCGCAGGCGAATTTGGTTTTATGTTTTTCTGTATCGTAATAGGTTATAGGAGCTGCACCGCTGACGCCATTTACAAGAGAATCCCAATATTCTTCGATTGAATTTCCAATAGGAGTAAGAGCACCCAAACCTGTTACAACAACTCTCTTTAATACCATACGTAAAAATTTATAGTTTGAATCCTAAACAAATAATACCTATTGCTTCTATGGTTAATCATAAAAAGACATAGGTATTAAATATTTATCTATATGATTGACTATCAATCAGTAATTTAAAATGTAAAAATAATAACACCCGTCACTTTATAGGCAAACGGGTGTAAAATGTATTATTTTTTTGCTTCTTCAATGTAAGAAATAGCCTGACCAACAGTAGCGATGTTTTCCGCTTGGTCGTCTGGAATCTGAATATCAAACTCTTTTTCGAACTCCATGATAAGCTCAACAGTGTCTAAGGAATCAGCTCCTAAATCGTTTGTGAAGCTTGCTTCTGTTACAACTTCGTTTTCGTCAACGCCTAATTTGTCTACGATAATCGCTTTAACTCTTGATGCAATGTCTGACATAATCTTTAATTTTAAAATTTAAATTGTTGGCAAAAATAAAAAACTTTATTTGAATACCACGTTTTAGTTAATAAATATGACCACTAATTTAGAAAAAATATTTCATAAAGACTTTATAAATATCTTTATTATCATTTATTATTCTTTTTTTTGCGTAAATAATATAAGGCCAAAATGAAAAATATCCTGTTGTTTGCTTCCGGCTCGGGCACGAACGCTGAAAATATCATCGTGCATTTCAGAAAAGGGGACATTGCAAAAGTGACTTCGGTTTTTACAAATAACCCGAATGCCGGCGTAATCGAAAAAGCAAATGCGCTTGAAATTCCGGTTGTGCAATTTTCAAAAGAAGAATTGAATAACGGAATTGTTTTTCAAAAAGTGATTTCTGACACCCCTGATTTAATTGTACTTGCAGGTTTTTTATTAAAATTTCCGGACGACATAATTAAGGAATTCCCCAATAAAATCATCAATATCCATCCTGCGTTGTTGCCAAATTATGGCGGAAAAGGAATGTACGGAATCAACGTTCACCGTGCTATTTTCAACAACAGGGAAAAAGAAACCGGAATTTCGATTCATTTTGTGAATGAGCATTATGATGAAGGCGGCATCATTTTTCAGCAAACAGTTAACATTGAAGATTGCACTTCCGCAGAAGAAATCGCTACTAAAATTCACGAATTGGAACAGCAGTATTTCCCGAAAGTTATAGAAAGTTTGCTAACCAACACCTAACACCCAATACCCCAAAATGAGCCACCAAGTCCACATCTACACCGACGGCGCTGCCAAAGGAAATCCCGGAAACGGCGGTTATGGCGTAGTCATGGAATTAGTCGGAACAACTTATAAAAAAGAATTCTACGAAGGTTTTCGATTGACAACAAATAACAGGATGGAACTTCTTGCTGTCATCGTCGGGCTTGAAAAATTGACCAAGCCAATGAGTGTTTTAGTCATTTCCGATTCAAAGTATGTAATTGATTCAGTAGTTAAAGGCTGGGTTTTCGGTTGGGAAAAGAAGGGATTTGCCGGAAAGAAAAACCCCGATTTATGGAAACGCTTCCTGAAAATTTACCGCAAACACAAAGTCGATTTTAAATGGATAAAAGGCCACAATAATCATCCGCAAAACGAACGCTGTGATGAATTGGCGGTTATGGCGTCGATGTTGCCAAAGCTTTCGGTTGACGTTTTTTACGAAAATGTCGAAAAGTAGGATTGTCCAATTATTCATATTTTAGAACCATCGAACATCGAATTCTCAAATTAAACCAATGAATTATGAAGTCAAACCAATTGTTACTTTTGCTGCTTTTCTTCAACGTTTCATTTAGCCAGAGTAACTCGAAATCACAAAAAGCGTTTACTCAGAAAGACCTTAATGCATACGAAATTCAGGAAAACAAGTATGATTTATGGCCCGAAAGATTCAGTTTTGTAACTAAAGACTCAGCTTTCTATTTTGTTGATCCTTCCAAGTATAAAGGAAATATAAATTACGGTGTCGATTTTTCGGCCAAAGACAAAAGGGTTTTTAATTATATTGAAAATTACACTGTTTTTCAAACAGAAGTGATTTTTGAGAAATTCATTTTTTCGCAAAATGACAGCATTGCAGAAATTGAAGGCAGGATATTTTGCGATCGGAGTGCCTTTAATTCCACCGGCAAACAACCAAAAGACGTTTATGAGGTTTTTGTCGGCGAAGTAAAGAAAATTCCATTTATATATAGTTTCTATCCTGAAAATTTCAATACCAGAGATTATACGATTACGCATCAGGGCGAGGAGAAGACCACTCGGTTTCCTTTGGACACGCTGGATGCGATGATTTTTCAGAAATTGAAATTCAGGACAACAGTTCCGGGTTCGCAAAATTTTACAATTCGGTTTAAGGTTGATAAAAACTCGGTTCTCGCGATTGGAAGAGAATATTGTTATGCTCATTTCTATGAAATTGGTGCCATGATTTACTCCAAGCAACGAAAAAAAGCGAAGCCTGTTATAAAAAAGGCTAAAAACGCATTAAACTTTACCAAAATTATTGAAAACAATATTCAGGTTAACGATCCGAAAAATCAAATCAAGAAAGCAATTCCTCCTTATTACCAACTTACTGAAAAAGCCGAAACCTATATCCGTACACGGCAATTTGCGAAAGCAAAAGAGACCTATTTTTTACTCGCAAAAGAACACCAAACGATTTTCGCACGAGATATTCACAATGCAATTCGCTGCGGAATCCTTTCAAGGGATTTAAAAATCGCATTTTGGTGGAGCGAGAAATTAGCGGCGAAGGGAATTGAGCTTCCTTATTTTAAGGCAAAAATATTTAACGGAATGCGAAAAAATCAGCAATGGAAAGCATTTCAGTTAAAGTTTGATTCGATTTCCAAAGTATCGAAAGCCAATTGGAATCTGAATCTAAAACAGGAATTGACTAATTTGCTAAATGAAGATCAAGCTGATTATGGACTCGAAAACAGGAAGGAACCAGTAGTTTTATACGAAACAACAAAACGCGTTACCGGTAAATTTATCGAATTGCTGAAGCGCGAAGGATATCCGTCTGAAGAAAAAATTGGTGTTCCCATGAAAAATGACACGACGCTGATTATTTCTCCGGATTTCAATGTGATTATCAGGCATGCGGTCCAGCAGAAATCTGAAAATTTAAAAGTACTGAATGAATTACTCGATAAAAGCCAGCAGACATTAGAATATGACGGTGATAGAAGCGTTAATAACCGCATGTTCCCAAGTTCTTGTTTTCATATTTATAAAGGGAATTTGTACAACAGTAAATCGTGTAGTAACAACGACGGAATGGTTAAGAAAATGACCTTTATGTTTAATAATCCGAATAATTTCATTTTAGACAATGGTGATTTCATCATCTCAGAATACAATGAAAAAAGCCCCGAAGAATATGATAATTATTATCAGAGCAATTTTAATTTAATCATGAAGCTAACTGACGACTGGAAGTTTTATGAGAAGTAAATGTTGTTTTCTTAATTTCAAGCATCGAACAATCGAACAATCGAACAATCGAACAATCGAAATTGCAACTTCCAAACTTATAAACTATCTTTGCGCCTTAATTCGAAATCCGAAAAATGAACAAATTACTCATCGTTGGAACTGTCGCTTTTGACGCTATTGAAACTCCGTTTGGAAAAACGGATAAAATTTTAGGCGGAGCCGGAACATATATCGGTTTATCTGCATCTCATTTTAACCTGCAATCGGCTATCGTTTCGGTAGTTGGCGATGATTTTCCACAAGAATATATCGATTTGCTGACGGCAAGAAACATTGATGTTTCAGGTCTTGAAATCGTTAAAGGCGGAAAGACATTTTTCTGGAGCGGAAAATACCACAACGATTTAAATTCGCGCGATACTTTGGTTACCGAACTAAATACGCTTGCCGATTTTAATCCGGTTGTACCACACAATTTTAAAGATGCCGATGTAGTAATGCTCGGAAACCTTCACCCGATAGTTCAAAGCAGCGTTTTGGACCAAATGGAAAAGAAACCAAAATTGGTTGTTTTAGATACAATGAACTTTTGGATGGACTGCGCATTACCTGAATTACTTGACGTAATGAAGCGTATCGACGTAATCACAATCAACGACGAAGAAGCACGTCAGCTTTCAGGGGAATATTCATTGGTTAAAGCTGCGGCGAAAATCCATACCATGGGGCCAAAATATGTCGTAATTAAGAAAGGCGAGCACGGAGCATTATTATTCCATGATAAAAACGTATTCTTTGCACCGGCATTGCCGCTTGAAGAAGTTTTTGATCCAACCGGAGCCGGAGATACTTTCGCAGGTGGTTTCGCAGGATTTATTACGCAAAGCGAAAATATATCTTTCGAGAATATGAAAAATGCGATTATTTACGGTTCAAACTTAGCTTCTTTCTGCGTAGAGAAATTCGGTACAGAAAGAATGGAAACGCTTGAAAAAACTGAAGTAGTTGAAAGACTCAAACAATTTAGAGCGCTGACACAATTTGACATCGCATTAGAATAATAGTACGCCTCGAGATTTCGGGGCGTTTTTGTTTTAGAACATTGATTAGTTTTGAACCATTAAGGAATTAAGTTCCATTAAGACTTAATTTAACTTAATTCCTTAATGGTTTTGAAAAAAAATAAAAGGTTAATTCACAACAACAACACAATGAGCGATAAACTCAAACACGAATGCGGCATTGCACTTTTGCGATTAAAAAAACCGCTTGAATTTTATAAAGAAAAATACGGTTCAGCTTTCTACGGAATACAGAAAATGTATTTGCTAATGGAAAAGCAACACAACCGCGGCCAGGACGGAGCCGGTTTCGCTTCGATTAAATTGGATGTTGAGCCGGGCGAAAGATACATTAGCCGCGTACGATCAAATGACGCGCAGCCGATCCAGGATGTTTTTGCACAAATCAACAACAGGATTAACGAGGAAATGACCGCGAATCCTGAATATGCTGATGATGTTGCATTACAGAAAAAGCGTATTCCATACATCGGCGAATTGTTTTTGGGACACGTTCGCTACGGAACTTTCGGAAAAAACAGCATCGAAAGTGTTCACCCTTTTTTACGCCAGAATAACTGGATGCACAGAAACCTGATCGTTGCCGGAAATTTCAACATGACTAATGTGACTGAACTTTTCAATAGCCTGATTGAACTTGGTCAGCATCCGAAGGAAATGGCTGACACAGTTACCGTAATGGAAAAAATCGGGCATTTCCTTGATGATGAGGTCACCGATTTATATCAGGAATGCAAAGTAAACGGACTTTCAAAACGTGAAGCTTCTCCGGTAATTGCAGAAAAACTGGACATTAAAAAAATCCTGAAACGTGCCTCAAAAGGCTGGGACGGAGGTTATGCTATGGCTGGCCTTTTCGGTCACGGCGATGCGTTTGTTTTTAGAGATCCGGCGGGAATTCGCCCGGCATATTTTTATGAAGATGATGAAATTGTAGTTGTTGCTTCTGAACGTCCGGTAATACAAACCGTTTTCAATGTTGATTATGAAAAAGTGCAGGAATTACAACCCGGGCATGCGCTGATTATCAAGAAAAACGGACATGTTTCTGAAGAGGAAATTATCGTTCCAACTGTCAAAAAATCATGTTCATTCGAACGTATTTATTTCTCGCGCGGAAGTGATGCCGAAATCTACCAGGAGCGTAAAAATCTTGGGAAACTAATTCTTCCCGCAGTCTTGGAAGCGATTGACAACGATACTGACAATACTGTTTTTTCTTATATTCCGAATACGGCTGAAACATCATTTTACGGAATGACAGAAGCGGCTAATGACTTTTTGAACCATAGGAAAAATCAATATATCCTTGATAATCGTAAAACGCTTACGAAAGAAAAACTCGAGGAAATACTTTCTGTAAAGATCCGCACTGAAAAAATCGCAATCAAAGATGCTAAGCTTCGAACGTTTATTACCGAAGATAGCAGTCGTGATGATTTGGTAGCGCACGTGTATGATGTGACGTATGGTGTAATCAAGCCGACTGATAATCTCGTAATCATTGATGACAGTATCGTTCGCGGAACGACGCTCAAAATGAGTATCATCAAAATGATGGATCGATTGAAGCCAAAAAGCATTGTGATCGTATCATCGGCACCACAAATCCGTTATCCTGATTGCTACGGAATTGACATGGCAAAATTGGAAGGATTGGTTGCATTTCGAGCTACTATGGAATTACTTAAAGAAAGAAACCTGTATCATATTGTCGATGACGTTTACAAGAAATGTAAAGCACAGGAAAATTTAAAAGACAGTGAAGTGGTAAATTTTGTAACTGAAATCTATGCGCCGTTTGAGCCACAGGAAATTTCAGATAAAATCGCTGAAATGTTAAGTTCGGAATCTATAAATGCTGAAGTTAAGATTATCTTCCAAACAGTAGAGAATTTACATATAGCGTGTCCGAAAAACCTTGGCGATTGGTATTTTACCGGAGACTATCCTACACCTGGAGGAAATCGTGTTGTAAATAAAGCATTTATGAATTTCTATGAAGGAAAAGATGCAAGGGCATATTAAAAAGCAAAAAACTGCATTACAACGAGTTTTTTGGGCGTTCGTCTAATAAATTTGTTGTTAATATAGTATTGGCCTACATTCGTAAGACCATGGAATTAGTAGGTTAAGTTTATGGTAGATTTGGGGCAAAAAAGGTGAAAGAAATTTCACCTTTTTTATTTTGTATAAGTTTTGTCGAATGACAACCGACCCATCGGGAGCTAAAGTCGCTATAAAGAATTTAAATGCACTGAGAACTCTTTCGACGTTTGTCATTTGACATTTGCCATCTCATAATCTGCATATACTTCACGGATTTCCTCAAAAACTTTTGCCAATCCTTCAGCGTCATCGGTAGTTACTAATTTCTGGCGGTATTCTTTAAATCCATGGATGTTTTTAAAGTAGTTTGTGTAATGACGACGGGTTTCAACGATGCCTAATCGTTCACCTTTCCATTCCATTGCCCATTGAAGATGATTTGAAGCGGCTTCGATACGTTCGGTCATTCCCGGTTTTGCAAGATGTTCGCCCGTTTTAAAATAATGCTTGATTTCGTCGAAAATCCAGGGATAGCCAATAGCGGCACGACCAATCATCATTCCGTCGAGGCCAAATTTATTTTTGTATTCCAATGCCTTTTCAGGAGAATCGATATCGCCGTTTCCAAAAATCGGCATGGTAATCCTTGGGTTGTTTTTTACGCGTTCAATATGTGTCCAATCCGAATGACCTTTATACATTTGCGCCCGCGTTCTTGCATGGACAGTCAGTGCCTGAACTCCGATATCCTGTAATCTCTCGGCAACTTCATCAATATTTATAGAATCGTCGTCCCAACCCAAACGGGTTTTTACCGTTACCGGCAAACTTGTACTTCTGATTACGGCTTTTGTCAAACGAACCATCAAATCGACATCTTTTAAAACTCCGGCTCCGGCTCCTTTGCAAACGACTTTCTTTACCGGACATCCAAAATTAATATCGATCAAATCAGGGTTTACAGCTTCTACAATTTTTGCCGACATGGCCATTGCTTCCTCGTCACCACCGAAAATCTGGATTCCGACCGGGCGTTCATAATCAAAAATGTCAAGCTTTTGGCGGCTTTTAATCGCATCACGGATCAGTCCTTCGCTGGAAATAAATTCCGAATACATCATATCGGCACCGTGCATTTTACACAAACGACGGAAAGGCGGATCGCTCACGTCTTCCATGGGTGCTAACAATAAAGGGAAATCAGGAAGTTCTATGTTGCCGATTTTGACCATTTTGAATTTTTTTGCAAAGATAGTTAATAAAACCATTAAGATATTAAGGTTCATTAAGTCTTAACTTTCTTAATTCCTTAATGGTTCAAAAAATCATCCAAAAGTTTGTCTATATTTGCAGATTAATTGCGGTTAGCAGGATTTGCGTGAGGGAGTGCAACGAAAATCCTTGTTGTGCGACAGCGACAACAAGATTGCAGTGGAAAGCCCGACCCTTGTGGTCACGCCAAAATAAACGAGATATTTTAGGAAATGAAACACATAAGAAATTTTTGCATTATTGCCCATATTGACCACGGAAAAAGTACGCTTGCCGACCGATTGCTAGGTGCGACGCAAACCGTAACGGCGCGTGAGGAAAAGGCACAATTGCTTGACAATATGGATTTGGAGCGCGAGCGTGGGATTACTATCAAGAGCCACGCGATCCAGATGGAATATAAATATAAAGGCGAAGATTATATCCTGAACCTGATAGACACGCCGGGACACGTAGATTTTTCGTATGAAGTTTCGCGTTCAATCGCCGCTTGTGAAGGCGCACTTTTGATTGTTGATGCGGCGCAAAGTATTCAGGCACAGACCATTTCCAACCTGTATCTGGCTTTGGAAAACGACTTAGAAATCATTCCGGTTTTGAATAAAGTGGATTTGCCAAGTGCAAATCCTGAGGAAGTTAGCGATGATATTGTTGATTTGCTTGGATGTAAACTGGATGAAATTATTCACGCTTCGGGTAAAACCGGTTTGGGCGTAGAAAATATATTGGCGGCAATTATTGAAAGGATCCCGGCGCCAAAAGGAAATGTTGATGAGCCTTTGCAAGCGTTGATCTTTGATTCGGTTTATAATCCGTTCCGTGGAATCGAGGTGATTTTCCGTGTCAAGAACGGTGAAATTAAAAAAGGGCAGAAAATCAAATTCATGGCAACGGGAAATGAATATTTTGCCGATGAAATTGGAACTTTGAAACTGAACCAGGTTCCGAAACAAGTCATTTCAGCAGGCGATGTTGGTTATTTGATTTCGGGAATCAAGGAAGCGAGAGAAGTAAAAGTTGGCGATACGCTGACCGATGCGAAAACACCTACAACCAATATGATTACGGGTTTTGAGGATGTAAAACCAATGGTTTTCGCCGGAATTTACCCGGTTGATACTGAAGATTACGAAGAGCTTCGCAACTCGATGGAAAAACTGCAACTGAACGATGCTTCGCTTGTGTTTTTACCGGAAAGTTCGGCTGCGTTAGGTTTTGGTTTCCGTTGCGGATTCTTAGGAATGCTGCACATGGAAATCATCCAGGAACGATTGGAGCGTGAGTTCAACATGACTGTAATTACAACTGTTCCGAACGTTTCATATTTGGCCTATACCAAAAAAGACCCGGAAACTCCGTTTGTGGTCAATAATCCTTCGGACTTACCGGAGCCATCACGATTAGACAGGGTTGAAGAACCGTTTATCAAAGCGACAATCATTACGAAATCTGATTTTGTCGGAAACGTAATGTCGTTGTGTATTGAAAAACGAGGCTTGATTACGAACCAGACGTATTTAACAACTGAGCGTGTAGAATTGACTTTTGATATGCCATTGGCGGAAATTGTGTTCGATTTTTACGACCGATTAAAAACAGTTTCAAAAGGCTACGCATCATTTGATTATTCGCCGATTGGAATGCGTACATCGAGTTTAGTAAAAGTTGATATTTTATTAAACGCTACAATTGTAGATGCACTTTCGTCATTGATCCACGTTGATAATGCGTATCATATCGGTAAGAAAATGTGCGAGAAACTGAAAGAATTGATTCCGCGTCAGCAGTTTGATATCCCGATTCAGGCGGCGATCGGTGTAAAAGTAATTTCGCGAGAAACGATTAAAGCTCTCCGTAAAGACGTTACTGCAAAATGTTATGGTGGTGATATTTCGCGTAAGCGTAAACTTTTGGAAAAACAGAAAAAAGGTAAAAAACGGATGCGACAGGTTGGAAACGTTGAGATTCCGCAGGAAGCGTTTATGGCGGTTTTGAAACTAAATGACTAAGAAATTAATAGTTAATAATGAATAAGTAATAATTAGCCCTGAAAAACTTCAGGGCTTTTTTATGGACGTTTCGAATTGTTCATTATTAACTATTCACTATTAATTGAACCTATCTTTCCCAAAAGAACGGCGGCTCAATTCCCAACGCTCTCAAATACACATAACCTTGTCCGCGGTGATGAATTTCGTTATCAATAAAATAGAGTATATTTTGAATGGTCGGAAATTCATATTGGCCGAAAAGATTAAAAGTTTCGTTGAAATCTTCCGGTTGCAGTTTTCCCCAATTTAGGTTGATTGATTGCGTGTCATCATCCCAATTCTTTAAATAAAGCGCTTTTGATGTCAATGTTTCCGGTTCAGAATATGGTTGAGAGTCACGGTTTACGATAGAATGTAAAGCTGGCGCGCCAATCGATAAAAGCTCGTTTGTGAGTTCGGCAAATGTTCGCATTCCGCCGATTGAGAATTCGAAGAAATCCTTTTCCGGGAAAAGTTCGATGACACGACGCGTTAAATTCCGGTGTCCTTGCCAATGTTTCAATAAGTCTTGCGTGCTGATGATTTCGGTTGTTGTTTCCATGATTTATAATTTTAAGTTGTTATCTGAGACAAAATTAAAACCGGCGAGTGACAACAGTTTGTCAACAGGATTTTGAATTTTGCAATTTTCTTTTAAACCATTAAGAGTCATTAAGCCTAAATGTGTCTTAATCTCTTAATGGTTCACATAACAATAAGAAAAACCTTTTCTACTTTGTATCTTTGCAACTTCAAAACTAAAATCATGATCGAAGATAAAAATCCGCAGCGTACATCAATTTCACAATTAGGCGAATTTGGTTTGATAGAACATCTGACCCGGAATTTCGAAATTGTACAGCCGTCTACTTTAAAAAGTATTGGCGATGATTCGGCAGTGTTAGATTTTAAGGATAAAAAAGTTATAGTTTCAACCGATTTGCTGATTGAAGGCGTTCATTTTGATTTGGCGTATATGCCATTGAAACATTTGGGTTATAAAGCGGTTGTTGTAAACATTTCCGATATCTGCGCGATGAATTCAAAAGCTACGCAGATTACGGTTTCCGTAGCAGTTTCAAATCGTTTTCCGCTGGAAGCTTTAGATGAATTATTTGCCGGAATCACGCTTGCCGCAAATGAATATAAAGTTGATGTTATTGGCGGCGATACGACTTCTTCCCAAAAAGGATTAATTATCAGTATTACCGCAATTGGTGAAGCCGATGAAGAAGAAATCGTTTATAGAAACGGTGCGAAACAAACGGATTTATTGGTGGTTAGCGGTGATATTGGCGCGGCGTATATGGGATTACAGGTTTTGGAAAGAGAAAAGCAGGTTTTTCAGGTGAACCCGAATTCACAGCCGGATTTAGACGCTTATACGTATTTAATCGAAAGACAATTAAAGCCTGAAGCACGAAAAGATGTTAGAACTTTACTTCACGCACTGGAAATCAAACCAACGGCAATGATTGATATTTCTGACGGATTATCATCAGAAATTATTCATATCTGCAAGCAATCGAAAGTAGGTTGTAATTTGTATGAAGACAAATTGCCGCTTGATCCGCAGTTGATTTCGACCTGTGAGGAATTCAATATTGATTCGACAACGGTTGCCATAAATGGAGGTGAAGATTATGAATTGCTTTTCACAATTGCAATGGAAGATTTTGATAAGATAAAGGGAAACCCGAATTTCTCAATTATTGGGCATATGGTAAACGAATCGGAAGGTATTCATTTAATTACACGTGCCGATACTAAAATCGAGCTTCGTGCGAGAGGTTGGAATGCTTTGAGCGAAGAATAAATCGCCCAAAGCAATTTAATCTAAGCATTTTCTTCCTGCATCATTTTTAAAACTGTTTCACTGTAGTAGATTTCTCCGGTAATTACTTTTCCGAAAGCGATAAGTAATTCTTCAAAGGTTAGGTCGTTTTTTACTACCAATCCGTTGGGTTGTATAGTATCAGCAAAATACTTGAATTTTAGTTTTTCATTGTGCATTGTTAATAATACAATCTTGCAGTTTGGCATTTTTTCTCTTAATAATAGCGCGAGGTCAATACCGGATTCAATGTTTTTTTCTGGATAATTTGGAATACTTATGTCTAAGAAAGCGACATCAAACTCAAATGTGCTGGTAACGATGGCTTCATATCCCGCTTTTGCAGAATCGGCATCTGTGTTAATAATGTCATACTCATCGGGCTTGAACCGCTCCAGAGTATTTTTGTATGCCTGCAGAATAAACGGATGATCGTCTACCATTAGCAACTGAATTTTTTTTTTCATTTTGGGTTTAGGTTATGTTTGTATTGGGGTTTGGGGTAACTCAAATTTTAATAACGTTCCTTTTCCAGGTTCTGTTTCGATATGCATTTCACCACCGGAATTAATAATTCTCGAATTCATGTTCAGTAATCCGATGCCTTTTTTCTTACGTTGAAAAATAAATCCAACGCCATCATCCTGAATACTTAAAGCTGTTTTATTATCCGTTTGCAGAAATTTTACCGCTACATTTTTAGCATTCGCATATTTGTTAATGTTTTGAAATGCTTCCTGCAAGATACGATAAAAATTAATTTTCGCCATGTTATCGATTGCATTCCATTCAATTTTTGGATCAATGCTGAATGTTATTTGGGCTTTACAAACTTTTTTCTGAGTTTCCAGAAAATTAGTAACCATTAGAACAAAGTTGTTAAAAACTGCTGTTTTTTCAGAACTCAAGTCATGGGAAATCTCACGTATTTCCTGTTCTAAAGTTTTCAGTTCATCGATATAGCTTCCTCTTTCAGAAATGGCTAAATCGTCTTTTTTGCTATTTAAGACACCAAGATTCATGCGGGTTCCAAAGAGCTTTCCTAAAATTCCATCGTGTAATTCCTGCGCAATACGTTTCTTTTCAGACTGTCGGACTTCCTCGATTTTATTATTTTGATTTAACATCAACTGATAAATTTCCTCGTTGGCTTTTTGCTGTTCCTGAACAAGCATTAACTCACGGTTTTTAGCAGCCTGAAAACGAATCACGAATATAAAAACTCCGATTAATATAATTCCTAGTCCAATATAGATAAGTGTTTTCCGTTGTTCAACAAGTTTGTCTTTTTCGAGAGTAAGTTCTTCGGTTTCGAATTCTATACGGGCGAATTTGTTGCGGGCTTTGTTGTCTATAATTTGTAAACTATCGCTAAGTGAGTAATAGATTTCAGAATAGCTGAGAGCTTTTATTGGATTTACCCTTGATAACAGTTTTAATGTTTCAAGAGCTTGTGTTTTTTCACCATTAGATTGTGCTAAGTCGTAAGCTTCTAAAGCATATTTTCGCGCTTTTGTTGAATCTTTTTTAGAAAGATAATACTCACCTAGATGTATTTTATTAATGATAATTCCAGAAACAATCTTGAGACTATCTCTAATTTTAAGAGATTCGAAAAATAAATTTGGGAGTTTGGAAAAGTCACCTTTTTTAAAATTCGAATATGCTAAATTATCTTTTAACATTGCATAAATTATTGGTCTGTCAAAAAATAAATTTTTTTGAGAGAGAGCTTTAGTGTAAACTCTGATTGCTAAATCATCATTATTCTGTTTTCTATATAAAATTCCTAAATTATTCAAAGTAGTTGCGGTAGACTGATATTCAGATGGTACTTTGACGGCAATCTTTAAAGCTTCCTGGTAATATTTCTCCGACAAATTATACTCGGTTAATTCACCATAAATTATTCCCAGCAAATTATACGCTTGATAACGAATTTCTTCACTTTCTGAAATTCCTCTTAGATGTTGCAAAACTAAAAAAACTGTCTTTTCGCAACCAATCAGATCATTCGCATTGTGTTGAAAAATTGCTTTGTTTAAAAGAGTTTTGGCTAGTTTATATTTATCGTTTAACCTAATGTATATTTTTTCTGATTTAGAATTATATTTATAGGCGCTATCTATCTCAAATTGAGCTGAAAAATAATCAGCCAAATAATCATATCCTTTTGAAAGGCTGATAGAATCATTTGTATTAATAGCTTTCTTTATAACGGCTTGCGTTACAAATTTGTATTCGTTTAAGGCATTAATGTTATAGAATCGATTAGCAACTTTGAAGTAATTTACTCGGTTTAAAGAATCGTTTTTTTGAAGAGAAATTATTTTTAACGCTTTTTTGTTGTATTGAAGTTTCAAATTAACATCTAAAGAATCAGTGTTAGCTAAATCCAATAATACTTCTAAGCTATCCTTAGGAGTGCTTGGTTTTATTATTTCTGAACTTTTGGAACAAGATATCAAAAACATTAAAAAAAAAAGAAATAGGCTTTTACTCAAAATCGTGTTTGATAAAAGTCAAATATATAAAAATAAAAAAGGGTTGCCAATTTGACAACCCTTTTTTACATTATATTTTATTTTTTAGTCTTTTTTCTTAATCCCACCAGTATTACCTGTTTGGCCATCGCCACTTTTCAACTCAGCAATCAAACTTCCATTTCCATTATTCTTTTTCACTTCACTTCCGTTATAAGATGTTAAACCAATTAATGCTACAACTATAACTGCTACGATTGCGATTGCTTTTTTCATGATATTTTCGATTTAGGGGTATTTATTTTTTTAATTTTTTTTAAATGATTTTCTCATTTTGATGGTGTAAAATTAAAACAGGAATATAATATAATCTATTGATTTAAAGCCTAAATTGTAGATGCAATGCGTATGTTAGTAGATGCAATGAATTTGAGGGTTTGTGTTTTAGACAATTCCCTCTTTCATGGATTTATAGAATGGATTTACATTGCAACGTTAGAAAACTGAAAAATTGATCTTTGTTTTAAACTAACGGCAAGCGGAATTTCAATTGTGTGCCATTTCCGGGTTGTGTTTCGATTTCCATTGATCCGCGCAAACTCGTAATTCTTGAGTTCATATTAATAAGACCAATGCCTTTCTTTTTTTTAGTGTAAACAAATCCGGCACCATCGTCATGAATGCTAAGTTGTATTTCTTCGTCAGCCTTTTTAAATTGTACAGAAACGTTTTTTGCATTTGCATATTTATTGATATTCTGAAATGCTTCCTGAAGAATTCGATATAAATTAATTTTTGCAAGGTTATCCACTGAATTCCATTCGATTAAAGGATCAACCGAAAAAGTTACTGCGGCTTTGCAAATTGTTTTCTGAGTTTCGATAAAACTAGTTACCATAATCACAAAATTATTAAATACGGCAGTTTTTTCGGAGCTTAAGTCATGGGATATTTCACGAATTTCCTGTTCTAATGTTTGTAATTCGTCAATAAAAATCACCCGGTCATTATTTGCATTTTCATCGTTTCTATTGTTGAGAACGCCAAGATTCATACGGGTTCCGAATAGCTTCCCTAAAATTCCATCATGTAATTCCTGAGCAATGCGTTTTTTTTCTAGCTGACGTACTTCCTCAATTTTATTCTGCTGGTTTAGCATTAATTGATAAATTTCTTCATTAGCTTTTTGTTGTTCCTGTACAAATAAAAGTTCACGGTTTTTTGCAGCCTGAAAACGTATCACGAACACCAAGACCGCCACTAAAATAATTGCAAGCCCGATATAGATTAGAGTTTTGCGTTGTTCTACGAGTTTGTCTTTTTCTAGGGTAAGTTCTTCGGTTTCATATTCGATGCGAGCGAATTTATTCGTGTTTTTACGCTCAGCCAATTGTAGGCTGTCACTTATCGAAAGATATTCATCCGTGTAAAGTTTTAAATTTAAATTGTCGACACTAGCAAGTTGTTTTAAACTATTCATTTGATCTCTTGCTAAATTGTTTGATTTTGCTAGATTATATGCATCTTGCGCAAATTTAATTGACAATCCCAGATTCTTTTTTAACGCATAATATTCAGATAAATGTAATTTGTTGATAATTATACCCGGAGTAATATTGAGATTTTCCCTGATTTGAAGTGCATCGTTAAAATCTTTAGGAAGATTAACAAAGTTTTGCAAATTCAGATTTGAATATGCGATATTGTCCTTTAACATTGCATAAAGAATGACTTTTTTTTCCTTTAAAGTTTTGTCTTTGTAAGCTTTTAAAAAATATTCTAATGCCGTTTCATGATCGTTAGAATTTTGATAGACAACACCTATATTATTTAAAGTTACAGCTACATAATTATCATTTTTAAGAAGTATATTAGTTTCTGCAAATTTTAAGGCACGTTGATGATATTCAATCGATTTTTTAAAATCATTTAAATCATTATAAATAACCCCAAGTATATTATATGCTTCATAATTTAATTCATCATTTTTCAAATTACGTAAATATTTTAAAGCATTTATTGCCGACTGTTCACTTCCTATAAAGTCACTATTATTGTGTTGGATTATAGCTTTATTAAGATGTATTTCTGGTAATATTGACAGATTGCCCGTGGCTTTATATATTTTTTCTGCTTCAAAATATGATTTGTATGAACTATCAGGTTGTGAAGTTTTATTGTAAAAATCGGCTAAATAGATATAAGATTTAGCAATGTTTACACTATCTCGATTATTAGTAGAGATTGCTAAAATTTTGCGTGATATTTTACCGTAATTGTCAACATCATTGATGTTGAAATATCTGTTGGCAAGTTTAAAATAATTCGATCGATTTAATGAATCATTATCTCTTGAAAAAACAATTTCCTTTATTTTTTCTATATAAATTCTACGCTCATCTAGTGAAATTGAATCTGAGTTCGATAGGTCTAGATACTTTTTGAGTTTTGAATCGGGCGCTACTTTTTTAGATTCCTTTACACAGCCGAATAGCAGTATGTAGAATGCAATGAATATAATCTTTTTTAACATTAACTGTTTTATTTCAAAAAAATAAAAGTAGTCAAAAAAAAAGAGCTACTATTAATGGCAGCTCTTTTTGTAAATATTTTAAATAGAATGATTAATCTTTTTTCTTGTCGCCTGCCTTTGGATCTGTAAGTTGATTTCCTCCACTTTTCAATTCAGCAATTAAAGTTTTCCGCTCGTTATTTTTCTTCATTTCACTCCCATTATAAGAAGTCAAACCAACTAATGCTATTACAACTATTGCTACGATTGCGATTACTTTTTTCATGATATTTTTTCGATTTAGGGGATTTGTTTTATGTCAGATTTGTTTCAATTTGACGATACAAAACTAAGTTTGAAATGTTGAAATGAAAAGCAATTACACCACTGAATTGTGAATACGTAACGTACGATAGTAGATGACTGCCGTTGGCGAGTACGTGGTTTGAAAAATTTCAAATTTTAACAAAAATATGCAGAAAAACCGTAATTGAAATTTAATTTAAATCATCCAGATTTAGAAAAATTTTCTTCAATTCCTTGTTTTCGTTTGTCGTGATGAGGTTAATAAGCATGTCAACGTTCTTTTTATACGACTTTGAAAATGGCAGTTGAATCTTGCTATTTTTAATGTAGCATACGCTATTGCCCAAATGGATTCTCGAAATATAATTCATATTTACGATGTAACTGTTGTGAATACGAACGAATTCATGAGGGAGTGTATTCTCAAAATGCTTCATTGTTTTAAAAGCCGTGATCATATCGCCATTATTCATGAAAATATCAGTAGAATTGTTGTCAGCTTTCGCATAAACAATATCTTCGGTATCAATAAAGCGATAATCTCCATAGGATTTGATGCAAATTGTTGTAGAAACCTCTTCGATATTTCGCTCAAATTTGATTATGGTTTTTCGAAGATCGTGAATGCTCAACGGCTTGGTCAGATAATCAAACACTTCATGCTTCAGAGCGTCGTAGGCAAATTCACGACTCTTAGTAACGACTACGATTTTCGGAAGAACTTTCATAAACCGGAACAATTCGTTAATCAAAGCAAGTGATAAATTACTTTTTTTATTTTTCGGGTTTATTTCCAGGAGGACCAATTGTGGCTTATGCTGCAATACGAGATTTATGCCATCATCATAATTATTGGCAATTCCCATGAGGAAATAATTCGAAAACTCGTCAAATAGCGACTGGGTTTTCGAAATACTTGCCTTGTCGTCGTCAATAATGATGTAAGGATATTTCATCGTAATTTAAAAGTAAGCGTATTTTGTTGCAAAAAAGCAACTTATAAATTGATTTACTAAAAAGTTATCAAACTTTTTTAGATTTTGAGTCCAGAATGAGTATTAATTTCGTCCTTTTTCACCATTATATAGCGTTGGCAAGGTGTCGCTCTGCCAAAATTCTTTGGTGTCAACATCCATAATTGTAAGCGGTCCTTTAAAAGCCGCCCCGGTATCAACATTCCAAACACATGCTTTATTTACCGGAATTGTCGAATTGATGCGTGTTACAGGCGTATGCCCAATAAAAATTTCTTTATATAAAGTAAATCGTTTTGGATACAAGACATCATTTTTTTTAATTTTTTCATTTAGTGAAAGAGCAGTTTCCCACAGTGTTCTTTCCCAATAAAACATTTTGGGAAAATACTCGAATTCGACGCCATTTAAATTGGTAAATCCGGCGTGTACAAACAAGCGGTTTTGATCATCTAAATAATAATTATTTAATAATTTCAGAAATTCCACATGCTCAATTATTGTATCTTTTCCAACTGTTTTATATGCATTTACGGTTGCTTCGCCGCCATGATTGAACCATAGTAAATTATCTTTTTTATCTGCCAGCCAGTCTAATAACAATGCATCGTGATTGCCTCGAATAAAAACGCACTGATGCGATTGCTTCAGATTTATAAGAAAATCAAGCACTTGTGGCGACTCGCTCCATCCGTCAACATAATCGCCAAGAAAAATAAGTTTATCAGAAGTCGTTACATTAGCGCGCTCGAGCACTTGAATTAAAGCTCTTAAACCACCGTGAATGTCTCCAAATACAAAAGTTCTCATCTAAAAGTATGTTCAGCAAAAATAGTGTAAACTTTTAACTTATGTTACGGGAAAACCGTAATTCAATTGCAGAAAAGACTATTATTTTTACATGAGCTATAGTAATATTTGTTTATTTTTGAGATTAATTACACTATATTTTGAAGATACAATACTATTTATTATTACTGATTTTCTGCTGCTTATGCTCGTGCAAGAAAAGCAAGGACGTTTCATTGCCATCCCGGCAGGACGACAGTTTGAACTTGTATTTTGAAAAGGCTAATAATGATTCATTGCCTTTTAAAGTGCGATATGATTATGCTAAAAAAGCGGAGAATATTGTTGTGTCAAGGCCTAATGATTCGATGAATAGGGTTAATATGTTTAAGGTGGCGAATAGGTATTGGAATATGGATGATTTTAAAAGCTATAAAATTCTCTCAGAATTAGTTATGGAAAAGTCAAAAGATGTGAATGATAGTGTCAGTATTGGGAAAGCTTGTATTTACATGAGAGATTATTATCACAAATTAAATATGTTTGATAGTTGTTATCAATATATAAATGATGCGTATAAAATTTATAAAGGTAAAACGGATAAGTTAAAAATTTCAAAAATTTTATTGACTAAAGCCCTGTATCAATATCAAGTGAATGACCTTTTAGGAGCCGAAAAAACTACTTTTGAACTTTTAAATTATTTAAAATTCATTAATGATGTAGAATTAAAGTATGAGGCTTTTAATCTCTTAGGAATCGCATATGCTGAATTACAAGAGTTTGATTTATCAGAAAAAAATTACGAGTTGGCTATTAAAATCGTAGAGACTAACCAAATGCCTACTGAGTTTCAATTGAAATCCACAACATTAAATAATTTAGGAATATTGTATTCTCATAAAAACAAACATCATACAGCGATAAAACTTTATCAAAAGGCTCTTAGTGAAATGAATTTAAAGTATGATCAACCTTTGTTGTATGCTATGTTAAAAGATAATTTAGCATACTCAAAATTTAAGACCGGTAGTGCTATAGGTTTAGAATGTTTATTTTTTGAATCATTGAAAATACGAGATAGTTTAAATAATGTTTCAGGTATAATCATTAACAAAATTCACCTTTCGGAATATTTTGCTTTTAAAAGAGACCAAATAAAATCCTTTAAATTTGCTGAAGAAGCGAATAATTTAGCAGTACAGAAAAAACAAAAAAAACACCAGCTATTAACATTAGAACAACTCGTAAATGTTGATCCTAAAAACGCACTTAAATATACAACCCAATACATTAAGATTCGTGACAGCCTTGAAATAGCCGAACGAAAAACCCGCAACAAATTCGCCCGCATAGAATACGAAACAGAAGAGCTTACCCTCGAAAAAGATAACCTCATAAGCCAACGAAAAACAATCCTATATATCTCAAGTTGTATATTCTTTATTTTAGTATTGATTTTATTTTTCTGGTATCAAAAAACCAAAAACCGCGAGCTTGTATTTATTAAAGCACAGAATCAAGCTAATGAAGAAATCTATACTCTAATACTCGATCAGCATCAAAAAATAGAAGAAGGGAAACAATACGAAAAGGCGCGTATCGCAAAAGAACTTCATGATGGAATAATGGGCAGACTTTCAAGCATCCGCCTGAATCTGTTTGTGCTTGAAAAGAAAACCGATGAATCGACAATTGCTAAATGTATTGAGCATGTCCATGAAATTCAGGAAGTTGAAAAAGAAATTAAATCGATCGCCTATGATCTGGGAAATAACCTGTTTTCAGAAAATATAAGTTTTGAAACAATGGTTAAGAAACTTTTCACGGCAATCGAAAATCATTCTGACATTGATTTTACTCTTTTTATCGACCCTAAACTCGATTGGGAAATGGTAAACAGTACATTTAAAATACAGATTTACAGGATACTTCAGGAAGCACTTCAGAATATTGATAAATATGCCCAGGCGAAGACTGTTTTGGTAAGCATAAAGAAACTGGATGATACAATTGAGATTGGAATTACTGACGATGGTGTCGGTTTTCAAAAAAAGAAAGTCAAAAAAGGCTTCGGACTTAAAAACATGAAAGCCCGCGCAAAAGAAATAGGCGGAAAAGTTGTAGTCAAATCCGAAAAAGGAAAAGGAACGTCAATTCTACTAATTGTACCATCTAAAATATAATCTAACAGAAACATATGGAATCCAAAACGGTAAAAATATTAATTGTTGACGACCATCCTTCACAAATTGAAGGGTATAAAATAATTCTTTCATACAATCACGGTGGCCATATTGTAAAAACTACCGAGGCTTATAATTGTAAATCGGCCTATGAAATAATCGTTTCAGCTACAGAATCAGATTTTGATATTATATTTTTAGACAGGAGCCTTCCCGGTTTCCCGGAAAAAAAATTACTCAATGGAGAGGATTTAGGAATGTTAGTAAAAAGATTTCTCCCAAACACAAAGATTGTTATGCTCACATCGCATTCCGAAACATTCCTGCTCTATAATATAATAAAGAAAATTGAACCGGCCGGACTAATGGTAAAAAGCGACTTCTCGGCCGAAGAACTGCTTATTGCTTTTGAGAAAATCTTGAGCGGTGAAACCTATTATAGCGAATCAGTTGCAACGAGTATTAAAGAATTACTGTCGCGTGAAAATTATCTCGACGCAATAAATCGACATATTATAATATTGCTCTCTCAAGGCGTCAAAACCAAGAGTATTCCCGAGCATTTGAATCTTTCACAAAGTTCAGTCGAAAAACGGAAAGCCCAAATTAAAGATTATTTATGCATAGAAAAAGGAACGGACGAGGATATAGTCAGGGAAGCGAAAAGACTTGGGTTTATTTGACGAGTATAGTGATTTATATTTTTTTAATCACATAAGTAACAATTCCCCAAACTAAAAACTGATTTTCTTCAGTAACAACAATAGGCTGATAGGCTTTGTTTTCAGGCATTAGCCATAATTTATCGTTTTCAGCTTTTATTCGTTTAACCGTAAATTCGCCATCAATAAAGCAAATTGCAACTTTGTTGTTTTCAGGTTCAAGGCTTCGGTCTACGACTAAAACATCTTGGTTGTTAATTCCGGCATCGATCATCGAATTTCCCTCAACTTTAATGAAAAAAGTAGCCAACGGATTTTCAGCTAAAGTCTTATTTAAATCAATATTATTTTCCATGAAATCCATTGCTGGTGAAGGAAATCCAGCAGAAACACCCTGATTAAAAAACGGAATCGTAATCTTGCTTTCAAAATCCGGGTTGAAAAAGGTCAGCTTTGATTTTTTATTTTCTAATGGCATCTCACAGTCAGTATTTCGTCAAAACGTGTTGTGTATTTTGGGGATAACATCGTCTGTCGCATGTTCCAGGTTTTTGTGCCTTGTGATGCGAGCTTTATTTTCCGATCTCCCATTTTTTGGTTAATGCCATCAATAACTTCCATAAGCGCGAGATGTTTCGGGTTTTCTTCTTCAAACAAATTGAACTGCTTTTGATCTTGTGGAATTAATTGCGTTACAATAACGCCCGCTTTTTGAAATCGTAAACCCTGATTTTCAGCATATAATTTTTCCAGTATTTTTATCGCAGTGTTACTGATCGTAATCCCGGAGTTTGTAGCAAACGGCAAAGTAACGGAATGTGTGTAGGATGTTCTCGAATGCCTAGTTTGGCTTTCCATAGTTCCCAGCATAACAATGATTGTATGGCAACATGCTCTTTGGTTCCTTAGTTTTTCGCCGCAAACTATAGCAAACGTAGTAACGCGTTCACGCAATGAATCGAAATCGGTTAATTTTTTAGGGAAACTTCGAGTGATGGCGATACTTTTTTTATCGGCTTGTTCTTCTAGTTCTATAACAGATTTCCCTTCCAATTCACTTTTTAAACGAAGACCAATAACACCCATCCGGCTCTTGATCCATAGATCATGTTGAGGTTGGATAAAATCAAAGGCTGTATGGATTTGCTGTTCTTTCATTTTATCTTTCATACGGTAACCAATTCCCCAAACGTCCTGAATCTTTGTCCATTTCAAAGCTTTGATGCGTTTTTCATCACTGTCAATTGTATAAACACCGTTGGTTTGTCGCGGAAATTTACGCGCAATTTTATTGGCAACTTTAGATAAAGCTTTTGTTGGCGCAATACCCACGCAAACCGGAATACCAACCCATTTCCTGATTCGGTTTTTCATCTGGTTTCCGTATTCGTTCAAATCTGGAATGTTCACACCGTCAAAATCCATAAAAGCTTCGTCAATACTGTATACTTCGATATTTGGTGTAAACTGCCTTAGAATTTGCATTACACGTTCGCTCAGATCGCCGTATAAAGCATAATTTGAAGAAAAAACCGTAATGCCTTTTTGCTTTAATTCATCGCGGACTTTAAACTCAGGCGCGCCCATTGCAATTCCGAGTGCTTTGGCTTCATCGCTCCTTGAAATAATACAGCCGTCATTGTTAGAAAGCACTACAATAGGTTTACCCACGAGATCCGGCCTAAAAAGCCGCTCGCACGAAGCATAAAAATTATTGCAGTCGACCAAAGCATACATCTTGTAAAATTAGAGAATATGTGTTCAGGCAATTCAGAACAAAAGTTAATTTTCCGCTGCTGTTGATAAGTTGTTTTTAGAAGCAATTTCCGGCTGTCCGCTATATCTTTTCATTTTTAAAGAAAAAATAAAAAGGATATTCGCTTCCATCCGGGCTAGGCTAATGTAGAATAATGATTGTTTTTAAGTATTTAATTACTGTTATTCGATAACTTTTATATATTTGTCAAAACTAAAAACCTATAACATGAGAAAACTATCTATTTTGAAAACGCTTATTGATTTAGCGTTCTTTTTTTCGGCGATTACTGTTCTAAGTATCATAATCTTTATTCCAATGATGATTTTGGGTTATGCGGATGATTTTCCAATTAGAATGAATGGTGTGGAGATTGCTGCCTATGATTTGCCCACAAAGCTGATTTTAGTCTGTGCAGGTATTGGCGGATTGTTTTTCTTTTACAGCCTTTATTTATTTAGGAGTACAATTTCGTTTTTTACCAAGAGAGATATTTTTAACGATACTGTCATTCATAATTTCAATAGGATCGGAAAATTTTTGGTAGCTTCTTCATTGATGATCAGTGTACCTTTTCTTTTTTATAGTGTATTTTATGGCAGCAAATTAAATGTTTCACTGGACGTGAGTTTCGGATCTCCGTTATTAGCCATAAGTCTTGGGCTGTTCTTTATGGTATTGAGTGAAGTATTTAAAATTGCAAAGAATCTGAAAGAAGAAAATGATTTAACTTTATAAGTATGCCAATAATCATTAACGTTGACGTAATGCTCGCCAAAAGAAAAATGCGTTCGAATGAACTTGCCGAAAAAATCGGAATGACAACCGCTAATTTCTCGATTTTAAAAACCGGGAAAGCGAAAGCGATTCGGTTTTCGACGCTAGAAGCGATTTGTGAAATACTGGATTGCCAGCCGGGAGATATTCTGGAATTTGCGAAAGATGTTTGAAGTCGGTACGTTTTTAGCCCGGATGGAAGCGGTATCCTTTTTATTTTTTCTTTAAAAATGAAAAGATATAGCGGACAGCCGGAACAGCTTCAAATAAAAAAAGCCCGACAATTACGTCAGGCTTTTATTGTTGTTCAAATTGTCTCAGTCGGCCAAAACAATTATTTTATTGTCTTTCATTTCAATCGTTCCCGAAGTGATGGCAAGTGTATAGGTTTGCTCGTTCACTTTCGTAAATTGATGCGCGGCTTCTTTAGTGAAAGAAAAAGAGTTCGCAACAATCTTAACGTCACCGGCTTTCAGAATAGAAACGATAGGCGCGTGGTGATTCAATATCTGAAATGAACCGTCAACACCAGGTAAAGTCACCGAAGTTACTTCGCCTTTGAATAATGTTGCTTCGGGTGATACTATTTCTAAAATCATGTTTTTAAATTATTTTAAATTTTAAATTTTAGATTTTAAATTAATTTATAATTCAAAATTCAAAATTTAGAATAGTGATTTACGCTTCTGCTAACATTTTTTGTCCGGCTTCAATCGCATCTTCAATAGTTCCTTTCAAGTTGAAAGCTGCTTCAGGAAGATGATCCAATTCACCATCGATAATCATGTTGAAACCTTTGATGGTATCTTTAATGTCAACCAAAACTCCAGGAATTCCTGTAAATTGCTCAGCAACGTGGAACGGCTGAGAAAGGAAACGTTGTACACGACGTGCTCTTGAAACAGAAAGCTTATCTTCTTCAGAAAGTTCCTCCATACCAAGAATCGCAATGATATCCTGTAGTTGCTTGTATTTTTGTAGAATTTCTTTTACTCTTTGTGCGCAATCGTAGTGCTCGTCACCAAGGATATGCGGCGTAAGGATTCTTGATGTAGAATCCAGTGGATCTACCGCTGGATAAATACCTAACTCAGCAATCTTACGAGACAATACAGTTGTTGCATCAAGGTGGGCAAATGTTGTTGCCGGAGCCGGATCTGTTAAGTCATCCGCAGGAACGTAAACCGCTTGTACAGATGTAATAGATCCCTTGTTTGTTGAGGTAATACGCTCTTGCATCGCACCCATTTCAGTTGCCAATGTTGGTTGGTAACCTACCGCAGATGGCATACGTCCAAGAAGTGCTGATACTTCAGAACCTGCTTGTGTAAAACGGAAGATGTTGTCAACGAAGAAAAGAACGTCTTTTCCTTGATCTGAACCAGCTCCGTCACGGAAATATTCAGCGATAGAAAGTCCAGAAAGCGCAACACGTGCACGTGCTCCCGGTGGCTCATTCATTTGACCAAATACGAAAGTCGCTTTAGAATCACGCATTCCCATTTTGTCAACTTTGGAAAGATCCCAGCCTCCATTTTCCATAGAGTGCATGAATTCTTCACCATATTTTATAATTCCTGACTCAAGCATCTCACGAAGCAAGTCATTTCCTTCACGTGTTCTTTCTCCAACTCCTGCGAATACAGAAAGACCACCGTGACCTTTTGCGATATTGTTGATCAACTCCTGGATCAATACGGTTTTACCAACACCGGCACCACCAAACAATCCAATTTTACCACCTTTTGCATAAGGCTCGATCAAATCGATTACTTTGATACCTGTGAATAAAACTTCTGATGAAGTTGCCAGATCTTCGAATTTTGGAGCTTGTCTGTGAATAGACATTCCGTTTTCACCTGTTTTAGGTAATTCTCCCAAACCATCGATTGCATCTCCGATAACGTTAAACAAACGGCCGTAAACATCTGGTCCGATTGGCATTTGGATAGGGTTTCCTGTTCCAACTACTTCGTAACCTCTGCTCAATCCGTCAGTAGAATCCATAGAGATAGTACGAACTGTATTTTCACCAATGTGAGATTGTACTTCAAGGACTAAAAGAGTACCGTCTTTTTTAGTGATTTCTAATGAATCGTAGATTTTTGGAAGTTCAACATCGCCGCTGAACACTACGTCTACTACCGGGCCAATGATTTGCGCAACTTTTCCTATTACTTTTGACATTGCTTATGTATTTATTAAATAGCTATTTAGGTTTGAGAATCAACAAGTGAAAAACACCTCTTTTTTCCGAGTGCAAAGATAATTTTTTAAAATATAAAATCAATAGTATTCGGGTATTTTTTTATTTTAAAATTGTGATTTTGTAGTGAGGTCTTTCAAAAGATAAAGAATTCTTCATTATTTCAAACAAAAAAGGCCATCGTCATTTAAGATGATGGCCTTTTTTATACTATTTATAATCTTATAAACCTGCCGGATAACTGATTCCGTATTCCTGTGGTTTAAACATTCTGAATGTTGAGCCATAGGTTAGGTTAATAGCTTTCAAGAATTCATTTGCAACAACAGCATTTGCTCTTGGCGTTAAATGTATTCCATCTAAGCTAAATGTCCCGCCTTGAACTAAAGCTCCGGTCATGTTAAAATTGTCAAATCTTAATCCTGTTGTTCCAAGTTGCTTAAGAACTGCATTTGCATCAACATAAGCAAGCCCTTTGCTTTCAGCAGCAGCTTTTATGATTCCGTTGAATAAATTGACTGCTGTAGTTATTTGTGCTTGTTCTGATGGTAATAAAACCCATTTATCTTGTAATGGATACGTTACACCGTTTACCGACAATTGACCTGCTGTAGCTGCCGGAACTCCCTGAGCAACTAATGAGGCGTAATATTGGGTGTTTACTGTAGCAATAATGGATGATGCAGGTAATACGAATAAGTCAGCTTTTGTTGCTTGTCTTGACTGTCCGAATTGATTCGCTAAAAGACCAGCAGTTGGAGCAGGAACTCCGCCAGCAATTAATACCTGAGTTAATTGTGGTGTAATATTAGTCAACGATTCATCATGAATAACTAAAGGACTGTTTGCAGTTGCCGAAAAAACGATTGAACGTTCCGGAACTCCAAGGAAAGTAAATGCCTGATTCAACTGTGCGAATGTTGCATTTAATGTCGGAATCTGAGGACCAAATGCAGGATTTGCAGGATTCAAAGGATTAAATGGAACTGTTTTAAAGTGCGCAATAGTTGAAACGTCAGGAATGTTTCCAACAACACCTTTTGCCCCATTTGAAGTCAATGTGTTTACTAACATATTATATGCTCCAGTAAAAGTTGCTTCGTCAGTAATTGGATTTGTTCCATCTCCACCTGAAGTAGCAAAACCAAGAACGTCGTTATTTCCAATCCATAATGAAAAAAATGTTGGACTTTGAGCCATCGCGTCAGCTAATACCGAATTCGCAGCATTTGATCTGAAACGAACGAAGTAAGGATTTGCAGTTCCGTTTAAAACACCTGCAACATTTCCATAATTTGGAGCAAGTAAATGGAAGCTTTTTGCACCCGGAACTCCTAAATTATTAAAAGGGCCGGTCAAAGGAACTCCAATTTCTGTTGTTGGAACGCCGCCAGGAAGTGGAACAGGGCCAACGCCGTTAAAAACTAATCGTGGACCTTGAATTACATTTCCTCCTAAAAGCAATCCACCAACATTATCATTTGTAAATGGAGTTTTAAATTCTCCGCCTCCAACTAATGAAAATTGGGATGCCAATAAATTCGGGTAAGCATTCGCCTGACCGGCTTTGAATAGAGCACCATCGCTGAAACCAGCAGTTAGTGAATTTCCAAGAGCGACATATTTAGAAAAATCTGCAGAGCCGGCCGTTACCGGAACATCTTCTTCGCTTGAAGCAGAATCATCTGAACTACAGGCCGCAATGCTTAACGAAAGTAAAAGCAGCCATTTGAAATTTTTTATCATGATTATATTTTTTATAGTTGTCTGAAATAATTAAGGATTGATTGACCAAGAAGCAAATACCTGCTGTCCAATTGCACCAGCTCCAATTACCTGAATGTAGTCCTTACCAAATAAATTAGCGGCTCCTATTTTGAAAACTGATTTCATTGATGGAACAGAATAATTGATTTGCGCGTCAAGAACAGTGTTTTCTGGTACAATTCCATCTGCGAATGAAGATTGCCATAAGTAGGCGTCATTCCATCTTACATTTATATTGAATCCAAAATTTGTAAATAATTTAGTATTTCCAAGTGATGCTTTTACTCTGTGTTTAGGAGTGTTGAAACCTGCAACGAAAGATGGATCTTTTGCTTGGTCAAAATCAAATTGAGCATGGTTGTAATTTACTCCCAATTCGAAATCCCTGTAAACCTTTTTCGATAATCCAATTCCAAATCCAAGTGAATTTACTGTCTCAGTTGTATTTGTGTAAACCTGGAAAACTCTTCTATCACCATTTGCCAATGCCTGAAGGGACAATAAGTCTGTTTGGCTTGGTGCCGTGAAATCTGTTCCAACAGTTCCGTAGTAAGGCCTGATTACTCTTGAAGTACTCATGAAATCATCATAAATATTGTAATAAGCATTTACGTCAACAGAAAAACCGTCAATTACTGATTTATAACCAACCTCAAAAGCTTTTACTTGTTCTGGCTTAACTAAAGCAACATTTGCAACTTCCAAATCTAATGGATTTTGGGTTACTCCGAATCTTGCAGCAGAAACGGCAGTATAAAGATTTTGGTTATAAGCATCGTTTCCTGTTAATCTTTCTGTTGTTTGACCATCGTTAAGGGCTACACCCGGAGCACTAACCGGCATAAATTCTACGTAACGATCTAAATTTTCTGGAGCAGATCCAATCAAAGCGAATGGTCCTAAATCCAATCCGATATACTGATCTTGTGTTGTTGGGTTTCTAAAACCTGTTTGAAAAGAAGCTCTGAAATTGTGATTTTTTAGTTCACCAGCAGAATATACAAAAGATATTCTCGGAGAAAACTGTCCATCAAAATTTTGTGATTTGTCATAACGAACAGAACCTGTAAATTTCAATCTGTCTTCCATGAATTTTTTCTGTACTTGCGTGTAAACTCCGTATTCTTCGTAACGTAATGGACCGTCGAAATCAGTAAAAATCGTTCCCATAGAATTCATTTCATATTGTCTCATTGATCCTCCTAACTGAATTTCAGCAAATGAGATCAAGTCTCTGAAGTTGTAGTTTGCATCACCATGATAAATTCTTGACTGATCAATAAATTTTGCTCCCTTAGTCAAATCCGGATTCGCAGTTACAACTTCTAAAGCATTTTTAAATTCAGGACTTCCCGGCATAAACCTAGATGGTGAAGTTGAAGGTGTAAGAATTCCGTTTAATTGTTGCGGAACGATATTGTAATCAGCGAAATTTCTTGCGATTCCAGCAGCTGTGTTTCCGTCTGCACCAAGAAAAATACTTGAATTTAAATAAGCAGTTGCGTAGTTTGTAAACCATTCTTGATCGGATTTCCATGCTCTGTTAACATTCCATGCTGCGAAACGCATGTCATAGGAATTTCCAGCATCTTCATCTGTCATGTAAGCTCTCACAAAAAAGTTTTTTCCTTTTACTTCTAGTTTTGTCTGATTCATGTAGAAATCTTTCAGGGAATACCTGTTAGCTCCCTGATAAATTGTATTTCCGAAACCTAATTTATGTTGTAGGATAATTTCGAAATCATTTGCCCAAGGCCTGATATGGAAAGAGAAATCAGCTTTTACGCTTTCGATTTTATTATCTGTAATATCTTGTTCGCGGTATCCTGTACGGCTTACTTGTCCAACATTTGAAATGAAAGTAGTAACCTCGTCACCATAAGTATTCAATCCGTCATAATTTGGATTGTCAGTATGGTTTATTCCTCCGGTCATGCTTCGTTGGTCATTAGCAATCCATTCTGTGGCTTTCATGAAATTGAAATTTGCTTTAGCGGCGAAATGTTTGCTGAATGCATGTGCTGCCCTGAAACCAAAATCATAATAATCATTTGTACCTGCGGCATCTTGCGTGGTTTTTCCAAACTTAAAATAAGTACTGATACCCTGATGAGTGAATGGATTTTTACTGTTCATAAACAACACACCGTTAAATGCGTTTGCACCATAAAGCGCAGAAGATGCGCCAGGTAAAAGCTCTACATTTGCAACATCCAACTCGGATAATCCGATAAGGTTCCCCAGAACGAAGTTTAATGCAGGCGAAGAGTTGTCCATTCCGTCAACCAATTGCATGAAACGCGTGTTTGCTACAGTTGCAAATCCTCTCGTATTGATAGATTTGAAGGATAAACTACTCGTGTTGAAATGTACTTCTTTAAGGTTTTCAAGTCCATCATAAAATGATGGTGAAGAAGTGTTTTTAATTTCCTGCAGACCCATTCTTTCAATTGTAACTGGCGATTCCAGTACTCTTTCAGGAGTTCTTGAAGCAGAAAGTACAACTTCATTAAGCTTGGTTTCTTCTTCTTGCAGTTTTGCTGAGATTTTTTGGTTAGCTGAAGTTACTTCAACTTTTTGAGTTGTAAATCCAACACTGGAAATCTCAAGGGAAAAAGGCGGTTTTTTTGAAGTATTCAGGATAAATTTCCCGTCAACATCGGTAACTGTCCCATTCGTTTCGCCAGCGATGGATACATTGGCTCCAGGAAGTGGCAGATTGTTATTGTCGGTAACGGTTCCTGAAATTGAATTCTGCGAGAAAGATATTCCGCAGAAAAACAATGACAAAATAAGTAGGTACACTTTCATTTTGGTTTATGTTTTTTGTTAGTTTATCTAGCCAATGTACAAATTATTTTAAATATTAGTAATAAATGCTCAATAAATTTTCAGTATTAATAAAATGCCGGAATATTATTGTTTATTCGGCATAGAGCTATTTTTTAAACTTTTATTAACGTTTTAATAGTAAGTCTGAAAAAAATACTATGCGCACATACAAAACCTCTAAAAAAATCCATTATAAATAAAAAAGCGCACCGTTTTTGGATGCGCTTTTTTAATAGTATTTCGAAAAAAAATTATTCGACAGTAACGGATTTTGCTAAATTTCTTGGCTGATCCACATTGCAACCACGCATTACCGCGATGTGATATGACAATAATTGTAATGGAATCGTCGTCAATAGCGGAGATAAAGCATCACTAGTATCCGGAATTTCAATTACATAATCTGCTAAGTCGCGAACCTGAGTATCACCTTTTGTTACAACTGCAATGATTTTTCCGCTTCGGGATTTAATTTCCTGAATGTTGCTCACTACTTTATCATAATGTCCTTGTTTAGGAGCAATGACAATGACTGGCATTTGTTCGTCAATTAACGCGATAGGACCATGTTTCATTTCGGCAGCCGGATAACCTTCTGCGTGAATATAAGAAATCTCCTTTAATTTAAGAGCTCCTTCCAATGCAACCGGGAAGTTATAACCGCGTCCAAGGTACAAGCAGTTTGGCGCATCTTTGAAAATAGCAGCAATTTCTTTGGCCTTATCATTTGTTGTTAATGCTTCGGCTACTTTTTCCGGGATAATTTCTAATTCTTGTAAATATCTGTGGAAATCTGAATTTGACAATGTTCCTTTAGCTTTAGCCAAACGAAGTGAAATAAGTGTCAAAATGGTAATTTGCGTAGTAAAAGCTTTTGTTGATGCAACTCCGATTTCAGGACCTGCATGTGTATAAGCTCCAGCGTGAGTTTCTCTTGAAATTGAGGATCCAACAACGTTACATACGCCAAAAACAAAAGCACCTTTTTCTTTCGCTAATTTTATGGCAGCTAAAGTATCGGCAGTTTCCCCAGATTGTGAAATTGCAATTACAACATCATTTGGGTTGATGATTGGATTTCTATAACGGAATTCAGAAGCATATTCTACTTCAACAGGAATTCTTGCAAATTCTTCAATAATATATTCTGCGACTAATCCGGCGTGCCAAGATGTTCCGCAAGCTACAATAAGGATTCTGTCTGCATTTAGGAATTTCTCCAAGTTGTCTTCAATTCCGGCCATTTGAATAATTCCCTGATTTGCCAAAAGTCGTCCTCTGTAAGTATCTTTAATTACGTTTGGCTGCTCATAAATTTCTTTAAGCATAAAGTGGTCGTAGCCGCCTTTTTCAATTTGCTCAAGATTCATTTGCAATTCCTGAACATAAGGATCAACCAAAGCATCATTCTTTATCTTTCTGATTCTTAAAGGCTTATGCATCCTGATGATTGCCATTTCTTCATCTTCAAGATAAATAGCATTCGATGTATATTCAATAAAAGGAGAAGCATCAGATGCAATGAAGAATTCATTTTCTCCAATTCCGATAGCCAAAGGGCTTCCAAGTCGGGCAGCAATTATTTCATCTGGTTTCTGTCTGTCGAAAACACAGATTGCATAAGCTCCAACAACTTGATTAAGAGCGATTTGAACTGCTTTCCCTAATTTTATTTTTTCTTTTTTCTGAACTTCTTCAATTAGATTTACCAATACTTCAGTATCGGTGTCCGATTTAAAAGTATAACCCCGTTTAATCAATTCTTTTTTAAGCGGCTCATAGTTTTCTATGATTCCGTTGTGAATAATTGCAAGATTTCCAGAATTGGATAAATGTGGGTGAGAGTTCACATCGTTAGGAACACCGTGTGTTGCCCAGCGCGTATGCCCCATACCAATTGTTCCGGATGTGGTTATTTCTTTTGATCGCTCTTCAAGATCCGAAACTTTACCTTTAGTTTTGGAAAGTTTCAAATCTTTTCCGTCAAAAAGCATTACTCCAGCGCTATCGTAGCCTCTATATTCTAGTCTTTTTAAACCTTTAATCACTATAGGAAACGCATCCCTGTGTCCAATATATCCGACAATTCCACACATAGTTTATTTATTTTAGTTAGTTGGTTTGGTATAAAAAATTTCAAGTCTTAATCTTTTGTCTTGTGGGACAGCAGGCGTACTTCCCCACAGAATTGTACCAAGAGGGTTTAATACAGAGGCAACTGGAATTCTGTCCAGTTTAAAGCCGTCTTCAAGGGTCACAGTCGTTTTTAGTCTATTATTTTTGATTTCGTTGATTCCTTCAGTCAATACAAGACCCAGTCGAACATTGGTTGAGTCTTTATTAATGAGATTATCAATATATTTGGTAATCCGAATTTTATATTTTTTGTATTTCGTACCGCCATTTTTTGTTTCTTCGGCTAAAATTCCACCAAAAGCGCCACGATTTTTTTTAGTATCTGAGATATTTATACTACCATCAATTGAATAGTCATATAACGGTCGCTTGTTGTTTAAATCGTAAAGGTAAATTCGTTGCGGCTCATAAATTTCATTAACATTATCGGTATCAACATAAAAAGTCAAATTAGCCTCATTAATTAGCCAGCCATTTTCACGAAGCGCATCAAGTTCATCCGGGACGCCGTTCGCTAATCCGGTTACCGGATCTCCGGTAAGGTCTTTTCCAAAAAGATTAATTATAGTCATAGCTCCTTGACCGCCTTTTAGATATAGTTTTTCATCGCCATTAGCTGTGTCAGGACCAGCAGAAGTGAGGGCATTCTGGTAATCAGTATTCAGATTTGATTCTTCCAGTAAACTAATTCTATGTCCTGTAAAATTCAAGGTTACAGATTTTTGAACACGTTCAACAGTAACTACACTATCTTTAGTAACTTCAATGTCTTCGGAGTAGCTTATAGTAATATTGCCTTTTGTAAAATCCATCATAGCCAAAGTTCCTTTTCCTTCAGGATCAGCGGCTGACTGTTCGGCTTTAAAATATATTCCTCTGAAATATTCTTTAAATCGAACATGATTGGACAACTTGTCCGCTGGAGCTTCAATGATTCTTTTTTTGAAATATTCTTTATTTAAGTTTAAACGCATTGCCGGTGCAGATCTAGTAATGACATCATCGTCTTCTTCATTTTCAGCCGGAGTCTTTAAAACCGTTTCTTTATTGCTGAAAACGAAGGAGTCATTTTGTGAGGCAATCGCAGAATTATTAAGTCTGTTACCATTAAAAACTGGCGTTCCTTCATCAGTTGCGCCTTTTCTGTAATTTTCAAAACGAGAATCGTCATTGTAGAATTTTAATTCGCTTTGGAAATTCACATCTTCAGAAGGATCAAGATCATTTACATAGTATCCGGATTCATAAACGCTTAGTTTTATCGGGGCACTACCAAAAATAGAGTCTAAGGTATAAGTCCCTTGACCAGTAGCAGAAGTTGCCGTTTTTTTACTAAAATAAGGGATGACAAGTCTAACACTATCAACGACGATGTTTTTACCAAAAACCGGACTTAGCGAAGAAAGTTGTACTTGTGTTACAAAATTCGCCTTGGTTTTTGAAAATGAATTGTTATGTAACAGCCCTAATGGATTTACATTTACTACAGCAGTATTTGGATTGGAAGGATCAGGGTTATACCAATAGTTTGTTTGCACCGGACCAGTTGCCTGTGTATATGCAACTACGGTACTTAGTGAATCTTTCTCAAAATCAAAGTGGTTTCCATCGATTAGATTACTACCGATGCTATTGAAATCTTTATCGCAGGAAGCAAAAACAAATGCGATTAAAGCAATTGAAAAGAGAGATTTGAAAACGAATTTTGTATTCATGTGTATTATTAAAATGTAAATTATTTATAGAACCTTTGTTTTGTAGAAGTTCGTGTAAACTTCTGCAAATTCATCTTTGGGGGTGAAAGGTAAAAAAGGTTTCCCCGATGATTCTATAAATTTTGTTAAACTTGGAGTAACGCCCTCTGACGCAATAATCACGGCGTCTGAATGGTTAATCGAAGCTTTTAAAATATTCTCGTAATTTGGGGTTTCAAGTTCTGAAATGGCTTCTGCCGGAATTCCATCAAACTTTACTTTATTGATCATTTCTGCATTCAGGTTTTCGTCAAATGACTGGCTGTATACCGATGTCACAATTTTTGTATCCGCAAACAAGGCCTCGTCTTTATAATAATGTTTCATATATATAGGAAGCATTGCCGCAAGCCATCCGTGAACGTGAATGATGTCTGGAACCCAATTCAGTTTTTTTACGGTTTCAACAACTCCTTTTGCAAAGAAAATTGCACGCTCGTCATTGTCCGGATACATAACTCCATCTTCATCAGCAAATGTGGCCTTGCGCTTAAAATATTCATCGTTATCGATAAAATATACCTGAATTCTTTCTTTTGGGATGGAAGCTACCTTGATAATCAGCGGCATGTCCAAATCATTTACGACCAAGTTCATTCCGGATAACCTTATAACTTCATGTAACTGATGTCTTCTTTCGTTTATATTGCCATATCGCGGCATGAAAATCCTGATTTGTCCGCCCTGATCATTGATCATTTTTGGAACATCATAAGACATTGAAGAAACTTCATTTTCTGCCAGATAAGGCACCACTTCAGATGATACGAATAATATCCTCTTTTCCTCCATATTGAACTGTACTTTGTTTATTGTAAATAAAAAACATGCAAAAGTACAAAATTTTATGGATTTACTGACTAATATCTTAAGTTTGCATCATATTTTAATTCTGTACACATGCTCATTTTCAATAAGCAAGTCGATTTGAAAGCTCATTTAAAATCAACTGCAACTGCAAAAACAACAATTGGGTTTGTTCCAACAATGGGCGCGCTGCATCAGGGACACTTGTCATTAATCAGCCAGTCGCTTAAAGAAAATGATATTACGATCATGAGTATTTTCGTAAATCCGACACAGTTTAACAATCCGGAAGATCTTGCAAAATACCCTAGAACACTTGACAATGACGTTGAAAAAATAAAATCCATAAGCGATAAAGTAATCGTTTATGCGCCGTCTGTCGATGATATTTATGAAGGTAAAACTGTTTCGAAACATTTTGATTTTGACGGATTGGAGCATCAGATGGAAGGCAAGCATCGCCCCGGACATTTTGACGGTGTCGGAACAATTGTCAGCCGGCTTTTTGAAATCATAAATCCTACCAATTCCTATTTTGGAGAGAAGGATTTCCAGCAGTTGCAGATCGTAAAAAAAATGGTCGAAAAATTGAAAATGCCGGTTAAGGTTATCGGAAGGCCTATTTTTCGTGAAGAAAACGGACTTGCAATGAGTTCACGAAACGAGCGTTTAACATCTTTGGAGAAAGAAAAAGCATCGATTATTTTTAGCATATTAAACCAGGCAAAAGTAAAATTTGGCACGAAAAGTGCAAAAGAGGTTACCGAATGGGTCGAAAAATCATTCGAAAAACAACCCGATTTCAAGCTCGAATATTTTGAAATTGCTGACGAAGCAACTTTAAAGCCTTGTTTACGAAAAAACAAAAATAAGAATTATCGCGCTTTTATTGCGGTTTTTGTTAACGAAATCAGATTGATTGATACTATTTCATTAAATTAATTACCTTTGCGCCCATGCAAGTTCAAGTAGTAAAATCCAAGATTCACCGTGTTACGGTAACTGGAGCAGATTTAAATTATATTGGAAGTATCACGATTGACGAAGCTTTAATGGAAGCATCCAATATAATTGAAGGCGAAAAAGTTTCGATCGTCAATATTAATAATGGCGAACGTCTTGAAACTTACGCTATTAAAGGAAACAGGAACAGTGGCGAAATAACGCTAAACGGTCCTGCGGCTAGAAAAGTACAAAAAGGCGATATCATCATCATTATTTCATACGGGATATTAGAGTTTGAAGAAGCCAAATCTTTTAAGCCAAGCCTGGTTTTTCCTAATGAAAAAGACAATTCCCTTACCTAAATCTTGGGAACAAAATTAAAATCTTTAGCCAGTATATTTATTCCAATTTTACTTGGGCTGGGACTGACTTTATACTTTTACAATTCGTTTACGTCGCAGGAAATCGAAAAGATGAAAGGCTATTTCATCAGTGCAAACTACAATTACGTACTTATTTCACTGGTTTTCGCTGTCTCAGGATACGTTCTTCGTGCTTATCGCTGGAAATATACTTTAGTGGAAATTGGCTGTAAACCCGACTTCAAATTAAATTTTTTAGCAGTAAGCATCGGATATTTCGTCAATTTGACCATACCGCGATCCGGCGAATTTTCCAGAGCTTTAATATTAAAAAACTATCAGGGTGTTCCGTTCGACAAAGCTTTCGGTACAATTATAGCTGAAAGAATCGTTGATTTTATAATACTCTTGATTTTCATTTTTACGGCGCTTATTATAGAATATGAAACGCTTAAAAATTTAGTGCTGTATTATATTTCGCTTAAAAAATTACTGATTCTTGCCATAATTGGTTTTTGCGGAATACTGCTTTTTTTCTATTTGTATTTTTATTCGACCTGGAAATTTATCATATTGCTAAAAACCAAGGTCGAAGGTCTTAAAGAAGGAACTTTAAGCGTGCTGAAAATGCCAAATAAATGGCCATTCATACTTTATACGCTTCTCATTTGGTTTTCGTATGTCCTGATGTTTTACTCGTCAACATTTGCTTTGGAAGAAACCAACTCAATCACAATAGGAACTGTTCTTGTCTCATTTGTAATCGGGAGCCTTATTATAGCTTTTACAAACGGAGGTTTTGGGTTTTTCCCTGCGCTCATTATGAAAATCCTATTATTGTACGGAGTAGCCGAAGCTGCCGGATATGCTTTTGGATGGATTGTTTGGACTTCACAACTAATAATTACTGTTGTTTTAGGGATTTTCGCCTTTTTAGTTTTGCCTTTAATCCGAAAAAAACAAATAATTTCGTAACTTAGTTCACTGAATTAATTTTCAGGATTAAATGTAATTATCATTGAAGTATGAAAAGAATTATCCTTTTGTTATTGATTCTGTTTTGCATGCCGGTTTTTTCACAAAGAGTATTGGACACGATTCACTCCGAAAAATTAAACGCTGACCGCACTTTTACAGTTTCTCTTCCAAATTCGTATTATAAAGAAAAAAATAAAAAATATCCGTTAGTCTTCCTGCTTGACGGAGAATATCTCTTCGACTCTTTTAATGGTGCTTTTGCGTATGGAAATTATTGGGATGATCTTCCGGAAGTAATTATCGTCGGATTAAACCAAAACAAAAAGAACGAGCGTGTTGCAGATTCTATGCTGGATGCAGATGGACTTCCCACCGAAACAGGCGCAGCGTTTTTTGAGTTTATTGGTGGCGAATTCATGCCGGCCCTAGAAAAAGCATACCGGATTTCCCCATTTAGGATTATCGCCGGACATGGCTTAACTGCCGGATATATGAATTTGTTCCTCTATAAGGAAAATCCGATCTTCAATGCGTATATTTCGTTTAGCGCCGAATTTGACGAGCAAATGGCAGAACAGCTTCCTGCGATGCTTAAAACGGCAAAAAAACCAATTTTCTATTATAGTGCCAGTGCTGACGGCGATTTACGATTTAACCTAAAAGGAATCCAAACGTTAAATACAAATATTAAAGCGATTGTAAATCCTAATCTGAATTATCAATATGATGAGTTTAAAGCGTCACATTATTCGGTGGTTCTATACGCGATTCCACATTCGTTGTACCACATATTTTCTGCTTACCAGCCAATTTCAAAAGCAGAATATGATGAAAAAATCGCAATACTACCAAGCGATTATGTTGGTTATTTAACCAGAAAGTACGATATAATTGATAAGTCATACGGAATGAAAATGCCAATTCGTGTCAGTGATTTTAAAGCAATCGAAGCCGCCATCTTGAAAAATAAAGCATATCCAGAATTCGAGAAACTGGCCGCGATTTCCAAAAAAGCATATCCAAAATCAATGCTGAACCAGTACCATATGGCAATGTATTATGAAAAAACCGGCGATATAAAAAAAGCGGCAAAGGCTTATCAAAACGCATATTTAATGGATGAAATTGGAGATCTTACAAAAGATATGATGCTCGAAAAATCCGATATGCTAAAATCTGCATCCAAACAAGCGCCAAAAGAAGTTATTGAAGAACCGGCACCAGTAGAACCGGAAGCGCCTTCGGAAGAAAAAAAACCATAAAATGTCTAAAGTAAAGACCTCTTTCTTCTGTCAGAATTGTGGCGCGCAATATGCCAAATGGCAAGGACAATGCAATTCTTGCAAAGAATGGAATACGATTGCGGAAGAAATTATACAAAAAGAAGAAAAGGTTTCCTGGAAAGCGCCAACTTCTGAAGCCAAAAAAGCAACACGGCCGTTAAAAATCCACGAAATCGATTCAACAAGAGAAATCCGGATGGATACTTTTGATGGAGAATTAAATCGCGTGCTTGGAGGCGGAATTGTCCCAGGATCACTCATTCTTTTAGGTGGCGAACCGGGAATCGGAAAAAGCACTTTGCTATTGCAGATTTCATTAAAACTTCCATACAAAACCTTATATGTTTCAGGTGAAGAAAGCCAAAAACAGATAAAAATGCGCGCGGAAAGAATTACGCCAAACGGTGATAATTGTTACGTTTTAACCGAGACAAAAACCCAAAATATTTTCCGCCAGATTCAGGAAATTGAGCCTGAAATAATTATAATCGATTCCATTCAAACACTTCATAGTGATTATATCGAGTCATCGCCGGGAAGCATTTCACAAATACGCGAGTGCACAGCTGAACTGATAAAATTCGCAAAAGAATCGAATGTTCCCGTAATTTTAATCGGGCATATTACAAAAGACGGAAGCATCGCCGGACCGAAAATATTAGAGCACATGGTTGATACTGTTTTGCAATTTGAAGGCGACAGAAACCATGTTTACCGTATATTACGCTCACTAAAAAACCGATTTGGCTCGACAGCGGAACTTGGAATTTATGAAATGCAAGGTTCCGGGCTTCGAGAAGTTTCCAATCCTTCAGAAATATTGATTTCGCACAAAAATGAGGAATTATCCGGAACAGCAATCGCTTCAACTCTCGAAGGAATGCGTCCGTTAATGATTGAAATCCAGGCATTGGTAAGCACCGCAGTATATGGAACGCCGCAACGAAGTACGACAGGTTATAATGCCAAAAGGCTAAACATGATTCTTGCCGTTTTAGAAAAACGCGCCGGATTTCGTTTGGGAACTAAAGACGTTTTCCTGAATGTTACAGGCGGAATTTCCGTTGATGACCCTGCTATTGATCTCGCAGTTGTTGCTGCAATCCTTTCGTCGAACGAAGATATTCCGGTTGGAAAAGATTTTTGTTTTGCCGGAGAAGTCGGGCTTTCGGGCGAGATTCGTCCGGTAAATCGTGTCGATCAGCGAATCCAGGAAGCAGAAAAGTTAGGTTTTTCAACGATATTTGTATCGAATTACAATAAGATTTCATTAAAAAATACCGGAATACAAATCCGATTGGTCAGCAAAATTGAAGATGTCGCGAGCCAATTATTCGGATAAATTAAGCATAAGAATCAAAAATATGAGAACCAGAAAACAGAAAATATTTCTTGCAGGAAAAATCATTGCAGCAATTTTTGTGCTGTTGACCCTGCTCTTTTTTGTTTTTAGAAATACCATTTTAGAAAAGGCAATTGCCAAGGTTTCCGATAAAATGAATCGCGAATACAATAGTGATTTCGCTGTTAAAGAAGCACATTTCGAAGGAATTACAGGAGTTGATCTGACAGAAATCGTATTAGTTCCAAGAAATGCTGATACGATTTTCAAGATTAACAAAATGCGTACAAGTGTAAGTTTCTGGCATATTTTAGTTGGAAAATTACAGTTGGGAACACTCGAAGTCAAAGATGGTTTCGTTCAATTGACAGAAGATCAAAACGGGAAAAATTTCGCAGCTTTTATCAAAAAAGATACAGATTCATTGAAGTCAAATGATCTTCCGAAGGCCAAAAGGGATTATGCGGAATTTGCGCACAACATTATTTCGAAAGCGTTAAACCTTATTCCGACTGACATGAGCGTCGAAAATCTTTCTTTCCGACTCAACGACAAAGGAAAAAAAGCAACAATTAACTTTCAAAAATTACGATTGTCCGACAAACAGCTCGAAACATCAATTGCTGTTCAAACACTGAATTTTTCACAACGCTGGAGAATTGCAGGTTTTGCCGACCCGAGGAATAACAAGGCTGACATTCGATTTTTTAATTTGGATACAGGCGCTATCCGTGTGCCGTATTTAGATGAAAGATTTAATTTTAAGTCGAGTTTTGATTCAATTCGGCTAAATGTCCAGGACATTGATATGAGTGGCGGAGAATTACGAATTGACGGTTTTACATCAATTGCGAATTTAAAAGTAAACCATCCGAAAATTGCCAGTAAAGACGTAGAAATTAAGAATGCGCGCTTTGATTATCATTTTCTGTTAGGAGAGAATTTTGTATCGATTGACAGCAGTTCGACAGTTCATCTGAATAAAATCAAGTTCCATCCTTATTTAGCATTTGAAACGGAATCGGACACGATTTACAAACTTAAAGTCGCAATCCCGAAAATGAAAGCGCAGGATTTCATTTCATCATTGCCAGACGGACTTTTCACTAATTTCCAGGGAATGGAAGCAGAGGGGAATTTTAGTTTCGACCTTGATTTTATGTTAAACAAAAACAATCCAAAACAGCTGGTTTTTGATAGTAAACTCGACAAGGAAAATTTGAAAATCATTAAATACGGCCAGGCAAATTTAACCAAGCTCAATAGCGAATTCGTATACCGGGCAATTGATAACGGTCGGGCGCAACGTGCGGTTTTAGTTGGATTTGCAAACCCGGATTACACGCCGTTGAATCAGATTTCGCCCTATTTGCGGAAAGTGGTTTTAACGACAGAAGATCCGTCATTCTTCTCGCACCGTGGTTTTATCAGCGAAGCTTTTAGGCAATCGATCATCCAGAATTTAAAAACGAAGCAATTTTCGCGTGGCGCGAGTACGATAAGCATGCAATTAGTCAAGAACGTATTCCTGACTCGGGAAAAAACATTATCCAGAAAAATGGAAGAAATCCTGTTGGTTTACATACTCGAAAACAATCGGATTGCAAGCAAGGAGCGAATGCTTGAAGTATATTTCAACATTATCGAATGGGGTCCGAATATCTATGGAATCGGAGAAGCGAGCCGTTTTTATTTCCAGAAAACACCATCGGAATTATCCCTAAATGAATGTATTTTCCTTGCCAATATCATTCCGCGCCCAAAAGGTTTCATGTGGCAATTCAACAGCGAAGGAAATTTAAAAGGATTTGCAGAAAACAAGCAGAAATACCTTACAAATTTAATGCTCAAAAGAGGTGTTCTTGTTGCCGACGATACTATTTATAAATCGTTGCCAGTAATAATTTCAGGTTCGGCAAAATCATTTATTCGGATAAAAGTCCCGGATACAATTGCTGTAGATTCGACTGCCGTGGATGAAGAATTTGATTTTTAGATTATTTATTACAGCCTTGTGAACGTTGAAATACGGCATCCGAAAGACAAAATAATAAAAATTTATAAAACATAATCCCCGCAATTTTGGGGATTTTTATTTCATTTTGAGCCATTTATGTTAATTTTAAAATCAGCAAAGCAGAATAATCCCACAAAAAATGTAAATTTACTATTCTAATTCTTATATCAACGCTATGAAAAATTACATTTTACTTTTACTCCTATTTCCGCTTTTGGGTTATTCCCAGGTTATAGGAAGACAGGTTTTCGCAACGGGACTTACTGATGTAGTAGAAATCGCGCATGCGGGAGATTCAAGATTATTTCTTGTAGAACAAACGGGTAGAATAAAAATACTGAATGCTAACGGAACACTCGAAACAACGCCATTCCTAAACCTTTCGACATTAGTCAGCAACGGGAATGAGCAAGGTTTGCTCGGACTTGCATTTCACCCAAATTATGCTACAAACGGCTATTTTTATGTTAATTATACCGATGTCAGTGGCGATACGGTTATTGCAAGATATTCTGTAAATTCCGGAAATGCAAATACGGCAAATGCTTCCAGCGCTTTAATTATAAAAACCATTGACCAACCAGCGTCAAACCATAATGGCGGGACGATTAAATTTGGAAATGACGGTTATTTATACATCGGAATGGGAGATGGCGGCGGCGGCGGCGATACCAACAATCACGGACAGAATAAAAATTCATTGCTTGGCAAAATGCTTCGACTTGATATTGATCTTCCAGCGCCGTATATTCCTGCAACAAATCCTTATGTTGGCATTGATGGAGCAGACGAGATTTGGGCTATCGGATTAAGAAATCCATGGAAATTTTCGTTCGATTTTGAAGGAAATTCTATTTGGATCGCCGATGTCGGACAAGAAAACGTTGAGGAAATAAACAAAGCAAACATGACTACGCCTGCGCTTAATTATGGCTGGAGATGTTACGAAGGAAACAGTCCGTATAACACTTCAGGTTGCGCGTCACAAGGAACGATGACATTTCCAATTGGCACTTATTCCTCAGCTTCAGGGAGCGGAAATTGCTCCGTTACGGGCGGTTATGTTTACAGAGGAAGTACCTATCCGAATTTCGTTGGGAATTATTTCTTTGCCGATTATTGTTCAGGAAGAATCGGGATGATTACGCCAAACGGAACGTTAACATTGTCAGCAACAATGTCCGGAAATCCAACAACTTTTGGCGTTGATGTCAATAAGAATTTATACATGGCAGGCCAAAACGGAACTCTTTATAAAGTTATTGATACGTCTTTGTCGGTTGATAACACAAATGGTTTTGAATTTTCGATGTATCCGAATCCGGCGAGAAATGAAGTGAAATTCCAATCGTCAAACACTAATTTTCCACTTCAGGTTAGCGTTTTTGATTTGACCGGAAAAAGGATTGCCGAGAAATCACTTGAAAATAATCTGACTACTTTAAACGTGGATAACTTTCAATCCGGAATGTATCTCGTAACAGTACAGGACAATCTTGGCGGAAAAGCTACTTCAAAACTGGTCGTTCAATAGCAGTAAAAGTCTAAAAAATAAAACCCGATTGCAATTACGTAATCGGGTTTTTATTTATGGCGCCGGATTCGGATGAATCTGCTGAATGGTATTTATGCTTTTTAAAATTTCATCAGATAAAATAACAGAATGCGTATTGATATTTTGTTTCAACTGTTCTAAAGTTGTTGCGCCAATTATCGTGCTGGTAACGAAAGATTGCTGTCGGATAAATGCCAAAGCCAGTTCTACCAAATGCAAATCGTTTTCGCGCGCCAAATCAGCATATAATTTTATAGCGTGTTTGGATTGTTCGGAATTGTACCGTGTAAAATTCGGAAACAAATGCAATCGGGATTCCGGAAGTCTTTCACCGCTTAAATATTTTCCGGATAAAGTGCCAAATCCTAAAGGAGAATACGCCAGTAATCCGATATTTTCTCTATAAACTGTTTCGGCTAATCCAACTTCAAAACTGCGGTTTAGCAATGAATACGGATTTTGGACAGTACTTATCTTCGGAAGATTATTTTTCCTGCTTTCTTCAACGTACCTCATAATTCCCCACGGCGTTTCGTTGGAAACACCAATAGCCCGAACTTTGCCCTCTGTAATTAATTCCTGTAAAGTTTCTAAAATCTCCTGAAAGTTGTCTTGCCATTCATCTTCCTGAATCGTAAATCCCAGTTGCCCAAACATATTCGATTTTCTCGCCGGCCAATGCAATTGATACAAATCGATGTAATCCGTTTGCAATCGCGCCAAGCTTTTTTCAACTGAAAGCTTTATCGTTTCCCGATTATAGCGCAAATCTTCCCGAATATACGGAAGTCCGCGGTTTGGACCAGCAACTTTTGACGCCAGTACAATTTCATCCCGCTTGCCGGTTTTTTTAAACCATGCGCCAATGATTTTCTCTGTCTCGCCATACGTTTTTTCACGTGCTGCAACAGGATACATTTCGGCCGTATCTATAAAATTGATTCCGTTTTCAACCGCATAATCAATTTGTGAATGCGCCTCAGATTCTGAATTTTGTTGCCCAAAAGTCATCGTGCCCAGACAAATGTTACTAACGTTTATAGTTGTTCCTGGAAGTTTTGTATAATTCATTTGTAGTTGTAAAGTGCAAAGATAACACTTCAAAAGCAGTTCGGAAAGCCAGTATTTACAATCGTACAGATAAATCAGGCAACTCGTTCAAAGGCAATGAAATGGCATAAATCGCCCTTAATGTTAAATACCGGAAAACCTTTGATATGGCAATCGTAAGCGGTTCCGTTTTTATGATAATTGATAATCGTATGCTCAAATGGAAGTGCGGCCAGTATGGATTTGCTGATTTGAGACGAAACGGATGTATCAGTTTTTTCTCCCTGAAACATTTTCGGGCTTTTGCCTAAAACTTCTTCGGGTTTGTAACCATTCATCTTGATAATATTGCCTGAAGAATAGACGATTTCAATTTTTGGACTTGTAATAATAATGGTCGTGTCAATACTTAATTCTGACTGGAAATCAAATTTCGACTTCCATTTGTTTTCCAAAGCGAAGATTTCAAGATTCCGCGCATCAATTATGTTTTGTGAAAGCTCACTGAAAGACGCTCCGTAAATATCCCACGAATGCAAAGGCATTCTGTTGATTTTCAGATTTTTTTGAAAAGCTATCACAGCTTTGTCATACTCCTTAAAATCATCCATTTGGATAAAAATTTTAACAAAAATAGATTTTTAATTCAACCTAAAGCCTAATGAGAAAAAGTTTAACGATTGTTTATTGCTGTCAAAAATCGAATTTTAGCTGAACAACTACAGTTTTTTTAACTTCAGTATTGAGATTGTTGAGCGAAATTCCGAGTAACCGAACCGATTCTTTCATGCGTTCCTGATACAATAATTCCTTGGCAGTTTCAAGTAAAAGTGACCTATCGGCAATAAAATAAGGCAGCGTTTTGCTTCGGGTTTGTAATGTAAAATCACTGTATTTAATTTTTAAGGTTACTGTTTTTCCGGCAATGTTATATCGTTTCAAACGTCGTTCCAGTTCTGTTGCGATGATCGCAAGCTTTTCCTCCATAAAAATTTCCGACGTCAGGTTTTCATCGAATGTATGCTCGGTTGCAACCGATTTTGCAATGCGTTCAGGTTTTACTTCACTGTTGTGAATGCCGCGTACAATGTAATAATAATAGGTTCCCGACTTTCCAAAGTTCTTTTCAAGAAATTCTATCGGCTTGCTTTTCAAATCTAATCCCGTGAAAATTCCCAAATGATACATTTTATCTTTCGTGACTTTTCCAACACCATAAAATTTTCCGATTGGCAGTTCTTCCAGAAATGAAATCACTTCATCAGGATTTACCGTTTTTTGCCCGTTTGGTTTGTTATAATCGGAGGCAACTTTTGCAATGAATTTATTAATCGAAATTCCTGCGGAAGCGGTAAGTCCAACTTCCTCAAAAATGCGTTTCCGGATTTCCTGGGCGATCAATGTCGCGCTCGGATTTCCTTTTTTATTTTGCGTAACATCAAGATAGGCCTCGTCGAGCGAAAGCGGTTCTACCAAATCGGTATAGTCAAGAAATATTTTCCTGATTTTCTGGGAGATTTCTTTATATCTGTCGAAACGCGGCTTTACAAAAATCAGGTGCGGACAATATCGTTTCGCCATTACGCCGCTTAATGCGCTTCGAACACCGAATTTGCGAGCTTCATAACTTGCTGCCGAAACTACGCCACGGCGCTCGCTTCCGCCAACTGCTATTGCTTTTCCTCGAAGCGCAGGATTATCAAGCTGTTCGACAGATGCGTAAAAAGCGTCCATATCGACATGAATTATTTTTCTATTTACAAGCGGTGTTTCCATCGGATAAATCAATAAAAACCGTTACTCGTTCTTTAAATAATTTTCCTCTATTGCCGATTTATCCTTATTTTCTATTGGAAAGAAAAAGCTGAATGGCTTGCGCTTAAAGTGTTTCCAAATCGATGATGTTACAAAAATCAACTCATAAAAAGCAATGTTGCGGGAACGGAAAGCCAATCCGAGTGAAAGTCCGAAACTCACCATAAAGTTGACTAATCCTATTACGCCAATCCCGATTATTCCCCATAAAATCATGTAATAATCAACCGTGTAACCTGAGCCGTATAAGCCAAGAGCGAGATTTCCGCTGGCAAAAGTAATATGTCGGATATCGAGGTTTAATCCGAGAAATAATCCGATAATTGCCGTTGTTCCCATGAAAACGCCAAACCAGAAATTAGATATGATTCCGGCCCATTTCTTCTCATAAAGTGCTGCGATTTTCATTGTCCTTTTTTTACCGAACGTCTTTTTTAACAGCGGATGTTCCTGAATCCTGAAATAAATCTGATTGTGTTTGTCACGATTGGCGATACTTCCCGAGATAATTCCGGACAGGAAGAGAAAAATGCCGGCAATTGCCGCATGGAAAATAGCCAATGAATGAATCGGGCTAAGATCGGAAATCAGTGTTGGCCACTTGGTTGCCGCTATATTATAGTCAAGATAATAGTCAATCAGCCAGATTCCGAGTAGCGAAACCGGAAATGCCATTACGACATTGCCCACAAAAGCGATGAACTGCGACCGGAAAACGCGTGCGAACAAGATAGCGAATGCCTTATATTTCTCGGAACTTTTACCTTGTTTTTTATTGCCTTCTTCTAAAGCGCGAACAAGTGCAGAAGCTGTCATTGCCGGTTGTTTTGTTGCCAGTGTAAAGGACAGCAGGTAAATTGCTATGAATCCCATCGCATAATTCATGCTGTACAAAAACGCATGCCCGAAATAACTTGTATCAACTTTGCCAAGAAGTACTTTTATAACGCACATTATTCCGACTATAAATCCTCCGCCAAGCGCTGTGCGTAGCATTTTGAAATATTCTCCACGGGATTGCGTAATATAATGTTCGCCTGTTTTTGCAGTATGCTGCGTGATTTCATACGAGATTAACTGCGTGCTTTCGGAGATAAATTTACGGACATTATTCTTATAGCAATTGTATTTTATAAGTTGCAACGCCAGATTAATAGTGTTGTCTTTTTGGTCTTTTGCTGTTTTTACAACGAGCAACGGCAATAATACCCTGATGCGTTCGAGTTGTTGGCGGATTTTCAGTAAATTCTGGTTTACACGCAATGAAATTCCGTACTTAACGCTGTTGCTGAATGCCTTTTCCACAAATTCTTCACATTGATTGTGCAAAACCTGTAATTGTCGGTACGCAAGATCTTCCGCCATAATGAAATGGCTGTCAGAGTTGCGAATGCGCTCTTCAATTTGAAGCAATTCGACTTCAAAAGCAGTAAATGGACTTTCGAGATCATCAAATTCCGGAACCATTTTGATAACATCGGTTTCCATTGCACGTCCGCTGATGCGTTGTATGATGAGGCTCATTGCCACAAGCATTTCCGATAAAGGCGAATATGCTTCAACGGATTCAAACATCGTATCAAAGTCCAGCACATCAAACAATGCGTCGATTTGCTGTCGCGGAATTTTATTAATCCAGATAGTATCGGTAGCGAGATAAAATACCTGGTTCAATACATATTCAAGACGGTCTTTCTGAGGCTGGTTGGGAAGTATTTTTGCGTAAATCCGCTTTTTGACTTCAAAAAAGAAATCAACATCCTGTAAAATTGCTGCGTCTGAAAGGAACTTATTAAACTTTTTATGGTGTAATAGCGATTTTATGTAATCGGAAAGTGCAATCGCACATGCGGGATTTTGGTTTAGGAAAATAATCAGTTCATGTAAGTCGATAACCGTTGTTTTCTTCGGATGTTTTGGGCGTAATAACTGTACAATCCTGATTAATAACTCTGGATCTTCTTCGCCTTGCAATGCGAACTTATTTTCAGCCTGGCTTTCTGCAAGGAACTCTATTACGGTAGTTTTATGTCGTCTTGGAAATCGAAGTCTCATTTTTTAGTATCTTAAACAAAAGTACGAATTGGCGCCTAAATTTAGTAACTTGCTCATAAAAATACGCAATATATGATTGAGATTGAACGCAAATTTCTGGTTATTTCAGATGAATTTAAAGGGCAGGCTTTCGCCAAGAACCAAATCACGCAAGGTTACCTGAATTCAGATCCGGAGCGAACAGTTCGCATTCGCACAAAAGGCGAAATAGGTTTTATCACAGTCAAAGGCAAAAGCAGCGAAAACGGCACTACGCGTTTTGAATGGGAAACTGAATTGTCATTGATGGAAGCACTTCCGATGCTTGGACTTTGTGAAAAAGGCATTATCGATAAAACGCGCTATGAAATTGAGATTGGAAATCATACATTCGAAGTTGACGAATTTCACGGCGATAATCACGGATTAATTATTGCCGAAATTGAGCTGTCATCAGAAAATGAGCCGTTCGAGAAACCAACGTGGCTAGGAGATGAAGTAACCGGAGACATCCGATTTTATAATGCTTACCTGAGTAATAAACCGTTTTCCGAATGGGATTAAAACTGAATAAATGAAGAAATATTTACTGTTATTATTATTGCTATTTGTATCAGTCGCTACTAATGCGCAGAAGATGCAAACCATTACTTATTTCCAGAATGATACGCTAAAACTGGATATGGATTTGTTTCTTCCCGAGAAAACCGACAAAAAACTACCGCTGGTTTTATATGTTCACGGTGGCGGATTTTCCGGCGGCCAAAGACAATCCGGTCATCCAATCTGTAAATATCTGGCGCAAAATGGATATGCAACGGCAACGATTACCTATACTTTATACATGAAAAATAAAAAGTTCAGCTGCGACGGAGTGCTTTCTGAAAAAGTCAAAGCCTTTCAATATGGTGCAAACGATGTCTGGCTGGCAACGGCGTATTTCATTGCCAATAGTGCAAAATATAACATTGATGCATCCAAAATCTTTATCGCCGGATCGAGCGCAGGTGGAGAGGCGATCTTGCACGCAGCGTTTTGGGATAGGAAAGTTATGGATCTTTACAATGCAAAATTGCCTGAGAATTTCCAGTATGCCGGACTCGTTTCCGGAGCTGGAGCGATCATGGATTTAAATCTGATCACAACAAAAAACAAAATCCCGATGATGTTTTTCCACGGAAGTGGCGATGTAACCGTGCCGTATGCAACCGCGGCGCATCATTATTGTAAAACGAACGCAACGGGCTGGCTGATGCTTTTCGGATCGTATTCTATTTATGAGCATCTGCTTAAATTGGATGAATCTGTAGCGATGTACACTTATTGCGGCGGCGGCCATGAATACAGCGGTAAGCTATTTGACGAAGACCAACAGCCAATGCTTGATTTCCTGAACAACGTAGTGGCTGGCAAGAAATTCCAGATGCACACGGCTATTCCGACAGCTAAGAAAACTGAAAAATCCGCGGTTTATTCGTTTTGTGATTAAGCCGTTTACAATAAAAAACCACCGGATAAATTAATATCCGATGGTTTTATAATAAACTTAAAACTAATTTATTGCCATCCGCCGCCTAAAGCTTTATACAATTGTATTACAGCGTTGTATTGACGGTATTGGTTGTCTATTAAATTCAATTCGGTATTAAGCGCATTGTCTTTTGCGGTCAGAACTTCAAGATAATTTACAAGTCCGTAGGTCAATAATTCATCCGAGTAATCGGCAGCTTGTTTCAGGGCGTTTACCTGTTGTGTACGGATTGTAAGCTTTGAACTTTCATTTTTGTATTGCTGTAATGCGTCTGAAACTTCTTTTCCAGCGGTTAGCAACGATTGTTCAAATTGCAAAAAAGCTCTCTGTTGGTTTGCCTTTGCCACTTCATAACGTGTTTTTATGAGTCGTTGATTAAAAATCGGCTGTGTCAAACCTGTAACAACATTTGCAAAAAGCGAATTTGCGCTGAACCACTGATTCAAATCCACACTTTGAAAACCACCGGTTGCAGTAAGTTTTAATGATGGATAGAAATTACTTTTGGCCACATTTGTCAACTCAAAATTATTGATGAGGTTGTATTCGGCTGCAATTACATCCGGACGTTTTCGAAGTGCTAAAGCCGGAATACCAAGATTGATGTCGGCTGCGATACTTTGTGTTTCAAATGTACTTCTTGGAATGCTTTTCGGGCTTTCACCTAAAAGAATGCTTAAGGTGTTTTCCAGAAGGACAATATTGCTTACTAAATCTTCCCGAATTAATTGCGTTGTATAAAGCTGGGCTTCTGTTTGCTTTACGCCGACTTCATTTACATTTCCGGCATCTTTTAAAGCTTTGATTGTTTCGATGCTTTTCGTACGATTACCCAATGTAGAATCGACAACTTTTAATTGAGCGTCTAAAGCCATCAACTGAAAATAGGTCGATGCTATGCTTGCAATCAGTTGTGTTTGAACAGCCTGTTGCGCCGCAATAGATTGTAAATAACTGGCGTTTGCCGCTCGTTTGTTACTTCGGATTTTGCCCCAAATATCAGCTTCCCACGAAAGAGTTCCCGTTAACTGAAACTGATCGATGCTTCTGTCGGCAAGGATCGCCCCAAATTGACTGTTTTTTGCCAATTGCTGGTGCGTCCAGTCTGCCCCGACACCAAAAGTCGGTAAGAAACCCGCTTTTCCTTGTTTCATATTGGCATTTGCAGCTGCAATTGTTTGAATCGCAATGCGGATATCGTAATTGTTGGCAAGTCCGCGATTGATGTAATCCTGAAGAATCGGATCGGTAAAAAGCTGGTTCCAGGAAACATCGGCAAGCGAAGTACTGTCTTTTAGAACGTCATCTGTACGATACAGATTCTCAGTATTTACCTGCGGTCTTTCGTATGTTTTTGCGGTAAAGCAAGACTGCATTATGACTGCAATCACGGTTACCATGGTAAAATTATAAAATGTCTTACTATTCATGATTGTTGGTTTAAAGTGTAACATCGGCTTCGGATGCATTTGGTTGTGCTTTACCTGAAATGCGTTCCTGCAATCCCTGGAATACGACAAACAATACCGGAATTACAAATACTCCGAATATAGTTCCGATAAGCATTCCGCCTACTGCGCCCATTCCGATGGAACGATTTCCGACAGCTCCGACACCACTTGCGAAAGCCAACGGCATCAATCCGAAGATAAAGGCTAGTGAAGTCATTAAGATCGGGCGTAAACGTGCGTGCGCTCCGTCAATTGCGGCATCGAATAATGACATTCCGTCTTTTCGTCGCTGAAGTGCAAATTCTACAATAAGAATCGCGTTTTTAGCGAGTAATCCGATAAGCATAATCAATGCTACTTGGAAATAGATGTTATTTTCGAGTCCGGCAAGTTTTACGAAACCAATTGCTCCGGCAATTCCGACAGGCAAGGACAAGATTACAGAAAGCGGCACCAGATAACTTTCATACTGCGCAGCTAAAAGAAAGTACACAAATATTAAACTTAATAAGAATACGCCGATTGCTTGTGAACCTGCAAGGATTTCCTCGCGTGTCATTCCTGAGAATTCATACGTATAGGTTTTTGGTAAATGTTGCGCGGCAACTTCCTGAACGGCTTTGATCGCATCACCTGAGCTGAATCCCGGATTTGCTTTTCCGTTTACATTCACCGCTTTTAGCATGTTAAAACGCGCAACGGCTTCCGGACCATAGATCCTTTTGAAGTTGACAAACTGGCTGATGGCAACCTGTTGTCCTGCGGCATTTTTCACATATATGTTATTGATGGATTGCTCAGTAGCCCTGTCAGAAGGTTTTGCCTGAATCATGACACGGTATTGTTTCCCGAATTTATTGAAATCAGTTGTATATAATCCACCATAGTAACCTTGCATTGTATTGAAGATATCGGTTACGGAAACTCCGGCATCTTTGGCCTGCTCGACATTAATGTCCATTTGGAATTGCGGAAAACTTGGGTTGAAGTTTGTCATCGCATATTGAATTTCAGGTCTTTTCATCAATTCGCCAAGGAATTCATTACTCACTTTGCTTACCGTTGCCCAATCATCATCGCCTTTATCCTGGATTTTTAATTCGAAACCATCAGCAGTACCAAATCCTTGTACACTTGGAGGCGTAAAGAACAATACTTTGGCATCTTTAAATCCGGCAGTTCTTCCGAAAAGTTCGCCAACTACCGCATCAACTGCCTGATTTGCGTCTTTACGGTATTTCCAGTCTTTAAGTTTTATTACGGTAAAACCGTAAGAACCACCGTTTACACTATTCAATAAACTGAAACCTACAACATTCATACGTGCTTCAACGATATCCATTGAGCCTAATATCGAATCCAGTTTCATAACTGCTTTCTCCGTTTTGTCTAAAGTAGTTCCGGGAGGCATTGTCAAATCGGCCATGATAATTCCACGATCTTCATTTGGAATAAAACCTGCCGGCGTAGTTTGGAATAACAAAATCGTAATCCCGGTAAAAACGGCTAATCCAATTACAGTTACCCATTTTTTACGGACAAGGAAACCAAGCGAACGTCTGTATTTTGCGTTCATTTTATCAAAACCGGTATTGAAAGCAATAAAGAATCGCTCTTTAAAGTTTTTCTTATGTCCGTGTTCATCAGCATGAGGCTTCAGTAATAGTGCGCATAACGCCGGACTCAAAGTCAATGCGTTTATCGCAGAAATTAAAATTGCAATTGCAAGCGTAATCGCAAACTGTTGGTAAAAAACACCTGATGGCCCGCTTAGGAATGATACCGGAATAAATACAGCAGACATTACGAGCGTAATCGAGATAATTGCTCCGGTGATTTCGCTCATCGCGGAAACCGTTGCTTCTTTACCGGATTTGGCGCCGTTATCAAGCTTGGCGTGTACTGCCTCGACGACGACAATCGCATCATCGACGACGATACCAATGGCAAGAATCATAGCGAACAAAGTCAACATATTTATCGAAAACCCGAAAACCTGCAGGAAGAAAAACGTTCCAACAATCGCAACCGGAACAGCAATAGCCGGAATTAAAGTAGAGCGAAGATCCTGAAGGAACAGGAATACGACAATAAATACCAAGATAAAGGCTTCGACCAAAGTTGAAATTACTTTATCAATTGATGCGTCAAGGAAGGTTTTGGTATTAAACGGAACTACATATTCGACACCTTTTGGAAAATCAGGTTTTGTTTCCTCAAGAATCGACATAACTTCAGTAATAATGTCCTGCGCGTTTGACCCTGCGGTTTGAAAAACACCAACGGCAACACCTTGTTTACCCATTGCGATGTTTTTTGTTCCGTAGTTAAAGCCGCCTAATTCTACCGTTGCAACGTCTTTCAAATGGAGGAAATTGCCATTTCCGGTAGATTTGATTACGATGTTTTCATAATCTTTTATTTCCGAAAGACGGCCTTTGTACTTGATTACGTATTCATAGACACCTTCCGCATTTTCCCCGAATTTACCCGGAGCCGCTTCAACGTTTTGTTCTTGCAAAGCAGTCTGGATATCTTTTGGAGAAATGCTGTAAGCAGCCATTTTCTTAGGATCGATCCAGATACGCATGGAATAATCTTTTGCGCCGAATACGTTTACCTGTCCAACACCCTTTACACGCTGTAACTTCGGAACAAGATTGATTTTTGCGTAATTCTGAATGTACGTTTCATCAAAATCCTTATTGTTGGAATAAAGTGCAAAGAACATCAACGCGCTTGTCTGGCTTTTCAGCGTTGTAACACCAGTTTGCACTACGGCTTGAGGTAGTTTACTTGTGGCACGCGAAACACGGTTTTGAACGTTAACGGCCGCGATATCAGGATCAACACCCAATTCAAAATATACCGAAATTTTAGCAGAACCGTCATTTGCAGCCGATGAAGTCATATAGGTCATTCCTTCAACGCCGTTAATTTCTTCTTCAAGCGGCGTAATTACGCTATTCAAAACGGTTTCGGCATTCGCGCCGGTGTACGTTGCGCTTACCTGAACCGTTGGCGGCGCAATGCTCGGATATTGTTCAATCGGAAGTGAGGTTAATCCCAAAACGCCCAGAATGACAATCAATATAGAGATTACGGTCGAAAGAACCGGTCTGTCAATAAACATTTTTATCATGATCGCTTATTTTTTGATTGATGTTATGGCTTCTTTCTGGGAAGCTTGCTGTGGAATGATCTGCATTTCGTCTTTTAGTTTCGATGTTCCTTCAGTGACAACAAGTTCACCTTCTTCAATTCCGCCGGTTACGATGAAATTAAGTTCTGATGTTCCATTTGTTTCGATGATTCTTGATGCTACTTTATTGTCTTTTCCAACAACATAAACCACTTTTTTGCCTTGCATTTCAAATACCGCATTTTGCGGAACAAGGATTACGTTTTTTTGTTCAACAGGAAGACGGATTACGCCACTGCTGCCACTTCTTAATAAACCTTGCGGATTTGGGAATTCTGCACGGAAATTAGTTGTTCCCGTAGAAGCGTTCATTATTCCATTGATCGTTTCGATTTTTCCTTTCTGGTCATAAATGGAATTGTCAACCAAAACCAACTCTACCGCGGGAACAGATTTCAGTTTTTCGGCAGTTGTTGCACCTTTGAAAGTTCGGTTGAATTCAAGGAATTCTTTTTCGTTAAGTGTAAAATAAGCACGCATTTTCTTAGTATCAGAAACAGTTGTTAATGGCATTTCAGAAGCGGAATTCACTAAGCTTCCTTCTTTAAAGGGAATACTTCCTACAACTCCGTCAACCGGGCTTTTGATTGTTCCGAAGTTAATCGATGCAATGATCGCGTTATAAGCACTTTTTGCCTGAGCCAGTTTTGCTTTTGCAGTTTCGAGTATGACATTGCTGATTATTTTTCGTTCTACCAGCGGAGCCAATCGATCAACTTCGACCTGCGCTGCGTTAACGGCGGCTTTGCTTCCGCTTGCGTCCTGATTTTGCGTATCGGTTTCAAGTTTAAAAAGAAGCTGGCCTTTTCTGACAACCTGGCCTTCATCAACATATATTTTCTGGATGAATCCGTTAACTTTCGGACGAATTTCCACATTTTGCTGTCCTTCGAGATTGGCGGTATATGTTTGGTAAACTGTAGCGTTTTCACGGACAACTTTTTGAACCGGAAATGGTATTGGTCTGGCAGGAGCTTGTGCTTGCTCTTGTTTTTTTCCGCAAGAGGCAATTGTGAAAAGGACAATTATTGCTGAAAATACTCTTAATTTTCTCATTGTTATTGTTGGTTATTTGAATTTGGATTTATGTTTGATTTTTCGATTTGCTTGAATTTTTCAATGGTTTTTACCAAAAGCTCTTCAACTTCAATTACATGTGTTTTATAGGCTTTTGTGTTTTCCAGATTGCAGCGCTCTTCTGGAGATGACATTGTTTTTTCACGATAGGATAACATACGGTCGATTATTTCTTTTTCGAACTGCATTATGCGTTTGTAGTTTGTAAGGCGTTCGCTGAATGGGGCAGGCTTGAAATATTTTTTTCGATCACCCGAAACGGTATAATAGGTAATTTTTCCTAATTTGAGAAGTAAGTTCAGGTTCGTTGATACTGAGCTTTTACTGGCATTTGTTCGTTCAACGACTTCCTCGAAAGTTATTCCGGTTTTACAGCAATCGATTATTAATGTGCCTAAAATACGTGATGCCAATGGCGGGAGATGGTAAAGTGTTTCGAAGTGTATTCCGAACATTTCTATTAATTCTTCCTTTTCGGTTTGTATATCCATCGTCTATAATTTGCCGCAAAATTAATAGTTAGTTCGGTTGTAGCCGAACTAAACGAACTTAAAATTTTGTTAATTTTTACGAAAACGATTGAGCGAAAGTGTGGGAATTATTTAAGTAATTCGATATTTACGGTAAGTGTCCCGTGATTTTTGTTGTCAGTAATGTCCATAAAAGCTTTTTTGGAAAGATCGATTTCTCTACTTTTTTTATGTGGACCACGATCATTAATTTCGACAATTACAGATTCGTTGTTGGCAACATTTGTGATTTTTAATTTCGTTCCGAAAGGCAATGTGCGATGTGCCGCAGTAAGTTTAGTATTGCTGAATTTTTCTCCATTTGCAGTTTTCCGGCCATTAAATTTATCGGAATAGTAAGAAGCTACAGCATTCTTTTTATAGATTTTTCCAGAAGAATTCTTTCCGGAAGAGCAACTCGCCAGAACAAGGATGATAGTTATGAAAGCCAGAAATAATTTGCAGCCTTGTTTCATAATTGTTATTGAATGGTTTCAATTGTTACTCTCAAAGAACCGCCGTAACTGGATGAAGCGATTTCCATAAAAGCTTTTTTAGTAAGATCAATGTCGCGTCCTTTTGTAAATGGGCCACGGTCTGTAATCTCAACAACTACAGATTTACCGTTGGCTTCATTGGTAACTTTAACCTTAGTGCCAAAAGGAAGTTTTCGGTGTGCAGCGGTATATTTAGTATTGTCGAAACGTTTTCCGCTTGCTGTGCGTCTTCCATGGAATTTTTGCGCATAGTAAGAAGCGTGCGCATTATTTTTAAATAATGTCAGGGAAATGCGTTTTAAACTGTCCTGTTTTTTTATAGTGTCAACGATTTTTTTCTCCTGTTGCACTGGTTTCGAATGCAGTAATTCGTACGAAAAACTGCTAAGAAACAGGGTTGCAATTATTCCAAGTACTATAAAGGTGATTTTTTGCTTCATCATTTTATTTTGATTTAAGGCTGATTGATTGCTGATTCCGATTCCGGTTGTTTGCAAACATTATGCCTTATTGAAAAAAGCCCCAATTGGAGCTTTTGTTTTTTCTAAAACCATAATTTCCAAGGAATACGAGACAGAATCAATAGTAAGCCAAGTCCGTAAAAAATCATGAATGTTTTGAATTTCGATGTTCCGTCTGTAAGTTTTTTATGTTTTGACCAACCAATCGTAATCAGTGCGATGGCAATCAAATTTATCAACGGATGTTCTAATGAGGTTAATCTCAAATCAGCATTTTTCATTTCGCCTAAGGCGGCTTTTCCCAGAGGAGAAGTGAAATAAAGAAATAATCCAACAAGGAATTGTACATGTGTAAAAATCAATGCCATTAAGGCTAACTTTCTGTCTCTTGGAAAAAATTCCTTTTTGCCGGAAAAGCCAACGATTGAATTTATAACGGCTATTACAAGGAATAAAAGCACCAGATAAGCCAATCCGGAATGAAATTTCTGAATAAATTCGTACATATCTTAATTTTTAAGGGAATCAAATATAGGAAAAAAACATAAAAAAAGCCTCACAAATCTGTAAGGCTTCTCTATTTAAAATGATTATTTGTTTCTGAGGAAATGACGCAACAGAAATTTTGTTGAGCTATCGTGCTCCTTAATTTCCTGAGAATTAATTTCTTCGAGGATTGAATTTGCGAGTTGTTTTCCTAATTCGACACCCCATTGATCATAACTGAAAATATTCCAAATTATGCCTTGAACAAATATTTTATGCTCATATAAAGCGATCAATGAACCAAGATTTTTTGGAGTTAATGATTCAATTAATAATGTATTAGTAGGTTTATTTCCTGAAAAAACTTTGAATGGAAGCAAAAATTCCGATTGGTCACCTGAAAGATTCTGTTTTGCAAATTCCGATTTAACCTGTGATTCCGTTTTTCCGTTTAAAAGTGCTTCGGTCTGGGCAAAAAAGTTAGACATCAGTTTGTCATGATGATCGGAATTACCGTATAAAGGTTTCACAAATCCAATAAAATCTGTTGGAATTAGTTTAGTTCCCTGATGAATTAACTGGAAAAAGGCATGTTGTGAATTTGTTCCGGGCTCGCCCCAAATAATTGTCCCGGTTTGGTAATTGACAGTTTTTCCGTCACGGCCAACACTTTTTCCGTTACTTTCCATAATTCCCTGCTGTAAATAGGGTGCAAGTTTTTGAAGATATTGTGTGTACGGAATTAACGCTTCGCTTTCGGCACCAAAGAAATTATTGTACCAAACGCTTAATAACGCAAGTACAACCGGAATATTTTGATCGAATTCGGCGGTTTTAAAATGCTCATCCATTTCGTTCGCGCCTTTCAGCAACTCATCGAAATTTTCATAACCAACAGCAAGACTTATTGAAAGTCCTACGGCGCTCCAAAGCGAAAATCGTCCGCCAACCCAATCCCACATTGGGAAAATATTGTTTGGATCGATTCCAAAATCAGTAACTTTCTGAATATTCGTTGAAACAGCAACGAAATGCTTGGCGACATCTTCCTGAGTGGCAGTTTGCAAGAACCATTTTCGGATTGTTTCAGAATTTGTAAGGGTTTCCTGGGTTGTAAAGGTTTTAGAAGCGACAACAAATAATGTTGTTTCCGGATTTAATTTCTTAATTATTTCATTTACGTGATCACCATCAACATTCGAAACAAAATGAACGTTAAGATGATTTTTGTAGAATTGCAAAGCTTCGACAACCATTGCCGGGCCTAGATCTGATCCGCCAATTCCAATATTTACAACATCGGTAAAAACCTTTCCGGTAAAGCCTTTTCGGGTTCCGGTGATTATTTCGCCAGAAAAAACTTTGATCTTATTTTTGACAGAATAAATTTCCGGAATTACATTTTCTCCGTCAACAGTAATGTTTGCTGATTGTGGTGTTCGTAAAGCGGTATGCAAAACGGCTCTGTTTTCGGTTTTATTGATCGCTTCGCCAATAAAATATTTCGAAATCGCGTCTTTTAATCCGGCTTCTTCGGCAAGGTTTAAAAGCAATCCGACGGTTTCTTTATTAATGATATTTTTCGAATAGTCGATTAAGAAATCATTCCATTTCAAATGAAATTTTTCAGCTCTTTCACTGTCCTCGCTGAACATTTCTTTCATTGAAACATTTTGCATTGTGCTAAAGTGTTCCTGAAGTTTCTTCCAAGCTAAAGTTTTCGTGGGGTTTGTATTTTGTAAAGACATGTTTTTATTTTGAAATGCGAATTTACAATAATTGTTTTAAAATGGCTATTAAGTTATCTGTGACGAATTTGGAGATGTTAATTTTAACAAGATATTCACTTTCGTTGATTGCGTAATATCTAATTTTGTCAAAAATTATACTATGAAAACGATATTTTTTAGCTTATTTCTGCTGATTATTAGCACTTTCTCGATAAATGCGCAAACAATTGGAATTGTAAGAAATGCCCAATATCGCATCACTGCAAATATGAATCCTATTAAAGCTGAATGGGAGAAATTGCTCGTAGATCAGGATAAAGCTACGGTTTTAACAGATTTCACGATTACCGCTCAGGCTGACAAAATTACCGGAAAAACTACTTATATGTTACTGGCGCAAAACCGTGATAAATCGGTTAAAGTTGCCCGTGCGTTAAAAATGAAAGCCGGATCATTGGTTTTTGTTTCGGGCATTGATATGCCAGCTGGCGTTACTGTTTGTTCGGGTTGTTCCAGTTGCCAACCTGTAATTTCAGATGGAAAATGGATCTGTGATTCAGTTTGTCCTGATGGAAAATTGTGCGAAAAATCAGTAACAACTCAAATGTAAGCGGTTATTCCTTGAACTGGATTTTCGCTACACTATCTAAAACTTTTTTTAATGGAGCCATTTCTTCCATAAATCGAGGTTTATACTTCGCATTCATTGGTTCAGAATTTGGCAATTTTAATCGCAAAGGATCAACCTGAACACCATTATTCCAAAAGCGATAACACACATGCGGACCGGTTGCAAGTCCGGTGCTTCCTACTTTCCCAATTATGTCGCCTTGTGAAACGTGTTGTCCGCGTCGAACCAATATTTTTGACATGTGAAGATATTGTGTAGAATAGGTTCGATTGTGCTTAACTTTTACAAAATTCCCGTTTCCGGCAGTATATCCCGTAGCTTCGACTGTTCCGGAAGCCGTTGTCATAATTGACGTTCCGGTTGGTGCGGCATAATCTGTTCCTTTATGAGCTTTCCAGGTGTGCTGAACCGGATGAAATCGGTTTTTTGCAAATCGTGAAGTGATATTGATAAATTTTAAAGGAGCTTTTAAGAACATATTTTTAAGAACTTTTCCTTCTTCATCGTAGTAATCGACTTTTGACGAAGACGTATCCTGTTTGAACGGAAAAGCATAAATCTTCTTTCCTTTGTATTCGAAAAATGCGGCTTCTAAAGTTTCAACGCCATCATAAATGGTGTCATTTATAAAGCGTTCGGTAAAAGTAATGGCAAATTTATCTCCTTTTTGAAGTTTGAAGAAGTCAATTGACCAAGCGTACACTTTTGAAATCTCGGTAGCTAATGCGGCATCAACTTTTTGTTTTCCAAGTACTTCTGATAATGATCCGTCAAGTGAGCTGGCGATTGTTCTGCGTTTTATTGTGATAGGTTTTTTCTTTTTATAAGCAACGACAGAATCTGTCAAATTCACGACATAGTACGTTGTCCTATCGGGCTGATAAACAAATACCTGAAGTTTTTTGGATTTGTCTTTTGATCGTAAAAGGGTATAAGGTTTTCCGATTTGAATGTTACGGACGTTGAATGTGTCTTTGACTTTTTCAACGATATTGTGGACTTTATTGTCTCCGATATTTTGCTTTTCAAGAATACTTCCAAAAGTGTCGCCACTTACGATTGTATCATGAATAACATCGTAATCGTTTAAACGAAATCCAAATTCTATGATGATCGGTTCAGGTTTTTTAACTTCAACGACTTCCACTTTTTCAGTCTCTTTGCATGAAACAAGCGAAATAATGAATATTAGAATTAGGAATAAACGTCTCAAACTATTGCTTTTATGCTATTAAACTAATTTTCTTCGCCCCAAGTGGCCAATTCTGTTTCTGACCATAATTCAGGAAAAAATATTCTTCGCTGGTATTTTGGATGCATGTACTTCTTCCAATCACTTCCGCCGGTAGCTTCGCCGGTTCCATGTCCGCTACTTTCGATATATTTTTTAGCAGCATTCAGATGTCCCATGACCCACGTAATATTTACCGTGTAATCATAATGGCGCATCGCTTTTACAAGCTCAGGATTTTTTTGATCTAGTTCGGGAAGTTGCTTGAATTTTTGCCAGATGTTTTTCGTATTATAATCTTGCATGTGGCTGATAAATGTAGCTTTGTATTTCTTTTCGAATTCTTTTATCAGGAAAGATTTTTTTCCGGTGTGATAATCTTTTCCGGCGGCCTGCCAATATAAATGTTCGAAAGCATGTTCGAAAGGCGTATTCCTGTCTATTGTCGCGCGAAAGCGATAATCAATTAAGTTGATCAAATCGGTTGAAGCGAATTCAATAATGCGATATTGCGCGCTTTGAAAACCACTCGCCGGTGTAAGGGTATTTCGGAACTTCATGTATTGATCTACTTCCATTCCGTCACCCATTATATCAAATGACGTGGTAAGCATATCAAAATAGCGGCTGATGCGCATTAAGCGTTCTGTAAAAAAAGCTGTTTCAATATTTTCGGCATGGGAGATTTGATTAATTTCCCAAAGTATCATTTTGAATAACAATTCATTTACCTGATGATACATGATAAAAACCATTTCATCAGGTAAAGTTGTTCTTTGTATTTGAAGGTTTAAAAGGGCATCAGTTTGAATATAATCCCAATAAGTAATTGGTTTTGACCAGATTAGTCCTTCCAGATGTGTTTCTGTTTTTTGGTCTATGGCCTTGAATTTATTATCAATCTGATTTAGTAATTCATCGGTTAAGTTACTGTTCATTATGGTTTTACTTTTACGGTAAAAGGATGTTTCAGTCCTTTGAAAGCATCCAGATCAGCCTTTAATGAACCAACGGCAAGGCTTGCTTTGATTCGTAATGGCATTTTGTTGTCATCATCTGAAATCCAAACGGTTAGACTTTCCTGTTCCTTAAAAACCCTTCCGGCTTGAACATAAGGTCTGAAAATCATGGTTGGAATTGTTCCAAATTTAGTTTTTATATCTTCTCGACCCATAAATTTTAACTTAAACTTTGTCGTTTCTTCGTCAAAAAACATGTCAATTGAAATTGATTCGCCAACTTTCAATTTATCAACCGTTGGATGGTTTCTCAGATAATAAAATGTTGAGATGATGTCCTGAACATTATTCGGAACCTCGAAAGTTTTTTCGGTATTGTTTTTATAATCTTTTACTGTGACTTTGTCAGTTGTCTGATTAAAAAAACCTTCCTGATTTTTTTTATAGCCGCCTTCGTCAATTTTTCTGACATATTGATACGGATTTCCGGTCGCTTTGTCAAAATAGCTTTCGTAATTATCATCAACTTTGAAGAATAATTTTGACATTCCGGTTGTATAACCGCGCCCAACAGCATGAAAGACTTTTTTATTGTTTTTTACCGCTTCCTTTACTTCTAAAGTCGCGTAACCGGCGGTCACGATTCCGTAGTGGATGCGGAATTTAAACCATTCGCCAACATCGTAAGCGTCTTCCTTTTTGGTAGTAAAACTAACAGTTATAATAAATAGTAGTAGTATGATTATTCGTTTCATGGTGCAATATTTTTTATATATAACTGCCTTTAAGCAAATTCTATTCCAAAAGTACAAAACAAAAAAACCCAGTCAAACAAATGACTGAGTTTTTATGCTATTAACCAACCAAAACTATAAATTATGAAAATTTACATAAAAACTCGGGAAACCACTCCTCCGTTTTTGAGAGTACAAAGTTACGTATGTTTTTAAGTTTTACAAGTAAAAATTAAACTTTAACATATTATTCACAATGAAAGTCTTTAAAACAATGATCGGTTTGAATTATATACAACGTTTGCGTAAAATTACAATGTGCCTCTTTTTTCCTGCTCACGCTCAATAGATTCGAATAGTGCCTTGAAATTTCCGGCTCCAAAACCTCTTGCGCCCATTCTTTGGATAATTTCAAAGAATAATGTTGGGCGATCTTGTACCGGTTTGGTAAAAATCTGCAAAAGATACCCTTCTTCGTCTGCATCAACCATAATGGCAAGTTTTTCAATAACTGATAAATCTTCTTTCATCATTTTCATGTGATCGCCCAATCTTTCCGGAATAGCTTCATAGTAAGCGTGCGGCGGAGCGGATAAAAATTCTACTCCACGTGCTTTCAATTCACTTACCGTTTTAATAATATCATCGGTTGCAATTGCAACGTGCTGAATTCCGGGTCCGCCGTAAAAATCAAGATATTCCTCGATTTGGGATCTTTTCTTACCTTCGGCAGGTTCATTTATTGGGAATTTGATGCGTCCGTTTCCGTTTGACATTACTTTACTCATCAAAGCCGAATATTCTGTATTGATTTGTTTGTCGTCGAATGAAAGGAAATTCACAAATCCCATAACATCTTCATACCATTTTACCCAGGTATTCATTTCGCCCCAGCCAACATTTCCAACCATGTGATCGATGTATTTCAATCCTGTTGGCTCCGGGTTGTAATCCGATTTCCACTCTTTATAACCCGGCAAAAACACTCCGGTATAGTTCTTTCTTTCCACGAAAATGTGTACAGTTTCCCCATATGTGTAAATTCCGGAACGAACCACTTCTCCAAATTCATCCTGTTCTACTGTTGGTTCCATAAACGGTCTTGCACCTCGTTTTGTGGTTTCTTCAAAAGCACTTCTTGCATCTTCTACCCAAAGTGCTGCGACTTTTACACCATCGCCATGTTTTTTAAGATGATCGTTGATTGGAGAATCTGCGTTTAAGGGCGTAGTTAAAACCAAACGGATTTTGTCTTGTTTCAATACATAAGAAGCGCGGTCCCGAACTCCGGTTTCCAATCCGGCATAAGCTAGTGACTGATAACCAAAAGCGGTTTTGTAAAAATGCGCGGCTTGTTTTGCGTTTCCTACGTAAAATTCTACGTAATCTGTTCCTAAAAGCGGAAGGAAATCCTGTGCTCCTTCAAATATTTTCTCTAGTCCGTATTCAACGGATTTTACTTCTTTTGACATAATTATTTAGTTGTTTGTTATTCAATAGTGATTATAGTATCCGTAACGATTGTATCACTTTGATTCATTTCATAGTTCATAGAATCCTTATCGGTCTCATATTGAATTTCCTTATTAATGTAATTGATGTTCTTAAAATTTTCCTTGAAACCGTCAGATATTAATGTTCCGTAAATTATAAAATAAATACTAATTACGAGTATGTAAACAGAGTTGAGCGCAACTCCAACAATACACAAGGTTTTTCCAATAGAAACATTGTTTTTGCTTTTCGGATTAAAATCTTCAGGATGCGTTATGTATTCTTTCAGGCTGTTATTTGCCATTACTAATCCTACAATACTCATAGCGAGTGCCGGAATGACAAGCAATCCGCAACAGCATCCAAGAAATAAAACCACTATACTTACGATTCCAAGTACCATTGAAATCGGATCTGCCGAAAGTTTGTTTACATTCATTCAGTCCATGATTTATAATATTTCCCGTCATCTAATCCCATTGCTTCTTCGGTTACCATTAAAGGGCGGAAAGTATCAACCATTACAGCCAATTCCTGAGTTTCTGTATGTCCGATGCTTCTTTCCATAGCGCCTGGCGCTGGTCCATGCGGAATTCCCTTTGGATGCAATGTGATATGACCTTGTTCGATATTGTTTCGGCTCATGAAATCGCCATCTACATAATATAAAACTTCGTCAGAATCGATGTTGCTATGATTGTATGGCGCCGGAATTGCTTTTGGATGATAATCGTAAAGTCGCGGGCAGAAAGAGCAAACGACGAATGTTGACGTTTCAAAAGTCTGGTGAACCGGTGGTGGTTGGTGAACGCGGCCTGTAATTGGCTCGAAGTTATGAATGCTGAAGGCGTACGGAAAATTATAACCGTCCCAACCCACAACGTCAAAAGGATGCGTGGCATAAACGACTTCGTGCATCATTCCTTCTTTCTTGATTTTGATTACAAATTCGCCTTTTTCGTCATGCGTTTCCAATTCGGTTGGCAATTTGAAATCGCGTTCGCAGAACGGAGAATGCTCCAAATGTTGACCGGATTGATTCTTATAGCGTTTTGGCGTGTAAAACGGGGCGTAGGATTCGACGTAGAACAAGCGATTTTCAGACGTTTCGAATTCCATTTGATAAATTATTCCGCGTGGAATAATGAGGTAATCGCCATATTCAAATGGAATATTTCCCATCATCGTACGTAATTTCCCTTTTCCTTTATGGATGAAAATCATTTCATCGGCATCGGCATTTTTATAGAAATAAGAAGTCAGTGATTCTTTAGGCGCTGCAAGTCCGATAATGCAGTCTTTATTGACAAGCATAGCTTTTCGGCTGTCAAGAAAATCATTTTCGGGTTTAAGTTCAAAACCTTTTAGGAGTAATGACTTAATGTTTTTCCCGATGGCGATTTTTGGTTCAACCGAATAAGAACTGCGGATTTCCTTAACCTGCGTTGGTCGGTGGACATGGTATAAAAGCGAGGAATGTCCGTGAAAACCTTCCGTTCCAAAAAGCTGTTCGTAGTATAAACCGCCGGTTGGCTTTTCAAACTGCGTGTGCCTTTTTTGTGGAAAATCGCCGAGTTTATGATATAATGGCATCTGTTTAAATTTAAGATTTATGAATTAAGCTCAATTATAAACCGACAGATTCATTCCGGATTTCTCTTAATGAGGAATTTTAAATGTGCTAATAAATCTTTCCAAGCCGTTTTCATAGTAACAAATATCGTAAAAATTTAATTTTAAGCGGAATTTATTGTGAATTATTTATAAACGAAAAGGACTTTAATAATCGCAATGAATCATTAAAGCCCTTTTCTATATTTCAGATAAATTACCTTACTTTTTTAAAGCTGTAAGCATAAACCAAACAATGAATCGCAGCGAAAACCAATGAGAAATAGAATAAGAATGTGTCATCAATTTCCGGATCTGAATGATGAATGAATGCAATCACGATAAGCGCGAAAACCATTCCCAATCCTGATCCTGCAACGGTTTTATAATTTCCTAAGCTAAAGCCATCCGGATTGAGGATACTATTTTTCATACCGTAAAATAAATACAAATCGAAACCGATCATCATCCAAACAATCAAACGGATCCAAGTATCCAACGGTAAAAATACCATCATAAACAAGCAAACTAAAACACCTGCAATTGGCACAAATGGCACCAGCGGTGTTCTAAAAGCGCGAGGCGCGTCCGGCATTTTCTTGCGCATAATCAATACACCAATACAAACAAGTATAAATGCGAACAGAGTTCCGATACTGGTCATTTCTCCAACAACCCGCGCAGGAACGAATGCGGCAAAAAGGCTTACGATTACCATGAATAGTAAATTGTTTTTTGCTGGAGTACGGAATTTAGAATGTACTTCAGAGAATACTTTTGGCATTAAACCATCTTTACTCATCGAGAAGAATACACGGCTTTGCCCCATTAACATTACAAGAATAACAGATGCATATCCGCCTAAAATCGCTAATAAAATCGCATTATTTAACCATGGATAAGCAGGTGTAATCATTCCGCCCGGACCTATCGGGCCCATTGCTTCAACAGCGATTGCAACCGGTGCGATTCCGTCTTTTCCGGCAAAAGCCTCATAGTTTACAACGCCTGTCATTACGTGGGCAAATAAAATATATAAGACCGTACAAATTCCCAATGAGAGTAAAATCCCGATTGGCATATCTCTTTTCGGATTTTTAGCTTCCTGAGCCGCAGTTGAAACAGCATCAAAACCAATGTAAGCGAAAAATACGATTGCGGCGGCGCGAATGATTCCGGAGAAACCAAATTCGCCAAAAGTTCCTGTGTTTTCAGGAATATACGGGGTGTAATTTTCAGGACGGATATATTGCCATCCAACGACAATAAAAACTAAAACAACTGTTACTTTTAACAATACGATGATTCCGTTTACGAAAGCAGATTCTCTTGTTCCACGGATTAATATCAATGACATTACCATTACGATCAATACCGCCGGAACATTTATAAGCCCGCCTTCAAATGGTGAAAGCATATAATCATCAGAAATCTGAATTCCATATCCATCAAGAAATTTACCCAGATAACGCGACCAGCTTATTGAAACGGTTGCGGCGCCAACGGCATATTCCAGCACTAAATCCCATCCGATAATCCAGGCTACAAATTCACCCATTGTTGCAAATGAATAGGTGTAAGCACTTCCTGCGACCGGAATCATTGATGAAAATTCAGCATAGCACAATCCCGCGAAAATACATCCGAAAGCTGCTACAAGAAACGAAATCGTGATTGCCGGACCGGCATTTACAGAAGCGGCAAGCCCGGTAATTGAAAATAATCCGGCGCCAATAATAGCTCCAATTCCAAGCGCGACCAATCCGGGTGCGGTTAATGTTTTCTTTAATCCTTTTTCAGATTCGGACGCTTCATTTAATAACTGCGTCAATGGTTTTCTTCTCCAAATAGACATGTTTTCTATTTTAATGATTAATTACAGCCAAATATATCGTTTTTTACAAAATGATTAACATTTAATTTTGTAAAATCAGATGACTAAAACCAAAAACCAACGCTGAACCAGGTAAATCCTTTATTCATTTCCGGCGACCACGAGTATTTGATTTCGGCCGGGCCAATAATTGTTTCAAGGGCATAACCAACTGCATAACCGGAAAATGTAGGCTTTGAAATCCAATCGGTGTTTTGAAACAAGTTGTCTTTTATATGGGCGTAATTCGCAGAAACATTGACATGATGTTTCTTAAAGAATTCATAGTCAAAAGTAAATGTTGATTTAATAAAACTATCCGCTGTTAGCGCAAGAAAATCATAACCATAGAAAGGCTTGATGTTGTTGATTTCATTGAACCCGAATCCGCCAAGCGTAAAGTTGAAGAAATCTACGCTTCGTTTTCCAATGGCGAATCCGGCTTCAGAATCCAATCGGAAAGTTGCTCTCTTAAAAAATGTTTTCGCAAAACCAACGCTTCCTTTTGCAACGGAAAATGGTTCAAATTCATGCGTGAAATCTGTTGAATGAAGATAAGATTTAATGTCGCCATAAAAATACCAGCCTTTGTTGGGGAAATATTTATCATCTAGCGAATCGAATTTGAAATATCCGAATACACTGCTGTAATTGCTATTTTCTAAAACGGGCGAAGTATTTTCTAAAGTAGCCGATTTGATTTTCAGCGCTTTGTATTCAAACCCGCCGCCAATAAGGAATTTTTGCGCGAATATCGTCTGAAGATATACCTGATTCGTCATATCAGAAAAATCGATATTCAGGGAACTCAGGTTTAGTTGGTCCAGAATATTTCCGTCGTCGAAATCGATAAATGAATTTCGGTTGAAACGATTGTATTTCGACTTAATCCCGAAACTCCAATAAAAACCATTATCGATATAATAGTCGAAATTATACCGAAGATTATCTCCTAAAATCATGTCAAGAGAAGCAACATCGTTTTTAAAAAGTGTCTTTTTATTTGTAATGTTTATCAGAATTCCGCTTTTGTAAAGTCCGTCGTAATGCAAGCCAAATTTCAGATAGGTTCGGGTTTTGTTTTCTGTGAGGTAAATATGAAGATCGTCTTTTTCTTCATTTTTTTCAAGTGAATAGCTAATTCCGCTAAAGTTTTGTGAAGCGCTTAAATTGTTGATTCCGCTTTTTAAATCGCCGTAAGAAATCTCGCTTTCCGATTTAAACCGCAGTTTTCCAATAACATATGCTCTGGTGTAATTGTCGAGCCGCGTTGTGATGATTTTTTTTATGGACAAACTATCGCGTTGTTTTTCGAGTCCGTTGTTTACATATTTTTCATTTCCAATCGCTTTTAGCTGGTTTAAAACTTTGTTTGCGGCTTCTTCTCCTTTTTTAATGATTGATTCGCCGTCATCAAAAGAAATTACAGTAAAATCAGAAATGTCGGGTTTGATGTAAACATCGGTTTTTGCGATTTTGTCTTTCATTTTATCCACCATTTGGAGGTTGGAAATCTGGACTAATATCCGCGTGGCGTCTTTTAGCGCTTTTCTTTTTTTCAAACCGTCCTGAACATCAACTCCAATAATGATATCGGCGCCCATTTTCTTGACTTCATCAATCGGATAATTGTTCGTAACGCCGCCGTCAACAAGCCATCTTCCGTCTATTTCTACAGGAGAAAACAGACTTGGAAACGCCGAGCTTGCCTGCATTGCCTGAGCTAAATAACCGCTGTTGAGCAATATTTCTTCGCCGGTTTCAATATCGGTGGCAATACATAAAAAGGGAATTTTTAATTTGCTGAAATCCCGTACGTGTCGAACCGGATCCGTTAGTTTTGCAAGTAAATTATAGTTGTACATTCCTTTGGACAAAGCGGTTGGAATGCCAATCCTGAATTTATTGAAAGGAAGCGAAATCGCATAAAGCTCGTCATTTCTCTTTTCAAAAAAGTTTTTAGACGATCGCGGAATGTAATCTTTCAGTAATTCATCAAAATCAGTCGATTTAAAAATTGAATCGATTTGCCGCGCATTGTAACCCGAAGCATAAAGTCCGCCAACAACCGCGCCCATACTGGTTCCACCGATGAAACTAATTTCGACGCCGGCTTCTTCAATTGCTTTTAAAACACCAATGTGTGCAAAACCTTTGGCGCCGCCACCGCTCAAAACAAGGCCGACTTTTGGTTTTGGTGTTTTTTGCTCTTGTGCGAAAGACGTCAGGAAAAAGCAAAACGTCATGATTATCAGAGCAATATTCTTCATGTTCAATTAGTTTTTGGGACTGTAAAAGTCGGTAATTTTTTTGGCTTTTGAAACTCCGACTACCTCGGAAATCTCTTTTTCAGTAGCCATTTTCAATCTTTTAACAGATTTGAAATGTTTCATCAGCGTTACCATCGTTTTTTCGCCGATTCCGGGAATGCCATCAACAGAAGAATTTAATGCCGATTTACTTCGTTTATCGCGATGAAAAGTAATCCCGAAACGATGCGCTTCATTTCTTAAATATTGGATCACTTTTAATGTTTCTGATTTTTTATCCAGATAAAGCGGAATGTTATCGCCCGGATAAAACAATTCCTCAAGGCGTTTTGCAATTCCGATAATGGCGATTTTTCCGCGTAAGCCAAGCGCATCAATGCTTTTCAATGCTGATGATAGCTGGCCTTTTCCGCCATCAATAATGATTAATTGAGGTAACGGCTGCTGTTCTTCAAGCAGCCGTTTGTAGCGTCGGTACACAACTTCTTCCATCGAAGCAAAGTCATTCGGGCCCTCAACGGTTTTTATATTAAAGTGGCGATAGTCTTTCTTGCTTGGTTTTCCATCTTTAAATACAACGCAAGCTGCTACCGGATTTGTTCCCTGGATATTCGAGTTGTCAAAACATTCGATGTGGCGCGGTTCTTCGGAAAGGCGTAAATCCTTTTTCATCTGCGACATGATTCTGGTTGTATGACGATCAGGATCAACGATCTGCATTTGCTTCATCTGCTCGATGCGATGGTATTTTGCATTTCGGATTGATAAATCCAGTATCTGCTTTTTATCGCCGAGTTGCGGAACTGTAATTTTTATGTTTTCTCCAACCGAAATCGGAAACGGAACGATGATTTCTTTCGACAAAAGCTTGAAGCGTTCCCTGATTTCAACTACGGCGAGTTCCAAAAGTTCTTCATCAGTTTCATCCAATTTTTTCTTGATTTCCAAAGTGTGTGAACGGATTACCGAACCATGGGAAATCTGGAGGAAATTCACGTGGGCCGCACTTTCGTCGGAAACAATTGAAAACACATCGACATTCGTAATTTTTGGATTCGCGACCATTGAGCGCGATTGGTAATTCTCAAGTACTTCGATTTTTTCCTTGACTTTCTGCGCGAGTTCAAATTGCATATTCTGCGCATATTCTTTCATCAAAAGCTTAAAATCACGCATGCTTTCTTTAAAGTTTCCCTTAAGGATTTCCCGAATCGCATCCACTTGTTTTTGGTAATTTTCCAATGATTCATACGCTTCGCACGGGCCTTTGCAATTCCCGATATGAAACTCAAGGCACACTTTGAATTTCCCGTTTTCAATGTTTTTCTCGTTCAGGTCATAATTGCAGGTTCGCAGCGGATAAAGTTCACGGATCATGTCTAAAATCGTATATACGGTCTTAAAACTTGAGAACGGTCCAAAATATTCAGATCCGTCCCTGATCATTTTCCGTGTAGAAAATATGCGTGAAAAAGGTTCTTTCTTAATACAGATCCACGGATAAGTTTTGTCATCACGCATCAATACATTATACCTCGGCTGATGGGTTTTGATTAGATTATTCTCAAGTAACAACGCATCGCTTTCTGAAAAAACAACAATGTGCTTTATGGTAACAATTTGGCGCACCATGACATTGGTTTTTGCCGTATCGTGTACTTTATTGAAGTAGGATGAAACGCGCTTTTTTAGGTTTTTCGCTTTTCCGACATACAATAGTTTTCCTTCCTTGTCATAGTATTGGTATACACCGGGGCTGTCCGGAAGGGTTTGTAATTGAAGGTTTAAATCGGAAGAAGTTTGCATGGGAGCAAAATTACAAATTACGGTTTAATGAATTACAAATATTATTTCTACTTTAGCTTTTATAATCAGAAAATGAAAAGTCCAAAGCCATTTCTACTTTTAGGCGAAACTATTCTTCCCGGTGAAAGCAAAACCATTTACATGGAAATCGCTCGGCTTCATACAACAACCAAACTTAAGATTCCGGTAATTGTCGAACGCTCTAAAATTGACGGCCCGGTGGTTTTATTTTCAGCCGGAATTCACGGTGATGAAATAAATGGTGTTGAAATTGTTCGCCAGATCATTACACAAAAAATAAATAAGCCAAAGATCGGAACCATTATCTGCATTCCGATCGTGAATATGTTTGGGTTTGTAAACCGTTCGCGTGAATTTCCCGACGGCCGTGATTTGAACCGGGTTTTTCCAGGAAGCAAAAGCGGTTCGCTTGCAAGCCGGTTCGCTTTTCACATCCTTAAAGAAATCATGCCGTTTGTAGAATATGCCGTTGATTTTCATGCCGGCGGCGCATATCGGTTCAATGCTCCGCAAATTCGGATAGTTCCTAAAAACACCGAATTAAAAAAACTCGCCGATATTTTCAATGCGCCGTTTACGCTATATTCTAAAAATATTGGAGGCTCATTTCGGAATTCAAGTGCTAAAATGAATGTAAAAATGCTGCTTTTTGAAGGCGGAAAATCCCTCGATATTAATAATGAAGTTGCCGAAGAAGCGATAAATGGGGTTTTACGATTGCTTTCGCACCTGAATATGTTACAGCCAAAAATTGAAGTTCCGGTTCCTCAAAAGGCAACAATCTATATAGAAAAATCGGGTTGGGTTCGCGCCAAAAGCTCAGGATTATTGCACGACCACAAAACGATCGGGCAATTTGTAAAAAAAGGATTTGTATTGGGTAAAATTACCGATCCATTTGGGAAATGGGAGCAAAAAATCAAATCTCCAAATGACGGTTATATCATTAATTCCAACCAATCTCCAATTGTTTATGAAGGCGACGCAGTGTATCACATTTCAAATACTTTAGAAAAATCAGATGAATAAAAGAGAACTCCGCATAAAATACAAGCAACTGCGAAACGAGCTTTCTGAAAATGATCTTGAGGAAAAAAGCCTGTTGATCGCAAACAAAATTCTGAATCTTCCGATTTGGGAAAAAGAATATTTCCATATTTTTCTTCCAATTGTCGAAAAGAATGAAGTAAATACAGAATATATTCTCCACTTATTATCGGGAAAAGACAAACACATTATTATCTCGAGAAGTGATTTTGAAACGCAGAAAATGCAACACTTTCTTCTTACGGATTCTACTAAAATACGGAAGAATGAATATAATATTCCGGAACCAGTTGACGGAATTGAAGTTCCAAATTCGAAAATAGAAGTTGTGTTTTTGCCGCTTCTTGCCTTTGACGAAAATGGAAACCGCGTGGGTTATGGCAAAGGTTTTTACGATAAATTTCTATCTGATTGCAAGCCTGAGACCATTAAGGTTGGTCTTTCTTTTTTTAGAGCTGAACGAGTTATTGACGATGTTTTTGAAAGCGATGTACGATTGGATTATTGTGTTACTCCGGAAATGATTTATACGTTTTAAAACACAACACAGATAAATTTTTGAACCATTAAGGGATTAAGGTAAAGTCTTAATAAACTTAATTTCTTAATGGTTTATGGAAAGCAACATTTGTAAAAATTGGCGAAATCTGAAAAAATCTTAAAAAATTATGATTCGTCGTTTTTAGCAAAAGCTTTTTTATTGAAAACGATCAAAATTCCAACTCCGGTAGAAATCGCCATATCAGCAATATTAAAGATGGCGTTGAAGAACGTGAACGGTTTTCCGCCTAAAAACGGAACCCATTCCGGCATCATATAATCTTCGACAAATGGAAAATACAGCATGTCAACCACTTTTCCGTGAAAAATAGTGCCATACGGATCTGGCGAAAGAAAAGTTGCTATTTCCGTATTCGTACTTTCATTAAAAAACAATCCGTAAAAAACAGAGTCGATAATATTTCCGAAAGCTCCGGCTAAAATCAACGAAATAGAAACGATCAGGAATTTTGAGCTGTGCTCCTTAACTGCTTTCCAAAGCCAATATCCAATTCCGGAAACAGCGATCAATCGGAACAATGTCAGGATTAATTTACCATAAGCACCAGGAATTTCTGTTCCCCAGGCCATGCCTTCATTCTCTATAAAATAGATTTTAAACCAACCGGCTACGTGTATTTTTTCCTCATAATAAAAATGAGTTTTTACATATATTTTGGAAATCTGGTCGATCAATAAAATGGAAAAGATCAACAGATAGGCTTTTTTTAATGACATCGCTGGGTTTTTATGGCGCAAAAGTAATAAATTATATCCATAAAAAACGCCCCAAAAGGAGCGTTAAATGGTTAACTGCGTAAAGTTGTTATCGTTGTAAGTTTTTCGCTTCAATGCTCATCGTTGCATGAGGAACAATTTTCAGCCTGTCTTTCCCGATTAGTTTTCCGGTTACTTTGCACACCCCGTATGTTTTATTTTCAACACGGAAAAGCGCGTTTTTCAAGTCGCGGATGAATTTCTCCTGACGGATTGCCAGTTGTGAATTTGCTTCTTTCGACATGGTTTCACTTCCTTCTTCAAACGCCTTGAATGTTGGCGAAGTATCGTCAGTTCCGTTGTTAAGATCGTTCATGTAAGCACTTTTTATCAAATCAAGATCGTATTGTGCTTTTTGTATTTTACCTAAAATAATTTCTTTGAATTCTGCCAAATCGGAGTCAGAATATCGTGCTACTTCATCTACCATGTTTTGTTTTATTTTGAAATTAATATCATTGTTTTTATATCGTCAAATTCGATTTCCGTTCCGTTATCCAGATCGTCTTTAAAAATCAGCGTTTGGGTCAGGGTTTCTGATTTTATATACGATTCATTTTCCATAATGGCTTTTTCTAATATGCCATTTCGCTTCAATTCTACCTTTATCTTGTCAGTAACTTCAAATCCTGAATCTTTTCGGATGTTCTGGATTCTGTTTACTAATTCTCTTGCGATTCCTTCAAGTTTCAATTCTTCAGAAATTGTAATGTCAAGCGCAACGGTAATTCCATTCGAATTTGCAACCAGCCATCCTTCAATATCCTGTGACGTTATTTCGACGTCTTCTAGAGTTAAAATTAAACTATTTCCTGAAATAACAAGCGTTAAGTTGCCTTCCTTGTCCAATTGATTGATTTGTTCCTGATTAAAGCCTTGTATCTCTTTGGAAATCAACCCCATATCCTTTCCAAATCGCGGGCCTAATGCTTTAAAATTTGGCTTGATCTGCTTCACTAATATTCCGGAGGCATCGTCTAAAAGTACGATTTCTTTCACGTTTACTTCGGCTTTTACAAGCTCGGAAATAGCCTCGATTTCAGCACGTTGATTCTCGTCAAGTATCGGAATCATTACCTTTTGTAATGGCTGGCGTACCTTGATCATCTCTTTCTTACGCAGTGATAAAACGAGCGATGAAATAGTCTGTGCTTTCTGCATTTTGCTCTCAAGCGATTTATTAACAAAGTTTTCAACGAATTCAGGGAATTTCGCCAAATGTACACTTTCAAAACCTTCCGATTGTGTTGCCAAAGTTAAATCCCTGTAAAGCTTGTCCATGAAAAACGGTGCGATTGGCGCGCCAAGTTTACTAATCGTGAGCAAACAAGTATAAAGCGTTTGATAGGCAGCGATTTTATCCTGCGCATATTCGCCTTTCCAAAAGCGACGACGGCATAATCGAACGTACCAGTTACTCAGGTTTTCCTGAACAAAATCAGAAATCGCACGCGCGGCTTTTGTTGGTTCGTAATCGGAATAAAAACTGTCAACGTCTTTTATTAATGTATTTAATTCTGAAATAATCCATTGATCAATTTCCGGTCTTTCGTGTAACGGTATTTCCGCTTCCGCGTATTTAAATCCGTCAATATTAGCATATAACGAGAAGAACGAATACGTATTATATAAGGTTCCGAAGAATTTTCGGCGTACTTCGGCAATTCCTTCAATGTCAAATTTCAGGTTGTCCCACGGATTTGCGTTTGAGATCATGTACCAACGTGTCGCATCCGGACCGTATTCTGCAATGGTTTCAAAAGGATCAGTGGCGTTGCCCAGACGTTTCGACATTTTATGTCCGTTTTTGTCCAGAACCAAGCCGTTTGAAACGACATTTTTGTAGGTAATTTTATCAAAAACCAAAGTTCCGATAGCATGTAAAGTATAAAACCAACCACGCGTCTGATCTACTCCTTCAGCAATAAAATCGGCTGGAAAATCTTTATTATCGTCGATTGTTTCCTTGTTTTCGAACGGGTAATGCCATTGCGCATAAGGCATTGCGCCCGAATCGAACCAAACATCGATCAAATCTGCTTCACGCTTCATCGGTTTTCCGGAATCTGAAACCAATGTGATTGCATCGACAACATTTTTGTGCAAGTCAACCAAGTCGTAATTTTCTTCTGACATATTTCCGATCTCGAAACCTTTGAACGGGTTCTCTTTTTGGAAGCCTGCACTGATGGATTTTTCTATTTCATTATAGAGTTCTTCAACAGAACCCATTACTTTGATTTCATTTCCATCTTCGGTTCTCCAGATTGGCAACGGAATTCCCCAATAACGTGAACGCGAAAGGTTCCAGTCGTTGGCATTTTTGAGCCAGTTTCCGAAACGGCCTTCGCCGGTTGCTTTTGGTTTCCAGTTGATGGTTTCGTTGAGGTCGAACATCCTGTCCTTGATTTCGGTTACTTTAATGAACCAGGAATCCAACGGATAATATAAAAGAGGTTCGTCCGTTCTCCAGGAATGTGGATAACTGTGGACGTATTTTTCGACTTTAAAAGCTTTATTTTCTTCTTTTAGCTGAATCGCAATCTCAACATCGACTGATCTTTCGGGCGCAGTTCCGGCATCATAATATTCATTTTTTACATATTTTCCGGCAAATGAACCCATGTGGGATGTGAATTTCCCTTGTAAATCAACCAACGGAACAGCGTTGTTGTTTTCATCCAGAACCAACATCGGCGGAACTTCAGGTGTTGCCTCTTTTGCAACTTTGGCATCATCGGCACCAAAAGTAGGCGCGGTGTGCACGATTCCTGTTCCATCTTCCGTCGTTACAAAATCTCCAGAAATTACCCTAAAAGCGTTTTCAGGATTTTGGTATGGAAGCGCAAATTGCAGTAATTGCTCGTAGGTGATTCCGACTAAAGTTGCTCCTTTAGCTTCGGTTAAAATTTGGTATGGAATTTTTTTATCACCGTCTTTGAAATTTTCAAAATCGGCAGCTTCAGTGCTTTCAAAATATCCTTTTGCAAATTGCTTTCCAACGAGGTTTTTTGCAAGAATAACATTTACAGGCTCGAAAGTATATTGATTAAACGTTTTTACTAATACATAATCAATTTTCGGTCCAACGGTCAAAGCGGTATTTGACGGCAATGTCCATGGAGTTGTCGTCCAGGCAAGGAAATGAATGTCTCCGAAGTTTTGCAAAAAGTCAGGCAAAGATTCGTTTTTAACTTTGAATTGAGCGACAATCGTCGTGTCGGTTACATCGCGATAACTTCCCGGCTGGTTGACCTCGTGTGATGAAAGTCCGGTTCCGGCTTTAGGAGAATACGGTTGGATCGTATACCCTTTATATAGTAAATCCTTATCGTAAATCTGTTTTAAAAGCCACCAAACCGACTCCATGTATTTGGGTTTGTAGGTTACGTATGGATTTTCCATATCTACCCAGTAGCCCATTTTCTCGGTCAGGTCGTTCCACACGTCGGTGTAGCGCATGACGGTTTTTTTACAGGCTTCGTTATATTCTTCAATGGTGATTTTTTTCCCGATATCTTCTTTGGTGATGCCAAGTTCTTTCTCGGTTCCCAATTCTACAGGAAGTCCGTGTGTGTCCCAGCCTGCTTTTCGTTTTACCTGAAAACCTTTTTGGGTTTTATAACGACAAAAAATATCCTTGATTGCGCGTGCCATAACGTGGTGAATTCCCGGCAATCCGTTTGCAGAAGGCGGACCTTCAAAAAACACGAATGGCTGGTTGCCTTCACGCGTGGAAACGCTCTTCTCGAATATATTTTCTTTTTTCCAGAAATCAAGAACTTCGGATGCAACTGTTGGCAGGTCAAGTCCTTTGTATTCAGTAAATTTTGTGCTCATTTTGTCGTTTTGTAAAATCAATCTGCGAAAGTAATGATTTTTCTTTTTTTAGAAACATATTGCAGGGATTTTCACTATTTATTAGGGTTTGCGTGAGCGATTGAGGCGGTATCCTTTTTTGAGGAACGAAAAAAAGATAAAGACGAAAGCGCGACCTGAAAGGGCACGCCCAAATTATTCAAGAAAAAACTTCTTTTAAGACCTCTAAAGATTTTGGCTTTTTGAATCCGTCGAGATGCAAACTGTAGTAATCAATCAGGATTTTGAGTAATAGTTGTCGTTCGGAACTGTGAAAAGTTTTCTGGCCGCTGTCAAAACGCAATCCGAGGAGTTTTTTGAACAAACTTGTTTCGTGTTCAGATAATGAAGTTGCACCTTGAAATGGATTGAAAATTCCTTCGGTCATTTCGAAAAAAGGCTGTGCCATGTCAGAAGTTTCAGGATAAAAACCAAGGAATTTCGTCGTTTCCAGCAGTAAAATCAAATGGAAATTTGAAATTTCATCATGATTGTCGAGCCAGTGCAACGCGGTTTCGAGAAAGATAAACAGCTCTTCGTTTTTTTCTTCCTCGTGGATGGAATGGTGCAGGATTTCAGAAACGAACATCACGATAGTGCTTTTTACAACGTCAGAATGAATTGAGTGAAACGGCGATGCGACTTTTATTTCCCTGAAATATTCGAGCGTGCCTTTATTTTTGTGGACGGCTTCAATATCCAGGATTGTTAACGGCTGAAAGTACGCGATCTTCTGATTGGCTTTTCGCGATGAAAACGCGTCACGGATGAAATAGGATTTTAAACCATCGGATAGCGTAAAGCATTTTACGATCAGGCTTTTCTCCTGATATTTCAATGATGAGATTACGATTGCTTTGGTTTTGATGTTCATTTTAAGGTGTTGGGTTTTCTGTGTTGGGTTTTGGGTTTCTCGTTGCAGTTCTACCAACACCCAGAACCCAACACCTATCGAATAATCATCACTTTTTTGACTTTGGTTTCAATTCCGTCTTCTCCGGCAATAAATATCATGTAAACTCCGGAAGCAACGCGGTATTTGCCAAATGCGCGCGTATCCCATTCGATTGTTCCGCCTTCGGAAATTACTTCATAAACGAGATTGCCTTCAATATCTGTGATTTTTACATTTGCTCTATCTGTGAGTCCGGTGATTTTAACGGTTCCAGCAAATTCAGGGCGTACTGGATTTGGATATACTTTTACTTCGCTTAAATCACCGCTCGCTTTAATCGAATTTCCTTTGTAAGAAACCAAACCGCTTGCGGTGGCAAAAAACACTTCGCCGGTTGTATTGTTGATGTCAATGTCGCTGATGGCATTAGTTGGCAAGGGCGAATTTGTGCTGGTAAAATGCTGAAGTGTTTCCTGTCCGTTAGGTGAAAACAGGAAAACGCCGGCATTTAACGTTCCGACCCATTTATTGTTTGAACCGTCAACAACGATGTCCGTAATCCATTGGTCGTTCATGAGTTCCTCGCCGATATTTCCTTCTTCAATAATAATAGGATATGTTTCGAGATTATTATCGGATAAAAATCGATCAACGCTTGATAAAACCCTTAAACCTGCGCGGGTTCCAATCCATAACTGGTTGCGATTATCGATTGCGGTAACTTCAACGGAAGTTGTAGGAAGATTTCCCTGTCCGTCATTTTGAGTAATCGTTTTTGCAACGCCATTATTGTGAGCTTCATTAAATGCGAGTAAGCCGTCTGAACGTGTTGAAATCCATTTTGTTCCGTTTTTGTCAATTACCAAACGCCTAAAACGAGTATCAAAATAGTCATTGAGGACATTGTCTAATTTGAAAGACTGCCATGTTCCGCTACTTTTAAAAACTTTCAATGCGTTTTTCACTAATCCGTTGGTCATCCATAAATTCCCGGATTTATCAAATGCTGACTGCTCAATCCTTACATCAGTATTTGGCGGACTAAGGCTTTCTAATCCGTTATTGCCGGTGTTCGCATGATCGTAAACCATAACAAGTTCGTCATTTTCCAGTTTTAAAAGGCCACCACCATTAGCGTTCACATAAACCTGGTTTTCATTTGCCGGATTTACGGTAATCCTAGTTAAGTTTGGAATGCCATTTAGTTTGGAAGGCGGAATGTATTTCCATCCGGTTGTAGTGCTGTATTTCCCGATTCCGAGATATTGTAATGGATTCGGATCGCCATTTTCGGGCAAATTCGCATACGCAACCCATAAATTACTCGAAGAAGCATCGATGGAAAATATGTCATTTCGATACGGGCCATTCGGACTTATGAATTCGAAATCGCCAATTCCGTCAAGAGCAGTTGTAATTACGCCATTTTGTTTTGTTCCGATAAATAATTTGCTTCCAACAATTGTTGCGCAAGTAAACTCGGCTGCGATGTCCGGAATCTGGCTGGCATCAATTCTTTTCTGAAGCGTGAATTGATTATTATATGCAAAGACTGTTGTTGGACTTGTAATTATAAGGTGATTTTCAGTGCTACGAATATCAACTGAAGTAGGCGACAGCAAAGGCCCGAAATTAGTAAATGTGGTTCCGTTTGTAGATCTTGTGATTTGCCCCGAAGTAGTGGCTGCAAATAAATTGCCGTTAAAACTTTCAATACCTGAAAAACTACCTGAATTTACCTGCGTCCATTCTTTTGCGTCAATGAGATTCGGATTGGTAATTTCCGCTCGTCGAAGACCTTCCGTTAATGTCGCAGCATAAATGTATCCGTTGAAAATAGTGGTTTGCGGTACGATAATTTCAGCAATCGAATTTCCAATAAAATAAGTATCGCCAAATTGTAAAGTTGTCAGGTTGTATTGTACGATTCCAAAATCGCAGGAAACATAAACGATGCCCTCATATTCATTAAAATGATTGATTTTCTTAATATTTGGAGGAATTTGCTTGTTTATGATATCGATGACATTCAGGATTTTTCCATCAATTTCATTTATAACGATCATCAGGCCATTTTCATAACCGATAAGGGTTTTTTGGGAAGCCGTACTGTGATAAACTGCTGATATCTGCTGACTCGGAAGCCCGTCGATGGTATTCGTGGTTTTGAGTTCGTTTGTTGTCAGGCTTTTAGAAAACAAAGCGTTTTCGCCGGCTGCATAGAAACGGTTTCCGGATTGGGTTACATCTCTGATTTCATTGTAAGAAAAATAGCCTTTCCAGAGCTGGTTGTTTTGTGCAAAGCCATTTTGCAACGAAATCACGGAAAGAAAAAGCATGAAAATATATTTCATCATTGGTATTTTATGAAGTCACAAATATACTAAAACGGAATTATCCGGATTTTAATATAGGAAGCAAAAAAAAGCCTTCGCAAATGGAAGGCTTTTTAAAATTATTTGCTGGAATTATACAACTCCCTGAGCTAACATAGCATCAGCAACTTTTACGAAACCGGCAATGTTTGCGCCTTTTACGTAATCAACATATCCGTTTGCATCAGAACCGTATTTTACACAAGAAGCGTGAATATCAAGCATAATTCTTTTTAGTCTTTCGTCAACTTCTTCCGAAGTCCAGCTCAAACGCAATGAGTTTTGAGACATTTCCAAACCAGAAGTAGCAACACCACCGGCGTTAGATGCTTTTCCTGGCGCGAAAAGGATTTTTGCATTTTGAAAAACAGTAACGGCTTCCGGAGTTGATGGCATGTTAGCGCCTTCAGCAACACAGATACATCCGTTTGCAACCAATGCTTTTGCTTCGTCTTCGTTCAATTCGTTTTGAGTTGCGCAAGGCAAAGCCACATCGCATTTTACTTCCCAAGGACGCTTCCCTGCAACGTATTTCGCGTTTGGATATTTGTTTAGGTAATCGCTGATTCTTGCGTAATTTACGTTTTTGATTTCCATTACATAAGCTAGTTTTTCAGCGTCAATTCCATCAGCATCATAAATATATCCGGCAGAATCAGACATTGTAACTACTTTTCCGCCAAGTTCAGTTGCTTTTTGTGCAGCATATTGTGCTACGTTTCCAGAACCTGAAATCACAACGGTTTTACCGGTAAAGCTGTCTCCTTTTGTCTGAAGCATGCTTTGTGCGAAGTAAACATCGCCGTAACCGGTAGCTTCAGGACGGATTAATGAACCTCCGAAAGAAATTCCTTTTCCGGTTAAAACTCCGGTAAATTCGTTTCTTAATCTTTTGTATTGTCCGAACATATAACCAACTTCACGTCCTCCAACACCAATATCTCCGGCAGGAACGTCAGTATTTCCGCCAATGTGTTTTGACAATTCTGTCATGAAAGCCTGGCAAAAACGCATTACTTCGTTGTCAGATTTTCCTTTTGGATCAAAATCAGCTCCGCCTTTTCCTCCGCCCATAGGCAAAGTTGTAAGGGAATTTTTGAAAGTCTGCTCGAAAGCAAGAAATTTCAAAATACTCAAATTTACAGATGGATGGAAACGAATTCCGCCTTTGTATGGTCCGATAGCAGAGTTCATCTGAATTCTGTAACCACGATTTACCTGAGTATTTCCGGCATCGTCGATCCAAACAACACGAAAAGTTATGATTCTTTCGGCTTCTACCATTCTTTCCAGAAGCATTTTGTTCTGGTATTTTTTATTTTCTTCAATAAACGGAATTACTGTTTCAGCAACTTCGTGTACAGCCTGCATAAATTCAGGCTCATTTGCATTTCTTTTTGCAACTGCCTCTACAAAAGATTGAATACTTTGTGACATGATTTATAAGTTATTAACGTTTTAAGAAAACGTTTTCGTTTAATCCGACAAATATACATCTTATAAAAATATAGGCGCAATTTTTTTTGTATTCTCAGTAGAATTATCTTTTTATTAAACATTCTTGATTATAAGTGTATTTAATGTAGGTTTTTAAACTATTATGCTATTATTCTTACAGTTAATCAACTATTTATTTATTTTATTTTAGTAGCGATTTTCGTTTTTATATATTTGTCCAATATGAAAACTTAAGCTTCCCCCGATGCTGAAAAAAACTATAATGGCCGTCAGTATTCTGATAGGCTTTTCTAATATTACGCATGCTCAATTTACAGGTTTTACAAGTGAAATAGGCGTCATTGCCGGTCCAGTCGCATTTCAGTCTGATTATGGTGAACGCCATGATTTGAGTACTAATGCAGGAAATACCGGTTTTGGTATTGGAATTGTTCACTATATGAATTTTGCGTATCGAGCTGATTGTAACTGTTATACAACTGATACTTATTTTAACGATCACTTTAAAGTACGAACCGAGTTATCTTATAATAAAACCAAATTGCAGCATTTCGGAAGATGGGTTGACAAGGAAAGCACTTCCCTTGGCGTTCAACAGCTAAAAGCAATGCGCGGTCAAACTACAGTAATGAATGCCGGTGTTCAACTTGAATTTTATCCGTTTAGTATTCGTGATTTCATGGCAACTACCGGAAGTTTTTCTCCATTTGTAAGCCTCGGCGCACAATATAGTTTTTACGATCCCGAAGCTTCTTCAACTCTTGGACCGTTGGGTTTGGCAGCAACTACTTTTCCTAAATATTTAGATCCATCTGACGGAAAGCCGCATGGTTTTACAAACGACAGCGGAAATGTATGGTCAATCGTAAGCAGCCTTGGAACACGTTACAAATTAGATACAATGTCGGATTTAATGGTCGATTTGAGAATGCAATATTATTTCTCTAATTGGGTTGACGGCTTGAATCCGAATCCTGATAAATATCCGGAAAACAAAGCCAAAGACTGGCTCGTTTGGTTTAATGTAGGTTATATTTATTACCTTAATTAAAATAAAAAATCCCGATTCTCAGAATTGGGATTTTTTATTTTCTATTATGATAAAGCTTTTTCTAAATCAGCAATTAAATCTTCAGCGTCTTCAATACCGACGCTTAGTCGAACCAGATCATCGGTAATTCCGATTTCTTTTCGTTTGTCTTCCGGAATTGAAGCATGCGTCATTAATGCCGGATGATTTGCAAGCGATTCTACTCCGCCTAAAGATTCGGCTAAAGTGAAAACTTCCAGTTTTTCCAAAAACGAAATGGCGTCTTCTTTTTTACCGGATGTAAAGGTAAAGGAAACCATTCCTCCGAAATCCTTCATTTGCTTTTTAGCAATTTCATGATACGGATGACTTGGCAATCCTGGATAATAAACGGTTTTTATTTTTGGATGATTACTTAAGAAAGCAACTACTTTCGCGCCGTTTTCACAATGTCTCTGAACGCGTAATGACAAGGTTTTAATTCCGCGTAAAACCAAAAACGAATCCATCGGACCCAATGTTGCCCCGGTTGCAAATTGCTGAAAGTGCAATTGTTCGCCTAATTTTTCGTCTTTTACAATTAATGCTCCGGCAATAACATCCGAATGTCCGCCTAAATATTTCGTAGCGGAATGCATTACGATGTCTGCTCCTAAATCCAATGGTTTTTGCAAATAAGGAGTCGCAAATGTATTGTCAACGGCAAAAAGGATATTTTTCTCTTTTGTAATTTTCGCGATTGCACTGATATCCGCCAATTTCATCAACGGATTTGTCGGAGTTTCAACCCACACTAATTTCGTGTTTTCATTAATTAACGACTCAAATTTGGCGATATCATTCATGTCTACAAAATGAAAAACAATGCCGGAATCTTTATAAATACGTGTAAACATTCTGTAGGTTCCGCCATATAAATCATCCATTGCAATGATTTCATCGCCGGCTTTGAACGAACGCAAAACACAATCGGTTGCCGCTAATCCCGATGAAAAAGCGAGTCCGCGCGTTCCGTTTTCAATACTTGCCAGCGCATTCTCCAACGCAGTTCGTGTCGGATTTGCCGCTCGGCTGTATTCATAATCACCTACCGGTTTTCCCGGGCTGGTTTGTACATAAGTTGAAGTCTGGAAAACCGCCGGCATAACCGATCCGGTTTCTTTATCGTGGTGTTGTCCGCCGTGAATTACTTTAGTATTAAATTTCATAGGTGTAATTTCAAATTCTTAATATTCTGACAAATTTACCGTTTAATTTATTCTAAACAAGGCGCAACATCTTACCTTTGTATGGAATTAACATTTTTGAGGAAAATGAAACACTTACTGACTATCGCCATCACATTGTTGTTTCTTACAAGTTGTAAGAACGAGCTTACATTTGAAGAACAATCTTTCAGCAAAAAAAGTGATTTGCCATGTAAAGAGGATTGCCCACGTGTAAATGTAAAAATCCCGTTTGCCAAAAATGTCCCGATAGTTTCCGACAGCATCAACAAAAAAATATTCTCTGTGATGAAAGAAATCATCTACGTTGGAGAAAAACCGTACACTTCTACAGATTACGAAGGATTGCTCGCCTCGTTTATAAAATCGTATGAAGAAATGCAAAAACAAGACCCGCGTGATAAATTTGGCTGGGAAGCAGAAATTGAAGGAAAAGTGATTTATGATACCGACAGCATTCTTGATATCGAGCTAAAACATTACACTTTTACCGGCGGCGCACACGGTTACAGCGGAAAGCGCTCGTTGATTTTCAATCCGGAAACGGGAAAAATAATTCCGGACGATAAACTGTTTATCAATTCAAATGTGTTTCGTGTTTTTGCCGAGAAGAAATTCAGGGAAAGCTACAAGATTCCTGCAAATGCCCCGATAAATGCTACAGGATTAATGTTTGAGGACGAGCAATTCCATTTGCCGCAAACCTACTTTTTTACCGATAAAGGATTTTTGTTGTATTATAATGTTTACGAAATAGCTTCGTATGCCGACGGTCCGAAAGAATTGCTGATTCCGTATTCGGAAATGAAACCGTATCTCGCGCCTAGATAAACTTCCGGATCATTAACATCATCCCCAAATGCATCATTTCATGCGAATAATTGAAGGCGATTGCATCTTCCGCACTTTTTAGAGTGTAGCCATACATATTGGTAAATTCACGATATTCCTTGAAAATTCCGTTTTCTAAGTCGGTTTTCGTTAGTTCGATAGTGGTAAAAAGCAGTGATTGAATTTCGTCAATTTCTTCCTGTGAAACATTGCCTTCAGGGCGAGTTCCTTTTCTGAACTTAGCAATCATCTCTGGTGAAACCATCATTGGCAACCCCGATAAAGCATACACCAACATTTGCTGTACTACGACAATATGCCCTATATTCCAGATCAAATTATTGCTGAAACCGTCCGGAACTTTATTGAGCTGTTCCAAAGAATAGTTTTGTAAAAAAACAGAAAGTTCTTTCCTGATTGTCATCGTAATTTCAAAAGCGCGCTGCATATTTATTTTTTTGATAAAAGTAAGGAATTAAGTTTCAAATGGATTTTCTTTGCAGCACGAAATCCGAACAAAATGAACAAAATATATTTTCTCGCTTCCTGCGATACATGCAGAAAAATCATCAAATCGCTTCCGAAAGACAACAATCTTGTGTTTCACGACATTAGGCAAAACCCGATTTCTGAGGCTGAATTAGATGAAATGTACCAGCTTTCCGGAAGTTATGAAGCACTTTTTAGCAAAAAAGCACAATTGTATAAGTCGATGGATTTAAAAAACAAATCACTTACGGAAGCCGATTTCAAAAAGTACATCTTAGAACATTATACGTTTTTAAGCCGCCCGGTTTTTATCATCAACGGAAAAGTTTATATCGGTAACAGCCAGAAAAACATCAATGAAGTTCTTGCAGCTCTAAGCTAATGTCGAAAAGAAATCTTGCATTAATCGGCGCTACATTGGTTTCGCTGATTTACGGGGTAACTTTTACAATCGCGAAAGACGTAATGCCCAGCTATATTAACGCATACGGATTTATCACTTTGCGTGTTGGCGGATCAGTGATTCTATTTTGGCTCGTATGGCTTTTTATGCCGAAGGAAAAAATTGCATTGAACGATTTTCCAAGAATCATTGCAGCGGCTTTGTTTGGAGTTGCATTGAATATGCTTACGTTTTTCAAGGGATTAAGCCTGACTTCGCCGATATCTTCAGCGGTAATTATGGTAACGACACCAATTATCGTGCTTGTTCTTTCGGCAATTATCATGAAAGAACGAATGCTGAAACGGAAAGTTTTCGGGATCGTTCTCGGATTGCTTGGAACCGCTTTTTTAATCCTATATGGAAAATCAATCGGTAATGCAACAAACGCCACTTTTGGGAATTTCCTCGTTTTTGTGAATGCTGTTTCCTATGGATTTTATCTGATTATCGTTAAGAAATTAATGGATAAATACAGTGCTTTTACGTTTGTAAAGTGGATTTATTTATTTGGATTCATCATGGTTTTGCCTTTCGGATGGCAGGAATTTGAAGCCGTTCAGTGGCAAATTGTTCCAACGGATATTGTATGGAAAATAGGTTTCGTAATCGTATTTTCAACATTCCTGACCTATTTGCTAAACTTACTTTCGATGAAAGAATTAAAGCCGACAACCGTAGCCGTTTTCATTTATCTGCAGCCGTTATTTGCAACAATTTTCGCTATCGGATTAGGAAAAGACGAATTAAATCCGGTAAAAATAATAGCAGCAATCCTAATATTTGCAGGCGTATTTTTAGTCACTCAGAAGAAAGCCGAAAAAGAACTAAATAGATAAATTCTAAATGCTTCCCAAATCGCTTTAATGCTGAAATTTCTATATATTTGTAGCTATTACAATTTTCATTTATGATACAATCAATGACCGGTTTTGGCAAAGCGACTTTGCAGCTGCCAACCAAAAAAGTTACCGTCGAAGTAAAGTCGTTAAACAGCAAAGGCCTTGACCTGAATGTGAGAATGCCGTCGCTGTACCGCGAAATGGAACTTGGATTGCGTAACGAAGTTTCCCAAAAACTTGAAAGAGGGAAAATAGATTTCTGTATCTACGTTGAAAATACCGCCGAGCAAACATCCACGAAAGTGAATGTCCCGATTGTAAAAGCCTACATCAGCCAATTGCGCGAAGTGTATGCCGAGGCCGATGAAACGGAATTGATGAAAATGGCTGTCCGAATGCCGGATGCCTTAAAGACAGAACGCGACGAAATTGACGAAAATGACTGGGCTGAAATCCAGAAAGTTGTTGATGAAGGCCTGAAAAATATCCAGGCGTTTCGAATTTCAGAAGGTGTTGCGCTTGAAAAGGAATTTCTGCACCGCATTGCCAACATCATGACTTTGATGAATGAAACCGTTGCGCTTGACAGCGAAAGGATTCAAACCGTGAAAACCCGTTTGAGAGCCGCTATTGACGAATTAAAAGTGAATATCGATGACAATCGTTTTGAGCAGGAATTGATTTTTTACCTTGAAAAATACGATATTACCGAAGAAAAAGTGCGTTTGGAAAATCACCTGAATTATTTCATTGAAACCATCGCGGGAACGGAAGCAAACGGACGAAAACTCGGATTCATTACACAGGAAATGGGGCGTGAAATCAATACAATGGGTTCAAAATCAAATCACGCGCAAATGCAAAAACTTGTAGTTTTGATGAAAGACGAACTCGAAAAAATCAAAGAACAGGTTTTAAACGTTTTATAAGTTTACATAAATATCATGAGTAAAGCGGCGAAGCCAACTTACTTACAGCTTACAGCAACAATGAATAAAGGCAAATTACTCGTGTTTTCAGCACCTTCGGGATCGGGAAAAACAACCATAGTCCGGTATTTACTGGAACAAAAAGAACTTCATCTGGATTTTTCCATTTCGGCTACGTCGCGCCCAAAAAGAGGCGAGGAGATTGACGGGAAAGATTATTATTTTTTGTCGGCTGAAGAATTCCAGAAAAAAATTGATGACAACGCTTTCGTGGAATATGAAGAAGTTTACAAAGATAATTTTTACGGAACTTTAAAAAGTGAACTTGAGCGTATTTGGTCAGAAGGAAAGCACGTGATTTTTGATATTGACGTTGTCGGCGGATTGAATATCAAAAAACAATATCCTGAGGAAACACTGGCAATTTTCGTTAGCCCGCCATCTGTAGAAGAACTCGAAAGACGACTGCGCTATCGCCAGACAGAAACCGAAGAAAAGATACAAATGCGTATCGCGAAAGCAGAAAGAGAAATCGCAACTTCGGATCAATTTGACATCATTCTGAAGAATTATGATCTTGAAAACGCAAAAGTTGACGCGTATAAATTGGTTTCAAATTACCTAAGTATTATATAATTAAACACAAATTTCACGAATTGCCACAAATTTGTTTTGTGACAATTCGTGAAATTTGCGTTGAATATTTCCAACTATGAAAATCGGACTGTATTTCGGAACATTCAATCCAATTCACGTTGGACATATGATTATTGCAAATCACATCGCCGAATTTTCTGAGCTTGAACAGGTTTGGATGGTTGTAACGCCTCATAATCCGCACAAGCAAAAGAGCAGCTTGCTAGACGATTACCATCGTTTACACATGGTGCATCTTGCTACGGAAGATTTCCCGAAAATTAAGCCTTCCGACATTGAGTTCAAGTTACCACAGCCAAATTATACCGTGAATACATTGGCCTATTTGCAGGAAAAATTTCCGCAGCACGAGTTTTCATTGATCATGGGCGAAGACAATCTGAAATCGTTTCATAAATGGAAAAATCACGAAGTTATTCTGCAGAATCACGAGATATATGTGTATCCGCGAATTTCAACGGAAATAGAAAATCCTGAATTCAGCAATCATCCAAAAATTCATGTAATTACTGCGCCAATTGTTGAGATTTCTTCGACATTCATCCGCGACAGCATCAAAAGCAATAAAAACGCCAGGCCACTGTTACCGGAAAAGGTTTGGCAATATATCGACCATAATTTATTCTACAAAAAATAAAAAGGCGTTCAGAAATTTTCCGAATGCCTTTTTCCAAAACACCAAAACAAAATTTATTATTATTATCGTATGATATAAATAAACCAACAAATAAATCATACCAATATTTAACGCAGCAAATGCTTTGTCATTGCTCATAAAATCCTAATAGTTCGTTAAAGTTTAAAGTTATAATGTATTCCGAAATCGTTTTCAAATTCGTTGATTTTTGAGTACTTTTGGAAGCTAACAAAACCAGTAAGTAATGAGTGAACATCCAAAATTTGCCGTTATAGGCGGTGGTAGCTGGGCAACGGCAATCGCAAAAATGTTGTGTGTCAATCTTCCCGAAATAGCTTGGTACATGCGGAATTCCGATGCCATCGCACATATAAAAGAACACCATCATAATCCGAATTACTTGAGCTCGGTTGAATTTCACATCGAAAAGCTTCGCCTAACGAACGACATTAACGAAGCCGTGAAATATGCCGACTATATCATTTTTGCAATTCCGTCAGCATTCTTGAGCGGCGAACTTGCAAAGCTCACGGAAAGCCTAAATGGGAAAGTCATTTTTTCTGCGATTAAAGGTATTGTTCCGGAAACGAGTTTAATTGTCGGTGAACATTTTCATGAGCAATACGATATTCCATACGAAAATATCGGCGTAATTACCGGTCCGTGCCATGCGGAAGAAGTAGCGTTAGAGCGTTTATCCTATTTGACAATTGCTTGCGGCGATGAGAAAAAAGCAATTATCGTTGGAAAAAATCTTGCCGGAAATTATATCAAAGTCAAGATTTCAGATGATATTATAGGAACCGAATATGCGGCGATGCTAAAGAATATTTATGCAATTGCAGCCGGAATGGCTCATGGTTTGGGTTATGGCGATAATTTCCAGTCGGTTTTAATGAGCAACGGTATCCGTGAAATGAAGAAATTTATCAAGAAAGTCCACAAAATGAAGCGGAACATCAATGATTCTGCCTATTTGGGCGATTTGCTTGTAACCGGTTATTCCGTATTTTCACGAAACCGAATGTTCGGAAATATGATCGGAAAAGGATATACAGTAAAAAGCGCCATGATGGAAATGAGCATGGTTGCTGAAGGATATTATGCCACAAAAAGTGCCTTTAAACTTAATGCTGATTTGGGTGCGAAAACGCCAATTATCGATGCTGTTTACGGAATTTTATATGAAGGTAAAGAAGCAAAGAAAGTTTTTAAGAAACTGACGGATAAATTAGATTAAGAAAGACCACTCGTGGCCTCGCTGTTAGAGCAAGACCACTTCGTTGCAAGAAGAAAGACGATATCGCATAAAATAGAAACACCTGCTGTACAAATAGCAGGTGTTTTATCTTTATTATATATCTCTTGCAGCGTAGCGGTCTATTTAACGATTATACCATCAACAAACAAAATCGGAACTTCCTCAATTTCGCTGTCATTTGCAAAGTTTGCCTTAAAAGTAAATTTCTTGTCGTATAAAGTTTGCCCTATAAAATACGTCAGCATAAATTCATTGTTTAGCGCGAGTACGCTTTCTTCGATCATTTCGACTTTTACAACCGAAACCGACGGAACTTCAACAAACGCATGGCGTAACAATGACGTTTTTTTCATTTCGCCATCAATGGTTCCAAAAGCTTTGGAAACAACCATAACGCTTTCCAGCTTAAAATCGCTGTCATTTATCAGGTAAACATTCCAGACTTTTTGCATAAAATCGTCATTCCACTCCGAGACTGCCGCGAGGAATACATTTTCTACTTCCGGGATTGTGATGTCTTTTTTCATATTGTGTCGAACGTCAAATGTCTAACGACGAACGAGATTTCGTTTGTCATTCGACATTTGTCATAAATTAAATACTTGATTTAAATTGTTCCAAAAACCGTACATCATTCTCATAAAACATTCGAATGTCGCCAATTTGGTACAAAAGCATTGCGATTCTTTCAATTCCCATTCCGAATGCAAAACCATTATACTCATCGGGATTGATGCCACAGTTTTTAAGGACGTTCGGATCGACCATTCCACAGCCCATGATCTCCAGCCAGCCGGTTCCTTTAGTGATACGGTAATCGGTTTCGGTTTTTAGGCCCCAATAAATATCAACTTCAGCACTTGGCTCGGTAAACGGAAAATACGACGGGCGAAGACGGATTTTTGATTTTCCGAACATCTCTTTCGTGAAATATAAAAGCGTCTGTTTCAAGTCGGCAAACGAAACGTCTTTATCAATATACAAACCTTCAACCTGATGGAAAATACAGTGCGAACGCGACGAAACGGCTTCATTACGGAACACGCGTCCCGGAGAAATCGTACGGATTGGCGGCTTGTTTTCTTCCATATAACGCACCTGAACCGATGATGTGTGTGTTCTGAGCAAAACATCAGGATTTGTCTGGATGAAAAAAGTATCCTGCATATCACGTGCCGGATGATATTCCGGAAGATTTAATGCGGTAAAATTATGCCAGTCGTCTTCGATTTCCGGACCTTCAGAAACATTGAATCCGATGTTAGCGAAAACGTCAATTATCTGGTTTTTTACCAATGAAATTGGGTGACGGGAACCAATAGTCAACGGTTCGCCCGGACGGGTTAAATCGCCATAAACTCCTTTGATTTCTTCTTTGCTTTCAAGAGATTCCTGAATGGATTTCAGCTTTTCCTCTGCAATATTTTTCAGTGTATTGATTACCTGGCCAAATTCTTTCTTTTGGTCGTTAGGTACGTTTTTAAATTCGGCAAACATTTCCTTTAAAAGCCCTTTGCTTCCAAGGAATTTGATTCGGAACGCTTCGAGTTCTTCTTTTTTATGTGTTGAAAAAGCCTGTGCTTCTCCGATGTATGCTTTAATCTTATCTATCATCGCTCTTTTATAAGGGTGCAAATTTAAGGTTTTTTAAACACAGATTCGACAGATTTACACAAATTTTGAATAGGTCCATGGCAGTTCAAATAAGTGTTATATCGATTGCCGTACTTCCCTGAAATATTTAGAAACAGTTTCAATTTTATGCAAAATATCAATCTGTGATAATTCGTGAAATTTGTGCTTAATCAATAAGTTCTTTTTCGAGAAAATAGCTAACAATTGCTTCTTTCATCAAAACAGATTGTTCGCCGGCTTTCAAAGCGGGCAATTGTTCCTTGACATTATAATGCGGCCAGCCATCGGCATCAACATAATCGAATTCATAAAATCCATAAGGCTCTAAAAGCCTGCAAATCGCAATGTGCATCAGGTTTAGTTTTTCGTCTTTCTTGAATTTTTGGTGAACTTTTCCAAGTTCCTGGACTCCGATTAAATATATGATGGCATCAAGATCAAGATCTTCTCCTTGCGAAAACTGGTTCGAAAGCATTTCGACCAACTTTTCCCAGCGCTCTTTTAATTGTGTATCTCTTGACATGTTTTTGGTTTTGGGGTTTTGGTTTTGGAATTTGGTCTTTACTGAACCTGAACCCTATTTTGGCAAAGATAAGAAGTTGCATTTTGTTATTCTACAAAACTGGTTTATCTTGGCACTTTATTCTTTCTATGGTTTTTATTGATATTATTCTTATCGTAATTCTGGGTTATGGTTGCGTTCGCGGATTGTGGAACGGCTTTTTAATTGAATTGGCATCGTTGGTTTCATTACTTTTAGGGATTTATGTCGCAATCAAATTCTCATTCATCATTAAAGAAATCGTTGGAAGCCACGTTTCCTGGTCGCCACAAACATTACAGGTTATCGCTTTTCTCCTGACATTTATTCTGGTAATTGTCGGAATTACCGTTTTGGCAAAATCACTAACTAAAGTACTGAATTTCACGCCACTTGGGCCATTGAATAAAGTTGCCGGAGGAATTCTCGGAATTTTAAAAACAATCCTGATATTGAGCTTTATCCTGAATGTTTTCCAGAAAATGAACGGGAATTTCGTTTTCGCGGAAAAGAAAACACTGGCAAAATCACTTTTATATTATCCGATTATGGAAATCGCCGGGATCATTTATCCTTCAGTCGAAAATTGGTTTCTTGAAATCAAAGATTCAGAATCAGGGAAAAAATAGTTATTTCAGCTCTTTTATTCCATTCATTTCAACCCAGCCTTCGGTTTCATCAGGAAGCTGAATTTTTCTCCAGTCTTCCAAAGTTTCCAAAACATATACCTTTGTTCCTTCATGCAGGATAAATGCATCCGCAGAATCTGATTTAGGCTCGGTTTTAACCGGAAGAACTTCGGCAAAAACTATCGCCGGACGATCTTCCTGATATACGTTTTTCTCGAAAACTGCTGATAAAACGCCGACGATAATCACCAAAAGCGCAATGAACATTCCGATGAAGAAAATTCTTTTTAAAAGTGTTGTCGATGAAAAGTAATATCCGATGAAAAGCAACAGAAATCCGAACGAAAAACCAATTGCAAGCCAGGCCCAGGAATCATAATTAAATGTTGAGGTTACGTCCTGTATCATTTTATTAAATCCGACTCTTGGGGTTTCCTTGATGTCATCAATGGCCATTTTTCGGGCGAAATTCAGGTTATTTTTTATTTCTTTATCGTTCGGATTGAGCAATAATGCTTTTTCGTAATTGTAAATCGCAGGCGCAACTTTGTGTAATTTGTAATAGGAATTTGCCAGATTATAATACAATTCAGCCGAATGTTTTTTCGTTTTCAATATACTTTCATACGAAGCTACGGCTTGGGAATAATCGCCTTTTCGATACAAAGCATTTCCTTTTTCAAAATCATTTTGAGCCCAGAAAACCTGCGTTGCCAATAAAAATAGGTAAAGTAACTTTTTCATTTTATTGTAATTGTTTTTCTAAAGCCGAAATAATCGTAACGGCTTTTTCATAATCATTTTGAATCGTAACACTTGAAGACGGCGCATATCGTGCAAACTCGCAATTTTCGGTCAGGTTGATGAAATCTGAAACAGTTTCCTGATTTGCATTTCGCGACAGCAGGATTTCACGGATTTTATCTTTGCTCATTTCCGAAGTTTCAATGTGCAGTTTCGCTTTCAGGAAATTGTGCATTGCTTTTTCCAAAGCGATATAAAACGGCTCTTTGTTGTTGATCTGCTTTTTTGCTTCCGATAAATATTTCTTTGCCAATCGGTTTGAGGTTTTTGTACGGTTTCCTACGACGTCGGCATCAATTGCGTCTTTTTTCTTTCTTACGAGAATGATTAACGGAATGAAGGCAAAAGGAGCAAACAGCAATCCGTAGAACAATGTCGACCCAAAGAAATCTTTTTTATTGGTAGCTTGCAGCTTGGTTTTTAGCTTGATGAACTGAAAATGATCGGTTTTCGAAATAACTTGTTTTGCAACTCCGGTTGTTGAATCCGCAGAAGCAACTTCAGTTCCGGCTGTTGGCCCGTCAAGAACTTTTACGAGAATTTCAGGCGACGTAATGGTTTTGTAGCGTCCTGAACCTAAATCGAAGTACGAGAACGACATCGGTTTTATCGGATAGTTCCCTTTGTATTGTGGAATAATCGTGTATTTGTCGGTGATTTTTCCGGTCATTCCCGATAGCGGCGTATTTACATTTTCAGTATGCGCCGGATCATACATTTCGAGCGCGCTTGGAACGACAGGTTTTGGAAGCGTGAATAATTTCAGGTTTCCTGTTCCGGTTACGCTAACGGTCAAATCGAGACTTTCGCCATTTTTCAGGACGGTTTTGGACGGAATTGCCTTGAAATCAAATCGGCCTACAGCACCAGAAAAATCAATAGGTTTTCCGGCTTCCGGCAACGCTTTGACAGAAATTGTTTTTGCTCCGGCAGAAACCCGTTTGTTGTCCTGAGTCATTAATTGCTGCCCGAAAATATTCCTTCTGTTGGACGGAACTTGAACATCAAGATCGAGCGATAAAGGTTCAATCGTTAGCTTTCCTGACTTTTGGGGATAAAGCACCACTTTCTTTAAAACCACAAAACGTACACGTTCGCCATTGTACATTCCGTCTTCGGCCTGAAGCTGTTTTATTTCGATATTCTGGCTCCAGAAATCATTGTATTTGGGTTTGTCCAATTCCCGGAAATTTGAAATCCCGACATTGTATGTTAAATATAATTTGTAAACGACTGTGATTGGTTCGTTTATATAGGGATTTGTTTTAGAAACTTCGGCAACCAAATGTATCGCATCGTCAACTGAAACCGATGCGTCATTCGGGTCTTTTTGCTGTGCAACTGCCGCAGTTACTGTAATCTTAATCGGAGTAGTTTTATAAATCTGTCCGCGTATATCAATTGTAGCTTGCTTGATGGTTTGTACGCCACGCTCCGTTGGCAGTAAAAAGTAGGAATAGGTTTTGTTGAATGACATTTTTCCGTTAAACCACGATTGGCTAACCTGCTGGCTTGGACCTGCGATAACTTTGAATCCGTCAAACGCTGGAGGTGAAAAATTATCGCCGTCGTCATTCATCACAAAATCTACGCGCAACCGCTCATTGATGCCAAGCGTTGTTTTGCTGACTTTGGCTTCAAATTGAACCTGAGCCATCAGTCCCTGGAAACAGCATAAAAATAAAATTAAATATCTCTTCATTTTGGGTAATCGTTTTGTTTGGAAGTTACCAGTCTTTTTCGGTTTGTACCGGCTTGCCTTTAACTTTATTGGCATTTACTTTATCCTGTATTTTCTTCTCTTCATTATTTACTGCGTCCAGCAGGTTTTCAAGGCGTTGCTTTGAAATTCCACCTTCCTGAGGTTTTGGCTTTTGACCATTTTTGTCGTCTTTCGGCTTACCTTTGTCTTTATCCTTGTCGCCGTCTTTTTTATCCTTGTCTTTATCGCCTTTATCGTCCTTTTTATCTTTATCGTTTTTGTCTTTCTTATCGTCTTTTTTGTCTTTGTCCTTATCTTTATTTTTATCCTTGTTCTTGTCGTCTTTTGGCGGCGGATTATTTTTCAGTGCATCTTTCGCAAGCGCAAAATTGTAGCGCGACTGCTCATCTGAAGGATCATTTATCAAAGCATTTTTATAGGCTTCAACAGCCGATGCATAATCTTTGTTTTTCATGCAGGCATTTCCTAGATTGTGCCAGGCTTTGTGTTTTTCAGGCCTTGTTTTGGCTTCTTTCGTGGCTTTTAAAAATACGTTTCCGGCTTCAGCTGCTTGGTTTTGAGCATAAATGGAATTTCCTAAGTTGTATGTCGATGCCGCATTTCCCGGAGATTTTGATTGTGAAATCCGGTAATCAGCCTCGGCGTCAGCATAATTTTTCTTCGCGTACTCGTCGTTCGCTTTTGGCAGATAGCTGTCTTTCTTCTGCGCATTCATCGCAAAAGAAATAAGAATCAGGCTGTATATAAAAATTTTTTTCATTTGAATTTTTGTTGAAATTTCACTTTTGATGAAATCCTGCATTATTCTTTTTCATTAAATAAATTCATCTTCTTGATCCATTTGGTTTTCTTTTCCAAAAGAAAAATGTCAAGGCACAATAGTGCAAATGCGATTCCTAAAAACCACTGGAATTGCGAATTGAAATCGGTAAATTGCTGCGATTCGAATTCAGTTTTTTCAATATTATCAAGTGCTTTTTTTACATATTCCAGCACCTCTTTTGTGTTGTTTCCGTTGATGTAACCGCCTTTTGCTGTCTTTGCAATAGTTTCTAAAGCCTGTTGGTTTAGTTTTGTGATTACGACATTATTCTGATTGTCTCTTTTGAAACTTTCTACGACTCCGTTTTGGCGCAACGGGATCGGGCCGCCTTTTTCTGTCCCGATGCCAATCGTAATAATTTTAAGGCCGGCTTTCTTAGCTTCTTCGGCAGCATCTTCAGCGCTTTCGGAATGATCTTCACCGTCAGAAATTAGAATCAGTAATTTGCTTACGCCTTTTTCTTTTTCAAAATAGGTTTCAGATAATTTAATCGCTTCATCTAAAGACGTTCCCTGAGAGGAAACCATATTCGGGTTCATACTTTGAAGGAACATTTTCGCAACGCCATAATCGGTCGTAATTGGTAAAACCGGAAATGCGCTTCCGGCATAAGCAACAATTCCAATCCTGTCGCTTCCCAATTGATTGATGATTTGCGAAACTAATTGCTTGCTTTTTTCCAATCGGCTTGGCGCGACATCCTCGCAAAGCATGCTTTTCGACACATCGACTGCAAAAACAATGTCGATTCCTTCACGTTTAACCGTTTCACTTTTTGTTCCGATTTTCGGGTTTACCAGTGCAAAAATCAGGCTCGTTAAGGCTAAAAGTACAATTACGATTTTCAGTACGTGCTTGAAAACCGACTTTTCCGGACTTAATTTTTTTATGAGTTCCGGATCTCCAAACTCACGCTGTTTTTTTCTTTTCCAATATAAATTATACAGGAAAACCACCACCAGAAGCGGTATGAAAAACAAAAGATATAAATATTTTTTTTCGTCTAATTCCCACATAATTATATAAAACTTCTGAATACTGTTTTTCTTAGTCCGATTTCCAAAAGCAATAATGCACAGGCTGCGATTGCAAAAGGTCGGAATTTTTCGTCGTAATCGTAGAATTTCAATTCCTCGATTTCCGTAGTTTCGAGTTTATTGATTTCGTTGTAAATCGTTGCCAGGCTTTTATTGCTCGTTGCACGAAAATATTTTCCGCCGGTTTTAGCCGCAATGCTTTTCATTAATTCCTGGTCGATTTCTACTTTCATCATTTTGAAAAGGAAATTGCCACGCGCGTCAATCGCATACGGAAATTCGGCCATTCCGTTTGTTCCGATTCCAATTGTATATACTTTTATTCCAAATTCTTTCGCGATGTCTGAAGCTGTTTCCGGCTCAATAAATCCGGAATTATTTACACCATCGGTCAAAAGAATAATCACTTTGCTTTTTGCTTTGCTTTCTTTTAAGCGGTTTACGGCGGTTGTCAAACCCATTCCGATTCCGGTTCCGTCAGCAAGAACATTGTCATATTTTACACTTCGCAAAGCATCAAGAACAACGGCTTTATCGCTTGTAACCGGAGTTTTGGTATACGCTTCTGACGCATAAACAACCAAACCAATTCGGTCATTCGGACGTTCTTTTACGAATTCTGCTGCAACCACTTTTAAAGCTTCCATTCGGTTTGGCTTTAAATCACGGGCAAGCATACTTCCGGAAACGTCAATCGCCATTACAATGTCAATTCCTTTTGTAGTTTTGGTCTGGCTACTGATGTCAACGGTTCTTGGGCGCGCCATCGCAACAATTATCAGGCTCAGCGCCAAAATCCGGAAAATGAATAATAGCGGTTTTAGTTTTGTAAGGAATGATGGTTTTGCCTTGAAACCTTTAAGCGAACTCATTTTCAAGGTTGCCGTCAATTGTCTTCGCTGCCATATTTGCCAGGCAATTACAATCGGAATTATAAGAAAGAACCAGAAAAACCCCGGATTTAAAAAAGTTACATTCGTCATCATTCGCCGGCTTTTTTAAGTTCAACAGAATTTAGCATTCGGGTTGTCAATTCCTTTGCATATTTATCGGTTTCGTTATGAAGAACGAGCAACTGCTGCAATCCGCCGTCTTGCTTGAAAACAATTATTTCGTAATAAATTTTCTCGCTGGTTTTAGTCGCGGCATTGATTACTGTTGCTGTTCCGTAACCTTTTTTGCCTTCGACACCCATTTTGGTCGAATAATCTTCCTGTTTCAAAATCATGTTTGTCGCGCCTCCGGCTTCTAAAAGCTGTACAGAATTTTCGAGTGTTTTTCCTAAATCAATATCGACTTCCTGTTTGTATTTAAAAGTTGAAACCATGATGTAGAAATTGTCGAGAATGCTTCCATACGCAAACGACTGCATGTCTTTTATAAGCGCCATTCCTTCTTTTGGCATCTGGCTTTTTAAATCGATCCGTTTCAGGACTTTTGGTGTTTCGATGAAAACGCCCGGATTTCCGTATTCGCTTGAAACCCATTCTCCTTCGAGTAATTCTTTTGTAGGATGCCCGATAAAATTATCTTTTACGTAATCAAATCCTTTGGTAGCAATCAGGAAAATAATTGTTCCGAAGAATAAAACTAACACCGAAGCAACTGAAATCAGGATACGCTGCGTGCGTTTTTTCTTAAGTAATTTCTCTTTCAACAATTCATCAAGCGCGTTGTCGCCTTCTTCGATTACGACTTCAGGAACAGCTTTGTGGATTAAAACGATTGAATTTTCGATACGTTTTTTATCCTCGTTGATTTCAAATTCCAGTGGTTGGGATTTAGCGAATTTTACCAAATCGGCCTGTTTTAAAACTTTCTCCAAATCAAGTAATGTTTCTTTTGAAAGCTTCATCTTCTTTTGGTTCGCGACATTTCTCAGAGCTGTGATCAGTTCACTTGTAGTGCTTTCCATTGCCGGAATATGAATTTCCTCTTCGATGTAAATGCGGGCGATATCGGTAAGTTCAGAATAATAGGTCTTGATTTCGCCACGTTGCCAAAGTTGTTTGTTTTCAAGGTTTTTCAATAAGGAAGTCGCTTTTTCGATTGGCGTTTTATAGATTTCCTGATCGAGTTTTTTCTTTTGGTATTTCTTTATCAGCAGATAAATCGCAACTCCTATTCCGATAATTAACAGGAAAATCAAAAGGTATTTCCACCAGCTTCCGATCGAGCTTTTCGCTTCGATAACCGGTTTGATGTCGTACATTTTTTGGGTTAGCGTATCAACTTTTACATTTGAGATTTCCAGCAAAAGGCTGTCTGAAAAAACGCGTTGGTTGTTGATTAAGATTGGCAAGCGAGGCAAAACATATTTTCCGCTGTCAAATTGCGTCAGTCCGTATTTCTTGATTAGCTCGTATTGGCTGTCTTTTTTTACCGTATCGATTACGTAGTCACGGATTACGTCGAGTTTTCCAAACGTTGTCCCACTCGGAAAAACCACTTTTGCCGTTGTATCGACCGTAGTCCTAAGTGTTAGATTAAATTGTGCCCCTATTTTATTTCTTGTCGTATCAATGCTTGTGGTTACTTTTTGCCCGAAAGCCGTAATTCCAAGCAGGAACAAGAAAATAAGTAATGTGTTTTTTTTCATTTTCAATGAGAAAAGTTAGTTTCTCGCTTTAAAATAGCCTAATAATTTCGTGACATAACTCTCATCAACGCGAGTGTTGATGCTTCCTGCGCCGCATTTGCTGAAAGTTTCCTTAAAATATTTTACTTTGGTATGATAGTATTTTTCGTATTCGGTACGAACCGATTTTGATGATGTATTGATAAGTTGCATTTCGCCGGTTTCAGCGTCAAGCATTGGAACAATTCCGAGGTTGATCATTTTTTCCTCGCGGATATCATAAACCCGGATTCCGGTAAGATCATGTTTTTTCGAGGCGATTTTCAATGGCTGCTCGAATTCATCAGAAATAAAATCGGAAATCACGAAAACAATCGCTTTCTTTTTCGTTACGCTTGATAAGAATTTCAATGCTTGCGCAACATCGGTTTTGTTGCTTTTTGGCTGAAATTCAATCAATTCGCGAATGATTCTGAGTACGTGCGATTTTCCTTTTTTCGGAGGAATGTACAATTCAATCTGGTCAGAAAACAATATCAGGCCAATTTTATCATTGTTCTGAGTCGCTGAAAAAGCAAGAGTCGCGGCAATTTCGGTAACGATTTCATCTTTTGTCTGGTTTTTTGTCCCAAAACTTTCCGATCCCGAAATGTCAACCATTAGCATCATCGTCAATTCGCGTTCTTCTTCGAAAACTTTTACGTGAGCTTCATTATACCGTGCGGTAACATTCCAGTCGATTGCCCGAATGTCGTCGCCATATTGATACTGACGCACTTCTGAAAACGTCATTCCGCGTCCTTTGAAAGACGTGTGATATTCGCCCGAAAAGATATGATCGCTCAATCTTCGGGTTTTGATTTCTATCTTCTTGACTTTTTTGAGTAACTCTTTTGTATCCATTTTTTAGATCTTAGAAATTAGATGTTAGGATTGAGATGTCTCAATTGCTTCGCCGATTCGCTAAAGCTCGGGTCTCAATACTACAATCTTAAATCTATTAAGGTACTTCGACTTCGTTAACGATTTTGTTGATGATATCCACGGAAGTGATATTCTCAGCTTCAGCTTCATACGTAATGCCGATTCTGTGGCGTAAAACATCGTGAACAACGGCGCGCACATCTTCCGGAATCACATAACCACGGCGTTTGATGAAAGCATAGCATTTTGCGGCAGTGGCAAGGTTGATGCTTCCACGCGGAGAAGCGCCAAATCCGATAAGTGGTTTCAGGCTTTCCAATTTATATTTTTCAGGATAACGGGTTGCGAAAATGATATCAAGAATATACTTTTCGATTTTTTCATCCATATATACTTCGCGAACAGCTTGTTGCGCGCGGATAATCTGCTCAACAGAAACAACCTGGTTTACTTTGTCATAAGCGCCTTTAAGGTTTTGACGGATTACCATTCTTTCTTCATCCATTTTTGGATAATCGATAACGGTTTTCAGCATAAAACGATCCACTTGCGCTTCCGGTAACGGATATGTTCCTTCCTGCTCAATAGGATTTTGTGTTGCTAAAACCAGGAACGGTTTATCTAATTTAAACGTAGTGTCGCCAATTGTTACCTGTTTTTCCTGCATCGCCTCAAGCAAGGCAGATTGCACTTTTGCAGGCGCACGGTTAATCTCATCCGCAAGTACGAAATTTGCGAAAATCGGTCCTTTTTTTATAGAAAATTCATTCGCTTTAATATTGTAGATCATCGTTCCAACAACGTCTGCGGGTAATAAATCCGGTGTAAACTGAATCCTGCTGAAAGAACCGTGAACCGCCTGAGACAAGGTATTAATCGCCAGTGTTTTTGCAAGTCCGGGAACACCTTCAAGTAAAATATGCCCCTGACCTAAAAGTCCGATTAACAATCTTTCTATCATGTGCTTTTGCCCAACGATTACTTTGTTCATTTCCAAACTAAGAAGGTCGATAAAAGCACTTTCTCTTTCTATCTTTTCATTGATTGCCCTAATGTCTAAAGTAGCAGCATTTTCTTCCATAAATATTGTTTTTAAAGCCGTGAATGTATTACGTTTTATCTAGGCGTGCAAATTGATATTTTTTTACTTCATAAGATGTTAAAAAATGGTTAAAAAATCTCGTAAAGCTTTTGAATTAAGGATGAATTGTGATTTTGTTTTTATAATTTTAAGAAGAGATTTTTCTTTAGATATTTAAAAGCAATTCTAGATACATAGAAAACAAATTCTAATTATGTTATCTCAACGGGTAATGGCTAAAAATCCCAAGCCCATAAGTACCTACATTGTCCAAGCCTTATAAAACTACTGGAAGAGGCTGAGATAAAAATCAATGATAAGAGCAACATCGAAAAATCGAGCAATCCACAAAATCCGTATTCCATTCAATCATTCTAAATCCTAAGTCCTGAAAACAAAAAACCGTCTCAAGTTTTATTTTGAGACGGTTTTTTGTTTTAATTAATTTTAATCTTCAAGCATTAAGAGCCTGAATAGATCATTTTAGCATACTATTTATTATTTAATATCAATTTTTTAGTTGTTTCCTTATTCTGATATTTAATTTTCACATAATAGACGCCGTCTTCATACCTGCCAAGATCTATTGGAGACAGTTGTGATGTAGGCTTATGCCCGACAATTAATCTTCCTAAACTGTCAAATATGTAAATAGTATCTGCAACGATATTTCCTGTATCAACAGTAAATCTGCCGTTACTTGGATTTGGATACATTTTTATAGTGTTAGCTAACAAGAACTCATCATTCCGTAATGTATCAATAGTAACGCAATTGGTTGTTACCGAGCAGTCATCAAGAGTTATAATTACCGCATAATTACCATTTGTAGTCGCCGTAAAACTCTGGTTTGTTTCTCCAACTATTATTCCAGGAAGCTCATCACACGAGATCCATTGGTATGATGCGCCAGACTGATTAGCCGTAATTGTCGCTTCGCTCAAGGTTGTTGAACTGTCAAGAGCATTAATGACAATAGTAAACTCGCTTTCGGCTGTGCAGTTTCCATTTGCAGCATAGATGTAGATTGTTTGCGATGTTTCGATAACATCTCCCATATTCAACATTGTGCCAGCTCCGTTTGCCTGAGTATAATAATTACCGTTTGTCAAAGTTGGAAGAGTATAGCCGTCACATGTTGTAACATCGGCAAGTTCATCTACTATTGGCGTAGCGTTTATTGTTACTGTAAAGTCGCTTTCGGCTGTACAGCTTCCATTTGCAGCATAAATGTAGATTGTTTGCGATGTTTCGATAACATCTCCCATATTCAACATTGTGCCAGCTCCGTTTGCTTGAGTATAATAATTACCGTTTGTCAAAACCGGAAGGGTATAGTTATCACATGTAGTAACATCGGCAAGTTCATCAATTATTGGCGTAGTGTTTATTGTTACTGTAAAGTCGCTTTCGGCTGTACAGGTTCCATTAGCAGCATAGATGTAGATTGTTTGCGATGTTTCGATAACATCTCCCATATTCAACATCGTACCAACTCCGTTTGCTTGAGTATAATAATTACCATCTGTCAAAACCGGAAGGGTATAGTTATCACATGTTGTAACATCAGCAATTTCATCAACTATTGGCGTAGCGTTTATTGTTACTGTAAAGTCGCTTTCGGCTGTACAGGTTCCATTTGCAGCATAGATGTAGATTGTTTGCGATGTTTCGATAACATCTCCCATATTCAACATCGTACCAACTCCGTTTGCTTGAGTATAATAATTACCATCTGTCAAAACCGGAAGGGTATAGTTATTACATGTAGTAACATCGGCAAGTTCATCAACTATTGGCGTAGCGTTTATTGTTACTGTAAAGTCGCTTTCGGCTGTACACAATGCTATTGACCCTTCTACGAAAATATAGATTGTTTGAGAATTTATAATAACATCTCCAGCATTTAAAATTATTCCAGTTCCGTTCGGCTCCGTATAATAATTCGCATTTGTTGCTAAAACTGGCAAAGTATAGCTTCCACAAGCTACAACATCAGCAAGTTCATCTATTACTGGAGCATCTGTGATAGTAATCTGAAAATTGGTTTCAGAAAAACATGATCCGTTATTTGCATATACATATATCATTTGTGATGATGTAATGGCATCTCCGGCATTCAACATTATTCCTGTTCCAGCAGATTCAGTAAAATAATCTCCAGTTGTAATTTCGGGCAAAACATAACTTACGCATGCAGTAATATTATTCATTACCTCCAAAACAGGAGTTTCGTTTACAATTATGCTCATTACAGTCGTATTTGCACATTGTCCTGCAGATGGCGTAAAGGTATACGTTGAAGTAGCCGTGTTATTGATTTCCGGTGACCAGGTTCCTGTGATTCCGTTAGTAGAAGTCGTAGGAAGTGCCGCCAATGCCGCTCCCGAACAGATCGAATCTACTTGTGCAAATGCCGGAGTTACATTAGGATTTACCGTGATAACCATAGTAGTTGTAACAGCACATTGTCCTGCAGATGGCGTAAAGGTATACGTTGTAGTAGCCGTGTTATCGATTTCCGGTGACCATGTTCCTGTGATTCCGTTTGTAGAAGTCGTAGGAAGTGCTGCCAATGCCGCTCCCGAACAAATTGCTGCTACTTGGGTAAACGCAGGTGTAACATTTTCATTTACGGTAATTGACATCGTACTTGAAACAGCACATTGTCCTGCAGATGGTGTAAAGGTATACGTTGAAGTAGCCGTGTTATCGATTTCCGGTGACCATGTTCCTGTGATTCCGTTTGTAGAAGTCGTAGGAAGTGCCGCTAATGATGCTCCCGAACAGATCGAATCTACTTGTGCAAATGCCGGAGTTACATTAGGATTTACCGTGATAACCATAGTAGTTGTAACAGCACATTGTCCTGCAGATGGCGTAAAGGTATACGTTGTAGTAGCCGTGTTATCGATTTCCGGTGACCATGTTCCTGTGATTCCGTTTGTAGAAGTCGTAGGAAGTGCTGCCAATGCCGCTCCCGAACAAATTGCTGCTACTTGGGTAAACGCAGGTGTAACATTTTCATTTACGGTAATTGACATCGTACTTGAAACAGCACATTGTCCTGCAGATGGTGTAAAGGTATACGTTGAAGTAGCCGTGTTATTAATTTCCGGTGACCAGGTTCCTGTGATTCCGTTTGTAGAAGTCGTAGGAAGTGCTGCCAATGCCGCTCCCGAACAAATTGCTGCTACTTGGGTAAACGCAGGTGTAACATTTTCATTTACTGTGATAACCATGGTTCTGGTTGTTGCACATTGTCCTGCAGATGGCGTAAAGGTATACGTTGTAGTAGCCGTGTTATTCAATGTCGGTGACCACGTTCCCGTTATTCCGTTTGTTGAAGTCGTTGGAAGTGCCGCCAATGCCGCTCCCGAACAGATTGATGCTACTTGCGTGAATGCAGGTGTTACGTTTGAATTTACCGCAATAACCATTGTTCTGGTTGTGGCACATTGTCCCGCATTTGGTGTAAAGGTATACGTCGTAGTGGCCGTATTATTCAATGCAGGTGACCAGGTTCCGGTGATTCCGTTTGTTGAAGTCGTTGGAAGTGCAGTTAATGCCGCTCCCGAACAGATTGGTGCTACTTGCGTGAATGCAGGTGTTACGTTATCGTTTACAATAATTGACATCGTACTTGAAACTGCACATTGTTCCGCATTTGGCGTAAAGGTATACGTCGTAGTGGCCGTGTTATTCAGTGCCGGAGACCAGGTTCCTGTGATTCCGTTAGTAGAAGTCGTTGGAAGTGCTGTCAATGTTGCTCCCGAACAGATTGGTGCTACTTGCGTGAATGCTGGTGTTACGTTAGAATTTACCGCAATAACCATTGTTTTAGTAGTAGCGCATTGTCCTGCATTTGGCGTAAAGGTATACGTTGTAGTAGCCGTGTTATTCAATGCCGGAGACCATGTTCCTGTGATTCCGTTAGTAGAAGTCGTAGGAAGTGCTGCCAATGTTGCTCCTGAACAGATTGGTGCTACTTGCGTGAACGCTGGTGTTATGTTAGAATTTACCGCAATAACCATCGTTCTGGTTGTGGCACATTGTCCTGCAGATGGCGTAAAGGTATACGTCGTAGTGGCCGTATTATTCAATGCCGGAGACCAGGTTCCCGTGATTCCGTTTGTTGAAGTCGTAGGAAGTGCTGCCAATATCGCTCCCGAACAGATCGGAGCCACTTGCGTGAATGCTGGTGTTACATTTGAATTTACCGCAATAACCATTGTTTTAGTAGTAGCGCATTGTCCCGCATTTGGCGTAAAGGTATACGTCGTAGTGGCCGTGTTATTCAGTGCCGGAGACCATGTTCCTGTGATTCCGTTTGTTGAAGTCGTTGGAAGTGCTGCCAATGTCGCTCCTGAACAAATTGGCGCTACTTGCGTGAACGCAGGTGTTATGTTAGAATTTACCGCAATAACCATCGTTCTGGTTGTTGCGCATTGTCCCGCATTTGGCGTAAAGGTATACGTCGTAGTAGCCGTGTTATTCAGTGCAGGTGACCATGTTCCCGTGATTCCGTTTGTTGAAGTCGTTGGAAGTGCTGCCAATACTGCTCCCGAACAAATTGGCGCTACTTGCGTGAATGCAGGTGTTACGTTTGAATTTACCGCAATAACCATCGTTCTGGTTGTGGCGCATTGTCCCGCATTCGGCGTAAAGGTATACGTCGTAGTAGCCGTATTATTCAGTGCAGGAGACCAGGTTCCGGTGATTCCGTTTGTTGAAGTCGTTGGAAGTGCCGCCAATGCCGCTCCCGAACAGATTGGCGCTACTTGCGTGAATGCTGGTATTATGTTAGAATTTACCGCAATAACCATCGTTCTGGTTGTGGCGCATTGTCCCGCACTTGGCGTAAAGGTATACGTCGTAGTGGCTGTGTTATTCAATGCCGGAGACCATGTTCCGGTGATGCCGTTTGTTGAAGTCGTTGGGAGTGCTGCCAATATCGCTCCCGAACAGATCGGAGCCACTTGCGTGAATGCAGGTGTTACATTTGGATTTATTGTAACAGAAACCGCTTTTCTTGCGCTTTCACAATTATTTAATGTCTGCGTTACATAATAGGTTCCTGTTACTAAAACCACAGTAGATGATAATGCTGATCCATTTTGAGCAACATTATACCATTTAAGTGCGGTTCCGCTTGCTGCCAAGTTATTTACAGTAGCACCACTACAAAATGTCTGCGCAGATGCTCCTGTTGGTAATGCCGTAGTAGTAATAGTAGCGGTTACAGCTAACCTAGTTAACGATTCACATGTTCCGTTTGTTTGTGAAGCGTAATAGACAGACCCGTTCACAATAGGAGTAGTCGAAGCCAAAAGGTTTCCACCTGTTGCAGTGTCATACCATTTAATGTTTGTACCCGTTGCTGTCAGATTAAATACAGTCGCTGAACCACAAAAAGCTTGTGTTGCTGCTCCGGTAGGTTTAATTGGTTGTGACGAAGTACTTACAAAAGTATAAACACCTGTAATGATATTAAAAGTAATATTATATCTACAGGCAACCACCTGAATGTTCGGACCCAGTTGAAATGCTGTTCCAGAAGGAAAGGCAGTATTTCCCCAATTCTCATTCCAGCTATTATCTTTCCGGAATTTTAACCCGCCGGTAGTTAATGTATAATTATTAATTGAATAGTTTATTCCATCTGTACTTGATAAATAAACATCAGTATCCCAACCCAATGCAGCATCCCCTATAAAACTTATAAGTGGCATTGCACAAGATATTTTTCTTGTTCGTCCTATCTGTTCTGATCCGCATGAAGCATTTGAATGGATAAAATAACGAATAACACCCGAGCTATTACCCGAATACCACTTCAACGGCGTTACTCCGCTAGCGTGAACAACGGTTCCTGCTGCATTTGTTATAGTAATGAAATCGGTTGCGACAGAACTTGAAAATGTATACTGCTTACCGGTAGTCACATTTATATTCGTGTATTCTCCTGCCCATGTACTACTGGTGATTTCTTCATCAAGTCCTGAACAAGATGGAGAAATGGTATCAGATGGAAACAAGCCATAACTCCCCGAAGTACCATTACAGATTAAAGTTGGAGCTGTAGTAAAACTTCCTCCAAAAGCCCACGAACTTTGCGTTGTTCCGCAATTTGAACGAATCCAATAGTAATACAATGTATTTCCACTCAAATTATTCAATCTACCCGGCAAAGTAAGATTAACAGGTGTTGAAGCATTCGTTGGCGCAACATTAGTCGTAGCATAATATATCTGATACGTTGGAGTCGGGGTTTGGACAGGAGGTGTAAATCGTATATCGACAGCATTTGACGTGATATTAGCCACTGAAAAATTACTAGGCGCAGTACAAGTTACGTTTCCTAATGTTGTAAAACTTCCTGCAGAAATCCAATTACTTGGACCTATAGTACAATTTGATCGGATCCAAACATAATACAAAGTGGACGGAGATAGCGAATCGATTGTAACGTTCGTAACATTTATCGCAGTATTTCCTCCCGTTGGTGTTGTATTTGACGAAGGCAGAATTCCTGTAGTGTTGTAATAGTATTGAAACCCAACATTTGGCGTACCGACTGTCGTCCAAGTATATTTCACAGAATTTGCTGTGATGTTACTTGTGACAATACTATTCGGCTCTGAACAGTTCGAATTGTTACATGTTATATATCGAATTCTGGATACCTGTTCTACTCCGCAGTTACTATCCTTGTGTATGTAATACCTTATGTTAGGATCTGTAACATTGCGTGTCCATGTGATAGGTCCAGTTCCATAATTATATATTTCAGTACCTGTCGAGTTGGTAATCGTAATAAAGTCCGTTGCAACAGATGTTTGGAAAGTATACCTAAAAAACGGAAGTGTGGTAACAACTGTATATTCGCCTGCCCAAGCACCCGAAGTTATTGTTTCCAAATTACCGCTACATGCAGGATTGAATGTTCCCACAGGATACTGCTCCCCATAAGTACAAGCAGGTCCGGTAGCAGCTAACGTAGTAAAGCTGTTTCCGGCTACCCAAGCACTTTTTACAGAAGCACTGCAATTTGATCGTACCCAATAATAATATGTCGTCGCAGGTGATAAAAATGTTAACCCTACTGATGTAAGTCCGCCAGTTGCGCTTCCGCTTGGATTTGTTTCTGAACCAGGTGTTACTCCAGTGGTATTATAATAATATTGATATCCTAAACTCGGTATGCTGGTTGGTGCGGTCCAGGATAAATTAGCAGTACCCACTGTAACATTAGAACTCAACAAACCTGTTGGCGGATTGCATCCTCCTAAAGTTGTAAACGAGCCACCGGCAACCCAGCTACTTTGTGTAGTAGCATTACAGCTTGAGCGAACCCAATAGTAATACGTAGTTGCTGAGGCCAAGAATGTTAATCCAGTTGAAGTAATTCCGGCTCCCACACTACCCGATGGTATAGTTGCGGCAACTGGAGCTACACCTGTTGTATTATAAAAATACTGATATCCAAAAGCCGGCGCACTCGATGGTACCGTCCATGATAAGGTAGCTGAGCTTACCGTTAAACTTGAACTTAGCAAATTCGTAGGTGCAGCACATGTAGCTGCTCCACAAGTTATTGATCGTATCCTGCCACTATTTTGTGTTAGGCACGAAGAATTAGCATGGATATAATAACGAATAGTTCCCGAACTATTGGCTGAATTCCACACTAAAGGTGTCGTACCTTTCGCATAAACTATTCCAGCGTCTTCATTCGTAATAGTAATATAATCGGTATTGACAGAACTCGTAAAAGTATATTGGTTGTTTGAAACGATGTTAACAACCGCATATTCTCCAGCCCAACAATCCGTATTAATCGTTTGAATCAATCCGTTGCATGATGGCGATATAATTCCGTCAGGATATTGGGTTCCTGACACGCAGTTATTGCTTGCTGACAAAGTCATAAAACTACCCGCAACAACCCATTCGCTTTTTGAAGTCGCAGTGCAGCTTGATCGAACCCAGCAATAATATATCGTTGACGGCTGCAGTCCCATAACATTAGTAAAAGGACTTTGGTTGGTATGTGTTGGCGTGGTTGCACTCGTTGGAGTTGTGCTGCTAGTGCTAAAATAAAAATCGTATCCATTAGCCGGTTCTACTGTAGCGGCTGTCCAATTAACAATAACACTTGAACTGGATATGTCTGATAACATCAGGCTCGTAGGTGGAAAACAAACATCAAAACAGGAGATAAATCTTGTTCTGTTGACGTTCTCAGTTCCGCATGCAGAATTGGCATGAATAAAGTAGTGAACCACTACTCCTCCAGCGGATGATCCAGAATTTGCCACCAAAGGTGTAGGTCCTTCTGCCAAAATTGCCCCTCCGGTTTCTTCTGTTATGGTAATATAATCTGTTGATTTAGAACTTTTGAAAACATATTGCTTGTGTGCTGCAAGTGTTATTTTAGCATATTCACCCGCATACGCATTGGTTACAATTGTTTCGTCGCTTCCGGTACACGATGGTGTAATAACATTACCTGGAAACTGGATTCCACTCGCGCATCCCAACACTCCTCTTGCCGCAATATTGCTTACCGTCGTGTTTGAAACTGGATTAAGTATCCCATTTTGTCCATAAATACTATGCACAAAAAAAGTAAACAGAAATAAATAAAGTAGAGTAGTTTTTGATTTCATAGATAAGGTCCTAAATGTTTTTGCGCGCAAACATAATTTATTAGGACAGTATAAATAAATAAAGCGTATGCTTATTTATAAAAACACACATGCTTTATTCTTTATAATAAACTGTAAAATAATGAATTACGACAAATTATCTTTCTCTATTTCTTCTATAAAAAACAATGGTGAAATGCCCGTATGCTTTTTAAAAATCCTTACAAATGTGGCAGCTTCCTTATATCCGATTTCTTCAGCGATTGCTTGTAGTGTATACTTTCTAAAAATAGGATCTTCTTTAATTTTGTTTAAAACATAGTTTATTCTTAATTCCTGCGTATATTCTGAGAAAGTTTGGTTTTTATAATTATTGAAATAACTGGAAAGGTATGTCGTATTTGTATTTATTTTTTTTGCCACGAAGGTCAGCTTGAAATCAGGTTTAAGAAAATCGCGTTTTTTTTCCATTTTCTTTAGCCCGTTTACGATTTTTTCAATCACATCGTCTTCAACTATTTTAATTGCCTCCTGACTCGATTTTTTCTCAAGTGCGATTTCTGTATCATAAGCCGTTTTTTCCAGTATCGCATTTTTTTCATCTAATTTGTTAATCAGTTCAAGGAATTTTTGATGATCCCTTTTCTTTCTCCCCAAATTAAAAATCCAATATCCAAGAAATGAAATCAATAACACTAGCGCAATTGTAATTAGGATGCTATTCTCTGCTTTTTTCCTACGCAAATCACGATTAGTTTCTTTCGATTTATAGAACCATTCTAATTCATTGATTTTATCATTAGAATCTTTCGCATTATTTAATCTTTCATATCGATAGGAGCGGTCTTTATAGAATAATGCCTTATTAGAATCATTTAACGATTTATACATGTTATACATATTTTCGTTGTTGACATATAAACTATAATAGTCCTTGTTTTCTAGCAATTTTTTTTGGCTGGTTTGATAATAATGTATACTGTTAGGGATATCGTTTTGAGAAGTGTAGTAATACAGTAAATTAACATAGTAATTCGGGTCGAAAAAATGGTGCTTGCCTGATTCAGTGATACATTTTTTTAATATTTCCGGATTAGGATTGCTTTTAAAATTTTCCCTGTTGAAAAGTACGGCATAATAAGCCTGATAATTGTCTTTTGGACAAAAACGCAATGCCTTGTCCATATTGAACATAACTGCATCAAGACTATCATTTTCATATCTCTCATAATACAAATAAGCTTTATTAGAGTAGTAATTGCACCAAATCAATGAATCATTAAGTTGTTTCGCCAGTAAATATTGCTCATTTAGATATTTTGAATACTTTTTGTCATACTCAAAGCCAAGCAGGGAAAAGATAATATTATTTACTACACTTTCATGAAATCTAGGATCTGTATTTTTTGTTTTTTCATAAAACTTATAATACACTTTTTGTGCTTCATTATCCGATTTTGAATAATAGTTAGCGGTGTACCTAAATGTATTTCCAAAATAATTGCCAACCTCATCATTTTTTTCTTCAGCTATTTTCACCGTTATCTTAGCAATAGAATCACATTGAGCCGAGTTACCCTGATATGCTAATATCTGGCATTTGGCCAATAGTTTTGATACGGCATCATCCTCTTTAAGGTTCACGTTTTCATTCAATATCTTTTGTGTAAGTACAGTATCATAGTATATTATTTTTTCAGTATTCACTAATACGGAATCATAATATTTGAAGGACGAGCTAAAGTCTTTATTGTTGTTTGTACAGGATACAGAAACTATAAAAATACAGAATACGAAAAGACGGTTCATGAATTTAATTTTGATAGGCAAATTTGGAATTAAGAAATGGAAAAATCAACTCGAATGAGGCATTCTTTTTATAGAATCTCTTTTTTAACACAATTAAACTCATAGTCAGCAAAAACACAATGACACTGCCCTAAAAATGGTTCCATTTACGGTTGTAGTCCTAAAATATATAGACTCTATATTATGTTTCCAATAACCATTTTTATTTAACCTAAACCGGACATGAATTGTGATTTTGTTTTTATAATTTTAAGAACTTTAAAAATAACTCGCGAAACCTTGTAATATAAGGGTTTCGGTTAAACCGAAAAACATTGGGCAAAACACAATTATCTGCAATCGTCGCAGGCACTATGAATTGGGGTGTTTGGGACAAAAAACTTACTGTTTCCGAAATGCAGCATCTGATTACGATCTGCATTGAAAGTAAAATAACCACATTTGACCACGCCGATATTTATGGCAGTTATACAACGGAAGCCGAATTTGGAAAAGCTTTTCATGCAGGAAAATTCCAACGGGAAAAACTGCAGTTTGTAACCAAGTGCGGCATACAACACATTTCTGAAAACCGTCAAAACCGTATTAAACATTACGATTATTCAAAAGAATACATCATTTGGTCTGCGGAAAACTCACTGAAAAATCTGCATACGGATTATTTGGACGTATTGTTATTGCATCGCCCGAGTCCGTTAATGCAATCCGATGAAATTGCTGAAGCTATCGAAAAATTAAAAAAAGACGGAAAGATCATTGATTTCGGATTGTCGAATTTTACGCCTTCACAAACCGATTTAATTCGCCAAAAAACAAAAGTCGATTACAACCAGATCCAATTTTCGGCAACACATTTTGAACCGATGCTCGACGGAAGCCTGGATCACATGCAAATACATGAAATTCGTCCGATGGCGTGGAATCCGCTTGGAACAATTTTCAGGGAAAATACAGATCAGACTAGGCGCCTGAAAAAACTTCTGGCCGATTTGGTTGCGAAATATCATTTTGGGTCGGATACAATTTTACTGGCGTGGATTTTACAGCATCCGTCCGGAATAATCCCGGTTGCGGGAACAGTCAATATCGCGCGCATCCAGCAATTAATGAAAGCCGTTGAACTGAAACTCGATAAAGAAGACTGGTTTGCCATTTGGGCAGAAAGTATGGGAACCGACGTTCCGTAATTAATATTAATAATAAAATGTAATAATTGAAAACAGCATTTATCACAGGCGCAACAAGCGGAATTGGAAAAGCTACAGCGATTCTTTTTGCCGAACATAAATACAGATTAATTCTTTGCGGAAGGCGCGCCGACCGTTTGGAAGAACTTCAGAAAGAACTTTCAGGTTATACCGAAGTACATACTTTGGTTTTTGACGTACGCGATAAAAATCAGGTTTTTAACGCAATTCACTCATTGCCGGACAATTTTTTTACTATCGATATTTTAATTAACAACGCCGGAAACGCACATGGTTTGGATCCGATTCAGAATGGAAATAGTGACGATTGGGATGCGATGATCGATATCAATGTAAAAGGATTATTGTATGTTTCTAAAGCAATAATTCCACAAATGATTGAACGAAAGTCTGGGCATATTATCAATATCGGCTCAACTGCCGCAAAGGAAGTGTATCCAAACGGAAATGTTTATTGCGCTACAAAACATGCTGTTGATACATTGAACCACGGAATGCGAATGGACTTGAATCCGTACGGAATCCGTGTTGGCGCGATTCATCCCGGAATGGTCGAAACCGAATTTTCTGAAGTCCGTTTCAAAGGCGACGCTGAACGTGCTGCTAATGTTTACAAAGGATTCCAGCCGTTACAGCCCGAAGATATTGCAGACATTATCCATTTTGTGGTTTCGCGTCCGTATCATATTAATATCGCCGATTTGATTGTAATGAGTACGGCGCAAGCTTCGAGTACGATAGTTAATAAGACTATTTAGATTGTTAGACATGTTAGACTTCTTAGACTATCTAAGAATCTAACAATCCAACAGTCTAATAAGTCTAACAATCCAAGAAGTCTAACAATCTAATATGTCCAAAAAATGATCAACAAACGGCTTCTTATCAAAAATCTTCTTGCTCACAATGATGAGTCGAGTTTTTATGACAAGAAGCGGCAACTGAATTTACATACGCGCGAAGGTAAGAGTAAATTCCTGAAACATATTTGCGCGTTGTCCAATTCCAATCCGGCAAATAATTCCTATATCGTTGTTGGCGTTGAAGACCACGATAACGAAATCGTCGGAGATGATTTTTTTGATGACAGCAGGATTCAGAATTTAGTAAATGCTTTTTTAGAAAATCCGCCGAAAATCCAGTACGAGAATATTCCGTTTCCGAACCTGCCCAAAGACCGAGTGATTGGATTAGTCACGATCAAACCAAACAGTAAAACGTCCTCTTTTAAAAAGGGAATCCATACAATTGCAGCCAAATCGATTTTCATTCGACGCGGCAGTAATTCGGTTCCGTTTGAGGGAATTGTCGAAAAAAACCATCAAAATACGGCAACGGTGCTCAGTATCGAAAATGCTTCCCGAAACAGCATCGGTTATACGCTTGACGGCGTGATTGATTTTATGAACAACCGCCACAAAGATATGGCGCCAAAGCACAAGGTTTTTAAAGAATTATTTGTGATTTGCTGGGCCGGAATTCCAAAAAAAGACAAAGACAAAACCTATCTTTCCCGCGTTGACATTGAGTTGATAAACGAACAGATCAAGCTTTTTTATTCGGCGCTTGATGAAGTTCGGATTGAATTTGACGAGCATAGTTTTACGATAACAGAATACATTCCGTTGGGATTAAACGATAAAACGAGCTATTATCCGCTAGAGCAGCAAACTATTCGTTTTTTCGACAATGGCTATTACAAAATTGAAAGTCAGATGCTTTTTGAGCCACCGGAATTCAATCGGAAAATGCTGCATCATATTTATAATTCGAATATTACTTTGCTTTCCAAATTGCATAAAGGCCTGACTTTGAGTGAAAGGGAGCATAAAGATCTCGAGAATTTACCGTCAACATTTATGATCTGTTACCTCAACGGTTTTGAAGATGCGAAACACAAGCTTATCGACGCAAAAGCGCTGTTGAAGCCATTCCCGAAAGTCTATCTTTTATTTAAGGAAGCGTTGCGGGTTTTGCGAAAGATGAAATATGACCACAATAATGAATAGTTATAAAACACGAATTTCACGGATTAGCACAAATAAAATCTGTGTAACCCGCAAAATCCGCGCCTTATAAAACTCCTAAACCTATTTTTTTATAAACCTTTCCTGATATAATTTTGAACCGGAATGTGCGTGGATGATATATGTTCCAACCGCAAGTTTTTCGACATTTATTTCAGAAGCTTGGTTGCTTTGGCTAAGAATCATTTTTCCGGTTACATCATAAATTACGATAGTGTCGATAATGATCGAAGCTGAATGTTTCAGGTAAAGTATTGAAGCGACCGGGTTTGGATAAATCGTAAACCTGACATTAGTGATACTTTCTACATTTAACGTGTTGATGGCAATACATTCGCTTGTAGCAGAACAATTCCCAACAGAAATAATTACGGCATAATTACCGTTTTCGGTAGCGGTAAAGCTTTGGGAATTAGCGCCCTGAATTCCAACATTTCCGTTGCAATTGATCCATTGATATGTGGCTCCGGATTGATTTGCGGTAATTGTTTCTGAAGCTAATGAAGTCGAAAGATCAATCGAATTTACCGTAATTGTCATTGTTGTAGATAAAGCGCATTGTGCCGAATTTGGTGTAAAAGTATACGTAGTTGTTGCTACATTATTCAACGCTGGCGACCACGTTCCCGAAATCCCGTTAATTGATGTTGTTGGCAATGCTGCTAAATTTCCACCGGAACAAATTGCTGGAACTGCATTAAATGTTGGTGTAACATTCGGATTTACGGTAATTGTCATTATTGTTGATAACGCGCATTGTTCGGCATTTGGTGTAAAAGTGTATGTCGTTGTTGTTACATTATTCAAGGCAGGCGACCACGTTCCTGTAATTCCGTTTGTGGAATTTGTTGGCAAAGCAGCTAAATTTCCACCGGAACAAATCGCAGCAACAGCAGTAAATGTTGGTGTAACATTCGGATTTACGGTAATTGTCATTGTTGTAGACAAAGCACATTGCCCGGAATTTGGCGTAAACGTATACGTCGTTGTTGCTAAATTATTCAATGCTGGCGACCACGTTCCGGAAATTCCGTTGATTGATGTTGTTGGCAATGCAACTAAATTTCCACCGGAACAAATCGCAGCAACAGCATTAAATGTTGGTGTTACATTCGGATTTACTGTAATTGTTATTGTTGTTGAGATTGCGCATTGTCCTGAACTTGGCGTAAAAGTATACGTCGTTGTTGCTACATTATTCAATGCTGGCGACCACGTTCCCGAAATTCCGTTTATAGAAGTTGTTGGCAAAGTAGCTAAATTTCCACCGGAACAAATCGCAGCAACAGCATTAAATGTTGGTGTTATATTCGGATTTACAGTAATTGTCATTGTTGTTGACAAAGCGCATTGTCCGGAATTTGGTGTAAATGTATACGTCGTTGTTGCTACATTATTCAATGCCGGCGACCACGTTCCAGAAATTCCGTTTAAAGAAATTGTTGGCAAAGCAGCTAAATTTCCACCGGAACAAATCGCAGTAACAGCAGTAAATGTTGGTGTAACATTCGGATCTACGGTAATTGTCATTGTTGTAGACAAAGCACATTGTCCGGAATTTGGCGTAAACGTATACGTCGTTGTCGCTAAATTATTCAACGCTGGCGACCACGTTCCTGAAATTCCATTTAAAGATGTTGTTGGTAAAGCAGCTAAATTTCCACCGGAACAAATCGCAGCAACCGAGGTAAATGTTGGCGATACATTCGGATCTACGGTGATTGTCATCGTTGTTGACAACGCGCATTGTCCGGAATTTGGCGTAAAAGTATAAGTTGTTGTAGCTGAATTGTTCAACGCTGGCAACCACGTTCCTGTAATTCCGTTTAAAGAAATTGTTGGCAAAGCAGCTAAATTTCCACCGGAACAAATTGCTGGAACTGCATTAAATGTTGGTGTAACATTTGGATTTACGGTGATTGTCATTGTTGTTGATACTGCGCACGAATCATTCGGCGTAAAAGTATACGTCGTTGTTGCTACATTATTCAACGCTGGCGACCATGTTCCTGAAATTCCGTTTAAAGAAATAGTCGGTAAAGCAGCTAAATTTTCATCGGAACAAATTGCTGGAACTGCATTAAATGTTGGTGTAACATTCGGATTTACGGTAATTGTCATTGTTGTTGATACTGCGCACGAATCATTCGGCGTAAAAGTATACGTCGTTGTTGCTACATTATTCAACGCTGGCGACCACGTTCCGGAAATTCCATTTAAAGAAATTGTTGGTAAAGCGGATAAATTATCACCGGAACAAATTGCTGGAACTGCATTAAATGTTGGTGTAATTCCTCCGCTGACGGTTATCGTTAATGTTGTTGCCTGCGCACAAGAATTATCATCGGGTGTAAATGTATACGTCGTTGTTTGCATATTATTCAAGGCAGGCGACCATGTTCCCGATATACCATTATTAGAAATTAACGGTAAAGCAGTCAATGCTGTTCCTTCGCAAATTGCCGCAACCGGATCAAATGTCGGAATTGCAGATCCAACAGCGACCGTCATCGTAATTGGCGTTGCACATACCCAATAAAAGGGCGTAAATGTATAGGTTGTTGTTTCCATATTATTTATGGTAGGCGACCAATCTCCACCAATATCGTTATTTGAAGTTCCCGGAAGATAAATGTCGCCACCCGGGCAAATGGACGGAACTTGATCAAATTCAGGTACCACAATTGGCTCAACCGTAATCGTCAGGTTTATCGGAAGATAATTGGCATCGTCATTTGGCGTAAATGTATAAGTTGTGGTTTCCGTAGTATTAATTTCGGCAGGCGACCATGTTCCGCTAACACCACTATCGGTATAAGGCAATAAGGGTTGAGGATCAGATCCTTCGCAAATCGAAAAATCTTCGCCATAATAAGGCTGCGTACATTGGTTGATTTGAACGTCAAAGCTGGTTTCTGCCGTACAGTTTATTCCTGTGCCGGTTTCGGCAAAAATATAAATCGTTTGCGATTCCGTTATTTCATCACCTGCAAATAATGGATTTCCGGCTCCGTTCGCTGCTGTAAAATAATTTCCCTGCGAAAGTTCCGGTAACGAATAAGTAAAACATTTTGCAACATCGGAAACAGGAGCAAGGACCGGCGTCGTAATAATAGTAGTTGTAACGGCGATTCTCGGAATTACATCACAACCCGGATTTTGAGTGGCAAAATAAATTCCGCCGTTTGTCAAAGGAGTTGTTAGTGCTAACGGAGTTCCACCTGTTGAAGTTGAGAACCACTTCAAAGACGAATTCCCATTGCTTAAATCGCCAATAGTAGCAGTGTCGCAAAAACTTTGGGAAGTGCCTCCCGCATAAACCGGAGCGGATGGATTTCCAATTGTCAATAAAATTCCATCAGCATTATTAGCCATGTTTGCATCCAATTGATTTGAATGCAGAATCGAAGCGTTAGCCGTAAAATCGCCCGCAGTTCCGGTAATTCCGTCAATCACGAGCGTAATCGAACTATTTGCAGGAACATTCCCAATATTCCAATATCCGGAAACGGGATTGAAGCTGCCAACGGATGCTGTATGTGAAGAATAAGAAATCGCATTCGGGAAACTCGCAGTTGCTATCACGCCATTTGCTGCAGTAGAACTGTTATTGGTAAGTGTAATCGTAACAGTATTCGCATTTCCGGAACAGTTTAGGTTGCTGCTCGAAACGATTGAAATTGCAAGTTCTGCTTCTTGAGTCGGAATTTTCCCGAAAACCATTCCTCTGTGCATATCTCGCCCCACGACAAATAATCTTCCATAAAGGTCAAACGATACATTGTATGGAAAATTCATGTTATTGCTGCTTGGAATTCCGGCAGGCGCAAATGATACAGCCGAATTGAAATCAGGCTGGCCCAAAACAGTATCTGCTGAAGCGCCGTTAACTGTTGGAATGCTGTTGTAAATCAAAACCCTTTTGTTATTAAAGTCGCCAATTGCCAGTTTTCCATCTGTTGAAACCGTGACTCCAGGCGGCGTAAAAAGCTTATCCGCCGCGGTTCCGGAAGTTGAAAGGTCAAAGCCGGTTTGACCAATTACAATATCGGCTGCCGCTCCATTCGTTGTTGGCACCGAATTCCAAACCAAAACCCTGTGATTTGATGAATCTGCGACAAGCAATTTTCCGTCGGGCGAAACCCATATTCCCCAAGGCTGGTTCATTTTTAGAGCTGAATTTCCAGCAGTATTGGTTGTAAAGTTGTCTTGCCCCAAAACTAAATCGGCTGCTGCACCATTTGTAGCCGGAATGCTGTTCCATATCAATATTCGGTTGTTTCTAAAATCAGAAACAAAGAGTTTTCCGTCCTGGCTTACGAATACGCCTGTAGGATAATTGAATCCGGTTGCTGAAATTCCGGTTGCATTTGTTGTAAATGTCGCCTGTCCCAAAACCACATCCGCAGGCTGACCATTTGTAGTTGGAATAGAATTCCATATCAAAACCCTGTTATTACCCGAATCGCTTACGACCAGTTTGTTTCCATCGGGAGAAAATGCTACGCCATCACTGTTTCGGGTAAGCGATTGTGTTGGAGTATTTGAAAGTGTACAGGTTATAAAATCCGGTTTTCCGATAACGACATCTGCCGGAGTTCCATTAGCGACATACGGAGATTTCCATAGTTTCACTTTTCCACCGGTTTGTTCGGCAACAGCCAAAACACCTTTTGAACTGATGGCAGTATAGCTCGTTCCTTCAACTCCGGTTGCGCTGCAAGCCGAACTTTGACCGCTGAAATTGGTTTGTCCGATGACATAATCTGCCGCCTGAAAATTTGTTATTGCTGTATTGTTGCAAAAAACTCCCGTGTTTACATTTACGGTAACTTTTAACCGTGCTAAAGATTCGCAACCAGCAACAGTTTGGCTCGCAAAGTAATTTCCTCCATTTATTAGGCTGGTAGAATTTGAGATTAAAGTTCCGCCAATAGCTGAAGTGTACCACTTGATAGCAACTCCGGATGGTTCTAAATCGGCAATAGTGGCATTGCTGCAGGTCGTAACGGAAGTGTTTCCTGACGGAGCTGTTATCATTTCGTCTAGCGTATAATCGAGTGAAAAAGTATTGTTGCTTAAATCAGGATCAAGTTGTTTTAATTGTGTAATCCTGGCGCTGGCTGAATAGTTGCCTGATACGGATACTAATCCGTTTAATGTCAACGTAACGGACGAATTTGCCGGAATAGTTCCGATTCCCCATTGTCCGATCGATGCAATATAATTTCCGGTCGACGTGATATGAGATAAATAAGGCATTTCGGCTGGAAGACCTGTTTCGGCAATAACTTCTTCGGCGGCAATTTCACTGTTATTGGTAATCGTAACCGTTAAAGTATTGATGTTTCCTGAACAGGAAGCGGTATTGTTTGCTGTTAAACCTGTAGATAAATCGGCTTGTTGTGTTGGCATTGCACCGAAAATCATTCCGCGGTTAAAGTACCGATCAATCACCATCAATCTTCCGTAATTGTCATATGAAACTGCTACAGGAAGCCTTAGGTTTTTATTGGAAGGACTGGAAGATCCAAATGTGTCAACCTGTAAATTAGGTTGTCCCAAAACGATATCTGCCGCTGCATTGTTTACAGTAGGAATGCTATTGTAAATTACGACACGCTTGTTATTGGCATCGGCGATGGCGAGTGTTCCATCACTTGCAACCGAAATTCCCCGTGGTGAGTAAAATCGGTTTGGGGCAAGATCATATCCGTTAGCGGTAAATGATTCCTGTCCAATCACAACATTTGCCGGAATTCCATTTGAAGTTGGAACGGAATTCCACACCATTACTCTGTGCCCATATTCATCTGACACAAGCAATTTGCCATCCGGACTTATAGCAATTCCTGAAGGCCCCATTATGGACGTCGCTGAAACAGCAGTAAAGGTCAATGCAAAATCAATATGTCCTACGACCACGTTGGCAGGCGCTCCATTTGTAAACGGAATACTGTTCCAAATCAACACTCTTCTGTTTCCGGAATCGCATACTAATAATTTACCGTCTTTGGTTACTACTATTTTTGTTGGATAATTTAAGCCTGATGCTCCTGCGGAAGCAGTATTTCCCGTAAAACTTTGCTGACCAAGAACGACATCAGCGGGCTGGCCATTAGTTGTTGGGATGCTGTTCCAGATTAATATTCGGTTTGAATCGCTGTCGCTTACAATAAGCCGGTTCCCATCCGCTGAAAAAGCCACAGCACCAGGATATCTTAAAAATGTTTGCGATACCGGCACGGTTGAACACGTAGTAAAATCAGATTTTCCGACTACAACATTTGCAGCCTGTCCATTGGAAATATACGGTGTTGTCCATAATTTTACCGAATAGCCATCGGCAACAGCCATAACACCTTTCGAGCTCGTCGCCACATCATAAGGATTCGATAATCCGGTTTGTGTACAACCGTCAGTTTGTGTAGCAAAAGTTGCTTGCCCGATGACAAGATTTGCTTCAGCATTATTTCCAAGCTCATTGCTATTGCAAAATCCGGAGACATCTACGGTAACATTAATTTTAGTTCGAAGCAAGCTTTCGCATCCGGAAATCGTTTGGCTCGCGTAATAATTACCGGTTGCTAAAGCATCAGTCGTCGCTAAAGCTGTTCCGCCAAAAGCAGTAGTGTACCATTTAATTCCGCTTCCGTTGGCCTGAAGTCCCGCTACGGTTGAAGCGCTACAAAAGGTATAGGATGGATCGTTGGTTGTTGGTCCGGAAACTACAGCTGCAGATGCGAAACTTGTGTTTGCACCATTGTTGCTGTAATCAGAATCTACTTGATTTATTTGCGTAATTTTAGCAAAAGCGATGTGTGTTCCTGCGGTTTTAATTATGCCGTTTAGCTGTAAAGTCATACTGCTGTTAGCCGCAATTGTTCCAATATTCCAAATGCCGGATTCCGGATTGTAATTTCCGATGGAAGCTGTATGTGCGCCATAATTAACCGCTGCCGGAAGCATTGTGCTTACTAAAACTCCAGTCGCATCCGTTGCGCTGTTATTGGTTACCATTATTGTCATTGAACTGTCACTTCCCGAGCACGAAATTCCGCCTGAAGCAGTTATTCCGATTCCTAAATTTGTCACATCAGTTGGAAGTGTTCCATAAATTGTGGTACGATGTGTCAGTCTTTGCGCTACAAATAACCGTCCGAACGAGTCAAACGCAACACCATAAGGACTGCTCATGTCTCGATCATCTGATGGAGAGAGATAAAAACTTGTTGTGAAATTTGCCTGACCCAAAACGGTATTTGCCACTGCACCATAAGTAGTGGGAATGCTGTTATAAAGTAAGATTCTGCTGTTATTGGCATCGGCTATTGCGAGCTGGCCCGAATTAGAAACCGATATTCCGAGCGGAATTGTAAATTTACTCTGTGTAACTCCCGCAGTGTTGTAAACAAAACTGGTTTGCCCCATGACTACATCTGCGGCAGTTCCGTTTGCGACCGGAATTTTGTTCCAGATCAAAACCCTGTTATTTAAAGCGTCTGCGACTAAAAGTTTTCCGTCAGGCGAAACGCATATACCCCAAGGGCCATATAATTTTGCGGAATTTACTCCCGATGTTGTAGTGGTAAAGTCGGTTTGTCCAACAACAACATCAGCTGGAGTTCCATTTGTGGCTGGAATGCTGTTCCATATCAACACGCGGTTTTGTCCGTAACAGCTTACGATCAGTCTTCCGTCAGGGCTTACAACTGCACTAACCGGACTTCTCATAATCATGCTTGTTGGGTTTGCTCCTGATAATCTCGTAATGAAATCAGTATGTCCTAAAACAACATCGGCAGCCTGGCCGTCTGTAGTTGGAATCGAGTTCCAGATCAATACTCTGTTATTGACTACGTCGCAAACAATCAGTTTGTTTCCGTCAGGAGAAAAAGCAACCCCGTCTGATTGGCCCATTGCTGATTGTGTTGGAAGTGTTGTTCCGGAACACGTTGTATAGTCCGGTTTACCTACCATTACGTCAGGTATGGGATTGTTTACAGAAATTAGCGATTTATAAAGCTTCACTCTTCCGCCAACTTGTTCCCCAATTGCAACAACACCTTTTGAACTGATGGCGACGCTGCCCGGATTATTGAGTCCTAATTGCGTACAACTGGCAGTAGAAGTAGTGAAATTCGGTTGACCCAACACAAAGCTTGCCTGCTGGTTTGTTGTAAAAACCTGTTGAGCGAAGGTACAGCTGACAGAAAGCAAAAAGCACGTTATTAGGAGTAATTGTCTGTTCATAATACTGATTTTAGAGTAGTGTTATAATTAGGCTAAATTCCTAAAAAGCAACAATTTAAATATCAGTACATTCCTTAGAAATTAAAACTCAGGGTTTACCCTTAGATGAATCCAAGCTATAAAAAAAGAGGCTTATCATATGATAAACCTCTCTAGTTCAAATAATTTAAAATTTCTATGGTTTCAATACGACTTTTACGCAATTGTCTTCTTTCTTATTGAAGATGTCATACATTTTAGCCGCATCGCTGAGTGCAACGGTGTGCGTAATAATGTCGTTCAGGACTACTTTTCCGGTTGCGACCAGTTCAATCAGGTGATCGATATAATTGTGGACTAATGCCTGTCCGCCTTTTAATTTTATTCCCTTATCAAACCATTGATGCAATGGGAAATTATCATACGGTGTTCCGTAAACTCCAACTACAGTTACTGTTCCGCCACGGCGTACAGCGTCCATGCAGCGTTCGAGGACCTTCATTGTTCCAACTTCTCCCTGGATCAGATTTAAGGCTTTAGTGAAAAAATTATGGTCGGCTTCCATACCAACGGCATCCACGCAAACATCTGCGCCATAACCGCCGGTCATGCTTCGGATCACTTCAACGGCGTCAACCTTACTGGCATCAATGGTTTCTACGTTAGCAGCTTTTCGCGCCATGTCTAAGCGATATTCGCGAGTATCAACGGCAATAACGCGTCCGGCGCCCTGAAGCCAAGCTGCTTTTTGAGCCATAATTCCAACCGGCCCACATCCGAATATTACTACAGTTTCACCGCCTTTCAGTTCGGCCCAATCAATCGCTGACCAACCTGTCGGGAAAATATCTGTAAGAAACAACGACTGTTCATCGCTAAGATTGGATGGAACTTTCCTCGGACCGTAATCTCCGTAAGGAACGCGAACATATTCGGCCTGGCCACCGCTGTAGCCACCGTATAGATCGGTGTAACCGAACATTCCGGCTCCTTTTCCGTCCAAAACGCCGCCTTCTGGTCCGTAATGATCAGGATTGGAATGCTCGCATGCTGTTGGAAGATTCATATTGCAAAAGTGACAGCTTCCGCAGGCAATAGGAAACGGTACGACAACACGATCGCCAACTCTTAGGTTTTTTACATTTGGGCCTACTTCTTCAACGATTCCCATGAATTCGTGACCCATTATCATTGGTGTTGGTTGTGGAATATATCCGTTGAAAATGTGCAGGTCGGAACCGCAGATTGCCGTTGAGGTAACTTTAAGGATAACGTCTCTGCCTTCTTCGATTTTTGGATCTTCAACGGTGTCAACGCGTACATCCTTCGGTTTGTGGAATACAAGTGCTTTCATAATAGGTGTTTAAATAGTTGTAAATTGCTATAGTTCAGATCCTATCAAATTTAAGGCACGCTTATCAGACAGGCTTATATGATGTGAATTATAAATTGCAGTATTCGACTTAAGATTAAGCTGACAATCTGTGAAAAACCTTTTCAATAAAAATCCTGAGCCGATTGTTATAATCTTCAATGAGCCAGTCTTTGTAATTTTTACTTGCGTTTTCCAGGCATTTTACATATTGCTTCACGCGCCATTCGGTTTCGGGTTTTAATGCATCAGCAAGCTGTAAGGCGTGCGTTAAGGTTTCGCTGTTTTCAAGGCATAGTTGCGCCTGTTGGCGAATGGATAATTGCAGGATTGTTTTTGGCTTTTGATGATTGGAAATAGCATCGATGTAGGCGCCTTCAATATCAAATGTAAGTTCCAGTGAATTTGGAAACATTGCGCGGACTTCGGCTGAAACTGCATGCGAATGAACGGCCGAATTGCCGCCGCCGTTGAATTGAAGTTGTTCAGCGAATTCTTTCGGATGCTCAAAAACATATTTCCAGTCAACTGGTTCTGACCATTCGCCAAAACGCTCCACATTATTGCCAAGGTCGATTATTGAAAATGTTTTTTTGGTCGGAAGCCGCCGTGATCCGCGACCAATCATTTGATGGTATAACGTCAGTGAAGTCGTGGCACGGTTCAGGATCACAGTTTTTACGCCCGGTTCGTCAAATCCGGTAGTTAATATTGAAACGGATGTGAGAATTGCATCTTTGGTTTTTCGGAACCATTTCAGGATTTCCTTGCGATCATCCGGTTTGGTTTTGTTGTCAAGATGTCGGATTGGATAGCCGGCTTCGGTAAACATTTCACATACTTTCGCCGAAGTTTCTATTCCGTTATTAAAGATCAATGTCTTTTTTCCTTTCGAATTCTTTTCATACGAATCCAGCAATAATTTCAGCATTGACGGAGAACTGTAAAGTTCATTTGAGGAACCTACGGTATAATCGCCATGAGTTCCTTTTTTCAGCGTATTGAGTTCGACCGGATATGTAAAAGTTGTTGGTTTTGCAAGGAAACCGCCTTGTATCAATGACGAAATATTTGCTCCGGTAACCAACGCGTCATAACTTTCACGCAACGGAAGCGTTATGTCAGAACTGAATGGCGTTGCAGTTACGCCCACGATAATCGCATCTCTAAAACTTCCGAGTAATTTGCGGAACGAATTGTGGTGAGCTTCATCAATAATGACAAGGCCAACATTTCCGGTATTGATTTTTTTGGATCGGATCCGGTTTTTCAACGTTTCAACCATTGCGACATAACAGGAATAATCGGATTTCCGGATGCCGACCGTTGCGCTATTGATGATTTTATTGCGGATGCCAAGTCGTTTTAAAGTTTGGGACGTTTGCGAACATAGTTCGATGCGATGGGTAAGGATTACGACCTTCGAATCATATTTATCTAAAAACCGATTTGTCAGTTCTGAAAATACTCTGGTTTTTCCGCCACCAGTTGGCAGTTGGTATAAAATTCGGTTTGGTTTAGGCGAAGCTTCAATCGCGCTTAATAATGTATTGATATCTTCTTCCTGATAATGGTAGAGTTTTGGTCGGATTTGTGTTTCGGCTTTCATCGTATCGAATTTATACGAATGTACTTCGGATGTTAAAAATATATTTTACAGCATTTTCTTCAAATGTTATAAGAACCAGCGAAATGAGATGCGTACTTTTATATAAACCAAAATCATGGAAACAACAACTATTATCGGCATCACCGCTGCTATACTAACAACAATAGCCAATTTGCCGCAGGTCTATAAAATCATTAAAGAGCGTTCTACAAAAGGAGTTTCAGCAACAATGTATTTTATACTTCTGGCGGGTGTTGCAGGTTGGGTTATTTATGGCGTACTGCGCGAAGACTGGCCGATGATAATTGCAAATTCAATTTCTACATTACTTTGTATTATAATCCTGACATTGCATTTTACTTCGCAGAAAAATGTCGATAAAGTGCACGAAAAAGTACTTCCTGAAGATGTAAAGAAAGAAGCCAATCAGGAAAAATAACAAGGGCAATAAATTTTTCCGGATTTTCATTTGCAGATTAAATAATTTTTACTTGCTTTGCAATACAAAGTACTTTTAATTATAAATCATCAAATCTAAATTAGTATGGCACAAGGAAATCATTTAATGTCACGGCCGATTAATTCCGTTTCATTAACCAAAAGAATGTTGTTAGGTGGCGGAATTGCTTTTTTGTTAATCGGATTTTTCCTGTTTCAGGTTAAAAATCCAAATCCGGAATGGGGAAGTCTCTGGATGGTCAGGCCAATGATAATTGTTCCGTTGGCGGGTTCCGTTGGCGGGCTCGTATTTTATTTTTTGGATTATGTGAGTTATCAGGGCGGTTGGAGAAAACCGGTTGCCTATGCTGCAAGCTTTATAATATACATTTTCGGGCTTTGGATCGGTACGGTTTTAGGATTGGTAGGCACATTATGGGATTGATCCTTAAAAAACAAAGCCTGCAGATTGCAGGCTTTTATATAAAAACAGCATTATTTCTTTTGATACTGCCAGAATCTCCCTTTTCCTTCAGAGATCCATTCCAGTGCCTGATCCATCCGCTTTTGTCGTGTAGCATCGGTTTTTGCATCAATTATCCAAGCTACATATTCCTTTCGGAAAGACGGCGATTTACTTTCGAAAATCTCTTTCGCTCTTTGATTTTCCGAAAGTAATTTAATGAAGTAATCGGGAATATCTATATCTTTTACTGCAGACGGCGTTGCCCTTGCTTTCTTTACGCCGGTTTCGTTCAGATACATCGCTTCTTTAATGTATGATGTCAGTACGTCAACCGATGGTAAATCGGATATCGATGTAATTTTATCCATGTATCCCATTTTTTTGCCGGCTTTTACACTTTCAGTAATCTTGGGATCTGTCATCAGTTCGGCTTTGTAAAGGCTGAAAGAACAATGTTTCTTGAAAGCTCCAAGAATACATAAAAAGTCGCCCTTATACTCAAAATGCGGATAGGACCATTTGACCGTTTCTTCTACATCGGGACAAGTGTCGTGTATTATCTGGCGTAAATGCTCGAGTATCGGTTTGGCAAAATCTTCGGATTTAGCGATATAATCATCAACTTTTGAATTGAAACCTGGCATCGTAAATCTATTTTAGCGTTAGCAATAATTCATCGAGTCTTTCAAGTGTCGACTTCATTCCGCCTTCCATTCCCATATTTATAACGGTTTCCAAGTCTTCAAGTGAATGGTATTTCACAACAGAATTTACGATCGCGTTTTCTCCCGAATCCGTAAATGTGACGTTCCAAAATGCCCGTGGCAAATCAGGATTGAAATTTCCGTTTTCATCGCAAAAGGCATCCCATCCGGTATATAAATCAATCGGCTGTATTTTTTCATAATCCATTCGGCCCCAATATTCAGTTCCGTTTGGTTCTACCATTGCATAAATCCAATGCCCGCCTTCACTGAAATCCATCGATTTGGTTTTTGTCGTTAGCGGTTTTGGTGCAAACCATTGATCAAGAAGTTCACGTTTTGTATACGCATCCCAGACCAATTGGCGGTTTGCTGCAAATTCACGTTTGATTGTCAGCGTGTGGTTTGTTTTATCCACAAGAAAATCGAATTGAAGATTACTTTTCATCACTTTTAGTTTTTTGTATGGTTATTAATAAATCATCAAGTTGGCTGAATCGTGTTTCCCAGATTTTGCGGAATTGTTCCAGCCATTTGTCAATGTCCTTCATTTTTTCTACTTCAAGATGGTAATAAATTTCACGTCCTTTTTGTTCGTGACGGATTAAATCGCATTCCGAAAGGATTTTCAAATGTTTTGAAACCGCTTGTCGCGTTGTGTCAAAGTGTTCCGCAAGCGCATTTGGTGTCATCGCCTGAACAGCAATAAGTCCGATTATGGCTCTTCTCGTCGGGTCGGCTATGGCTTGAAAAACATCTCTTCTCATTATTTTGTAATTAGGAAACTAATTGGTTGCAAATATAAGCGCAATTAAATGGTTGCGCAAATTTTTTTGTCCTTTTTTTGCCGACCAAGTAAAACTACCTGTATTAAAAATCACGTATAACTACCTGTAATTGTTTTAGTTGCTATTTATACATTCGTATTTCTTAACGAAGAGGGCGGTCACCGAAAAGCCCAAATAGAGTAGGTTAACCAACAAAACAATTACAAAATGTCACAACCAGAAGTTATTACCGTACCCATTACAGATCAGCAACACCTGTTGTTTTTGTTCATCCCGTTAAAAAAAGGAACTGTAGGCAAGGCAATGGAAGCCGCCCAAAAGGTCAAAGAAGGAGCAAAACTGCTAACCGCTTCAGACGGTTATGATCCGCGCAAAACTACAGGCGTTCACTATTTCACGATTTTCCCACAGGCAGCCGGTCAAAATACGCCGGGGATTCCGGTGCCTGGATTCCAATCCTGCCCTGATAAGGATGTATTGGTCGTTATGTCTATTTACGATGGACAGTTTGATGCTTACATCAATGCGTTTTTTGCGCTCCAGCCTGTGGTTGATGGCTTGAACCTTTTATTAACGCTTATGGATGAAACAGATATCGAAGGCGTAGATCCGAACGGGCCAACATCTGCCAATACTATTATAAAAATGAAAGGTGTCAAAAAAAATCCGTTGGCATTTTACTGCCTATTGATGCGTTATAACTTTGGAGATCCGGTATATTCTGCAGGCGACAAGGGAGGTAAGTATGTATTTGGCACCAATTTCCCCGGTCTTTCAGTTGCCAAAATCATTGATAACTATCCGGATGCCGATAAATTGTGGCCACTTACAGGCGGAGTTACCTATGATTTTCCAAAATCGATGAAACCAAACTGCAAATAATGTTAGGTATTAATCTGACTTCACTCCCTGCTTATAAAAACAGTTCTATTCCGATGAATGATGTGCAGGGATTGATATTAAAAGGCTATAACTTCCCAAATATCCGTTACATCATATTTAATGTAAAAGATACCGAAGGTGCCAGGAAGTTTTGTGCCGACCTTGTTGACGGAAGCGGTCCGGGCGGAATGAAAATAACCGATGCGGTACCTTGGAAAGGAAACGTCAAGCCCGAGTATTGCCTGAACATCGGGTTTACCTATTTTGGTTTGGAAGCTGTATTAGGTTCGGAAAACACGACAACGGTTGCCGATTATTCATTTACTCCGTTCAGTTCGTTTACAGACGGTGCTGTTGCCGATGCGCTAAATATCGGGGATATTGACGAAAGTGCTCCTGAAAACTGGTGGCAAAATGGAGGATGGCTTTCAAAAGAGCCTCCGGCGAAAGACGGCAGCGACCTGCACATACAGATCACGCTTTTCACGCAAACCCCTCAAAACAGGGAGAAATACTATGAAACACTCCTGGGGATGATTCCGAAAGCAGGAACAGAACCGTCTGTCGTTCCGGTGTTTTTTCAGGATTCAGATCCGGTGACTGTGGACGGCCATGATGATTATATTCATTTCGGGTACCGGGATAGCCTTTCGCAGCCGCGTATCGACGAATCGTTTTGGGAAAAACCCGAAGTCAAAAGACTAATGGGAGACATGACAAAGGACGACCGACCGGTAGTGCCTGCTGATCGTTTCCTGATAAGCCAGGATGCTACTGATTATGGTGCACATCCGTTGTTGACCAATGGAACATTTGCGGCGTTTAGGCTGCTGTATCAGGATGAGGAAAAGTTCAATGCGTTTATCAACTCGGGTGATATGCCGGCAGAGCTTTTAGCGGCAAAAATGTGTGGCCGATGGCGTAACGGTGTACCGCTGACAATATCTCCGGATACTGAGGATTTTGATCTCGGAGAACCCGGACCTAAAAACTTCAATTTCACTAATTTTGATTACCTGAAAGCATCACCGAACCAGCAAGGCAATCAGGACGGGGATACTTCGGGATTAAAATGTCCTTATGCGTCACATATCCGCAGGGCCAATCCGCGTGATGATTCAAAAGTCACCGGTAACAACGATGATGCAAAAACGCATCGCATATTAAGGCGTGCCTCGCCATACGGGCTGGTTTATAATCCGCCGGAAAATGGGGAAGTGCAACGAGGGTTGGTAGGCTTATTCATTAATGCCATACTCGACTACCAATTCCGCTTTGTAACGATGCAGTGGTTTAACTTAGGTGGATTTCGTAATCCTGATGCTTCACCAAATATAAGCGGTATAGATCCGTTATTCGGAATGCAGAAACATGATGCAACTCCGGCTCTTGACAGTGAATTCGCTTTTAACGACAACGGAACCTACAAGGTTGTTCCCAAAAAACTCGAACGGTTTGTACGTACAGACGGAAGCCTGTATTTGTTTCTCCCGAGTATTTCCGCGTTGAAATACATATCGGAAGGAGAAATCCCACCGGTAGAATAAAAAATTTAGTTGAGTATTGGTTGTTTTATACTAACAATTTCTTTATACTTTTTGGCATTGCCCCAAAAAGTATCAAAAAGGTCTAGTCCTGGAACTCTCGGCTACCCATCTTATCCTTATTCGCTAAAATAAACGAACTACTCACGCGATGATATTTTTTTGGTATTCGTGAATCTCGCAAGCTCGATTTCGGCTAAAGCCTCAAACAGCGTTTATTTTTACGCGAATTTCGGATGATGGGTCCCAGCCTACGAGCCCCTATGGGCGTGAAGATACAAGGAACGTTCTCTTGGAAATGAACCTTTCTCGGGTTGGTGCTTTTATCAACATCACTTTCTTCCGAACGCTTGTCAAAAAACGTCCGGCTAAAAAGAACGTACATGAGATCAGCCTGCCATAGGCTACGAGGCGGGCACCTATCACATGAAAATGGCGTTAAGCACGAGCGAAGCGAACTGGCGAAGCAAATGAAATTCTGTCTGAGCCGCAGGCGAGTTCATTTCATTTAGCCATTGAATGTTGATAGGTCGCCAAGTAGGCTCAGGCTTGAATTTTTGCTTCTTTTGTTTCAAGACAAAAGAAGAAATAATTAATTAACCTTAACCAATAATAAAAATTAACCAATCCAATTAAAAAGGCAGCCATTACGGCTGCCTTTTTTAATTGTCACACAAATACTCTTTCCTTACCCCAACACTTAACAAATACAACTTTTTAATTATTCTCTCAAAATCCCTATCTTGCCACCATACCAATCGCCCCAAACTATCGGTTATGTTATCGTCTTATACTTATTTCTGTCGTCATTGCAGGGCACTTTTGCTGCTTCTGGCATTTGTTTCCGTTTCAGGGTATGCTCAGCGCGATATACTGGCCAAACTTGTCCATAGCAAAGGAGCCGATAAACTCACCAATCTTGAAATATGGTGTAACAAAAACCTGTTTTACAGCGGTAAATCCGAGAAAATAAAACTGCTCAATCAGCTCGAGCAGCTCGCGCTTAAAAAGGATGACAAAATCACTCAGGCATCTGTAATTTTCTACCGTGGCCTTTATGTCATGGCAATGGATGCTCGGCAGCACAATCAAGGGGTAACTACGATGCTTAACGGAATTGCGCTCGCCGAAAAAAACAAGCAGCAGTTGCAGGCCGCCTACTTCAGGCATTCGCTCGGTTATTACTATTTTACAAGTAAAAAAGATTACGTTCCGGCACTGCAAAACATGTTGCGTGCACATTATATTTTTAAACAGGTCGGTTACCGGGACGTAAATGATCAGGACGGGAAGCTCGACCGCCTGGCTTTTGTTTATTACCATCTGAACAACTTCAACGAATCGATCAGGAACCTGCACTTAAGTTTAAAATATCCAATAAAGAGTAAACGACGGCACATCAGCCTGCTGAACACTATCGGACAAAGCTATCGGGAATTGTTTGAACCCGACAGCGCGCGCAAGTATTTCCGGTTGTCGCGGGAATTGGCTCTGCGTTCAAAGGATACCGCATGGATCGGAATTACATCTGGTAATCTCGGACGCCTTTATCTTAGCGAGAATTCCTATGCGAAAGCTAAACCATTCATGCAGGAATATTATGAATGTAGCCTGGCTACAAAGGACAGCGCACTTGTAATTGAAGCTCTCGCCGGACTGGGTGATATTGCACGGGCTTCAGGCCAGGTTGATTTGGCATTGCAGAACCTAAAGCAGGCCGAAACAATACTCGACAAAGCATTCGTCTCAGGTGATATGCCATTTGAAAGCTATATGCGAAAGCAGTATCTCTACAGCGTTTATTCCCGAACTTGGGACGCTCGCGGAGACGCCGTACGCTCATTAATCTATCTGAAAGAAGCCAACAAAATAAAAGACAGTATAGAAAGACGCGCCAAACTGTCAAAGAATACCGCAATCCAGCAATTGTTTGAAGCCGAACAGACCAATAATCAATTCCGCCTTCTGGAGAAAGAAAAGCAAACAGCAGTGATGAAGCAATACTTATTGATTGCGATAGGATTGCTGTTTATTATAATTTTCGCACTGTTGTACAGCCGTCAGATTCGGGAACGGAAAATACAGAAGCAAAAAGAGAATCTTTTAAAGTTGGAAAAGGAAAAGGCTCAAAGCGACCTCCAATATGCTCAGGAACAACTTGAAGAATACCTAAGGAACATACGCCAAAAGACTGAAATGCTCGATAATACACAATCAGAGATGGATTCGTTGCGCCAACAATACCGAATCCCCGCCGAAGACGAGCAGGCAGTACTGCAAAAGCTCAGCTATGCGACAATATTGACAGACGATGACTGGACGAAGTTTAAGATACTGTTTGAGAAAGTACATGCCGGATTTTTCCTGAAACTTAAAGCAGCTTATCCCGGTCTGACCCCGGCGGAAACCCGTTTATGTTGTTTGATCAAGCTCGGGCTTAACTCTCACGAGATGGCCGCCATGATGGGCATCAGTACGATGAGTATCAAGAAAAACAGGCAGCGCTTACGCAAGAAAATAAGCCTCGATGAAACGCAAAAATTGGAAGCCTTGTTTTCGAACTTCTAATATAATATACCCTTAGCTGTCACATTTATCTTCTTAATTTTGACTATTCAATAGGGTCTAAAGCTTTGTAAATTATAGTATTTACAAACTGTCCCCCCATTTGTCCCCCTCCCTTTTTGAATTCGTTTCAATCACCTTCCTACATTTGATTATCACATAGCGTGAAAGTCTCGCGGTGCGATTTACCCAAATCTATTTGTAAATGAAACGAAGTCTACTTTTCTTTTTTCTGCCAATGATCAGCTTAGCACAGCAGGCGGTCATACCCTCCGGAGGCACTGGCTCAGGCAGTGGTGGCACGAACACTTTTTCCATCGGGCAAGTCGTTTATACCGAAATTTCCGGTACCGGTGGCGCTGCTATACAGGGAGTGCAACAACCTTTCGAAATTTTTGTGCTCGACGATGGTGGGCATCATGACATTAAGCTCGAAGCATTGGTTTATCCGAACCCAACGGAATCGGATCTTATTCTGCGGATTGTAACCGCTACGCCTCAGGTGTTCAATTACGAGTTCTTTGATATGCACGGTCGCTTGCTTTTAAAAGACCGAACCAATGGAATTGAAACCCACATTCTGATAGATCGTTTTCCCGTGGGAACGTACATACTAAAAGTACATTCTGGAAGAAACATCCTAAAAAATTTCAAAATAATTAAAAACACCCCATGAAAAAAATTACTATTCTATTCCTATTGCTATTGTCAGCGACGCTTTTCGCCCAGGCACCCGGCAAAATGAGTTATCAGTCGGTTATCCGCAATAGCAGCGGTGAACTGCTTACTAATGCTAACGTCGGTGTCGGCGTTCGTCTCCTGCAGAGTTCCCCAACGGGCAATGCCGTTTTTTCCGAATCACATTCGGCGAATACCAATGCAAATGGTCTTCTCACGCTTCAAATCGGTAGCGGTGTTGCCCAATCCGGATCCTTTGCTGCAATCAACTGGGCTGATGGCCCTTACTTTGTAGAGATATCGATCGATCCTTCAGGAGGAAGCAATTATACAATAACAGGTGTAAGCGAATTAATGAGCGTACCCTATGCCCTCTATGCGGCGAACGCGCCACAAGGAGATCAGGGTCCGATTGGTTTAACAGGTCCGCAAGGTCCTGCCGGAGCTCAGGGGCCACAAGGTCCGCAAGGCCCGGCCGGAAATGACGGTGCAGCTGGTGCTCCTGGTGCAATTGGCCCACAAGGTATTCAGGGCGAAATTGGATTAACAGGTCCTCAAGGTCCTATTGGTTTAACCGGAGCTCAAGGTCCAGCCGGAAATGACGGTGCTCCTGGCCCACAAGGAGATCAGGGTCCGATTGGTTTAACAGGTCCGCAAGGTCCTGCCGGAAATGACGGTGCAGCTGGTGCTCCTGGTGCAATTGGCCCACAAGGTATTCAGGGTGAAACTGGATTAACAGGTCCTCAAGGTCCTGCCGGAAATGATGGTGCTCCTGGTCCACAAGGTATTCAAGGTGAAATTGGACTAACAGGTCCACAAGGCCCTATCGGTTTAACGGGACCAGCAGGTCCGCGAGGAAACACCGGTTTAACAGGTGCTGCTGGCGCTCCGGGTGCCCCTGGTGCTCAAGGCCCACAGGGAATTCAGGGTGAAACCGGTTTAACAGGTCCTCAAGGTGCTGCCGGAAATGATGGTGCTCCTGGTCCACAAGGTATTCAGGGTGAAATTGGACTAACAGGTCCACAAGGCAATATCGGTTTAACGGGACCAGCAGGTCCGCGAGGAAACACCGGTTTAACAGGTGCTGCTGGCGCTCCAGGTGCCCCTGGTGCTCAAGGCCCACAGGGTATTCAGGGTGAAATTGGTTTAACAGGTCCTCAAGGTCCTGGTGGAAATGATGGTGCTCCTGGTTCACAAGGGATTCAGGGTGAAATAGGACTAACAGGTCCACAAGGCAATATTGGTTTAACGGGACCAGCAGGTCCGCGGGGAAACACCGGTTTAACAGGAGCTGCTGGTGCTGCTGGTGCTCCGGGCCCACAAGGGATTCAAGGTGAAATAGGATTAACAGGTCCGCAAGGCCCAGCCGGAAATGATGGTGCAGTTGGCCCGCAAGGCCCTATTGGTGTAACGGGATTAACAGGTCCGCGAGGAAACACCGGTTTGACGGGAGCTACTGGCGCTCCGGGCGCTCCGGGTCAACAAGGTCCTGCTGGAAATGATGGTGCTACAGGTGCAACTGGTCCACAAGGTGAAATTGGTTTAACTGGCTCTCAAGGTCCTCCCGGTAACGATGGTGCAATAGGCCCTGTTGGACCGACAGGTCCTCAGGGGGAACCGGGTATTCAGGGAATAACAGGTCCTCAAGGACCTGAAGGCCCATTGGTTGCCGGTAGTGCAGGTAACGTATTATATCATAACGGAACGTCATGGGTGGCTTTGGCTGCCGGAACTAACGGACAGGTGCTTCAGAGCAACGGTGCAAATGCACCTGCATGGAAAACTGCCATTACCTGCTATGCAGATCGTGATGGTGACGGTAACGGGGATAAATTCTCCCGATTTACGAGTTATGACGCAAGTTGTCCGGCGAATTTTGTATCGAATGGTAACGATTGTGACGATACCAACCCGAACAACACAACGCCTGCACCAACGGCTAATGCTGCAACAAATAGGGTTGCTGCCTCTTTTACAGCCAATTGGTCTATGATAAGCGATGCTACAGGATATTTTCTGGATGTAGCGACTAACAATAACTTCGCGTCAATGGTATCGGGATACAGCAATTTAAGCGTAGGTAACGTAACTACCTTGAATATCTCCGGACTCGACGGCTGTACTGAGTATTTCTATCGCGTGCGGGCAACAGGAGTTTGCGGTCCAAGCGCAAATTCGGGTGTAGTTTCCTCCGGAACGTACAACTGTGCTACGTTTAACTTCACAGGCAATACTCAGACCTTTACTGTACCCACAGGTGTAACGAGCGTGAGTGTTCAGTTATATGGAGCAAGAGGTGGAAGCGCAGGTGGCTTAGGTGCCTATGTTTCAGGGACCCTGTCTGCTTTAGTGGCAGGAGACGTTATTACAGTTATTGTTGGCGGAGCAGGCGGAACATCACCTACAGGGAATCACTTTGGCGGCGGCGGTTATGGCGGCGGCGGTAATGGCCGTGGAAACGGCGGTGGCGGTGGCGGTCGCTCTTCCCTGCAAATAAATGGCAGTGATGTGGTAACAGCCGGCGGTGGCGGTGGCGGTTCTTTTGCCGGTAGCAATGGTGGCGCGGGAGGTTCCGGAAACGGAGCAGCAGGAGGTTCTGTCCCAGGTAGTAGCGGCAGTAATGGCGGCGGCGGCGGTGGTGGCGTATCCGGTAGTGGAGCACAGGGCGGCGCATCCTATACTACTAATCCTGCGTTTAGCGTAACTACAAGTACCAATGGCGCGAATAACGGCAACGGGAAAGTACTGATCAGCTGGAACTAAATCACAATTACAGCAACTGTTGCTTACTCTTAGGTTAAAAGCCTGAAAATAGAAAATCAAACCCTAACTAGGGTCAGTCATAAAACCGTCTTATTTTTAAGGCGGTTTTTTTGCGCAGTACAACTATGTCTTCTTTTTCTTCTTCTTTGTCTTGACCCGAGGCGAAGCCGAACCGAGCGAAGCTACACAAAGAAGCAAAAGTCAAGCCTGGAACGCTCGGCGACCCAAAACACCCTTGCGCCTGCACGAGCGAAGCGAACTGGCGAAGCAAACTAAATTAACTCGGCTGCGTCTCAAACAGAATTTAGTTCTTAACGGCCCTACGTGTGATTGGGTACCCGCCTGCGCGCTCCTATGGCAGGTTGACCTCATGTACATTCCGGTTAAGCCGAACGTTTTTACAGCCGTGCGGAATATAGGAACGTTAAAAAGAGCACCGCGCCAAAAAAACGTTCAATTTCAAGGGACGTTGTTAGTATCCTCCCGCCCATAGGACTTGCAGGCTGGGACCCATCATTCGAAAATCCCGTTAAGCACGAGCGAAGCGAACTGGCGAAGTAAATGAAATTCTGTTTGAGGCGTAGCCGAAATCGAGCTTGAGAGATTCACGAATACAAAAAAAAATATTATCGTGTGAGTAGTTCATTTCATTTAGGGATTGAGAATAAGATGGGTAGCCGATAGTCCAAGGGCTAGACCTTTTTGCTTACTTTTTGGGGCAATGCCAAAAAGTAAGATATAAATTATTTTCTCTAACCTCACAATTCAATTCGGGAAAATTCCAATGATTGACTAAACCCTTTTGCATACTTTTTAGCTCACCACTAAAACATTTTAACTGGTGTTCGCTGAACCTTGCAAACTCCGTTTGGGGCAATGCCAAAAAGTAAGATATAATATTTAATTTACGATGTTAACTAACCACATACATTCGGTTTACGAAAAAGCCAAAAAGAAAGAACATTCAAAAAAGCAGCCACATAAATGCTACCAACGAACTATTCACCTCGACCCCAAAAACGTCCTGAATCAAGGGAAGTTCTTCTTGTCCACCGCCCATAGGGACGCGCAGGCTGGGACCCAATCGTCCGTAGACGCGTTAAGAACTAAACGCTGTTTGAGCCGCAGGCGAAATCGAGCCTGCGAGATTCACGAATACCATAAAAATATTATCGCGTGAGTAGTTTGTTTAGTTTAGCGGCAAGGATGTTTTGGGTAGCCGAGCGTTCCAGGGCTAGACCTTTTTGCTTACTTTTTGGGGCAATGCCAAAAAGTAAGATTACACCAACAAAATATTTCCCTATATTTGTTAACAACATCAACACCAAACAGCCAAATTATAAACCTTTAATCAATTACACTATGAACACCGAACCAAAACCAAAACACATCGGCCGCAACATTTCCCGCCTTCGCGAACTCCGCGGCATGAAACAGGAAGCCCTCGCAGTCGCAATGGGCGTTAGCCAGCAAACCATCAGCAATATGGAAAACAGTGAAAGCCTTGATGATGCTAAATTGGCCGAAGTCGCTAAAAGTGCTTGAGGTAAGTGTAGAGGCGATTAAGGGGTTTAGTGAGGAAGGGGTGATTAATTATTTTACCAATTTTTATGACAACAGTCAAGGAACAGGAGTTAATCATGGTCACTGTAATTTCAATCCTTTGGATGAAATGATGAGGTTGGTGGAGGAGAATAGGAAATTGTATGAGCGATTGTTGGAGAGTGAGAGGGAGAAGATTTCTTATTTGAAAAATGATAAAACAGACAGCCTTGGGAATATTGAATAAATAGTCATTCGATTCTCCCAAATAGTGTATAAGTTAAAAAATAACGAGTTTGACTTTTTTATTAAAGTGTAATCTTTTTAATATAGGAAGAATTGACTATTCGCGATTTTTCGGCGCTACATTCTTGAACCACATTTTTAAGGTTTCTTTCATCTCATTAGGTCCATCTAATGATAGATCACCTTTTATTGATGCCCTTCAATTTTTACAGACCATCAATCTTGGCTGTTTTCCAGAATTGTCTCAATGATATTGTTTTTGGGTCATTTAAACTTATAAGTCCTAGGCCCGATTCTAACTTTTTGATTTCAGTTTCAAGTTTGTATTTACTGTTTGGAGTTCCTACAAATGCTTCTATTAATTTATAATCTTTATTTTGGACATTTAAGCAAATTGGTAATTTTACTTGTGAAGCAAAATCAAAATCTTTGGTCTTATAATCCTCGACACCTTGGGAAAGCATAACAACAATTACGCCTTTAGATCGCAGCAATCTCAATAACTCTTCAAGAGCTTTTCTCGCGTTTTTATTTTTTAAGTATATATGAGCTTCGTCAATTACTATAACATACCTTAGTGGGATTATATCATCAATGGGCTCTACATCATTTGTTGAACTAAAAAATGTATTAAAATATCTTAAAAGTAAAAAAACTAATAATTGCCTTAATACATCTGATAAATTTGGAGGCAGATTCAGGTAAAGACTTTTTTGTAAAACATCTTCTGGCTCACTGTTAAACAGATTTTCTGTTAAGTTCTGTATCGCAGAATATAAAGAATCTGGCCTAATCCTATTTTCGCTATAAAATTCCTCAAGTTTTTCGAATAATTCATTTATTGTTGGATAACTATTTTTCTTTTCATCTAAAATCTCTCGCAAAATCGTTTTTAAATTATTTTTTTGAACTACCCCTATCCCAGGAACAAACATTGCTATAGTGTCTACGAAAGCATTAATACTAAATGGCCTTTCTCTTTCGTCTAGACTAATAGAAGAAAATGGATTAAACTTTATGCCCCCATCCTTTACTATATCAATGAATTCACAGTTTGTGGCATTTAAAAATGTCTTCAATTGTTCGGGATTTCCCTCTCCTTTATAATCGAAAAAAATAAACTTTAATTGGTTTTCTGTATTTTTTGACATTTGATATAAGATATCCTTCATCAATTGCGTTTTTCCAGATCCTGCCATACCCGCAATAGCTATATTTCTATTATCAAACTCTCTTAAATCGTTTATTTTAATTTCAACGTCCGTCCCATCTTCATAACTTCCGATTATAAATGATAAAGGATTTTTAAATTCAGATACATTTAATGTTTTCTTATTGACATGTGTTTTTATAAGATTATTCTTTAGAGACAAGTTATCTTTTATAATTTTTATTAGAAACTCAACATGACTTCCACTGGAAATTGATCGATGATTTAATTCTCTATTCCAAATATTTAATCCTTCATTCAGATGGGATTTAATGGCTTTGATAAAATCATTTTCCGTTAAAGTTTTCTGATAATGTTGGTCTAATATTGTCTTATAAATTATATAATTGTCAAATCCGGCTATCACTTTTCCGAAAAAATTACTCGTAGGAGTATATTCTCTTCCAGTGCCTGATAAATTATCTACATTCAAATCATGCCGAGAACCTTTGCTTATACTAATTGAAATAGCTATTCGTGCGGTAATAGTATCTCTTTTAAAACCATAAATATTTGTTATTCTATCTAATAAATCAGCACTTTCGCTATCAATTTTAAATCTTATCATAATTAAACGCTTTTAAAATATCCTGGCTTTACATTTGTCCTAAGCCCATCATTTTCCAATAAATATGTTTTAGAAACATTATGCTCAATATCCTTATAGCGCCGAGGTGTTATTTCGTTGTTTGTTGAAAGTATTATTACTTGTTCGGATAAATCCGGATAGTAATATAAAAGTATATTTTTAATATGTTCGTCATCTAATCGTCCTAAAGGGGTGTCAATAAAAATCGGCAAACTTTGAACAGATTCTTTTAAGATTGCTTTTATTAAACAAGAAATATAGATTTGTTTCTCACCTGAGCTTAAGATTTCTTTTTTAATCTCAAAATCATTTGAATCATACAATGTAATTTTCATACCTCCGTTATCCGGCAAAATTCCTACTGAAACATCTGATATAAATTTTGTTTCAGTTACCTCACCTTGTAAACGATGCATTAACTTTTTCAACTCTGACAATAAATTCCGTTGTAAGCTTTCTTTTTTTGCATTTTTTTGAGAATCTACAAAAAGTTGGAGTACGCTTATATATTCTTTCGTTTTTTGATATTTTGTTTTATTCAGTTGGGAAATTTCGACCTTTTGAAGCAAACTTTGATATTCTTGATTCAAACGAGTAATGTCTTTTTTTAGCTTTTCTTTATTGGCCGAAAAACTACCGATGCTTTGATCTTTTTCGCTTAGTAATCTTTCAGCCTTCTCCTTTTCTATCATTTTTTCAATAATATAATCATCAACCAAATCAGAATCAATTTTATTGAGAGTTTGATTAATATCAGTCAACTCATTTTTTATTGAATTATAACTATCCATAGTGTTTTCAAAAATCTCTTTAGATTGAATATTTATAACTGCAATAGCATTATTAATTAAACTTTTTTCAGCATTATTTAAATCGTGTTCGAGCTCTAGTTCAACTTGCTCATTTTCATTTTTAAATAACTCTGAACTTAAGTTTTGAGCTTTTTCATAATAAAACATTTTGTCTTTTAGACTCATTGAACTGTTTAGAGGTTCAGGAGCCTGATTAAATAGACGCTCAATAAATGTTTCTATCTTTTCAGTGATTTCAGACGATGAATTTTTTAAGATTTGGTTTTGTTCTTGTGACAATAAATGCTCATTAATCTCATCCAGCTTTCCTGTCATTAATGCTAAAGGAATAAGTTCACTCAGTTCATTAAATGCCTCTTCAAGTTCACTCTCTTTTTTCTCAAGCTCTTCTTTCTTGTTAATATAACTTTCTCTATCAAAATGTGCTGTATTGCCTTTACTATTTTGATTTATAAAATTTTCATAATCTTTAATTTTATATTTTATTTGAGATATTTCTTTTACTAACTCAGCGATATGTTCGTCAATACTGTCAATTTGGTTATTGTTAATTCTTATTGCATTTTCACGATCGGAAATTTGGTCCTGAATATTTTTTGTTGCCCCTTCTTTTTTTAAATTATTTGAATAAAATTCTAAATCACTTATCAAATCATCATAAATATCTAGACCCAAAATCTTACCCAAGGCGTCATTGAGGACATTACCTTCTTCTTTTGTTGATAGTTCTGCTAAAGCTGCAATTTTTTCCGCATCGAAAAAAACAAATTTTGCTGCTTCGAGAGGAATTAAATAATCATTAATAAAGTTGATTTTATCTTCGTTTTCCTCAAATAGCTCATTTTCAAAACCTTCCTCTACAATTGATAATGTTTCTTTCATTGTTTGCACATTAAAATCTCGTTTAATTACAATACTATGAATATTTGCAGATTTAGACTTTATCCCCGGTAATTCTAAATTTATAATATTTAATTGAATTGAAAAACTTTCAGCTTTATTATTCAAGGCAGTCCAGTTCAAGGACTGTTTCATAAATTGAGAATAATTTTTTTCTTTTTGGATTTCCTTCTTGAAATTATCATCAACTTGTGAAATTTTCTCTCCATATAAGCACCAAACCAACGAAATTAGAAAATTTGTTTTTCCATAACCATTTCTGCCTCCAATTAAGACAATATTTTTATTTTCCTCTGTTCCAAGATCAATGGATACCTTTCCGTGATATTGTCGAAAATTTTCAATATTTATTGATTTAAATTTCATCGTATTGCTTTTTCAATTTCATCAACAATTGTCTGTTGAATGTAATGATTCCTTTTTTGGAGTTTTTTAATTTTTTCAGATTCAAGTAGTTTCTGAATTGATTCAAAACGTATACCTTTTTTTTCGCATTCTTCTTTAAGTTGCTGTAGCTGTGTTTCTTTTATTTCTTTTGCGTTCATGCTTTTAGATTTTGAATTAATTTAGCTATTGCTAAAAACGTTTTTTCTTCCTCTTCTGATAAATTAGATTCTTCGTAAAGCTTTCTTTGTTTATAAAAGAATCCATATAATTGACTCTCCTGACTCTTATTTGCCGAGGGTAGTCGATGATGTATTTCGATAAATTCATTTAACTTTTTATATCTTTCATGCCTAAATAACGTCGTTTTATCTTGTCGAACATTATAATTTGATAGCAAATTCGACAATTGCTTCTCTTTTTCTTTATCCAGAGAGTTGCTCCTCATTTTGCTTCTCTGTATGTTAAGCCATCTACTTAATCTTATCTCATGATCTGGACAACTAATTGAAGAAGGAAGTCTATTGTTGGATGTTGTAAAAATCAATAAATCATTATAACTTTCATCCCAACTTTTTGAGAGTATTTTTTCACTCCGGCTTGGAATAATGTATTTTAAAGGGTCATATTTTTTCAAACTTAATCCTATGTGAGAATTCTTAAAAAACACAAACTTATTATTCTCTTCTAACTTCAAATTATAACTTATACTTTTCTCATTACTATCAGGTCGAAATTTTAAAATATATTCGACAATCTCTTTAATATGCTGTGGTTCTTCAGAACCATCTAAAAATTCCTCGGCTATTCTTCGTATTGTCCCTCCTTTAATATTCCTCTGTTCCTTTTCCCATTTCTGTAGTCCAAACACACTTGTTTTTCCAAAGGGAATAAAGCCAAACTCTCTCTTTAAAGTTGTGTTTTTAACTACTTTGCTGTAGTCAGGTTTCAATTTTTTTATTTCCTTATTGATATCGTCAATATGTGAGGGCTTGCCTAAAAATTCTAATGCTTCATAAGCATACTCTGGCAAATTCTTAATCGTATTTCTATTAAAAGAAATTTCCTCATTAAGACTTAAAAATATATTGAATTCTTGATTAATTAAATTTTCACCAACCTCAAATATTTGGTCTAAAAATGTTAAGTCATCATTTCTAAAAAATTTAGTCAAATAACTTTTAAAGTTAAAGTTATAAGTTTCTTCGATCTTTGCATTAAGTCTTTCGTGTAAATCTTCAATAAATTTATTGAAATAAAAAATTTGATTTAAAGGTTTTTTGATAATATAAATGTTTTTCCATTTATGTCTTTGTCTATGTTTAACTTCTTTCGGTATAAAAACATCTTCCATATTGCCTATGAGGATATAATCTTCTTCAAAAAACGTTGAAACAATTAAGGTTATAAATTGTTTTGAAAATAAAGTTTGATCTTTATAATTAATCAATTTAACATTTTCATCTGATAGAGAAATTATATTGCGATTAAAATCGATCCCATAATTGAATAATATTTTTTTATCGAAGTTTTTTAAGAATTTAATCTTTAAAATAATTGCCTCTAAAACCTGTTCCCTCTTTTGTCGCACCCTTTCTTTTGACAAATTTAAATCGTCGGCGACCTTTACGATACTGCTATACTCTTTATGAATATAAATATCAAGTGTGTTTATAAATATCGCAGTTTCAGTTTCAGTAAAAAAAATACTTTTATTAATTAAATATCCAACTAACTTAAAAATCGTGTCATTTTTAAAAATGTCTTCAGGTATTTCTCTGCCTATAAATTCATTCTCTAAAAAAAATTTAGTCTGCAACTTAAAAAGTTTTCCATCATCTTCTAAGTCTATGATTTGTGTAGTAAATTCCTTAATTTTGTTAAGGTAGTCTTTTAATTCTAGTAATGATCTTTCGCCAACATTTTCAATATCTAAAATATTAAAATATTTTTTTGAAAAAATCTTCTCAGTTAATCCATTAATATTCAAATTTCCATTTACATGTGCGTTTATTGCGTTGTTATTTCGTACAGAAAGGTTTGATGTAGCAATTGAAACATAATTGTTTATCGTTTGTCTCTGGATTCTATTTAAAGTATTAACTTTTTCAGAGAAAGATGATTCTGATGATTTTATTTTGAAATCTGACACTAAATTTTCATAAGGAAGATTAGATGTTTTTGTAATATAATCTTTTAATCGATTTATAAAAAATACAATTTCCGGGACTGATTTATCTCCAACATCTTTAATATTGTTAATATTAAAAAAAGGTTTTGAAAAAATATGTTTATTGAAACCATGAATGTTAATTTCGCCATAAATATGTTTTTTTAAAGCATTTGAACTACGAACTGACAATTCTAAAAAACCACTTTTTATATAGCGATTTATCGAGTCTATATGAACTTGCGTTAAATTATTTATATAATTACTTTGAAAATCATAATCTGTAGATTCAGTAGTTTCTTCAGGATTTTTATGTTTTATGCAAATGTTTATAAGTTCAGAGCTTGTTTTTTTTCCACAATTTCTAAAGTGTTTAAAGGATCCATAATTTAAATGATATGCCTGTAAGTCATAAATAGTTTCAATTTGATTATCAATACATGTATTAAATGCTCTAACTGACAATTCATTATTTAAAAAGATATCGTTAATTGTCATAAAACTCAGGATTATTACAGGTGAATATCAATATATTGCGAATATAAACAAATTATAATGTCAATTTAATAATATATCTATTTTAGATTCCGCCCGCTGGCGCGGATTTGCAACCCGTGCCCACGATCAGAATCCTCTATCATTTGGAGATGTATAATTGTATTGGGCTGCTAGCGCGGATTTTCACCTGCCCGTAGCGAACTAACGAAGTAATCCGTGCTCATAATCAATTAAAATAATACGGCAAACGCCCTATAACTTCATTCCGATTAAACCACTACTTTAGCGGTATTAATACGCGCTAAAATGAAAAAACAATTTCTAATTTTCCTTTTTTCAATCGTGTTGCTGGGATGCCGCAGTGACGATTCGGAAGATTGCGGGGCAACGGGTTTTCCGCCCGCACAGCTCTCCTTTAATCTTGTTGACGCAAGCACAGGCGAAAACGTGTTTAGTAGCGGAATTTGGCAAGGCACTGACGGGATCACCATAACCGATATTGGTTCGGCTCAGGAATTGGATTTTGAGTTGGTGTTGCTAAACGGAAATATGCTGCTACACCTTCAGTTGCCTTACGACGAAAGGGATTACACCTACAGTTTCAGGCGAAATAACGAAACGGTGTTTACGATCAAATTTACCATCGTCAGCGAAAATAGGCAATGCTATGTCAAAACGTCTGCGACAAATATACAGGTGACTAATGCCGGGCTGGAAATTTTGGGCAACAATACGGTTAAAATAGCGATCTGATTATCGGAATGATTTAATATGTAGCGGATAAACGGCGCGAATCGCCGCTACCGTGCGAATCCCTTCGCGTGGTACAAATACTTCCCCACTGGCGCGAGCGTCTCGCTGTGCCCTTCAAATTTAATCAATCTCCAAGTGATAAATACACCAGGGAGAATTTCGCATAATCTGGACTACAACACAACTCGATAACACCACGTACATTCCCCTCTTCCAGAGGGGTGCCCGTAGGGCGGGGTGTCCTTTTCACTCTACAACCCAACGCAATAACACCACGAACATTCCCGTCTTCCAGAGGGGTGTGCCCACAGGGCGGGGGGTGTCTTCGGGCAAAACACTCATTGCTACGACCACCATTCACCAAGCATAAAACAAACCCAACTCAAACCACACATATACGCAGAAATACGTATACCACAATCTTTAAAAAAGGAAGACTTTTACAACTATAAAATTCATTCCTGAAGTATTCCCCAATGAACTTTCAAAAAACACATATTGCATTTACAATAGCCGTTGTGCTCTTTTTCCACAATCAGGCAAACGCCCAAACGGATTACGAAAAAAGACAACAGGCAAACAAGGTAAATAACGAGCAGTTAAACAACGTGTACCAAAACAACCTGCCAAACAAACCGGCAACATCGTCAATGGGTACAGTTACGCCTGCGCCATCGTCGCCTGCCAATAATGTCTACGTGACCGATCACCAACGGAAGATGGACTATTACAACAACAAAGAAAACGAACGCCTGGCAGCCTGGGAGGCGAAAGAAAGTAAATTCCGTGTGCTGAGTGCCGATGTTCCGAAGAACGAGGAAAATTACTACAGACTCATCGAATTAGCCGAACAGGCCGGTTTCGATTACTATGACGCCATGCGCATGAACGGTCGCTATGCGCCAAAAGTCGTTGAACTTCCTGTCCTGATGTCCGACCAACAGGAAAAGTTTGACAAATTTAAGGAGATGTTGCATTCGGCTCAGGAAAAAAGGGATTTCAATGGACAGATCATTGCGTTAGAACAAGCGATCAATATTAGCCCTGATCTTATCCTGCGGTCCTCGCTCGCTTCCCTTTATTCGGCTGTACGTCAGGATTACGAGGCTGCCGCCATACAATACGAACTGATTCACAAAAGTCCTGTCACCAGAAGGCCGGGTATGGACATGGTTTACGAGCAATGGGGAATAGCATCGCTTATGACCGGAAAATACGAGAGGGCCATTTGGTGCCTTTCCGATTTACCCAGGGTGTACGCCGACAATGGCGGCACATCAATTTTCCAGAGTTACGCCTACTATCTTGACGGTAATCTCAGTAAGGCCCATACCACTTTGTTAAATAGCTATACCAATGATACGCACAGTGCAGAAACCAACCTGATTAAAACATACTATCTGATTAAAAAAGGCGACAATGAAGCGGCATCAGTCCTGCTGGCAAAAGCAAAAGAAAAGGCCGCAAGTATTCAGTTCACAGGAGACATGCAAAAAGACCTGTCGCTGCTGTTGCTTCAGTATGCGAAATCGAAATTCCGGCAATCCGACCTGAATATGTGTTACCTGCTCGACCTCGCAGCCGATCTCGACCCGAATAATAGCGAAATAATCGAGGTCCGATATGATTTTAATGTCAAAGTAAAACGAACAGGTTTTGATAAAGGCATGTCACCCGAATCATTAGCGGCGCTCGAATCAGGCAGACTGGCAAGAGATTCGAAAAGGGAAGCGGATATTTTAAAAGCAAAAGAACTAGTCGCCGCAAACAGGGGTATGCTGATTCTTTGGTTCGGCACTGAGAATGTACCTTTATATTTTTTGGCCTACCAGATAGGATTGCCCACGGTAGCCGATGAAATAAGGGAGGTTGAGGAAATGAAAAAATTGAACTTCACAACGAATACCTATCTGGGGTACTCTTTCAATAGGGGCTATACGGAAGACCAGGTATATAAGGAAGCCTCCACAAAATTAAAAATCAAGCCAAAGCTGATCAGGGATGAAAAATACGGAAAGATTTATATCAGTAATTTATAGTATGATGCTGATATAAGACCAGATTTTTAAATCTCATAATCTCAAATTATTCCATAATGATTTATAAAAGAACTACTTCGATACTCGCGTTCCTCCTTGCGCTATGTGTTCAAACAACAGCAAACGCCCAAACCGATTACGAAAAAAGGCAACAGGCAAACAAGGTAAATAACGAGCAGTTAAACAACGTGTACCAAAACAACCTGCCAAACAAACCTGCCTCATCTTCAATGGGTACAGGGACGCCCGCGCCATCGTCGTCGGTCAACAGTGTTTATGTAACCGATCACCAAAAGAAGATGGAATATTACACCAATAAGGAAAACCAGAGACTGGCGGCATGGGAGGAAAAAGAAAGAAAATTCCAATTGCTGAGTGCCGATGTGCCTAAAACAGAAGAAAATTATCAAAAACTGATAGCGCTTGCGGAACAGGCCGGCTTCGAGCCTTATGATGCCATGCGCATGAACGGTCGATATGCGCCTAAAATAAACAGACTTCCAACACTCCTGCCTTTTCAGCAGGAAAAGTTTGATAACTTTAAGCAATTAGCAAATGAATATGGAAAAACAAAAGATTGGAATGGACGTGTGACTGCATTACTGGAGGCACTGAGAATAAGCGACGACTTATTGCTACGATCTCAGCTTGCCTACACCTACCGCCATCACCTTTACGATTTTGACAGTGCCGCGAAACAATATCAGTTGATTCATCTAAGCCCGCAAACAGAAAAACCCTTGTTAGAGTTTGATTATATGAGATGGGGAGAAGTATCCATCTTAAGCGGGAACTATGACAAGGCTTTATGGTGCTTTAAAGATTTACCTGCAATATACTACGATTACTGGAGTGTTTCCATCTATCAAAGTTATGCCTATTACCTGCTGGGTAACACTGCCAAAGCACATGCCGCTTTACTGGAGCGGTATACTGAAAAACTTCAAGTCGACCAAAGCAATCTCATTAAATGCTTTTATTTGCTTCAACAAGGACAGAATGATGTAGCGGCAGTACTCTTGAAACAATTAAAAGAAAAAATCACCGGCATACCATTCACCGGAGACTCCCAAAAAGACCTTTCGCTGCTAATGCTTGATCACGCGAAGTCCAAATTTAAAAGTGAAAACCTGACAATTAGCTATTTACTTGATCTGGCATCCGACCTTGATCCAAACAATACCGAAATTATAGAGATACGGTATGATTATAACGTAAACCTCAGACGCGTTGGCGCCAACGACGGTTTGGCTACGGAAACGGTGAATACGTTAGCTGCAGGAAAGCCGGCAAGGGAAGCAAAAAGGGAAGCCGATATCCTAAAGGCTAAAGAAATTGCTCTTGCAAACAGGGGTATGATGGTCTTGTGGTTCGGGCACGACAATAAGCCTGCATATTTTATGGCTTACCAAAGAAGTTTGGCCAACGACGCCCAGATACAGGAAGCGGCTGAAGTGTTAATTAAAAAATTTCCCATCCGCAGCAATAATCCTTTTTTAAATTACACATTCTACAAAGGATATACAGAAGAGGAATTTTACAGGGAAGCCGCCACAAAACTAAAAGTCAAGCCTAAAAATATTAACAATAAGCACGGCGAGATATACATGCTTGATTAATAATCCAATGTAGTTATAGATTCAACAGAAATATTTTGGTATCCCACCACCCAATAGGAAAACACCACTCGCATTCCCCTCATCCAGAGTGCTTGTCCTATTGTACGGACGGTGTATAACTAAATCATAACAAGTCATTTAGCCAAAAGATGGAAAAATTATAACAAGAGAATCAACATTTAGAACAGCTGTATAGTTGATTTAGGATTAAAACCCGAGCCTGTAAGGCGAACGGAGCGTAGCTAATCCCATTTGTAACTATATCAGGATTTATTTATTAACTTGATAGTTATTTTAGGACGTGACATTCCCCTCTTTTAGAGGGGTGCCCAAAGGGCGGGGTGTCTTGGCCTAATGCGTAGATAATGTATGGATAGTGTATGGATAAGTGTATCAGGAGTGTATCAAGAGTGTATCACGAATGTATGGAAGAGATATTAATTTAATCTATGAAGGACACAAGCCTAAGCCATCCTTGTAACAACCGAGCCGTCAACCACAACCGGTCAATCAACGAATCATCTTCTTCTTTCAATGAAATGGTCTTGATTCTTGCAGCGTAGCGGTCTTCCGCGAAGTGACTTCCTTAATTCTAAATCAATTGTATGGAGATTCAACAACAAAACCCAACCGGTCAATCAACGAATCATCTTCTTCTTTCAATGAAATGGTCTTGATTCTTGCAGCGTAGCGGTCTTCCACGAAGTGGTCTCCCTTGACTCGCTCCTAAAACAAAAAAAGCCCCTCAAAGAGGAGCTTTTTGTACCCGGAGCCGGAGTCGAACCGGCACGGTTTCCCACAGGTGTTTGAGACCAGCGCGTCTACCAATTCCGCCATCCGGGCTTAGCAGACGAAAAATAACAACAGTTATTTAACGCAATAGATAAGGTTACTTAACGTGCCTTATCCTTTAACACGGTGCAAATGTAAAAAATAAAATTAAAAATTCTAAAGAAATACTCAAAATTATGCTTTAATACTTCGATTTTATTCCTAAATTTGCACCGCGGTAACGCAACACACAACTAACTAACTACATCCGAGGCACTTCCGAAAAGCAGTGCAACGGTACAAAAACCGAAAATACAATGCCACATCAAGAACCGGAAGCAAAGATATTTGCGTGTTCCCAAAGTGTCTACCTCGCCGAACAAATTGCTGAAAAGTATGGCGTTCCGCTGGGTAAAGTGACGTTCTCAAAATATAGTGATGGTGAATTCCAGCCTTCTTACGAAGAGTCAATAAGAGGCTTGCGCGTATTTATCGTTTGTTCCACATTCCCTTCAGCAGATAATCTGATGGAATTGTTGCTGATGATCGATGCGGCAAAAAGAGCATCTGCACGTCATGTCACCGCCGTAATCCCGTATTTCGGATGGGCAAGACAGGACAGGAAAGACAAGCCAAGAGTTCCGATCGGAGCCAAGCTGGTCGCTAATTTATTAGACGCAGCAGGAGCAACGAGAGTAATGACAATGGATTTACACGCCGACCAGATTCAGGGATTTTTCGAAAAACCGGTGGATCACCTTTTTGCCTCGACAATATTCTTGCCGTATGTAAAAAGCCTCGGACTGGACAATCTGACCATCGCGTCGCCGGATATGGGTGGTTCCAAAAGAGCCTATGCATATTCGAAATTCCTGGAATCAGATGTCGTAATCTGTTACAAACAGCGTAAAGCTGCCAATGTAATCGAATCGATGGAGCTGATCGGAGAAGTAAAAGGACGAAATGTAATTCTGGTTGACGATATGATCGATACCGGAGGAACATTGGCAAAAGCCGCCGACCTGATGATCGAAAAAGGCGCATTAAGTGTAAGAGCAATTTGTACGCACGCTATTTTATCAGGTGAGGCATACGAAAAAATAGAGAATTCTAAATTATTAGAATTAATTGTTACCGATTCTATTCCGTTAAAGAAAGAATCCAAAAAAATAAGAGTGGTAAGTTGTGCGCCACTTTTTGCAGAAGTAATGCACATGGTACAGCATAACAACTCAATCAGCGGGAAGTTTCTGATGTAAACGGATCGCGTTAGCGATTGAAGCGGTTATCCTTTTGTGACGAAGGAACAAAAGATAAAAGCGGAAAGCGCGGGCCGAAGGCAACGCCCAGATATAATTACCAATTATTAATTGTTAATTATTAAATATTAATTTTTATTAACTATATATTTTTACAATGAAATCGATTACAATTAAAGGATCAGAAAGAGAAAGCGTGGGCAAAGTAGCTACTAAAGCCTTACGTAATGCTGGAGCGGTTCCTTGCGTGTTATACGGAGGAGATCAACCAGTACATTTTTCAGCAGATGAAAAAGCATTTAAAAACTTGGTTTACACTCCAAACGCTCACACAGTTGTGATCGAGTTGGGTTCTAAATCATACAACGCGATTCTTCAGGATATCCAGGTTCACCCGGTATCTGACAAGATTCTTCACATTGACTTCTTCCAGTTGCATGACGACAAGGAAATCACAATGGAAGTTCCTGTAAAAGTTACCGGAGTTTCTCCAGGTGTACTTTTAGGAGGTGTTTTACGTTTAAACCAACGTCGTTTAAAAGTAAAAGCATTGCCAAAAAATCTTCCTGATTTCGTAGAGGCTAGCATTTCTGAATTGGAAATGGGTAACAAATTGTATGTTACTAAACTTAAAGCCGATAATTACAAATTGCTTCACCCGGACAACACGGTTGTAGCTCAGGTAAGAATCTCACGTGCGGCTATGAAAGCAGCTCAGGAAGCAGCAAAAGCAGCAAAAGGAGCTCCTGCAAAAGGAAAGAAAAAGTAATTTTTTCAATCTCATATTCAAAAGCATCGGTTTACGCCGGTGCTTTTTTTTTGATTAGATAATTAGAAAATGAGTAAATTGTTGTTGTCTTCAAATTATCTCATTATCCAATCGACAAATTTTCTAATTTTGTTACATGAACTGGTTAACCAAAATTTTCACGTCCGAAGATCCGGAAAAACAAAAGAGTAGTGATTTTATTAAATCATCGATTCAGGAATACCAAAAAAACAATACAGAAAACGTGAGTAAAAAATACCTAATCGTCGGCCTCGGAAACATCGGTGCCGAATATGTAAACACACGCCATAACATCGGATTCAAAATCCTTGATTTCCTTGCAAAAAAAGAAAGTCTTTCTTTCGAAACCGTAAAACTAGGCGCGCTTGCCGAATACAAATTCAAAGGCAGGACGTTTTTATTACTGAAACCAAATACCTACATGAACCTTAGTGGTAAAGCCGTAAAGTTCTGGATGGACAAAGAGAATATTCCGCTTGAAAATATTTTCGTAATTACCGATGACCTCAATCTTTCATTTGGGACAATTCGCATCAAACCAAAAGGAAGCGATGGCGGGCACAACGGCTTAAAAAATATCAATTTGGTTTTAAATACGCAGCATTACACCCGTTTCCGCTTCGGCATCAGCGACGAATTCAAGAAAGGCCAACAAGTAGATTATGTGCTTGGTGATTGGGATGAAACTGAAAAAGCGAAACTTCCGGAACGCCTTGAAATTGCTTCAGAAATCATCAAATCATTCGGAACAGCCGGACTCGAAAATACAATGACCACATTCAACGGTAAATAATAAAGGGATTTGAGTATCTTTCCTTCGAAATAAAAATTATAAATCTCATGAAATATCCAATACAACTTCTGAACAAGATTTTTTGCCTTTCACTGCTAACACTTTCAATCTCTTGCGGAAGTGCAAAATGTAACGATAAACTCATTGCAAAAGATTGTCCACCTGATGGAAAATGTACACTAACCATTCATAAAAACAAATCGTTGTATACCAATACCAATGAATTGGGCGAATTAGTTTATGAAATGCAGGACAATGACACTAAAGATATTGCCGTTTATACCTATAACAGAACGCCTCCAAAAAATGTTCAGGATGGAACATACAGAGAAGAAGTGATTGTAGAAGTGGATAGAAAGCCAAAAACAAGTGTTCTTGACGGTAAAATAAGGGCTAAAGCTTTGTTTGGAAGGTTCTGCTATTGTAAAGGTTCGACTGGGTATTACAAAATCGAGGCTGGAGACTTAATCAAATCATCCGGCGATCAGGAAGTTTATGAATTTAATTTCAAGATTACAGAAGTTCCTCAGGTGCTACAAAAAATACAATTCAGCCTAAAATAAAAAAAGCGCCTCAATGAAGGCGCTTTTTGTTATAATGAATTCGATTATTCAATAATGATTCGTTTTATTTCTTTGTTTTCGCCATCGGAAACGGAAAGCAGATAAATTCCGGCTTGAGCATTATTCAATCGAATATCCTCATTTAGTTTTCCTTTTCCGGAATAGCTGTTGTCAAAAATAATCCTTCCGCGAAGATCATAAACCTGAATGTGGATTTTATCGGATGAGATTTTATCCGATTGAACCGTAAATGTCCCGTTACTTGGATTTGGAAAAACTTTTATTCCAGACGCAATTTTTGAATCATCAACTGCAAGCGGTGGCTGAGTACTACAAATGTTAAGACTCCAGGAATTCAGAGAACCGCCGTTATTATTGGCGTTATCGTTTAATCTAAGCGTCCAGTTTCCTTGTGAATTCTGACCATTAAATGCTGAAAGTGGCTGATTTGGATTTAATTTCCCGGAAACAGATGGCAGCGTTGCCGAACATGTTAAAGTTGCTCCTCCATCATCAAATGTTGCAATTGCATTTTTAAAACCGGGCAGTGGCCCACAGACACTCGAAAATAAAATTACCTCAGTTCCGGCCGGACTAATTAATCTTGCAGTAATGTTATTTATTTTTTCGTGTGTTATGTTCAGCGTAATATTCACATCGTTCAACTGAATGTTGTCGCTGGCAGGAATGGTAATTATAGAATTTATAACCTGTGTGCCGGAAGGCGAAATTACCAACGGAACATTTTCAGATTGATAATCGCCGCAAAATCCGGTTTTAAATCGGTAAGTTATCGAGGCATTTCCACTACAACCATCATTTCTTGGCGTTACTCTCCAAAAGTAGTCTGTTATATTTTGCAGTCCTGTTGCTAAATATGAAGTTGAAGTTACCGTAGCTGTTTTAATTATATTTGTAAAGTTTATATCAGTGGCGATATCAACAGTATAATTTGTTGTAGTTGCAGAATTCGTTGTCCAGTTTAATGTTAAATCAGTTGGCGTTCCAGTTGATAGATTGGTGGGTGAGGTTAAATTTTGCGTTATAAATGCCCCGTTAGTAAGATTAAGATAAAAGTTGACTGTTTTTGTGGTAGTTCCGGAAGTTCCCGTTACTACTAACGGATAAAAGCCTATTGCTGAAGTTGAAAGCGAGTTTATCGTCATTGTTACAGCCCCGGCGGTGTTAGCGGAAGCCGGTGAAAAGCTTACTGTAGTTCCGGCAGGATTTCCGCTGGCACTGAATGTTGTAGTACCCGAAAATCCGGCGACAGGTGTGTAATTAAATGTATAAACAGCACTATTACCAACACAGGTAGCTTTATTCTGTTCTCCAGCCGCGCCATTAAATGCAATGGAAAAAGTAGATGCTGGAGCAGTTATAGAAAAATTTGTATTAGAAATATCATAAAATATATTGTTATTAGCCATAACCATTATTTTGTTACTGCCGCCAACGTTATTTGGAACCATGATGCTTTCCGATCCGTCATTGGGAACTTTACTGGCTAACAAAATGGGATATGAACTTCCGCCATTGGTTGAAAGATAGATGTCGACAAATGCAGCATTTATCCCATTTGCAGTTGTTCCTGCTACATCCCAAGTTACCGTTTGGTTTGTGGCCGTCTGCCAGCTTACATTTGTATTTGGAGCTGTGATCATAAAAGGCCCAACGTTTGCAACAGTTACAGCCATGTCGCCTCTGCTTGTCTGAGGTCCGTTAACCGAGTTGTCTCTAACAGTAAGGACGAAATTTAATGTTCTTGGTACAAACGGAATTATTTCATAATTGTTTGGGCTTACATTTAGTGCAGGTAAGTATCTATTTGGCGAATTTGAAGGTGGTCTTGAACGAAAATTAGGTCCTGATGTATTGCTATCTACTGGCGGTTGTATAGATATTTCATTATTGTTTTGTTCCCAACAATAAGTCAAGGGATCATTTTCTGCGTCAGTTGCAATGCCTTTGAGAACAAAAGCTGTTCCCTTTGGAATCGTAAAATCAGGTAAATTTCCTATTACAGGAGCTGTATTTGAGTAAGCGGTTTTAACTGCACAATTGCCGCCGCCACCTGTATTTAAAAATGTGTTTATCTCCTCTAAGCTTTTAAAACTGAAATGAGCATCAGAATTATTCTGTACATTATGAGGACTACAAATTCCTGCATATGCCATGATTGTAGTTCCACTTCCCGGCTCAATGGCTGTTTCGTTATTTCTGTTACCACCGCCACAAAAACTTTGATCACTATTAAAAGTATGATTTGCTCCAAATTGATGTCCCATCTCATGGGCAACATAATCAATGTTGAATGCATCATTAACTGGTGATGGTGAACCAGTAACGCCTTGTGCTTTAGCACTACTGCAAACTGAGCCCAAAGAAGCTACGCCCCCACCGCCTGTAGAAAAAATATGCCCAATGTCATAATTTGCGCTCCCAATGTTCGCGTTCACAAAATTCTGGTTTTCACCTAATAATGTAAACCCATTGCTGTTCGTAAATTCGTCAGATGTAATGCAAATCAATATGTCATTGTTTGGAATGAGTTCCAAATGGACTCCAAGATCCCGCTCATATAAACCATTAACGCGAACCATTGTAACATTCATTGCTGCGAGAACTGCAGTTCTTTTTTCATCTAATGTTCCTGAAGAAAGTCCGGCTTGATTGATATGGAATGCAGAATATTCTATAGTGCTGGAAATTGCAAGTCTATATGTTCTTAAAATTCCATTATTAGACATTATTGCATTTGCGTTTTCGTCAGAATTTGGCTTGCTTTCTAAAGATTTCTCGACAGTACATTCAAATGGAGCTGCGTCATTTACCAAATTACTCCTCGAATAAACTACGTATTTGTTAAGGTCTTTGGTGTATGTGTCAATATAGCTTATGTCAGAATTTCCTGAAAATGTCATTGCGTGCAATCCAAAAACCGTTAAGCTTAAATGTATTGTGGCTGTCGGATTATCAATCCCAATTCCAATATAGGATTTTATTTCGTTATACCTTCGGGCCAATTCCGGATGCATGACAGAATTTTCATAAACCCTGAAATTTTCAGTTGTGCCATTTGCCATTGGGAATTCGATTGTAATTCCAGTCGAAATAGTACTCTTTTCTCTCGGTTTTGCCTTTGATAATGCAGATTTTAATGCTTCAAAATCAGTTAAATAAACTTCAAAATCTTTTAGACTCGTATTTCTATCAACTTTTTCGAAATTTAAAATGGTATTATTATTAATTCTGCTCCAAAGCGGATTGCCTTGCGAAAACCCGGAGTAAAATAGGAAGAGAAAAAAGAATGAAAGTAATATTTTTTTCATGATTATTTTTTTTAAGAAAGCATCATCAAATTTAAGTATTTTTTTAACAAGCACAATTCTTTTACGTTTAAGTACAATAAAAAAGGGCAGCCGTTAAGCCACCCTTTGATAATTAATATTCTGAATTACTCAACGATAATCTTTTTAGTTTCTTTGGTATTTCCATCTTGAACGGTTACCAAGTAAATTCCGGATTGTACATTCTGCAATTGAAGATTCTCTGAGAATCTACCTGTATTTGCATAAGTTTTATTCATAATTAGTCGCCCTCTTAAATCGTATACACCAACTGTGATGTCACTGTTAGAATTTGAATTAAATTCAACGTTAAAAAATCCATTATTTGGGTTAGGGTGAATTTTAAATTCCTGTAATCCAAAAGTTTCATTACTCAATGGAGTGATTACTTGTGAACAAATTTGTACATTCCAGGAGTTTAGTGTTCCACTATCACCTTGATAAAGATCTCTAACTCCTAATGTCCATACACCGCTACCTGATCCTGGCGCAATTGCAGACAATGCTTCAGTTGGTTTTATAGTACCAACAGTTGGAGAAGCGCAAGAAATAGCTGATCCAGCGTCGCTAAAGGTTGCATTTAAGTTGTCTTGACTACCACATTCGTTACCCCAAATAGAAACCTGAGTGCCACTTGGACTTAAAACCGCAATGTCCATATCCATGATATAAGGGTGGGTTGCATTAATTCCTACCTTAACATATGACATATTTACACCAGCCGGTACATTAATTCCAGTTGTCGCATAAGATCCACTTTCAGGGATAGCAAGAGGAGTGTTGTTACTGTATGTGTTACAAGTTGTAACAACAGAGAATCCGATAGCAAAAGTTGTTGTGTTTACTGCAAAATAGATACCACCAATCGCTTCAATCATTATACGGCAAAAAGGAGCATTAACTGCAGGAACATTAAAAGTATAGCTTCCATTGTTTGGCGTGCTGGCAACTAAGACAGTTCCGTATGATTGACCGCCATCGGTTGATAATGAAATCTTAACATTTGCAGTATTTATTGGTGCGCCACTTGTACCTGCTACGTTCCAAGTAATGGTTTGTTGAGAGCCCGGTAACCATGAAATGCCTTCAGCATTTTGTGATGTTACGATAAATGGACCTGTCGCTGTGTTTGTTGTAACATTTGTACTAAGTGTACTAGTCTGGCCTCCGTTAGGGGATCTGTTATCTCTTACGGTTAAAGCAAAGCTCATCGATTTTAAACCAGTTGGTAAAACTTCGTATGGAGAGCCACCGCTTGCTAAAGTTTCCAAAGACGGGAAGTGACGTTTTGGTGAAGCAGTTGGTGGGAATGAACGGAAATTAGGACCCGAATTTGTTCCTGTAGGTAATGGATTCTGGATAGCCGCATTTGTTTGTTCCCAGCAGTAAGTCAACGTATCGCCGTTCGCGTCAGTCGCACTTCCTGTTAACGAGAAAGGTGTTCCTTTAGGAATAACATAAGTTGCTATTGGAGCGATAACCGGAGGTGTGTTTCCGTTTACTACTCCGGCAACACAAGCATTGTTAACTACAGTAACCATCTGTTGAATGCTTCGGTAATGAAAATAGGCATCAGAATTTCTTTGAATATTGTTGCTGCAGATTCCTGCATATGCCATGATAGTGCTTCCACTTCCAGGCTCCATAGCTGATGCTGCAGAGGCATTGGATGTTCCATCTGCTGGAACTCCACAGCTTCCGCCTGTTCCTGCAAAAGTATGGTTGGCTCCAAATTGGTGGCCTATCTCATGCGCTACGTAATCAATATCAAATGGATCTCCAACAGGTGATGGTGATCCCGTGATACCACTTGCTTTGGTATTCGCATTGCAAACTACGCCCAATCCGGCCAATCCACCACCGCCAGTACTAACAGTGTGTCCTATGTCATAATTGTTTGACCCTATTAATGCAGAAATTGTAGATTGACTTTGTCCGATCAAAATTTCTGCATTATCATTTTCAAAATTATCGCTATCTACGAATATGATGCTTTTATTAGTTCCTACTAAAACCATACGAAGAGACATATCTCTTTCGTAAACACTGTTAACACGAGCTACAGTAACGTTCATTGCAGCCAATACAACATCTTTTTTCTGCTCTACAGTTCCGTTTTGTGCTCCCGCTGCTGTAATGTGCTCAGCAGCATATTCTATCGTACAGGCCATTGCTAAACGATACGTTCTGAACTTCCCATCACTAGCCAAAATCTGGTTTCCGAATTGAGGGGCTGGTTTTCCGGCAAGCTCCGTATCTTCTTCAGAAAATAAACAGGTCATGCGGTTTTTAGTAACTACATTTTTCTTGTTATAAACAACATAATTGTTTAGATCTTTTGTATAAGGATCTATATAAAAAGTGCCATTTACAGACAATGTCATTGTATGCAATCCAAAAATAGTTGTGGTTAAATGAATAGATGCTGTTGGGTCATCAATCCCTTTACCAACGTATGACTGAATTTCAGGGTTTTTAGCAGCCAATTCCGGCTCCATCACTGATGATTCATAAATGTAATATCGCTGCATTTTACCATTCGCATCCGGAAACGGAATTATAAGGGAAGAGGAAGTTGCGTTTTCTCTGGATGGAGCTGTCTTTAATAAGTTTTTTAATCCTGCAAAATCCAACGAAAACAATTGGTATTCTGTAGGAGTTGAAGCACGATCCACTTTTTCAAGCGACCCGATTCGCATTTCGCTTGTTTGCGTCCAAAGTTTGGATTGCGAGTAACCCGTAGCGAAAATCAAAACGGCTATTACTGATAATGTAATTTTTTTCATTTCTAAATAATTTTATAAGGATTCAAAAGTAATGATTTCTGAATTAACTGCAAGAATTCTGCTTGTTTTTTTAAGATACTAAAGAAATAGGCTTACAAACTTGTCAAATCCCTTGAAAACAACGGCTTTTTTTTGGGTTAATTAAAAAATATCTTTCCTGAGATCAAGCCTTCCTTTTTTATCTGATTCAGAAAGCATAAATTTGTACCCTTTAAAACACAGCTTTTGAAGATTTTTCATTCCATTACCGATTTTAAATCCGAAACAGGAACCATTGCCACACTCGGAACTTTTGATGGTGTTCACATCGGACACATGAAAATCATTGAAAGACTTATTCAGAATGCCGACGAGCTAAACTGCGAAACGCTGGTGCTTACTTTTTTTCCGCATCCGCGAATGGTCCTTCAGGATCAGTCGGAGATAAAGCTGCTCAATACAATAGACGAAAAATCATTCTTACTCGAGAAAGCCGGACTTGACAATCTTGTAATTCATCCGTTTGATAAAGAATTTTCAAGGCTTACCGCCGAAGAATTTGTAAAACAGGTTTTGGTTGATGCTTTCAATATCAAGAAAATAATCATTGGGCACGATCATCGTTTCGGGCGCAATCGAACCGCAGACATTAACGATTTAATAGTTTTTGGAGAACGCTACGGCTTTGGAGTTGAGCAGATTTCACAACAGGAAATCAATGAAGTAGCGGTCAGCTCAACAAAAATAAGGAACGCGCTTACCGATGGAAATGTTTCGCTTGCCAATAAATACCTTGGATACGATTATATTCTTTCAGGAACTGTAGTTAAAGGAAAACAGCTAGGAAGAACGCTGGGCTATCCAACGGCAAATATTGAAATCGCAGAATCCTACAAGCTCATTCCGCAAATTGGCATTTACATAGTTAAAAGCGAGTTGAACGGAAAAACCGTTTTCGGAATGATGAGCATCGGATTTAATCCGACGGTAAACGGCGACAGGAAAACTATTGAAGTCAATTACTTTGATTTTAATGAAGATCTATACGGAAAAAAGATCTCGGTTTCAATTTTATCCAGAATTCGCGACGAAGAAAAATTCGAGTCACTCGAAGCCCTTACGCAACAATTACATCAAGACAAAATTACCTCATTGGCGTTCATTAAAAATGAAATGTAATGATCAAAAAGTTATTCCTGCCGATTGATAATTCGCCTTTAATAGTATTCCGGATTTTCTTCGGGCTCTTGCTCGCACTGGAAACAATCGGCGCAATACTCACCGGTTGGGTTAAGGAAAACCTGATCGATCCGAAATTTACTTTTTCATACATCGGAATGGAATGGCTGCAGCCGCTTCCCGGATACGGAATGTATTTCTATTTTCTTACGATGGGAATTTTGGGAATTCTGATAATGCTCGGCTGGAAATACCGTTTTACATTAGGTGCTTTTACATTGCTTTGGACGGGTTCTTACCTAATGCAAAAATCATCCTACAACAATCACTATTATTTATTGATTCTGGTTTGCATCATTATGCTTTTTTTGCCGGCAAACCGATACGCATCGCTCGATGCAAAAAATAATCCGGCAATAAAAACCGGTGTAATGCCGCAATGGTGTTCGTGGGTTTTGATATTCCAGGTTGCGATAGTGTACTTTTTTGCCGCGATTTCAAAGTTTTACATCGGATGGATCGACGGATCGTTCATAAAGCTGCTTTTCGAATCTTCGCCATTTTATTATAAAGTCGATTTTCTGTTCAGCCAGCGTTGGTTTCAAATGTTTATCGTATGGTCGGGGATCGCATTCGACTTACTGATCGTCCCTTTCTTGTTATGGAAAAGAACCCGGACGATTGCCTTTTTCTCTTCATTGGTTTTTCATTTGTTCAATGCCATATTTTTGCAGATCGGCATCTTTCCATTTTTCGCATTGAGTTTTGTGGTGTTCTTTTATCCGCCAGAAAAAATCCGCAGCTGGTTTTTTAAGAATAAAGAAAAGGTTCTAAATCCGCAACCGATTACTGCAAACACATCAGTGTTGCTCTATTTCTTCCTGCCTTATTTTATTATTCAGTTGGCTTTGCCGCTTCGCCATCATTTTATAAAAGGCGATGTGCTCTGGACTGAAGAAGGACATCGGCTGAGCTGGCGAATGATGCTGCGGCAACGAAGCGGTACATTGCAGTTCAGGGTCATTGACAAACACACCAATACTTTGGTTCCGTACAATTACATGAAATCCCTAACCGGAAAGCAAATCAGTTTTGTGCAAACCAAACCGGATGGGATTTGGCAAATGGCACAGCAAATGAAGCGTGAATTTCAGGAAAACGGACTCGATGTTGCGATTTATGCGGATTGCGAAACTATGATCAACGGCGGGCATTCCAAAAAACTAATCGATCCAACGGTTGATCTGGCTTCCGCAGAATGGAATCATATCTTTCACAACAACTGGATTTTACTCTACGATGACAACGAAAAACTGCTGAAATAACAGCTGTTTTAGTACGCTAACACTTATTAAAATTTTATTAAATTTTAGGTATTGAAAGCAAACGAAATGTATTTTATCAGAATATTTCGTACTTTTAATAAAAATCGACAATTGACCACGATTTTTTAAGAAACCAAAACCAAGGCTATTTAACTAAAATTATATGTTATGAACGTACAAAGAGTTTTTATCAACGGATTTATCATTTTCCTCGGAATCGGAATTTATTTCCTCATCATGGATTTCCTCGGATTGTCGCATCATTTTTATCTTCGTGTCTTGAATCTGTTTATCGTTATTTATGGTGTAAACAGGACAATTAGCCAAAATCGGGCTTCCGGCATCATGGGATACAATACTAATTTAGTTTCGGCTATTGTAACTTCTATGATCGGTGCGATTTTAAGTATTGCGAGTTTGTTAACCTACATATATATTAAAGGTGGCGAAGAATATCTCAAAACACTTTCAGAAGGCTTCCTTTTTGGCGGCGGAGAATTATCCATTTACCAATATTGCATCGGATTATTGTTTGAATCGGCTGCAACATCACTAATCGTCTCGTTCTGCCTGATGCAGTACTGGAAAAGCAAAGTAGAAACCATCAATAAGGTTGACTAACATTATAACATAATAAAAGGTCTGTTTTGCAGGCCTTTTTTTATGCTGCCACGGTGTCACAAGGCAATTCGGACCCGAACAGTGCTCTGGCACCGTGTCAACGCAATAATGACATCTGTAATTATGACGACAATGTTTACGTGAAGCAATTCCATTAAAATTAAGCCGTCGCACCAAACTTTCAATAAAAGCTTTCTACTTAAATCGGAATTCCCTACTTTTGAAGCATCATAAAACTACCGCTATGAGTTATACAAAACACGATTGGACTAAAGAAGAAATTATCGCTATATATAACAAACCAATGATGGATCTGCTTTTTGAAGCAGCGTCGATACACCGCGAACACCACGATCCGAATGTGGTTCAGGTTTCAACATTATTGTCTATCAAAACCGGCGGATGCCCTGAAGATTGCGGATATTGCCCACAGGCTGCCCGTTATCATACGGATATTCAAGGGAACGATTTGATGTCTGTGAGTCAGGTAAAAGCCCAGGCTTTACGTGCAAAATCAAGCGGTTCTTCTCGTGTTTGCATGGGAGCAGCATGGCGAAATGTAAAAGACGGACCAGAATTTGACCAGGTTCTTGAAATGGTGCGTACGATCAATAAGCTCGACATGGAAGTTTGTTGCACGCTCGGGATGATTACCGAAAACCAGGCGCATCGCCTTGCGGAAGCCGGTTTATACGCCTATAATCATAATTTAGATACATCTGAAGACTATTATAAAGAAGTAATTTCTACTCGCGGATTTGAAGATCGTCTGCAAACCATCGAAAATGTCCGTAAGACCAATGTTACAGTTTGTAGCGGCGGAATTATCGGAATGGGAGAAAGCATCGATGATCGCGCCGGAATGCTGGTAGCTTTGTCAACGCTCAATCCGCAGCCTGAATCGGTGCCAATTAATGCTTTGGTTGCTGTTGAAGGAACGCCTCTTGAAGAAGAAAAGCCGGTTGAAATCTGGGAAATGATCCGAATGGTGGCAACAACCAGAATCGTGATGCCGGAAACCCAGGTGCGTCTTTCTGCAGGAAGGATGAACATGAGCCGCGAAGGTCAGGCGATGTGTTTCTTCGCAGGAGCGAATTCGATATTTGCCGGAGATAAACTTTTAACTACTCCAAATCCGGATGTGAACGAAGACATGAAAATGTTTGAAATGCTCGGGTTAAACCCGCAGAAACCATTTACAAAAGTATCGCAGCCAACTACTGTTGAAGCAGAAGATTCGCAATTTGCACCACTTGGCGAAAAGCCAAAATGGTCGCGCCCGGGACATACGATTGAGAGAAATATCGAAGCGCAGTATAATAAAGCAAAAGTGTAATTGTTGTACTGATTTACATAAATACATGTTTAAAATGTTCTGACTTGAAAAAGCCGGAACATTTTTTTTATAACCTATTCAAATTTCGCAGATTCACAGAATCGATTTAAGATCACTTTAATATCTTTGAAATGCGACTTAAATCCAATCCATAAAACACATGCAGGACAGTTTTACAGTTTCGGAAGCCACCAAAAAGCTGGAACATTACTGCGCTTATCAGGAGCGATGCCATGAAGAAGTGGTGCGGAAACTGCGTTCAATGAACATGATTCCGCAAGCGATTGATACAATTGTGGTGCATCTCATTGAAAATAATTATTTAAATGAAGAACGTTTTGCCCGTAGTTTTGCCCGAGGAAAACACCGTATGAAGTCGTGGGGAAAAACCAGAATAATAAGTGAATTAAAAGCGCGGCATATTTCTAAATATAATATTGATGCGGCATTAAAGGAGATTAGTTTAGACGAATATCTGGAAACATTTAATAAAACCTCTGAAACTATCTGGGAAAACATCCGCGAAAACAACGCGCTAAAAAAACGAAAAAAATTCTGTGATTATTTACTTCGAAAAGGTTTTGAAAGCAACTTGATTTATGAAAAAGTCAAGGAGCTTGAATTAAATTCTTGAGGTTGATTTTCGTTTTTTCATTACCATTTGAAAACACCTTTTTAAGCGCTTTTTTGAAAATAGTTGACAGTATAGGTGTTTTAGATTCAGAAGATTAATCGTCAAAACCGCCTGCTATATGTAGCATTTGCTTATAAATTTCACGAAATCGTTTTCGTTAAATGTGTAGTTTGTCGGTAATATAAAACCACTCATCGAAAATAAAAAAAATACTGGATTTGTAGGAATTTATCTTATGAAAAGGATAATACTTTTGTTTGTATATATCCCAGATCATGAAAAGATTTTTATTATTATTCCTACTATTACCTGTTTTAGGATTCGCTCAAACTGACATTGTTAAGTGGAACGGTCCTTCGGTTTTTGATGCGACGGTTTACAATGCAAATGCAGAATCTGCCCCGATTTCAGGAAATGGTGTTAATTTCCAATTTCTAAATTATGTTGGTTTCACCGGAACACAATGGCCAACTGGTTCTTCAATTGATCCGGCTAAATACATTCAGATTTCGGTAAAAGCAAAAACAGGCTTTAAGGTTAACTTAGCCACTTTGAATTTTGCATACAATCCATACGACGGTAGTAGTGGTCCAAGAAAATATCAAATCCGCTATTCAACAAACGCAGCTTTTCCATCAAATGGAACGTTATTGCTTGATGAGCAGAATGCGGCTATGGTTAAGACAAACGTAAGCGTAAATTTCCCGGCAAATACATCTATTTCAAATGGTCAGACAATGTACATCAGGTTTTATGCCTATGACAGAGGAAATACAGGCTGGGATGGACCACGATGGGGTTTATTAAGTTCGCATGCTGACAGTAACACAGGAGGCGCTTATAATGTTCCTACGATTAGAGGAACTGTAGGTTCTCTTACATTAGGAGCTGTAAATGATGCAGCTTCAGTTATAAAAAACGTTACAAAGGATATTGATGTATTGAGCAACGACTCTGCCGGATTGAATCCGATTACGAGCGTAGTTATTGCCAGTCAGCCGACGAATGGCGCTGGTACAGTTTCAGTAAACCCTGATAAAACAATACGATTTATTCCAGCAAACAATTATACAGGAACCAGTTCTTTTACATATACTATTTCTGATGGGTCAACATCTTCAACTGCGACAGTTAATGTGAGTATATCTGCGGGTGCTCCAACGGGTGCTTTGTGCGGAACGTATTTAATTGGCTCTGTTCCACAATTGGATTATCCTCAGTTTACAACTATAACTTCGGCGATTAATTATTTAAACACAAACGGAATTAGTTGCGCTGTTACTTTCCTGTTGGATAATACTACGTATAATGCTGCTTCCGGAGAAACTTTCCCACTTACTATTAATCCGATCGCTGCAAGCTCATCTACAAATACGGTTACATTTAAGCCAAATACAGGAAAAACAGTAACGGTAACAGGAAATATTGGCAATGGCAGCACCGCAGCAATAATCAAGATCAATGGTGCTGATTATGTTACATTCGATGGAAGTAACAACGGAACTGCTACTCGCAACCTTAAGATTGTAAATGAATCCAATCTAAATTATGACAATGCTGAAGAAGTTCACTCAACCATTATATGGATTGGAAGTAACGGATCTAACCCATCAACATATAATACAATCAAAAACATTGAGTTTGTTGGAGTAAATATAAGCCCTGTAAGTTCAACTACTGCGGGAATCGTTTTTAGTAGCGGAACAAACATGAATACTGTCGAAGATGTATCCAACTCGTTTAACCTGATTCACAACAATTCATTTTCAAAAATGAAATATGGTGTTTTTGTTAGAGGTAACACATCTGTTACAAATAAGAACCTTACAATTTCTTCTAATATATTTGGTTCTACTACAGCATCTCAGGTCATGGTTGTAAGCGCGATAAGGTCGGCTAATATTGAGAATGCTACTTTTACAGGAAATAGTATACTTGGAGTTCTTACATCGTCACAGTCATTTACTACTTCAGGAATTACAATGTCTGGAAAAGCAATAAATTCTATTATTTCCTATAACAGGCTGTCTAATATCAGAAATTCTGGATCGGGTTATGCACGGGGTATTTATTTGGATTTAGATACTTCAGTTGCAAACAATATCTCATTGATAAATAATTTTGTAAGAGGTGTTAGTAGTTCAAGAAATGATTCTTATGACTATAACAATGCGGGTCATGGAATTTATATCAACAACGGAAGAAAAATCAACGTATACTTTAATACGGTTAATTTGGATGTTAACCAATATAATTTAAGTTCTGCACTATTTGTGGCGAACGGAACTGAATTAAATGTTAGAAATAATATATTCTCAAACAAAAGTACATCTGGAAGGGAATATGCGATTTATTTGAGTGTTGATATTTCGGCATTTGCAATAACTGATGCCTCAAATTTTTTAAGCAATCTTGATTATAATGATTATTATTCTACTCAGTATGTAGGATCTGTTTCTGGCACAGATAGGGGTACTTTAGCAAACTGGAAAGCAGCCGTATCAAATAGAGATTATCATAGTATAAGTGTAGAACCTACATTTCTTGCATCAACGTCTGATTTGTTTATAGATCCTCTAAACGCACTTAACTTATCTGATTTAGACGGTAGAGGATTACCAATTTCTGGCATAACTACGGATATCGAATATGACATAAGAAATACAGCCGCACCGGATATGGGAGCTGACGAATTTGGCCCTAAATGTTCCGGAATTGCAACACAATGGAATAACCCGGGAGTTTGGACTAACGGAATTCCAGATTCTACAAAAAAGGCAACAATTAATTTTAATTATACTGCAACGGCTGCACTTAGCTTCACAGCATGTGAATTAGTTGTAAATAATGGATATGTTTTGAAAATCAATCCTGAGGCTTACATAAAAGTTGAAAACGGAATTATAACAACCGGGTCAATTGTGGTAGAAAACAACGCAAGCCTTATCCAGGTTGATAATGATGCAAGTTTAACAAGCCCTGGATTAAATGTCACCGTAAAAAGAACCAGTACCGGACTTAAGCAATTCGATTATACATATTGGTCATCGCCTGTAGTGGGAGCAACGCTATCGACGGTTTCTAATCCGTCCATTTATTATCAATTCGATCCGTTATCAGGATCGCTCGGAAATTGGAGTAGTCTTAATGGAAGTGCGATTATGGAACCAGGCGCGGGATACATTGCACGTGCGCCTAATGATTTGGACTTTACTGCTGAACCTGCTCCAACTGTTACCGCTACATTTGTCGGAAAAGCGAATTCAGGAACAATAACCAAAAAAATATATAAAAACGAAGACGATACCAGTATTAGCAATTTGGTAGGAAACCCTTACCCAAGCGCATTAAATGCTGATAAATTCATTCTGGAAAATCAAACAAACATTGGCGGAACTCTTTATTTCTGGACACATTTTACAAAAATCAGTAATGCATCGGGTAACAATAATGCACAAAATTATACTACAGAAGATTATGCGGTATATAATCTATCGGGAAGTACCGGGACAAGGGGAAATATTAGTGAAAACAATGAAGTAGGGGCAAACCGTCCAAGTGGCGAAATAGCTTCAGGACAAGCGTTTTTCGTTGATGCGCTTAAAAATGATGTCAATATTACATTCAATAATTTAATGAGAACAGGCGGTGCAAACACACAATTTTTCAGAGGCATTCCGCAAAGAACTCAAAGCGGGCCAATAGAAAAAAGTCGTGTTTGGGTTAATATTTCAAATGAAGAAGGTGCTTATGCAGAAATACTTGTTGGATATATCGAAGGCGCAACAAACGATTTTGATAATTTATTTGATGCTAATAAACTCGATGGCGGAAATTACGTTTCTCTGTATTCTATTCTGGATCAGAAAAATCTTGTAATTCAGGGAAGAGCATTACCCTTCTCTGATTCCGATAGCATTCCTTTGGGATATAACTCGACAATTGCAGGAACTTTTACGATCGCACTAGACCAATTCGATGGACTTTTTAGTGACCAGGATGTTTTTCTGTTAGATAAATTATCGGATACAAGTACAAATCTAAAAAACGGAGGTTATACATTTACAAGCGCGATCGGGACATTTGATGATCGTTTCGAATTACGATATACCAACGCAACATTAGGCGTGGCTAATCCAGTTACTGAGAATGCAACTGTGATTTTTGCTAAAGACAACCACGTTGAAATCGTTTCTCCAAATCAAGATATCCAATCAATCATGATTTATGATTTACTGGGAAGAAGAATTTATTCTCAGGATACTATTAAAAGCAGGAATTTTTCAACTGCTGAATTGGGAATTCATAACCAAGTAATAATTGTCAAAGTCAAGACAGACAATGCCATTATAACGAAAAAGATCATATTGAATTAATAAACAAAAGCCCGTTTTCTAAGCGGGTTTTTTTATGCTTTTTCCAGTAGGATACTGACAGCATTTCCGCCAAATCCAACGGCATTTACCAGCACTTTTTTAATGGATTTTGTTTGCTGTTGTATTTCGGAAAATGGTACTCCGATAAATGTATTATGCTGCATCATCAAAATTGCCATCTCAATATTTAGCATTCCGGATGCGCCAAATGTGTGCCCGATTTTCCACTTATTCGTAGTTAATAACGGAAGATTCTCGCCAAATACTTTTTGTATCGCCTTAAATTCTGTACTATCGCCTTTGATGGTTCCCGGAGCGTGCATCACAATCACATCGACATCTGATAATGAACAATCTTGTAATGCCATTTTCATGGATTTTTGAAAACAGTCCGCTTCCGCAGATATTGAAATGTTGTGTTCCAAAAGTTCCGTCGCATAGCCTAATCCCGAAACATAGGCCAAAGCATTTTCTTTCCGCCCGATTTCTAAACAGCAAACCGATGCGCCTTCGCCAAGTATCATGCTGTTTTGCTTCTTTTCAAGATCAAGCGCACGACACGGAAATTCGGTTTCGCCTTTTGAATAAATTTTCAAGGCCTGCATTTGAGCAATCGTAAATGGAGTTAATGGTGCTTCACTTCCGCCAACCAAAAACTTATCAGCCATTCCGGAACGCAACCATGCAACACCATTCAAAACCGCATGCAATGCTGTTGAACAGGTAATGGAATGCGATATTTCCGGACCGTTATTTTGCAAATCATGCGCAATCCATGAAGAAATATTTCCTAATGTCGTTGTTGGCGATGACAATGTCGCGGCTTTTCCGGTTTCGAGATAATCGCCAAAATGTTTTTCGAATAATGCCGTTGCACCGCGTGATGATCCAATGTTGATTCCAAAACTATCCGACGGTTTCCAATTCGCTTTTTTGAGCGCTTCCCGTGATGCAACAATTGCAAAAAGCACCGAATCATCCAATGATTTGTATTTTGAATCTGATTTTTTTAACGCTTCAATGGCTAATTTCAAATCTGTTGGCAGTGAAGCACCAAGGTTTTTTTGACTGCCAAAGTCATTTTCTGAAAATAGATGTTTTTCATTAAGATAATTTTCCCAAATAACGTTCGGGTCGCTTCCTAGTGGAGAAACAGATGAAATGGCAGTTATGGATATTGTTTGTGGCAAAATTTTATTTATTGAAGAAATTTCTTGCGAAGATTCCTATAAGAATATGCAAAATTAAACTATTTCTAAAGCTTCTTCGATTGTCGCATAGATTTTTTCAAGCTGCATATCTGAAATAATATAAGGTGGTAAAATATAAACGATGTTCCCAACAGGACGCAGTATTATTCCTTTTTCAATAAAGAAATTGTACAATTTTGTACGCATGGAACCGTAATAGCTTTCTTCATTTTCAATCTTGACTTCCAAAGCAAAAATAACTCCTAAAACTCTGGTCGCTGTTACTTTTGGATGGCTTTTAATATATGTCTGAAATCTAATGTGTTTCTTATTTACTCGATCGATATTTGTTTGCATTTCGTTGGTTTGCAACAATTCCATACTTGCCAAAGCCGCCGCACAACCTGTCGGATTTGCGGTAAAAGTATGTCCGTGAAACAGTGCTTTGTTGATGTCATCACTATAAAATCCTTCAAATAATTCCTGTGTAAATGTAGTTATCGCCATTGGAATTGTCCCACCGGTTAATGCCTTCGACAGGCAAATCATGTCCGGTTTTTCATTCAAATAATCACAGGCAAAGTTTTTTCCGGTTTTCCCGAAGCCGGTCATCACTTCATCGGCAATCGTTAAAACGCCATTTTCTTTACAAATCGCAATCAGTTCATCAAGACTTTCGGGTTCATACATAACCATTCCGGCTGCGCCCTGAACCAATGGTTCAAAAATAAATCCGGCAATATTATAGTCTTTTATCACTTTTTTCAATTCAGAAAAACTGGTTTCTTCCGAACCTTTTACAGGAAGCGGAATCCGGACAACATCAATAAACATTCCCTGAAAAGCTTGTGTATAGAAGGAAATTCCGCTTGCCGCCATAGCCGCAAAGGTATCGCCGTGAAAAGCATTTTCAAACGCAATTATGGTGGTTCGTTTCTCGCCTTTGTTATAAAAATATTGGAGCGCGACTTTAATTGCAACTTCAACAGCAGTCGAGCCGTTGTCTGAAAAAAAGATCTTCTTTTGATTATCAGGAAGGATCTCCATGAGTTTTTCTGCAACTAAAACGGCTGGCTCATGCGTAAATCCGCCAAAAAGCACGTGCTCTAAAGTGGTAAGCTGTTTGTAAATTGCGTCGGCAATAAACTTGTTTGAATGCCCGAAAGGATTAACCCACCAGGACGCGATCGCATCGATGTATTCCTTTCCATTTTCGTCCCAAAGCAACGCGCCTTCGCCTTTTTTTATGGCAATTGGAATGTTTGCGGTTTTATGTTGTGTGTAGGGATGCCACAGATATTGTTGGTCTCTGTCTGATAAGGTCATAATTGTAAAAGTTTTTCGCGGAATAAATCAGCATATTCTGATATCACATTTTTATCAAAATAGGGTTCGTTTTCAATTCTGCCGATAGTTGTAATTCCGGTTTTAGTACAAATAATTTCTTCTGAAGATTTGTTTTCATCACCATTGAAAATCACTCCGGCAATATTTATTTTCCGATTTTGAAGTGCTTCGATCGTTAGCAGTGTATGATTTATACTTCCCAAATAATGTCTTGAAATAACGATTACTTTATGATCGGGCTGAATTAAATCGGCAATTGTTTCATTGTTGTTTAACGGAACGAAAATTCCACCCGCGCCTTCAATGACGAGATGATTCTTTGTTTTTGGTTCGGTTATCTTTTTTAAATCAACTATGATTCCATCAATTTCAGCCGCAAAATGTGGGCTTGCAGGAGTTTGCAATGCGTAACTGTTAGGATGAATTAGCGTTTTTGAATTTGATAAAAGTGATTTGATTTTATGGCTGTCGGAGTTTTCAAGATCGCCGGCCTGAATTGGTTTCCAGTAATCCGCTTCAAGCGCTTCGGTGATGATTGCTGATGCTATGGTTTTGCCAACGTCGGTGGATATTCCTGTGATAAATAATTTCATATTGGTAACGCAAAGATTCGCAAAGTTAGGGAAAGAGATTCGCAAAGGACAAGTTGCTTCAATGAATCTTTGTATATCTTTTGTGTTTTCTACGGATTCAGCTAAATAAATACTTCAAAATTCATCACTACGTGTTCAAAAAATCACCTAATAATTCCAATACTTTACTCATTTCCTGATCAGAATTGTAACTATGAATACAAATTCGCAAGCGTTCCTGACCTTCGGGAACTGTTGGAGAAAGAATCGCTTTTACATCAAATCCATTTCGCTGAAGTTGATCGGCAATGTTTTTTACGTTTTCATTTCCCGGAATAATTGCGCTTTGTATCGCCGATTTACTTCTGACAAACAGCGGTTTCAGGCTTAACAGGTTTTTCTGCTGGTTGAAAAATGAAATATTGTGTCTTAATTTCTGGATCTCTGTCTGGTCTTTACTGAGATTTTGGTATGCGACTAAAATCGTGGCAACCGAATGTGGCGAAAGTCCGGTTGTATAAATAAAGCTTCTTGCGAAATTGATCAGGTAATTTTTTAGTTCCGACGAACCTAAAATCGCCGCGCCGTGGCAGCCTAATCCTTTTCCGAATGTCATAATTCTTGCAAAAATCTTATCCTGTAACCGATATTCCTGAAGTAATCCTTGTCCGTTTTCGGCAAAAACACCCAGTGCGTGCGCTTCGTCAATTACTAAATAAGAATTGTATTTTTCGGAAATTGAAACCAGTTCCTCAAGATTTGGCGTGTCGCCATCCATAGAAAATACTGATTCTGTTACAATGTAAATAGTTGTTTCGGGATGTTTCGAAATTAACCGTTCGAGATCTTCGAAATCGTTATGTGTAAATTTATAGGATTTTGCGTGCGATAACTGAATTCCGTCGCGGATGGAAGCGTGGCACAACTCGTCAAATAAAATTAAGTCGCCTTTTTGAGGAACCGAACTGAAAAAACCAACATTTGCGTCATAACCTGAATTGAAAATCAGTGCTGATTCGGCATCGTGGAATTCGGCTATGAAGTTTTCGGTTTGTTCGTATAAAGAATGATTTCCGGAGATTAAGCGTGAGCCGGTCGCGCCGTTTTGCAGAATATTATTTTCCGTTAGAAAAGTGTGTGATTCGTGAAAAATTGTTTCTGATTTTGAAAAACCGAGATAATCGTTGGATGCAAAATCAATTGGGTTGGAGTTGGACTGCAGTTGCCTGAAAGCGTTGTTTTGCTTTCGGGCTTCAAGTTTTGCGGAAAGATTTTGCGGGAATTTCATGTTGCAAATTTATTCATTTGAAAATGAAAAGTTCCGGTTTGCACTATTTTTTAGCCCGGATGGAAGCGGCATCCTTTTTTGTTTTAGGAAAAAGCCTCTCGAATTTGCGCTCGGGTGACAAACAAAAAAGATATAGCGGACAGCCGGAATAGCTCCTGAAAACCAAAAAAAAACGTCTCAAAATGAATTGAGACGTTTTAGACCTGTTGAGGAAACTAAAAAATAAATGCTTATATATTAGTCTTCAAGTACTGCAACTTGTGCAGCTACTTTACCTTTTCTTCCTTCTTCTTCTTCGTAAGATACTCTGTCACCTTCGCGAAGTTCTTCCGCTCTGATTCCTGAAGCATGAACGAAAATGTCTTTTCCTGTTTCTTCGTCTGTAATGAATCCGTAACCTTTTGATTCATTGAAAAATTTAACTGTACCTGTACGCATTGTAATAATAATAAAATTTATAATAGTGCAAATGTAATCTATATTCTAATACAAAATTCAAAGATGTTAAAAAAAATAAAAAAAAATGAAGAATTTCAAATTTTTTGGCTTTTTTGTTACAAATACAGACTAGTGATTTGGTTTTATGTATAATTCCGTTAATTGTTTGTATTCGTTTTTAATTGATCGCTTATGGATTCAAGAGCCGTAATGCTTGTGGGGAAAAACGCGAAGTACTATAATTTAATTACCTTTTTGATAATCTTTGTCATTCCCGACTGTATTTCGATAAGGTATAGTCCGGATTCACCACGAAGTTCAATCGACATTTGGCTGGCATCTTTAAAGTTTTCGGTTGAAACCAATTGCCCGAAGGTGTTATAAATTCTTGCTTGAATAGCGTTATATGTTTTTGGGAGTGCTACTGTTACATTCCCTGATGTCGGATTTGGAAACAAACTAACCTCTGAATTCCGCGTAGGATTATCGTTATTCAAAATATAAGGCAATGAAAGTTTTGCGGCGAAGATATTGGCTCCGCTTTGTTGGGAATAGTTGACATCATTGAACATCGAGCTTCCGCTCGTGAAATATAAGCCGGTTTGATCTACAGCAATATTGGTTGTTTTATCGGTAAGGACGCCGAATTGAATATTGTCGTTTGGGCTTTCATATTGATTTACCCATAAATTATTGCCATTACCATCAAAACTTGCAAGGATTTGTTGCTTTAACACATTTGGATTGGTACTGATCATGCTTGAAAAAGTTTGGTTTTCGAAAGTTACCGTTTTGTCCCATCCAAATAAACATTTAAAGAATAGATTAGTGGAACTGTCGATCGCTAATTGCGGATGTGCTTCGAAAGACTCAGTCGTGTTTAGAAAATAATTTTTAAACCAGGTCAAATTCCCGTCGGCATCAAGTTTCTGCAAATAAACAGAATAAAATCCGGGTGAAGTATAGGTCGTATTGTTGATGTTTGCCGTTGCAATATATTTTCCGGCGGTGTAGATATTGTTATTGCTATCGATGACGATACTCGTTCCTTCGGTTGGGCCGGTATATCTTTTTGTCCATAAAATGGTACCGGAACTATTCATTTTCATGATATAGGCATTGGAATCTGAATTGGCAATAAGGAAATTTTGGCTCCCAAAACGTCCGTGTCCTCTAAAACATCCGGTTAGAAAAATATTTCCAGCAGTATCAGTGATGAAATTCGAAGTTGTGACGTTTACAGCAACAGGTGTTCCGGGTATTAGGGTAGTTCCCGATCCAAACTGCGTAACCCAAACCACGTTTCCGTTGCTGTTGTTTATCTTGGCAATGAATCCGCATCCATCATCCGAGTCGATATTGAAACTTCCGAAATCACGTTCTCCGAAAAATATGCCTGTAATGAAGAGGTTGTCGTTTTTGTCGACTGTCAGTTTCGGACGGTGCGAACTGTAACCGGGAACTGTTTTTCTCCAAAGTACCGTTCCGTCAGGCCCAATTTTCAAAAGGAAAAAACTGCTGTTTGTTACGGATGAACTTAAGTTGCCTCCGCCAAAATTCACGGTTCCGGTAAAAGTACCCGCAAGATATATATTGCCCTCGCTATCAGATGCTATCGAATGTGCATGGTCTGCATTGCCGTTTCCAAACTGCTTTGTCCACAACCGTGTTCCTGTAGGTGATATTTTCTCGATGAAAGCATCTGTGCTTCCTGAACTGAACAACGCAAAATTTCCGCCATAGCAAATATCCCTAAAACTTCCGGCGATGATAACGTTTCCGTCTTTGTCAATATTAATCGCGTTGCCGTATTCCTCTTCATGGCCGGCAAGAACCCTTGTCCAGATCACGTCTTGCGCTACCGCTTCGTTGATCGAAATAAAAAAGAAGAGCAGTAAAAACGGGATTTGGAATTTTTTCATAGATTTATTTTAAACGAATGTGTAATTCATCCAATTGTTTGTTATCGATTACCGACGGCGCGTCGATCATCACATCACGACCGGAATTGTTTTTTGGGAATGCGATAAAGTCACGAATAGTTTCCTGTCCGCCCAAAATCGCTACCAATCTGTCCAATCCGAAAGCTAAACCTCCATGTGGTGGCGCGCCATATTGAAAGGCATCCATAAGGAATCCGAATTGGTTTTTAGCTTCTTCTTCGGTGAATCCTAAATATTTGAACATTAATTGTTGTGTTGCTTTATCGTGGATACGAATCGAGCCACCGCCAATTTCATTTCCGTTTAACACCATATCGTAAGCGTTCGCGCGGACTTTTCCGGGAGCGGTTTCGAGCAATTTCATGTCTTCAGGTTTTGGAGAGGTGAAAGGATGGTGCATTGCGTGCCATCTTCCAGACTCCTCATCTAGTTCCAATAATGGGAAATCAACTACCCAAAGCGGTGCAAATTCTGCCGGGTTTCTTAAGCCTAAACGAGTCGCCAATTCCATACGCAAAGCGCTCAACTGTGTTCTGGTTTTATCGGCCGGACCGGAAAGCACGAAAATCATATCGCCTGTTTTTGCTCCTGTAATTTGTGCCCATTTTGCCAAATCTTCCTGATCGTAGAATTTATCCACTGATGATTTGTAGGTTCCGTCTTCGTTGCATTTTACATAAACCATTCCGCTTGCGCCAATTTGAGGGCGTTTTACCCATTCGATTAATGCATCGATTTCTTTACGTGTATATTCTCCGCATTTTGGAGCTGCGATTGCAACAACCAATTCGGCTGCATTGAAGACAGGGAATTCTTTATGTTGCGCTACTTCATTGAGCTCGCCGAATTCCATCGCGAAACGGATGTCCGGTTTGTCATTTCCGTAGGTTTTCATTGCGTGACCGTAGGTCATTCTTGGGAATTCCGCTACTTCGATTCCTTTTATTTCTTTTAAAAGATGGCGTGTCAGTCCCTCAAAAACGTTTAAAATATCTTCTTGTTCCACAAACGCCATTTCGCAATCGATTTGTGTAAATTCCGGTTGTCTGTCAGCACGCAAATCTTCATCGCGGAAACATTTTACAATCTGGAAATATTTATCCATTCCGCCAACCATTAACAATTGCTTGAATGTTTGTGGCGATTGCGGTAAAGCGTAAAATTGACCTTCGTTCATACGGCTTGGCACAACGAAATCACGTGCGCCTTCCGGAGTTGACTTAATAAGGTATGGTGTTTCCACTTCACAGAAATCCAGATCTGATAAATATTTACGAACTTCCATTGCGACTTTATGACGGAATAAAAGGCTGTTTTTTACCGGATTTCTACGAATATCAAGGTAACGGAATTTCATTCGGGTTTCTTCGCCACCGTCGGTTTCGTCTTCAATTGTAAACGGTGGCGTTAGCGCTGCATTTAAAATTGTCAGTTCAGTTACTAAAATTTCGATGTCGCCTGTTGCAATATTCTTGTTTTTGGCTTCACGCTCGATTACAGTTCCTTTTGCCTGGATCACGAATTCACGGCCAAGAGTTTTGGCAAGTTCAAAAACCGATTTTTCTGTACGGCTTTCATCAAAAACCAATTGCGTAATTCCGTAGCGGTCGCGCAAATCGACCCAATTCATAAAACCTTTATCACGGGATTTTTGAACCCAGCCTGCAAGTGTAACTTCTGTATTGATGTGAGCGGCATTTAGTTCACCGCAATTATGGCTTCTGTACATTGTCAAAATTTTAGAGTGCAAAAGTAAAAAACAAAACTCAGATTTCACCTGAAAACGTAAAACATAAGTTCATTTTATTTATACCGAATTAAATAAAAAAGTATATTTGGAATATCTTAAATCAAAAATACAATTTTATGAAAAAACTATCACTGATTTTAGTGTCGCTGGCTTTTTCGGGTGCGGCTTTTGCCCAGAAAGATTATGTAACATTTGAAGCGAAAATCGATAATCCGAACGGCGATAAACTTTATATAATAGAAGGTAATAAAAAGCGGAAAGAAATGACTGTAAAAGACGGTGTTTTTAAAGATACTTTAAAAGTCGCAGCAGGTTTTTTCCGAATTTATGACGGCGTTGAAAACAGTTTGATTTATCTAAAAAACGGATACAACCTGAAACTGAAAATGGATGCGAAACAATTTGATGAAAGTATTGTATATACCGGAATTGGCGAAGCTGAAAATAATTTTCTGGCACAAAGCGCGCTTCTAGAAGAAAAATTTGATGTTGACGGATTGCTGGCATCGGATGAAGCATCATTCAAAAAATCGCTTGAAGCCAAAAAGAAATCGGATCTTGCACGATTGGAAACCAAGAAATTGGACCCGAATTTTGTAACGCTTCAAAAGCAAAATATTGACGAATCATTACTTGGACTTCAGGAATACTACAAGGAAACTGTTGAGATGAACAAGATGAACAATACGGTTTCACCAACTTTTGATTATGAAAACCACAAAGGCGGGAAGACAAAACTTCAGGATTTAAAAGGTAAGTATGTGTACATTGATGTTTGGGCGACATGGTGCGGACCTTGTCGTGCGGAAATTCCGTTTCTGAAAAAAGTTGAGGAAAAATACCACGGAAAAAATATTGAGTTCGTGAGTATTTCTGTTGATACAAAGAAAGACTACGAAAAATGGAAGAAATTCGTGAGCGAAAAAGAATTGGGCGGAATGCAGCTTTATGCAGATAACGACTGGAATTCGGATTTTATTAAAGCATATGGGATTAATTCAATCCCAAGATTCATACTAATTGATCCGACCGGAAAAATTGTTGCATCGAGTGCTGAGCGTCCGTCTTCGGATAAATTGCAACCACTTTTAGATAAATTGCTGAAATAATTTTAGATGTAAATATTAATGAACCCGAGGCAAAAGTTTCGGGTTTTTTATTTTCCAATGTTAAGTTTTCATCCAATGTTACCAAATTGTTAAGCGAAAGTATTGTTATTGTAAATTAATATTTATATTTGTTATGTAATTATTAATACAATAAATTCCCAAGCAATGAAAAAATACATGACAATAGGATTAATGCTGGTTTCAGGAGTTATTTTTGCGCAAAAATCAGAAGCTAAGCATGAAGTGGAAGGCGAACAGGTAAAATCTATATATTATTATGAAAATGGTAAAGTAAGCCAGGAAGGATTTTACAAAGACGGAAAAGTACACGGAAAATGGATTTCATACGACCAAAACGGAAACAGGACTGCGGTTGGCGAATATACAAACGGAATCAAAACCGGAAAATGGTTTTTCTGGAACAACAACGCATTAAGCGAAGTTGATTATTCGGATAGTAGAGTAGCGGCAGTTAAAAACTGGAAACAGGATGCAGTCGTTAATCGAAACTAAGAAGTCACAAAATAAAAAACCCGTTCAGTGCTGAACGGGTTTTTTGTTTTTATAAGATATTGAAATTAGTGTTTTGGTGTAAAACCGTCTTCACTTAGTTCACGGTGCTCATAATCGGCAACCATTTCTGCTTCGTAATCTGTTTTTTCGCCTTTTGAAAGCCTGTTCATGATTTTCTCCATGATCTGGTAAATTACAGGAACCACAACCAATGTAAGGAATAATGAAGAAATTAATCCACCAATGATTACCCATGCCAATCCGTTTTTCCATTCGGCTCCTGCTCCTGATGCCAATGCAATTGGGAACATACCAAAAACCATCGCAATAGTTGTCATCAAGATCGGACGCAACCTAGCGTGATTCGCCTGAATTAATGCTGTTCTGACATTTTCACCTGCTTTACGTCGCTGATTGGTATAATCGACAAGCATGATCGCGTTTTTACAGACCAGACCAATAAGCATAATGATACCCAAAATGGTAAAAATATTCAATGAATTATTAGTTAAAGCCAACGCCAGCATCGCTCCGATAAACGAAAGTGGAATCGCAAATAATACCACAAACGGGTGTACAAAGCTGTCGTACAATGAAACCATTACGAGGTAAACCAATATAATTGCGGCAAGTAAAGCAATTCCCAATGTACCGAAACCTTCACTTTGATTTTCCTGGTCGCCACCCCAAATGTAGTTGACACCAAGTGGTTTTTTGAGTTTGTCGATTTTTTCCTTCCATTGCGTTACAATTGTTCCGGCAGCAACACCAACATTTTGTCCTTTTACAGTTACCGATGCCGATTTATCTCTTCGTTCCAATTCACTTGGTCCCGAACCTTCAGTTACCGTTGCAAACTGATTAAGTTTAATTTGCTGGCCAGAATCGTTTATGAAAATTAAGTTGCTTACATCGGCAATACTTTTCCTGTCGAACGCATTGTATTTGATATTGATGTCGTATTCGTATTCTCCGGCTCTGAATCTTCCGTCAGTATTTCCGCTAAAAGCTGTTTGCATCGTCATACCAACCGTTTGCAAGCTTAAGCCAAGTGCCGCCATTTTATCACGGTCAACCTGAACATTTACTTCCGGATTTCCATCTTCTACAGATAATTCAATTTCAGTTGCTCCCGGAATTGTGCGTAATTCTTTTTCGGCTGCTTTTGCAAATGCCATGGCACTTTCAACATTTGGACCAGTAACGATCAATCCTAAAGTCGCATCTTCCGCAGTTCCTAAAAGACCAACCGGAACGGTTTTAACTTTTGCCCCAACAAGTATTTTTTCGAGCTTACGTTTTGTTTTTGCAGCATAAACGTTAGCAGGCTCGCTTCGTTTATCCAATCCGACCATTTTTACGTTGATCTCTGATTTATATGCTGTTGCCTGAGAAGCACCAAGACCTTCACTGGTTTGACCGATTGTTGTAATCTGGCTGAAAACATATTCTTCTTTCTTTAAAAACTCTTCGGCTTTTTGCGTCATAAAGTTGGTTTGCTCCAGCGAAGCGTCTTTTGGCATTTCTATCTGGACAAGAAATTCACCACTGTCAGAGGCTGCGAAGAATTCCCCACCAATGAATCCGCCTCCAAATAAACTAACCATTGTTCCAAAAAAGATCACTAAAACGATCGCAAGAGTTTTGAAATAATGATCCAAACACCATTCTAACAATCCGGAAACCCAATTTGTAAAACGAGTTAAGTAACTTTCGAATTTTAGGATGATTCTTCCAAAAAGGTTCTTACCTTCAATATGTTCTAATTTTCCGTATCTTGATGATAACCAAGGAATAATGGTAAACGATGCTACTAATGATAATAATGTAGAGATAATTACGGTAACGCAAAACTGCGTAATAATGTTAGAAACCAATCCCGTACTCATCGCAATTGGTAAAAATACGACTACAATTACTAAGGTGATGGATACAACGGTTCCACCAATTTCGGCAGTTCCATCATAGGCCGCACGGACTTTATTCTTGCCCATTTCCATGTGTCGGTAGATGTTTTCAAGAACCACGATCGCATCATCCACCAAAATACCAACAACTAGTGACAATCCCAACAAACTCATTAAGTTAAGGGTGTAACCCATTAAATAAATTCCGATGAAAGTAGCGATTAACGACGAAGGAATCGAGACCATTACAATTAACGAGTTTCTGATGCTGTGAAGGAAAAACAACATTACCAAAGCAACTAAAAGTACGGCGATAAGCAAATCGTGTACCACCGCATCTGCAGCTTCTAGCGTAAAGATAGTACTGTCTTTTGCTATTTCTAATTGTAGTTCATTGGCTTTGTAATCTGTTTCAAGTTTATCAATTGTTTTCACCAATTCTTCACTCACAGCAACCGCATTTGCATCCGATTGCTTGATGATTTGTAAGATAATCGCACTTTTTTGATTTACACGCGCTATTTTTTCAGTGATTTTTTGTGTATCCTGAACATCGGCGATATCGCCCAATCTTATTTGGATTCCGTTTTTGGATGAAACAATCAGGTTTCTTAATTCTTCAACATTTTTATATTTTCCGGCCAAGCGGATTAATATTTTTTGCTCACGCGTTTGAATATTTCCCGTTGGAAAATCCAGATTCGAGGATAAAATATTTTGTTGCACCTGCGGAATTGAAAGTCCGTAACCCTGCATTTTTACAGCATCAAGATTTACCTGGATTTCACGTTCCTGCCCGCCAATGATATTTACCTGGGCCACACCTTGGACACGCGATAAAATGGGAGCTAGTTTTTTATCAATTAGATCATAAAACTGAATTTCGTCCATTTTTCCGTTTGCGCCAATGGTCATGATTGGCAAATCGCTTAACGAGAATTTGGTCAACGAAGGCGTTTCGGCATCGTCAGGTAAATCACTGATGATCGCATTTATTTTACGCTGCGCATCGTTCATCGAAATATTAACATCGGCAGTTGACGTTAATGTAATAGAAACGGTCGACAAACTTTCATAGGATTTTGCATCAATTTTTTTGATGTTTTCTAGCGACGCAATGGCATCTTCAATCTTTTTAGTAACCGTGTTTTCAACCTCACTCGGTGATGCACCTGGATAAATTGTGGCAACTGTAATTACGTTTGTTTCAAATTTCGGAATCAATTCGTAACCCAAATTGCTGTAACTGAACAGTCCGCCAAGTGTTAGTATTGTAAATAATACAATAACCAGCGAAGGACGTTTTATGGATATTTCTGCTAATTTCATATGTTTTGCTTTATGCTAAAGGCTTTGCGCCATAAGCTGTATTCTGTACTTTTTTAAGTTGTTTCGGTGCTTATGGCGAATCGCTTACGGCTATTTAATAACTTCAACTTTACTTCCGTCCTGAAGATTGATCTGGCCTGTAACGATCACAATTTCACCATTTGATAATCCGTTAAGGATTTCAACTTTTTCGCCGAGGATTCGTCCTGCAGTTACTTTTTTAAGCTTTGCGGCTCCGTTTTCGATTACGAAAATTTCGTTACTGCTGACACTTCCTACAAATGCATTTCTTGGAACAACCATCAGTGACTGTTTTTGTTGGTTCGATGCAAATTCTGCAGTTCCGTACATACCCGCTTTCAAGTCATTTGAAGCGTTGTTCGCAATTTCAATTTCGACAGGGAAGTTTAAACTTTCATCCGCTTTAGACGCGATGAATGTAATTTTTCCCGAAAATGTTTTATCAGGATAAACACTGGCTCCCACTTTAATTGTATTCCCGACTTTCAAACTCGCAACCTGGCTTTCGTTAACAGTTACTTTTAATTTTAGTTTTGAAACATTTACGATATCGAACATTTCAGTTGCAGGCGTTCCTGATAAAATTGAACCCGGCTCAATGTATTTTTTGTTGATGAATCCGCTGATAGGAGCTTTGATTCTGGTATCGCCAACATTGATATTTGCTTGAGTCAATTGCGCTTTTGCATTTACCATCGCCAGTTTAGCCTGATCTAATTGTTGTTTTGTAACACCGCCGGTTTTAAAGGCGTTTTCGTAGCGATTGTAATCTGCAGCGGCATTTTCATAGGATGATTGTGCTGTTTGTGCATTTACGTTTATTACATCGCTTCTCACAATTGCAAGCGTTTGTCCGGCTTTTACATAATCACCTTCTTTAGCAAGGACACTTACGACTTTAGCCGATTTTTCAGCAGAAAATTTTAGTTCCTGTGTTGGTTCGAAATTTCCGTTTGAAACGAAATCCAACGAAATATTCTCTGTTTTAACGGTGTCGATTTTTACAGAAACCGATGCGTTTTTCTCGGCAACAATAGCCGTTTTGGCTTCGTTTTCCTTTTTATTGTTCGTTAATATGTATGCAATCAATCCGAGTGATGCGGCGATTATTACGACAGTTATTATTATTTTTTTCATCTTGATTATTTGTTGGTTAATGTTTTGAGTTCGCCTCTTGATTTTATTAATTGGATTTCCGCCAATCTGTATTCTAATAATGCGGTTGTATAATTGTTCTGTGCTTCAACCAATGCGTTTTCTGCATCGAGTAAATCAGTCAGCGATGCCAATCCCTGAATGTAATTATTGTTGGTATTGGTTAAGACTTCCTGTGCCAATTGAGCATTTTCCTTTTGATTTTTGATTGTGATAATGCTGTTGTCGATTTGTTTTCTTGCATTTTCAAAATCAAGATCCAATGATAATTTGGTTTCTTCAAGATCTACTTTTATCGCTTGTAGTTTGTTTTCAGCCTGGCGAACTTTAGCGCGTGTGCCAAATCCGGTAAAGATTGGGATGTTCAGTGCCATTCCGATTGAAGCAAAGTCTGACCAATACACATTATCTGACGGTTTTTTAAACCAAGGCATTTCAGGCCCTTGTCCAATATAATTGTAGCTTCCGGTAAGTGAAAGTGTTGGATAATAGGCGGCCTGAATCGATTTTTTCTGGAATTCCAGCAATTGTTCGTTTTTCTTCAATAACAAATATTCAGTTCTTGTAGTTGTGTTTGGAGCTTCTGAAAGTACTTGCGGTGTCACTTCAAATTCAGTCTGCGGAATCGAGATTTTAGTTTCAATTGGCATTCCGATATAAAATTTAAGCGCATTTTCCTGAAGTTCAACAGCATTCAATACTTGTTGGCGTTGCGTTTTGATGTTTGAGATTTTCACTAAAATCCGGTCTAAGTCGATTTTTTTAGCCAAACCATTATCAAATTGACCTTGTATAATGTCTTTAACTTTAGTCGTATTTGTTAGATTATTGTCTAAAACATTCAGATTCTGGCGTCTGACATACACTTCGTAATATGCATTTGCGACTCTTTCAATAACTTGTTCTTCCGTTAATTGTGCATTAATCTGATAAAATTCCCGTGTAGATTTAGCCGCTTTTAATCCAATAAAAACCGACATGTCAAATATGGCCTGGTTTAAAGAAACCCCGGCAGTAGAACTCCATTTTTGACCAAGCGCTACAAGCTGAACATTGCTTGGCGATCCAGGACCTGCGAAAGCACCTACGTCAAGAGCGTTCAGTTGCAGAATCGGATTGTAGTTCAACGCTCCGTTTGCTGAAATTTGCGGTAAAGCTCTCGAGCGAACTTCCTGAATTTCATATTCTCCGTTTTCGACCTGGAGTTTCGCTTTTTTGGCTTCGGCTTTATTTTCAAGCGCATAATTGATCGCATCCGTCAGTGTCAGCGATTTTACTTCCTGCGATGTTGCCGAAAATCCGCACAGCAGTAAGATGATTAATGTTACATTTTTCATTGATTGTTGATTAAGTGGTGGTATTTGACAGTTGTTTTTCTAATTCTAAAATTCCTTTCGGAGTTGCCATTGCTCGCATGTGATATTCCATAGCGCCAAGTTCAAGGCGTTGTGCTTCTTTTTCTGAACGTGTATTTTCATTTACGCTGAACGTTACTATATAATGAAATTTGCTATACATGTCGATGTCAATTTCTTTGCGAAATAACCCTTCGTCGATGCCTTTTTGGATATTGTGCTGCATGTAACGGTTGCATTCTTCAAAATCCTGCGTCACTACTTTGTCGTAAATTTCAGGATAGTGTTTTTTTAACTGATATAAAGGTGAAGTCTCAACGGTTTGAAATATTCCTTTGAAGATTTTGCGTATTTCAAAATTCTCCTCGATCGCATTATAGTTTTTTGCAATCACTTCTTCAATAACCCGATGGATTGTACTATGGAACGTTTGCGTACTTTCTTCAATTAATATTTCCTTATTTATAAAATATTTGTAAATCGTTTTTTTAGAGATACACATCTCACCTGCAATATCATCCATCGTAATGCTCTTGAAACCAAGTTTCAGGAACATGTCCGTTGCTTTTTCGATAATTTTATCTTTCATCAGAATTTAGGGATGTTAAATTTCACTGCAAATGTAGATTGGAAACTTTGAATACAAAAATAGTTTCCTAAGTTTTTAGTTAATTTTAACATTTGATAATTTGCATAAATTTGAAATCAGTTGTGAATACTCTAAATTAGCAGAAAATTATTTCGATGCATTCTATTTATCAGTACCAGCAATTTATCTCCGAATATTTAATTGAGCAGAATTTAGTTAAAGAACCACGTAATTTATACGATCCGATTGAATACATTTTGTCGGATGGCGGAAAGAGAATGCGTCCGGTTTTAACCTTAATGGCAGCTGAAATTTTTGATGCAGATTATAAAAAAGCGCTTCCGGCAGCTTTGGCGGTTGAGGTTTTTCACAATTTTTCATTGGTTCACGATGACATTATGGACGACGCGCCATTGCGAAGAGGAAAAGAGACTGTACATGAAAAGTGGAATATCAATACGGCAATTCTTTCGGGTGATGCGATGCTGATTCTGGCTTATCGCTATTTTGAGCACTATGAACCAAAGGTTTTTCGTGATCTTGCAAAACTGTTTAGTAAAACCGCAATCGAGGTCTGCGAAGGCCAGCAATGGGATGTGGATTTCGAGAATCGTGACGATGTTACCATTCCGGAATATCTTAAAATGATCGAATATAAAACGGCTGTTTTAGTTGCTGCGGCAATGAAGATGGGTGCAATAATCGCTGAAACTTCAGAAGAAAATTGCAAGCTGATTTATGATTTCGGATTAAATTTAGGAATTGCATTCCAGCTACAGGATGATTATCTGGATGCATTTGGAGATCCCGAAACCTTTGGAAAACAGGTTGGTGGCGATATTATAGAAAACAAGAAAACCTATTTATATTTGAAAGCCGTCGCATTCGCAGATAACAATCAGTCAGAACAATTGCAGCATTTATTTTCGATTCAGCCGGAAGATAATACCGATAAAATTAACTCGGTTAAGGAAATATTCAACAACACCGGAGCTTCCGAAGCGACAAAAAATGCGATTCAGGAATACACTTTAAAAGCGTTTGATACACTTCAAAAAATCAGTATAGAAAATGAAAAGAAAGACATTTTGAGGTCTTTTGGTGAAAATCTGATGAGCAGAAAAGTGTAATGGAAATTCTACTACGCAATAGGTTTTTTAGCAATGAAAAGGTTCAGGATAAAAACCTTGCGTTTATGGCGATTGTGTTTTTTCCGGCTACATTGCTAACATTAACGCTCGATTCAAGATATTTTACCGAAACATTTTTTGACGCGGCGAATCTTTGCACGGTGTTGGTAATCGTATTTTTTTTGCTGTTTTATTGGTATGCCGATTCGCGTTTAAGGAAACTGATGTTTATCATGGTTTTTCTTTCGTTTGGCGGAGAATTATTGTTCTGTAAGGTTTTCGGAATGTATGAATACCTAAGGTTAAATATTCCGGTAGATGTTCCGCTTGGACATGCGTTAGTTTATGCGTCGGTTTATGTGCTTTCAAAAACGGCTTGGGCAAAGCGGAATTTAAAACTGACAAAAATTGCGTTTCCGATTATTATTGCTGTAACATTTATTTTTGGTGCAATTTTTTTAAACGATATCTTTTCGCTGATTTTTGGCTCGCTACTTTTTTTGGTTTTCTGGAGAAAAAAAGGACAGCCCCTATATTATTATGTTACTTTTTGCGTGTTTTATATCGAGATTATCGGGACACGTTTTGAATGCTGGACATGGGTTCCGAAAATTTTTAATGTAATACTTTCGGCAAATCCACCATTGGGAGCCGTGTTTTTTTATATTTGCGGAGATGTTATCCTGGCTAAACTTACAGACCTTTGGGAAAAGAAAATCAGATGAATTTTATAGCGCCTCAAAATACCGACTTGTTGCTTTCGGAAGCTACCGAAGAAAACCTTTACACGAAACTGCTTGAGCAAATAAATAAGGATTTTAATCTGGCGAATGAAGGAATTGATTTTCCAATGAGCACCAGTCCAGGCGAACTTAAAATCCAATTGCACGAAAAAATCTACCGGCTGATCCAATTTAAATTCGCCGAATATTTAAATCTCCTTTATATCGTCGACGTCAACGAAAGCGAAATCAAAAAGCTTGACGGTTCTGATATTTCAGAATTGGCAGGACAGGTTTCTTTTTTGATTTTAAAAAGGGAATGGCAAAAGGTGTGGTTTAGGAATAAGATGTAACATCAAACAATAGGTATCACGAAACGAGATTTTTTTGAAAGTATTTTTCATTTGTCCGGCAATAATAGCTAAGCTTACCGCATCGATTTCATAGAATATTTATATCTTAGCGAGACATTGATTTTCAACAAACTATATTTTGGTTTCTAATAAACTCAGATCAGGTATACTCAGAAGTCATAAGTTAATCCTTACGATGGTTTTCTTGTTGTGTTTTTGTAATTATTCAAGGGCTCAAGACTTTAAATGGGTTTATATTCCTGAAAATCTGGGTAATGATGTTGAATGGAATGCTTCTTACATGAGTTCGATGGTTACCGACAAAGATGGCAACATATATAGTGTAGGAGTATTTTGGGGCGACACTGATTTTGATGATAGCCAACAGATACAAAAAATTACGCCGGTTCCGGAAACTAACAGCTTTTTTCTTTTAAAACTTGACAAGGATAAAAAATTCCAATGGGTCAAATATTTTTCTGAACCAACTTCCGGAGTTAATGCTACCACGATTCAAATGATTGGGGATGATAAGTTACTAATTTGTGTTAGTATGTCAAACATAAGTTTTGAAAGCGTGACTATTGAACCTGATGGGATTGCCATAACTACAAGCGATACCTTAACGAATTCGCAGATTGGCCTGATCATGGAAGCAGACTTGAGCGGAAATATTACTAAAAGCAGGTTATTCGATCTTGAAAGTTTAGACGCAACGACTGATAAGGATAATAACATAATCGTATCGGGACACAAAGTTCTTCTTGATGAATTTATGAACAGGACTACGAAACTACAGGTTCATAAGCTCAACGGATTGAATTTGCAAACCATTTGGCAAAAAGAAATTAGCGGGGATTACCTATCTTCCACAAGTCTCTTTACCAACAGCCAGGGTGATATTTTTATGTCGGGAGCGTTTATCTCAAACATGACTTTTGCCGGTACAACCTATAATTCTGTGGGTTATATGAACAATTTCATCTGTAAATTTGACCAAAACGGGGAGGAAGATTGGTTCAGAACAAATATAGAATCCCGATTATTAGGAGTAGACGGCCAGGATAATCTTTTTGTATCGATTGCGTATGGTTCTACCAACGTAAATTTTGGGAACCAAGTGATTTCGGTACCTTATATGAATGGTCAGGAATGTCTCCTTTTAAAATTGGATTCGGATGCGAATGTACTTTGGAATAAAGCTATTTATGGATCGCTTCAACAGAGTGTTACAGGTCTTCAGGTCAACAGTCATGGCGAATTGATACTAAATTTGAGTACTTTGGGAGTTACTTATATGGATGGAAAAATTATATTTGACACAGGTCCTGAAATAAATGCATTAGTTAAACTGGACAATACAGGTAACTTCATCAAGTTAAAGAAAATAGTTGGGAGTTACATAATACTTGATCCTGAAGATAACATTTTGATAGGAAACTCTTTTGAACAGATACAAGATTTCGACCCACATCCCGTGAATAAAGAGTTAAGGGATGCGGAGAACCTTCAATTCAAGGCGTTTATTTTAAAATTGTCGCCTTGCGATAGCGATGAACCTTCCGGAAATGCGAATCAGTCTTTTTGTGTTTCCCAAAATCCGACAGTGAATGACTTAAAAATTGACCAGGCTCATACCGAATGGTTTGAGACGTTAACTTCCACGGTGCCTTTGTCCGACTCGTTAACGCTGCAAGATGGGTATAAATATTATGCAGGACTTAAAAAAATTCCAAATTGCCCAGTAATTACTCAGAGACTTGAAGTTTCAGTGATTGTGACTGCTGTTCCTTCCACACCGGTTATAAATGTTGTACAACCTTGTTTTAGTAATGAACTTACTTTAAAAGACTTGAAGATCCAGGGACAAAATTTGGCATTTTATGAAACTGCCAATTCTACTATTCGTCTTCCTTTAGGCACTAATATATTGCCAGATGTGGTTTATTATGTGAGCCAGCAAATTAATTCATGCGAAGGTCCCCGCACGCCGTTCAGCATTTCCAGGCAAAGTACCATTAGCCTTAATGATTTTACGGTTTCTTTGTGCGATAGTGATAATAACAATTTTGAAACAATTAACCTCTCAGATTATAACTCGTTTATTGTAAATAATTATTCGGCTCAAAACCACCTTATAGGATATTATCATTCGTATCAGGATGCTTACGAAAGCACTGATCCAATTACCGATTTTCGGGACTATGATGCTAAAACTGAAAAAATCTACGTAAGGGTATTTTCCAATTCGTATTCATGTTTTGATATTGCGGAACTTTCCATAAGCCTGTCGCCACAGCCTGAAATTATAAGGCTTGACATCAAGGACTGGGCTGATAATAATACAATCACAGTTTTGCCGTACAATGCAAACCATTCCTATTCGTTAGATGGTATAAATTATCAAAGCAGCAATGTTTTCGACAAACTTGCTCCGGGTGAATACGAAGTTTATGTAAAAGATAATGGGGACATCTGCAAACAGGTTTCGAAAAAAGTATTTGTGCTTGGTTATCCAAAATTCTTTACGCCCAATGGTGATGGGATAAATGATTATTGGAAAATAAAATTTGCGATATTCCAGATTTCAATCAATGTGGAGATTTATGACCGATACGGTAAGCTAATTACAGCTTTTGGTAAAACCAGTATAGGGTGGGATGGGAAGCTAAACGGTCAAAACCTGCCGGCTACTGATTATTGGTTCAGGATTGTCCGCGTAACAGATAAAGAAATTATATACAGGGGTCACTTTTCTTTGGTTAGATAATCAAAAGTAAAACCGTGTTCTCTCTTGTCCATGCGTTTTTGTCATTGCCAATCAGGTTTCTTTTTTGATACTGAAAAGAGAGTGGCAAAAGTATGGTTTAGGAATAACTTTTAGAATTAAATCCAGCCTTCAATCATCGCTTTCATTACCAAATCCATTGTAGTGTGCAGATCTGTTTTTCGAAGCATGTTCTTTCTGTGGGTTATAATAGTATTTTTACTTAGTGAAAGCTCATCTGCAATAGTGATGCTGTTTTTTCCTTCTGCCATTAATTTTAAAATCTGTTTTTCCCGCTTGGTCAGTATTTCGTTTGACGGCAAAAAAACCTTAGAAAAAGCTATGTCGATAAACGATGGTTCATCTTCAAGACCAATGAACGATAAAGTTGAAAGTTTTTCTTTTTTTAGATGCGTAATATCAGTTTGCACACCTAAAACTCTAATAACGGCACCAGTTTCGTCTGTTTGAATAGTGGTTGTTTGTTGTAATACCCGCATATAGCTTCCGTCAGATTTTCGGCTTCGATAGTCATAACTTACTTTATATTTTAGCACTTGCTCAGATGTAAGTGCATTGAAGAAAGAAGCGACTTTTTTTTCAAACGCTGCAAAGTATGGGAAATCTTCAGGGTGAATCCGGTCAACAACATAGTCTAAAGTAAAGTCCTGTGGATCAATTCCTCTAACTGTTTTTACAGATTCGCTTACAAACTCCATTTTTTGCTCTGCAATATTTAAAATGTAAAAATAATATTGTCCAACATGGAAATAGCCGAGCAAGCGTTTATAAACTTCTATTTCGAAACTAAAATCATCAGCCGAATTCTTATTGCGTGCGATTTGTTTCCACGTATTTTTGACCTCGTCATATTTTATGATTTCCATAAGAAGTAATTTTTCTAAAAAAGGAGCGTTACAAAAATATAAAAAGAACTGATTTTCAATTTAATAAAATACCCTATTTGCGGTATTTTTTGAAGTTTTATTTTAGAGTAGATTTGGGAAACGTAGAAAGTATCTTAAAAATAACCGTTTGAGTTAGAAGATAATTTCAAACTATAATAGAAACGAACGATGAACCTTTTAAAATCTATATAATGATAAAACACAACTTGTTTAAAAATGCATTTTTACTGACTATTTTTCTATGTGTTAGCAGTATGTCTGCGCAAAACCGCATAACCACAGATGAATCGTATTTTGAACTTGAAAAAGGTCTTGCAGAAGTGATCGGAGAATTTAAGACCATCGAGCAATTTGAGAAAAACTTTTTAAAGTATAAAACAGAATTAGAAACATATATACAAAATGAAATGCGAAAATGTGCAGGAAAACAGGTTATTCGGGCAGATGGAATGAGTGGAGAAATGGACCCAGACCCGCAAGCCTACACTTTTACATTCGAAAAAATAAGTCATCCTTATGGGCCAATGGTACTTGAGTATAGTAATATTTATTTGCCGGTATTGACAGAATATCGCTATTCAGAAACGCAAATGTCCACACATAAAGACTCTAAAGTAAAATTCGTTACTTTTTATCCGATAAGAATCAATCCCGCTTACAATGCCTATAAACCTGAAACAGATCTTAACACTAGGACAATGTCTGTTTATCTTGACTTTGCTTATGGCATAAAAGGAAATATGGGCAAAGCAGAGCCAAATACGTTATTTACAATTCCTTATTTCAATGATGGTCAAAATACTCTGAGGGATCTTGAAATTTCAACAAAAATAATGAGTTTCGGAACTTATAATGCGATATATAATTTGTTTAAAATTCATTATGCTGAGGAAAAGGCGCGTAAAAAATAATTTATAATTGCAACCCGAATCTCCAGATTAATAAACTGGAAAAGCCAGTTAAGGAATACTCAACTGGCTTCAATATTTAGTACTACTTTATTTAAGCTAAAGGTCCGCCCGCAAGAATTTCATCATTGGCAAACTCTTCAAATTTCGCAAAATTTTCTTTGAATTTATTAGCAAGCTCAACTGCTTTCACATCATACAGGTCTTTATCTTCCCATGTATTTCTTGGATTTAATATTTCTGCAGGAACATTCGGGCATGATTGCGGTTTTGCAATTCCGAATACTTTATGGTCAACATATTCTACAGTATCCAAATCTCCGTTTAAGGCAGCCGTAATCATTTCACGAGTGTATTTTAATTTCATTCTGTGCCCAATCCCGTATGGACCGCCAGTCCAGCCAGTATTGATTAACCAAACTTTTACATTGGCATCTTTCATTTTTTTGCTCAACATTTCAGCATATTTTGTTGGATGCAATGGCATGAACGGCGCACCGAAACAAGCAGAGAAATTAGGTTGTGGCTCAGTAACTCCGGCTTCAGTTCCGGCAACTTTTGCAGTATAACCAGAAATAAAGTGGTAAGCCGCCTGACCCGGAGTCAATCGTGAAATTGGAGGCAAAATCCCGAAAGAATCAGCAGTAAGGAAAAATATATTTTTAGGATTATTACCAATCGAATTCGGTTGAATATTTTCAATATGGTAAATTGGATAGCTTACGCGTGTATTTGGAGTAATCGAAACATCTTCAAAATCTACTTCATTTGTACCATTTTTGAAAACTACATTTTCAAGGATTGCTCCTTTTTTGATGGCACGGAAAATATCCGGCTCATTTTCTTCGGTAAGATTAACGACTTTTGCATAGCATCCGCCTTCAAAGTTAAAGACGGTATTCTCGCTCGTCCATCCGTGTTCGTCATCGCCAATCAGTTTTCTTTTCGGATCTGCAGACAATGTCGTTTTCCCGGTTCCTGATAATCCGAAGAAAATCGCAGTATCGCTATTATCGCCAACATTTGCGCTGCAATGCATCGGAAGGGCGTTTTTATCCACAGGCAAAATGAAGTTTAAGGCAGAGAAAATTCCTTTTTTCATTTCGCCGGTATATCCGGTTCCACCGATTAAAGCAATTTTTCTTGTAAAATCCAGGATTGCAAAATTATGTTGTCTTGTTCCGTCAATTTCCGGATTTGCCATAAATCCCGGTGCGCATACAACGTGCCAATCTGGAGCAAATGTTTCAATTTCATCTGCATCCGGGCGTAAAAACATGTTGTAGCAAAACAAATTAGACCACGCAGTTTCGGTAATAACGCGAACATTTAACCGGTAATTAGAATCGGCGCAGACATAGCTTTCTCTAACGAAAACTTCTTTGCCGGATAAATAATCCATTACCTTATTATATAATTTATCGAAATTTTCAGATGAAAACGGAAGATTTACTTTTCCCCACCAAACTTTATCTTCGGTAATAGCGTCTTTTACAATAAAACGATCTTGTGGTGAGCGTCCGGTAAATTCTCCGGTGTTAATGGCGAGTGCCCCGGTTGACGATTCAACACCTTGTCCGGATTGGATTGTAATGTTGTGTAATTCATCCGGAGATAATTGGTAATTAACATTTGAATTCTTGATTCCTAAATAATCTAACGAAATCGATTTCGTAAACAAAGCGTTATTATCCATATAATTTACTATTGAGTTGTGTTTAAACAAAGTGCAAAAATAAAAATTTATATCTACAACGTTGTAGTAAATTGAAAATTTATGATTTTTTCTTCAAAATATCGATAAAAAGCCAAATCCAAGCCATAATTAATAACAATCCTCCAATTGGAGTTACGAATCCGATAATTTTAAAATTGAAATCATTCAGGCTATCGGTAGCTAATAAATAGATAGAACCTGAAAAAAGAAGCACTCCAAACAGCACAGAATAATGGATTGCTTTTTTGGCTTTTTCAGTGATCAATCCAGAAATACCAACTAACAATAAAAATAATGAATGGTACATTTGATATTTTACGCCGGTTTCAAATGTTGCTAATTCTTCTGTCGTTAAAACTTTTTTCAAAGCATGTGCTCCAAACGCACCCAGAATTATTGCAATTGCGCCCAAAATGGCAGCCGTAGAAAGTATCTTTTTGTCCATATTTAAATATTTTGGATAAAGTTACGCATCTGTATCCGTAATTGAAAAATGTCGGCTAATGAAAAATACATTTTTATAAATATAACAAATTCATACCTTTGCGTGATAAATAAAATTCATGAGAAATATACTGATTATTGGCGCTGGGCGTTCCGCTTCATCGTTAATTCAATACCTTTTAAGCAAATCCACTCAAGAAAACCTGCATCTAACCATTGGGGACCTTTCTGTAGAATTGGCGCGAAAAAAAACCAATAACCATCAAAATGCCACTGCAATAGCATTGGATATTTTTGATGAAAACCAGCGTAAATCAGAAATTCAAAAAGCAGATATCGTAATCTCAATGCTTCCGGCGCACTTGCATTTTGAAGTCGCAAAAGATTGTATTGTGTTTAAAAAACATATGGTAACGGCTTCCTATATCAGTGATGCCATGCAAAGTCTTGATGCCGAAGCGAAACAAAACAACCTGGTTTTTATGAATGAAATCGGACTTGATCCGGGAATTGACCACATGAGTGCCATGAAAATCATTGATGAAATTCGCGAAAAAGGAGGAAAGATGATTTTGTTTGAATCGTTTTGCGGCGGGTTGGTAGCTCCTGAATCGGATAATAATCTTTGGAACTACAAATTTACCTGGGCACCAAGAAATGTGGTTTTAGCCGGGCAAGGCGGTGCTGCAAAATTCATACAGGAAGGAACATACAAATACATTCCATACCATAAATTATTTCGCCGTACAGAATTTTTAGAGGTCGAAGGTTACGGGAAATTTGAAGGTTACGCAAATCGGGACTCGTTAAAGTACAGGAGTGTTTACGGACTTGACGATGTACTTACATTGTACCGTGGAACAATTCGCAGAGTTGGTTATTCGCGTGCGTGGAATATGTTCGTGCAGCTTGGAATGACCGACGATACTTACATCATTGACAACTCTGAAACAATCAGTTACCGCGAATTCACGAATCTTTTCCTGCCGTATCATCCATCGGATTCTGTTGAAATTAAGCTAAGGCTTCAGCTCGGAATTGAGCAGGATGATATTATGTGGGACAAAATACTGGAGCTTGATCTATTAAATCCGGATAAGATTGTTGGATTAAAAAGCGCTTCTCCGGCACAAATTCTCGAAAGGATTCTCAATGATAGCTGGACATTACAGCCGGATGATAAAGACATGATCGTAATGTATCATAAATTCGGCTATGAAATTAACGGCGAACAAAAGCAAATCGATTCGAAAATGGTTTGTATTGGGGATGACCAAACCTATACTGCGATGGCAAAAACAGTCGGGCTTCCGGTAGCAATGGCAACTTTACAGATTTTAAATGGCAATATTACAACTCCGGGTGTGCAACTTCCTATAAATAAGGAAGTGTATCTCCCGATTTTGGAAGAATTAGAAGAATATGGCGTAATTTTTCATGAAAAGGAAATGCCATATATGGGTTATAATCCGGATAAGATTTTGAGTTAATAACACAGATTTAAAGATATTACTAAGAGATTCACGAAGCATAAATTTGTGAATCTCTTTTTTGCAGTATTGTTTCCGTTACAATTTGTAAAAATGCTTTCAAATCAAAACCATTTTATTATTTTTGGTTAAAATCCAATAGCAATGAAAATAAATTCGCTTCAAATTGAAATTGATGGTATTGATAAGGAAATCCTTCGTGACCTTATGGAAGATGCCCGAAAACCTATCCTTCAAATTGCTAACAAAATTGGAATTTCAGGTGCTGCAATTCACCAACGTTTGCGAAAACTCGAGCAAGCCGGCGTTATTTCCGGATCAAAATTTACCGTAAACAATAAGGTTTTGGGTTATAGCACAATGGCTTTTGTTGGAATTTATCTCGACAAAGCCGCCCGAAATCCGGAAGCAGTGCGTGAACTCAAAAAAATTCCAGAAGTTTTAGAATGTCATTATACAACCGGAAACTGGTCGATCCTGATAAAAATGATTTGCCGCGACAATGAGCATTTAATGCATTTGCTCAACACAAAGATTCAGGCGATTGAAGGCGTTTCCAGAACTGAAACCTTTATATCGTTAGATCAGCAAATTGAGCGACAGGTACAATTATAACAACAATGAAAATAAAAAAAATCCGCCTTTTTACAAGCGGATTTTCTATTTAACCATTTCTGAATTTAATCTCTTGAACTTCCAAAAACTTGTAAAGCCCAATATAATAAAGAAGCCAAAGCACCAATCGCCGCTACAACATACGTGCGTGCAGCCCATTTTAATGCATCTTCTGCGCCGGCATATTCCTGTTGGCTCAGCATGTTTTTATTTTTCAACCAGGCAAGTGCGCGGTTGCTTGCGTCATATTCTACCGGAAGCGTCACAAAACTGAATAACGTAGTAACAGCCATCATAATCAATCCGGCAACGGCAACATAAAATCCGAAACCAAGGCTTGAAGCAGCCATTAAAACGATTCCGCCGATAAGTAAGAACTGTGAAAGCCCGGATGCGATTCCGACAACCGGAACGAGTTTTGATCGAAACGTCAGCATGTCATACGCAACAGCGTGCTGAACAGCGTGACCACATTCGTGCGCGGCAACTGCGGCAGCGGCAGCATTTCTTAGGTTGTAAACCGCTTCACTAAGATTTACTGTTTTATCGGTTGGATTATAATGATCGGTTAAACGTCCAGGTGTCGATATTACGCGAACATCTCGAATTCCGTGATCTGCGAGCATTTTCTCAGCAATTTCAGCTCCTGACATTCCGTTTCGTAATCCGACTTTCGAATAATATTCAAATTTGCTTTTTAGTTTGGCACTCACGGCCCAGCTTACCAAAGCAATCAATCCCAGTAAAATGTAATAGCCTAAATACATGTTTATTTATTTTAAGTTTCCTTGATAGTAACAAATTGCAAGCCAAAATAAAAAAATGTCAATTTGGCATAATTACCCAACCAGATTGATAATCTTTCCCGGAACAATAATGACCTTATTTGGCGTTCTTCCTTCCAGTTGTTTAAGTGTACGCTCGTCGTTCATGATAATTTCCTGAATTTCCGGAACAGTTAAATCTAATGGCAATTCAATTGTAAAACGCATTTTTCCGTTGAATGAAACCGGATATTCCTTGCTGCTTTCTACCAAATGTTCCGGATTGAATTTCGGAAACGGAACTGTAGAAATACTGCCTTCATGCCCTAACTGTTTCCATAATTCCTCTGCGATGTGTGGCGCATAAGGCGAAATCAAAATTGCTAACGGCTCGAGAACACTGCGTTCGTGGCAATTCATCGCATTAAGTTCGTTGACACAGATCATGAACTGGCTCACGGAAGTATTAAACGAAAATCCTTCGATGTCGTCCTGTACTTTTTTAATCGTTTTGTGTAAAGTCTTAAGCGCTTCTTTTGATGCAGGATTCGAGTTTACGATAAGTCCTTTATCATCGAAATACAGTTTCCATAGTTTTTTTAGAAATCCGAAAACTCCGGTAATTCCGGCGGTATTCCACGGTTTTGCTTGCTCGAGCGGTCCGAGGAACATTTCGTATAATCGTAATGTATCGGCTCCGTATTCATTGCAAATATCATCTGGCGTTACGACGTTGTATTTGGATTTGGACATTTTTTCGACTTCGCGGGAGACGATATATTTTCCGTTTTTTTCATTTATAAATATCGCTTCCTTGTAATCATGATAAAGCGGATGACTTTTAAATCCAACAACATCAAGTTCATCTGAAGAATTTACCAAATTAACATCTACATTTAACTTATTAACTTCTACAAAAAAACCATCAATTAAATTTGTTAATTCAGGGAATTCATTTAAAAGTGCTTCATATATTTTTGGAAAAGATGAAGCAATGGTAACTTGGCCTTCTGCAAAATTTGCATTAGGAAATAGCGCATTTTTCATATAATCCTGAGAAACGAAAATCTTACTGTTATAATCTGAAATAAATTTTTGGACATCAATTTTTTCAGAATCAGAAAAGAATCTGCCTTCAAGTTGATTTCCTAAGCTATCAGTAAAATCCAATATATTCAGCCTGAAAACAAACGCACTCATCCCCAAAATCATTCCCTGATTAATCAACTTTTTAAACGGTTCGTCCTGATTGATAAATCCACGATCTTTTAAAAACTTGTTCCAGAAACGGGAATACAACAAATGCCCGGTTGCGTGTTCGCTTCCGCCAATGTATAAATCGACGTTTTGCCAATAGGCTTCGGCAGCTGCCGAAACAAATTCGTCTTCGTTGTGCGCATCCATATATCGCAACCAATACCACGAAGAACCAGCCCAGCCCGGCATTGTGTTTAATTCCAATGGAAAAACAGTTGCATCATCAATCAAATCATTTGAAACAACTTCATTCGTTTGTGTGTCCCAAGCCCAGGTTGAAGCATTACCTAATGGCGGCTGCCCATCTTCGGTTGGTAAATATTTCTCGACTTCCGGCAAGCGAATCGGCAAATGTTTAGCATCAATCATTTGCGGCAATCCGTTTAGATAATAAACAGGAAATGGTTCGCCCCAATATCGCTGGCGTGAGAAAACCGCGTCGCGTAAACGATAATTGGTCTTGCCTTTTCCTTGGCCTATTTTTTCAAGTGATTCGATTACTTTTTTGGTTGCTTCCTTATAATTGAGTCCGTTCAGGAAATCGGAATTGGCAATTTCAACATTGTCTTTCGAGCCGTAAGCCTGTTCAGAAATATCAGCATTTGCAAAAATATTCTTGATTTCCGGCATTCCGTTTTGTCCTTTAAAATGATTCGCAAACGCATAATCACGCTCGTCGCCACACGGAACGGCCATTACAGCTCCGGTTCCGTAACCCGCCAAAACATAATCGCCAATCCAAACCGGAATGGGCTCTTTGGTAAACGGATGCTCGGCATAAGCTCCGGTAAATACTCCGGAAATGGTTTTAACATCAGCCATTCTTTCACGTTCGGAACGTTTTGCAGTTGCTTCAATATATGCGTCAACTGTTGCTTTTTGTTCGGGTGTTGTAATTTTGGAAACCAGTTCGTGTTCCGGCGCAAGCGTCATAAATGTAACTCCGAAAATGGTATCAGGCCGTGTGGTAAAAACCTCGATTTTATATTGATTGGTATCGTCGCCGGAAATGATGTAATCGAGCAGACTTCCTTCGAGTTCCGAATCTTTTACATTGAACGTAACCAATGCGCCAACCGATTTTCCGATCCAGTTTTCCTGTGAATCTTTTAGCGATTGTGTCCAGTCGATATCTTTTAAACCTGTAAGCAAACGCTCGGCATAAGCTGAGATCCGCATGCTCCATTGCGTCATTTTCTTACGGATTACGGGAAAACCGCCACGTTCAGAAACGCCGTTTACGATTTCGTCATTCGCGAGAACAGTTCCCAATCCGGGACACCAGTTGACTTCGGTTTCGGCGAGATAGGTTAATCTGTATTGTAGTAAGATTTGCTCTTGTTGTTCTTTTGAAAACGCTTTCCATTCATCGGCTGAAAACGCTTCGATGTTATCATCTGAAACGGCATTTACTTTTGCATTTCCGTTGAATTCGAATTCCTGGATCAAAGTGCAGATACTTTCGGCTTTGTCAGAATCTTTGTTATACCATGAATTGAAAAGCTGAATAAAAATCCATTGTGTCCATTTATAATATTCCGGTGAAGACGTGCGTACTTCACGGCTCCAGTCGAATGAAAACCCGATTTTATCTAATTGTTCGCGGTAACGTGCAATATTTTCTTTTGTCGTTTTTTCAGGATGCTGACCGGTTTGAATCGCATATTGCTCAGCCGGAAGTCCAAAACTGTCGTAACCCTGCGGATGCAAAACATTGAAACCTTTGTGGCGTTTGTAGCGCGCATAAATATCGGAAGCGATGTAACCCAGCGGATGTCCAACGTGCAAGCCGGCTCCTGACGGATACGGAAACATATCGAGCACATAATATTTTGGCTTATCGGAATTGTTTTCGGCGGCGAAAGTTTGGTTTTCAGCCCAGTATTTTTGCCAGTTGGCTTCAATTTCGTTTGGATGGTATTTCATTCGGGTGTTTGGTTTTAGGTGTTGGATTTTGGTTATTCCGGCCACCTTAAATATGTTTACTAAATTACTGTCGTTTGTTTTTAGCCCCGATTGTAGCGGAAATCCTTTTTATTTTTTCTTTAAAAATGAAAAGATTGCAACGGAAAGCGGGACAGAAGTTTCTTAAAAGCAGGATTTTTCTTGCTCCTAAAACGCTTCCATACGAAAAAAAATGATTCGTGAGCGCAAATTTACGTTTATTGTACGAAAGTCAAAACTTTGGACGTTATAAACTGCGATTACGGAAATTCTTTATTATTTTTACGCCATAATTCTACCCAACTATGAGTTCTTCTTACGAAAAATTTAAAAAACGCAGGCTAATTTCGTCGTATTTCTCGGTCGTATTAAGTATATTTTTAGTACTATTCCTATTAGGAATCTTGGGCTTTTTTGTGCTGAATTCGAAGAAAATTTCCGACAATTTCAAGGAAGAAATCCCAATGACGGTTTTCTTTAAAAACGAGGCAAACGACAGTGTTTTAAAAGCATTTTCGGATGAAATGAAAACGGCACGGTTTGTAAAAAACAGCACTTTCGTGACAAAAGAAGAAGCGGCAGAAAAGCATATTCAGGATATTGGCGAGGATTTTATGGCATTTGTTGGCGTGAATCCGTTGGAGAATTCGTTCGACATTCACCTGAAAGCCGATTATATTGTTAACGACAGTATTCAGAAAATTGAAGAGCGTTTGCGCAAAAATGCCATGATTTCAGATATTGGTTATGATAAAGTGCTGGTAAATCTGGTAAATGATAATATCCAGAAAGTGAGTATGTGGATTTTAATCATCAGCGGTTTTCTTGCCTTAGTTGCAGTTTTGCTGATTAACAGCTCGATGCGTTTGTCGATTTATTCAAACCGTTTTATCATTAAAACGATGCAAATGGTTGGCGCGACAAAATCATTCATTCGTAAGCCTTTCATTTGGAGAAGCATTAAATTAGGAATTATTGGTTCAGTTTTAGCGGTTTTGGCATTAGTTGGCTGCCTGATTTATGTTGATACAAATTATCCTGATTTGAAGTTGATGGAAGATCCGGTAATCATTGCCGCAGTGCTTCTTGGGGTTGTTGGAGTTGGAATTTTGATTACATGGTTTAGTACATTCTTCGCGACACAACGATTTTTAAATTTAAGAACGGACGATTTGTATTAATTAATAATGAATAGTTAACAATTAATAATTGAAAAAAGTATGGAAAATAAAACACAACAGGAATTTCTTTTTGAAAGCGTAAATTATAAAATTCTGCTGATTGGAATTGCAGTAATTACATTGGGATTCATTCTAATGTCGGGCGGTGGAAGCAAAGACCCAAACGTTTTTAGCGATGCGATTTTTGATTTTAGAAGAATCCGTTTAGCACCAACAACCGTTTTGATTGGTTTTGGGATTACGATTTATTCGATATTGAAAAACCCTACGAAGACTTCATAGACTACTTAGATAATTAGACTACTTAGATTGTTGGACTATTTTAATTGTCTAAGAAGTCTAATAATCTAACAAGTCTAATTTAAAGTCTAAAACCTAACCATCCACACATGAATTATTTCGAAGCGATTATCCTTGCGATTATTGAAGGCTTAACAGAATATTTACCGGTTTCATCAACAGCTCACATGATTTTTGCGAGTTCGTATTTCGGAATCCAGAATGACGATTTTGTAAAATTATTTCAGGTTTCCATACAATTCGGAGCTATTTTAGCCGTCGTTGCTCTATACTGGAAGAAATTCTTCGATTTTTCAAGACTCAATTTTTATGTAAAACTCGCTTGTGCCGTAATTCCCGCGTTGGTTTTAGGGAAATTATTTGATGATAAAATCGATGCGGTTTTAGGAAATCCGATTCCAATTGCGATTGTATTAATTGTTGGAGGAATCGTGCTACTGTTCATCGACAACTATTTTAAAAACCCTGTTATTGCTGTTGAGGAAGATATTACAATCAAAAAAGCTATTACAATTGGTTTTTGGCAGTGTTTGGCAATGATGCCCGGAACAAGCCGTTCTGCGGCTTCGATTATTGGCGGAATGCAACAAGGATTAACGCGTCATGCTGCGGCAGAATTCTCGTTTTTTCTCGCAGTTCCGACAATGTTGGCAGTAACGTGCTATTCTGTGTTTTTGAAAACGTATGAAAATACGCAGTTAAAAGGTTATGAATTACTGTTACAATCCGGCGATAACCTAAAATTATTTTTCATCGGAAATATCATTGCTTTTGTTGTTGCTATTTTAGCGATTAAATTCTTCATCGGAATCATCAAGCAATATGGTTTTAAACCGTGGGGTTATTACCGAATTGTTGTCGGCACTTTTCTTCTAATTTATTTTTCCTTCATCCAATAATGACTGCGGAAGATTTTCAGAACGGACAAATCTTGCTGATTGACAAGACTTTGCATTGGACGTCGTTTCAAGCGGTGAATAAAATGAAATGGCTTTTAAAGAGTAAACTCGGGTTAAAGAAAATCAAAATCGGTCATGCCGGAACTTTAGATCCGTTGGCCAGCGGATTGCTTTTGGTTTGCACCGGAAAATTCACCAAAAGGATCACTGAACTTCAAGGTCAGGCGAAAGAATATACCGGAACTTTTCATATTGGCGCAACAACGCCATCATATGATTTGGAAACGGAAATTGACTTTACATTTCCAACTTCGCATATCGATGAAAATCTAATCCGGGGAACGATAAAGCAGTTTTTAGGAGAAATCGACCAGAAACCACCAATTTTTTCAGCGATTAAAAAAGACGGTGTTCGTTTGTATGAACATGCCCGCGCCGGAGAAACCGTGGAAATTGCTTTCAGGAAAACGACTATTCACGAATTTGAGATTACGCGCATTGAGCTTCCCGAAGTCGATTTTCGCGTAGTTTGCAGCAAAGGAACGTATATTCGTTCTTTAGCTTTTGATTTCGGAAAAGCATTGGATTCCGGAGCGCATTTAACCGCTTTGCGACGAACTAAAATTGGCGATTATGATGTAAAAAACGCCTTGTCGATCGAAGGATTTGAAGATTCTATTGTTCCAGATCAACCATCAGTTTAAGGATTTCTCTCTGCGTTGACAAGCCTTTATCGTGCAAATACCACAATTGAAGATTGGTCTTAATGGTTTCGTCAATTATGCCAAATTCTTTTTTATAATTGATTACCAAATCGGCTGCTTCTTTCGGACGCGGACCAAAATTCCCTAAAACTTCCATCGTTTCTTTATTTAAAACAATCAACTTCGGGATTGACTTTGAACCATTTGTAAGAAACAAGTCCATTAATTCATCATTGGAATCTCGGAAAACAATCCTCAAATCTATCTTTTTCGATTCGTTTGACATCTTATAAAAAACAGGGAGCAATTGCGCTGCATCACCGCACCAGCCTTCAGAAATTACAAGCCAGATATAATCGTTCCTGAGATTTCTCAAAACGGAAGCATTTTCTTCCGGAACTACAATTGTTTTTTCCAAACGGTTCATTCTTGTTTCATTCAACTCCGAATAATGCGTCAGATCTTCCGATTGAACATTTCCTGTCGATAGCCCTTGTGCAAGTAAATCGGTTACAATTTTCCTGTATTCGGGATAAAAATAACTGTTGAGTAAACTTTTTGCGACGATGGCTTTCATGATTTTGGAATTTTTGCAAAAGTACAATAAATTAAGAATTATGAAGATTCGACAACAATTCAGAAAATTTCACAAAGTCTATCGGTAGAATTACGCGAAGATTCGCAGAGAATACACGAGGCCTCACAAAGTTTTTACTTGTTTTTTGCGAGTTTCTGTAAAAAACTCCATGAATCTTTGTGAAAGAATTAATCACAAAACCACACTAAAACAATTTTTTCAAAAAAAAGAGAATATGTCTATATTTGCACAACTTAATCCAAATCAGAGTTAAGTCGACACAACAAAAATAAACTGCATGAAATACAAAAGAATTCTCCTGAAATTAAGCGGTGAAGCCCTAATGGGAGAGCGCCAATATGGAATTGACCCTGCGCGTTTGGCCGAATATGCCGAAGATATCAAAACCATTCACGATAAAGGCGTTGAAATCGCAATCGTAATTGGCGGAGGAAATATTTTCCGTGGTGTCGCCGGTGCCAGCAATGGAATGGATCGCGTTCAGGGAGATTATATGGGAATGCTCGCAACCGTAATCAACGGAATGGCATTGCAAGGCGCACTTGAAGACAAAGGAATGTTGACGCGCTTGCAAACGGCATTGAAAATTGAAGCGATTGCTGAACCATATATAAAAAGGAGAGCGGTTCGCCATTTGGAAAAAGGAAGAATCGTGATTTTTGGAGCCGGAACAGGAAATCCGTATTTTACGACTGATACAGCTGCGGTTTTACGCGGAGTTGAAATTCACGCTGATGTGATTTTGAAAGGAACTCGCGTTGACGGAATTTATACAGCCGATCCGGAAAAAGATCCCACTGCAGAAAAATTTGATTATATTTCATACGAAGATGTATTGAGAAAAGGTCTTAACGTAATGGACACAACAGCTTTCACGTTAAGCCAGGAAAATAAATTGCCAATCGTTGTTTTCGACATGAACAAAGAAGGAAATCTTCTGAAAATCTGCGAAGGCGAGAATATCGGAACAGAAGTTAATGTATAGACTAATTTGAAGATTAGACAATTAGACATGTTAGATGCGTTGAAGCGCTATAATTCTAAGAATCTAAAAATCCAAAAATCTAAAAAAAATGACTGAAGAAATTGATTTTATATTAGACAGCACACAAGAATCCATGGCGGGTTCTATCGCACACCTTGAAAAATCGTTCCTGAACATCCGTGCCGGAAAAGCAAGTCCGCAAATGTTAGGAAGCGTTTTTGTAGATTATTATGGAGCCGCGACGCCGTTATCCCAGATTGCAAATGTAAATGTTCCCGATGCACGAACAATTACAATCCAGCCCTGGGAAAAGAAAATGCTTCAAACTATAGAAAAAGCAATTCAGGTTGCAAATCTTGGCTTTAATCCGATGAATAACGGTGATATCATTATCATCAGCGTTCCGCCATTAACCGAAGAGCGTCGCCGTGATTTGGCCAAGCAGGCAAAAGCCGAAGCTGAAGATGCAAAAATCGGAATCCGGAATGCCCGAAAAGATGCCAATACGGATATCAAGAAATTAGAAAAAGAAGGAACATCTGAAGATATGTGTAAAACTGCGGAAGACGAAGTGCAGAACCTTACGAATTCTTATATCAAAAAAATCGACGAGCTTCTGGTTGCAAAAGAAGCCGAAATCATGAAAGTATAAGATTTCAAATTACAAATACGAATCCGTCTGTTTATGAACACGACGGATTTTTTTATTGCTTAAATCAATACCTTTGCAACAAATTCCCTTAATGAAGTTCCCTGTTTTTTTTCTGCTTTTTTTCAGCCTTACGATCCAGGCGCAATTTACCGTAAAAGGAATTGTGAAAAACGCAGCAACCGGTGAAGTGCTGGCTTTCGCGAATATTTATACAGACGGAAAATCGGCTATTGGTGATGTTGACGGAAAATTCATCCTGGAATCTAAAAGGGAAATCAGGAAGATTAATGTTTCGTACATCGGATTTGAAAGCAAGGAAATTAGTGTCGCGAATTCTAAATATTATTCCATTGCATTAATTCCACAAACTGAAAAACTGAAAGAATTAATTATTGGCGACAAGATAAATCCTGCGAATTCGATTATCAAAAATGTCATCCGAAGAAAAGAAAGCAATAATCCACAAAAAAAACTCACTTCATTTCAATTTAAATCGTATAATAAATTAGTTGTAACCGCGAGTCCGGATTCAATTGATAACGCTATCGATTCTGTGTATATTGAAAAAAACAACCAGCGAAAACTGAAACTCGATTCGTCGAATTATAAGTTTAAAAAGATGATTTCAAAACGCCATTTGTTCCAGACGGAAAAAGTTTCGCAGTTCCAATACAACGAAAAAGGCCTTAAAGAAACGATTCTCGGAACAAAAATGGCCGGATTTACGCAGCCGGTTTATGAGGTAATCGCATTCAAATTACAGTCATTTTCAATATACAATGACAGTTACGACCTTTTAGAAACAAAATATATCAGTCCGATTTCTGAAAATTCATTCCTGAATTACACCTACAAATTGCTGGATACGATTTCAATCGAAAATCGTCCGATGTATCTCGTTTATTTTAAGCCAAAACGGAGGAAAAACCGCAATGCCGGACTTCAGGGCTTGCTTTTCATTGATCGGGAAAATTTTGCAATTGCCAAAACAATCATGCGTACTAAAGGCGTACTCGACATTAGTGCAACCGATGATTATACGTATTTGAAAGATCAGAAAATATGGTTTCCGACAGCGAAAGAATTCCGGATCGTAAAAGGGAAAAATGACGAGGACATCAAGATTCTTGGTGAAACTTTCAAATTTGACGGAGACGTTACCGATAGTATTCCGCGCCGAGAAAAACAAGCTTCAGATTTTACATATTTGCTTTCAAAATCCACTTATTTTGATGCGGAATTTAATATTCCGGTAACCATCCGAAAGCCTTCGATTTCGATTGAAATAAAAGATTCAGCTATTAATAAAGAAGAATCTTTCTGGAATTCCTATCGAAAAGGCGAAACCGATTATCGAAGCCAGCAAACCTATTTTGCGCTTGACAGTTTGGCAAGAAAGGAAAAAATCGAGAAGAAATTACGCATCGGGCGCAAAATCCTAAACGGTTATTTGCCGCTTGGACCAATAGATTTGGATTTGCGGTATTTGCTGAGCTTCAATAATTATGAAGGTTTCAGGCTTGGACTTGGCGGCGTTACCAGCGAAAAGTTCTCGAGGAAATTCAGGATGGAAGGTTATTCTGCTTACGGAACAAAGGACGGGAATTTCAAATACAATTTAGGCTCTGCGGTTCGCATCGGAAAATTCTCAAACACATGGATCGGTGGTTCATATACGGATGATGTGCGCGAGATTGCGAGTACGTCTTTTGCTACCGATAAACGGGTTTTCAAGATTTATGACCCACGTCCGATAAACATTAGTACGTTTTACAATTATCAGAATTACCGCGCTTATATCGAAACGAAAATTATTCCAAAAACAGAAAGTCTCTGGCAGCTGACACGAAGCCGCGTAGATCCTAAATTTGATTATACTTTTACGCCTGACGGCAAAGCATACGATTTGTATTATATGACAACGGCGCAGGTTTCTATCCAGTGGAATCCGTTTAGTGACTACATGCAAACGCCGACCGGAAGAATTGAAATCGAGAAGAATTTCCCAAAATTTACATTCCAGTTTACGCAGTCATTGCCGGATATTTTAGATAATGATTTTGATTTCAGGAAGATAGATTTCAGGGCAGAATATGAGAAGAAATATCTAAACGGACAAAAATCAGCTATTCTGATTGAAGCCGGATATGCAAATGGTGATGTTCCGCTGACACATTTATACAATACGAGCCCGAATAATCTCACCAAAGATCGATTGATGCAGCGTGTTACAATTGCCGGAAAAAACAGTTTCGAGACGATGTATTTCAATGAATTTTTCTCGAGCCAGTACGCACTTTTTCAGTTGAAGCACGGTTTTAAACGAATCGGCTTGCTAAAAAAGATAAAACCATCATTGGTTTTGGTAACACGAATGGCTTGGGGAAATATGCAAAATCCGGAATATCATTTGGGAATCGATTATAAAACACTTGACAAAGGCTATTTTGAGTCGGGAATTGAATTAAACCAAATATTTAAAGGATTAGGATTAACAGGATTTTACCGGTATGGACCAAATCAGCTGGATCGTTTTGAAGATAATATTGCTGTAAAATTAAGTTTCGTGTTTGACTTCGGGCTTTAGTGGCTTGATACGAATTTAAGTCCGATTATAGAAGCAATCAAAGTTGTAACGAAGAAAACCCTCCAAAAATCAGCTGGTTCCTTGAAGATGAAAATTCCAACGAGAACAGTTCCAACAGCTCCAATTCCTGTCCAAACCGCATAAGCAGTTCCAATTGGAAGTGTTTGTGAAGCTTTATAAAGCAATGCCATGCTGATGATAAGACACACTAAAAACCCGACGAGCCATAAAGCAGCTGTTGTTCCGGAAGTTTCCTTGGCTTTTCCGAGACAAGTTGCAAAACCAACTTCAAATATTCCTCCAATAATTAATAAAATCCAGTTCATATTTTCAAGAAAAAGCCTGCTCAACTTTTCAGCAAGCAGGCAACCATTTATTAACTTTAAATCAATGACAAACCCAAATGTAATGATTATGGTTTAATTATCAAAACAGATGGAACATTACTTAGCCAGATACTTTGTGAATTCACGAGTTTTTTCCAGCTTTCAAGGCTTATCAGCATCATATCCTGCGTATCAAGAAAATCTTTTTTGATGATGCGCTCTTCACTCATCGAGATGTAATTAGGTGTTGCTTTTTCGATTTCGTCGATCTTTTCGTATATTGATTTGGTATCTTTTACCGCGCCATTCGGATCGATCAATGTAATTGCTGAGTCGTTGTTCGAAATTAATTTTTGTGCGTAATCCAGCAGGAATGCATCCTCTTGGCTGAAAATCGGCATAAAAACACGGCTCAGGCTTTCCAAATCTTTATCAACTAATATTCCAACAGGCATTTTGCTTTTTGCTATGATTTGGCGTGTTCTTTCGTCAAAAGGAGAATTCTCGAATAAGCCTTCTTTTCCGATGAATTTGTCAATTAATCGATCTGGATTTATGATTCGTGTTGTAAATCCGAGAACTTTTCCGAGTAATGTTCCTTCAAAAATAGAATGTCCTAATCCAACCAATAACAAATCGTATTCTCCTTGATTGGCAATTTCAACAATGTCGGTGTCAATATCGTTAGATGCTTTGAAAAGCGTTACGATTTCCTGTCCGAGATTTTCCGATTCGGTTACAATTGGCGTGAAGCTTTTTCTTTCCTGTTCCTCAAGATCAAAGGAATGCATTTCGTTGCTCAGCGTCAAGTGCATTGCCGTTACAACAGAATTATTGTTTTCACGACGAACGAAACTATTAGCAAGGCGCAATAATGATTTTCCTCTTTCAGAATTTCCAAATGAGATCAGGACTTTAAATTTTTGGTCTGATTTCAGTTCTTCTGGAACGATAGTGTCTTTTGTCTTAAATATAAAATTGATCAGGTCTAATGCCGGGCCTGTCATAAAAGTCGTAACCAAAGCCATGATAACCATCATTGTAAAAACTTCCGGCGAAAGCACCTTTAGGTCAAGTCCGATATTCAAAACAATCAGCTCCATTAGGCCTCGCGTATTCATCAAGGCTCCAATTGCAAGGCTGTCACGCCAGTTTTGCCCTACAAATCGGGCAGCCAGCGCGCTTCCGAGAAACTTTCCTACAACAGCAACAAGAATGATCAATCCGGTGATTTTCCATAAATACGGACTGTCGATCAATCCGATTTTGGTGCGTAAACCGGTAAAAACAAAGAACAATGGCAATAATATAATAACTGAAACGTCTTCAACTTTTTCAATAATAATTCCACGGAATTTCGCATTATTTGGCATAATCGCACCCGCCATAAAAGCACCGAACAATGCGTGAATACCAATGACTTCAGTTGTATAAGCCGAAATAATCAACGTTAAAAGGAAAATCGCAACAACAGGCTTGCTTAAGCTTTGACGGGAATTTTTTAGACTTGCGACTCTTTCCAAAAATGGGCGTACAACTTTGAGCATCAGGAAAACATACGCAATTGCAAGTCCGATTACATATAAAGAACTTACGAAAGAACCCGCTTTTACAATCGCGATTACGGTTGCCAAAATACACCAGGCGGTAATGTCATCAGCGGCAGCACAAGTAATTACGATGGTTCCGAGTTTTGTTTTGTGTATGCCGCGTTCCTGGACAATTCGTGCCAAAACGGGAAATGCGGTAATGCTCATCGCGATTCCTAGGAAAAGCGCGAAAGAAGTAAATTCTATTCCTTCCGGCGCAAATTGATGGTAAATGAAATATGCCAATCCCGTTCCAAGTGTAAACGGAAAAATAATGCTTGCGTGGCTAATTACAACAGCGTCATTTGCTTTGTTTTGTAAGGCTTTCAGGTCGAGTTCCATCCCGATGACAAACATAAAAAGTATCAGGCCAATCTGGCTCAGGAATTTAAGATTTCCAAGTGAAGCCGCTGGAAATAAAGCATCAAAAAACTCCGGGAAATACAAGCCAACCAATGAAGGTCCGAGCACAATTCCGGCAATCATTTCTCCAATTACTGATGGTTGCCCGATCTTGCGGAAAACCCATCCGAATACGCGCGCGACTAATATTATCGCAATGATTTGCAGCAGTAAAATTGCTAAAGGCTCTTGCAAACTGTGCGACATTGAATCGATAAATTCGTCCCATTGATCTCTTACAGAAGTTGCCGCTACAATTTTTCGGTCGGTTTCCAGAAATTTTCCTTGCTCTAGAATCCAGTAAATCAGCGCCGAAAATCCTGCTATGGTAACAATGTAAAACGCGCTGTTCTTTATATTTTTCATGTTTTAATCTATACGGCTTTAATACTATTTCTCCTGCAAAGATGCGAATCCAAATATATAAATTTTAATTTCAAATAAAAGATAATGTAAATTTAATACGTTATCCGACAGCTGAAATCCATGCAATCTGTACTGATTTTATTCCGATAAAACGCGACTCTTTTATTACCTTTGCAATCAAATTTTCTGGAATGATAAAATGGTTTAGTCTGGGATTTTGGGAATTAATTGCCCGAGTAGTCCTTCGAAATAAAGTTTTAATGCTTTCGATCATCATTGTGATAACCGTGTTGTTGTCATTACAATGGAAAAACATACGTTTTACGCACACTGAAGCGAATCTTCTGCCGGATGATAACATCGTAAATATAGAGTATAATGCTTTTCTGGATAAGTTTGGCGAAGAAGGGAATTTAATCATAATGGGTGTAAAAGGCGATGCGATCTTTACTCCAAAAGCATACGCCGCATGGACAAAATTAATGTCCACGATGCAATCCAGCAAAGAAGTTGACCTCGTTATTTCAATAAACAATCTCAAGAAACTACAGAAAAATGATTCGATCGAAGCGTTTGAGCTTGTCAATTTTGTTGATGTCGGCAAAACAACCAATCCCGACTATTTATCAAAGATTAAAAAAGAACTTTACAACGATCTTCCGTTTTATGAAGGGCTTTTGTTCAATAAAAAATCGGGAAGCATACGCTCTGCGGTTTATCTTGATAAGAAAATTGTAAACACGCCTGTAAGGAAGGATTTTGTAGTGCAAAAACTCATTCCGGCGGTTGCAGATTTTGAGAAAGAATCCGGAATTGACCTTCGTGTTTCCGGAATGCCGTATATCCGTACGCTAAACGCAGAAACTATTTTAAGCGAAATTGGTATTTTCATCGGAGCTTCATTGCTTGTTACGTCGTTGTTGTTTTTCTTTTTCTTCAGAAGTTTCCGGGCAACGCTTATTTCGATTGTTATCGTAATCATTGGCGTCATGTGGTCATTCGGTTTCCTTGGATTATTCGGCTATGAAATTACTGTCCTGACCGCGCTTGTACCGTCATTGATTATCGTAATTGGAATCCCGAACTGTATTTTCCTGACCAATAAATACCATCAGGAATACAAAGTACATCGCAATAAAGCCAAAGCATTACAGCGTGTTACGACAAAAATCGGGATGGCAACTTTAATGACCAATTTGACTACGGCGATTGGTTTTGCAACGTTTGTCGCTTCAAATAATGAGTTGCTGCTGGAATTTGGCGTTGTAACATCGATCAATATTATGGGATTGTTTTTCCTGTGCCTGATTGTGATTCCGATTTTCCACAGTTATATCCCGGCTCCAAAAGACCGCCATATCGAACATCTTGACCGCGGTTCTGTTAAAGCATTTATGGATTGGATCCTGCGAACGGTAAAAGGAAACAGGTTTTCTATTTACACCGTAGCGGTTTTATTATTGGTTGTGAGCATCATTGGAATTTACAAAATGCGTATTTCCGGAAGCTTAATAGAAGACATGCCAAAGAAAGCACCTTTTTTTCAGGATATTTTATTCTTCGAAAAGGAATTTGACGGCGTGATGCCGCTCGAAATCATGATCGATACCAAGAGGAAGAAAGGCGTAATGAAGCTTTCGACGCTTCGCCGAATGGAAGAACTCGAGAACAACATTAAGCAAATTCCGGGATTGTCAAAGCCAATGTCTATTGTTAGTCTCGTGAAATATTCAAAACAAGCCTATTACAACGGAAATCCGGAATATTATGAACTGCCAACTGCGCAGGAACAAGGATTTATTCTGTCGTATGCAAAAAACGCAACAAAAGGCGGCAAAGAAAACCTGATGAAAAGTTATGTCGATTCGACTGGTCAATTTGCACGGATTACAAGTTTCATGCGTGATGATAACGGCGACAGAATGCCAATAATTGAAGAAGAAATCCGTGAGGAAGCCGCAAAAATTTTCCCGCCGGATCAGTATAACGTAATCATTACCGGAAAGGCATATGTGTTCCAAAAAGGAACCGGTTACCTGCTGGATAACCTGCTTTCATCACTTGTGTTTGCGTTTTTCCTGACATCGTTGTTAGTCGGATTCATGTTTCGCTCGTTTAAGATGATTCTGGTTTCAATCATACCAAATTTACTGCCGCTGATGCTCACTGCCGGAATTATGGGTTATCTAGACATTCCGTTAAAGCCGTCGACAATTTTGGTTTTCGGGATTGCATTCGGATTGTCGGTTGATGACACAATCCGTTTTCTGGCGCAGTATCGGGAAGAACTTAAAAAGAACAACTGGAAAATCCGCAAATCGGTTTATGCGACATTTACAGACGCCGGACTCAGTATGTTTTATACGTCAATTGTATTATTTTTCGGATTCTCGGTGTTTATGCTGAGCAGTTTTGGCGGAACGATCGCTCTGGGCGGATTGGTTTCGGTTACGTTGTTTTTCGGAATGCTGTCGAACCTGATGTTATTGCCGGCATTGGTACTTACACTAAACAAATCCCTGGCAAACGAGCAGGAATTCAGAGAGCCAACAATCGACATCATTGAGCGCAGTGATGAAGAAATTGATAATTTAGAGAAGAAATAATCCGGTAAATTTAAAATGTCTTCTGAGTACAGTTTGCCCTTTGTCTACTATTTAGCCCCGATAGAAGTGGAAATCCTTTTATGAGTTGCAAACGAATAAAAGATTGTAACGAATAGCGGGAATAGCTTCTCACAATTATCCTAAATCCATTATATTTGCAGCCGGTTACAAAAGATTGCCGTATGGCGATGAAAATCTAATGATCTAACAATCTTAAAAAATGAAACATACTAAAGTTAAAGACTTATTGAACAGTTCAACAACACAGAACGATGTAAATGCAAAAGGCTGGGTGCGAACGTTTAGAAACAATCAATTTATCGCGTTAAACGATGGATCGACGATCAATAATATACAGTGTGTAGTTGATTTTGAGAATACGCCCGAAGAAACTTTAAAAAGAATTACGACCGGAGCTGCGATTTCGGTAATAGGAGATTTGGTTGAAAGCCAGGGCGCCGGGCAAAAATATGAGATCCAGGTAAAAAAACTGGAGATTTTAGGAGATTCGGATGCTGAAAAATTTCCAATGCAACCAAAGAAACATTCATTGGAATTCCTTCGTGAAAATGCGCATTTACGCGTACGCACAAACGCTTTTGGCGCTATTATGCGCGTACGTTCGGTTTTGGCATTTGCCGTTCACCAGTATTTTCAGGAAAAAGGCTTTGTGTATGTGAATACGCCAATCGTTACGGGTGCCGATGCTGAAGGCGCTGGCGAAATGTTCCAGGTAACGTCGCTTCCTTTGGATAAATTGCCAAAAGATGAAAACGGAAACATTAACTATAAGGAAGATTTTTTTGGAAAGCATACCAATTTAACCGTTTCCGGACAATTAGAAGGCGAGACTTTTGCAATGGCTTTGGGACAGATTTATACGTTTGGACCGACATTCCGTGCTGAAAATTCAAATACTTCACGCCATTTGGCTGAGTTCTGGATGATCGAGCCGGAAGTAGCTTTCAATGACTTGGATGATAATATGGACCTTGCGGAAGATTTCATTCAATATGTAGTGAAATATGCGCTGGATAAATGTGGCGATGATCTAAAGTTCCTTGAAACACGTTTGATCGACGAGGAAAAATCGAAACCGCAGGCAGATCGTAGTGAAATGGCATTACTTGAAAAGCTGAACTTTGTTCTCGAAAACAACTTTAAGCGTGTTTCCTATACTGAGGCGATCGATATTTTAAGAGATTCCACTCCGAATAAAAAGAAGAAATTCCAATATCTGATTAACGAATGGGGCGCTGACTTGCAAAGCGAGCACGAGCGTTTCCTTGTAGAAAAGCATTTCAAATGCCCGGTAATTCTATATGATTATCCGGCAAACATCAAGGCGTTTTACATGCGCCTGAACGATAATACAGAGCCTGGACGCGAAACCGTTCGTGCCATGGATATCCTTTTCCCTGGAATCGGAGAGATTGTTGGCGGTTCACAGCGAGAGGAACGTTATGACGTTTTGGTAGAGAAAATGAAGAAAATCGGAATTGACGAGGAAGAACTTTGGTGGTATCTTGATACCAGAAGATTTGGTTCTGCGGTTCACTCCGGATTCGGACTTGGCTTCGAAAGATTAGTGTTATTCGTAACAGGCATGACTAATATCCGTGACGTAATTCCGTTCCCTAGAACACCTGGAAACGCAGAGTTCTAAGATATAAAATGTGAAAATTCCTATAAACCGAAAGGCATATTTAGGATTTTTGATTAACTTTAAAGTGCCGAATAGCTCAAACAGCATTTGGCACTTTACAATTACAGTAACCAATAAATTATTTGTGCCATTGGCGCAGCAGAACTATATATGTTAAAGCAATTCCTAAATCTCAAATTATCCCAAAAGTTATCGCCGCAGCAAATCCAGCTGATGAAGCTGATTCAGTTGCCTACACAGGCATTTGAGCAGCGATTGCTTGAAGAAATGAACGAGAATCCCGCGCTTGAAGCCGGAAAGGAAGACGAAGAATTCGAAAAAGACGAATTTGAAAGCGAAGACTACGATGATTATGATGATGCGGAATCGGATAGAATCGAAGCCGAAGACATCAACATTGACGAATACCTCAGCAACGACGAAACGCCTGATTATAAAACGCAGGCCAACAATTACAGCGACGATGATGATGATCGCGAGTCGCCTTTGGCCGCGCCAATCAGCTTTCATCAGGATCTGATCAATCAATTGAACACATTCATTCTGAACAATGAAGAGCGCGAAATTGCTGAATTTCTAGTAGGAAGCATTGATGATATGGGTTACATTCGCCGCAGCATTCCTGATATGGTGGATGATATGGCTTTTACGCAGGGAATTTACACCGACGAAAAAATGGTCGAACGCATGCTGCACATCATTCACGAACTCGAGCCTTCAGGCGTTGGAGCACGTGATCTGCAGGAATGCCTTTTACTGCAATTGAAGCACAAAACGCCAACAGAATATGTTTCTCTTGCAACGGATATCATTGAAAATCAGTTTGATTCGTTTACCAAAAAGCATTACGACAAATTGATGCAGAAATACAACGTATCAAACGAACAGCTGAAGAAAGCCATTCACGAAATCGAAAAACTCAATCCGAAACCGGGAGGTTCTTTTGCCGGAAACAGCAGAGTTACTGAAAATGTCGTTCCGGATTTCACCATCAGAATTGTTGACGGCGAGCTCGAGTTGACCTTAAACGGAAGAAATGCGCCGACTCTGCACGTTTCCCGTGATTATCAGGAGATGATGCAAACGTATAAAGATTCGCGGGATAAATCAAACGCACAAAAAGATGCGGTACAATTTATCAAGCAAAAACTCGATTCAGCCAAATGGTTTATCGATGCAATCCGCCAGCGCCAGGAAACATTGTTCGTTACCATGAACGCGATCATGCATTATCAGGAAGAATTTTTTCTTGATGGCGATGAAACCAAGCTGAAGCCAATGATCCTAAAGGACATAGCTGATCTAGTCGGATTGGATATTTCGACGGTTTCCCGGGTTGCAAACAGCAAATATGTTGAAACACCTTATGGTACAAAATTGATCAAGGAATTTTTCTCGGAAGCCATGAAGAACGATCAGGGAGAAGACGTTTCGACATTAGAAATTAAGAAAATCCTTCAGGACGTAATTGGCGAAGAAGATAAGCACAAGCCGCTTCCGGATGACCAATTAGCCGAAATCCTTAAAGAAAGAGGTTACCCGATCGCACGCCGGACGATTGCAAAATACCGTGAACAGCTCGATATTCCGGTGGCGCGAATGCGTAAAAAGATGTAATCTTGAATAAAATCCTGCCGATATTCTCGTACCTGTTTCATCCGCTGTTTATTTCGGTTTATGCGGTTTTGATATTTTTTTTCTTTGGAAAATCGTATTTTGAATATCCTGAGATTTATTTGATTATAATCCAGATTATCATCATTACGATATTTATTCCGATAACATTTTATTACTTGTTGCTTTCGTTAGGAAAAGTCGATTCGATTATGCTCGCAAGTACCGCGCAACGCAGAATTCCGTTGCTGATCCATGCGATTTTGCTGTTTATTCTGATTCAAAAAAGTATCACGATATTTATTTCGCCTGAGCTGTATTTCTTCTTTCTTGGAAGTTTAATCAGCACCGTTCTGGCATTGCTGATGACTTTTGCAAATTTCAAAGCCAGTTTACACATGATTGGAATGATGGCTTTGGCTACTTTTACGATGGCAATTAGTCTGCATTTTCAGGTTAGGATGATCTTTACCATTGCGTTTCTTCTTTTATGCTGCGGATTTGTGGCTACATCCCGTCTCGAAATGAAAGCACACACAAAAAGCGAATTGTTTTTAGGGAGTTGTATTGGAGCTCTTCCGCAAATAGGGCTTCTCTATTTTTGGTTATAACACATAGAACATCAACCCAATGTTGAGTGTTGTCATTTTTATTTTATCGCCATTCATTTCGGCCGATTTAAACAATGGGTTTAATCCGTAGTACGCATGGAAATTCCACGTATTGTAACCAAATGCGATATAAGGTCCGTATTGTATTTTATCAAAATCTTTATTGTTGAAAACTGTAATTGTAGTTTCACCAACAAATTTCGTCTTGTCCAAAATCAAGTAGCGGACTTTAAAGCCCGTATATATTCTCCAGAATTTATGCGATTGAATAGTGGAATTACGCCAACGAAACTCGATAGGAACTTCGAGAAAAACCTGTTCCATTTTATTTCGGTCATAACTAACGTCTTCTAATATTTCATAATTGGCATCGCCGTTGGTTTCTGTAACGAGTAAATTCTGATGGTATTTATTGTATGACAGTCCAAATCCTGCGGCAATCGCCACGGTTCGTTTTTTGTTTATAGGCATATCCCGGAGGAAACCAATACTCAATCCGGTAGAAAAACCATTTTGTGAAAGGCTTTGCGGTTTTTGCTGAAACAAATTATAGGTAATGCTAAGATAAAACTGGTCTTCACGATACAGCGAATCCACTTTTGTATAAAAAGTTGTGTCGCGGACAGTTAATGGCAATTTTTCCTGCGAAAATGCATTCAGAGCAAAGACAAAAAATAAGATGTTAAGAAAACGCATGCGGTGTAATTGAACCCTAAAGTTAATAAAAAAAGGCAACTTTTCAGTTACCTTTTTATTTGTTGCAGAGAGGATGGGATTCGAACCTCCTTCTGTATGTTAATATTTACAAGGCTTAGCTGCATCGACATTTGATAGGTCATTAAATAGCGCACTATCAAATGGTAACAAAGAACATTAAATTCTATGAGTAAATATACGAAATGTCCTATTGATATGCAAGTACTTGTTCAATTATTAGGCAGGTTATTGAACTGGTTAGAACAATATTCAATGGTCTTGTCAGAAGGTATTCTAACTTGGATTTATCCAACGATGCAACGAACTACATGCTCGACCTGAAGACCTGTATACTCACAAAACTCTTCTATTGAAATCATTTGGTGAGGCTCTTTATTATAATGCTTTTTGATCTTCAATAAATACAATCTCGCTTGGGGATATTGCTTTCCCATTATACGCTGCACATCTTTTGGATAGATACATACCCTGGTGCTGCTCGGTATCACTTTTATCACTTTCTAATACACTATCCATGCCTTTGCCTGGGCGATGCCCAAGCTATGGGATAGTGATGATTACACCGCAAAGCTATATAAAATATCGAAATCGCGGTAGGCTATTATAGTCGATTATGTATGGTTTTGTATGGTTAGCTATTGTGTGCCTTTGAAATTCGGATTGGATTGTGGAAACTTTGTTTAAATCATTCGGGATTTAGTTGCAACGATTATCGAAATGAAGGAGAAAATGAAAATGAGTATTAATCGAAATTTTAGAAATTATGGCAAGACAGACAGGCATAATTAAACTGAAAGGTACTATCGGGGATATTACCTTTTACAAAACGAGTGACGGGCATCTGGCCCGTGAGAAAGGAGGCATTGATGCAAGCCGAATTGCAAGCGACCCCGCGTTCCAGAGAACGCGGGAAAACGGGGCGGAGTTTGGCAGAGCCGGAAAGGCAGGGAAAACATTGCGGACTGCGTTGCGTGAGCTACTTATCAATTCGCGAGATCGAAGGATGGTGAGCCGACTAACAAAGACAATGGTTACCGTTATCCAGGCGGATTTGGTGAATGAGCGTGGTTTGCGTAATGTTATCGATGGTGAGGCGGAATTGCTGGCAGGATTTGATTTTAACATCAGAGGCAAGCTAGGCACTACGCTGTTTGCACCATTTGTTGGCGCAATTGACCGGGTGAGCGGTGAAATTACAATGGACATTCCATCCTTTATTCCATCAACGATGATCAATGCACCATCCGGAACAACGCATTTCAAAATCATTTCCGGCGGTGCTGAAATTGATTTTGAGAATGAAACATCGGTTGTGGCGAAATCAGCCAGTGCTATCCTTCCGTGGGATGCAACGCCGACGGCGGTGCTATCACAAACCAATGCCGTAACCGCCGCGAGTACCAAACCATTGTTCCTCGCATTGGGTATAGAATTCTTCCAGGAAGTGAACGGTTCCATGTACCCACTAAAAAACGGTGCATTCAATCCCTTATCGCTGGTTCAGGTTAGCGGATTGTAATATTGAGCATTTCCCCAAAGTAATTATCAGCGAATGACAGCGAATGCCGAAGCGAGGCACGAAAATGAAAGCACGATAGTTTTCCGCGGGGAAATTATTTTAAGTGTAATTGTCCAACAAAAAAAATAATTGAAATGAATATTATAAAACGAGCTGAAGCTCCGACTCCAGAGTTTTTTAAAACGTTACGCACCATTGGTCTCGCATTACTAGCAGTAAGCGGAAGTATTATGGCAGCGCCGATTGCGTTACCGGCAGCCGTCATCTCTGCGGCAGGCTATGTAGCTGTAGCAGGCGGAGTGATTTCGGCTGTTAGCCAAATCACGGTTGATGATAAAAAGCTGCAAAATCCGGATGGTAATGGTAACTAACCATTCCCTAAAAGCCGGGACAATTTCAGGAACGATATTAAGTATTATTCCTAACATACTTTCTGAAGATGTTTTACGTACCGTACTGCTTGCTATAATTGGCGCGATAGTCAGTTTTATTATTACGTTCCTTCTGAAGTGGATTACCGGATCCAAGAAAAAATAAGCAGGTTTTTGTGTGGTAACTTTTCCTGCCTGTTAAAGAGCCTGTTGCTTTAAGCAGACTCTTTTTACAAAAAAGTGACGGTTTGCCCAAGAGGCGGGCATTGTTATTTATTGTATTTATTTCATTGTAGAAAATCAGTTTACTAAAAAGAAAACGGCTTTCATTTTCAGAAAGCCGTTTAATGTATTTGCTGTTGTTTACTAATTTTTTATGAACTTTTTTCTAAAAACACCATCAGGAGTCTGTATTTCAATAATATAAATTCCAGATGACAAATCACTTACATCAATCTCGTTGGCCGAATATAGTTTTTTTACAATTTTTCTACCTGAAATGTCCGTTATTTTTACAGACGTGATGGCCTTCCGGGTTTGAATATTCAAATACGAAGTTGCCGGGTTTGGATAGATAACCAACGTTTCTATATTATGATTTTCCACAGCAAGCGTCGTAATTGCTGTACATCCTGAAGTAACCGAACAATCACCCACAGAAACTATAACCGCAAAATTCCCGTTTTGCGTTGCGGTAAAGCTTTGCGATACAGCATTTACTATCGGGGTGTTTCCATCGCAATTAATCCATTGATAAATTGCGTCAGTTTGATTTGCTGTAATTGTCTCTGAAACCAGTATAGTTGTTGCGTCAATTGTATTGACACCGATAGTCATCGTTGCCGAAAAAGCACATTGTCCGAGATCTGGTGTAAAAGTATAGGTTGTCGTGGCCAGGTTATTTAAAGCCGGCGACCATGTCCCGCTGATTCCGTTTGTTGAAGTCGTTGGAAGTGCCGCCAATGCCGCTCCCGAACAAATTGGTGCTACTTGCGTGAATGCAGGTGTTATGTTAGAATTTACCGCAATAACCATCGTTCTGGTTGTGGCGCATTGTCCCGGATTTGGCGTAAAGGTATACGTCGTAGTGGCCGTGTTATTCAGTGCCGGTGACCAGGTTCCCGTGATGCCATTCGTTGAAGTCATTGGAAGTGCAACCAATGCCACTCCTGAACAAATTGGTGCTACTTGCGTAAACGCAGGTGTTACGTTTGAATTTACCGTGATCACCATTGTTATGGTTGTTGCGCATTGTCCCACATTTGGCGTAAAGGTATACGTCGTAGTGGCCGTGTTATTGATTGCCGGTGACCATGTCCCGCTGATTCCGTTGGTGGAAGTCGTTGGAAGTGCCGCCAATGTTGCTCCCGAACAAATTGGTGCTACTTGCGTGAACGCAGGTGCTACATTGGAATTTACCGTGATCACCATTGTTCTGGTTGTTGCGCATTGTCCTGCATTTGGCGTAAAGGTATATGTCGTAGTAGCCGTGTTGTTGATTGCCGGTGACCATGTACCTGTGATTCCGTTTGTGGAAGTCGTTGGAAGTGCTGCCAATGCTGCTCCTGAACAAATTGGCGCTACTTGCGTGAACGCCGGAGTTAGGTTAGGATTTACCGTTATAACCATGGTAGTTGCAACAGCACATTGACCTGCAGATGGCGTAAAGGTATACGTCGTAGTAGCCGTGTTATTCAGTGACGGTGACCAAGTTCCCGTGATTCCGTTTGTTGAAGTCGTTGGAAGTGCCGCCAATGCCGCTCCTGAACAAATTGGCGCTACTTGCGTGAACGCCGGAGTTAGGTTAGGATTTACCGTTATAACCATGGTAGTTGCAACAGCACATTGACCTGCAGATGGCGTAAAGGTATACGTCATAGTGGCCGTGTTATTCAATGCAGGTGACCAGGTTCCGGTGATTCCGTTTGTAGAAGTCGTTGGAAGTGCCGCCAATGCCGCTCCCGAACAGATTGGCGCTACTTGCGTGAATGCAGGGGTTACGTTAGGATTTACCGTGATCACCATTGTTCTGGTTGTTGCGCATTGTCCCGCATTTGGCGTAAAGGTATACGTCGTAGTGGCCGTGTTATTCATGGCAGGTGACCATGTTCCGGTGATTCCGTTGGTGGAAGTCGTTGGAAGTGCCGCCAATGTTGATCCCGAACAAATTGGCGCCACTTGCGTAAATGCAGGTGTTACATTGGAATTTACCGTGATAACCATTGTCCTGGTTGTTGCGCATTGTCCTGCATTTGGCGTAAAGGTATACGTCGTAGTAGCCGTGTTGTTGATTGCCGGTGACCATGTCCCGCTGATTCCGTTTGTGGAAGTCGTTGGAAGTGCTGCCAATGTTGCTCCTGAACAAATCGGTGCTACTTGCGTAAATGCAGGTGTTACATTGGAATTTACCGTGATAACCATTGTCCTGGTTGTTGCGCATTGTCCTGCATTTGGCGTAAAGGTATACGTCGTAGTGGCCGTGTTATTGATTGCCGGTGACCATGTTCCGGTGATTCCGTTGGTGGAAGTCGTTGGAAGTGCCGCCAATGTTGATCCCGAACAAATTGGCGCCACTTGCGTGAATGCAGGTGTAACATTGGAATTTACCGTGATCACCATTGTTGCACTAGTAGCACATTCTCCAACACTTGGCGTAAAGGTATACGTCGTAGTTTCGGTGTTATTCGTCGCTGGCGACCATGTTCCGGTGATTCCGTTGGTGGAAGTCGTTGGAAGTGCCGCCAATGCCGCTCCCGAACAGATTGGCGCTACTTGCGTGAATGCAGGGGTTACGTTTGAATTTACCGTGATCACTATTGTTATGTTTGTTGCGCATTGTCCCACATTTGGCGTAAATGTATACGTCGTAGTGGCCGTGTTATTGATTGCAGGTGACCATGTTCCGGTGATTCCGTTTGTGGAAGTCGTTGGAAGCGCCGCCAATGTTGCTCCCGAACAAATTGGTGCTACTTGCGTAAATGCAGGTGTAACATTGGAATTTACCGTGATCACCATTGTTGCACTAGTAGCACATTCTCCAACACTTGGCGTAAAGGTATACGTCGTAGTTTCGGTGTTATTGGTCGCCGGTGACCATGTTCCGGTGATTCCGTTTGTTGAAGTTGTTGGAAGTGCCGCCAATGTTGCTCCCGAACAAATCGGTGCTACTTGCGTAAATGCAGGTGTTACATTGGAATTTACCGTGATCACCATTGTTGCACTAATAGCACATTCTCCAACACTTGGCGTAAAGGTATACGTCGTAGTTTCGGTGTTATTCGTCGCTGGCGACCATGTTCCACTGATTCCATTTGTTGAAGTTGTTGGAAGTGCTTCCAATGTTGCTCCCGAACAAATTGGCGCAACTTGTGTGAATGCAGGTGTTACATTGGAATTTACCGCGATCACCATTGTTGCACTAATAGCACATTCTCCAACACTTGGCGTAAAGGTATACGTCGTAGTTTCGGTGTTATTCATCGCCGGCGACCATGTCCCGCTGATTCCATTTGTTGAAGTTGTTGGAAGTGCTGCCAATGTTGCTCCCGAACAAATTGGTGCGATTGCCACAAATAACGGTGTTACGATTGGATTAATCGTAACAGTAACTGGTACTCTATCACTTTCGACACCATTTATTGTTTGAGATACGTAATAGACGTTTGAAGACAAAGCCGTTGTATTTGACAATAGTTCGCCATCTGTTGCCGTATCATACCATTTTAAATCTATGCCAGTCGCTACAAGATCGGCGACGGTTGCTTGAGAGCAAAAAGTTTGTGGGTCGGCAATTGGCGGTGCGGTTGGCGAAATCTCAGCACTTAACTTTACAATCCAAAAATCAATACTGCCATGATTTCCGGATACGTCTCCATTGTTAGACAAAGTATGTCCTGCTACAACAAACCCACCATCCATAGTTTGTTGAATACTTCTTGCAAACTCATCAGCACTGCCTCCCAAACACTTTTGCCATTGGATAGTTCCTGAATCATTTAACTTTACAATCCAAATATCTTGGTTTCCATGATTTCCGGATACATCTCCATTGTTTGACATAGTATATCCTGCCACAATATACCCACCATCAAGAGTTTGTTGAATACCCATTGGAAATTCAGCTGAACTTCCGCCCAAACACTTTTGCCATTGAATAGCTCCTGAATCATTTAGCTTTACAATCCAAATGTCAGCACCACCATGATTTCCAGATACGTTTCCATTGTTTGAAGATGCATAACCTGTTACAACATATCCCCCATCAGAAGTTTGTTGAATGCTACATGATGAATCTTGATTACTCCCTCCTAAACATTTTTGCCATTGAATAGTTCCTGAATTATTTAGTTTTACAATCCAAAAATCACTGAGCCCATGATTTCCTGATACGTCCCCATCATTCGAAGACGTTTCTCCTGCTACAATATAACCACCATCTGAAGTTTGTTGAATGCTAATGATATATGACAAATCTTGATTGCTTCCTCCTAAACATTTTTGCCATTGGATAGTTCCTGAATTATTTAACTTAACAATCCAAAAATCATTGAGCCCATGATTTCCTGATACGTCTCCGTTGTTAGACAGAGTATATCCTGCCACAATATAACCACCATCAGGAGTTTGTTGAATGCTAGTTGCAATATCATCAGCACTCCCTCCTAAACACTTTTGCCATTGGATTGTTCCTAAATCATTTAACTTAATAATCCAAAAATCATTGAGTCCATGATTTCCTGATACGTCTCCATTGTTAGATAAAGTATGTCCTGACACAATATAACCACCATCAAGAGTTTGTTGAATACTAGTTGCAATATCATCAGCACCCCCTCCTAAACACTTTTGCCATTGGATAGTTCCTGAATCATTTAACTTTACAATCCAAATATCTTGGTTCCCATGATTTCCGGATACGTCTCCATTGTTTGAATATGCCTGTCCTGCCACAATATAACCACCATCGGAAGTTTGTTGAATGCTTCTTGCGGTATCAGATAAACTTCCTCCTAAACATTTTTGCCACTCTATACTTGGGGCTTGACCAAAAACACAACACGTTATTTGTAAAAACAGTACTAAAATAATTTTTTTCATGGTCTATCTTATTTTATGGATGCTTAGACAGCATCTCTAAATTTTGAAAAAGAAATAGCTATAATCCAATCAGAATGGAATTGCATGTATTGGCAGCAACATTGTAGCTGCCAGAAGAAACTTCAATCCAGTTTTTATTATAAACTTTATAAAAGAATGTGCCAGGCGCACTAAAATAAAAGCACTCCGATTCTCCACACTGATAATCGGTCTCATTACCGTATGTAATTTCACCTATATGATTCAATGACACCGCATCTGATTTGTAAACGGTTAGTTTTTCATTATTCAAAGCTGTAGTGGTGTAAAAGGAAACCAAACCGCGACCAGAAGGAAACGGGCTTTTATCAGTAATATTAAAGCCGTCAGTGAGGTCCATGATATTGCCTTCGGCAGAAAACGGAATTTCAATATCCGATAAATCAGCAAAGGCTATTCCCTGAATTGTAAATTTTGTTTTGCTTATCTTTTTGATTTTGCCGTATTTCAACTTGTACAGTTCGCCGCCTCCAAGCCCGATTATACCATTGCGGTTATTGGATCCGTTCATCTCCCCGTTTGAAAGGCCAAAAGTACCGTTGCTGTTTTGGGGAACATCCCGATAGTAAGAAATTCTCCACTGTCAGCCTGTATATCCATTGACCATTGAAACCCGGGATAGTTCCCTGAATTGATATCTGTAGATTGCGGTATAACACTACAGGTTCCTGTGTAGGTTTTTCCTTTGAATGTAAAGGTCCCTTTACCCGATGCAATTTCGTTACCGCCTGATGAACTGTCATCCTTTGAACATTGAGTCGAGGTTAACATTACGAATGTTAACATTAAAATAGTTATAAATTTTGCTTTCATTAGTACTTAGTTTAATCGCTATACTAAATTATATACTTTTGAAAATCAAAACAATACCTAACGCTAGGTATTTTGGCATTAAACCCAACCTTCGGTCACGGACCTGCTTATAAGCTCTGCGGGAGTCTGAACATTTGCTTTTTGCAGGATATTTTTTCTATGGGTATGCACAGTATGTAAACTAAGATTGAGTTCAGAAGCTATGCACTTACTGCTTTTACCTTCCATGATACAACGTAAAACTTCCTTTTCCCTGTTTGTAAATAAACCATACTTTTTGGTGAATGTATTCGCATCCGGAATGTTGTAATATGAAGGTTCACCGTCTAAACCAATTATCGACAGACAAGGTATTCCTTCTGTTTTAATATGAGAAATATCGGTATGTATGCCTAATGAACGGTAAAAGTTATTTTGGTCATAATCAATCTGTATTACTTGCTGCAACACACGTATATAAGTATTGTTTTTCCCTTTTACCCTGAAATCATATTGTGCCTTGTACTTTGCAATTTTATCAAAGGGAAGCTCTTTAAAAAACTGAATGCTCATGAACTCGAAATTCAGTAAATAGCTTTTATCATCAGGATGCACGTTGTCTAAAAACATCGTGGTGTTCATTTCATCTGAATCATATCCTAAAACATCCTTGACGCTTTCACTAACATAATCAAACCCGCCTTGAAAAATATCGAAAACAAAATAATAGAATTTGCCTATTTGGTGCAGGTTCAACAAACGCTTGTGCGTTTCCAGTTCCCCGTCTATTTCCTTAGCATATTTGTTCTTATTTTTTACTGCAGTATTCCATATTTTTTGCGCGGTCAGGCGAAAGTGGTTTTTTTCCTCTGACATAACCTTACGTTTAGGATATCAAAGTTAACATAATTGTTATCCTGTACTACTGTAATTAGATAAAAAAACCTGTCCGATATGGACAGGTTTCATTTTATCTAATTAAGTTAGCTGTGTCGGGAATCATTCTTTTTTTCCAAATTACCAGTTGAAGAACCAGCACTGACTCCAGTTCCACCGGATTCGCAAAGGTCCCTTTTAATACCTCCCGTTCCGATAACCGTTCCATTTCCTCCTGAATCTGAGAAGCTGAAATCCTGTTTCTTCCTTGTTGGATTTGTGATCGGTTCTCCCTGTGATGCCAGGCCTTTTTTCTTGCCGAGTGGATCTTGTGTACCGCCAACACTTGTACTCCCACCACCAGAATCTGAAGTAAAGTCGGATTTTTTACCGTAACCGCTTCTAAGAATCGGGTTGTGGCTAAAAACATATGGATAGCCCCCAGGATCTTGTTTCTTCCCTTCACCGATTACTACGGTGCCGCCCCCGTTGAAAAGTGAGGGCTGTTTTATATCCTGTTTTTTTGTACCCTGAAGGGTCCCTACAGAACCGCTTTGCGCAGTAACGAATTGCGCCAAAACGCACATCAATAATATTAAAGATTTCATTTTTAAATTAATTAAAATTGCATCTACTTCCAGGTTTCTTTAAGTCGCTGTTTCGATTTTTCCGACTTGCAAATTTGCGCTGAGATCTCGGAGTCAAATTATAGAAAAACCCTTTATTTACAAGGGTTTTCAGCAACATTATGTTTGTTTTGGAATAATGGATTTTGATAGAATTGCTTTAAATCCATTTGATTAAAATCGGATAATTTTGATATGAATTAGCGCCTTTTGTAAAAATCATTTCGCAGATTCAAAAAAAATGGAAAGCCGGAAAAAAACATCAGTTTCTTCCAGCTTTTACCCAATTGGGAGAATTTTAGTTACATTTCTTCAAACTGATTGAGCATCACTTCAACGACTACAACTTCAGATTCGTTTGTATAAAGTCCATTATATTTTGCGCTATCAATTGCCTTTGCACGGCTGTCGAAAATTCCACAGCAAATACGTGAAGCAAGACTTTTCCAAACATCTGTCTGATAAAGAATGAATAGTTTCATGACGAGTGGATTAAAGGTTGATGTATCGATTTAGAATTATCGCTCTCATATCCCGGACTAAGTCGAGGTTTTTGCGGAACTGATTTTCTTTTTTCTGTAGAAGTTGAAGCGCAAGCACATTTTTTAAATGCAGATCGTAATCTGCCTGAAGTGATTCTGCTTTCAGCGTGAATTCTTTTTTAAATTCAAACAATCGAAGAAATGGAATTACCGAACCAACCTGGAAGTAATGCCAAAATCTGGCCTGCCATAAGCTGTACGTCAACCAATAGCAATTTTCCCGTTCCTGCCTGTTGGGAAATAGAAGTACCCAGCAATTGGCGCATGGTTCTGTTAGCGGCTTACCGCTGTTGCGGCCTTTGTTTAAAATAAAAAGTGTTCGCCCATATAGAGCGTTCCTGTTTTGTGGCATTTGATAGTTAAATGTTTCATGGCGTTTAAATTTTTAAGTGAAACGGAATTATTTTAAAAGAAAAATGAAAAAAAGAAAGCTGCCTGACATTGCGGAGACTTTGAAAAAACAAGTTTTAAAGACTAAATACTATCCGCAGGACTGGAGATTTTGGCTTTAACCGCAGGCTCGAACTTTGTTTTTTCAAAGGCGAAGCATACCTTTCTTTCCTTTTTTCTTTTTATTATAAAATGAAGGGGGCTCCGGGAATCGATCGTGATTTGTACCACCGTGTTTGTAGGGCAATCAAACACCCCCAAGCACCGCAGGAAAATAAATGGAGCCTGCGGAATTTATTTTTTGAGGAGCGACGTGGCGGTGTTGCGGCAATTGACCCGCCGCCGCAGAACGGGAACGCAACGTAGCCTGCGAAGTGGAGAGTAGTACTGCGAGCGTGAAACGGCAGGGAAAAAGTTGACAGCTGCCCAAAGGGCTAACCTTGATTTAGGCCAAACGGAGTGCGGCAACCCTGACGGCGCGGGCATGGAGGCAACCGCCCAATTAACAAGGGGCGGCAGACGCAAACACTGAAACCGCAGCCTGCGGAGGTTTTTGTGTTGCGGATGCAGCAGCCCCGACGAACGACGCAGAGAGGTGTGTGGAGACAATGACGAAAAAAGGCAAATGCAAAGTGCTTCCTTTTTTAAAGCTTTTTGTATTTGCCTTTTTGAGTGTACTGCGGAGCGGAAGGAGGTACGACTGACCGAAGCAGCATTGCGGAACAAAGCCGAGCAAGGAGAGAGACCGCTTGATTGCCCCGTACAATTGTTTTTGAAGTTTTTACTATTGAAATCTCTACATAAAAAATCTTTTAATCTGAAAAACAGGTATTTATACGTGCTTTAAATAAAAAAAATGAATTATTTTTGTGTCATCCCCTGGAAGATCATATTATACACTATGTACCACACCCCTTGGTACGTTAAGACCGTAACTGAAAGTAACAGACTTATTTTTTGACGCTGAATAATAGTTTTTAATATAAAACAGTAAAGTCATGAAGAATTTATCAATTGCTGCCTCGTGGTGGCTAGCCATTATTCCGATTATAATCTTATCTTCCTGTAACAATGATGACGATTCTGAAGAAGACTCGAATTCACAAAATCTTACGGGCACAGGATGGAATATTAACGAGAATTATTCGGAAACTATCCCCGTTGCAATAAATTACGGGAATTACCAGTCGGGAAGTACATTACCGGGTAGTGTAGATTTGACACCAAAGTTCCCGCCAATAGGGAACCAAGGTAATTATCTTGGAACTTGCGTTGCGTGGGCAACTGGTTATTATAACAAATCGTACCTTGATGGCATAGCAAGAAACCTTTCCCACTCGGAACTTCAATCTCCTGAAAATGAATACTCGCCTACAGATCTTTTCTTTTCGATAAATCCTTCAGCTAGGAACTGCCAGACTGGTACCAATTTTGACGATGCCTTTAATGTATTAATTTCTCGGGGTGTCAATACTCTCTATAGTGTGCCTTATGATGATTACTGCCGTCAGGCTTCACCGGGAAGCGCTTCACTGGCCTCTGCAAACAGAATAAAAAATTACAGAAGGATCCAAGGGTCTGTGACCGAGATAAAAGAATACCTGGCACAGGGAATACCTGTAGTTATTGGCGCGATGGTAAACACACAATTTCAGCAGTTACATGGTAGCAATGTATTGACCGGATTGAACTACAATTCGGGATCGGTGGGCGGACACGCAATGATTATCGCGGGATATGACGATTCAAGAAGTGCATTTCGGATCATTAATTCCTGGGGGACCGGTTGGGGCGATAACGGTTATCTATGGATTGGATATGATTTTCTGGTTAACCAGTTCTGTGTGCAGGGCGGGCAGAAATCACTGTTTGTTGCTTTTAATGAAAATACTACTACAGTAAATCCACCTTCAACAGAGGGAGGCGTTGATCTCACAGCTTTGGTTACTTCCGATTTTACAATGTATCCTTCCTTATCCTTTTATGTCAATGCACGCAGAGCATTTTTCGATGTAAAAAATGTAGGTAACGAGACCATTTCGTCTTCGAGCAACTGGAATATTTACTATCTATGGGTCGATGCTTTTGATGCTAATAATTACGGAATAATTTTTCGCGGCGAGTTTACAACTTCAATACCGCAAAACACCTATCAAAATATAAATGCTAATTACTCTCTAATTAACTATAATCTTGCTCCTGGAGCGTCATTAGGAGAAACTATCTCAGGATTACCCTATATAAGTTGGGATTATTTTATGCCGCCGCTAAACGGAAGTTATTATTTGATTATGTATATCGACAAGGGAAGCAGTAATGAAAGCAACCAAACCAACAATGTTTTTTATGTGACGCAAACCCCGAAATTTTTTAATAATGGATATTCTAATCGAAATCCACAAAATACTGTAGAAAATAAACATAGGTTTGAATCACTAATGTCCTTTAAGCATAATTTGGCAAAAGGAGAGCTACAAAATGAAATTCTAATATCGCCTTATAGAAGACTTTCAAATAAGGAATTTGTCAACGCTTATTCTTCAGAGGAAATTATTTCCTTTTTAAAGTATAAGATAAAGCATGGTGGTCTTTAGCGGTGTTTAGGTATTCCGCGGAACAAAGGGATGGATGACTTGAATAGAAGAATTGCGGAACAAAGCCGATCAAGGAGAGAGACCGCTTGATTGCCCCTTTTAATGATTGACTTTATTATGATTTTCTTTTTTTAATTGAAACTAACCAGTTGTCAAATAATGCGCGCATCGCTATAGCATGACGCGAAATGTCTTTGGCATCAATTTTCATAAATAGATCTTTATTTGGCATTCGTATAAATCCTCCTGGTAATTCCCAAGATGCAACAGACATCAAGTAAACCATTTTGCTAATTTTAAATCCATGTATAACGGGAATATGGGAATATGGGAAAAAGTTAATTGTCACATTATTTTCCTTCATATAATCGGAATGCCTATTTTTAAAATCATCGATACTGTCTAAGTGGCTTTCGAGATTTTTGATCCAAGCCTTGTGTATAATATCTTGGTTTAGTTCAATAAATCCTGCGTCTAAATGCGACAAGTTGATATTGATGTTTTTTAAGACACCATCATCAAACCAGTCAATGAGCTTTGGAGATACGGAAAAAAGTGTGTAGCCCAAAATATCAACTTCCATGATTTCTGCCGGATCAATACGGTTATGCAGATATTTATCAACTTCAGAATATATTCCATCAGTACCGTTAACACTGTGATTATTGTCAAAATTTAAAAGGTCGGACGGAACATTATTTTTACTTCCATAAAATTCAGTCCAATCTTTTTCAAGTACAGCGGCTTCTTCCTTTGAAACGGTACCCATTGTCTCGATATTTTTATATGGTGTAGTAGAAATAATTGCTTTACCAAAGTACTCATTCCCGTCACAATTCTGTCCGATTATAAAGCCGTAATTATCATGCTCTCCCATTTTAAACATAAAAGGAAAAATCCAAACCGACGGTTCCTCATTGCCATTAATCTGCTTATCAAATATAACAAAATGGCTACCTCTTTTTCCTGCTTCTACCCGGTATGAAACGGGAGTGCCTTTTTTATTTTTTGAATCCATAAAACCTACCAAAACCTCATTATGGTGACTTTTTGTAAAGTCAATTAAATAATGACGCCATACATTTTTCCCTTCCAACTGTGACAAATGATATGCATGATACTCTTTGCGCTCATTCGCGATCGGAGTGTCACTTTTAAATAATGCATTAGGATCCTTAACTTTATCCTTAGCCCGGATCATTCCTTCATCATTTTTCGCAAAGACGATCGGTCCAATATCCTGAGTATGCTCACTATTGTTTAGTGTTATAAATTGTCCAAACATGTAATTAGATTTGGAGGAGATTATACACCAAATGAGTCCGTGGGATTTCCTGGATTTTGTATGCCATGTGCCAAAAAGATAATGGTCTTCATGTATATCGCATTCACAAATGTATTCCTCACCGTGATTGTTATCGGCACTTTTATCTTTAATTGTAATTTTGCGGTTTTCTATCTTTATTGCAACTTCCCTTCTATTCCAAACATCTTTTTTATCTAAGGCTTTTTTATTTGCCTTCCACTCACAAACCCATTCTGCATTATAGTCCAATTGTGCGGATTTTTCAATTCGGCTATTTAATATCTCTGTCTCGGTATCCAACGCTTCTTCAGTTCCTTTTCTAAGATGTATTTTATGAAAAATCCAGTTTCCAAAAACGCCTAAGATCAAGCCTAGTAATGTAGTGATCCAAGCTTCGGAAGAAAGCGTGAAATCGATAGCGAGAAACACCATAAGCTTAAAGTTTGTAAAAAGCATATCCATATTTTAATTGTTGGTTATCAATATTAGAACTAATGTACTAAGTAATAACAAAATGACTTAATAATATTCGTTCAATTGTAAAATTATAGGATAAAATACAATTTGAAAATATCTGAAGCTTTTTAATGAATCTATCGCTTACAAAAAAATGTGTAATTCCGGAAATGCAAAATGAAGTCCTGAATTTCCTGGGATTTTTATTTCTGCTATTCGTATTAGTTCCTAACTTGCCTCCACTTTTTCAATTCATCTTAATGGAAACATTTTACGACACTGAATTTGCCCAATTCACCTTTCACCAAAAAATACTTTTACTCGAATTTAAGCCTGAAGTATTCCTGGATGTTATAACCGCGCAAAAAGTTACTGAAGCGCGATTCAAAATCCAGAATGAAAGGGCATATGCGATTTTATGCAATATTACGGGAATAACGGACTCGGATAAATCCGGGCGCGATTACTTTGCAAAGCACAGCCCGATCCTGGCGAAAGCAATCGCCCTTTATGCCGGAAATAATGTTGCCCAGACTATCGCCAATTTTTATATCCGCTACAGCGCGCCAAAAATCCCGACACAACTTTTTACCACTATGCCGGACACGCTGGCTTTTCTCCAAAAACATACCTAACCTTTAAATACACGCCATGCAACACGACCTCAACAAAAAAAGAATCCAGAACATTTACCAGATGCTGTTTGAAATGGCTGCCGGGAATTTCAATTTTAAGATACCGCGCAGCGGACAGGATGATGAACTCGAAGCACTTGTTGTTTTGGTGAATATGGTCGCCGAAGAAATGCGGGCTTCGATCTTTCATTTCGGTTACATTAATCCGCATTTCAGTTATCAATACTTAGTACAAAATACATTAGTATTGGCACCCGACTTTACCGTTGAAAGTTTTAGCGCTGATGTTCCCGGGAATCTAGGTTTGACGGAACCTGATTTGCTTGGCCGATCATTTGTTGATCTACTTGATACAGACTCAAAACCTGTCTGGAACCTCATCAGAGGGCCGATTGAATGGGATGCAAATTTTCACCTTACCATCCAATTAAATTTCAGGACTGACAACCAATTACTGATACCTGCCTTTTGTACCATCTCGCGATTACTGCATAGCACAAAGGTCCTGATTAGCTCGGTTACCATCGTACTGCAAGACAATACCGCGAGCAATCCAGTTTTATTAAATCCCTCGGGAGAAATGCCCATCGAAGAAAAAAAGCATGATGCCAAACTGATACAGCAGGTCTATGATTATATCCTTGATCATCTGGAATCGCCACTTCCTTCGATCCAGGAATTGTCACAACTATTTAGCACTAATGAGGTAAAACTCAAAGAAGGATTCCGGCATTTCTTCAATACCAGCATTTATCAATTCTACAACGACGAACGGCTAAAAAGGGCTCATTTGCTAATTCAGCAAACTTCGTTACCATTGAAAAGTATTGCTTTTATGTGCGGCTTTAATACCTATACTACTTTTACGAAAGCATTTAAGAAGCGTTTTGGTTACTCACCGAATATTATCCAACGATCCGCTGGCTCTAATCGTGAATGATGACGGCCAACCGCCCGAATCGCCAACTCTTATTCCTGAATTGTCAACTGTTACTTGTTTGGTTTTTAGAATTTTACAGTAATTAAAAAATAACAAACTGTTATGGCTGACTGTAAGAAAATATCGCGCGCCTTTGTAGAAACTGTTTCATTGCTATATATAATCCTTTTTGTCTATGCTGCACTTAACAAATTACTTGACTTTGAAAACTTCCAGGTCCAATTAGGCCAGTCACCATTGCTCAGTGCATTTGCGGGCCCAGTATCGTATCTGGTACCAGTTGTTGAGTTTGTAATCGTAGTATTACTAGTTCTTCCAAAACTGAGATATATAGGCCTGTTAGCATCATTTTGCCTTATGATAATGTTCTCGACTTACATTTTCATCATGCTACACTTCAGCCCATTTGTTCCGTGTTCATGCGGTGGAATATTGGAGAAGTTAAGTTGGAACCAGCATTTACTGTTCAATGTAATTTTTGTTATACTGGCATTGGCCGCCCTCATTTATATCGATAAATCAGAGAGTCCTACTATACTTTCAAGAAGAAAAATTTATATCTCCGTTATTGCATCAGGCGCACTTATAAGTGTTGCAGTTGTCGGCGTTCTGTTCGTGATGTCTGAAGATATGATTCATCACCGGAACAATTTTGTCCGCCGCTTTCCGCATCATCCCGTGAATTTAGTAAAAGAATTGGACCTCAAATTCAATTCATATTACATCGCCGGTATAGATAATGGCAAAATATACCTTGGAAATGTAACTGCGCCACTAACACTTACAGTCATTGATACTGCCCTAACGAAAAAGGAAGTTGCCATAATTAAATTACCTAACAACAGTTTCGAGTTTAAATCCGTTAGACTGACAATCAAAGCTCCTTTTTATTATGTCTCTGACGGTACCGTGCCCTGCATCTTCAGGGGAATCCTGGATAATTGGAAGCCTGAACTCTGGACTACTGCCGCTTATTTTACAGCGATGAAACCTTTAGACAGTGAGATTGTTGCCATACGCGCCATTAGTAGCGGACAACGTCAGACTGTTTTAGGAACTATAACCGTGAGTGATACTACACGTGTCGATTTATCAAAATCATTGCTGACCAAACAGGTCGATGGGATTTTTGACAGCGATGGCACCTTACTTTACAATGAAGAGATGCAACAACTGATCTATACCTATTTCTATAGAAACGAAATTGTGACCTCTGATAAATTCCTTGTTTTACGCGCCCGATTTCATACCATCGATACCAATACACAGGCCAAAATAAAAACAGCTTACATACAATCCAGTAAGCAAACCAAAATGTCGACACCACCGCCAAATGTGAATAAAGCAACTGCGACTTCGGGCTCGTACCTATTTGTAAATGCCGCACTAATGGGCAAATATGAACCAAAAGATATGTGGGATAAAGCTTCCATAATTGATGTCTATAACCTCTACGACGGGACTTATGCTTTTAGTTTTTATATGTCCGATAAGCTTAAGAATAAAATGTCAGAATTTGCTGTTGACGGTAACCTTGTCGTTTCCTTAACCGGAACCTATTTATCAACCTATAAAATAAAGACCAGCTATTACAGAGATGGCTCTTAAAATATACAGCGCTGTGTCAGGGTATCGATCGAAAACCTGAAAAAGAGTAGATCATTAACAAAATTCTATTTATTATGAAAACCAAATTTTTGCCACTTGTTGCGATTGTACTAGCTGTTGGCGGTGCATTTGCCTTTAACCACGCTCCACAAAAAGCTGCCTTGATCGATATCAATGGTGTGCTGCCTGGAAGCTGTGACGAAGTATCTGTTGTGTGTACAACCATTCCTAATCCGACCTTCTGTTCGGACGGGGCAAATTGGCTACACAAAATGAATGCGGCCGGCACCGAATGTCCGGAACAACTGTACAGAAAACAATAGTCTGTAAAATAAATGCCGGGGCAGCCGTTCCGGCATTTTAAAAAATCTTTTTAATCACTAATATAAATATGAAAATTATAAAAACACTACCAATTTTCGCGATCTTACTGGCCGCAGTTTCTGCATTCGCTTTTACAGGTAAAGATGCAAGTTTGCTTACCGACCATTATGGATACCTTCAACCAGACTGTGAACAAACGACGGTTTTGTGCACAGACACGCCTCAGTTGATGTTTTGTACTTATATGGGAAGGCAACTGTATAAAATGAATCCATCTCAAACGGATTGTATAGAACCTCTTTATAGAAAACCATAACCTCAGCCATGAAAATTTCTTCCATAATCATAAAGTCAGGAATTGTCACCCTGACCGTTACTTCGTTGCTGCTATTTGAAAATGCTCAAACCGAGGAAACAATTGACATTTCAGGTTTGTTGCCTACCGAATGCGAACAGACTGGAGTTTTGTGTACTTCATTAGGGCCACAATATTGTACGTATGGCAGTTCGCAGCTTTACGGTTTCAATGCGTCCGGCACTGACTGCAACATCCCCTTATACCGTAAAAATTAGCTATCGCTTCAGGTAGGTATCGAACCACGCTTTCATGCGGGCGACAAGATCAAGCTGATTTTTGTAATTAATCAGTATATGCGGCTCCCCGGGATAAACAATAAATTCATTCTTTTTACCAAGCCTCCGTAAAGCCAGATGCAGTGCCATACTTTGTGTGTAGGGTACATTTTTATCCTCCTTGCCGGACCAACTGAACAGAGGCGTATTTATTGACGATACCCACCGAATGGGTGAATTGTTCACGTATCCAAAGTAGTCGTCATAAAGCATTTTACCCATGCGTTGTTGCTGTGTCTCAAACCGCCACATATTTGAGTGCTCGGTTTCCCAATGCATAGAAAGGTAATACGAAACAAAATCTGTTATACCTGCTCCCTGAACTGCCGTTGCGAAAGTATCTGTTTGTGAAATGATGTAAGCCACCTCGTACCCTCCGAACGAATGCCCGATTAAACCGATCCTGCTTTCATCAATGATGCCCATTTGTTTTACTGCCGATACTGAAGCCAACACACAAGTCAATGCAGACTTCCCTACTTCGCCTATCTTGTAGTTTATGTCTGGCAATAGTACAAAGTAGCCGTCCTGCGTATAATTAGCAATTGGAAAACCATCACCCTTAGCCAACATCGGACGCTCAAAATTGTGCAGCCTATGGGATAACTTTTCGTAGATGTATACGATCATCGGGTATTTCTTTCCTTTCTGATACCCCGCCGGATACAATAAAGCGGCGTTCAATTCCTGAAATCCATCAGGCCGATAGGTTAGCAATTCGGATCTTGACAACGCCCAATTCTTAAAACCAGGGTTTGACTGGAAAATTGTTTTGATTTTTGCGCCTGACTTCCGCTGATATAAAATTGAGGTAGGCTTGTCTGATTCCTGCTGCAGCCAAATGCAGCTTCCCGATTTATTGGCTATGCGCAAATACGTAATATCTGCATTCCCGTATACTATTTGCTTTAATCCTTTTCCCTGGTCCCAGCTGTAGTACCCTGTATCCATATCACTTGATCTGGCTTTTAACAGCAAGCCCTTCGTAAAATCTACCGTATCTACATTAAGCTCGGCTGCTTGCGGTAAATCTTCCGCTATTGAAAAACTGACGCTTGTTTCCCGTCCTTTTGTAATGCGGTACGGCTGGCTTCCATTGAGTGACAAGAGCCAAATATCGAAAGCATCGCGGACAATCATAAGTGTTTCGTCAGCCGACCAAGACTGTAAATTAAATGACGGTGCTTCTCCTGGTTCTTCGCGACCATTATCTGAAAAGCATACTTTTAAATCCTTTGTAAGATTCCTGTGAACATCGGTTTCGATATCGAATACCCACCATGCTTTATCCTTAAAATAACTTATATATCTCCCGGTAGGGGACGCACCCATACCAGCAATTGCAGACGAGTACTTTTTGAGCAGTAGCTTTTTTTCACCAGTTTTGAAATCCAACAAATAGAAATCAGCAGGGGCGGCGTACTGTATCTGTGGTTCATAGGCCAGTTTATTGTATACAATAGCTTTCGTCGTTCCGGGAAGTATCCTTGCCTGCGGGAGTTCATCTGTTCCTATGTTATCAATACGATCGTCCGTTAAAGACCATGCCGTTAACTTTGAGACAAATTTGGGGTTGCCCTGGTACTTTTGCATAGGATATTCCAAGGGCGTTTCGGTATCCCAAACTTCTAGAGCGTCTTTTAGCAATGCTGCCAGTAAAGGTGTTGCACGGTAGAAAAACAGGGTTTCATCGTCTGCTGAAAATGAAAGTGCCGGAATCCCAAGAGGTGCCACAATAATCTGTCCCTTCAATTCTTCAATGCCTGACGTAATTTTTTTCAACATCTGTTTTTTGATATCGTAGCAAAATATTACGTTGTCCTGCCGTAATAATCCCTTATCCTGCTGCTGGCTTAAAAAAGCAATCCGATTACCGCTATTGCTCCAAACCGATTTCTTGTAGTTGCCCGGAATGTTATCTATGATTATTGTTTCCCTGTAATTATTTTCCGGCTCGATAAGCCTAACAGCATTTTGGCTTAATACGATTATATTGCCCTGTTTACTTATGGCATAATCCGTGACATTTGAAAAATCGGTAATCGTGCCCTTTTCCACGTCCAATATTTTCAATACCGGTGTCGCATTAGAATTTGACAGCGTTACCAAGAAATTACTTTTTTGCAGCCATGTGAAACGACTTGTTACATCAAATGATTGTCTTTTGCCTGACTTTAAATTTTGAGCAATAAGTCTTTGATCTTTGTCAAGCAAAACAATCCATTCGCCATTGTCACTAAATTCAGGTTTTGTACATTCCGGGAACAAATACTTTTTATCGGTTAGCGGATTGCAGACAATTAACGTGTCAATTCCGTTATCATACTGTACCCTGAATGATATCCAATCGCCGATAGACGCAATTTGAGGATCAGTTATGGTACTCCACTTTCCGTATTGCGCTATCGGAATCCTGGGTTTAGCAGACTGGCCGAAGCCAGCCTGCATAAAAACTATGATCAGCACTACTGCATAAATATGTTTAGCAACGGCTTTCATATCAATATCCCGGATTTTGAGGCAGTAAGTTTGGATTAAGAAGTAGTTCTGCCTCGGGTAACGGCAATAGTAAATCTGTGTCCTGCCATTCCGGCTTTATAATGCTTAATATTGAACTTGCATTACCGGTGCGTTTCAAGTCGAACCAGCGGTGCCCCATTTCTGTAAAAAATTCGAACCTGCGCTCATTGACTATTGCATTTAGAAGCGATGGGCTATCATTTGCGACCGTATTTGGCAACCCTGCGCGCAATCGTATCTTATTCAGGTCCTGCTGTGCTCCCGAAATATCCTCCAAGTGCGCACGTGCCTCTGCCCTAATAAGGTATTGTTCTGCCATTCTAAACAAGATCGTGTATTCCTGCGACGGTGTTGTGGCTAACGTTTTCTTGTACTTGAATGGACAGTACCAAGTATTGGCTCCACTTGTTACTGTCTTTACCCAATTTACCCGCCGCAAATCACCCGTCTCGAATGCACCGACCAACGCAGGAGATAATGCAGGTTTTGATGGAGGCCCGACCGAAAAGACAAATGTCCTCGCATCCTTTGTATTTAATCCTGCAACGCCCGGATGAAACGACCAGATAATTGAAGGGTTTGTCTTTAGGAAAACATTTACAACATTTGTCTCCCACGTATACAATGGATTTTCAATGACTGCTGAAGCGTATGCTTCAGCCTGTTCCCAGTTTTCCCTATACAGACTTAACCTTGCCAGCAGAGCCCGGACTGTGGACTTATTCGGATTGACACGCTCCGCTGATGAATATTCATCTGACAACAGCGTTTCAGCTTCCAAAAGGTCTGTATTAACCATTTGGTAAGCCTGCGCCTCCTGTATTTTTTCGGCAACAATATTCTGGTGGTAATCAGTGGTTTTTATGTAAGGAACATCGCCAAACAAACCGATTAAATAAAAATGCAGGTACGCCCGAATAAACAGCGCTTCGCCGCGCAGCCTGTCCCTGTCAGCTCCGGAAATTACCGATGAATTATTTACTCCTTCCAACAATGCATTTGCTGCATATATCTGGCCGTAAGAAGTATTCCACAGATTTGTCAGCTGATTGTTTGACGGAACTAGCGTGTGTAAATTGAATTGCTGCAGTTCCAGATTGTTGCTGTAAAATACAAAATCATCGGCGTAATTTCCCATAAGGCTCGACAATCCATAAGCCGTCCCTGAAACCATACCTGTTTCACGCATGCGGGCATATATATCCGCAAGTGCGGCATCGGCTGTTGATACCTCTTCATATACAGCAGGACCGGTAAGCTGGGTTTCCGGCAGTTCCACTTCGGTAAAGCTTTCACAACTGCAAACGCAGCACAGCGCCAGTACCATTACAAATGTTATATAGTTTTTTGTTTTCATAGTCTGTAAATTAAAATCCTAGTTGTATGCCGAGAGTCAGCTGACGCAATGGCGGTAAATAAAATGAGTGGTTTTCGGGATCAGCGCCTTTGTAGTTTGTAAATGTGAGCAGGTTTTGCCCCTGTGCATAAATCTTCGCGGAGAACTTCTTTGACCATGCGGTAGGTACCGTATATGTTAGGCTTAAGCTTTTAAGGCGTATAAATGACGCATCTGAAACTGTTGCATCACTATCGATATATTGAAAGTAAGCCTGTGCCGCAGCCGCATTTGCGCCCGTTGTGTATATCTGGCTTTCGGCAGTAGTTCCATCCTGCGGCCAATGGCCGGTTACCTCTACAGGCTGGTTTGAAAATGTACCCGGCATTGCCGTACTGTATCGGTAATTCCTAGCATCCTGTTTCACAAACTGGAACAGGAAATCCAATGCCCAATTTTTATAGGATAATTGATTTGAAAGCCCTCCATAAAATTCAGGTGAAGTGTCTGCGACATATTTGCGATCATCTGTCGCGGTAATAACTCCATCGCCATTGTAATCTTCAAATGTGTATACTCCGGTATTAGGGTCGACTCCTGTATAGTGGTATGTCTTGAAAATACTTAGAGGCTGACCTACTACAAGTAGATTTGCATAGGTTGAACCTTCGAGTCCCGGGAATTCGACCAGTTTGTTTTTAGGTACCGTCAGGTTCAGGGATGTTGACCAACTAAAATCTTTTCCCTTAAAGTTCGCCGTAGTAATTTCAAGTTCGATCCCTGTATTTTGCACCGTGGCATCCAGGTTTGACTGAATTGACGGAAAGCCTGCTGTACCCGGCAATGGAACTCCTACCAATTGGTTTGAAGACCGGTTCCTAAAATAGGAAGCACTCAGGAATATCCTGTCCTTTAGAAATCCGAGTTCAACTGCTGCCTCAAATTTCTTGTTTGTTTCCCATCCGAAATCAGGGTTGAACAGGCGGGACGGCTGAATCCCAATTACGCCATTGTAGTTGTTCGCTGTAACCTCATAAGTATCGAGGTATTGGTAATCGCCAATCTGGTCGTTACCAGTAATACCATAACTCGCGCGCAGCTTTCCAAAACTGAGAATGTTGTCTATACGCTTGACGGCAGCTTCATTTGAGAAGATCCATGCGGCACCAACCGCACCAAAATTTGCAAAACGATTCCCCGGCCCAAAACGGCTTGAACCGTCCCGACGACCGGTCAGATTCAGGATGTACTTTTCCTTAAGATTGAAATTCAACCTCCCGAAAAGCGCATTGTATTTGTAATCGGAAATGTAATTGTTGAGTATCTCAATATTTGAAGCAGCACTGATATTGTTTATCAAAGAATTTCCGGGAAAGCCATACCCGGCCTGGGCCAGTTGCTGCGTTTTTTGCTGTTGGAAAGTCGTTCCGATCAATGCCTCGATCTTTAACTGTGTAAATGCCCTTTTCCAATTTAGCTGCGGTTCTATAATCCATGACTTCGTAGTACCGTTATTCAGATACAAACGTGCGGAATCGGGTCCCGGTTCCGATGCCGGATTTATCATCGTGGTAGGACTTACGCGCTTTTCGCTTATGCGCATATCATTATATCCTAACGATGCTTTAACTTCAAAACCAGCACCCAGTTCATAGGCCAAGACTGCGTTTGATATCAGGTTATTTGTGGTACTCATGTACTTGCCTTCCAGATATGCCAGCGGATTGTTGAACGTGCCGTTCTGCCAATTCAGATTCTCTTCGTCGTCATATAATGCAGGTGCATTAGGCGCGAGGCGGTATGCCAATGATGTAAGGTCAAGACCGGGTAATGTATTTTTATCTCCGGAATAATCAGCAGAAAAATTAAGGTGAAATTTGCCGTCGGGCGATTTATGGCGAATGCTGCTGTGTACTGCTCCCCTGCCATAATGTTCCTCACCAGGGAATACCGAAGTTTCGCGGCGGTATGTTCCGCTCAGTAAAAATTGAGTTGCTTCGTTGCCGCCTGATACTGATGCCTGGGCATTATTGATGTAGGCAGTACCGCCTATCAATTTTTTTTGCCAATCGGTATACCGATTTTGATCCCATGTTCCGTTAATATCGTAAGCATCAGCAGGGTATTCTGTAATACCATCATTTGCAAATGCTTCGGCGCGCATCGCCAAATATTGCTGTGTATTCATTACATCCAGTTTTCTTGTGACCTCGCCCACGGTGGTATAGGCCTGGACATTGAATCTGGTTTCGCCAGCCTTACCTTTCTTTGTCGTTATAAGTACAACACCGTTTGCCCCACGGGAACCATAAATAGCTGTAGCATCGGCATCCTTCAGCACCTCAATGCTTTCAATATCGGTAGGATTGATACTGTTGAGCGGACTGATGGCTCCCGGTAAGGTGCCGATTGAAATAATTTCGTTGCCCAACGACTGTGACGAGTAAGGCACACCGTCAACAATATATAAGGGATCGCTACCAGTGCCGCGTATGGAATTGAGGCCACGTACCTGAATACTGAAACCACCTCCCGGTGTTCCGGTGTTTTGGGTAATGCTCACTCCTGCCATCCGGCCCTGCATGGCGGCTAATGGATTACTTACCGGCTGCTTCTCAATATCGGTGGCCTTGATTTTGGCGATGCTTCCAGTGCGTTCTTTTTCCTTGACGGTATAGTAACCGGCGTTTACGGTTACTTCCTGAAGTGCTGTTGCATCTTCAGTTAATGTCGCATCGATCTTTGAACGATTGCTGACCGCGATTGTGAGCGTTTTGTAGCCCATGAAGGAATAGATGAGAGAGTCTGTAGGATTGGCAGTGATCGTGTACTGGCCATTAGTGTCTGAAAAGGAAGCAGTTATTTTTCCTTTTACCGTGATGTTAACGCCGGGCAGGGTGCCGCGGCTGTCTGTTACCGTACCTGTGATGATTCCAGGCTGTTGTTGCAATTTACTTATTGATTTTGGCGTGTATGCAAAGGTGCTGCAACAGGACAAGTACACTCCTAAAATATAGATGTACCGGAACGGCAGCCAACCCTTGCCAATTGAAAAATTTTTCATACTATTGGTTTGGTTAAATGAAACGTTTGTTTTTGTTTACTCTTTGGCTCTCTATGCAAGTTTTCCCGACGTGTTAGAGGGCCATTTTTTTGTCAATATCTCACCATAGGCAATGTGTTTACAGGTTTTTTAATGACCTGTACGGAGAACTAACTAAACCCAAACTAATTAGTACCGCACAGGTATTAAACAATGTTGGTAGATTTAGGATACTTAAAGTTGAAGAAACGCTGTGAAACAAAGCAGAGTGCGACCAGAATTGGCCAAAAAAATAGGCGCGGAACTCAGCTTACCGACTTGAGGTACTGGTATACCCGGAACAATAAGTGAGCCCACGCCATGGTCGTGAGCATTTTCACTTATCCTCTCGTTCCGTAAAATTACCAGTTTCCAAGTCGAGGTTCAAAGCGAATGCTTCAAGTATTTTTTAGTTGAAGTATCGCAAAATTACAATTCAAAAATGAATCTACAGCAAATATATACAAATATCATTACATATCTATAAGTATGTGAAATTAAATAATGTAATGCCTTCATTGCTCTATAATAAACAAGACATGATTATAGAGATAATAATATCCGAATTAGATTTTTACGTCATTGAGAAAGTACGCGAACTCAGGATTAAATCCGAACCTCGTATCGATCAAGTTGAAATGGCGCAGCGCTTGGGTGTTTCTGAAGGTTATATTGGCAGTATTGAAAACCCAAGAATTAAAGCTAAATATAATATTAGAATGTTAGCAAGAGTCGCAAAAGCACTGAATCTGAAATCTTATCAGGAGTTGTTCCCTTCAAAAGTGCTCTCAAATGATATTGTTAGAATAAGACTTGACCTAATTAAAACTTCATCAAGAAAACACGATGTCGAAGAAAACGGCGAAATTACAAAGCGATTCAATGTACTTTCCATCAAGCCGCTTTCAGATGAAGAATTAGAATTGTGGAAACTAAACAAGTTGAAATATTTGACTGTTGTAAAATAAAATCCCTTAAGTCGGTTTCACCAGCGAATGTTTTTAGATTAATACTTTTTTTGCTTAGTTATATGAAGACACCTGGCGGTGTCTTTTTTGCTTATGGTATGTAATATTTTGTAGATTAGCGGGATAAGTGGAGAAAATATGCGCTTGTAGATAAGGTAGCAGATTTTATTACCGCAGACTCAAGAATCCAACCCAATTATAAGATAAATGAACGACTTCACAGTTTTAGTAATAAGTAATTCAGATAGTGATTTAACACTATTAAAGTTTGAAGAATTTGATATTCTTAATGTGCAATCTGAAGAATTTCTTTCTTTTTGTGAAGGTACTTTTACAAGAGAAGAGGAATTTTTAGATAAAATAGACGAAGACTTTAAATTTGATGGAATTCAAAGATATGCTATTGTCAGAAAATCTAAAGAAAAGTTTGGCGAAAGAAAAATTCATAATGTTTTTAGTTTTTTACTTATTTTATTTCCTAGTGTTGTAACTGTTGAATACATATTGGGATATAACATTGTGGCTGAAAAGTTAAGATATTCGAATAGTTTTTATAATGAGCAAAAGTCACATAGCATTAGAGAGGAATTTCTAAGTTTTGAGGACGATGAAGTAAATGAAATTAATAACTTCATTGAAATGTACTTCGAAACATTTCAAAATATTAGCTATCTAAAGTCTTCAATCCAAAATTATCTTAATGCGTTTGATTCAAATTATTTACACTTTTCATTTATTGCATTTTGTATATGTCTAGAAAGTATAACAGATGGAAACACAGAACTAATATATAGAATTGCGCGAAACGTTGCTGTAATATGTGGAAAAGATGAAAATTCTAGCATGCAAATTTTCAAAAACATCAAGAAAGCTTATGCACTTAGAAGTAAAATAGTTCATGGTTCAAACTTCTCAGATGATACTGTAAGCGATTATTTGCACTATCTAGAAGCAATTTGTTCAAAATTAATTATAGAATTACTCAAACATAATGTTTCTAATATTGAGCAATTAAACGAGAAAATTACTAGTTTAGGATTTGGTCAAAAAGAAAAAATTTCCACTTTATGGAAAGAGACAAAGTTCAATAATAAAATAGAAAATAAAATTTATAATACAATATAACATCTGCTAACCGCTTGTAATCGCAATCGCGGAGATTTCGATAGCCGGAAGTTGTTATTCACGAAGAAACATTATCTTGGGAGAGAATCCAGTCAGCTTTGATCCGCAACCGAGACTAGCGGCCTAACGTAATTAGCTATACAAAAAGTACCGATGAACATTCAATTAGAAATTGATCACCTAAAAAGTCAAACAGAATTTTGCAAAGCAGGAATACAGTCGATTTCAAAAATTGGCTATTCTGAATTGACTTCTGTCATTGGACCAATGTTAACCGTAAATGAACGTAGCTTAAGAAGCATTATTTTATTGGCGGAAAATCAAAATTATCGAGATTTAATAATTCTTTCTAGACCTTTTCTTGAAGCCGTTATAAATATTGGATTCTTATGTGCAGATGAAAATGCTGTAATAAATTCAAAAAAATATGCTTATCAGAAAGGCTACAGAGATTTATTCCGTGGTATTGAAATCAATGATTTCAAAATGGAATCTCATTACAGTAAGTATGTTTCAGAATTCGAAGATGCCGCTCCTGAAGAAATGAAAGAAGCTATCGCAGATTTTACTACTAGCAAAGGAAAAGAAGTTACCAGTTGGACACCAGAAACGACAAAGATAAAGCTTGAAATAATAGGTAAAACTTATGGAGAATATGTAAATGGACTATTGAGCTTTGCATTCTTTACCATCTATCGTGATGTTTCAGAAATTATACACAATAGTTACTACGGAGTACGAATTTTTATTGGAATGCAACAGAAAGACACCACTGCTTTTAAATCTAGTGACGAAGCAGCTGAATTTTTTGGTCAACATCAACAGAGATTAGCTACCTTAATTTTGCAGCAAATAAATATTTCAATTTGCTCAATGATAAATATTCTAAAACAGAGATTTAATATTGAGGATATGGATTTACTTTATGAAAAATCAAATTCTAGATTGCTAGAATATACTAACGAGATTGAAGGTACAGCTACTAACCGCTGCTAACCAAAATTGCCGAGTTTTCGGTAACCGGAAGTTGTGATTTCACGAAGAAATATTATCTTGGCATACAGAACTCAACCCGCTTTCAACGCCGGTTCGCTTAGCCGCGAAACGTTAGCCGTCATTATTAAAAAACCTAACGCATTTAACACATGAATCAATTTAAAACATTTACTATAAGTAGTCAAGAACCAAAGGCAGAATTTGAGTGTACAAATCCTAATAGTGGAATAAATATTCATAAAATTGAAATACCGTTCCTTGCACAATTGCCAATTAGTACCTGGTTAGTATATTTATCAGAAGTTTCAATAAAATTTACTGAAATTGCATCGACAGGATATACGAATTCATTTATTCAACCGATAAATCTCGATCCATATTCACAACATCCAATATTCGAGGTTGATATTTTTGTTCCTAGTTCAAATAAAAATAATTATAGTGCCGTTACCCCGTTTTATAACAAATTTGAAGTTGAATTAATTGCTCCAGGCAAAACTAAAGAGTTAACTATGTACATTATTTACGAAGAATTTCCAGATGTAAATCGAATATAGCAATTGGTAACAGCGGGTAGCCCGCTGAACGTTTAAATTAATACTTTTTTGCTTTAGATTTAGAAGACACCGGGCGGTGTCTTTTTTTGTGGTCGTACTACTTGATAAGGAAGTTGCGTATCTTTACAGCTAAGTGATTACCCTATAAAACCCAATACAATGACAGCTATTGAAATAGAAAAAGTAACCTCAAACGATTTGGAAGCACTTCAAAAAATTGGCAGGCAGACATTTCAGGAAACATTCTCGGAATCGAATTCAGAAGAAAATATGAACAGCTATTTGGAAGAAGGCTTTTCTATGAAAAAGCTAAGTGCCGAATTGAACGATGAAAATTCTGAATTTTATTTTGCCAAAGTTGACGATCAAGTTATCGGCTATCTAAAGTTGAACTTTGGGGAGTCGCAAACCGAACTGAAGGATGCTAAATCTTTAGAAATAGAGCGTATCTATGTGCCGAAAGAATATCATGGAAAACGTGTCGGGCAGCTACTTTATGATAAAGCAATCCAGGTCGCAAAACAGAAAAAAGCTGAATATGTTTGGTTAGGTGTTTGGGAGGAGAACCCAAGAGCAATCAGTTTTTACAAGAAAAATGGATTTGTAGAATTTGACAAGCATATTTTTAAATTGGGTGATGATGAACAAACTGATATAATGATGAAGCTTAAGCTTTAATGGTGGGGTCTTAAAGCGGTTGAACCTACCGAGGTTTGATTAATACATTTTTTGCTTAGTTACAAGAAGACACTTGGCGGTGTTTTTTTTGTAGATTAGCGGGATAGAAGTAAAAGTTTGCGGCAAGAGTGTGACCATTTATCTTAACGACATGAAAAAGGAAAATAATCACGAAGAAGAACAAGATTCCATTACCTTCGGAACACAAGGATTTAGCGAAGAATTTACGAGTTCAGTTGGTAAATTGACGCTTAATTTTGCCCATTTAGAATTCATGTTTACCATGTTTGCAGGTATGCATATGAATACGGGTTATCCATTTAATGAACTTGTTTTGTCTGAGCTTAGTTTTCGCCAACTTATAAATGTTAGTGTTGGTCTGCATGAACTTCTTGAACCCAGTAACGATCAACGTGAGCGGTTTAAAGAAATTGTGAAACGTGCTACATTGCTCGAACAAGAACGAAATAAAATAACTCACTCGTTTTACGGGCAAACAAAAAATAAAGCAATAGTACGCCACAAAAATGTCACAAGAATAAAAAGTGGTTATAGACAACAGAGGCAAGAAATTACTGCTAATGATATACTCAATATTGCAAACAAAATAGAAGAGCTTGGTTTTGATTTAGGCGATTTAATCTATGAAATAGACGGGCGTTGGTGGGAAAACGATCCTAAGAATCCAAAAAATCAGGCCAGCGAGGTGATGGAAGAAATATCGATTGATGACAAGCAAAAATATCTTACTGAAAATTATCCGTTTGGAAATATTCCAAACCTAACTGATGAGAGATGTTGTATTCATTGTCAAAGCATTATTAAGGTTGGCGATTATAAGGTCTATAAAGATGAATTTGGAGATGAATTCATCTGCTGCCCAAATACACCTGATTGCAACGGAACTGTAATTGATTGGGTCTCGACTGATTATCTCGATTCTATGAAAAAGTAAAACTGTATTTTTTTGTCGAAATACTTAGAGGAAAATATAGATTAATATTAACTGATTAAGTAGTTATTTTCAATGGCAGCGCCTAACCGCCGTTCCACAAAATTGCATAGTTTTTCGGTAGCTAGAAGTTTTCGTGTAATACATTTTGCATAGTTATATGAATGCACCTGTGGTGGTGGTGTTTTGTATATTGATGCAGTGTAATATTTTATAAATTAGCGGAAGCTATAACCTAAAAATGAACTCAATGGAAGAAGGAATTTTCATCAGCTATTCAAATCATGATAAAAAGAAAGTTGATCTTCTTGTGAGAGAAATTAACCTAAATGGAAAATTTAAACCGATAGTAATTGCTAGCGATAGAGAAGCTCTAAAACCACTTGCCAAAAAAGTTGCTGATGGTTTGATAAAAGCTGAATTTGTTATACCAATATTAACTGAAAATTCAATCTTTAATCAATGGGTAAATCAGGAAATTGGATTTGCAACAGGCTTAAATAAAACAATCATTCCAATTATTGATAAGACCAAAATTGATTCACTTAAAGGATTTATTCATAAGAATATAGACTTACCGTATTCGTTTTCCTCTAATTCCAATTCAAGAACCGAGAGTTTGGATTTTTTAAAAGCTGTTAGGAGTTTGATTAGGGATCTGGACGCATTACATTCTAAGTCAATTTCTATAGAAAAACCGTCGAGTGATTTAGAGGAAAGCATCAATAAATTTGAAGCCGCTAATAACGCCAAGCAGGCTTTAGAAGAAAAAAAACAATATCTTAACTCTAGCGCAGGAATGAAAGATGCCCAAACCGAGGCGAAAAACATCCTATACTGGGCAGAAAAAAAGATTACTGAATTGAACGCAAGAAATATCGTTGTTGATTGGAGTAAAGAGGTTTATTTTCCAAAAGTTGAAATTAGATATGGAGAATTTAAATTTGAAATCTTGTGGAAGCAGCAATATCCAAACCAAAATATAACTGCATATTTACAAGTTCAAAAATTTAAATTAGACAGTCGAGACGAATTTGTTTCGGTTGAAAAACAAATTTATACTTTCGACATTAATGATGATGATAAACCAATCTGGAATAATAGTAAAGAAAAATCCAAAAAACAATCACTAGAACTAATTACTGAAAATTTAAATTGGTTGATTACAGAAAATGCAAAAAAAATATAGAAAGGGTGCTTTTTCAATCGTTTTGCGAAATTGCTGTTCCGAAGATAAGTTGTTAAAACAATAAATATTTTAATATGGATATACAAATTTTAGATTTGATTAAAATATTGTTGCCGGGAGGAGCAGTTATTATATCTGTAGTATCACTTGTCAAATCAAACCGAAATACTAAACGGCAAATTCGAATCGTTAAAATCGAAGAAATAATTGAATGTTTAAGAATGTTCATGTCTGATTATTACCTTCTCCATTTAATATATCAACGGCAGTCTTTATACGAAAATGCACCTGCAAATTCTGAAAAATTTCAACTAGATCATCTTAAAGATGATTACCTAGAAGCTGTGAAAGTGTTTAATAAAAATACCAATATTGAAGTTTTTCGTGAGAAGTCTCCAAGATTAGTTATGCTAGCAAATAGTTATTTACCTGATAAAGAACTGAAGAAAAAGGTGCTATCTGTTGCAGGAATGGTAACAGCCTTAATCCAATGCACAATTTTTGACAATTATACAGATACTAGCAAAATTTTCCCGAAATATCCTAGCCCTTTAAATTTCTTAAAATATATTGAAGCTTTAGAATGTCAGCTTGTAAAGGAGATGAAGATGGGCTACACTTCAATCAAATTTGAAGATTTAATGATATATCAAAGTAAATTTTTAAAAGATTTAAAAATTGGGCATATACCTCGATAGATTTAGTTTTAATAAAAACCAAATGCTATAACTTCGTTGTAGGTGCGATAAAACTGCATTAGTTAATTTAGCAACTGAGCGAAGCCGCTGGAGGTTGGCTGTAAAACAATTGTTATAATGAATATTGTAAAATCAACTTTAGAGTCAATTCTTAAAGAATGCATTCTTGAATCTTTAGAAATTATTAAAGAACAAAAAGAAAAGGATCGCGAAAGAAGTTGGACCTGGACTTTCGAACACCATGAAAAGTTTCCGACTATGAGCTATATGGAAAATGGCTTGCCCTCCTTTCATTTGAATAGTTATCACAAGATAGATTATTCCAAGTTCCTAATGAAAGACGACAGATATAATCAGTTTTCGTCGTGGAAAAAATACTATGATTATGTTTTAGAAAATGAGGACTTGAGAAAATACTTTCAACTAATGGAGTTTACAACTTTAAATAAAAATGTAAAGGAGGAATCTCTAATGTTTTATAATAAAATGTATACCTATTATTATCTAACTGACTATATAGATTCTTATATTCACCACAACCAAAATTCGCTTGATTTTGTAGAATCAACTTTTAAAGTACAATTTGAAAAATACTTTGAAGCTATCTCAAAGAAGAAACTTAATTTAATTATTGCTGTACCTATACTATTTATAATTTTTGATTTTGATGAATATAAAATCGATGAACGAATTTCCATTAAGAGGATTGAAGAACCAGTACAGCTAGCTAGGAATTATAGGAAAAGTTATAATTCCTCATCTCATGATACTGTCATTGGCGCGGCAACTCATGCCTTTTATATTAACAATTGGACAATTGAGAATCAGGTACAAATGTCTAAGGAATTTAGCCTAGCTGATATTAATTCTTTTAGGGAACCACGAGCTATAATTGAAACCCTATTTGGTACATTACGATTGTTGCTCAATGTAGAAACTGGCTATTGTCAAATATTGTCGATTCCAAAGGGGTGGCTATTTCGTGGTAAAGCTGAACTACCGGAAATTTTTGTGGCTTCCGAAAGAAATTATCCAGAGAAATTTGAAAATTATGGATGGACCGAAAAAAAGCTAATAATTAGTGAAAATGACCTCAATAATTTTTCGCTTTTTTTTTCAAAATTAAATACCCAACAATTTGAATTACCAGTTAAAAGATTAAATGCTGCATTCGTTCGGAAAAATGACGAAGATTCAATAATAGATATAACAATTGCTCTTGAAAGCCTTTTAACAAATGATTCAACTTCGGAGATTGCATATAGACTTTCCGTTCGTGTGACACAATTATGTAAGTTGTCGAGATTTAGAGATTTTGAAAATAATGAAATCTTCGAACTTTGTAAAAAAATTTATAATTATCGAAGCGCCGTAGTTCATGGCGATATAAAACGTATCGAAAAAACTAAAAGCTTGAGTGTTGTGAAATCACAAGAAATTAAAATTATAGAACTTTCCGCAGAATTATTAAGACATTTAATCAAAGTAATGATTGAAAATGATATTAAACATACCAAACAAATTGATGCTTTACTATGTTAGTTTAGTACAGCTTCGTCAGAATTAGGTAACCCTTAAGATACATAAATGAAAATTTCCCTTTTTGCAATTAATGAAATGATACCGTTTGTTACTGGTGATGAGCATTCGCCCCAAAGAAGCGGGCCACAATTAGTTAAATTTTTTAATAGCTTTGGTGCTCGTGATATTTACGACGAATTAGGATTGCCTGATATCGGCAAAAAGAATGGTCAACGTCCTTCCAGGAAACAATATGTTGAAGCTAGGCTAAATGATTTTTCTGGTAGTCCTGAATTTCGCGGACTATTGAATACCATTATAAATGAATTTGACAATAAGGAAGCATCTATAAAATCCCTAACGGAGATTTTACTCCCTGAAAAATATTCAATAATTGAAGTCAAAGGAAGTTTCAATATTGCCGGTGGAGTGGTTGATCGAAGAAAACCTGTAGTAAATGAGGCACATTTTCAAGACATACAAAATCAAATTCTTGCTGAACTAGATAATGCGAAAATTTCAATAAGAGTAATAATGGCTTGGTTCACTAACGAGGACTTATTTAGTAAGTTACTCGAAAAAAGCAAACAGGGGGTTGATGTTCAACTGGCAATATATGATGACGGTGTAAATAAAAAACATGGCGTGGACTTTTCACAGTTACCGCATGTAATGATAAAGAGAGGTAAAAAAGGTGGATTGATGCATGACAAGTTTTGTGTAATAGACAATCAAATTGTAATTACCGGCTCATATAACTGGACCAATAATGCCGAATTCAGAAATGACGAAAATATTACAGTTGAAAAAGATCCTGATCAAGCTACGAGATTTTCACTTGAATTTAAACGACTAACAACATAGTAGTGGTTAACACCGGCTGCACAAGAATAAACAAATGCCTGATAAAAAAAAACAACATTACGTTCCAAAACTTTTACTGAGACATTTTTCAAATGATGCGAAAAAAAAGTTAATTAATATCTTTAATGTTGATACTCATTTTTATCGTGTGGATTGCCCTTTAGACAGTCAAGGACAAGAAAACTATTTTTATGGAAGTGATGGTGTAATTGAAGATGGCTTAGGTAAGCTTGAAAGTCTTACATCACCAATACTTAATAACATAGTTGGTAAAAAGGTTCTTCCAAAACGCGGGACCCAAGAAAGCGAATCATTATTTTTATTTACCTTGTTTTTAGCTTACCGCACAAAAAATTCTGTCGAGCATTTAAATGAAATTGTTGACAAGACGTTTCAAGAAATCAAAAAGCTTGATTCAAGATTTAGCGATGACAAATACAAAGATCTCCACATACAACTAAATAATGCGGCTTCAATTTCTCTAGGGATCGTTGCTAAAAAAGCGTTTATGGCTTATGATTTGGAATCTGTTTTATTGGTAAACGAAACTGAAAGAAAATTTATTAGTTCTGATCATCCCGCAATTCGTTACAATCAATTTTTAGAAAATAAAAATCATCCAGGTGGGCATTTAGGTATGTTTACTAAGGGATTGCAGCTTTTTTTTCCAATATCGCCAGACCACATGATTGTATACTACGACAAATGGGCATATAAATTCGGCAACAAAAAAGACAAAATAATATATTTAAAAAATCCAAAAGATGTTGAACAGTTGAATTATTTACAAGTTGTAAATTGTACGGAAATTGTTTTCAGTACTCAGCATACAAAAGAAATAAGTTTAGCTCTTATGTCCGAAAAAGCTAAAAATTTAAGAAGTAAGGATAGAACCAAACTATATGAAATAAATAAACGATATAAAGACGAAGATGATAATGAACATATACAATACACTCAACAAGCAGACGATAGACAAATAAAATTACAGCTTTCCTTTATCAAACAGAACCAAAATGCGAAATCTCACAAATTAAGCAACTATTTTGTACAGCTAAGAGATGAGCAATTACGTTATCATCTATAATACCGCTTATAGCTTATGCCGAATCCAAATTTTACCTCAAAACCATATTTACAATTTATAGATTTTCATGTCAATCTAAACAAATATGTAAAGCTCTCAACTTCTTCAATTGATTTCCTTTCAAATTCCACTAAGGATGTTGATGAATTAAACAACTCTATCGAGAATTTAATAGTAAGTGCAGGGGAAAGATGGGGGGAAATGAAGTACATAGAACCTTTCGAAGAATTAAAATTGATAAGACTTCAACTAGCCCAATCTTCAATCATGTGGGTCTTTTCATCGTTTGAGGTTTTCTTAAACTTAGTTCACAGCTCGCTTTCAAAAGCTATTGTGAATCCTGAAAGAGTGATGCGTGAAGAGGATAATGAATCTATCCGATTAAAAGAATTATTTCGAAAATTTAGCTGGGAAACTGAAAATATAAATTACTTAATTCCTCTTTTTGATTTTTATAGTTTAGCTCGGCACTGCATTGTCCATAACATGGGATATGCCAATCAAGAACTAAAAAACATTGCTAACTCTTCAGAATTCATAAAAGCAATAGAGAATTGGCCGACAGTAAGCCCGGGAAAAAAATTATCTCCTCCTCCAGAAATTGATAGTAATGGTTATATCGTTTTAAGGCCTCATCATGCAATTACTTATTCCGATATTTGCTATAGAATTTCAAAAATTGTAAATGAAAATATTCTTGAAACAGTCGGACTAGAATATTTTGTCTTAAAAATAGTGAAGGAAAAACTTTTAGGTAAATCAACTATAATCGAACCAGCTTGTAAAGATTTGTATGCATATATAAAATTCCATTTACGTGCAGAATATAATTTAGAAAATATTGAAACACCTATTTTAAGAAGTATATTAGAAGAAAATGGCAATCGCAAAAATTGTGTTGCAAAATACAATGCGCTAAAGAAATGAATTGCATAGAAATAACTTGACAAGAAGATATCTAGAGTATCTTTTTGTGTTTTTATGGAAATCCGTAAAGCTCATATTTTTATAATCCTTAACTTCGATGATTTGCTATAATATTCCCTAATATTTTAAAAATGGCATATACGAGTTTCGAAACAATCGACAAAGAAGGAAAAACACAAACTTTCAAATATAAGTACGAAACAGAACTAACCTTCGAAAGAGAAAAATGGCATTTTGTAATTGTCCCGGAAGATGAAGTTTACGATGATTTTTTTTATTTGGGGGCAACAGCGATAAGTGACGATACTTTAAAGATAACTACTGTGAATCGCCATAACCAGATAATTTACAGCGCTAAAGGCATCACTGAAAAAATTATCCAAATATTAGCCTTGTTGTCAGGAAAAAAAGTCATTTCCAGCACTAATAATCCGGCTTTCAAGTTTTTTGACGAAGAATTTAGAACTCCCGCCGCAACGAAGGTCTGGCAACGTGTAGTTCAACAAGGTTTTGCGACATATGATGCAGAAACGGATATTTTCAGTTTACACGAGAAATTGCTAAATTAAAGTCAATTATGAAAGAAATCAATACTGTTTTTCACTTCACTAAAGAACTGGATAGAATTAAGCAAATATTAAATGATGGTGGCTTTAAACCGTCATATGCAATTGAAAAATTTGGCAATAGAAACATCTTAGTCCCAATGATTTCATTTAGTAATATTTCGTTACGGGATGTCGGGAACAATGAAGTTATTGATTACGGTAATTATGCCATTGGATTTGATCGGCTGTATGCTACTAAAATTGAACTTAATCCAGTTTGCTACATTTATGAAAATAGCGAGATGGAAAAAGCAATACTAAATCTTATCGATTTGAGTACAATCCTGCAAGGCGTTGGTATCCTAAAAGACATTACGCAAGTTTCTAATTTTACCAAAATAACAGATCATATAAAGCTTACTCCTTTGCTTGTTGAAGTCGAAAACTTATTAAATTCTATCACCAAGGAAACAAGTGATGAAATGATAAGTGCAATAAAGTCATATTCAGCAAAAATTTATGAGAACGCATACTATCAATTATTATTAGCAAAACCATATAGAATTACAAATAAAATTGGTGAAACAAAAGTTGCCTACAATGAAAGGGAATGGCGCAAAAGCTATAAAGAATTAGTACCGCTTTTTGAAACTGATAAAAGCGGTAAATCGAATCCTGAATATGCGAAATGGAGCACTACACAAAAGCCACATTTTAATGATCAAAACCACATGTTGAAAATAGGTATCGAAAACATTAAATTCATCGTAGTAAACGAAGAAAGAGAAATCCAGGGAATTGAAGATATACTTCTTAACATCTACGGAAAAGACAAAATGGATAAAGTATATTCCTCGGGACTATTCCAAATCGGGACATTAGAAAACCTAAAAATGACTGAATAGAAAATAAATCCAAACCTATTACTATGGCAAATAAAATACTGTACTATCCCTATGTTAATCTCCCACAATCCAATTGGACAACCAAAAGTATATTGTATTGGGATGAAGTGGGTGCAATAATTCCAAGAGAATTTATTGATCGTACCGAAGAATATGGTGACCAAATGTTAGAATTAGTTGGCTTAGGCTTAGTGCGGCAAGTTTTTCCCGAAGAAATTTTATTTCAAGGTATGCCTTTCTCAACCTATTTTTCTGCCTTGATGGAGCGAGCTGAATTTAATATGGATCAAAAACGAATTAATTTCGCCAATGGATTGGTTTCCCGAATTCATAAAGAAAAATTCAGCCATGACCTTTTTAATAATTTGGTTGGTAATGGCCTGGCAATTAGAACAATTGGAGAATGGTATCATGTAGAAACGGAAACAGCTTCCTTAATGATGATTTATTTGGCCTCGATGATTTCTTCTGAAAGAGATTATCTTGCTGCGACAGATGAACCAGACCTAACACAGAACATCATTTATCAAAATCTGCCAACAGTGAGTACTGATGCAATCAGGAGCCAAATCATAGAAGATATTTTACCTGTACCTATTAGTCCTGACTTTAAAAATATCGCGAAATTCAGACAAAAATATCCAAACGAATTACGAACATTCAGGAGAACTTTGGAAAAAGCAATTATAGATTTAGCAAATATTGTTGATCCGGTATTGAGAGAGGAAAGATATAAATTAACGGTTGAAGGTTTTAAAGAAAAAAAAGAAGAGCTGGTTGAAATTCTTTCAGAAAATAATTTGGGGAAAATTGTATGGGAAGGAGTAAAAGGATTTGTTGCTGATGGTGGAATTTCATTGATTTTAGGAGAACCACTTACCCCTTTAGTTACTGGGTACGAAACTTTGAAAGAAGTTGTTACCCAAAAGAAAGCCAATCCGATTAAAAATGAAGATTTAGCGTACTTAGCTTTATTAGAGAAAAATTTAAAATAAAGATTACTCCCAGTAAAATAAAATCCTTACAAAATGGGTCTAGCTAAGCAAAGAATGATAGAACTTGAACAAAGACATTTAAGCGGTTTTCCCGATAAAAGTGTCTGTGTTAAACACTTTGAAGATAATACGATTAAAAATTTCATAAGAAAAAATTACGATTTAGGATTCTGTGATTACTGTAATAAGGAACTTAAAGTTGTTAGCTTAGAAACTCTTATGGAGTTTATAATGGACGGCGTAGCTACATTTTATGGTGATGCGGTCGAATTTATGGGCTACAATGGTCGTGAAGGTGGCTATTTAGGGGAAACGTTTACTCCCGATGAATTAATACAAGATAAAGTAGGGCTAGTGACAGAGCCCTATGAAGTTACAGAAGACATCGTAAGTTGTATTGAAGATATAGCATGGTCGCAACCCGATATGTATCATGATACTGTGCGTGATGAATTAATGTCTCTATGGGATTATTTTAAAAACCTCATAAAGCATAAAGCAAGATACTTATTTTCTTCAACCGGAATCTCTGATATAGATGATCCGAATAATGCCTTTAAAATACTATCTGAAGTTGGACGGATTTCTAAAAAATTTCATTTAGTCCAAAAAATTGCAAAAGGAACAAAATTATACAGATGCCGGCAACATCCTGCGAGCCGGAAAATCAATACCATCGAAGAACTCGTATCACCACCTGCAGAAGCTGCAATATATCCAAACCGATTTAGCCCATCTGGCATTTCTATGTTATATGTTGCATTAGATGAAGCTACAGCCGCTCTTGAAACCATTAGTCGGACAGATAAAAAGAAAAACACAATTACTATTTCAACCCTTGTCACCAAAAAAGATCTATATGTAATAGACTTTAATAAATTGCCCAAAATGCCGAGCATTTTTGAAAAGAAAAGTAGGACAATTCATTATTTAACGGGTTTTCTATTTGACTTGGTTAGAGATTTTACAAAGGACATTAGCAAAGATGGCAAAGAACATATCGAATATGTGCCAACTCAAGTAGTCACAGAGTATTTTAGATATCCATTTAATAAAAACAGGAAAAATAAAATTGAGGGAATTATATATCCTTCATCTAAAAATGAAAAAAAATCTGCTGCGGTTATTTTTTGGGATAATGAAGAATGTTTGCAGCATCTTAAATTAGAAAAAGTTCAGCGAAAAAAGATTAGTCTAATTGTTACCCCTACAACTCAAAAGCCAATATTTTAAGATGCGGGAATCTAAAATCAAACGTCCACTTTTCTTTATTAAGTTTGGAAAAAAAGAACACTTAGAACGGCTTTTAGAATTTGGAGAATTGTATTTTAATCCATTCATCAAATTCAGTGATTCTTCGGAGCCAGAACGAGGCGATGAATATGAAGGCAGCTCTAAGATACTCAATGACCAATTCACTAAAATCGAGTGTGATCATGAAACACTTGGACATTTTGAATTTACTCCGGTCGATAACAAATCGAAAATGATTGTTTATAATGATAAAATTCGTCTTAGCCTTTCTATTTATTCATTATCCACTGATATACTTAGCAAGGAAAATCCCTACCCTATAGATAAACGCATGAAAACATTTGGAGATCACGCGCTGTGGATACAAGAACCTGAAGTGTTCCTGGAGAGACTTGTAAAGTATTTTAAAAGCAGCAGTATCGAATATGGCCTAGATTGGATTACTTACCAAAATTATGATACGGTCGGCGAAATCAAAACTGATTTCTTTTGCAAGACTTCAGAACTTTCCCATCAAAGAGAATTCCGAATTATAGTTGGTTCAGAAACTGAAGAATCTCAAAAAATAGCAATAGGTTCACTAAAAGACATTGCTGTACTAGTAACATCAGATCAAATGACTGAGTTCAAATTTTCAGTGAATACAATCAAAGCAACTTAATTACTATCGTCGTTTTACTTGTCGAAAAGTCAAATTAATTCTAGGCAATACCTTTCTTGCCGTCTTAGGCACCTGATGTTCCCAAAAGCTATTTGTAGTTCCGGCCATCAATACAAATGAACCATGATGCAATGGAATTTCTACCTGTGGAATATCTTTCCGGAATTTGTGCCGCAACCGAAACATGCGCGTTTCTCCAAAAGTTACCGAAGCTATAATTGGGTTACTACCCGACTTTTCATTTTTATCACTATGCCAGGCTACACTATCCTGACCGTTGCGGTATAGATTCAACAATACCGCATTGAATTTTAAATCAATTTCTGCCTCGACACTCGCGCGAATTGTCTTCAGGTCAATAGTCAGTCCCGGCGTTGCAGGATCTACACCAACATTATCATTGTCCTCGAACCAGGAAATCATCCGGGGTGCCGTTACTACTTTGTCATACATGGGCATTTCGTATTCGAGCCACTTGGTTTGCGCCAATAACGTTTCGTAGTAATAATCAGATTCTTCCTTATTGAAGAAATTATCAATAAGCATTACATCGGCATCGGGCAGTTCAAAGATTTTTTTGCCGCCGGTGCCGGATGTGAATATTTCGGTATCGTTAAACAAGGTCATACTTTTAGAATTATATTTATGCTCTAAATTTTTAATATGAGTCACCTATCTGAACGGCTTTACGGAAAAGACAAGCTTCATACTTATAAAATTAGCTTTCGCCATAATGATGAAATTTTCGAAGAATACATTCATTGCTTTGTCATTAAGTGGCACGACCTTGACAGGTTTGAAAGGCCTGCCTGCATAACTATTAAACAAGTCCACAATCTTCAGCACTATTTAAAGGGAATGAAAGGCAGAACGTCTGAACGAGTTTTAAAAACCGCCGATCTGGAATATGTTTATTTCCCATACTAGATTGTTACTGCATTTTATATCGTGGTAAATTAATCTCATGTTCCTGCGGATAAGGTGCGCGCTGTGTGCTGCTGACATCCTCCCGCATTTGCTGCTGTGCCTGGAAGCGTTTTTCATCGGAAGCTGAATAACGAGGATCGGGAATGAACGGCATCTTCGCCATTTTTGAAATGGTTATTGTAGGGAAATGATAATCGACCTCAACCTGGCCTAACAGTAAATAGCACCCTCCACCCTGAAACGGATACTTTTGCAGGCAGTCGGCAAAATGGGCCGTATCGAAAAACTCGCCCTCGGCATCAATCCAAGTACCGAAATACATATCACCCATTTTGGTAGGCACCTGTTTCCGTGAAATGAGATAGGCCAGCATCCTGACGCTTTTCTTGTGATGCTTTATCAAATCCTTTGCCATTACATCGCCCCGAAAGGGAGTCTGCAACAAATTGAATGGCGTTACAGACACCGGAAAAGTCAACAGTTCAATTTCATCAAACGCATCTTCATAAACCGAACGCGGTAATACCGGTAATTTGTATTCCTTGACCGGTTCCTGAAGCAGCATCATGCTCCGATTCTCAACCCTAAAGTTTACCATGATCATCCTGGCAATAACCAACAGTTCATTTTTTGCCCTGCCAGTAAAACGGAACGCACCGATAAAAATTAAGGTTTGTATGCCTTCGATGCCGATGGGAACGCGGTTTATAAAATCTTCCAGTGACTGGAAATTACCAAATGCTTCACGCTCTTCAACAATTGCCTGAGCCACTTTAAATTCGAGGCTTTTTAAATGCTGAAAGCCGAGGTAGATATTCCTGCCGTACAATGTGGTTTGGTATTCGCTTTTATTCACGCACGGGTTATGTATTTTAGCGCCTGACATTCGTGCTTCGTGAATGTACACTTCGGTACGGTAAAAGCCGCCGAAATTATTAATAACGGCGGTCATGAATTCTAACGGGTAATACACCTTCAGATACAAACTCTGATAACTCTCAACCGCATATGAAGCGGAATGCGCCTTGCAGAAGGAATACCCTGCGAAGGACTCGATTTGCCTGTATATTTCCTGGCTTAGTTGTAGCGGGTGACCTTTTTCAGCACAGCAGGCGAAGAAATTGTCTTTTACCCGTTGCAATGCCGACTTTGAACGGCCTTTACCGCTCATTGCCCGACGTAGAATGTCGCCATCGGAAGCCGGAACTCCGGCATAATGCAACGCAATCTTGATCACGTCTTCCTGATAGACCATAATGCCATAGGTTTCGCCCAATTGCTCACGGAATACCTCATGGAAATATTCAAATTTATCCGGGTAATTGTGCCTGAAGATATATTCTTTCATCATGCCCGATTGTGCCACTCCCGGACGGATAATGGATGAAGCCGCAACCAATACTTTATAGTTGTCGCATTTGAGCCTGCGCAGCAATCCTCGCATGGCCGGGCTCTCAATATAAAAGCAGCCGATTGTTTTTCCGCGTGCCAGGAACTCGTTGCATAAGGCTTCGTCTTTTGAAATGGCTGTGTTGCGAATATCGACATCAATACCCTGATTCTTTTTAATCAGCTTGACACTGTCGTCAATATGGCCAATACCCCGCTGGCTCAAGATGTCGAATTTGTCGAAACCAATGTCCTCGGCCACGTGCATATCGAATTGGACAATCGGAAATCCTTTAGGTGGCATTTCGAGTGCTGTAAAATTGGTTATCGGTTCTTCTGAAATAATAATTCCGCATGAATGCATACTCCGCTGATTCGGATATTTTTCTAGCATCTTACCATATTCCTGCACCTGCTTCACTACTGCGTTTGAATCGTGTCGGGCCATCGGATTTTTAGCCAACGCATCGAGCTCTTCTTTTGGCAAACCGAAGACTTTACCTACTTCGCGAAAAATTGAACGGTATTTGAATTCGACATTGGTCCCGCAAAAAGCAACATGGTCCCGACCGTATTTGTTGAAAATGTATGTCAGCATGGTGTCGCGCTCTTTCCAGGACCAGTCAATGTCAAAGTCGGGCGGGGTTTTGCGATTCAGGTTCAGGAAGCGCTCGAAATACAGATCGAGTTCCAACGGACAGATATCCGTAATGCCCAGGCAATAGGCAATGATACTATTTGCACCGCTGCCGCGACCGATATGGAGAAAGCCCAGGCTTGTGCTGTGCCTGACAATATCCCAGGTGATCAGAAAGTAGCCGCTGAATCCCAGTTCGTCAATGACCTTCAGTTCTTTTTTTACGCGCGCTTTGGCCTCTTCATTATTGCTTCCGTACCGCCAAAGCATTCCCTGTTGGGCAAGCCCGGACAGTAGTTCGATATCACTCTGGCTGTCTTTGGTAAAGTGCTTTTTATTCTTTGGCGTGGTGAAGTCGTATTCAAAATTACAATCTTCAATGATGCGTTCGGTATTGCGGATGATCTGAGGGTAATCGCTGTATTTGATAATAAGATCATCCAAAGGAATCATTACTTCAGATGGTTTGCAACGGTCGCTTTCCTGAAGCTTCGAGCCGATGATATTAAGGTCGATGGCACGCAGTACTTTGTGCAGGCTGTATTCCTTTTTCGTCCTGATGGTCACCGGCTGCAGTATGACCATTTTTTCAACGCGGTCTTTCCATCCCTGATTGAAAAGCCTGGTAAGCTGTTCCGGGCGAATGCCTATAAATTCATATTCCCGCAATACATCAGGTACGTTTTCGAGAGGATAAATGACAAACACATTTTTGAAATGCGGTGCCTGGTCCGGATATTGTGTTTCTTCAAAATTATGCGTTGTAACCAAGCGGTTCATTTCACCGATACCTTCGCGGTTTTTTGCCAGGCCGATAAAGTGCAATTTGCTGCCGGAACGAAACTCGATCCCGACCAACGGTTTTATATTCACCTCAGCACATGCCTTGATAAATTCATAAATCCCGGTTACCGTATTAATGTCGGTTAATGCCATTGCTTTTACTCCGAACGCAGCGGCCTGCTGCACCAATTCCTGTAAGGGAATCGTGCCGTAACGCAGGGAGTGAAACGAGTGGCAATTGAGATACATAGCTATAATTTTTTGTAGTAGAATTCACCTTTGGCCGGGTCGATACTTTTGGGATTATCGTGTTTAGATTTGAGTTTCGTCCCGGCACAGCGTGTAACCGCATCAAAGCCGTAACGCTTTTTCATTTTATCCATAGCCTGATATAGCTGCATCATTTCTACCGTGTCCTCGAACATATTGATCTGGTAGGTTCCCCGGACCAGTCCGCTGAAGCGCACACCCACCAACCGAACACGCATGCGGCGGTTGTACAGCTTGTCGAACAATGCCGTTACATGTTTTGCGAGAATGTGATCACAGGAAGTGTACGGTACTTTGACCTGCATATTCTCGGTATCGAAATTGGCATAACGCACTTTGACCGTTACTGTTGATACCAACCATTGTTCTGAACGAAGCTGAAACGATAACTGTTCGGTCATGTGCAACAGCAATGATTTTATTTTAGGGATATCGATAGTGTCCTGAAGATAGGTATGCTCAGTAGATATTGATTTTCTCTCGGTATAGGGTTGGACCGGTGTGTTATCAATGCCGTTTGCTTTTTTCCATAATTCCAAGCCGTTTTTACCCATCAATTTTTGCAGGTATATTTGGGGCATTTCGGCAAGGGTTGCGATATTTCGAATACCCATCCTGGATAAAATATTAAAGGTAGCTTCACCAACCATTGGAATCTTGCGGATCGACAACGGGTTAAGAAATGACTGAACCATACTTTCCGGAATCTCCAGGTTTCCTTTTGGCTTGCCTTCGCCGGTGGCAATCTTGGAAACCGTTTTGTTTACCGAAAGTGCAAAACTGATGGGCAGCCCGGTTTCCTTTGTAATTTTCTGCGTTAGCTCGTTGGTAAATTTATAGCAGCCGTAGAACTTATCCATACCTGTTATGTCGAGGTAGAATTCGTCTATACTTGCTTTTTCCACTACGGGCGATTTCTCTTCAATAATCTGGGTAACTTCATGGGATTTACTGGCGAACATTTCCATGTCGCCTTTGACCACTTTGGCTTGCGGGCACAGTTGCATAGCCAATTTTATAGGCATTGCCGAGCGTACACCAAAGTAACGGGCTTCATACGAACACGAAGCCACAACGCCACGCTCCCCGCCGCCGACTATCAAAGGAATCCCGTTCAGTTCGGAGTTCTGAAGCCTTACGCAAGAGACGAAAAATGTGTCTAAATCCATGTGTACGATCGCGCGTGTCATATTATCTTGGGATTTTGGGTTGAAAATATATTTTACAAAATTAGGAACGATATTACCAAACATTCTTATATTTGTTGTGAATAATATTACCATTAACATATGTCTATATTTTCTGACAACCTTAGATACCTGCGTGTCAAAACCGGTTTGACACAGCAAAAGATAGCGGATGCATTGCTGATTCCACGGGAGCGTTATGCCAAGTATGAAGCGACAACCGACCCGCCACTAGACTGCCTGCGAAAGATTTCACAATACTATCATGTGAGCATTGACTTGTTATTATCGTTTGATATCAGGCGTGTGCCATATGAAGATTTGATCCAACTGGAAGACAATCGGATACTGCTTCCAATAACAGTTGACAAGGAAGGTGAAAACAAAATTGAGATCCTTTCGGAAAAAGCACAGGCCGGTTATCTTACAGGTTACAGTGATCCAGAATTTATTGAAGCGATGCAGCATATTTCCCTGCCTTTTTTAAGAAATGGGAAGTACAGGGCGTTCCCAGTTACTGGAGATTCCATGCCGCCGCATAAAAATGGTTCGTTTGTAGTGGGCGAATATATTGAACGGCTGGATGATGTGGTGGACGGAAAGACGTATGTCCTGGTTACCAAAACCAATGGAATTGCCTACAAGCGCCTAATCAAGAATGGAAAAAATTCACTCATAGCCAAATCGGATAACACTATTTATGAGCCTTACGAAGTCAAAGCTTCTGAAGTCTTGGAGATATGGCGCTATGCGTGCAGCATTGCCACGAAGGAATTTGAGCAGGACGATTTTGGAGTATTGAGCGTTACGGATATATTGCAGGGAATCAGGCAGGATTTTTCGGCGTTAAGGACGGAGTTTAGCCAACGGCTTAAATAATTGAATTTAAAAAAAACAGCCCTCGAAAGGGCTGTTATATATTTAGAGCAGGTTAATTGACGGGTTCTTATCTTCTGGTGTTTGCACTCCTTCAAGCGCGGCATTTTGGTAATCTGTTGTCGTTTTTTTCATAGCTAAAGTTGTTTTAATTTTGTCATTCTCATTATCGCCTAAAGGCATTGCATTCTCAATACCGAATAATTCCCGGCCTACGTTAAAACATTCGTGCGTGTGTACGCATACTGAAACTAATAAAAACAGAAAGAATAAGAACCTGTTCCTTTTATCAACCATACTATGGTGGGTACCAAATTGATAATGCAAATATACGAAATAGTTAGGTAAGAGGCAAATTGATTAATTATTTGGTTATAAGTTAGCATCGCTTAAAATGATTTCATTTATCGATAAACTTGAAAGGTGAGTGACTATTTTTCAAGGTGAATTCTCCATTCTTCGGGTAGGATTTCATTCTTATAATAGCTATGCGCTAAATACCGTAAAAACGAGAATCCAGCTTTATCCGTCCTGTATTCGCGGTTTATAATTTCTTTCTTTCCGACTAACTCTTTAAACTCTTCAAAATCTTCAGAAAATTTATCAATATAATCTACATGGTATTCCTGATGGAGGTGCTTTTTGAATAATAATTGTTCGACATCATATTCATTAAAATCGATTGAAGGTATCTGAAGATTTATGTTTTCGTGTAAATACTTGTGTACATCCTCATATATCTCTTTTGCATTGAAAATTACCAGTAATTCCAACAGAGCAGCGATGAGCATAGAAGAAGTATCATAATATTCATCAGGTTTTTCACCAGTTGCAAAAGCTTCTGAAACTACTGTCACATTGCTATATAATTCTGGCAACAAATTATTTTTAATTTTTGAAATCAAAATATTATTTACAGTATCAAAAATATATGACTTTATAAAATTTACATCTTGCTTACGCAGGTATTTTTTGTCCGAAAAAAAAACAAAAAGCTGCATAATAGGAATAGAATTATTGTCTAAAACCGGGCGATAAAATCCATTGTTATTTTGGATAAGCTCAATTATTAAATCTTTTTGCTTGTTTCTTAAATTTCGGATATTCGTGTCATCTGCATTTCGTTTTGAAAAATATTCCCGCAAACGGCAGTAATAAATTATATCATCCAAATAATCGAAACATCTTAACGGATAACCAAGTCTCTCAAAAAACACTCCATTTTCTGAAAAAAGTCCATTCTGGGATTTGGCAACATTAAATGTTTTACTAAAATAGGCATTGAGGATATCATACTGCGTTTTGGTTAATTTCTCATATTCGCGCAATATTGGCTTTTTCCTGTCAAGTTTGTTTTCGAGGATCCAGGACCATGTGTAAAGTGTAAGATATTTTGAACACTCTTTGGCTGCAATAAGATTATTATTTTCGACGCTGTAATGAAAAACTATCGATTCTAAAATGTTTAATGTTGCAAACAATTTAGTAAATGCCCGACCTTTTATAGTGTCTATTTTAGCAAATTGCAGATTTACCAATTGTTTAAAATCACTATAATTATTGTCGGGAGTGTCTAGGAATGCCAGTGTCTTTTTAAACAGTCGATTGCTATCACTATCAGATAACAGATATTCGCTGAACAGGTACTTAGAAAACAGATCTGTGAGATAGTATATGTCCCATCGTTCAAATTCACCATCCTTAAATTCTTTGCTAATGAATCCTTCAAACGTTGGCCGAATATTTGTTTTCAGAACTCCATTATGAACCAATACAATTTTTATAGGTAATTGATTGAACTCCGGTATAGAGGCATCATTAAATGCAGTGTCTTTCGCTTCAATAATTGACTCTCTTATTCCATCAGTTGCTGAATAATTCTTATCGGTTATATCCCTATCACCAAATCCCTTTAATTCGAAATACCAGCGAAATTTTTCTCCCTGTTCATTTTTTCCAATGGCAATTATGTCCTTACCGTATTGAGATTGTCCTTTAGATTCTTTTGCCGTTTGTACAATACGGAAACCCATTGAATTAAGTAAAATTGGAAAAAGGTAATCCAATTCCTTGTCTTCTTTTAACGAACCTAAATATTCCCGGACGATTATATTATTGCTACTCATTGCTGATTAATTCTTTAATTAAATCAAAATCACCTTCTTGCCAATCTTCTCTCATTTCTACACCTTTTTCCATATCATATCTATCAGGGAAAATAAAATAACTTCTTGGAAGCGCAAAACTCAAACCAAAACTACCAAGTTTCGATATTTCTTCCCTGTCACCAATTCTCCAACCACCGCCTTTTCCTAATTGGACTGTTGTAGCTAACTGGCTTAGGAAGCTCTTTTCTTGTCCACCTTTATGGATTTTTTTTGAGAAGTCACGGCGATACATTGCATTGAATTCCACAAAAAGCTTATTGTGCGTATAATAGGGATTCAATTCAAGAATTTTGTTTTTTGGATCAAGATTAGTTGCGTAAAAATTATCAGAATAGTTTTTAATTCTGTCAAAAATTTGCTGAGGGATCTGAATGCCTATTTTATCCTCTAACAATTGTATTATGTGACCGCCGTAATCTTCGGTATATTCTTCTAATTTGCAAATGAAACTTTCCTGTATTGTCTCTGATTTAGATTTCAATAGCGGCAATAGGCACGGTAGAAAATGTTTTGGCTCCTTTAAGTTTTGACAAACTGCCACCCATAATTTATATTGTTCTAAAGGTTCAAGTTCGAGTATGTCATTCTTAAATATATATCCGGAATCTGGCGGTTGTCTATCAAAAACTGACATGCCTAAATGACGAATGTATGCTTTGTCATCCAACAAAAGTTCTACTATCATTTTATCAAGCTCAACGGCATCAAAATAATGAAATGAGGAGGCAAAATTTTTGGCTGTGTTTTTAAATGGACGAATGACGGCAAGGGCCAACAATACTTTTTTAAGGGAATCTATTTCCTTTAAATGCCAAAATACCCGAGAGATTCCGTGAATGTAATTGTCGTTGGAAAAATGTTCCTGACTAATTAAGTTTAGTAAGAGATTCGTTTTTTCGGAATTGTAACTGTCCAGGAATGAAATATCGTTGAGTATATACCTGATTACTTCCTGATTATCACTTTTAAATACATCATTTAATTTAGAAAAGATTTGCTGTGCAAACTTCTCTTTGTCGTTAAAATTGTCTTTACTTTTAACTACTGCAAGCAACATCCGTACAAGAGGAATCAAGATATTTTGGTTGGTCTTATGAAGGTCAAACAATTTTATAAATAGATTCGCTTCCTTTTCAGTAATCGACTTAATGATAGCCAAGCCATTAAATATTCCAAACAGGGAAGATTTTAAATTTATAAAGTGTTCGATATCGTCAGTATAAAACTGGAAACCTAATTCGTCGTATATCCCTGCAATGAGTGCGGAAATTATGTCTGTGTTATCATCACTTTTTGAAAGTAAAAAGAGCAATAATTCTTTCCCTCGAGTAGTATGTCGAAAGGCCCAATTTCGTAAGCCTATTAGCACTTCGCCGCGTGGAATATTCCAGTCGGCATCACTTTTTGTAATATCAAGCAAAATGAGCGAGTTATCATAGATAGCTTGATTGCTGATTTCTAAAACCGGTAATAGTTGTGAATAGGCTTCTACAAATGAAAAAGTTTTTTCGTTCTTGCTTTCTAATAATGTTTTGATGAACGCACTGAAGTCTGTTTGATACTTACTATTTTTTCCGGACACTATGATTTTCCAAAGTTCCTTTTCTACTGAAAGATAATGATGAATAAAATGGCCTTGGGTAAATTTCTTCTCGATTTGGTCTAAGAACTCAATGTCTTTTTGCAAATCCTTACTTTGCCGGAACTTGAATAGCTGCTTATAATATTCATGTAATTTTATAGCTACTGCAATGTAGTTTTCGACCCTATAGCTATCATTTTGTTGGGATATAATTTTCTCTTTTAGAAGGTAGTCAGATTGTGGATAATCAGAAATTCCAAATTCGAGTTTGTGAATGCTTTCCAAAAACAGAACAAAGCTTTTTAATTCTGTATTTAAATTTTTGTCTTTAATGATTCTTGTTTTCTCATTTATTAAGCTTGTCTCCATCTTGGCGTCAATTACTAAGGCATTTTTCAATTCGTTATCTAAACTTGACTAAATTATTCTATTTTCTTAACAAAAACTACGTTTTGATTATATTAATGAAATCAATATAGAACTGCAAATCGTACAAATAAATCAAATCGTCATCCTGTTCGGGCATTTGTGGCAGCTGTACGAAGTTGCTATTTTCACACATTAACTTTTCTCCAAGTAAATCGTGAACCATTATATTGATCAGTAAGGGTAAATTTTTGTTGTGTGAATAAATGGTGAAATTCTTCATGTAAACCACTATATCGATTTTTTTCTTTCCGTCGTATTTTAAGGGAATGAACTTGAGTTCATTTGTTTTGAGAGTTATGTCCTGGAAAATGTATGGCAAATCTCTTCCTTCTATATCATCATGATCATCGCGAGGTTGTATAATTGCGGTAAATTTCCAGTCCCATAGATTCCGCGCTGTTTTTTCAAGTTCGATGGCCGTTTTAAATAACTCCTGGTTGCCTTTAGCAGAAAATATTAATTTGGTTTTTTTGTTCTTGTGTTTTGGGAAAATCAGAATATATTCGATACCCGGGCAATAAAATTGCAGGTGCCAATCCAGCCAATGCGTGTACTGCTTTTGTTCTTTTACATTCAGTTGTGGTAGCATTTTTAATTTTGCTTTATGTTCCAGGAACCATGTCGAGAAATGTGTTGCTGCTGTTTTCATTTTTATAAATTTTAGATTAACGTTTGTCTTTAGTGTTTTTGTCGTAGGCAATCAGGTTGACCAGCTCGCGCAATCGGCTTCGAACGCGAATGCCATAATGCTGTTCTATCTCTGATGCGGAAAGGTTTGTAGTGATGTGTGTCGGGATTCTTTTGCTGATGAAAATATCATAGCGGCTTAGCAGCACTTCAGCCAACACATTGCATTCGTTGCCGTAATATTTCAGATTGTTTTCGATGCCGAGATCATCGAAACAATAAATCTTTGGATCGGATTGATAGAGCTGTCCTTTGCTATACTTGTGGATCACCGAGTAGCCGTCATTTATAAATTCTAAGCTGACATCTCGGCATGGTTTGACTATAAATTTATGTTCGATCGGAGTCAAATATTTCATCACATTCATAAGTGAAGTTTTTCCACAACCGACAGGTCCGGCTAACAATATTCCTTTGTTCAGGTCAATCCCAAATTGGAAAGCCGTTTGCTCGTCTTTCAGGAAAAAAGCTATCAGCCTGTAAATAACATTATGATCGTCCTCCATTATCCGAAAATGGTCGCCGTACAATTCCACTCCTTTTTTCTCAATCCATTGTATAACATCATGGTAATTATAGTGGCTCTGCATAATCTTTTCCTGCTGAAGTGTCGAGGTGTTTGGTTCTGTCTGTTCGTTCATGGGATATGTATTTCGGGGCGTTCAACATCCAGTTTCTGGCTGCGGCTGGCCAGTCCGTCATTGCCGTTTTGCCACCTACGAGCCAACCGATACTTTGGAAATAATTGAAAAACTTATTGGCTTCGATTTCGGGGAAATTCTGCTCTTTGAAAAAAATCAATACTTCTTCAATGTTTGGCGGTTTTTGTACCTTTTCTTTTTGCGCGGAACTTTTTTCTTTTGGAATATTCTCATTTCTAAAACCGGAAATTTCATTTTCATTTTTTTCTGGCTCGCCCAAGTTTAAACCGTTTGATATGTTTTGATTGTTTGTAATATTTGTATTGTTTATAGAAGGTACTACGACTTGTTCACCAACCTGTACAGCACTTGTTTCGGTACTTGCCTGCGACTTGTCTGCAACCTGTTCAACAGCAGGTTCGAAATTTGGACTTCCTCGTTCCGATTTAGGTAAGGGTTTCATATCATCGGCAAAATTGAAGAGATACACGTGGCTGCCCTTGAAAGGATTGTAGGAGGGCTCATATTTTATGTAGCCGTTAGCGTGCAGTGCCTTCAGGCATTTGTGATAGGTAGCCTTTGAACTGATCTTGCTGATGCGCATAACCTCGTCACGTGAAATACTGATCGGATTCTTAAAGCGATTGCAGTTCCAAAATTGGAACAAGGCGATATACAGGCTGACGTGCGTAGGGTTAAGCAATTTGTCTTTGGCCACTTTATCAAAGAAACCTGTGAGGTGCTTGATGTAATTCATAGGGAATTACTTTGAGTTGAATAAGGTTCGTTCAGAACTCACCATATTCTGCTGCATCAATTTTTCAATGTCCTGGTGGCCATAATAGATTATGCCGCCAATCCTGGTATAGGAAATTGTCTTGTTGATCCGGAGTGTCTGAAGGGTGCCGGGTGAGATATTAAGCAGTTTCCGGACTTCGCTCGATTTGAGCCATTGTTTTGCCTGATCAGGCTTTAGTTGTAGAATTTCCTTAAAATCCTTCAATAGTAATGTGCGAAACTCATTCAGGTCTTCGCGTGTGATAATTTGCTCACGATACATTCGATTGTTCTCAGATGTGTTCGCGAACCTGTCGGTTTCAACTGCCATAACGTGTGGTTTAAATTGTTATGGTGCAAAATTGTTGGAATTGATTCGTTTTAATTCACAAGCCAATCCAAGTTGGACTGAAAAAAGCCCAAATTATTCTGCTTTTTCCTTCTCTTTCAGCTCTGCTTTCAATTGTTTTATGAAGAAGCTGGCAGCCATCCCCGTTTTTGCGTAGAATGCCCTAGTGAAATGTTGGGTCCTAGTAAATCCTACCTCATCACCCAAGGACTGAATTGTGTAGTTGCGATATTTTTTCTCTCTCCGCAATAATTCTATAGCATAATCAATCCTCAAATCATTGATGTAATCGTTTGACTTTTTATTGCGATAATGCTTAATTATTTTAGAAATATACTTGGGATTTGATTCAAATATGATTGCCAGTTTTTCCTGCTTCAGGCCTTTTTCAAGATAACCATGTTCTTCTTCGAAAACTTCCATCTTGGATCGTATTGTGTTTACAACTTCCTCTTTAATATCTAACGGGCCCCTGCTTTTGATAAATCGTGATTGCGAATCCTTTGGTCCGTTTTTTCTTGCCATGAATTCTTTGTATTTCCGCTTGTAAAAACGATTTTCAAAGTATTTATAGGTGAGATATATTACTAACAATGACAAAAGTATAATAACACCAATAGCTATAGCATTCCGTTCCTTTTCCTTCTGAAGTGAAATTTCAATATCTTTCTTTGACTTTAAAAGTTCTTGCGTATTGTATTCTTTGTAAATTTTACCCGATAAGTACTTGTAATTTTTATCCAGAAGCCGGTCGGCGGCCAAAAGTTTATCTATGTAATAAAGTTGTGTTCTCAGGTCTTCCTTTGATTTGTAATAGTCGATAAGGTGCTCGTAGTTCTCCCTCAAATCCGGTTGAATGAAATTCTTATTTTCAAAAGCCTTGTCAACTTCTTGAAAATAGGAAACGGCTTTTGAATATTGGCGAAGGCCCCAATAACTTTTTCCGATATAAAAATAAGCCAGCGTCTCATTTGCAACGTCTTTACTTCTAATAATACCTGGCAAAGACTGCTTTAGTTTCATTATCGCAATTCCATAATTTTTCTTGTGAAACTGATTTATTCCTTCTGAATGGATAAAGTGCGGTATGGCTTCAGGAATATCAATCCTGAATGCCTCTTTAACTCCCAAACTATTTGTGACCGTACACAAATCATATTTTTTGGTCTTTATATAACATAGACCCAGATGGTGTAATGAAACCAAATAGGACTCATCTTCACGGTTTTTGAAATAAGCAACACACTCTTTAAAAAGCGGCAATGCCTCAACATAAAAACCCAGGAAATATTTGACTTTAGCAATATTGAATTTAACCTTATGTGCTAAATAAGTATCATTTTTCTTAGCCAATAATCCATCACCAATTAGAAAATTATCTAATGCATTATTTTGTTGTTTCAGATTGTAATATACAATCCCCTTTGTCAGGAAAGCTGAAGCGGTGATTAAGTTATCCGAAGTGTGCCTTGCCGCATAAACCATACTATCTGCGTAGGCCAAATGCATTTCTTTTGGTGACTGGTGAAGGATGCTTTTATACGCATTTACCATTTCTTTCCAATTACCTTCACTTTTAGCTTTTGCTAAATACGCCGCGCTGTAGATTCTGGCAGTTTGTTCATCGTGATCATCCGACTCCAATTGTTCAATGAAGTAGCTGTACTCTTTAATCAGAAGGCTATCCGGAATGTCCTTTCTTGTTAGTTGACCTGAAGCTTGCGCAAAAACCGCAATTATGCTCAATAAGGCCAAGTAATTCTTTACTATCATAATAGATTATATAAGAAAATGGCAAATTGTGGCGTAATGAAAAATAAACCAAAGTATAAAAATGCGAATAATTATTGGTAAAACGCAAATTTTTGCGAGTAAAACCATCAAATGCCCCGATAATACCACTTTTAATAAACTCCTGTTTAGCAACCACTTAATTCATTTTAGAATTTGTATTTCCAGTAATACAAATCCCAATGTATTGTATTACCAGTATTACAAAACAGACAGTTTGCGAAGGTCTTTTTTGCCAAATAGATTTGTCCCGAATTCAAGCACAAAGGTCTAGTTATGAGCTATTCCAAACGTTCAAGTCTCCCGGGCGAAATGAACTGAGAACCAAAAAATTTCAGTCACATTTTAAAGATCAACAAATGAAAAATTTATCACTATGGAGTGTACTACTTATCACTACAATTATTTCAAGTTCATGTAATGACGATTCCTATAACTCGGAAGTCAGCACAGAGGAAAATACCAGTTATCAGATGCGGCAAGCAGATGATCCTAGCAATAGTGCCAATACATATGACATTGCAGGACAATTGCATATTGAACTTACCGAGGGCTATCTATTAAGTAATCCAAAGCCAATCACGTTAGGAACTACCATCGCGGCTGTAGAACTAATCGCCAACTTAAATCCTACATTCTTATCCATGCGTCCTTACGATTATGTATCTCCGACCGCTAGTAGGATGGAACATATTCTCACTAATGGAAATAAAGCGATTAATAATTTGGCAATATCGGCATCCGCCAAATCGTCACTTGCCCATTTCATTGATACGCTGATGATATACCAGGATAATAGCACTGACTTTGCAGATGTTTACTCTTATATCATCAATTATGAAGCAAGTGTAATGCTGAATAATTCCTATAACGAAATGGATAAGAGGATCCTACTGACAACCAGTTCGATTGCCCGGCACGCTATGCATTTTGCCCGTAAGCGCAAAAAACCAAGAGACAGAGATTGGGATATATCTTGGGGCAGTATTGTGGCCGGTGGTTCTGGTACTGAAGAAAGCATGTCAAAAGCTGTTGTGATGTCGGCAGTTGCAGGTATAGATTTAAACATTAAAAATTGATTTAGCCTCAAATCGCTGCGCCAATTGGTGCAGCGATTTATTTCACACAAAGAACATTTTAACTGATGTTAGATGAAAGCTTACTCCAAAATCCTCCTATCCGAACTGGAACGCCAGCTGCAGCTAATTCACGGTGAAACTGCAGAGCCGATTCTATATTCTGAAAAAGCAATCAGGGTACTGATCACTATTTTAGAAGAATTAAAGACTCAATTCACAGCTTATGATTTCCAATCAAAAATGGAAGAAATTGAATTTTTTAAATTCCTGAAACCTCAGTTCACCTATAGACTGATATATTACAATGAACTATTTACCATTGAAAGTAATAAGCCCTATGGCGGTGAAAAGACGTTGCGGAAATTCTTCAATAATGAGTTGGATAAACTGAGGGATTTCTTTGACGAGAACCTCGACTTTTATAAATACTACCGGACCGGAAGTACACATCTTGACAAGAAGTATTTTATGCGGGGCAAACATGATATCCGACTGACCTTAGACAGCTTTTACTTTCAGGCTGATCATCGATTTACTACCTCACATGACTACAAAGTGGCCCGAATCATGGCCAACGATTTAATACAGGTATATTTGGAAAATGAACTTGGGAAAATTAAACGTAAAAACCCTGAGCAATCTTCCTCTTTGAAAGGATTACAAAAATGGACGGGCTCGAAAGTTTCGCTAATAGAGCTGATCTACGCACTGCACAGTGAAGGTGTGTTTAATAACGGGGCATCCGAATTAAAAGACCTGGCTGGCTTCTTTGAGTCTGCGTTTGAAATTGATCTTGGACAGTATCATAGGACGTTCTTGGACATCCGTTCGCGCAAATCTGAAAGAACCAAATTCCTAAACAGCTTGCGTGAAAAACTGTTGAATAGAATGGATGATGCTGATGAGGTTGCCTAACCGCACTGGCTTAAGAGCCAGTACTGGTTATCAACTTTGTATTCGAATCTACGGCCATCATATCTTGCAATTTGTATTTCAGCATTTGCATATCATCGCTTACTTTTTTATCCAAAATCTTGGCATAATGTTGCGTAGTTTTAATGCTTTTATGTCCTAGCATTTTACTGACGCTTTCCATCGGCACTCCATTAGTTAATGTAACTGTGGTTGCGAAAGTATGTCTCGCAACATGGAAAGTCAGCTCTTTTGTAATTCCGCATACGTCTGCAATTTCTTTTAAATAACTGTTCATCCTTTGATTGCTAAGAATTGGCAGTACACGGTTTTCGTTTAGGCACTTGGGGTGCTCTGCATATTTCTTAATCATTTCCTGGGCTATTGGAAGTATAGGAATATTTGAAGGCCCTTCGGTTTTCTCGCGCTTTGTAAAAATCCATTTAGAACCGTCAATCCCAATAGAAATATTATCATTAGTCAATTGCTTAACGTCGATATATGCGAGGCCTGTAAAACAGCTAAAAACAAAAATATCTCGTACTAAAGCTAATCTTGGGGTAACAAAATTCTTGTTGTAGATGGTTTGAAGCTCTATTTGCGACAGGTAATCCCGTTCCACTTCTTTAAGTTTGGTTTCATACTTAACAAACGGGTCTTTGTTTAACCACTCGTTCTTCAAACAGATGTTGATGATTTTTTGAAAATTCTTGATGTATTTTACTGCGGTATTATTCGCGTTGCCTTTTTCGCTTCTTAAATAAAATTCGTAATCTGTAATAAATGCAAAATCTATTTCTGAAATATCGATATCCGATGTAGAAAATTTCCAATTAAGAAAATCCTGCGTGTGCGATAAGGAAGTTTCGTAACGATCAACTGTTCCCTGGGCATACTCGTCCGGCACCAAAGTTTGCATCCGCCGATTATGCTCCTGGAAAATTGGGATTAGCATTCGCCGGTTTTGTTCAGTGCCTGTTACTTTAGCTTTTAAAAGTGAAGATGTCACAGGCGTTTTATCCTTCATCGCCTGATGATGTGCTTCATAGATTTCCTGTTCAAAAGTCTTTAGGTAATCATTCATTGCTTTTGCTTCAGGTGAGCGCCCTGAAAGCCTTTGCAATTTGTTATCCCATTGCTCTGGGAAAATGTTGCGCTTTGACGAGATTTCTTTTGGCTTGCCATCAATGGTAATTCGCAAATAAATGGGCACAGTTCCGTTGGCTTTGATTTTGCTCTTTTTCAGGAAGAAAAGAAGGTTGAAAGTCTTGTTCATAATGTGTGGTTTTTTGATTCATAAAAATACTTTTCATAATCACCTGAAACAAGATGTACAAATTCTGAACACCTTATTAGTCAGGCGTTTCAGCGGTTTTCAGTGACCTATTTGGGTTGAGGCAAATAGGTCACTAAATAGGTCACTGAAACAATACCATTTGATGAACTTCTTTGATGTAGCTATAAAGCAAAAAACGCCGTAAAATCTAGATTTTACAGCGTTTTGCACTTATTTATATTGTATTTTGCAGAGAGGATGGGATTCGAACCCACGATACAGTTACCCATATACAAACTTTCCAGGCTTGCTCCTTCAACCACTCGGACACCTCTCTAGTTGTTTGCGGCTGCAAATAAACGAAAAATTATTTCAGTTAACTAAATAAAAAAGTACTTTTATTCTACTTCGCCACGTAGTGAAGTTTCGAAAATCGTTTTGAAAACATTGTGCGCCACTTTTTGTCCCAAAAGATACATTAGCTTTGAAATTGCAGCTTCAGTCGTTATGTCTTTCCCTGAAATCACACCGATTTTCTTCATCGACGTACTCGTTTCATAATGCCCCATACTGACGCTTCCGCCGGAACATTGTGTAACATTTATCACATGCAATCCGTTTTGTATCGCTTTTTTGAGAAGTTGAATAAACCATTCCTGTGTTGGGGCATTTCCAGCACCATACGTTTCCAAAATGATTCCTTTCAAGTTTGGAATATTTAAAATTGCGGATAAAACCGTTTCACTGATTCCAGGAAACATCTTAATGATTGCAACGTTATTGTCAAGTTCTTTGTGAACGCTGAGTTTCTTTTTGGTTTTCGGGAGAAATAACTCCGGACTTAATTTTAAATGAACTCCGGATTCGGCCAATGGCGGATAATTGGATGAAGTAAATGCTTTAAAATGTTCTGCATTTATTTTAGTTGTACGATTTCCACGGTATAATTTATATTCAAAATACAGGCAGACTTCGCAAATCACCGGCTTGTTTTTGTGCTGTAATGATGCAATTTGTATCGCTGTTATCAGGTTTTCTTTTGCGTCAGTTCGTAAATCACCAATTGGCAATTGCGATCCTGTGAAGATGACCGGCTTGGATAAATTCTCAAGCATAAAACTTAATGCTGACGCGGAATATGACATTGTATCCGATCCGTGAAGCACTACAAATCCATCAAAAGCCGCATAATTATCCTCAATAATCGAAGCAATTTTGATCCATTTTTCCGGATTCATATTCGAAGAATCAATCGGATTTTCAAACGAAACGGTTTCAATGTCACAGTCAAGCTGTTTTAATTCGGGAATCCGCTGAAGTAACTTGCTGAAATTAAATGCTTTTAGCGCACCGGTTTCAAAATCCTTCATCATGCCGATGGTTCCACCGGTATAAATCAGCAATATCTTTACTTTAGACTGCATTTGTATATTTGAATTTGTTCAAAACCGGATTTGCATACATTGACAAAAAACCTTGTACCTGCAACGGATTGTTCTCGTCAATTCGCATTTCAAGACGACGCTCGAACAGTGATTTCTCGTTTTCAGTATACATATTGCTGTATTCGCAGGTTTTGTTTAGGATATCGTATGCAATGTAATTCGTCGGCCAAAGTTTATAAGAAGCCAAAATAGACGCGTCGATCGCCTGCGCCAATGCCTGAATCTGCTTGTTCGAATTATCAAATTCTGATTTAATCGCGTCAAGTTCCTGATCGAGAATATCGCCAACGTGAATGTGAATTCTCTTTTTCTGTCCCATGATACCGCTCAATAGCGTCATGAAATCTTCGTTTTTTTCCTTGATGTAAATCTCATTATTCGCTTCAGCCATCAATTGTGGCATTTTTAAAGCATCCGTCGGATCATATTCGTATGAAATCGAAACAGGAACCACTTTTACTTTCTTGAAATAATCCATCAAATTCGCTTCGTCAGAACCCATTGCAAGCATTTTCAAAACACCCGGGTGTGTCGCGTCATTTCCATCTTTTGTGCGTCCTTCCCGTTGTGCAATCCAAACGGAACGGTTTTCGCGAAGCAATAATTGTCCGATATATTCGGCCATTAATTTCGAGCTCTGTAATAATTCTCTCGGTGCTAATCCACGTTGTACAAGGAAATTTCGGTTTAATTTTGAAAGTACGTGCAGAAATTGCTTCTTAACCAAATTATCGCCAATTGCCGAAGCGGTCATTACCAATCCGTGTTCAAAAAGGCAGACGTTCAATAAAGAAGTATCCAGGATAATATCGCGATGATTCGAAATAAAAAGGTAAGGCGTATGCGGTTCGAGCTTTTCAAAACCGGAAGTGGTCAGTCCGTCGGAGCTTCTTTTTAAAACCTGCTGAACGGATTCATAAATAAAATTGCATTGAAAATCACGGATCGAATGGGTTTTTTTAAGCTGTTCTTTCCAAACATCGTCCTCAGACTCGGGAAAAGTAAAATTCATCAGCGCTTTCATCATAGGATGATTGACAACTTTATGGATTGCGTCGTTGATTTCGGCATCATAATACGGACGGATTGCGTCGAATTTCTGCATTTTAAATTTTATTTTGGTATAACAAAAGAACAAAAATTTATTGACATCGTTGTTTCATTTTCATTAAATCCCGAAAACAGATTTTGAATTTTCGGTTGTGATTCGGGCGATTTCTGCACCTGGAAGATTATAAATTTCGGATAATTTCTGAACTACATTCACAATATAGCTGCTTTCGTTGCGCTTGCCGCGAAATGGAACCGGCGCCAAATAAGGAGAATCGGTTTCCAAAACAATATTTTGAATGTCAATTAGATTTAAAAACTGGTCGATTTTTCCGTTCTTAAAAGTTACAACACCACCAATTCCGAGCTTCATATTGTATGAAATTGCCTGTAAAGCCTGCTCATAATTTCCGGCGAAACAATGAAAAATTCCAAACAAATCATCGGATTTTTCGCTTTCCAAAACTTCAAAAATTTCATCAAAAGCTTCCCGGCAATGAATGTTGATCGGTAATTTATACTGTTTGGCAAGTTGAATTTGCTTTCGAAAAGCGATTTTCTGGATTTCCAATGTCGATTTATCCCAATACAAATCAATGCCGATTTCTCCAACAGCATGGAATTTTCTCTTGGAAAGTTCAGTTTCAACGTGCGCCAGCTCATCGAGATAATTTTCCTTTACATACGTTGGATGCAAGCCCATCATCAGGAAAATATTTTCAGGATATTTTGACTCGAGTGCATACATTGATTCCGTACACGTTGAGTCGATTGCCGGAATAAAAAAACGTGAAACTCCGGAATTAATGGCGCGCTGAATCATTTCGTCACGGTCATTCTGAAATTCCTCGCTGTAAAGATGCGTATGTGTATCGGTGATTATCATATAAATTTGAAAAGCGTAAAGTTACAAACTTGCGAAGCAGTAAAAAAGAAAAGCCGTCGATTTGACGGCTTGATTTTTAATCTAATTGGCTCAATAATTTCTGGGCTTTTTCATAATCCTCTGCATCGGGCGGAATTTGTTTCAGCAGTTCTTTCGCGTCGTTTGGCATTTCCTGTTTTAATTTCGACAGCGCGAGATACCAAACAGCTTTGAATTTATACGAAGAATTTCCGTTAATTATGAAATGCAATAGTAATTCGGCTTTTACATAATCGGAAATTTCGATTAGTGAAACGGCGTAGAAATATTGCAGTTCCGGATTATTTTCCATCGGGATTTTTGAAAATGATTCGGCCGCCTTTGCAAAATTCTTTTCATTGAAAAAATCCTGAGCGTTTTTTAAATCGGTATTATTATCGCCACGTTCAGTAAACATTGCCACTTCGTGCTGGTTGTAATCACCGTAAGCCGGTGTTTCATTTTGTAGAAAAACCCACGTTCCTATGAATAGCACTAATGACGCGGCAATTCCCGTAATCCAAGGATAAAAGCGAATGACTTTTGGCTTTTGTTTTTTATCGGAATTCTGTTTTGAAATCGCTCTGAGATTGTCTTTAAACGCAACCGTTTCAGGTGAAAACTTGTTGTTAAGGAAATTTGTAGCTTCCTTATAAAGTTCAAGTTTTTCACGAATTGCAGCGTTATTTTGTAAGCGATCTTCAAATTCAATTCGCTCTTCTTCGGGCATTTCGTTTTCGAGATAACGATCAAATGCGATATAGATTTCTTCGTCCATGACTTTAGTTTTTTAATGATTTGTACCGATTTGATTGCTGAATCAACTCTGTTAGTTTTCCGGTACAGAGTGATTTTTTCTTACGCACATACGCATAAGTAACGTTCAGTTTTTCGGCAACTTCTTCCATGGTTTTGGTAACGAAACTCAGTTTGAGCAACTCCTGGCATTTCTCTCCGATTTGCAGGAACATTTCTTCAAACAATGCTTGTTTTTCGTCAAAAATTTCGGTTTGTGATGCCGTTTCAAGAACGGATTCATCAATAGATACGTTTTCAAGCGGCATTGTTACCTGTTTGTTGGAAGATTTTTTGATTTCGTTGAGCCATCGCCTTTTGCAAAGCAGAAAAAAATAGGCATCAAAAGGGCAGGTGAGTTGTAGGCCATTTGTTTTTGCCTGATTATAAATGATGATCAGGACTTCCTGGATCAGATCGCGAGCAGCATCTTCATCGCCTGAATTATTTTTTACATAATGGATAACCTTCGGGACAAAATTCTTGTAAATAGATTGAATTACCGACGAATTATTTTGCAGTAATCCATCAATGTACAATTGATCGGCATGAAGTTTTTTATCGACCATAACCTTTATTTACAGCTAATTTAAAAAAAAATGCGGCATCAGGGTAACAAATTTTAAATGCATTTGATATAACGGTATAAATCAGAATTCACCATTAAAAAACAGAAATTATGAAAACTTTCAGAACCACCGCTTTAGTATTGATTGCTTTTAATTTTTTAACGGGTTGCGACCCGAATGATCCAGCGCCACCACCACTTCCGTCGTGTACAACTGTAAACAGCGACTTTACACAACTCTTTGCAGCAACACTTGCGAGTAATTCAGTTTTTGATGATTACACAAACATGGATTTACTCACGCACGAATATACTTTCAGTGTAGCAACAAACGAAACGGTTTGTGCTGTCGGTTATCAGGGAAATGCAGTTTTGTTTGCGAATAACATTCCTTATACGGTTGAAATTTTTGATAACACTAACAATGCATTGGTTTATTCAGGAAGTCATTTTTTTGACAGCGCGTTTACCGATTATCAAAGTGTTATACCAACGAATCTAGTTGCCGGAAATACCTATACCATTAGAAGAATTGTAACCAATTATATGGGAAATATCGGAACGACTACAGGTAGGATTTTACGCTTTAACGGATCAAATCCTTATCCTGTTACCACAAATGGATTAACCATAACAGCATCCGATTTTTATGGAACAGGCGGGCCGGTAACTAACTACGGAATTCCATACATCGACATTATTTTTCAATAAAAAATCAAAATTGGGGTAACAATTTTAAAACCCGGCTGATATAACTATATAAATCAAAAATTAATATTTAAAAATTAGAAATCATGAAAGCAACAACTTATGCACACAGAAAAAACAATTTTAAAACATTAGCAATTTTAGCACTATCTGCAATCACTTTTGCAAGCTGCCAGAAAAATGACGACGGAGATGCAACACCATTCTCTCCGCCAACAGCACAACAATTCAAGGCAATCCAAAATGATGCTCTTGAAAACATCACCCAGCATTTCCAATTCGATGCTGAAGACGGAACAGCAACTTTCACATCTGCAAAAGGTGTTACTATTACCATTCCGGGAAATTGCCTTACGCTAAACGGAAATCCTGTGACCGGAACAATTGATCTTGAATATGCCGAATTATTTGATCGCGGAACAATGACAGTAACAAACAAACCAACAATGGCCAGAATGCCAAACGGCGATATGGTTTTATTAGTTTCGGGTGGAGAATTTTACATCAACGCAACAAAGGATGGGCAACAACTGGCACTTACGTGTAATATCAGTTTGGTAATTCCGGGAGCTTTGACCGACGGAGTAGAAAACGGAATGTTACTGTGGACAGGCGTAATAGGCGATGACGGAGAATTAGCATGGGAACGAAAAGACAATCCAAACGGACAAGGCGGCGTAAATGGAGAAGGAAATAATTATTATGCTTCTTTCGGTAACTTCGGATGGACAAATGTAGATCGTTTTTACAGTGATCCAAGGCCAAAAACAACAATTTTAGTTGATGTTCCTGCAGGTTTTGATAATGAAAACAGCTCCGTTTATTTGTCTTATGATGGTGAAGGAAGCGCATTAGCAAGACTGGATACTTTTACTGCGGAAGGCTTATTCAGTGAGCACTACGGACAAATTCCAATCGGATTGGCTTGTCACGTGATATTTGTAACTGAAGAAGATGGTCAGTTCCGATATGCAATAAAAGCCGCCACGATTGTTGAAGACGATGTGATTACATTTACGCTAAACGAAACAACAACAGGTTCAGAAGCCGCATTAGTTGCCGCGATAAACGCCATACAATAAACGATTTACTCAAAGTTTTTAAGAAAAAGTGATGATAACCTCGTCACTTTTTTTAAATTTATAGAACCAAAATTTCTATTATGAAAAAATCATTACGCTTAGTGTTATGGATTTTTTTTATAAGTCCGGCACTTTTTTCCCAGACAAAAGTAAAAGATACGATTACCAGAAAAGCCGAAATCATGTTCGATCAAAAGGGAAATCTCGTGTCTTTAAAACCGGAAGTTCCTCCTTTAGTGCAAATTGCCGGTGCGCCAAAAGCATATTATTCCTATTTCTGGGAAATGGGCGATGGGCATTTCAGCAAAGAAGCCAATCCGAAGCATGTGTATAAAAAGAAAGGTGAATATAATGTAAAACTTGCTGTTACAAATAATTATGATAACGGAAAACCTCCGGCTTCACGCCCGAAAAAAGTTGCGGTAAATGAAATTTCAGACACTACTTTTAAAGACATTGCCGCACTCGAAGATCTTGACGGATTTACGATCCAAAACAATCGCGAGCCGGTTCCGGAAGAGGAAATGATTGTGGTGTTGAGTTATCAGAATACTTTGGATTATGTCAGCGAAGGAAAATTGTATTTGTTCTATAATGAAAAGCAATTTAAGAATAAAAATTTTGAGTTAACGGAATTTCGAGCTCACGAAAACGAACGTGAAATTAAAGAAGATGGTTTGGTAATCAATGATCTTGAAAATTCAAGTTCTTATTTAGCTTCTGAAATTCCGGTTGCAAGCAGGACTTTCCTCCATAAAGTTCCCGAAGAAAATTTAGACCTTACGCTTGATGAAGCTAAAAAATTCTATAACAATGTCAACATTCTTGAATTCGAGAATTTAAATCCGGGCGAAACCCGAAATGTTTTTTATTCGTTCAAAACGACTCCGGAAATGATTAAAGATACCAGCGCTACGGTTACTATGCGCGGCATTTACGTTCCAAACAAAAATTACAAAAACCATAAAGTCAAAAAGCTTGAAATGGAAATCGTCACATCGCACGATCCAAATAAAATGTCATCAAATGCGGCATTTATGAATTATCGCTTCGTTCGGTTCAAGACACTGAATTTCAAGACGCGTTTCCAGAATGATGGCGAAGGCCCAGCCAGAATGATAAGGCTTGAAACCGATGTTCCTGAGATTTTCGATAAAAAAACATTCAAGGTTGTCGACATGTACCCAAAATGTCCTATTTGTCCAAAGGATAAAGAAGTCAATTACAGTTGCCTCGACACAATCATAAAACAAAAACAAATTCACTTTATTTTCAAGAATATTTATCTTCCGGGAAGCAACCAGAAAAACGTTAAAGAGCGTGACAGCACTAAAGGTTTTGTGAAATACAGTATGAAATTCAGCAAGGATTTCCACAAGGTAAAAACCAAAAGCCGCACTGCAATTATTTTTGATAAAAACGAACCGATAATTACCAATTATGCCGTGACACGTTTTTTACCCGGAATTTCTATTGGTGCAAAGGCCGGCTACAACATGTATCCTTCGCTGGAAAATTCTAAAAATTATTTCGTTGGCGCAACACTTTCGCCATTCAAATCCTATCGGGGTTATTGGCAGGTCGAATTGATGGTCGCCGCGCATTCATTTGACGAATTAAAGAATAGCAATATTTTGTCGACAGATATCGGGCCAAACGGAAACGTCATAAATATCCTGCAGGAAGTGTCGCAGAAAAAAGAATTCAACAATTTTGTAATTTATGCCGTGCCGTTTTCATATCGTTATAATTTGAATAATTATATTGGTTTTGGCGCTGGAGTACAATTGAAAATTGATGCTTCAGAGCAGGCAGATTCTGAAGCTACCGCTGTTGGATATGAATATTTTGCTCAGGAACCTCAAATTCCGCCACGGCGAAATGAAAAGTATGATTATACGATAAAAGAATCGCTGCCATCAAAAAGCTTCGCAAATTTTCAAACCGGGATTTTTGCGGATATTACGCTGGGTTTCGCGCGAATTGGGCCTAGTGCCGGATTTAGATACGTGCATAATTTAACTGATCCGATGCCACAATTGCATTTTTACGGAATCTGGAAATTTTAATGAATGAGAAAAATCGCTTTCTTTTTGATTTTTGTGCCGCTGATTATTTTCGGACAGGAAACTGATTTGAAAACCTTGAAAGAAAAGGACGATCTTGAGAATTACACGTATACATTGCTGGATAAATTCCTCAAAAATCCAACAGAACAAAACTTAAAAACAATTACAACACCACTTTGGCGAGACCCGAAAAACAATTCCGAAAACATGGCAATTGTAATTTTATATTGCAATCGTGCATATTATGAAAATAAGTTTGAAACTACTTCAGCCGCAATAAAATCCTATGAAAAAGCTTGGCAGGTATTCGAGAAAAACAAGCTTCAGGATTATGATATAATCGAATTTTGCCTCAAACCATTAGGCAATTTATACACGGTTTTAGGCGATTATGACAATGCCGAAAACACGATCAAACAGTATTATTATGTTGCGAATATCCAGAAAAACCATGGTCATAAAATTGCAGCTGTTTTAAATTTATCCAATGTATATCTAAGTTCCGGTAAAGCTTCAGCGGCTTCCGAATTACTTGAAATCACAGTCAAATCTGAAAAATTGTCTTCATCGGACAAAGGTTTATTATTGAATAATCTTGCTTCCGCGTATGTAATTCTCAGCAACGAAAAGGCGGAATATACTTTGAAACAAGCTGTCAAATTACTAGAGAAATCGAAAGATCAAAATGTGGCATTATCAAACAGCTATCGGAATTTGGCGGTTATTTCCAGTAATAAAAATGATTTTGAAACCGCCGGAGTTTATTTTAAAAAAGCGAAAGAATTATTCTTCCGGAATCCAAGCCAGGAGCCAAGAAAAATCGCAAAATTATATTATGACGAAGCATTGCTTTTCTATAAACAACGAAAAATTGCTGAAACAAAAAACGCCATTTCTTCAATCTTTACAATACTAATTCCTGGATATTCTTCAGGTTTGCCTAAGCAAGAGTCGCTTTATACAGAAACCGTTTTGCTCGATGCGCTCGATTTGCAGGCAACAGTTTCTTCTGATGAAAATCAATATGAAAAAGCGTTGGAAAGTTATGCGCTGTCGTTTCACATTGAAGAATTATTCCAATCGGTTTTTGTTTATGAAAATACTAAAATAGTTGCGCAGGTCCGCAACAGAAAACGCACGGAAAAATGCCTTGAGATTTATGATTTGCTCTTTAAAAAAGACAATAAAACAACATGGATCGAAAAAGCATTTGAGCTTTCTGAAAAAACAAAAGCAGGGATTTTAAAACAGCAGATTTTGAATTTTAATGTGGTTTCAGTTAAGGAAAAGCGAATTTTGGAACAGCTTCAAAATTGGAATACCGTTATTCTAAAAGAACAGCAAAAAGGGAAGAACGCAGCTATTTCAAAGATAAATGAAGCAATAAAAAAGCAAAATGAAGGAATGCTTTTGTTGAAATCGATTCGGTCGGAAACGGCAAAATTACAGGATGTAAATCTTTTGAAAGACTGTTTTGAAAAATCCAGAAAAGATAAAGCAATTGTACTTTCTTATTTTTCCGGGTTTGAAAATCTGTATTGTTTTAAACTCGAAAATCAGAAGCTTACATTACAGGTATTTGACAAGGAAATTTATAAAAACATCTTCCGGTTTGTTTCGTATTTCGATACTGCTTCCGTGATTGCAAACGATATTTCAGGCTATCAAAAATCAGCATTTGAGTTATACAAGTTATTGAATTTGCCTTCGAAAAGCAAATCGGATAACCTTATCGTAATTCCGGACGGATTATTGAATTTTGTTCCGTTTGAGGCCTTAATTACTGAGGTTTCATCTACACTGAACTTTTCAAAAATGCCGTATTTACTCAATGATTTCAGGATTGGATATGCCAGTTCAGTTGACTTTTATGTTGATGAAAAACCTTTTTCGTTCGAGAAAGAAACAGTTTTAGGCGTGTTTCCCGTGTTTGAAAACTCGGAATTGGAGCTTACATTTTCAAAAGATGAAATACAGGAAATCCGCAAAAGATTTAACGGAAATTATCTTGAGAAAAATGATGCGACTTTCCGGAATTTTAAAATAAATGCCGCGGCTTTTTCTATTTTGCATCTTTCCACGCACGCATCAGCCGGCGATGTGGAAACTCCGGCGAGCATTCGTTTCTACGAACAGGAGATTTTATATTCTGAATTGTATAATCTGAACATTCATCCGGATTTAGTTGTGCTCAGCGCCTGCGAAACCGGAATCGGGAAATTGTATAAAGGCGAAGGTGCGATGAGTGTTGCACGAGGATTTCAGTTTGCCGGTGCCCGAAACTTGTTGTTTTCATTGTGGAAAGTAAATGATTTTACGACATCAGTGCTAATGGCTGATTTCTATCGCAACATCAAAAACGGCAAATCGTATTTTGAGTCCAATTACCGTTCAAAGATAAATTACCTTAATAGTGATGCGATTGCAAATGCTAAAAAGGCGCCCTATTATTGGAGTGCGATGGTATATTATGGCTCGTTAGAGGAAAAATCCCAGGGCAATTATTTATACTACTTCATAGGAGTTTTCATTTTCATTGTCTTATTTTTGATTATCAGAAAATTCCGAAAAGATAATGGAAACGCTACAGGCCTTACTTAAAAAGAACAATTACAAGAAAATAAAATTCAAGATTACCAAAACACAACATCTTTTGATCAAGGCAAAAATCAACGGAATTTCAGGAAGTTTTATCCTCGATACCGGTGCGTCAAATAGTTGTGTCGGGTTTGACCGTATCGAATTGTTCGCTCTTAAGGCAAAAAAGTCTAAAACAAAAGCCGCCGGAGCAGGAGCAACGGGAATGTTTACGCAACTTTCGTTGAAAAACAATCTAAAATTAGGAAGCTGGGAAGATGCTGATTTTGATCTTGTGATTTTCGATTTATCTCATGTGAATGTTGCATTGACCGAGCATAAAGCGAAACCTGTAGATGGAATTATCGGCGCGGATATTCTGCTAAAAGGTAAAGCGATCATTGATTACTACAATCATTATTTGTATCTGATGAAATAAAATCAGCTTTTAGTTTTTACAGTCCTTAAAGAGTAATACGCGACAATTGCACTTATAAATATTAGAATTCCACCCAGCACGAATGGCGCTCCAGCAAACTGAAACGGTGCTTCGTCGTGTGTGAAATAATAAAATGTCAACGACATCATTGGGGGTCCGATAATAGCCGATGCACTCATTAAACTTGCCAAAGTGCCCTGAATTTCTCCTTGTTCTGATGGTGGAACCTGAGCTGAAACAACTGCCTGCAACGCCGGGCCAGCAATTCCGCCAAGGCAGTACGGAATTAAAAATACAAACATCATCCAGCTTTGTGTTGCTGCTGCAAATAGAAACATCCCGATTGCATAAAGTGTCAAACCAACATAAATGCTTTTTTCATTTCCAAGTTTTGGATTAATCCATCGTATGAGTCCGCCTTGAACAATTCCGACTAATAAGCCAACGACGCCAAGTGAAATTCCGACCATTTTTTCGTCCCAATCAAATCGGTACATTGTAAAGTAACTCCAATTGCTGTGCATGGCGTGAGCGCCTACATACAGTAAAAAAATCGCGACGACCAAGCCAATCAACGAAGGGTATCTTCTTAAATTCAATAACGCACCAACGGGATTTGCGCGCTTCCAGTCAAAATCACGACGATTCTCTTTTGATAGTGATTCCGGAAGGATGAAATATCCGTAAATGAAATTCAGCAAGCACAATGCGGCTGCGGCATAAAACGGGACGCGTGCGCCATAGTGACCCAACAATCCGCCAATTACCGGGCCGATTATAAATCCGAGTCCGAATGCTGCGCCGATCAGCCCAAAGTTTTTAGCTCGTGTTTTTTCAGTGCTTACATCAGCAATATAAGCCGAAGCGGTTGTAATGCTTGCGCCTGTTAATCCTGCAATGACGCGCCCGATGAACAACCATGTAATTGTTGGTGCCATTGAAAGCAAAACATAATCGAGCGCAAATGCAAATAGCGAAATCAGGATGATTGGTCTTCGTCCGTATTTATCGCTGAGGTTTCCGATTACAGGAGCAAAGAGAAATTGTGTAATAGCATAAGCAAATGTAAGCCAGCCACCGATTTTTGCCGCTTCACTAATGTCGCCATGGATCAATTCCTGAATTAGTTTTGGAATTACCGGAATTATGATTCCCCAACCGGTAATGTCAATCAGCATCGTTATGAAAATAAACCCAATGGCTGCTTGTTTTTTGCTTTTTTTCATCGTTGAATATTGGTTGATAAAACTAAAAAAAAATCCCGCCTTATTTTTACACAAGGCAGGATTTATATTGATTCTTATTAAGTTACAGTTCTAATGCTTTTTTTGCATCACCGTTCATCAACAATTCCAATGGATTTTCAAGGGCTTCTTTTACGGCTACAAGGAAACCAACAGATTCTCTTCCGTCGATGATCCTGTGATCGTAAGAAAGCGCAACATACATCATTGGATGAATTTCAACTTTACCATTTACGGCAATCGGACGCTCGATAATGTTGTGCATTCCGAGTATTCCTGATTGTGGCGGATTGATGATTGGTGTAGATAGCATGCTTCCGAAAACACCACCATTTGTGATGGTAAAAGTTCCTCCGGTCATATCGTCAACGGTAATTTGCCCATCACGTGCTTTGATAGCCAATCTTTTGATTTCGGCTTCAACTCCACGGAAAGTTAGGTTTTCAGCGTTTCTTACAACCGGAACCATCAAACCTTTCGGTCCTGAAACCGCGATAGAAATATCGGCAAAATCGTATGTGATTTTTTCCTGACCGTCGATCATTGAATTTACATCAGGGAACAATTGCAGCGCTCTTGTAACCGCTTTTGTAAAGAATGACATATAACCCAAAGTCACGCCGCCGTGTTTTGCTTTGAACGCATCTTTGTATTCGTTACGGATTTTGTTGATTGGCGTCATGTTAACCTCATTGAAGGTCGTTAACATTGCTGTTTCGTTTTTAGCAGCTACCAAACGCTCGGCAACCTTGCGGCGAAGCATTGATAGTTTTGTACGGTTTGAACCACGGTTTCCACCTGTTGGCGTTCCCATTGATGGAACTGCGTTTACAGCGTCGTCTTTTGTAATGCGACCGTCTTTTCCTGTTCCGGAAATGGTGGACGGATCGATACTTTTCTCGTCTAATATTTTTCTTGCAGCAGGAGATGGAGTTCCCGAAGCATAGCTTGTTGAAGTTTTAGCGTCTTCATGCTTTTGCTCTGGTTTTACCGTTTCTTTTGGCGCGTCTGATTTTGGTTTGTCGGATGTTGGAGCCGCATCTGGCGATTGCCCAGTAATTGGCACTTCAGCTGAAACTGGTTTTTCCTCAGGAGATTTTTCGCCTGGTTTTGCAGCATCGGTATCGATGAGGCAAACTACTGCGCCAACGGCAACAGCATCGCCTTCTTCGGCTTTTAGCGTAATGATTCCGCTTGCTTCGGCAGGAAGTTCCAGCGTTGCTTTGTCAGAATCAACTTCGGCAATTGCCTGGTCTTTTTCTACATAGTCGCCGTCTTTTACGAGCCATGTTGCGATTTCAACTTCTTTTATCGATTCTCCCGGAGAAGGGACTTTCATTTCTAAAATCATAATTTCTTAGTTTATGGTTTTTATTTTGTTATTTCAAAATTCTTTATTCTACATTCAACATTTTGAAAATCTGAATACTGATTAACCGATATTCAATGTTCAAGTTTGAGGGTTCTAGCCCTGATGGAAGCGGAAATCCTTTTTCTTTTTTCTTTAAAAAGGAAAAGATTATAGCGTACAGCAGGAAATTGCTCCTAATTAAATAAATTTTTATCAAAAACCATCGCAATTGCTGCAGCATGACGTTTTTTAGAACGTGCATAACTTCCGGCAGCCGGCGCGCTGTAGGCTTTTAATGAGGCAACTCTCAATTTTACTAAATCGAAATTCATTAGCATAAAACTGTAGGCACCCATATTTTTTGGCTCTTCCTGTGCCCAAACATAATCGTCGGCGTTTGGATAGGAAGCGATAATTTGTTTTAATTGCTCGATCGGAAGCGGGAATAATTGTTCAATACGAACCAAAGCTACATCATTTCTTCCATTAGCTTCACGTTCTGCAAGCAGATCGTAATAGAATTTTCCGGTACAGAAAACTAAGGTTTTTACGTCTTTTTTGTTAACTGTTGTGTCATCGATAGTTTCCTGAAACGATCCATTTGCAAATTCATCAGCAGTTGAAACTACTAATGGATGACGCAATAAACTCTTTGGTGTAAAGACAATCAACGGTTTTCTGTAGGTCGTTTTCATTTGTCTTCTAAGCAAGTGATAGAAGTTTGCTGGCGTTGTACAATCGGCGATAAACATGTTTTCGTTCGCACACATTTGTAAATAACGCTCCATTCTTGCTGATGAATGCTCAGCTCCCTGGCCTTCGTAACCGTGTGGCAATAACATTACCAAACCGTTTTGGTTGTTCCATTTATCTTCAGCGGCTGAAATATACTGGTCAAGCATAATTTGCGCACCGTTTGAGAAATCCCCGAATTGTGCTTCCCAGATTGTTAATGTTTTAGGACTAGCCAAAGCATATCCGTAGTCGAAACCAACTACGCCATATTCAGACAAAAGCGAATTGAAAATATTGAATTTTCCTTTTGCATTTGGCAATTGCTGTAACAGGATCACTTCTTCTTCAGAATCTTCGACTTTTACAACTGCGTGACGATGCGAGAAAGTTCCACGTTCTACGTCTTGTCCTGAGATGCGAACGTCATAACCTTCGGTAAGTAAACTTCCATATGCCAATAATTCGGCCATAGCCCAATCCAGTTTGTCCGTATCGAAATACATCGTTTTACGATCGTTGATCAGTTTTGAAATTTTGCTGATGAACTTTTTATCAGACGGTAATTCGGTGATAATTTTCGCTATGTTGGTCAACTCTTCTTTTGGAAAAGTTGTATCAACTTTTTTAAGCATTTCAACAGCATCTGCCTGTGCAAATCCCTGCCATTCGTTTTGCATGAACGGCGTAATGATCGTTAAATCTTTTTTGCGTGATGCTTCGAGATTTTCTTCAAGAATTGCTTTGTATTGGTCTTCGAGGCTTTTAACATAATTGCCGTCGATGATTCCATCTGTCAATAATTTCTCAGCATAGATATCACGCGGATTTTTATGTTTTGAGAGTAATTTGTATAATTTCGGTTGTGTAAAACGAGGTTCATCGCCTTCGTTGTGGCCGTATTTTCTATAGCCTAAAAGGTCAATGAAAACGTCGCTTCCAAATTGCATTCTGTACTCTAACGCGAATAACATCGCATGAACAACAGCTTCGGTATCATCGGCATTTACGTGTAAAACCGGAGATAACGTAACTTTTGCCACATCGGTACAATAAGTTGACGAACGCGCATCAAGATAATTTGTCGTAAATCCAACCTGATTATTGATTACGATATGAATTGTTCCGCCAGTTTTATATCCGTCAAGCTGTGCCATTTGAACGATTTCGTAAACAATTCCTTGTCCTGCAACAGCCGCGTCACCGTGAAGCGCAATTGGCAGTACTTTAGAGAAGTCATTCGGGAAATAACGATCTTGTTTTGCACGCGTGATCCCTTCTATAACAGCACCAACCGTTTCGAGGTGTGAAGGATTTGGCGCTAAATTTATATTTATTGATTTACCGGATTTTGTCAATCTATCGGATGTTAATCCCAAGTGGTATTTAACATCACCGTCGAAAAGCGCATCATCATCGTAATCTTTTCCATCGAATTCAGAGAAAATATCCTGTGTGTTTTTTCCGAATATATTCGCCAGAACGTTCAAACGTCCACGGTGTGCCATTCCCATTACGAATTGCTCCACGCCTTTTTCAGCTGCAGCTTCAATAAGCGCATCGATTCCTGGAATAAGCGATTCGCCGCCTTCAAGCGAGAAACGTTTTTGTCCAACGTACTTTGTATGTAGGAAATTCTCGAAAGAAACCGCTTCGTTTAATTTGGCAAGAATGTTTTTCTTTTCTTCCGGAGAAAATTTCGGAATATTGTCGTTGTAGCCGATTTTGTCCTGAATCCATTGGATAACTTCAGGTTTACGGATGTACATGTATTCAACACCGATCGATTGGCAATAGATTTTATTTAAATGGTTCAGAATTTCCTGAAGCGAACAAGGTTCGAGTTTCATTGCCTTTGCGGCGTCGAAAACAGTTGATAAATCCGCTTGTGAAAGTCCGTAATTCTCGATATCCAAAGTTGGTGAATATGTTCTTCTGTCGCGAACCGGATTCGTTTTAGTAAACAAGTGTCCGCGAGTTCTGTAGGCATCAATTAATTTCAAAACATTGAACTCTTTCTGAAGTTTTTCAGAAACACTTGAACAATCTTGGTTTCCTGCGGCTACCGCCGCCATTTGCACTGCCGGACTTTCATCGTTATACGTTGTCATTCCAAAGTCGAAACCTTGTAAAAAACTTCTCCAGCTTGGCTCAACGCTGTCCGGATTTTGAAGATACTGTTCGTATAAATCAGCGAAAAATTCAGTATGTGCGGCGTTTAAAAAGGAAAACCTATCCATAATGTAATTAAATGTCCTGTTTTGTAAAAATATTTTTGCAAAAGTACGATATTTAGCATAATCTAGTGATATTTTTATACTTTTATGACTTAAACTTATCATAAAATTACTTATGAAACTCTTTTACTTTACAAAATTGCAGAAATCAATAGTTTTTGCGTTTTTTCTTACTTTTTCTACAATTTGTCTTGGTCAGGAAGACAATCCGTATGATGGTGATTTTTGGGATCATGTGCAATTTGGCGGTGGTCTCGGATTGAGTTTTGGATCCGGTTATACCGATATTACAATTGCGCCAAGTGCAATCTATAATTTTAACCAATATGTTGCGCTTGGAGTCGGTTTATCTGGAACATACGTTGACGCAAAGGATTTCTATTCTTCGTATATTTATGGCGGTAGCCTGATTGCTTTATTTACGCCATTTGAACAAATTCAATTATCGACAGAATTGGAACAGGTTCGCGTGAATAACGAATACGATGTGACAAATGGTTCAAGTATTAAAGACAATTTCTGGAATACGGCGCTTTATTTAGGCGCGGGTTTTCGATCCGGAAATGTAACGCTTGGAGTTCGTTATAATGTTCTGTTTAAGAAAAACGATAATGTTTATAGTGAAGCGTTTATGCCGTTTGTCAGGGTTTATTTTTAACTGTAAATACTCTGAGCACGTTACGCACAATCAAGTAATAAAAAAACCAGCTAGTTTCCTGACTGGTTTTGTTTGTAGTAATTTCTCAGTTGTTGGCTGAGGAGTGTAATTTTCTTTATACTATTTCTCTTTAGATTCTTTGTTTACTTTTGCGATATATTTTTCCAAAGCCATTGTCATAGAAGGAGCTTCCGGCGATGGCGCCATAATGTCAACCCGTAATCCGTGCTCAAGCGCTTCTTTCTGGGTAGTACTTCCAAATACGGCAATACGTGTGTTGTTCTGTTCGAAATCAGGAAAATTCATGAACAATGATTTGATTCCGGTTGGACTGAAAAATGCCAAAACATCATAATAAACATCTGCTAAATCAGACAAATCACTCATTACTGTTTTGTAGAAAGTTGCCTGTGTCCAATCTACTTTTAAGCTATTCAATGTCTGCGGCGCATCGGCGTTTAATTGATCCGAAGCCGGCAAAAGAAATTTTTCGTCTTTGTATTTCTTAATCAATGGCGACATGTCAACAAAATCCTTCTGTCCAACGTAAATCTTACGCTTTCTGTAAACCACATATTTCTGAAGATAAAAAGCAATCGCTTCCGACTGGCAGAAATATTTAAGGCCTTCAGGGATTTTATAGCGCATTTCTTCTGCCACTCTGAAAAAATGGTCAACAGAATTCTTGCTCGTCAGTATAATAGCCGTGTAATTATTGAGGTCGATCTTTTGAAGTCTGACGTCTTTTGCATTTACACCTTCAACGTGTATAAAAGGTCTGAAATCAATTTTTACTTTATGCTTCTGTTGGAGCTCAAAGTACGGTGAATTCTCTACTTTAGGCTCTGGTTGTGACACCAAAATTGTTTTCACTTTCATAGTTTTATTTTCATCTTGTACTAACTTCTTGTAAACCAATAATACATGAAATAATAGGGGGCGATTTCAAGTGCGCAAAGATACAAAATAAAATAAAACAACTTACCGATTATCAAGTTTTGATAGATTTTTAAGGAATTGAGATATGTAAGCGTATTTATTGCTAAAATCGCAATAATCAGGAAATAAATCACCGAAATCGATATAGTGCTATTGTAGAACAAAATGATATTGATTGGCAAAAGCACTAATCCTAGATAGGTTCTATAGCTTACTTTCTGTAAATTAAACTGTTCCAAAGGTTCTTCAATGTTAAACGCTGTGGAAATGATTTTTTCAATCAGGAATTTTCCCAATATGAAAACACTCAGCATTGTAAAAACCCGGATAAAAACAATCCAGTCGCCTTTTGCAGCAAATCCGAAATAAAATAACAGCAATTGAACGAAGAATGCAAATGAAATCAATTGTACAAAAAACAGCAATATCGTAAACCAACTCATTAAATTACTGCTGTCACGATATATTTTTAAGTATTTATCTGAGAAAATAAGTTTTGAAAAATCACTGAACCTGCTTTCAAAAAACGTTCTGGCCAACGCAATAAATGCAAGGCATACAACAAACAGAATTGTTGCCCAGTCTTTATTTTCCAAAATTCGTTCGTGTAGTGAAATAGCTGCCATGGTGGCGCAAAATTACTAATTTTTTATTTGTTTGATTTATTATAAATTAATTAAGATTCGGCAATCATAAAAACCTTATTTTTGCCCTGAAATCTTAAGGTCTATGAACGACGGTATTGTTATAATTCCAACGTATAACGAAATTGAAAATATTGAAGCCATAATCAGAGCAGTGTTCTCATTGCACAAGCCGTTTCATATCCTTATTGTAGATGATAATTCACCGGATAAAACTGCAAATAAAGTAGTTGAACTTCAAAACGAGTTTCCGGGAAAATTGTTTATCGAGAACCGCACAAAAAAATCCGGACTCGGAACTGCCTATGTTCACGGTTTCAAATGGGCGATGGCGCATCAATATCAATACATTTTTGAAATGGACGCCGATTTTTCACACAATCCCGCCGATTTGGAGAAATTATATGATTGTTGTCATTTCGGTCGCGCCGATGTTGCAATCGGATCGCGATATATTACCGGCGTAAATGTTGTAAACTGGCCGTTAAGCCGTGTTTTACTATCGTATTTTGCTTCGGTTTATGTACGAATGATCACCGGAATGAAGATCCAGGATGCAACTGCAGGTTTTATGTGCTACAAACGTGAAGTCCTTGAAAGCATCAACCTTGATAAAATTAAATTTATAGGTTATGCTTTCCAGATTGAAATGAAATACCGTTCGTATGCGAAGAAATTTCAGATTATGGAAGTTCCGATAATCTTTACAGACCGCGCAAAAGGACAATCAAAAATGAGCGGATCAATCATAAAAGAAGCCGTTTTTGGAGTTATACATTTAAGAGTAAGAAAATTTTTTAACCGATTGTAATTCAGCAATCAGTCGTCGAAATAAAAGCAAAATGAAAAGGGTTTTAATCAAGAATGCCAAAATTGTCAACGAAGGAGTCATTTTTGAAGGTGATGTTTTAATTGAAGATCAGCTTATTGTTGAAATTGCGGAAAGTATCAGCGCAAAATCATCCACAACAAAAATTATCGACGCCGGAGGAAATTTCCTGATTCCGGGCGCGATCGATGATCAGGTTCATTTTCGTGAGCCGGGTTTGACGCATAAAGGCGATATTGCATCAGAATCGAGAGCAGCTGTTGCCGGCGGAATTACGTCATTTATAGAACAGCCAAATACTGTTCCGAATGCCGTGACACAAGAACTTCTCGAACAGAAATATGAAATTGCCGCTGAAAATTCCTATGCGAATTATTCGTTTATGATGGGCGGAACCAATGATAATCTCGAAGAAGTTTTAAAGACAAATCCAAGAAATGTAGCCGGAATTAAATTATTCCTCGGTTCTTCAACCGGAAATATGCTGGTTGACGATGAAGTAGTTTTGGAAAAAATATTCTCGAGTACGTCAATGCTTATAGCGGCGCATTGTGAAGATGAGACTACCATTAAAAATAATCTTGAAAAGTATAAAGAAGAATTTGGCGAAGATATTCCAGTCAATAAACACCATTTGATCAGAAGCGAAGAAGCATGCTACATTTCTTCATCAAGAGCGATTGCCTTAGCAAAGAAAACCGACGCGAGACTGCATGTTTTTCATGTTTCGACTGCGAAGGAAATGGAATTATTTACGAATAAGATTCCACTCGAAGAAAAGAAAATTACAGCTGAAGTTTGCATTCATCATCTATGGTTTTCCAATGAAGATTATGATACGAAAGGAAATTTCATCAAATGGAATCCCGCTGTAAAAACCCCAAACGACCGGAAAGTTTTATGGGAAGCGTTGCTAGATGACCGTATCGATGTCATTGCAACCGATCACGCGCCACATACCCTGGAAGAAAAAAAGCAATCGTATTTAAAAGCACCTTCGGGCGGACCGCTGGTTCAGCACGCAGTAGTTGCAATGTTCGAAGCTTATCATCAGGGAAAGATTTCTGTCGAAAAAATCGTTGAAAAAATGGCGCATAATCCGGCAAAAATCTTTAAAATCGAAAAGCGCGGGTTCATTAAAGAAGGTTTTTATGCAGATTTGGTAATCGTTGATCCGGGATTGCCGTGGAATGTCAAAAAAGATAATATTTTATATAAATGCGGATGGTCGCCATTTGAAGGTTTTAGCTTTAAATCAAGAATAACGCATACTTTTGTAAACGGAGAATTAGTTTATAATAATTTTAAGGTCAAAGATATTCGGTGCGGACAGCGTTTGCTTTTTGACAGATAAATGATACTTATGAAAAAATCGATTATACTTTTTTTATGTGCGTTATCGCTTTTGGGATGTAACAATTCAGTTGTAGAGAAACCGGATAATCTTATTGATAAAGACGAAATGGTTGACATTATATATGATTTATCATTGCTTGAGGGAATTCGTTCCAGTAACTATAATTCACTAAAGGAACGCGGCATAAACCCGGCAAAGTATGTTTATAAAAAGTACAATATAGACAGTCTGCAGTTTGCAAAGAGCGATCGTTATTATGCTTCCGACATTGAAGTATATGCGAAAATCTATGAAAAAGTAACCGCACGGCTCGAAAATGAAAAAAAACTGGTAGATTCATTAGTGAAGGTTAATCCCGATCCTATAAAAAAAATGAAGCCTAAAAAAGATTCTACACGTTTAACAAAAGACCAAATCCGCGAAAAAATTATTTCTGATTCGCGTAAAAAGCAGCAGTAGTTTTAATAGCAGAATCCATTTTGCCAAACTTAAAATCGAGTGTTTGAATTATCTTTTCATTCGAATATAGATCAGTAGAATGCAATGATTTTGCTGTAGCTTTAGACAGCTTTCGCTTTGATAAAAACAGCGCGGATATGATTCCGTCCAATCGCCAGGCAACTTCAGTCATCCATTTTTTCGCATATGCATTCGGAGCTTTAATGTTCATGTTATCCGCAATCGAATTTACTAATTTGTCAAACGAAATATTCTCATTTACTGCAATATAACGTTCATTTGCAGCTTCGCTTTTCATTAGCAAAATCAGTATTGAAACTACATCGTCAACTATCGTAAAACCAATTGTTCCTTTTGTATAATAGCGAAGCCCGTCGCGTATTTTCGTAAAAATCTCGCCGCTTTCATTTTTAATTCCAGGTCCGATGATAACACCTGGATTTGCGATCACAATTTTTAAACCTTCTTGCTGAGCGCGGAAAACTTCCATTTCGGCACCATATTTTGAAATTGCATAATCGCTATGGTATTTCTCAGGATTCCATTCGGTTTCTTCGGTAATTGTAGTTTCATGGTCGTGCAAATCGCCAAGCGCGGCAATCGAACTTACATGGCAGAATTTTTCAATGCCATGTGCCAATGCCAAATTTACCATATTTGCGGTTCCTTCAATATTGATTTTCCGAAGTTTTTCTTCATCTTTTGGATCAAACGAAACAAATGCGGCGCAATGGTAAACGAATTTTATGTCGGCAAATGCTATTTCCATCGAAGGAATATCGGTAATATCAGCTTGAATCCACGAAATGTGGTCGAATAAAACGTCCTTTCCATAATAAGAAAATACAGATTTTGTCTTTTCAATATGAATTGAATTACGATAAATTGCACGGACATTTTCGCCCTGTGCCACTAACTGAAGCAGTAAATGCGAACCAACAAAACCCGTTCCTCCCGTGACTAAAACCATAGTTGCAAAGTTACTCATTTAACCGTAAAATATTTTGCTAATAATTCAAATTTCGATCTGGGCGTTTCCGTAGAAATTGCCGAATTACACTATATTTGCGCAAATTATTTATAAAATGAAGAATTTAGTCGAAGAATTAAAATGGAGAGGCTTGTACCACGACAGTATGCCCGGAACCGAAGAACAATTGCTAAAAGAGATCACAACCGCGTATATTGGTTTTGATCCTACTGCGGATTCTTTGCATATCGGAAGCATGGTGCAAATTATTTTGCTGGTTCATCTTAAGAATTTCGGTCATCGACCAATTGCTTTGGTTGGTGGTGCGACTGGAATGATCGGCGATCCTTCGGGTAAATCTGACGAGCGTAATTTGCTAAATGAAGAAACGTTGGCTAAAAATGTTGCCGGAATAAAAAGCGTACTTTCCCGTTTTCTGGATTTTTCTTCAAACGGAAATAATGCGCCGATAATGGTAAATAATTATGATTGGATGAAGGAATTTTCATTCATTGATTTTGCGCGTGAAGTAGGGAAACGAATTACCGTAAATTATATGATGGCCAAGGATTCCGTTAAAAAACGCTTGTCCGGCGAAGGCGAAGGAATGTCATTTACCGAATTTACATACCAATTAATTCAAGGATACGATTTTTACCATTTGCACAAACACTACAATTGCATATTGCAAATGGGCGGCTCAGATCAATGGGGAAATATTACGACCGGAACGGAATTAGTGCGCCGAATGAATGCCGATGGCTCATCAGAAAGCGCAAAAGCTTTTGCATTGACTACGCCGTTAATTACGAAATCTGACGGTTCTAAATTTGGGAAATCCGAAGGCGGAAATATCTGGCTTGATGCCGATAAAACATCAGTATATAAATTCTACCAGTTTTGGCTGAATTCGACTGATGCAGATGCTGAAAAGTATATCAAAATCTTTACATTTTTAGATAAGGAAGTCATTGATGGATTGATTTCAGAACATCAGCAAGCGCCACATTTACGGGTTTTACAAAGAAAGCTGGCTGAAGAGATCACTACTTTCGTGCATTCTAAAGAAGAATTGGAGAAAGCGATCCAGGCATCAAATATATTGTTTGGAAATGCATCTGCTGCCGATTTAAAACAGCTTGATGAAGCAACTTTTTTGGAGGTTTTTGACGGCGTTCCGCAAGCAGAGATTTCAAGAGCTGATTTTGAAAGTGGTTTGGATATCGTAACGATTCTAAATGAAAAGTCCGGATTCTTAAAGTCTAATGGAGAAGCAAGACGGGCATTATCAGAAAATTCTATTTCGGTTAACAAGGAAAAAGTTACGGAAGAATTCGTGTTTTCCTCAAATGATTTCATCAATAACCAATTTATTTTATTACAACGCGGCAAGAAAAATTATTTTATAATCCGTGTTGTTTAATAACGGTAATGAATACATAAAAACCTGTTCGAAATTCGGGCAGGTTTTTTTATTTCCCAAAATCAATTGGTATTTTATTAGAAACGAAAACACCTTTTATAAAGTTGTTATCAGCCATAATCTCTTCGAATTTTTTTATAGGAAGTTGGTCTTTAAAAGGTTGCTTCATCAATACCATCGTGATTTCAAATTCGTGCTTTCCGTGTTCATCAACGTAGTATTCGTGTGGATCAACCGTAAAATAGCGCTCTTTATTCCAATAAAGATGTTCGGTATGCGTGATAGTGGTTCCAGGTTCAATAGTGTAGATTTGTTTAAGTAATCGGTCTTCGTGATTCCCTTGCAGAAACCCTTCAAAGTCAATCCGGGTTCCTGATATTTTCGTTTTTATCGAATCGCCTTCAAAACGCACTTTTTCTTTTAGGTATTTCAAAACAATTGAATCTTGCTCTTTTTGGCTTTTCCCTTCAAGGTTCAATGTCGTTGCGTCAATTTTGTAACTATTTTTGGAATAAGTATTTAGTAATCGTCCCGAATCAAGGTATTCGTTATTTTGATAGCATTTATAATACGGCCGGTTCGACATTGAGCCTCCAAATCCTACTGGTCTAAAAAAGAAAGACAATCTTCGGTCTGTAAGGTTGGTAACGGTGTAAATGAGTTCATATTTTCGTTCGGCGTCATCGGTGCTTTCTACAGTTTTTAAGGATTGTATACGTAGTTCAAGTTCTTGCTGAGAGAAGCAGTTGAAAGCGGTGAATGTTAGAAGAATGTACAGGAATCGCATAAGTTTGTTTTGATCCGTAAATAACGAAAATACGTTTTATTTCGTATCACAACGATTTCCTAAATTTATAGTACCATTAGATTACAACCTCGGATGTCTGAATTATCGAATCTGCCCAATACTTCAAACGAGCCATTCGGATATTTTTTTCCCAAATCTTGGGTCGCGATAAAGGAACACGAATTTATATTTGCGAGATCAATTACGTTTATGCCGCCGGTTTTACCGTTTTCTACATAGGATAAGGCGTCTTCGGTATCGCGGATCTGGACTTGCATCCACGACGGACATTCGAAAATTCCGTTTCCAAGTGAATACGCTTGCGATAATAATTCGGTCATTCCGTATTCAGAATGAATAGCCTGCACGCCAAAGCCTTCACACAATTGTTGGTGTAATTCTTCTCGGATCATTTCGCGGCGTTTGCCTTTCATGCCGCCTGTTTCCATAATAATGGTGTTTTTGAGCGCGAACTTTTGCTTTTCCAATAAATCAAGTAAAGCATAGGTAACGCCAATAAGCAGAATATTTTGTCCGTTACTTTCAAGGATTTTTAGCTTTTCAATCAGATCATCATGATTAAACAAATAAAAACCGCTATCCGGATTTTTGGATAATCGTATCAAGTCTTCAACCATATAAATCAACGAAGATCCTTGTCGTTCAAGATAGCTTGGAAGCAGAGCCAAAATGGCAAAATCTTCAATATTTCCGTAAAATTCGGCGAAAGCCTTGCGATAACTTTCTTCATAAAGTGTGCTATCGGTTACGAGATGCCGGCTTGTAATCATTCCGGTGGTTCCGCTGCTGGTAAAGATTTCCTGGATTTCGTTTGTACTTGAAACAACATCACGCGATTTGAAAAATTGTATGGGCAGGAACGGAATTTCTTTAAGGGTTCTAACCTGATGTTTTTCTACGTTTAACAACTCGCAGAATTCCTTATACACAATATTATTGTCGTATTGGAAGCGAAAAACTTTCAGTGCAATTTTTTCAAATTGTTTCTGATTGGAAATAGCAAATATGTCTGAAGGAGTAACCAAAGATTTTTTTACAAAAGTAATAAATAAAAAACTCCGGCTTTTGATCGGAGTTTATAAATTTAATTCGAATTCAGATTATTTCACAACGAGTTTTCTTGTCGTGCTTTTGCCATCTTCATTGACTTTAATAATGTAAATGCCGCTTTTTAATTCGGATAAGTTTATGTTATTTGCTGCAGTATTTGTGGCAAATACTTGTTTCCCGAGTACATCATAAATTGAAATTGCTTTCGTTGAATGAGAAGCGGAATCAATATAGAGTGTTCTTCCCGTTAACGGATTAGGATAGATTTTCAATACGGATTTGGTATTTTCGTCAACACCCAAAACTGTACCTGTTAGCTTTATGTCATCAATTCTAAAACCGACCGCTAAAGGCGTAGTGTTGTTAGTAGGGTTTGTAAAGCGAATTCTTAGGTTTGACGTAGAAGGAATTGTCCCGCTTGGAGTAATTAACAGCCAAGAAGTAGATCCAGATCCTGTAGGACGCGTATAGGTAAGGACTGTCCATGAATTACCATCGGCACTCACTTCAACAGTAAGTTCATTGCTTCCAGCATTTGTGCTTTTATAATGACCGAAAGACAATACTAGGTTATTGTAATTGGAAGTATTTATTCCTTCAACTTTAAAAGATTGGGTAATTAATGTAGAACCAATAAATACGGAGCCGTTACCAGATGCGCCTTCATAGCCTGTTGATGGTGTAGTAATTCGGATGTCGGCATTTCCTGAAAATAAAATAGGAGAACCGTTTTCAAAGGTGTGATCAACAATATCTGTTTCGCCGGTTGGATTTCCCATATTTTCAGAGAAAATTACGGTTTGAGCAAAGCCAATATTAGTTATAAGGACTAAAAAAAGGTAAAGTTTTCTCATGAGTTTTGTTTTATAAGACAATACTACAAAAAAAAGACATCTTAATTAAAAGATGTCTTCTTAAATTAAAAAAAATAAATTATTTAATAACTAATTTTCTTGTAGCTGTATTTCCTTCTTCAGTAATTTTTACAATGTAGACACCACCGTTAAGTTGTGCTACATTTACTGAATTGTTTGAAGTTTTTGTGTTTAATACTTGTTTCCCTAATACATCGTAGATTACGACAGCTTTTTCAGCATTAGCATTAGATTCGATGAACAAAGTTCTTCCAGTTAATGGGTTTGGATATACTTTTAAACCAGCGATAGAATTGTTTTGAGAAACAGATAATACGCTTTGTAAAGTTGTTCCAAGGGTTAATTCATCAATAGTGATGTTTGGTGTTGTAGCTACGTCATCTTGTCTGAATGCAAATCCAGTTAAGTTAGTGATAGCTGCTGCTGATGGTGCTGCTGCGGGAGTTTCAGTAACTGTTGCTGGTGTAGCTGCGGTAAATGTTGCAACTGTTGGGTTGAACCAATATTTGATAACATTAGTACCAAAATCATATCCAATAACAACTAAAACTGTCTGACCAACAGAGAAAGTTGTTGGTCCAAAGCTAGCATCAGTCGCTGCGCTTGTATTAGAACCACCTAATACATATCCTTCTCCGCTTTTCTTTACAAAGATTCTGGCTCTGTAGTCAACAATTGCAGTATTAGAAAGAGCTGCGAAATAAGTTGAATTTGCAGATGTACTAGCAGTAAATCCTGTCATATCTGTAACATTCATCAAGAATGAAGCATAATATGTTCCAGATGTAACCGGAGTAGCTTTAAGAGCTGCTTCAGCACCAGCACCAGCAAAAGATACTGAATTTCCTGAAGAATTGATTCCTGTGTAATTTAAGTTTCCAGCAGTAACCATTAATGCATCACCAGTATTTACAGTAACCCAGTTTTGTGTAGCTGTTAAAGGTGTATCTGCTGTGTAATTGAAGCTCTCTTTAAAAGGAAGTGTGTTAATTGCTTTACAGTCTGCTGCTGTTACGTCAACACTGATGTTGCATGTTCCGCCTAAAGCAGTTACAGTAATAGCTGTACCTTCAACAATACCTGTAATAACGATATTACCTGTAGCAGTTGTGCTTGGGTTATCACCACCAATTACGCCTGAATTTACAGTTAAACCATAAGTTGCAGTTCCGCCACCCGTAAAAGGAATAGTTGCAGTGTATGTGTCCATTCCTGAAGTATTAGCATCACAAGCAGTTGTACCTGCGCCAAGGCTCAAAGTACAAGAAGCTGATACGCTGCTAAGTTTAACATCATCAATTCTATATTGATTGTTAGCTGCCGGAACAGGATCCAATTGTGACCATCTTAATGATAATGTTGGAGATGAAGGAATTAATCCGCCACTAACAGTTACAAGTTTCCAGCCATTACCAGGTGCAGTATATGCAACTGCAGTCCAAGCAGTTCCGTTTGTGCTTACTTCAAGGATAGGTAAATTTGCGCCAGCATTAAGTCCAAATGTCAATTGTAAATCAGCACTTGCATACGCAGATGTGTTTAGTCCAGAGATTTGAAAAAATCTATCAGCATTATTAGTAAGGAAAATGTTTCCACCACCTGAAGCACCAGCATAACCAGATGAAGCTAATGACGTTCTAACGTCTCCAGTTCCTGTAAAAACGATTGGTGAAGTGTTTTGGAAAGTAGCAGGAGCTGTACCGGTAGTATAAGGTACAATAAAAGTGTTGGTGGTTGGCGTACCCATATTCTCAGAAAAGAATGTCTGAGCAAACGATGTAGCACATGCAAACAACACTAAAGATAAAGTGTAAAGTTTTTTCATTTTTAAAATTTTAGAAGTTTTATACGGCAAAGATAGGAAGTATTTTTGGCAACAGAAAAAAAACAATGTAAAAGAATTATTAAATTATAGGCTACAAGACGCAGTAATTATTTGACAATCAGTTTTCTTGTCGCTGTGGCTTCGCCTTCTTTGATTTTGATAATGTAAACACCTGGAGAAAGTGTCGAGATATTAAGTTCTTTTGTATTGGTAGTTTGCTGTAAAACTTTTTTACCTAATACATCGAAAATCGCGACTTCTTTTTCAAGTGAAGATTTAGAAGTAATATATATTTTTCCGTTGCTTACAGGATTTGGATAGAAGTTCAATCCCTCAATGGAAGCAGGTTGTTGCGGCTTGTTTTCCTGTGCCTGAGCACTAAAGGAAAAAAAGAGAACCATTAAAATAATATAAAAGTAGTTTTTTAGCATCATTGGGATTTGATTTGGTAAAAGTATAAAAAATATTTCAAAAGTCGTACCAAAACTATCGTACTATTAACAACCTTTTATAATTGTAAAAAAAAACATCCCAACCGAAGCCAGGATGTTTTTAATTATAACTAATTCAATGTATTAAAAACTGTAGTTTGTCCATGCAAATACAGAAGTTGTTGCTCCGGTTTGTGTAGCATTTTCAGTTAGTATTGCTCCACCAAGCGTAGTGTTTTTTAATGGCGCAAGATCAAGTCCGTTTGTCAGAACCCTTGTAAAAGTAATAGAAGTGTCATTTGCAGCATCGCCTTTAGCATCTTTAAGGTCGATAAAATCTCCTGCAGTTACTCCAGCTCCAAACTTAACATAAGCGTTTGTGATAGTTGCTTTAGCACCTCTTCTGATTTTAAAAACATCTTGCATTGTAGCAGTTGTAGCAGCACCGTTGTTTACGATTGTAATACCGTTAATTGTAAAAGCAGATTGGTTAATGTCTGTTGGAGAATCTCCATCTAAGTTACCATCTGCTTCAACACCTCTTGGATCAACAGTTACAGCTAAGTATGAAGCTTCTCTGATTCCGTAAACGTTTGTTACAGTTCCTGTGTAACCTTGAGAAAAATCAAACATATCATCTGTGCAATTTACAACTAAGATGTTGCTAACATTTACAGTTCCACCAAAGAACTCGATCGCGTCGTCATCACCAGCATTCAAATAGATGTTACTGATTGTTGTTCCGTTTCCAACACCGTTAAGCGTCAATCCGTTATGCTCAGCATCATTGTCGATTCTCGCTCCGGTATATTCAATTTTCACATAATTTAAGACACCTGAATTGTCAGTAGGAATATCTCCTCCAAAAAGGATATTGGTGTTGATTTCTGTTGCAGCACTACTTGCAGCTCCGGCTTGTCTGCTGATTGGAGCTTTTCCGTTGATGATAATTCCGCCCCAGTCTCCTGCTTTTGGAGCTGCAGCAGCAGAAGTAAATACGATAGGTTTGTCAGCAGTTCCGTTTGCAATGATTTTTCCGCCTTTTTCTACGATTAAGTATACGTCGGTTCCGCCAGCAGTAGCTTCGATAGTTGTTCCAGCCGGAATTGTAAGTGTAACTCCGTCTTTTACGAATAAAGCACCAGTTAAATTGTAAGTAATAGAAGCATCTAGTGTTTTATTAGCGGTTAAGTTTCCAGCAAGGTTTTCTTCTTTTACCGGAGTCGTCCCAGATGAGTCATCACTTGAACAGCTTGAAAATAATACAGCGGCAACAGCCAGGATTGATAAGAATTTAGTTTTCATTTTTTTGATTTTATGTTGTTTAAAATTTATACTGCAAAGCAAAAGCTTTAAGGTAATTTGGATGTGTTCTAATGTTTAAGGTTAGGTTACGTTTGGAATCTCTAGTTTAAGCCAATGTTAAAACTTGTAGGTAAGTCCGATACTAAGGTCAATTCCTAATTTATAAGTAGAAAGTGTTACATTTTGTGCATCGCTTACTTCAAATTCCCTAACCAATCTGTAATCCGGATTCAGGATGTTTTTTACTTTCAGGCTGATCCCGAAATTTTTTCCTAAACCTGTGTTCGTAATAAAATCTAATGTTGGAATCCCTTTTTCAATTACATTTTCATATCCGGTTGTCCCGATAGAGAAAATCCGGTCACTAAAATAATTTACAACAAGGGCAGATGTGAAACTGTATTTGTCATTCGATCTTCTGAACGAAATATCGGCATTCGCTAATAACGGCGACGCGCCTTGTAACTCATCACTGTCTTTTGTAAACTGTGGCAACGGCTCGTCTAATTGTTGTTTCGTACTCATGTAAGAAACGTTTGCGCCTACAGCTAATGTAGTTTCATTGCTATTTTCGGCTCCTTTAACCTTAAAAATATTTTTCTTCATTTCCAGTTCAAGCCCAAGCGCTGTAGCTTTTCCTCCAACATTGAAAAAAGTAAGCGTATTTCCGCCACTTGGAATTTCAGATCTTGCAATTGGATTATCGATGTATTTAAAGAAACCCGTCAATGCAAAAATCTCGTCTGATTTTGGATATAATTCCCATTTTAAATCGAAATTGTAATTTTCTGATGGAACTAAATTTGGGTTTCCCTGAGTGTTAAAAGAAACATCCTGATATCTAAAAGGAGCAACTTCAATAAATTGCGGCAACGTATATGTCATGCTGGCTGCAGCGCGGATGATGCTTTTTTCGCTTAAGTTATATTTCAGGTTGAAATTTGGCAAGATGTACGTTTCGTCAATTTTCGCAACTCCATCGTTTATGCTGTTGGAAAGATTAGTGTCATATTCAACTTCTTGTAATACTTTCTCAAAACGCGCACCTACAACAGCAGTAAATTTTGAGTTAAATTGATATGTAAATGATCCTAAAGCCGCATGAATGCTCCTGTCGCCATTATAAGTAAAAGGCACAAACGCTCTTGGGTTTGACGCTGTTCCACGTCCGGTTTGCAATTCGAAAACCCCGTTATTTAGATTTTCCTGATTAAAAATTCCATCCGGATTCATCGGATCAACTTCATTAAGATATGGAGGCAAAATCCTGTGGTTGAAAATCAGCGCTTCAAAATCCCTTGCAACAGATCGGAAATTATAGCCAAAATCAATTTTTCGGTTTAAGTTTGATTCGTTGCTTAATTTATAACTGAAGACGGCTTTTGCCGAAAGGTCATTTTCGCTTATTTCAGAAAAATACCTGTCGTTTTCTCCTGCGCTGTCCGTTGGAAGGACGTATTTCCCATCTCTGAAAAGAAAATTGTTACTTCTTCTGTCAGGCTCGTTTCCACGAATCATGTTAAATGCCGCGCCAAGATCAAGATCCCATTTTTCATTTAATTTTAAAGACGATAGCAACTGGTTTACAAAAAGATTGTTGTTGTTGATTTGTTGTCTTCTTACAAAACGCAAATCGCCTTCTTGCTGCGGATCGTCAGCACCGGAATATTCTCCGATAGATTGTGTATTATCGTGAATGAACAAGGAATTAAACGACACCGTATTGTTGTTTCTGAACTTATATTTAAAGTTACCCATTACGGTTTGCGATACATTATAATTGAATTTTTCAAATTCCTGATCCTGATAAATCGCGCCAACGTTATTGGTTTGTTTTATAGTTCCTTCAGAATAATTGTAACTGTTGTTGAATGCTCCGACAAGGAAAACACTCAAGACATTTTCTCCGATGTTGAATTTTCTACCGCCCAAAACGCTCAATCCGCTATTCAATTGAAACGATTGGCTTCCGGTATTGATATTGTTATCAAAACCATAGGACGACAAATTATTTAAGCCTGGATTTTTGTTAGCAACGCTTCCAAGCCAATTTCCGCCATCAATTTTCAAAAACTGGTCTTTGTTGAATGTTTGTGAATTTGCTCCTGATGAAACGCTTACTTCAATTCCTTGATTCCCTGTAAGTTCTTTTGATTGAATGTCGATATTCGCACCGCCAACGTCGCCATAAATTTCGGATCCAAAAGTTTTGTTGACACCAATGCTCTTGATAATGTCTGAGCTAAAGAAATTCAATGAAATGTTTTTATACAAAGGATTTTCAGAAGGCAAAGGCATTCCGTTTAGCGAAGTAGAGTTATAACGATCGGTTAGACCGCGCACAAATACATTTTTTTCGCCTTGCTGTTTGGTAACTCCGGTCATTTTTGTCATGGCGCCTTCAGCATCGCTAACTCCTTTCCTTGACATTTCCTGAGCGCCGATGGTTTGCTTGATCGTAACAGCGTTTTTCTGATCCAGCAGTAATGCCGTTTCTTTTTCGCGATTGGAATTGTTTTGCAAAACGACGTCCTCTAATGTTACGCTTCCGGAACCAATAATCCGGTTTATTTCGAGTTTTTCGTTGGCCATAACTGTAACCGGAATTTCTGCAGTTTCATATCCAACAAAACTTATTACTAAGGTATAACTTCCGGCATCGGCCGCAAAGCTGTACTTTCCTTCCATATCCGTCGAAACGCCAATAGTTGTACCTTTTAAGGATACGCTTGCAAAAGGCAATGGTTCGTTGTTCAAATCTTTATCGGAAATAATTCCGGAAATCGTACCTTTGTTTTGAGAAAAAACAAACGAGCAAAACAGCAGTGCAATAATTAGAAATCGATATTTCATCTTAATTAGTTTAATTTTATGCAAAGGAAATGTGGGTTTGTAAAGTTCAGGTTAATCACTTGTTACATTTTGGTTCGATAATTATTACCAAAAGGTTAAGACATTAAATTACGGTTAAGGCGTAATTACGGCTTTGTTTTATACTTACATTTACAGTCGCAAATCATATAAATTTTGCAGTTATGAAGAAAAAAGACATTAAGATTTTATTAGTTGATGATGAAGCCGATATCCTGGAAATCGTAGGATATAATCTTTCTCAGGAAGGCTATCAGATAAGCACTGCCGTTAACGGAAAAGAAGCAATTGCGAAAGCAAAAAAAGAAATTCCGCACCTTATTATTATGGATGTGATGATGCCAGAAATGGACGGAATGGAAGCAACCGAACTCATTAGGAAAATGCCGGAATTAAGCAACGTTATCATTACGTTTCTAACCGCCAGAAGCGAAGATTATTCACAGGTTGCAGGTTTTGATGCCGGCGCCGACGATTATATCACAAAACCAATTAAGCCAAAATTGCTTGTAAGCAAAGTTAAAGCGCTACTAAGAAGATTAAAGGAAGAAGAGCAAAATTCTGAAACCTTAAATGTAGGCGGAATCGAAATCAACCGCGAAGAATATAAAATCATTAAGGACGAAGTTGAAATCGTCCTTCCACGAAAAGAATTCGAATTGTTTTACCTGCTTGCTTCGCGTCCCGGAAAAGTATTCAAGCGCGAGGAAATCCTGGATAAAGTCTGGGGCAACGAAGTTATTGTTGGCGGAAGGACGATCGATGTTCATATCCGAAAACTGCGCGAGAAAATAGGCGATGATTTGTTCAAGACCATTAAAGGAGTTGGATATAAATTCGAGGTGTAACAACTCATTTTAACTTAGAGAAATCGCACTGAAATGAGTGTAAACTTCAGGAAAACATACAAATTTGCCATTAAATCGGCATTATACATCACGCTTTTTGCAACGGGATTTGTTTGCATTTTGGCGTATTTTTTCTTTAAGCCAAGCGATGCTGATTTGATATTATTTTCTATAGCTTTTGCATTTTCCCTTTACATTTTCTCGTTTTTCGTAATTCAGTATCGCGTTGAGGTTTTTATTTACCGACGCGTGAAAAAAATCTATGATGACGTTTCATTTCTCGAAGCAAGTTCGTTTCGAAAGCAGCCAATTACCACAGATATGGCCACGCTTACACAGGAAGTTAAGAAATTTGCCACCGATAAAAAGATGGAAATCGAAACCTTAAAAGTCCGCGAAGAATACCGTCGTGAATTTCTAGGAAACGTTTCCCACGAATTGAAAACGCCACTGTTTACAGTTCAGGGATATCTTTTAACGTTGCTCGATGGCGCGATGAACGATAAAACAATCCGCAAGAAATATTTGCAGCGCGCCGAAAAAGGTGTTGAAAGACTAATATTCATCGTGCAGGATTTAGACATGATCACAAAATTAGAATCCGGCGACCTGAATCTTACTGTTTCCGATTTTAATATTGTTGAAGTTGTGCAGAATGTCTTTGATTTGCTTGAAATGAAGGCTGAAAAGAAAAACATCATCATGTCTTTCGACAATAAATACGTGAAACCGATTATGGTTTTTGGAGACCGCGAAAAAATTCAGCAAGTTCTTACAAACCTTATCGTTAACGCTATAAAATATGGTAAAGAAAATGGTTCTGTTGAAGTTGGAATTGAAGATTTATTTGCCAATAATAAAATCCTCGTCCGCGTTAATGACAATGGCGAAGGAATCGGAAAACAGCACATTCCGCGACTTTTCGAACGTTTTTACCGTGTCGATAAAAGTGGCGCAAGAGCAGAAGGCGGATCCGGATTAGGATTATCAATTGTGAAGCACATCATTGAAGCGCACGACGAAAGAATTTACATTGAAAGTAAAGTCGGAACTGGTTCAGAATTTTCATTCACTCTCGAAAAGGCCGAATAATTTCTGCCAATCGACCGTGTTTTCAGACATTTTAAACCCACTGCAACTATTGGTTTCAAAAAGGTCTTCGATCTTGAATTTATTTTGCTTGGCATACGGAACCAATCCGTCTTTCTTTAGTTTCTTAGCCAAATATTCCTGTTCGTATTGCCCTGGAGTCGGAATGAAAAATGCTTTTTTTCCAAGACTTGCCAAATCCATAATAGAAGTATAACCTGAACGGCAAAGTACCATTCTACTTTCATTATAGGCTTTTTCAAGATCATCGGAAGTCATGAAATTATAAAAAGTTACGTTCCCTATTTGTTCCTTTTTTTGTTCTTTTTGCACTAATCCTTTTATGAAAATTATTTTTCCTTCAAAACGGGAAATTTCTTCCATCAGTTTTTTTTCCAAAATTCCACGTTGCGGTTCTGGCCCTGAAAGCATAATCATTAAATGATATTTCGCCGGGATTTCGATTTTTTGGATCCTACTCAACGGTCCAATATAATTAATTTTAAATTCAGGATTTTTTAAGTGACCTAGTTTTCCGCTTAAATTTGGAGTGTTTTCAAAGTCGGGAACCCAGCATTCATCAAATTTTTTAATTGCAAATTGATGCATGACGCTGGTGAGCCACGAAGTGTTTCCGGTCAATACATTCAGCTGATGCGTAATGAAAACAGAGGGAACTTTCTTGCTGTAAACGCCAAGGCGATTGTCTGAAATGATTCCGCTTAATTGAAATTCTTTCACCCATTTTTTTACGATTTTTTTCTCTTTCAAAATCGCTTCTGCCATTGCGGGCATGTTTTTCAGCATTTTCCATTTAAAATTACCTCCGTTTTTCGGATACTCAATTTGGTATGAAGGTAATTCTAAAGTACGCAAATGCGGGAATTCTTTTTTCAGGATTTCTAATGCAATTCCGTCTGAAGCAAGAATTGGCAAATAGCCATTTTGCTCAAGAGCTTTTATAATTGGGATGCATCGCGTTGCATGTCCTAAGCCCCAATTCAACGGAGCGACAAGAATATTTTTTTGATTATTTGTCAAAGCTTTTATTTTAAATGCGGAAGATAAAATTATTTCAGTTCATTTATATTTCCTTAATTTTACCAAAATATTAAGTAATATCGTGGGAAGTAAAAATAAATTAAAAAGATTCAGGGAAAACGAAACATTCGGGAATGTTTTTCAACCATCAAGAGAAGAAGTCGTTGGCGGCGAATTTCCGTTAAAAGGCAAATGGAATAAGGACTTTTTCAAAAATGACAATCCGTTGATTTTAGAATTAGGATGTGGAAAAGGCGAATATTCGGTTGGATTGGCTGAGAAATTTCCAGACAAAAACTTCATCGGAATTGATATCAAAGGCGCGCGATTCTGGCGTGGTGCGAAAACGGCTGTCGAAGGCGGATTGAATAATGTAGCTTTTATCCGAACTCAAATCGAATTAATCAATTATGTTTTTGCTGAAAATGAAGTGGATGAAATCTGGATTACTTTTCCAGATCCTCAAATTAAATACAAACGCACAAAACATAGAATGACTAATTCTGAATTCCTGCAATTGTATAAGAAAATACTAAAAAAAGACGGAATCGTTAACCTGAAAACCGACAGTGAATTTATGCACGGTTATACTTTAGGCTTGCTTCACGGAGAAGGACACGAAGTTTTGTATGCCAATCATAACGTTTATAAAAACGAAGGAAGTCCGCAGGAAGTTACTGAAATCCAGACTTTTTATGAAAAACAATATTTGGAAATTAATAAAGCAATTACGTATATTCGATTCAAAATAAAATAACATGGGTTATGCGCTGCCATTGTTTCTAGGATTTATCACGGCATCTTTGGGAATTACTCCGCCGGGCCTGATAAACATGACAGCAGCTAAAGTTGCCATGAACGAAGGACGAACGCGAGCTTTCGTTTTTGCTGCGGGTGCTACACTTATCGTTCTGATCCAGACTTTTATAGCGGTACTTTTTGCAAGGTTTATCGACGGAAATCCCGATATCATAATTTTACTTCGTGAAATCGGTTTAGCGGTTTTCCTGATTCTGACCATTTACTTTTTCTGGGCAGCACAAAAGCCAAAAAAGAAGAAAGAAGACATAAAACTCAAAAGCAAAAAAAGTCGTTTTTTTCTGGGAATGTTATTGTCAGCACTGAATTTTTTCCCAATTCCGTTTTATGTTTTCGTAAGTGTTACATTGTCGAGCTACCAGTATTTTTCATTTGAAAAACCTTTTATTTACACATTCGTAATTGGCTCCGGAATCGGCGCATTCTTCGCATTTTACTGTTACATCGCGTTTTTTAAAAAACTCGAAACCCGAACTGTATTCCTTCTAAAGAATATGAATTATATAATCGGCTCAATAACCGGACTGATTTCTTTCATTACGCTTTTAAATATCATTGAATTTTATTGGAGATAATGAAAGAAAATGAGAACTTTTTTGAACGTGTGTATGCAATTGCACGCCAAATCCCTTACGGCAAAGTTACTTCTTATGGTGCCATTGCAAAAGCTTTGGGAACAGCCCGCTCAGCAAGAATGGTCGGTTGGGCAATGAATGCATCGGGCTTAAAAGAAGATATTCCGGCGCATCGCGTTGTAAATCGAAAAGGATTATTGACAGGAAAACATCATTTTCAGGGAACAAACTTAATGCAGCAATTGCTTGAAAATGAAGGGATAAAAGTTGTTGATAATCAGATAATCGATTTCGAAAAGCATTTTTGGCAACCTGAAATTACCGGGTTCGATTAATTACTCCATCAGGCAAATCACAAATTTTGTTTTATCATCGTCGATTTGATAACTCAGATAACCGCCGTGCGCTTCAATTATATTTTTGGATAATGTGAGTCCAATTCCGGCGCCATCTTTCCGTGTTGTAAAAAACGGAAGAAAAATCTTGTCTTCAATTTCTTTTTCGATTCCGTTCCCGGTGTCAGTTATAATTATAAAAATCCGATTATTCTTTACTTCCGAAGCAATTTCGATATGTTTTCGATCTTTGTTTTCCAAAGCGTACATACTATTGGTAAGCAAATTTATGAGCACCTGTTCGAGCTGCAGTTTATCTCCGTAAATGTACCGATTGAAGGAAATCGTGTTCTCAACTGAAATAAGTGATTTTTTAAAAAGCGGATTCATAACTTGAAGCGTACTTTCGATAAGCGCGTTCAACTCTATTTTTTCTTTATTTGGAGTCGGAAGCATCGCGAGTTTTCGATAGCTTTCAACGAAATTCTGCAAATGATCACTGCGATACATCATTGCTGACGCACTTTGCCGTATATCTTCAAGATCGTCTTTCGAAAGGCTTTCCTGCTGCATCAACTCGTTCAGGTTTTGGGTCAACGAACGGATAGGCGTAATTGAATTCATCAATTCGTGTGAAATCACTTTCATCAGGTTAATCCACGCTTCTTTTTCTTTTTTCTCGATTACTTTTTGAATCGAATCCAGTAAAATGATATAATATTCCCGATCGTGGGTTTTGGTTTTAGAAGTCTGTAAAACAAACGTTTGTGTGTCCTGATTGCGCACTTGGATTTGCAGTGACGTTTTAACTTCTTCAAAATTCTGCTCCTCAATAATGCCGCAAAGCGAAGGTAACTGCTGGCGGAGATAATGCCAGCGCGACACTTTCGGAACCATGAAATGTCTTGAAAAATAATCATTCATAAGGAAAATGTTCCATTCATTTCCTTCATTTTGAAGTATCAGAACGCCGCTTTCAATATTGTTCAAAATCGTTCTATAAACCAAATCTTTAGAAAACTGTTCGTTTTGATTATATTTCAAAGTGTCATAAAGCCGGAAAAGACTTTTGTAATTTCCGTATGAATTATGCTTCGAAAAATCGGCAGAAAAATCATTATTCAGTATGGCATTTATCGTTTTGTCATAAAAGGCAAAAGCATTTTTTACAAACCAGAAAAATTCGGCTAAAAGCAGTACAACTACTATAAGCAGAAAAATCATCGTATAATATAATTCTCTGTCAAATAGCAGAAAACTTCCTCCAATGCCAATAATAATAAAGAAAATCCGAAAAAACAGGAAATGATATAGCTTTAAATTTTTCATATTAATCGGTTACAATAGCATATTTTTCCATTCTTCGGTAAAGCGATGCGCGCGAAAGCCCTAATTCTTCAGCCGATCTGCTAATATTAAAATTATTTTTCGCTAATACTTTTTCAATCGCCGATTTTTCCATGTCGGATAATTGAAAGTCATCGGAAGTGGAAACAAAATTCGTAATTACGTCCAGATCCAAGTCGGAAATTGTAATGGTATTATTATCGCACAGAATAATCGCACGCTCAATCCGGTTTTGCATTTCACGGATATTCCCGTTCCAGGCGTGTTTTTCAATCTGATCCAAAGCAGTTGGAGCGAATGCAATTTCTTGTCGTTCATACTTTTCAGCGAGTTTTTCGAGAAGAAACTGTGCCAATGGAATTTTATCTTCCTTACGTTCCTTTAACGAAGGCAGCAAAATTTCCATTGTATTGATTCGGTAGTATAAATCTTCCCTGAAATTTTTTTGCGAAACTTCCTGTTTTAAATCGATATTGGTTGCAGTTAAAATCCTGACATTTAATTGTCTGGACTTCGATTCGCCCAATCGCGTAACCGATTTGTTCTGGATTGCCTGAAGCAATTTCGATTGTAAATGCAGCGGAACATTTCCGATTTCATCAAGGAAAATAGTTCCGTTTTGCGCCGCTTCAAATCGTCCCGGCGTATCATTTTTCGCATCCGTAAAAGCACCCTTTGCATAACCAAAAAGCTCGCTTTCAAAAATATTATCATTTAGCGAACCCAAATCAACATGAATAAAAGGCTGATTATTCCTATTGGATTTTTGATGAATATGATGCGCTAAAACAAATTTGCCCGTTCCGTTTTCGCCAAGAATTAAAACATTTGCATCGGTTTTTGCCACTTTTTCAGCAAGTGAATAGGCTTTTTGGATTCCCGTAGAATTCCCGATAAAAAACGAATCGGCTTTTGGTTCTTTCAGGGATTTTTTCTTTTCACGACGGCTTTCTTCAATTGCTGATCGTACTATGGAAAGCAGCTTGTCATTGTCCCAAGGTTTTAGAATATAATCGTAAGCGCCTGATTTTAATCCTTCTACAGCAGTTTCAACTTTTCCAAAAGCAGTCATTAAAATAACGATTGTCAGCGGTGAGAATTTCTTGATTTCTTTCAGGAAATAAATACCTTCCTTTCCATCTTCAAAACCAATGCGGTAATTCATGTCAAGAAGTACAACATCAATTTGATTTTCAGACAAAAGAGCCAAGATATTTCTCGGATTGTTCAGCGTGAAAATGTTTTCGAAATGTTTTTTCAATACCATTTTTGAAGCCAATAGAATGTCTTCCTGATCGTCGATTACTAGAATATTAGCCTGGATTTTTTTCATTAGAATTAATACTGTTCGTTTACGTACAAAAAGTGTTCATAATCGGACATTGATATTTTGATGTTAAAAATTATTTACCTGAATTCCAATGCTTTAAAAATTTTTAAAGTTTTGGCACAAAATTGATATAACACATTACAAATCAATTTAATATGGACACTTTCGTTCCTCGTAAAAATAGAAAAAATAAATATCTGATAGCCGCGTTGGCCGTATTTTTATTTGTGGGTTATTTCGTTTATTCTGCCGTTACAAAAAAAAGAAGCCTGTCAGTTCAGCGAAATGAAGTTGTTATCAAAGAAGTAGAAAATGCCTATTTTGAAGATTTCATAGTTTTTCAGGCGCAGGTAGAGCCATTAAATTCAATGCTTTTAAATGTGATCGAAGGCGGCGCGATTCAGGAAATCTTTGTAGGAAATGGCGATCACGTGCAAAAAGGCCAACCGTTGGCGCGATTGTATAATCCGAATACAGAATTAGGTTATATGACTCAGGAAACTTCAATGATCGAACAAATCAACAATTTAAATAAAGCGAAACTCGACTTGAGAAACCAGGAATTAAGCATGATGAAGGATTTAGTTGCAATTGAGCACGACTACTTGGATGCGAAAAATCAATACGATCTGAACGAAAAATTATTCAAGGAAGAAATTTTATCCAAAAACGAATGGGAAACAACGAAAGAGAATTTCCGGTTTCAGAAAGAACGAAAAAACATCATCCAGCAAAGTATTCAAAAAGAAAAGCAGGCGAATCAAATCCAGATTTCACAAATCAACCAATCGCAGTCAATTATGCAGAAAAGTCTTGGAATCCTTCGTAGCAATAAAAAGAATTTTCTTGTTACAGCGCCATTATCGGGCAGACTTTCTTCATTCGAGCCAATCTTAGGAAAGAATTATACCGCTGGTGAAACGATTGGGAAAATCGATGTGATGAAAGGATATAAGCTTTTGGCAGAAGTTGATGAGTTTTATCTCGAACGCGTTTCACCAAATCAAAAAGGACAGGTTGAATACAAGAATAATTTCATTGATGTTGTGGTTACCAAAGTAATTCCGGAGATTAAAAACGGTCGTTTTAAGGTCGAATTGAATTTCATAAAATCTGAAACGCTTGATTTACAGCAGGGATTAAGTTTTGGAGTACGATTATTTCTGTCTGAAAAAGCAAAGACAATCGTGTTGCCAAAAGGAAGCTTTAATGAAGAAACCGCTGGAAAATGGATATTTGTAGTCGATGGAAACTCGGCAGTAAAACAAGAAATCAGGCTCGGTCGGGAAAATCCGATTTACCATGAAGTCATCAGTGGACTAAAACCCGGCGATAAAGTGGTTACATCGTCCTATAAGGATTATGAAAATGTAGAAATCCTGAATTTTAATTAGCAATCATCAATCATTAAATATCAATCAGACAATTAAAATTATTTACAATGCACAAGTTTATTTTATTTTTAGTTATGACTTTTTTGTTGCTTTCGTCAAAGCTGTTCGCGCAACAAATTAGTAATGTAGAGAACACTTCTATTCAGGCATCGGGCACTTATTTCTCTGAATCTGTTAAGGATTCTAAATGGAGCAACAGCAACGGAAATTCTTACACAAAAGCCAAATATTCAAATTATGATGGTGAAACTTTCGTGAAAATAAGCTCAACCCATACGAAAGAAACTACTCTGAGATTTGACGTTACAGTTAAAAAAGGCGAGTTGGAAATACAATTTGTAAATAGTAAAAATGAAATTCTGTTTCAGGATATATTTTACAAATCACAAGAAAAAAATCTGGAAATAACGCTTGAAAAAGACGAGCAATACCAAATCAAATTCATCGGGAAAGAAACTAAAGGCGCCTATTTTTGCCAATGGATTGAAGCCTAATCAGTTTCAGTCATCAATCAAAATCAATCAAATTCAATAAATCTATTCCGGTCGAATGCGAACGGGCTATCAATCAAAAATCGAGCATTAATCAGGCTTAACTAATCAAAACTAAATTATGATCAAAATCCACAACCTATCGAAAATTTTTAGAACAGAAGAAGTTGAAACAAAAGCGCTTAATGAAATTACTTTTGAAGTAAAACAGGGCGAATTCATAACCATTATGGGCGCTTCAGGTTGCGGAAAATCAACCTTGCTAAATATTGTCGGACTCCTGGATAGTGCTTCTGGCGGAAGTTATAAGTTATTTGACCGAGAAATCAATGGTTTAAAAGAAAGCGAAAAGTCTAAAATCAGAAAAGAAAATATTGGATTCATCTTCCAGAACTTTAACCTGATTGACGAACTTTCTGTTTACGACAACATTGAACTTCCGTTGATTTACAACAATGTCAGCGCTTCCGAAAGAAAGAAAAAAGTAGAAGAAATTGCCGAACGCCTTGCGATTTCTCATCGTTTGAAGCACTTTCCGCAACAGCTTTCCGGCGGTCAGCAACAAAGAGCAGCCGTTGCAAGAGCCTTGATTACGGATCCAAAAATCATTCTTGCCGATGAGCCAACTGGAAACCTCGACAGTAAAAATGGAAATGAAGTTATGGAATTGCTGACTGATTTGCATGCTAATGGCGCGACAATATTAATGGTAACACATTCTGATTATGATGCATCATTTTCGCAAAAGACGATTTTTATGAAAGACGGAATCATTCTTTCAGAAAAGCAAAACAGCAGAAACGTAAACGTATTTGTATAATCAATCCTAAAATCATCAATCATGCTAAAAAACTGGATTAAGATATACTTATATCAGATCAGGAACAATAAATTATTTACCGCGCTGAATGTTTTGGGGCTGAGCACGGGAATTGCGGGATTAATTTTCGCGATTTTATATTGGAACGATGAGCATTCGTATAATGCCTGGATTCCCGAAAACGATAAGGTTTTTCAAGTGATAAACGATCTGGGCGATTTGAATATCTGGTCGTCTAATATTGCCCAAACCGGTGAAATTCTAAAGCAGAAATCACCACAACTGGAAAGTTACTGCTATCTGAACGATTGGTATTTTGGCGAAATCATGAGCTACAAAGGCAAAAAGGAAATGATTGACAAAATTTTAGATGCACAAGGGAATTTCTTTGATTTTTTTCCTTTTGAATTTATTCAGGGAAATCCTAAAACTCCTGTAGATCCCAATAGTGTAATGCTGTCCGAAGAAACGGCCAAGAGATTATTTGCCGATGAAAATCCAATGAATAAGCAAATTCAATATTCCGGAAGGACTCTAACGGTTAAAGGTGTTTATAAAATCACCAATAAAACGTCTTTCGAGCCTATGGCCGTTACGAATTTTGTCGATGGTAAACTTTTGGAAAATAAAGACCAATGGGGAAATTTCAACTTTGGACTGATGGTAAAACTCAAAAAACCAAATGACAAGCAAGCGGTAGAAAAACAAATTGAAAATATTTATTTCGAGAATCGTACTCGAAAATGGGCAAAGGAAGCTGGAATGACGCCGGAAGAGCATGAAAAAAAATATGGTAAGACGAAAGCAATTTTAGAACCGCTTTCTGAAATCCGTCTGCATTCACTTGCAAATGGTAATCCGGAAGGCAAAGGAAATTATCAGTTTTTGGTTATCATGCTTGGATTGTCGCTTTTGATTCTGACGCTTTCTATCGTGAATTATGTAAATCTCGCAACAGCAAATGCGATCAAAAGAGCAAAAGAAGTTGGCGTGCGCAAAATACTTGGGGCATCAAAAAACAATATAATCCGCCAGTTTATTTTTGAAACTATTCTCACATCTGCATTTGCAATATTGCTTGCACTCGTAATTGTAGAGCTTTCCATGCCACTCTATAATGATTTCCTGAACAAACAATTGGTTATTCACAGTCAACAGTTTTATCTGCAAATCATCGGGATTTTTGTAATTATAGTTTTTGCAGCCGGAATTTTCCCGGCGGTATACGTATCAAATTTCGAAACGCTGAAAGTGCTTAAAGGGAATTTCGGACGAAGCAAAAGCGGTGTTTGGCTCCGAAACGGAATGCTGATTTTTCAATTCGCAATTGCCTCTTTTTTTATTATCGGTTCCTATATCGTATATCAGCAGGTCGACTATATGAGTACTAAAGATCTTGGTTTTGAAGGCGATCAGGTACTGCAAATCAGTTACAGAAATGTATACGATTGGCGTCAGAAAGATTATATGAAAAACATGGTCAGTAAATATGAAACGACCCGAAACGAACTCAAAAAGATCCAAGGCGTACAGCAGGTTTCTGCTGGAGCTTTTACTTTTGGCGGTGGCGCAAATTCATCTTCAGCTTTTACATACAACGATAATAATGTCCAAAGTAAAAACATGTCGATCGACTTTGAAATGGTTGATATGATGAACATTAAAGTAATCAAAGGACGGAATTTATCAGCTGAATTTGCATCTGATACCGTTTCGTCGATACTGTTGAACGAAACTGCTGTCAAAATAATGAAAGAGAAAAATCCGGTTGGGAAAACGATTGAATGGAATGACAGAAAGCTTGTCGTTGTTGGTATCGTAAAGGATTTTCATATCGACGGACCACAGAACCAAATTCCGCCAATGACCATTTTCCATTACAAAACCATCGACTGGATGTTAAATAATGTCAATAACATTTATGTAAAAGTAAATGCCGAAGATATGGAGCAGGCCATCCCGAAAATTGAAAAATTCTGGACAGGAAAAGTCGATACCGAATACCCGTTTAAATATGATTTCGTAAACAAGTCGTTCGCACGAGCGTATGAGAATTATGTGAAACAGAAAAATTTATTCTCATTGCTAAATATAATTGTAATCATGATTGCGCTTTCGGGATTATTCGCACTCGCAACCTATTCAATACAAAGAAGAATGAAAGAAATTGCGATTCGCAAAACGCTTGGTGCGGAAACCAAAACACTGCTTTCCGAGCTTTCAAGGCAATATGTTATCTTTTGTATCATAGGTTTTTTCATCGCAGTTTTCCCGGCTTATTATTTATTGAGCATGTGGCTGGAAAATTTCGCTTTCCGGATCTCAGTTTCGCTTTTGCCGTTTCTGATTGGATTCTTTGTATTGTTGATATTAACATTAATTGTCGTGCTTTCAAAAGCATATCAGGCTACAAGAATCGATATTTTAAAATATCTCAAATATGAATAGGAAACTATTTTTCAGCATGCTGCTTTTGGCTTTGTGCCTTTTTGCCAACGGCCAGGAAAATTCATGGTCGTTGCAAAAATGTATTTCCACGGCACTTCAAAACAGTATTGATATAAAAATAAAGCAACTTGAAATCCTGCGAAGCAGAAAAAACTATACAAATCCTGCTTTAGGACTTGTTCCAACTGTCGGATTGCTTGCGAATCACAGTTATAGCTTTGGTTCAACGATTGATCCGAACACGAATAATCGCGTAAGTTCTGATATTCAATGGGATAATTTTTACCTGAATGCAAACCTGAATCTGCTGGATTTTGGTGTTTTCGCCGAAGCCAAAAAAGGCAAAATCGGAATTGATCTGGCAAAAGCCGATAAAGCAGTAATTGAATACGAATACAAATTGCAATTGCTTGATAAATATTTTGAAGCTTTATATGCCCAGGAATTAATCAAAATAATGAAGCAGCAATTCGTCAATACGACTTTCAATCGCGATAGAATTATCAAAGGAGTTGAAATTGGGAACAAGCCGAAAAGCGATTTGTATGACATCGAACTTGCATTTTCTCAAGAAGAAAAAGCATTATTGGAAACCGAACAGTTATTTGAAATGCATAAAGTACAGTTATTTCAACTGATGTTTGTTGAAAATAGTGACATTGCGAAAGTTGTCCTGGAAACGTATTTATTGGATGAAAATCAACACGCATCAACAACGACATTTTTTAACCCGAAAATTCAATTTGCCGAATTATCGTATAAAAGTTCTAAAAAAGATGTTTCGGTTTTACGTTCAGAAAACCTTCCGAGATTATCTGCGTTTTATACTTTTTCGTCCTTTTATTCGTATCCGTTAAACCAACCCGGAATTGTTAATGTGGATAATTTCAATACGCAATTCGGAAACAATAAAAATCATCAGGCGGGATTACAATTGTCAATTCCGGTTTTTAACGGATTTAAAAGTAATCGCAGGATTGCGGCATTTAAAATTGAATCCGAGAAAGCAAAATGGGCTACGGAGCAGGAAAAAATCAAAGTGAATCAACAAATCGAGCAGGAAAAAATCCGCAGAAATCAGTACGAGCAAATCAGGCAAAAATTACAAAATACGGTTCGTTATGCAGAGGCATCGTTCAAAACCATCCAGTCTAAATTTACAAATGGCAAAGTTGAAGCTGTCGTTTTTACATCGGTGAAAAATCAATTATTGAGATCTGAATACGATTTACTCAAAAACAATCTTCAAATGCAATATGTTTCATTGAAAATCAATTTGTTGGAGAAGAATGAATTGTAAGTAAACACTTATTTCAATCCATCAACCATAACATTCACTTCTCCGGTAACGCTCAAAAAGGCAATGATTGCTTTATTGGTCAATTGCACTTTTTTGAATTCGATGTCGTTCATGGTTCCATTGATAAAGACACCCGGCATTGGTGAGAAGTTTTTCATGTATTTGAGCATGTTTTGTTTTCCTTCATCGAGGTTTGGCTTAATGGAATAGCGGCAGCTTTCCTGCATTTTTTTCAGAATGTATCCGCTTGCAAGCCAGTTTGCGGTTCGGACTAAAGTGCTTTTGGTTTCAATGGCATAATCCAGTTTATCGAAGAAAATTTCTTTTGTTTGCTCATTATATTGCGGAAATCCGGCGAGATAAATCGTTCCGTTTAAGCTTCCAACCAAGTCTAAAGCAATTACCATTTTGCCGTCTTTGTGCCAAAGCGAAACGTTTTGAACCGTAACTTTTTTGCTTCCGGAACCAAATTCCTGTCCCTGGAAATTTTTTGTCATCACATTCGACGCTTCTTTATAAGTAGAAACGGCAACGATATTTGCAGAAATTTTATCGGGCATTTTCGTAACCGGTTTCAGAATAATTTTATTGCGGTCGAATTTATTTTCCGGTTTTTGCCCGACTAAACTTTCAACCGTGCATTTTAAACCCATATCCATTTTAATAACTTCTTTACTTAAAATGGCATCAGTCGTATATAATTCGACAGGAACAATTCTGAGCCAAGTGCTATAATCCGGACTCATTTCGCTTGGCGTACAGATTTTTTCAAGTGCGTCTAAAACATTTGGCTTGAAATCGACGGATTTTTTAATCGCATCGTCAATGTTTTTTTCAATTTTTGATTTGAACAAACGAAGCGCCGGATTAATTAAATACGTAATCGCGATGCTTTTTCCGGCAACTGTAATTGATGGGCTTTCTTTCCAGTCAAGCGATTTGAAGTCGGTTTTGGTGTTCATTTTCCAGTTTGTCAGGCTTACTTCGCTCAGCAAGTTAATTGCGCCATTGAGGTTGATTTCCCTTGTGTCGTATAACGCCACGCCAAATTTGTTGATTCCGTAGCGATAGTTTACAACTGCTTTTAAAGGAAGCACGGTTTTGATTTTACCGTTTTCATTTTGTAAAGTGATTGGCGCTTGTTTCCAGACTTTTACCGTATAATCGTCATCTTCAATGTTATTGTCTTCATAAATCAAACCATTCATTAATTTATTGGTTTGGTTTTCAATGTCTTTAAGCTTGATAGTAATTGGAAGGCTAATAAACGACGGCGAATTATCATAAATTAATGGAGAAGCGTCGTCGGGCTCGGGTTTTAAGGTTGCAATTTTTTGAGTAGAACCACATCCCGCAAAAAGCAGGAGAACAGCAAAAGATAGAAACCGGAAAATATTTCGAATCATGATAAACTGATTTATTTATCAGACAAAATTAATTCAAATTTTATCATTTTCAGACAAAACTTATTGTAACACGGAAGGTCTTTATGCGACTACTAACTATGCCAGGATTTTGTGAAAAATTTCCATTGGAAAACATTAAATTTGCAATGCAAAATCCTACTAATTCCTTTTAAAAGAATATGAATAAAAGTAAAGTCCGTTTTTTATCGTTGATTTTTATCTTTTTTATCGGATTGACAACCCATGCGCAATCCAAAAAATGGACATTGAAAGAATGCGTGGATTATGCGCTGGAAAACAATATTTCAATTCAACAGTCTGAACTTGATGTAAAAGCTGCCGATATTGACAAGAAGGACGCGCTTGGGAATTTTCTGCCATCACTAAACGGAAATGCTTCCCATTCATGGAATATCGGTCTTAACCAGAATATTACAACTGGTTTGCTGGAAAACCAGACGACACAATTTACCGCTGCCGGATTGAATTCTAACATTGCCATTTATAATGGTCTTCAGAATCAGAACCGTATGCGAAGAGCGCGGCTTTCAATTATTTCGTCGCAGTATCAATTAACTAAAATGAAAGACGATGTTTCGCTGAATGTCGCAAATGCGTTTCTGCAGATTTTATTCAACAAAGAAAACCTGAAAGTCCAGAAAGAGCAGCAGCAAAACAATGATAAGCAAATGCAGCGCACGCAGGAGTTGGTTAACGCAGGTTCTATTCCGAGAGGCGATTTACTTGATATTCAGGCAACAGTTGCCGGGAACAAACAAGCTGTCGTGATAGCGGAAAATACTTTATTGCTTTCAAAATTAAGCCTTGCGCAATTACTTCAACTTGATGATTTTGGTAATTTTGATATAGCTGACACCGATTATCCTGTAACTGAAAGCGAAACAATGCTTCAATCTCCGCAGGCTATTTATGAAAAGGCGAAGGAGCAAAGAGTTGAGTTGAAAATCGCACAAACCAATCTGGAAATTGCGGAACGTGACGTAAAGATTGCAAAAGGTGCTTATCAGCCAAGTGTTTCAGGGTTTTACAGTTTTAGTACGAGAGCCGCTTATGCTGACCGTGTTGTTGGAGTTGTTCCGAATGTTACTAATCCGACGAGTCCTATAGGTACTGTTGATGTAAATGGAACTACGTATCAGGTTCTGCAACCAAATTTTTCGCCACTTTTAGCTGGGCCAAATTCGATTTTTGAGCAATTTAAAGATAACAAAGGACATTCATTCGGGCTTCAATTGAATATTCCAATATTGAATGGTTTTGCAACAAGAAATGCGGTTTCCCGTTCAAAAATAAATCTGGAGCGTTCCAAAATAGCTTACAATCAGCAAAAATTAGATTTAGAGCGAAATGTTTTTACAGCATTTACCGATGCTAACGGAGCATTGAATTCTTATGAGGCAGCACTTTCGGCTTTGGAAGCAAGAACAGAAGCTTACAATTACGCTAAGGAAAAATTTAATGTTGGATTAATGAACGCATTCGATTTAAGCCAGGCGCAAACCTTGTTCGTAAACGCACAATCAGAAGTTTTACGTACTAAATACGATTATATTTTCCGTGTAAAAGTGGTCGAATTCTACTTTGGAATTCCAATAATTCAAAATTAAAAACTATGTCAAAAAAGACGATTTACATTCTTTTAGGTTCCGTAACGGGATTGATTATTTTATTGCTCGTACTTTCAAAAAGCGGAATAATTGGTAAAAAAGAAACCGGCAAAGAAGTAGAAATTGCTGCGATTGATGAAATAACAATCATTGAAACGGTTTCTGCAACGGGAAAAATCCAGCCTGAAATTGAGGTGAAAATTTCATCTGAAGTTTCCGGTGAAATTATTGCTTTGCCTGTAAAAGAAGGACAAGTTGTTAAAAAAGGTGATTTACTTGTTAAGATAAACCAGGATTTATATACGTCGGGTTTTAACAGAACCGTTGCCGGATTATCGCAAACAAAAGCTGGATTAAGCCAGGCCGATGCTCAGTTTAAAGAAGCAAAAGCGAATTACGACCGTAACAAAACACTTTTCGAAAAAGGAATTATATCAAAATCAGATTGGGACAAATCCATTTCTGCGTATGAGGTTGCCCAAGCGACAAAACAATCGGCATATTATAATGTGCAAAGCGCTTCTGCGACTGTAAATGAAGCCAAAGACAACTTGGGAAGAACCAGCATTTATTCGCCAGCCGACGGAACGATTTCGTCATTGGGAGTTGAATTGGGCGAGCGTGTTTTGGGTACGCAGCAAATGACCGGAACCGAATTATTGCGTGTTGCAAACCTTAATAATATGGAAGTTGAGGTTGACGTCAATGAAAATGATATCGTGAAAATCAATGTTGGCGATTCGGCAAATGTTGAGGTTGACGCTTATCTGAAAAAGCAGTTCAAGGGAATCGTTACCAGCATTTCAAATTCTGCAAGCAGCGCTTTAACGGCTGATCAGGTAACGAATTTTAAAGTTAAAGTCAGAATCGTAAAAGAATCCTATCAGGATTTATTAGAAGGAAAGCCACAAAGTTATTCGCCATTTCGTCCTGGAATGACAGCGACGGTTGATATTATTACGAAGAGAAAAGAAAATATTCTCGCCGTTCCAATTAGTTCAGTAGTCGTAAAATCGGATACATCCGGAGTCAGCAAACCCAATGTGAAAATCGACGGTGAGAAAAAAGTCGTAAAATCGGATAAAAAGATGGAATGCGTTTTTATCAAATCCGGGAAGAAAGCAAAAATCCGGGTAATCAGAACCGGAATCCAGGACGATACCAATATCGAAGTGCTTTCCGGAATTAAAAAAGGCGATACGGTAATCGTCGGTCCATACACAACCGTAACAAAAGACTTGAATTCTGGAGATGCAATTTATGTCAAATCAGAATCCGGGAAAAAAGCGGTAAAATAATAATGGCTTATATTCTTAATATTGAAACGGCAACTAAGAATTGTTCTGTTGCTTTAGCAAATGATGGAATTACAGTACTATGCAAGGAATTTGCCGGGCAAGGTTATTCTCATGCTGAAAAACTTCACGTTTTTATAAAAGAAATTCTCGATGAATCAAATGTAGATTTTGGGAATTTATCGGCAATTGCAATTAGCCAAGGTCCAGGTTCTTATACGGGGTTGCGAATTGGTGTTTCTACTGCGAAAGGACTGTGTTTTGCGTTGAATATTCCGTTGATTGCGATTGATACTTTAGAAGTTTTAGCGGCAAAAGCCAATGTTCAGAATGGAATCATTATCCCAATGATCGATGCAAGAAGAATGGAAGTTTACAGCTCTATTTTCAATGCCAATCTGGAAAAACTTCGTGAAACCCAAGCAGAAATCATAACGGAAGCAAGTTTTAATGATCTAACTGAAACTGTCTATTTTGTTGGTGATTGTGCCGAAAAATGTAAAGCTATTCTTAATAAGGAGAATTTTGTTTTTATAGAAGAAGTTGTCTATCCATCGGCAAATGAAATGAGTGCTTTGAGTTTCGCTAAACACAAAAAAAACGACATTGTTGATGTCGCTTATTTTGAACCTTTTTACCTAAAGGATTTTTTTATGGCAAAATAATTATCCGTGGTAAACGCGGGAAAATATTATTTTGTTTTCTTTTACTTCTAAAACTTCGGCGACCAGCATGTCTTCTTCGCCGGCAACAGACCGAACATATTCCATAAAGACACGATCAGAATTTGCTGTCAATGATGTTACTTTATAATGTAACGTTGGCAATCTGTCAAACGCATCCTGCCACCAATCTCGTAGTGCTTGTTTTCCGGTTACAAAACCATTTGTATCGGGTTTTCTGATTTTTAATTTTGGACTGAAATGACGTGCTTCGTCATCATATAATGAAAGCAATTGCTCTAAATTGTGCGCATTAAATGCGTCGAACCAGCGAAAAGCAATAGATTGTAAATTTTCAGGATTCATAAATTGGGATTAAAAAACTCCTGCTGTAAAGTAGCAGGAGTTCTGTTTTGTATAGAAATCAGATTTTTTAAACGTTTTTAAGGTTGATGATTTCCTGGTCTGTAAGGAATCTCCAATTTCCGCGCGGTAAATTTTTCTTGGTTAAGCCTGCGAAAGAAACACGGTCAATCCGGAGTACATCATAACTGAAAGTTTCAAAAATTGCACGTACAACTTTTACGTTAGACGTTTTTAATTTTAATCCGATTTCACTTTTTGGCTGATCTTCTATGTAACTTACTTCTTCAATAAAAATCCTGTGACCATCGATCATTACGCCTTTACTGATTTTTTCAAGATCTTCATATTTAAGGTTTTTGTCGAGAGAAACCTGATAAATCTTAGAAGATTTTTGATTCGGTAAAGTGAACTTTCGAATCATGTCAGTATCGTTTGTAAACAACAAAAGTCCGGTTGTGTTTTTGTCCATTCTTCCTATTGCCGCGATTTTCGAATTCGTTGCACCGCGAACCAACTCTAATACATTACGGTTTTCCTGACCTTCGTCAAGTGCGGTTGTAAAGTTTTTCGGTTTGTTCAGAAGGATATATTCTTTCTTTTCCGGAGTTAGGATGGCGCCGTCAAAGTTCACCACATCGCCTGGTTTTACCATGTAACCCATTTCGATTACAGGAATCCCGTTTACTTTTACATTTCCTGATTGGATGTAAATATCAGCATCGCGACGAGAGCAAACTCCAGAGTTGGAGATGTATTTGTTAAGACGTATTTCGTCAGAATTCTTAGGTCTTTTTGGAGCCTGATTTGGCTTTTTTACCGGTTTTTCAGCAGCTTTTTCAGCAACTTTAGTCGGTTTTTCTGTTTTTGGCTTTTGAGACCTTTTTGCCATTGCAGGTTTTGGCTTGTTGGAATTTGGTCTTCCACTTGTTCTTTTACTGCCACCGTTCGTGTTCATATCATTCAATAATTTGCGCAAAGATAGTTATATATAATTGACATCCTGCATTAATGATTTTAGATAAAATAAAAACTGAGGTTTCAGAGTAATAGTTTTGCTATTCAATAGCAACATCTACATATGTTAAAGTGCCTGCGGTTGTAGATACGTCTACACAACGATTTAAGTCAGGATAGAATTCACGGGTTATTTTTGTATACAAACGTTTGTATCCGGCTGGCGGGCTTTCTAAAGTATATGTAAAACTGCTGGTATTGCTTTCAGGACGGGAAGCGTCAAACTGTTGCGATGCATTATAAGTTCCCGGCTCAAGTGGGCCATAATAATAATCATATTGTGCATTATCCGGAACTCCGGGATTATTATCCTTAAAATTACCGGAAACCATATCGCACCAAAGTCCATTTGACCAATCAGGATATGTGAGCTTTTGAACAAGCCTGAAGTAAATTCCTGATTCTTCTATTGTTTCTTCCTCATCTTCCTCTCCTTCGCAACCCGATATAAAAATTGAAAATGATGTGAGTAAAATAACTGCAAATATTGATTTTAAGTTTTTCATTGGTTTATTGTTTCCTACAAACTTAAAAAAATGGTTAGGAATAGTAAATACCCATAAATAGGTATTTTAAAGCAAAGACTAATTAAGGAGATGCGGAGTTAAATTACTTTCAGACTGTTTGGAAGCATTTTTTTACCGTGATTTAGTACGGATGGATTTATCAACACAATTGAAAAAACGCCAAATACAATCAAGATTTTCATGATGTTATGTAATAACAAGAATTGCCCTTTCGAATTGGATTTCCACAAATAGCTGACGAAGAAAATCAAAACTATCAAGCATAGATAAAAATAAATGTCCATATAACCCACGTGGTATATTTCAATTAATACATAAATCGGTACGATTGTAAAAAACGAAAGCGTGGTTATGATTTTTTTAGAAATGTTTTCACCATACACAATCGGAATTGTCTTGTAATCATTTGCCAAATCGCCTTTGAGATTCTCCAGATCTTTGATCATTTCCCGGATTAAAATCAGTAAAAATAAAAATAGCGCGTGATTGAAAATGATTCCGGTTTGTTGCAAATCGTAAACTCCGTCATGTGCTTTAAAGAAATAAAGCAGAATTCCGAAGAACGGAAAAACCGCGAGTAATGAAGCGGTAATATTTCCAATGATCGGATATTTTTTAAGCTTATGCGAATAAAACCAAATCAGGAAAATATAAACAGAATAGAATAATGAAACCCGCCATGAAATTACAAATGCAAGGATAACCGCAAGAAAATTCAGTGAAAAGTAAACATAAAGTTTCGTCTTTTGGCTCACCAAACGGTCAAGCATTGATTTCTGCGGACGATTAATCAGGTCTTTCTGAGCATCATAAAAGGCATTGATGATATAACCGGAAGCAATACAAAATGAAGAAACCAAAACTAGTATGAAAAGATTGCCGTCAAGCAAAACATGTAGCGCTCTTGTGTTTTCGGGAGCAAGGATGAAAATCGCCGAAAGATATTGCGCCAAGACAATTATCGGAATATTGTAACCGCGCACGACAGAAAACAAGCTGACGATTTTCATTAATAAAAGCTTGTTCTTTCTGCTAAGCATATTTCAATGAATAGTTAATAGTTAACAATTAATAACGGAAGCGACATGTAAATCTGATCCGCCATAATTATTCACTATTTAGTATTAATTTTTAATTGACTAAAATTGATAGACCACTTCAAGTTTGTAGTCTTTCAAAGAAGCTTTTGCTTTGTCCAGATCTTCGGTAAAGCCAAGAATGTAGCCGCCGCCGCCGGAACCGCAAAGTTTAAGGTAATAGTCGTTGGTGTCAATTCCTTTTTGCCAGATTCCGTGAAATTGCTCCGGGATCATAGGCTTGAAATTATTAAGCACCACTTTTGAAAGTTTCTTCGTATTTGAAAACAAGGATTGCATATCGCCGCCAAGGAAATTCTCGACACATGCATCCGTATATTTTACGAATTGGTTTTTAAGCATTGTCCGGAAACCTTTGTCTTTCAGGTTTTCCATGAAAATATTGACCATTGGAGCGGTTTCGCCAACAATTCCTGAATCCAGTAGAAATACCGCGCCTTTTCCGCTTAGGCTTTGTGTTGGAATTCCGGTTGCTTCAATATTGTCTTTTGAATTGATCAAAATCGGAATGCTTAAATAACTGTTCAGCGGATCTAAACCAGAGCTTTTTCCGTGGAAAAAGGATTCCATCTGCGAGAAAATAGTTTTCAGCTGAAGTAGTTTTTCCCGAGTCAGGTTTTCAAGAACCGTTATTTTATTTTTGGCATATTTATCATAAATCGCAGCAACCAAAGCACCGCTGCTTCCTACACCATAACCTTGCGGAATACTGGAATCGAAATACATTCCGCGTTCCACATCAGCCTTTAAAACTTCAAGATTGAAAGTCACCAATTCGGATTGCTCGTTTTGTAATTGCTCTAAATAGACCACAAAACGACGCAGACTTGCATTGGATTTTATCGCTTCTTCAGTCGGATTTTCATCGACTTTTAAAGCGCCGTTATAAAAATTGTAGGGAATGGATAAACCTTTGGAATCCTTTATGATTCCGTATTCTCCGAACAAAAGAATTTTTGAATAAAATAATGGTCCTTTCATATTCAAATTGGAAATTGTAGGTTATAAATTTTGTGCTCCTGAACCAATTTCATCACAAATATACTGAGCATTTTGACAAAACCCAACTAATTTATCCTTAATAAATTGTAAAACTTCCACGCTAACGTTTTCGGGATACAAGACATGCACGTTTGCGCCGGCATCGAGCGTAAAGCAAACAGGGGTTTTCGTTTCATTTCTGAACTTCCAAATCGCGTTTATTATTTCTAGCGTATTTGGCTTCATCAGAATAAAATAAGGCATTGACGTCATCATCATCGCGTGCAGAGTCAATGCTTCGCTTTCCACGATTTTAATGAATTCTTCGAGATTTCCGCTTTCTAAAACCGTTTTCAATGCTGATAGATTTTGATGTGCTTGCGAAAAACGCTCTTCAGCAAACGGATGATTGTGCATTAAATCATGTCCGACCGTACTTGAAACCTGCTTTTCGCCTTTGTCAACCAATAAAATCGTATCCTGGTAATTGTCGAAATTAGAATGGATTTTTGCAGGAAATTCGACTCCGAATAAATCTGAACTTCCCTCAATTTCAGCGTGGTTTCCCCAAACAACAACATTTCCTTTAACACTTCTGCAAGCGCTTCCCGAACCTAATCTTGCTAAAAAAGATGCCTTTTGGAAGAAATATTCGTCAGTCATTTCGGGAGATAATTCTTTTTCCAAGGACATTAAATTCATTGCTAAAGCGGCCATTCCCGATGCCGATGATGCAATTCCTGAGCTGTGCGGGAATGTGTTTTCTGTATCAATTGTAAAATGATACTCTTTTAAAAACGGAAGATAAGTTTCAATTCGCTCGAAAAACTTTTTGATTTTCGGCTTGAAATCTTCTTTCGGTTTTCCTTCGAAAAGCAAATCAAATGAAAATTCAGTTGTTCTTTCTTTTTTTGTAAATGCCAATGATGTCAGTGTTTTACAATTGTCCAGCGTAAAACTGACCGACGGGTTTGCGGGAATCTGATTTTCTTTCTTACCCCAATATTTTACAAGTGCAATATTGCTTGGAGCGCTCCATTTGAAACTTCCATTATCGATAGAATGTGTGTATTTTTGCGGAATAAAATCCTGTTCGGACATAGCATAAAAATTTGCGGCAAAGATACGGTTTTAGTAAAATAGTGCAGTTTTCTTTTTGCCGAATTTTTGCGTGTTTGTTCGGGCATTGTTCGACCTTTGTTCGAGAGTTCTCTTAGAAAAGGGGTGTTTTCTAAGAGAAGTGTAAGAGAAACCTCGAACAATCCTCGAACAAAGTCATTATAAAAAGCCATAATAATTCGGAATTTCTAATTGGTTGTGTCGGATAAAATTTACAATTGTCGATTAATTTGAGTAATTTTAAAATAAAACAATATGAATAAATATACTAAAATAGCAGTAGTGGTGGTTACTTGCCTTGCTATTGGATATCTGTCGGGGGTTGTAACCCGTGACGCCATTGCAGAATGGTTCGTTTTTATAGAAAAGCCTGTTTTTAATCCGCCTAACTGGGTTTTCCAGCCGGTTTGGACCGCGCTTTACATCGCAATGGGAGTTGCAGCCGGACTCGTTTGGGATAAAATTGACGAAAAGCCGAGCGAAGTAAAAAATGCACTTGTCTTTTTTGCAATTCAATTAGGACTTAATGCCTTGTGGTCATTGCTGTTTTTTGGATTACGAAATCCTCTGATCGCATTAATTGAGATTGTTTTATTATGGCTTATGATTTATGAAACGTTTATAAAATTCAGTAAAATCAATAAGTTTGCTGGTTATCTTTTTATCCCGTATTTGCTGTGGGTAAGTTTTGCTACAGTTTTAAATGCAAGTATTTGGTGGTTGAACCGATAATTTCACGTATTTTCTCAAAACTGACATACAGTTTGTATATAAGTGTTATTTATAATCAATAAAAATTACAGGTTTACAACGATATAGTTAACCCTAAATTTTAATTTTTGGTTGTGATTTAAATACGTGCGACCTATCTTTGTGAACAATTTTTTTGATTAAAATAACAACTATGCAATCAACGCAGTCGGATTATTTGCCAATATTGATCCAGATGCTTTTAGCAGTCGGATTTGTGGTTTTGACAATTATAGGCTCCAGTTTTCTTGGGCCAAAACGCAGTTCTAAAAACAAAGACAAAAATTTCGAGTGTGGAATTGAGTCTGTCGGAAATGCCCGCGTTCCTTTCTCTGTAAAATATTTTCTTGTAGCGATTCTCTTCGTTTTATTCGACGTTGAGGTGATTTTTATGTACCCGTGGGCGGTTAATTTCCGTGAAATGGGTGTCGAAGGATTTATGAAAATGGGAATATTCATGACGCTTCTTCTTGTAGGATTTTTCTACGTAATGAAGAAAAAAGGATTGGAGTGGGAATAAGAGATTATTTTAAATGACGAATTTTAAATTATAAATGAAGGCTTCCTTCGTAACCATTCAAAATTCAAAATTTAAAATTTAAAATTATTAAAAATGAGTGATTCAAAAATAATAACAAATGCACCGGCACCCGAAGGAATTCAGGGTGAAGGTTTTTTTGCAACAAAACTCGATTCTGTCGTAGGCCTTGCACGTGCTAATTCGCTTTGGCCTTTGCCGTTTGCGACTTCTTGCTGCGGAATCGAATTCATGGCGACAATGGCTTCGCATTATGATGTGGCGCGTTTTGGTTCTGAGCGTATGAGTTTTTCTCCTCGCCAAGCCGATATGTTGCTTGTAATGGGAACGATTGCTAAAAAAATGGCGCCAATTTTACGTCAGGTTTACGAACAAATGGCTGAGCCGAGATGGGTGATTTCTGTTGGAGCCTGCGCTTGTTCAGGTGGGATTTTCGATACGTATTCTGTTTTACAGGGAATCGATAAGGTAATTCCGGTTGACGTTTACGTTCCGGGTTGCCCGCCAAGACCGGAGCAGATTTTGGATGGAATCATGCAATTGCAGGAATTGGTAAAATCAGAATCTGTTCGTAGAAGAAGTTCTCCGGAATACACGGATTTATTAGCTTCTTATAATATCAAGTAACACATGGCTTTAGAAAATTCAGTTATACAAAATACGCTGGCGGATCAATTTGGTTCGGCAGTTTCCGATTTTCAGCAGATTCATGACATTCTTACTTTTGAAGTGGCTTCTGATTCGATTTTAAACGTAATGCAATTCCTGAAAGACGATAAAACCATGAGGTTTAATTTCCTGACGGATTTATGCGGAATGCATTTTCCGGAAGCGTCTGTTGAAAGACAGTTTTCAGTCGTGTATCACATGCACAATTGGGTTGATAATGTCAGAATCCGGATCAAATGTTATTTGAACGGAGAAAATCCTGAAATTAATACGGTTGTAGATTTGTTTTTAAGCGCAAACTGGCAGGAACGTGAAACGTATGATTTCTACGGAATCATATTCAAAGGGCATCCGCAGTTGAAACGAATCCTGAATATGGATGAAATGGTTTCTTTCCCAATGCGAAAAGAATTCCCGATGGAAGATGGCGGACGTACTGATAAAGACGATCGTTTCTTCGGAAGAACAACAGATAATTGCTAATAATGTTACTGAAATAAATAGATGTCAGACTTATTATTACCACCAGAAATACGATACGCGGGTATCATCGAGCAACGCAAGAATGAAGACGGAAGCGAGCTTTCGATCTTGAATCTTGGTCCGACGCACCCTGCTACGCACGGAATTTTCCAGAACATCCTTTTAATGGACGGTGAGCGTATCATTGACGGCGAAGGAACGGTTGGATACATTCACCGTGCTTTCGAAAAAATTGCTGAAAACAGGCCTTTTTACCAGATCACGCCATTGACTGACAGGATGAATTACTGTTCGTCTCCAATCAACAACATGGGTTGGTGGATGACATTGGAAAAAGCGTTGAATATCGAAGTCCCGAAACGTGCACAGTATTTACGTGTAATTGTGATGGAGCTTGCCCGAATTGCCGATCACATTATCTGCAACTCGGTTTTAGGTGTTGATACCGGAGCCTTGACAGGATTCCTTTATGTATTTCAGTACCGTGAAAAAATCTACGAAATTTATGAAGAGATCTGCGGCGCGCGTCTAACCACGAATATGGGAAGAATCGGTGGTTTTGAAAGAGACTGGAGTCCGTTGGCTTTTGAAAAAATAAACACACTGCTTGAAGAATTTCCTCCAATCTGGCAGGAATTCGAAAACCTGTTGATGCGTAATAGAATTTTTATGGACCGTACTATTGATGTCGGACCGATTTCTGCGGAGCGCGCCATCAGCTACGGATTTACAGGGCCAAATTTACGTGCAGCCGGAGTGGATTATGACGTTCGTGTTATGCAGCCGTATTCGTCTTATAAAGATTTTGAATTCGATATCCCGGTTGGAAAATCAGGTGACACTTACGATCGTTTCTGTGTACGGAATGCAGAGGTTTGGGAAAGTTTGAAAATCATCCGCCAGGCATTGGATAAATTACCTGAAGGACCTTATCACGCTAATGTTCCTGATTATTATCTTCCTCCAAAAGACGAAGTTTATCACAATATGGAAGCGTTGATTTACCACTTTAAAATCGTAATGGGAGAAGTTCCTGTTCCGGTTACAGAAGTATATCATCCGGTTGAAGGCGGAAACGGAGAGCTTGGTTTTTACCTGGTTACAGACGGAAGCCGAACCGCATACAGATTGCATTTCAGAAGACCGTGTTTTATATATTACCAGGCTTTTAACGATATGGTTCGCGGACAAATGCTTTCGGATGCGATTGCAACTTTATCGAGCCTTAACGTAATTGCAGGAGAATTAGACGCATAAATTATGGAAAGAATACATTATCATCAAGACATAAATATTACCGATACTTTAATGAGTCGTATCGAGGAATTGTGTAGCCATTATCCCGACGACAAACGTAAATCGGCATTATTGCCTGTTTTACACGAAGTTCAGGATGCGCACGATAACTGGCTAAGCATTGAATTGCAGGACAAAGTTGCTGAAATCCTTCGCATTAAACCGGTAGAGGTTTATGAAGTGGTTTCATTTTATACGATGTACAACCGTCGCCCTGTTGGGAAATACATGTTCGAATTTTGTCAGACTTCACCTTGTTGCTTGAATGGGGTTGAAAACCTGATGGATTATACCTGTAATAAATTGGGCGTAAAAGTAGGCGAGCCAACTCCGGACGGAATGTTCGAAGTGCGAGGAGTAGAATGCCTCGGAGCTTGTGGTTATGCGCCAATGATGCAATTAGGGGATTTCTACAAGGAAAACCTTGACCAAGAAAAAATCGATCAGCTGATTGTTGATTGCCGTGATAATAAAATAACGTTACACGATAAATAATATGTCACAAAAAATATTATTAGACAAGATTAACGTTCCGGGTATCAAAACCTATGAAGTATACCGTCGTGAAGGTGGTTATGCTTCTGTAGAAAAAGCCCTGAAAATGACACCTGACGAAGTAGTTGAAGAGGTAAAAACTTCCGGATTGCGTGGTCGTGGTGGTGCAGGTTTCCCTGCCGGAATGAAATGGAGTTTTATTGATAAGAAATCAGGTAAGCCAAGGCATTTGGTTTGCAACGCAGATGAATCGGAGCCGGGGACTTTTAAGGACCGTTTCCTGATGGAATATATTCCGCACCTTTTAATCGAAGGAATGATCACGTCGAGCTATGCGCTTGGAGCGAATTTATCCTACATCTACATCCGTGGTGAATACATGTGGGTTTACAAAATCCTCGAAAGAGCGATTGCCGAAGCCAAAGCCGCCGGATTCTTAGGAAAAAATATATTAGGTTCAGGTTTCGACCTTGAATTGTACGTGCATTGTGGCGCTGGAGCTTACATCTGTGGTGAAGAAACTGCATTGATCGAATCACTTGAAGGGAAAAGAGGAAACCCAAGAATCAAGCCGCCATTTCCTGCAGTTTCAGGACTTTGGGCAAATCCAACTGTGGTAAACAATGTAGAGACAATTGCGTCTGTGCCATGGATTGTAAACAATTCGGGTGCTGATTATGCAAAAATCGGAATCGGAAGATCAACAGGTACAAAATTAATTTCGGCTTCCGGACACATTAAAAATCCGGGCGTTTATGAAATCGAATTGGGTCTGAGCGTTTATGAATTCATGAATTCAGACGAATATTTAGGCGGAATGAGCTCGTCTCGTCCGTTAAAAGCATTTGTTCCGGGAGGAAGCTCTGTTCCTGTTTTACCAGCCGACCTTATATACAAAACCGCAAACGGTGAAGATCGTTTAATGACGTATGAAAGTTTAAGCGACGGTGGTTTTGCAACCGGATCCATGTTGGGTTCAGGCGGATTTATCGTGTATAATGATACGTCATGTATCGTTCGCAACACCTGGAATTTCTCACGTTTCTACCACCACGAAAGCTGCGGGCAATGTTCGCCATGCCGTGAAGGAACAGGTTGGTTGGAAAAAGTTTTACACCGAATTGAAAACGGTCACGGCCGTGAAGAAGATATCGAATTGCTTTGGGACATCCAGAGCAAGATTGAAGGGAATACGATTTGTCCGTTAGGTGACGCAGCGGCTTGGCCGGTTGCAGCAGCGATCAGGCATTTCCGTGACGAGTTTGAATACCACGTGCGTTTCCCGGAAAAAATTAAAAATAGAGACCACTTTGTTGCAGAGCCTTTTTCACAGGTGAAGCATTTGGTTTCGAAAGCAACAGTTTAATAAACTCCGAAGGAGTGACATCATTATAGAGATGAAAGTAACAATAGACGGTCAAAGTATAGAAGTAGAACCAGGAACCACAATCCTGCAAGCTGCGCGTATGATTGGAGGCGAATCAGTTCCGCCTGCAATGTGCTACTATTCCAAACTAAAAGGAAGCGGCGGAAAATGCCGTTGCTGCCTGGTAGAAGTTGCCAAAGGAAGCGAAGCCGACCCGCGCCCGATGCCAAAATTAATGGCATCATGCGTTACAGGCTGTATGGACGGAATGGAAGTAAACAGTACTGCTTCACCAAGAGTTCAGGAAGCCAGAAAATCAGTAACGGAATTCCTTTTGATCAATCACCCGTTGGATTGCCCGGTTTGCGACCAGGCTGGAGAATGCGATTTGCAAAACCTGAGCTTCAAACACGGAAAATCAAAAACCCGTTTTATCGAAGAAAAAAGAACGTTCGAGCCGGAAGATATCGGCCCGAATATTCAATTGCACATGAACCGTTGTATTCTTTGCTACCGTTGCGTAATGGTTGCCGATCAATTGACCGACAATCGCGTGCATGGAGTTATGGATAGAGGGGATCACTCGAACATTTCAACCTGTATTTCCAAGGCAATCGATAATGAATTCTCTGGAAATATGATTGATGTTTGTCCGGTTGGAGCTTTGACAGACAAGACGTTTAGATTCAAGTCTAGAGTTTGGTTCAACAAACCATACAATGCCCACAGAGAGTGTAAAACTCCGGGATGTTGCGGAAAAACTACGGTTTGGATGTTCGGAAATGAGATTCAGAGAGTAACAGGAAGAAAAGACGAATTCCATGAAGTGGAAGAATTCATTTGCAATGAATGTCGTTTTGACCATAAAAACGTAGCCGACTGGACAATCGAAGGACCTCGTAAATTTGAGAAAGATTCGGTTATCAACCAGAATAATTACACCAGAAAACTGGATACAGTCGTAATCGAAACCGAAGAAGGAATTCTGAAAGGCAGAGAAGAAGACCGTGTAAAAATCAGTATGCCGTCTGTTCCGCTGAACCGCGAAGAGCAAAAAGCATTTAAACAAGGAAACGTTTAAGCCATGATGGATAGTGCTATAATTATAGAAAAAAGTATTTTCATCGTCATAATCTTCGCGATTACGATGTTGATGGCGATGTATTCTACGCTTGCCGAAAGGAAAGTTGCCGCCTGGCTTCAGGATCGGATCGGTCCGAACCGTGCCGGAAAAGGAGGAATCCTGCAACCGCTTGCCGATGGTTTGAAACTGTTCTCGAAAGAAGAATTTTTACCGGACACGCCAAATAAATTCCTTTTCATTGTTGGTCCCGCCATTTCTATGAGTGTGGCTTTGATGACAAGTGCGGTAATTCCGTGGGGTGATAAGCTTGAGATTTTTGACCGTACTGTAATCTTACAGGCAACAGATGTAGACATTGCTTTATTATATGTTTTCGGAGTGTTGTCAGTTGGAGTTTACGGAATTATGATTGGTGGTTGGGCATCGAACAACAAGTTCTCGTTGATGAGCGCGATGCGTGCAGCTTCTCAGATGATTTCGTATGAGGTTGCGATGGGACTTTCGATTATTGCATTGTTGATGATGTCGGGAACGTTGAGTTTGCGGGAAATTGCGATGCAGCAATCCGGAATGAACTGGAATGTGTTTTACCAACCGGTTGGATTCATTATATTTTTAGTGTGTTCGTTTGCAGAAACTAACAGAACGCCATTTGATTTGGCAGAATGCGAGGCCGAGCTTATTGGTGGTTACCACACCGAATATTCCTCGATGCGAATGGGATTCTATCTGTTTGCTGAATATGCGAGTATGTTTATCTCGTCGACGATTTTGGCAGTGCTGTATTTCGGGGCATATAATTACCCGGGAATGTCATGGGCGGTTGAAAACTGGGGCGTAAACATTGCCAATGTGATCGGAATTATAGTATTGTTTGCGAAAATATGTTTCTTCATCTTCTTCTTTATGTGGGTAAGATGGACGATTCCGAGATTCAGATACGATCAGCTGATGCGTTTGGGATGGAAAATCCTGATTCCGCTGGCAATCGCAAATATTTTTATAACCGGACTTGTAATTTTATTAGCCGACGGTAAATTTTAATACATAAGCCTAGCCCCGATAGCAGCGGACACGAGCGAAGCGAACTGGCGAAGCAAATCCTTTTTGGATGGACTGAAAGGAAAGACAAAAAGATTGCAGCGGATAGCGGGAACAGCTTCAACCCTTCGACTGCGCTCAGGGGACAAAAAAATAAAATAAAGACAAAAAATATGTCAATAGAAACAATATCATTATCAGGAAGAAAAAAAGAAGTCTCTGACAAGAAAATGACTTTTTTGGAAAGCCTTTATCTGGTAGCGATTGTAAAAGGGCTTTTTATCACGATAAAACACCTTTTTACACGTAAAGTTACCGTTAAATATCCAGAACAGGTTAGGGAACGCAGTGCGATTTGGCGTGGACAGCATTTGCTGAAACGCGATGAACAAGGACGTGAAAACTGTACAGCCTGCGGATTGTGTGCTTTATCATGCCCGGCGGAAGCGATCACGATGACTGCTGCCGAAAGAAAACCAAGCGAAAAACATTTGTACCGCGAGGAGAAATATGCTTCGGTTTATGAAATCAATATGCTGCGTTGTATTTTCTGCGGATTGTGTGAAGAAGCGTGTCCGAAAGATGCCGTTTATTTGACAGAATCCAAAGTTTTGGTGCCGTCGATGTATAACCGTGAGGATTTTATTTACGGGAAAGACAAACTGGTAATGCCTTTAACCCAGGCGATGCAAAATGCTCAACTTAATAACGCGAACTAATGTCGACAGTACTTATTTTATTTTTCGTATTATCTGCCGTGACTTTGGGAAGCGCGTTTTTGACGATTTACAGCCGTAACCCGATTCACAGTGCGATTTATCTGGTGATTTGCTTCTTTTCGATTGCCGGACATTACTTATTATTGAACGCACAGTTTTTGGCGATTGTACACATTATCGTGTATTCCGGAGCGATCATGATTCTGTTCCTGTTTACGGTCATGCTGATGAACCTGAATAAGGAAGATGAAGTTCACAAGCCAAGGATGGCACGATTTGTAGCCGTTTCATTGTTTGCTTTGCTTTGTATTATTTTGATTGCAGTTTTCATGAATTCGAAACCAATCGCTGACATGTATGATTCGAGCGGTGAGGATTATCAATCGATCAAAGTGTTAGGAAATGTATTGTTGAACGAATATATGGTTCCGTTTGAATTTGCTTCTGTGTTGCTTTTGGTAGCGATGATCGGAACGGTATTATTGTCTAAAAAAGAAACTACGAAATAATGCAGAATATATTAGAACAAATAGGCATTCAAAACTACATCTTCCTTTCGTCGATCTTATTTTGCGTGGGTGTTTTTGGAGTTTTGTACAGAAGAAATGCAATTATTGTTTTCATGTCGATTGAAATCATGCTGAACGCGGTTAACTTGTTGTTCGTAGCGTTTTCAACCTATCATCAGGATGCGCAGGGACAGGTTTTCGTGTTCTTCTCGATGGCGGTTGCTGCTGCGGAAGTTGCGGTTGGACTGGCGATTGTGGTTTCGATATTCCGTAATTTAGGTTCTATCGATGTGGCTAACTTAAAAAAATTAAAAGGATAATTAATGGATACCAATTTAGCTTTAGTCTTATTATTAGCTCCTTTTTTAGGATTCTTAATCAACATTTTCTTCGGGAAAAGTTTAGGGAAATCGGCTTCCGGATTTATCGGGACGCTTTCTGTAGCGGTATCTTTTGCGGTGACGCTTTATTTCTTCTTACAAATAACGTCAACAGGACAAGCTTTAAATATTCCTGTTTTCGATTGGATTCAGATCAGTAATTTCAAAGTAGATTTCGGATTTTTATTAGACCAATTATCGTTGCTTTGGCTGTTGTTCGTTACCGGAATCGGATCTTTGATTCACTTGTATTCGATCAGTTACATGCACGATGATGAGAATATGCATAAGTTTTTTGCGTACTTAAACCTGTTCGTTTTCTTTATGATTTCACTGGTTATGGGAAGCAATTTGTTAGTGTTATTTATCGGTTGGGAAGGCGTTGGACTCTGTTCATACCTGCTTATCGGATTCTGGTACAAAAACCAGGAGTATAATGATGCTGCAAAAAAGGCTTTTATCATGAACCGAATCGGGGATTTGGGTTTATTAATCGGAATCTTCATTCTTGGTTTTGCAACCAATACGTTGGATTATATGGGAATCAAAACGGCGTTGGCAACTGCTGACGTTTCAACATATACCTGGTATTCAATCGCGGCTCTGTTTTTATTTATTGGAGCTTGCGGAAAATCAGCACAGATTCCGTTGTATACATGGTTGCCTGATGCGATGGCGGGACCAACTCCGGTTTCTGCGTTAATTCACGCGGCGACGATGGTAACGGCTGGTATTTTTATGATTACAAGATTAAACTTCCTGTTTGATTTGGCTGCCGATGTACAAAACATAATTGCTGTCATTGGAGCCGCAACAGCATTAATAGCTGCAACTATCGGACTGGTTCAGAACGACATCAAAAAAGTTTTAGCGTATTCTACCGTTTCACAATTAGGTTTGATGTTTATGGCTTTAGGGTTTGGTGCTTATGAAATCGCTGTTTTCCACGTAATCACACATGCATTCTTCAAAGCGTGTTTGTTCCTGGGTTCGGGTTCTGTAATCCATGCGTTGCACGGAGAGCAGGATATGAGAAATATGGGTGGACTTAAAAAAGCGATGCCAATCACTTTCATTACGATGTTGCTTTCAAGTTTAGCGATTTCAGGTATTTTCCCGTTGTCCGGTTTCTGGTCGAAAGATGAAATTTTAATGACAGCGTTTCACGAAAATATTCCGCTTTGGATAATTGGTTCGATAGCTTCTATTATGACTGCTTTTTATATGTTTAGACTGATGTTCCTGACATTCTTTGGAAATTTCCGCGGAACGGAAGAGCAAAAACACCATTTGCATGAAAGTCCGGCATTGATCACGTTTCCGTTGATCATATTGGCGATTTTAGCAACCATCGGCGGATTAATAAGCCTTCCGGGACACAGCTGGTTAAACGAATATTTGGCTCCGTTGTTTACAAAAGAAGCACACGAAGCACATCATTTAGGAACTACAGAATACGCCTTGATGGCAATCGCAACGCTAGGCGCACTTGTCGGAATTGGAATCGCGTATGCGAAATACATCAAACAGAACCAGGTTCCTGATGAAGATGCAAAAATCACCGGAATTTCAAAAGTACTATACAACAAATATTATGTAGATGAGATTTATGATTTTGTTTTCGTAAAACCAATCAATACCTTATCGAGAGCGTTCCGTGATTATGTGGAAACAGCATTGTCTGCTTTAGTATTTGGTTTTGGAAAAGTTACCGGCGAGTTCGGATATTATGGAAGAAAACTACACAACGGAAGTATCGGTTTGTATCTTTTCGCTTTTGTAATCGGTCTTTGCTCAATCGTCGCTTATTTATTTTTAGCTCAATAATTTATACCTAATGGATATCACTTACGTATTAATTTTACTTCTTACAGGCGCTTTAGCCACTTACCTTTCAGGCGATAAACTCGCCCCAAAAGTTGCGTTGCTGTTTGGCTTGGCTTCGTTCGGACTGTCGGTTTATCTGCTTGATTTATTTCAGGGCGGACAAAATATCGACTTCATTTCAAGATGGATTTCAAAACCGAATATCTCAGTTGCATTAACGGCTGATGGGCTTTCGCTTGCGATGCTTTTGCTGACAACAGCTTTGACTCCACTTATTATTCTGTCAGGTTTTGGAAATAACTTTAAAAGCGCACGTTCAATTTATGCTTTGATCTTGTTTATGGCGTTTGCAATGGCGGGAACTTTCTTAGCTTCTGACGGACTTTTATATTATATTTTCTGGGAATTGGCGTTAATCCCGATTTACTTTATCGCTTTAATTTGGGGTAATGGTGACGCCGAAGAACGCAAGAAAGCCGTAGTAAAATTCTTTATCTACACTTTTGCAGGTTCACTTTTTATGCTTACCGCATTTATTTACATGTACCAAAAAGCAGGAAGCTTACTGATCGCCGATTTGTATAAACTAGAATTGTCTTCGTGTGAACAGACGTATATATTCCTGGCTTTCTTCCTGGCATATGCGATTAAGATTCCAATTATTCCGTTTCATACCTGGCAGGCAAATGTATACCAAAAAGCCCCAACCGTTGGAACCATGCTTTTATCGGGAATCATGTTAAAAATGGGATTATACAGCGTTATCCGTTGGCAATTGCCTTTGGCACCACAAGCAGCCAAACAGTTTTTACCAATCATCATTGTTTTGGGAATTGCCGGAGTAATTTATGGTTCAATCGTAGCTTTACGTCAGAAAGATTTAAAGAAACTTTTGGCTTATTCGTCACTCGCACACGTTGGACTGATCGCTGCAGGAGCATATGCCCTAAACCTTGATGGTTTGCGTGGCGCGGTGTTGCAAATGATTTCACACGGTTTTGTAGTCGTTGGGTTGTTCTTTGCAGCTGAAGTGATTTACAGAAGATTCGGTACCAGAACTATTGCTGAAATGGGCGGAATCCGTTCGCAATCGCCAAAATTCACGTCAATGTTTATGATTTTGGTATTGGCATCTGTTGCGTTGCCAACAACGTTTAACTTTGTTGGAGAATTTACAGTGCTTTACAGTCTTTACAATGTAAATCCATACTATGCGATTTTTGGTGGAACCACAATTATATTAGGAGCTTATTACATGCTCAAAATGTTCCAGCATGTGATGCTTGGTGAAACGAACAAAAAAGCTTTCGCCGATGTGAATGCAACTGAAACAATTGTCTTTGTTGTAATTATTGCCGTTTTGTTCTTCTTTGGAATGTATCCAAAACCAATTAACGATCTGATTACGCCTAGTCTTGAAACTATTTTATCTCAAATTAATAAATAGATTAAGGAATTAGGATTAGGGATTAAATCAGGACTGAGGAATTAGTGATCGGACTAAAAGCGCTTTTTTGCTTATGAACAAAGAAGAATTAAAAAACAGGACGAAAAACTTTTCACTAAATGTGTTTAAGTTTTTGATGAATTTGGAAAAAAGTAAAGCGGTTGATGTAATATCATACCAACTATTTAAATCATCTTCATCTGTTGCAGCGAATTATCGCGCAGTTTGCAGAGGTAAGTCGGAAGCAGATTTTCTTTACAAATTGAAAGTTGTAGATGAAGAAGCAGATGAAAGTTTATTTTGGTTGGAATTCATAAAAGGCTTGGAAATAAAATGTGACAGTGCCGAGTTGCAAAAATTAATAAAGGAAGCAGATGAATTAACAGCTATTTTTTCTGCGGCGATACGAACAATAAAAGCGAAATCTAACAAATGATTTGAATTTATGATAAAGGTCCAGGTTTGCGGAATATCCTAATTCCCTAATCCCAATTCCTAAATTCTCATCTCAAATATTTAAAATGATAACATTAATAGCTATTACAGGATTAGGTGTTTTATGCCTTTTATTTGAAATCCTAAACTTAAGGAAAGCCATTATTCCGTTTACAATTGCGGGATTGCTTGCGATACTTGGGTTAACCATATCGGAATTTGGTACAACCGGAAGTTTTTACTACAACATGATCGAAGTAAGCAACTTTTCGAATGCATTTTCATGTCTGTTTATTGTACTTACGATTTTTCTTGTGGCATTGAGCCATAATTTCTACGAAAGCCATCCGTCTAAACTGTCTGATTTTATTGCGATAAAAATTTTCCTTCTGGCCGGAAGCGTTGCTATGGTTAGTTTTGGAAACCTTGCGATGTTCTTTCTCGGAATTGAAATCCTTTCCATATCACTTTATATCCTTGCGGCTAGTAACCGACTGAATTTAAAAAGTAATGAAGCCGGAATGAAATATTTCCTTATGGGTTCATTTGCATCTGGAATCTTATTGTTCGGGATCTGTTTGATATACGGAGCAATCGGTTCGTTTGATATGGGAACGATTAAGGAAGCTTCGATGTCGGCTGATGTGGAAGAATGGTTTTACATCGGAATTATCTTATTGAGCATCGGAATGTTGTTTAAGATCGCAGCAGTGCCCTTTCACTTTTGGGCTCCCGATGTTTACGAAGGTTCTCCAGCACTAACTACCGCAACCATGAGTACGCTTGCTAAAGTAACGGCTATGGCTGCTTTCTTTAAGCTGATCAGCGTAATGAATTATAATTTATCTCAGACTTCTTTCGACGTTTTAGTTGTAGTTTCCATGTTATCGATGACGGTTGGAAACATTATGGCGCTTCGTCAGGCGAATGTAAAACGTATGCTGGCATTCTCCGGAATCTCGCATGCCGGTTTTATGCTCATGACGTTATTGAATACTGATATTTCTGCAGGAAGCCTTCTGTATTATGCATCGGCCTATTCACTGGCGGGAATTGCTGCGTTTGCCGTAATCCTTTACGTTTGTAAAAACCAGGAGAATGAAGATATTGCGAACTTCCACGGGCTTTCAAAAACAAATCCGCTTTTAGCTGCGATACTTACCGCATCATTATTATCAATGGCAGGTATTCCGATTTTTGCCGGTTTCTTCGCTAAATTGGTCTTGTTTAGTCAAACTATTGAATCTGGTTATTTGGCGCTTGTAATTGTTGCTGTAATCAACTCGATTATTAGTGTGGGTTACTATTTTAAACTGATTCTTGCAATGTATAACAAAGAGCCAAACCAGGAACGCACGGGAACTCCGGTTCTTATTTATGCGACGGCAATCATTGCAATTGTATTGAATATCGCTTTAGGTTTGTTTCCGTCGGTTATAATTGATTTGTTGTAATACATTATTAAAGATATAAAAAGAGCCGTTGATTATTTTTTCAACGGCTTTTTTTGTTGGGTTTGGTTGAGATGAATAATTTCATAAACATTTCCTTGGACACCTTCGGGCAACACAGTTAAATGCAATGAATTTCAGCAAGTTTTAAACACAGATTAGCACGAATGAATCTGTGTTAATTTGTGAAATCTGTGTTTAACTCTTAAATAGAATTCGCCAAAATAAACCCACTCGTCCACGCATTCTGAAAATTAAACCCGCCGGTAATTGCGTCAATATTCACGATTTCACCTGCGAAGTAAAGATTCGGATGCAGTTTGCTTTCCATCGTTTTAAAGTTGATTTCTTTTAAGTCGATACCACCTGCGGTTACGAATTCTTCTTTAAATGTGCTTTTTCCGTTTACGTTGAAAGTTGCATTTGTGAGTTGATTCGCCAACGATTGTAGCTGGTTTTTGGCTAAATCAGCCCATTTGGTTTCGGCTTCAATTCCGGAGGACAAAACCAGGCTTTCCCATAAACGATTAGGAAACTCGAAAGGCGATTTTTTAGAGACGGCTTTTTTAGAATGTTCCTGTTTGAGTTCTTTTAGGATTGAAATGGCATCTTCTGTATCGACATCATTTAGCCAATTTACATAAATATTAAACTGATAGTTCTTGTCAAATAAAAAGCGAGCGCCCCAAGCCGAAAGTTTCAAGATTGCCGGACCGCTCATTCCCCAATGTGTAATCAGTAATGGTCCTGTAGATGTAAGTTTGCTGTCTTTGACTTTTACCGAAACGAGCGCCGAAACTCCGGGTAAATCCTTTATTCTCGGGTCTTTGATGTTGAAGGTAAACAGCGATGGGACGGGAGCGACTATCGAATGGCCGAACCCTTGGATCATGTCCCACATTTTTGGGTTGCTTCCGGTGGCGAGAACTAATTTTTTGCTGATAAACTGATCGTTTTGCGTTTCTACTTTCCAGACTTCGTCAGCTTTATAAATCGATTGAACGCTTTGTCCGGTTAAAACAGGAATGTTTAATTTTTGTGTCGCTTGTAAAAAGCAGTCAATTATCGTTTGAGATGAATCCGAAGTTGGGAACATGCGTCCGTCTTCTTCAATTTTTAATTCGACACCATGCTTTTCAAACCACTCAATCGTATCGCCTGATGCAAACTGATGAAAAGGCCCGCGCAGTTCTTTTTCGCCACGCGGATAAAATTTAACAAGCTCATTCGGTTCAAAACACGCATGTGTAACATTGCAACGTCCGCCGCCGGAGATTCTGACTTTGGTCAATACTTCTTTTCCGCGTTCGAGGATTGCTACTTTAAGCTTGGGATTTTTCTCTGCAATATTGATTGCGGTAAAAAATCCGGCAGCACCTCCGCCAACTATAATTATGTCCAAATGCTGCGTCATATTCTTTCGGGAAAATCGGTTATAATTCCGTTTACGTTAAAATTTTTTATGGTTTGAATGTCTTCGGGTTCGTTTACCGTCCATGCAAAAACCTTGAAACCTGAGTCCTGCATCGCTTTTGTGTTGTCGCTTGTCAGCAAGTGATAGTGTGGATGTATGGTTTCGGCTTTGATAAATTTGGCGAAATTAATTGCCAAGTCTAAATCGGTTTCGGTTAAAACGCCAAGCGGAATTTCAGCATCTAAGTCCCGAACTTGTTGTAAAGCCGTCCAGTCGAATGATGAAACCAGGAACTGTTTGTAACTTCGGTTTTTGCCTAAAACGTATGTTTCTATCAGATCGACGACCGGTTTTGCAGTTTCTTTTACTTTGAGTTCGATGTTTATGAGGCAATTTGGACAAGCATCAAAAACTTCAAACAACAACGGAATTTCAATAGCCAGCGCCTTTAAATCGGCAGAGGACATTTGATTTACAAAACCATTTCCTTTAGTAACCCGATCGACTTTCTCATCATGGATCACGATAATTTCTCCGTCAGCACTCAAATGAACATCGAGTTCAATTCCGAGTGCGCCGATAGCTAACGCCTTTTGAAACGAAACCAAAGTATTCTCCGGAGAATATCCTTTCGCACCGCGATGTCCGATTATTAGAGTTTCCATAGTTTAACCGCCAATTACTCCAAGTAAAAACGCAAAGTCCACAAAGTTAGGAATGCTTTGCGGACTTTTCGGAAAACTTTACGTTTTGTGGGAAATTATTTTAGAATTTTCCAGGATTCATACGCACTATAGACTAGCCAATAGTTAAATGTGGTTTTTGCGTAAAACTGTGAATTGATAAAATTGTATTTTACCTTCAGGGAAGGGGCAACAGTAGTATCCCTATAACAAAATTAATTACTCCCGATACGGGAATTCCACATATTTTAATAAAGTTAGTGTTGTTTGTTATCTTTTAGAAATTTGCGAATTTGCGGTAAGTTGGAAACAACTAGCTTTTATTTGTGTAATCCAAAGCTAATATTAATCCAGAATCAACAATTGTTTCGCTATTTAAAGTTTTAGAAATTTGCGAATTCGCAGTTATTTGGAAACGACTAGCATGTTATTTTCGTAATTCCAAAAGCACAACGTCAAATTCAGAATCAACGATTGCTTTGCCATTCACAACCGTGGTAACTTGGTCTGAATACGCATCACGCAGTTCCGTTCCGTCATTAAAAACAGTTCCGACGGAGATTTCCTTTTTACCTTTTGGCAAATCGAGACCAACAACTACGGTATCAACATAATTATTCGTGGTGAAATTCCGGTAGAAAATATACGGTTTTGCTTCGATCATGCTATGCGTTCCGGCACCAATCGCAGGATGGTTTTTCCTAAACCGCCCGAGTTTTTGCCAATGCGTCAGGATTTCCTTTGTTTTTGGGTTCGATTTGATGTCGTCCCAATTCATAAATGAACGTAAAGTTGCATCGCCTTCCGTTCCGGGAATGATTAATGGGCGCGCACTTTCATCACCATAATAGATTTGAGAAATTCCAGGAGAAAGCAATAATTTTGTGGCGCTTTCTATGCTTTTTTCGCGTTTGGCATCAAAGGGCCCACCGTCGTCGTGTGATGATAAATAGTTCAGAACACTAAAACCTAAAAGTTCATTTTGCAGTTTTCCAGAATATTTTGAGAAGATAAATTCATAGTCTTTTTTGGCATCGGATTTAAACTCGAAATTGATCATATTATTAAAACCGTTCTCATAATAATTAACTTTTCGGTCGCCAAAATCAAAGATTTGACCGGTGCTGATTCCGTAATTGTACACTTCGGCAATCGTATAAAACGGATTGTCATCCAGTACTTTTTTCTGGTTGTTTTGTTTCCATGTTGCAAAAGCATAATCACATTGTGCTTTAAAATCGGCCCAAGTAGCAACATCCGTATGTTTCACGGTATCGGCGCGATAACCGTCAATTCCGAATTCCACAATATAATCTGTCAGCCATTTGATGATGTAGTTTCGAGGCGTTTTCGGATAACCGGTTCTTTTGAAAAAAGCATCAAGTGAAGCCATTTCGGTTTCGTAACGGCCTTCATCTTTCCATTTTTGGATTAAGAAAGGCGGAAGTGAAACTTCGGTTGTGCTTTCAGTTAAAATGTCCGGAAGGTTTTTTACGAGCGTACATTCGGTTGTTCCATCGAAGGATTTATAATCGCATTGCGGACCTGTACGAACCCAGTCGCTTGGCCAAACCGTATCAATATCTGTAACTGGGCCAGTGTGATTGATCACGCCATCGAGTAGAATGCGGATTCCATTTTTGTGGGCTTTTTCCACAAGTTCGGCCAAGTCTTTTTTGGTTCCGAAATTTGGGTCAAGATTCGTCCAGTCGCGTGTCCAATATCCATGAAAACCATACGATAATCCGGTGCCTTCGTCAACACCATCGTGGATTTGCTCTACTATCGGAGTGAACCAGATTGCATTAACGCCTAATTTTTCAAAGTAACCTTCGTCGATTTTCTGGATGATGCCACGGATGTCGCCACCTTCAAAACCACGCAATTTTCCCGGAGTTTTGGTTCGGCCAAAGTTCACATCATTTGACTTATCGCCGTTGTAAAAGCGATCAGTCATTAAGAAATATAGATTTGCACCTTCCCAAACGAAAGGTGTCTTTTGGGTGTTTTTATTTTGCATTTTAACTGAAGAACATGCTGAAAAAATCAGAGAAGCAGCAGAAAGTAATAGTAGCGATTTTCTCATGGTTAGAGTTGAATGTTTATTGTTTTTGATTTGTTTCTTTGGAATTTCACCTCCACGGTCAACAGGTTTTGCTTCTTATCCAATTTAAATTTAGCTTTTTTCCCGTTGATTGTAACCGTTTTTGGCTTATCGTTAATACTATGGACGATTAATTTGATGAGTCGGTCCTGTTCGAATAATTCAGAACCTTTTTCATTCGAAATGTCGATTGTCAGTAAATCAGATTGTAGTTTGCTTTTGAAATGAAGGATTTCAAAACGTCCTTTTTCATAAGCGTCTGGTGTTTTACCGTCGTCGTTGTAGAGTTTTCCTTCGCTTGACCAAACTTTATCGTCATGGTAATAATGCAGTTCGATGTTTTTAGTCGAATAGTTTTCGGTGGTCTGCACCAAATCTACCAAAGGAATAAACGAGCCGGCACGCACGAAAACCGGAATGTGATCTTCTGCTAAAGTGATTTTTTCTGTAGTACTTCCGTTATATTTTTTATCAGAATAAAAATCAAACCACGATGAACCGGTTGGGAAATAAACGTCTTTTTCTTGTTGTCCGGCTTCTGTAATAGGTGCGACAAGGAAATTATTTCCCCAGAAATATTCATCTGAAATTCCAAATACTTTTTCATTCTGAGGTTCTTCAAACAGCAACGGACGCATTAACGGCGTTCCTTTTTGATTGTTATCTAAAGCCATTGTATAATTGTAAGCCAGCATTTTGTAGCGCAATTCGATTGCTTTTCTTGCTAAAGCTTTTGTTTTTGGTTCACGATAGACCGGCTCCGACGGAACGATTTCCTGCGCATGCGGACGAAAAACGGGCTGGAAAACCCCATATTGCAGCCAGCGTACATACAATTCATCATCGATATTATCTCCGGCAAAACCACCAAGATCGGAGTGCATATAACCCAATCCCTGCATTCCCATTTGAAGGGCGATTTCGGTTTGGGACTTTAATCCGCCCCAGCTTCTTCCCACATCGCCGGACCACGGAATCATGCCGTATCGCTGTGAACCCGAATAACCCGAGCGCATTAAAATGAACGGACGCTGGTTTGAAAAGTCTTTTTTATAACCGTCGAAAATGAGTTTTGCCCAATTGTGACCGTAAATATTATGAACTTCATCGGCACTTCCGGTTGCATGCTGCAATTTGGATGGATGAACTTCCGGTTCGCCTAAATCGCCCCACCATCCGGCAACGCCTTTGTTTGCAAGATCTTTGTAGATATTCCAAAACCAATTGTTCCCTTTTGGATTGAAAATATCGATAAGTCCGGTGTTTCCAAAGTAGAAATCATATGTAAAAGGTTTTCCGTTTTTATCAGTTGCCAGAACATTTTTACTCACGGCTTCGTTCCAGCGTTTTGAAGTTGTAACAATAAATGGTTCAGTAATCAATATGGTTTTTACGCCTGATTTGTTAAAGTTCTCGACCATTTTTTCGAAGTTCATAAAATTGTCACGATCGATCTCGAGATTACCCATCGTTCCTTTTATGTCTTTCCCGAACCAATATAAATCGAAAATTATTGCATCAACTGGAATCTTGTCTTCTTTGAATTTCCGGATTGTAGTTTCGGCTTCAGCCTGTGAATGATATCCAAAACGACTTGAGAAATTTCCAAATGTCCAACGTGGTGGCAAAGGTTGTTTCCCCGTAAGATACGTATAACTGTCAATTAAATCCTCCCAGGAATCTGACGCGATTACCTGATACGTCTTTCTTCCCGAAATGGTTTCATAAGCTAAAGTATTATCCTTTTTACTGTCTAAATCGAGGTAACCAATTGGCGCATTGTCAAAATGAACTGCGTAAATTTGTGAGGAAAGCACAACCGGAATCGTAAAATTCAATAATTCTGATCGATCGCCATAGCCGTAATGTGCGCGGTTGTACAATTTTAATCGGTTTCCGCGACGGTTCATTCCCAATGCTCGTGCGCCGCCACCATATAATGCTTCGTTTGTATTTAAATTGAAATCAATAACTTCAGTACTGTCTTTTTTTGTGTAACCGTTTTTCTCTGAGATCAGAGGTTTCGATTTGTATGAATAGGAAATCTGAAAAGGGGATTTTGTGATTGTTGCTGAAATTCCGATAGTAGAAAATGAAATGGAATTTTGGTTTTCCGCGATGGTGTAAATTCCGGGTTTTGCGATTAAATCGACTGCATGGGATTTCGGATTGAAAACTTCTCCTTTTGGAATAAATGAGGTTTCGATGATTTTATCCGAATAGACGCAAATGCGGTATTGTCCGTCTGAAACGGTAATTTCGAGTGCGTTGTTTTCCTGTTTAAAACTTTCAAATTTTCGGTTTGGGTTTTGCGAAAACACTGAAAATGTAATTAGAAAGAAAAGTAAGTTTGTTTTTTTTATCATTATGTTTTTCTTGAACCATTAAGGTATTAAGAATCATTAAGTATTCCTTCATTTTCTTAATTTCTCGATGGTTTAAATTGTTTAGTTCAATTCCAATATTAAAGCAGATTTTCCTTCTAAATCGATATCGTTTTTTAAATCGATAATTTCATTGGACAAAACATTTTTTCCGGAAGTATTTCTTTTGATGCTTTCCTGAAAACGAACGGTTTGCAACGTCTGGGGTTTGTCAGAATTGTTGATTACAACCATCACGGATTTCGTTTCAGTATATCGAAAATAGACATAAACATTGTTTTCGGGAAGGTATTGCGTGGTTTTTCCGGAATGAATCGCTTGATTGGTTTTACGCCAGTTGAACAGTTTTGATGAGAACTCGAAATATTTTTGTTGCTCAGCTGTTCGTCCCGATTTGGTAAAAGCGTTGTTGGGATCGCCATTCCATCCGCCCGGGAAATCATGACGAATGTCGGCGTCGCCATTATCTTTATTTCCGGCCATGCCAATTTCGGAACCGTAATAAATTTGCGGAATTCCGCGAACCGTCGCCACCAAAGTCATTGCCATTTGGTATTTCTTAAAGTCAGGATACAAATGATTGAATCGTTGCGTGTCGTGATTTTCGGCAAAGACCAGAATGTTGTCTATGTTTGGATACAGGAAATCGTTCGTAAAATTGTCGTAAACTTTAATCATTCCCTTATCCCATTCGCCTTTGTCCTCGTTTAAGCACGTCATCATTGCGCCTTGCAGCGTAAAATCCATTACAGACGGAAGATGTGAATTATAGCTTTGGATTGCGCCAATTTTACTGTCTTTTTGCCAATAGGCCATTTGTGCCTGGTCGTTCATCCAGACTTCGCCGGCAATATTGAAATGCGGATATTCATCGGTGATTGATTTTGTCCATTTTGCAATTCCGGCTTTGTCGCAATAGGAATATGTATCGACACGGAAACCGTCTAAATCAGCATATTCAATCCACCAAATTGCGTTTTGAATCAAGTATGTCAGGAGCAACGGATTTTTCTGGTTTAAGTCGGGCATCGATTTTACAAACCAGCCGTCCATACAATATTTCGCGTCGATTTGGGAAGCATTCGGATCGAATTGCGTTGACATCCTGTAATTAGATTGAGCATAACCCGGGAATTGATGAATCCAGTCATATGAAGGTAAATCCTGAATCATCCAGTGCTCGGAACCCCAGTGATTGGTGACATAATCGACAACAAGTTTCATATTTCGTTTGTGAAGTTCTGAAGAAAGTTTCAGGAAATCTTCATTGGTTCCGTAGCGTGGATCAATTTTGTAAACGTCGGATTGTGCGTAACCGTGATACGAACCGCGTGGCGCATTGTCTTCACAAAGCGGCGTGTTCCAGATGGTTGTCGCGCCAAGCTCTTTTATATAATCGAGGTTTTTGATGATGCCTTCGAGGTCACCACCGTGTCGTGAGCCGGGAATGTTTCTGTCGGCTTTATCAGAAGTGTCGGAAGTGTTGTCATTGTTTGGATTTCCGTTCGCAAAACGATCGGGCATGATCAGGTAAATCAAATCGGAAGAATCGAAACTTTTGCGGAAAGCTGAATTTTCACGTCTTTGTTTCAATGAATAATCTTTGGTGTAAACGACTTTATTTTTGTTTTTGAACGTAAACACAAAATCAGTAGCCGGAATATTTTTAGTGTCGATTGTAACGAAAAGATAATTTGGGTTTTCGGTTTTTGTAATACCGTTGATGACAATATTGTTCGAAACGGAAACTTCATTTGCGGCGATATTTTTTCCGTAGAACATGATTTGCAATTCGGGATTTTTCATTCCGGCATACCAAAATGGCGGTTCGGTCTTTTGAATCTGTGCGAAGGAATTTATCGTAAGTAAAAAAAAGAAGATTAATTTTTTCATGTTCGAACCATTAAGAGGTTAAGAGTCATTAAGTTTTATTCTAGTCTTGAAAAATATTCGTTGACGAAAGGCTTTATTGAATTAGTGATGTTTGTGGAATTAAAATTTATTAATAATCCTTGTGGCCTTCTTAACAATTTCATGTATGTCAGTAATTGTGCTTCATGAATTGGTAATATGTTTTCTACAGTTTTCAATTCGACAACAATACAGTCATTTACGAGTAAATCTATTTTCAAATCACTTTCTAATTCCAGCTCATCATAATCTATTTTTACGATTAACTGTTGCTTTACATCGTAACCGTTTAATTCTAGTTCGTATTTGAGGCATTGTTCGTAAACGGTTTCTAAAAGTCCGGGACCGAGTATTTTGTGAACCTTTATCGCAAACCCCGTAATTTCATACGACAATTGAGTTACGTCTTTTTTTGTCATGGCTTGTAAATTTATTGATTGGCATATATTTTTGAGTTTTGAATCATCAAGACTTAATGAATCTTAATTTCTTAATGGTTCATTTTTTAAACAAAAAGGATCAAGAAAAAATCCTAATCCTTTTTTATAATATTAAACGGTAACCAAGTTGTTCGGTTTTACCAAAATCTCTTTTTCATTAACGAAAACAGTTATTTCATTGCCGCTTTCAATTGAGAATTTTGTTTCTCCCGGATGTACAGAAACTTTCAATATTTGGTTTCTGAAATTGATTTTAAACGAGTAACCATCCCATTCTTTCGGGATTCTTGGCGTGAAATGCAATTGATCATTTTTGACACGCATGCCGCCGAAACCTTCCACAATGCTCATCCAGGTTCCCGCCATTGACGTAATATGGCAACCTTCTTCGACTTCCTTGTTGTAATCGTCAAGATCGAGGCGTGAAGTGCGTAAATAGAATGTATAAGCCATGTCCATTTTGCCTAAAACCGCAGCCTGAATCGAATGTACGCAAGGTGAAAGCGAACTTTCATGTACGGTAAACGGTTCGTAAAAGTCGAAATGACGTTCTAGTTCTTCTGTTGAAAAATGATCTTCGAAGAAATAAAATCCTTGTAAAACGTCGGCTTGTTTGATGTATGGTGAGCGAAGGATTCTGTCCCACGACCATTTTTGGTTAATCGGTCGCTGGCTTTTATCCAAATCGGCAACTTTCACTAAATCTTTATCCAAAAAACCGTCTTGTTGCAGGTAAACATTGTGTTCTTCCGAAAATGGGAAATACATATTGTCGGCAACTTTTTTCCAGGATTGTAATTCGGAATCAGTGATTTTTACTTTTTCGGTAATTCGTTTATGGTCTGAAGGATATTCTAACGATACTTTCTGAATTTGCTCATACGTATAATCCAAACACCATTTTGCAATATAATTGGTGTAAAAATTATTATTTACGTTATTCTCATATTCGTTTGGTCCTGTAACACCAAGGATTACAAACTGATTATGATTTGTTGAATAATTAGCTCTTTGATGCCAAAAACGTGCAATTCCGATCAGGACTTCAAGACCTTTTTCAGGAATGTAGGAGTAATCGCCTGTAAATCTGTAGTAATTGTAAATCGCAAATGCAATCGCGCCGTTTCTGTGGATTTCCTCAAACGTGATTTCCCATTCGTTATGGCATTCTTCGCCGTTCATGGTAACCATCGGATATAACGCAGCTCCGTTTGTAAATCCTAATTTTTCTGCATTTTCAATTGCTTTTTCCAAGTGATTGTAGCGATACGTAAGCAGGTTTCTTGCGACTTCCTGATCTTTTGTCGCCATGTAAAACGGAATGCAATAGGCTTCGGTATCCCAGTAAGTTGAACCGCCGTATTTTTCACCTGTGAAACCTTTTGGCCCGATATTCAAACGGGAATCTTTGCCCAAATAGGTTTGGTTCAGCTGGAAAATATTAAAACGGATTCCCTGTTGTGCTTTTACATCGCCATCAATAGTGATATCAGACATTTCCCAGATTTTCGCCCAGGCGTTTTTCTGATCTTCGAAAAGCTGTTCGTAGCCTTTTGAAAGTGCTGATTTTATTACGTTTTGCGCAGCAGAATACGTGTCAGAATGATTTAAGGAAACAGTGTAGCCACCGATTTTATGTATCGAAGAAATTTCGTTTTTAGAAACATTTAAAGTGTAACTGAATTGGATTTTTTCAGAATTTGTTTCGATGTTTTCAGCAGAAATATCGATTGTTTCGCCATTTTTCAGAATAGAATTCTGCATAAAAGTCGTTACATTGAAATGTGTTTTAAACGTTCGCGCTGTTACAAAAGCTTCGTCTCCGGAATACTTTACATCCAGCGGTTCCCAGAATTTTTCTTCCCAGTTCGCGTCTTCGTTGTGAACTCCGGCATCTATATAAGGTTTGTAAACGATTTTTGCATCTTTGTTAAGCGGCGTGATTTCATAATTGATTACGCCCAATTCATCCAGATCCAATGAAAGGAAACGGTTTACATTTACCGAAATTTCAGTTCCGTTTTTCAGGATTGCTTCGAAAGAGCGATTATACCAACCTTCTTTCATATTAAGTTCACGACGGAAATTCCTGATTTCTGAAGTATTCATGTCGAAGTTTTCACCGTTGATTTCGATGTCGATTCCGATCCAGTTTGGAGCGTTCAGTACTTTTGCGAAATATTCGGGATAACCGTTTTTCCACCAGCCGACTTTGGTTTTATCAGGATAATAAATTCCGGCGATATAACTTCCCTGGAAAGTTTCTGCGGAGTATGTTTCTTCAAAATTAGCACGCTGGCCCATTGCTCCGTTTCCGATGCTGAAAAGACTTTCAGACGATTTTACCCGTTCGGCATCAAATCCTTCTTCAATGATGGACCAATTGTCTGGTTGTATATAATCCTGATTCATTTTTTTAATTTAAGTTGATTATTTGAGGCGCATCATAGGTTGAGTTGCGCTTCGGGTTGATTGATTATTTTTTGATTAATGCTTCTATAAAACTGGTATCCATGTACATAAAGTCACGGAAAATATATTTTGCTTCGTTTAAAATGGCTTCTTCACCAATTCCGATACTTGTCATTCCTGCAATGTTTGCGGCTTGAACTCCGGCAACGGAATCTTCGAATACAATCGCATTTTCATTTTCGACTCCGAGTAATTTCGCGGCCTGAATGAAAACTTCAGGATCCGGTTTAGCATTTGTAACATCGTTTCCGTCAACAATTGCATCGAAATAATGGATAATCCCTGTTTTTTCTAAAATCGGCCGCGCGTTTTTACTGGCAGATCCCAACGCGATTTTTTGGTTATGCTCTTTTAAAAACTGTAAAATTGGCAAAACTCCGGGTAATATTTCACTTTGATCCATATCGACCAAGTACGATAAATAATCCTCGTTTTTCTGGATGAGCCATTTGTTTTTGTCTTCCTGCGAAGCGTCGATGCGCCCGAGTTCTAAAATCAAATCAAGAGAACGAACGCGACTGACGCCTTTTAAATTTTCGTTATGCTCGGGAGTGAATTCGATTCCCAATTCGGAAGCGATTTTCTGCCATGCTAAAAAGTGATATTTCGCCGTATCCACAATTACGCCGTCAAGGTCGAATATAAATGCTTTATTCATTAATTGTAATTTTTGTTTTTTCGTTTACTCTTAAGGTAAGAAAACCTGCGATTATCATTGAAATTCCGCCGATAATCAAAGCGTAGATTGGCTCATCATTAAAAAACTGTTTTACGATGAAACCTAGAATCGTAGCGGCAACAATTTGCGGAATTACAACAAAGAAGTTGAATACACCCATGTAATAACCCATTTTTGCAGCGGGAAGTGAACCGGAAAGCATCGCATATGGCATTGATAAAATACTTGCCCAAGCAATACCGACACCAATCATTGGTAATAGTAAAACGGTTTTGTCGGTGATGAAGTAAATAGAAATCAAACCAATTCCGCCGGCAACCAATGCTAATAAATGCGTCATTCTGATTCCTACTTTTTTTGCAATTACAGGAAGTAAAAAAGCAACGGCTGCAGCAACTCCATTGTAAATTGTAAAAAGAACCGAAACCCAATCCGCGGCATCATTGTAGATTTTTGATGTTGTGTCCGTAGTTCCAAAAACATGTCCGGTTACGGCTTGAGTTGTGTAAATCCACATTGAGAAAAGGGCAAACCAGGAAAAAAACTGAACCAAAGCCAATTTTTTCATCGTTTTTGGCATGTTCAGCAAATCGGTCATAATGATGGTAAAGCCGTTTTTTACTTTTTTATTTCTCAAAGCAGAAGCCAGTGTAAACAATATTCCGATGACAATTAATCCGATAAAAAGGATATAAAGTTCTTTTGTAAGGTTTTCTTCATAAATATAAAATGAAACCAAAGCACCAAGAATTGTCATAAAAATTCCCAAACCTAATTGTTTGCTGATGTTTTGTTTTGTTTCAAAATCATCGATTACGGCTTCGCCCTGAGCAGCTTTTTCCTGAGCTTCGAAAGCATGAAGTTCTTCGGGAGAATATTCATTCGATTTGAAAACCGTCCATAAAACGGCGAGTAAAAAAACAACGCCACCAATATAGAACGACCATTTTACCGAATCAGGAATAATTCCGGCTGCGGCAGTATTGCTTACGCCGAATAAATTTGTAAAAAGATATGGAAGGAGCGAACCCACGACGGCACCGGTTCCGATAAAGAAACTCTGCATCGCAAAACCAAGCGTTCGTTGTTTTGACGGTAAATTATCGCCAACAAAAGCCCTGAAAGGTTCCATTGAAACATTGATCGACGCATCCATTATCCATAAAGTTCCCGCAGCAATCCAAAGTGATGGCGAATTGGGCATGATGAATAATGCAATTGATGAAAGGACGGCGCCAACTAAAAAGTAAGGCCTTCTCCGGCCTAATTTCGTCCATGTCCTGTCGCTGAAATATCCGATTATTGGCTGAATTACAAGTCCGGTTACGGGAGCTGCAATCCATAAGATCGGAATTTCGTCAACTTTTGCGCCTAATGTTTCAAATATTCGTGAAGTGTTTGCATTTTGAAGTGCAAAACCAAATTGTATTCCCAGGAATCCGAAGCTCATGTTCCAGATTTCCCAAAAACCTAATTTACGCTTTTCCATTATCGTAATTTAAAGATTGAATACGATAAGCGCGATGCTTATCAAAACTTAATTTTGTTTTCGAAGTAAAATCACAAGCTTTGATAATTGCGGTAAATATAAAAAGATTTTAGATTTTAGATTTTAGATTTCAATATTTTTTTGATTCTCTGCAATGATTTTTAAAGCTATAACGTGATAGTTCTGAGGTGTTTTGTTGATAAAATTATTGTTGTTTGGTCGATTCGCGTTCGATAAGATTGGTTTCGATGACTTCGGTACGGTACAATTCTTCCTCTTCAAACTCAGTTTCTTCGGCATCGAGACGCTCAATTAGCATTTTAGCAGCTTTTTGTCCCATCTTAATTCCGTTTTGGGAAACCGTTGTAATAGTTGGAGTGGAATATTGAGATATAATTCCGTCAGTAAATGCAATTACGGATAAATCTTCAGGAACATTGACGCCAAGTTTATGCGCTGTTTTAATGATAGTTACGGCAAATAATTCGTTAACAGCAAGAACAGCATCGATGGCTTTATCTTCGAGTAATTTCCCAATTTTAATTTCACAATTATCAATGTCCTCGATTTTTATGATAAGATTTTCGTTGAACGGAAGATCGTTATCAAGAATTGCTTTTGTATAACCGTCGGTGCGTAATTTTCCAACGCTCACATAATCAACGGTTGTAACGAGCGCGATATTTTTCTTGCCCATGTTGATTAGGCTTTGAACAGCTTCATAAGCAGCCATTTTATCATCGATGATGACTTTATCGCAAAGTACTTCGCTGGTAACGCGGTCAAAAAGAACAACGGGCATTCCCTGGTTTATGACTTCAGTGATGTGGTGAAAATCACCTTTATATTGTGTTTCTTTAGAAAGCGACATGATAAAACCGTCAATACTTCCGTTGGCAAGCATTTCCATGTTAATCACTTCCTTGTCGAAAGATTCGTTTGAAAGGCAAACCACAACGCTATAGCCAAATTCATTTGCAACCTGCTCAATTCCGCTGATGACAGTAGCAAAAAAATGGTGTACGATCTCTGGAATAATGATTCCTATAGTTTTTGTTTTTCGGTTTTTAAGACTTAGTGCGATATTATTAGGCTTATAGTTATATAACTTTGCAAAAGCCTGAACTTTTTGGCGGGTATCTTCACTGATTTCAGAACTGTCTCTGAGCGATTTTGAAACGGTTGAAATTGACACATCCAATTCCTTGGCAATTTGCTTTAAAGTGACTTTTCTTTTCATGCTGTAAATACGATAAATATTGTTTTGTGAATAAAGGTAAATTTATTTTTTATTAATATCAATTTATGCCCTTAAAATGTGTGATTTAGAGAAAGTTTTCAACACGAAAACGTTTTCGGTAGGTGTTTCGGAAGACTGTATTTTTTTTATCCGAATATTTACATAAATTTAACATTCGAAGGAAAAATTACAAGCAAAAAACTCAATTTTAACCTAAACAAAATGTATGAAAACAATTTACAAAAAGTTGTTAATTTTATTACTACTTCTGCCTGTTAGTGTTCTGGCTCAGAGCAAATTAACCGGAACGGTTCTTGAAAAAAAATCAGGAATGCCATTGCCGGGGGTTAGTGTAGTAATTCAGGGTACCACAAACGGTACTTCTACAGATTTGGACGGAAAATTTAGCTTGACAAATGTAAAAAACGGAGACAAACTCGTTTTTTCTTATATCGGCTATACTGACATCGTTCAAAACTATACGGGACAGAATTCCGTATCTGTTTCCATGGAGGAACAAGCAAGCGAATTAGAGGAAGTTGTAGTTCAGGTTGGTTATGGAACAGTTAGAAAAAAAGATGCTACTGGTTCAGTAACTACCGTTACAGCAAAAGACTTTAATAAAGGATCAATTGTGTCTGCAGATCAATTGTTGGTAGGTAAGGCTGCAGGTGTAAGGATTACCAATAATGGTGGACAGCCGGATTCGGCTCCAAACATCAGGATTAGAGGAGGTGCTTCATTAAACGCTAAGAACGATCCGTTAATTGTTATTGATGGAATTCCGGTTGATAATATTTTGCCGGCAGGTGTTAGCAATCCATTGTCTTTAATCAATCCTAATGACATCGAAAGTTTTACAGTTCTAAAAGATGCTTCTGCCACAGCGATATACGGTTCCCGTGCATCAAATGGAGTACTTATCATTACAACTAAACGTGGAACTTCAGGAGCTACAAAGTATAACTTTTCATCAAGTGTAACTGTTGGTAAAGTGCATGATAAAATTGATGTTATGGATGGTTCACAATTTAAAAGTTTTATCCAGCAATATCACCCAACTTATACTAATTTATTAGGTATAGACGATCCGAATTCAAATGCAACTGATGATCTTTCAACTCCAGATGTAATTGAAGGAAGAATCCTTTCTAATACCGATTGGCAAGATGCTATTTACAGAACATCAGTTTCTGTTAATCACAATTTCAGTGCGTCAGGAACAATTGGTAAAATGCCGTTTAGAGCTTCTATTGGATCTACAAGTAGTGAAGGTGTTGTAAGAAATAATAATTATGACAGGCTTTCAGGTTCCTTGAAATTGAACCCATCATTTTTTGATAATCATTTAAAAATGGATATCAATGCAAAAACAACATTTTCAAAAAAGAATGAAATAGACGAAGGAGGAGCGATTGGAGGAGCAATTGGAATGGATCCAACGAAACCAATATATACACCAGGCGATAATACGTTTGGAGGTTACTATCAGTCAACAATTGGACAGGGTCTTGAAGGACGCTCAAATCCGGTTGCACTTTTAATGCAGAGAACACGTCCTAATACCGCTTTCCGTTTCTTAGGAAATATTGAATTTGACTACAAAATGCATTTCTTGCCTGAATTAAGAGCAGTTGTTAATATGGGTGTTGATGCTAATATGGCAAGCGTTAGAGAAGTTTTTGATAACAAAGCTATTGCTACTTATGATTTTAATAACGTTACCAATATGAACGTATTCAATCCGGGTACGAACTATAAGGAAAATCAGACAATGACCAATACTACATTGGATGCATATCTTGCTTATTCAAAATCGTTCAGCGGAATAATTTCACGTTTTGATGTTCAGGGTGGGTACAGCTACCAAAACTTTAAAAATGACGGAAATAAAGTTATATTCAGAAATAATGTTGATACAGGATTGAGAGAAGAAGTTGTAAACCCAAACAATCGTAACAACAGATATTATAATGAAAATAACCTTCAATCCTTGTTTGCCAGAACAAACATTGATTTTGCAGGAAAATATTTGCTTACATTATCTATACGTCAGGATGAATCGTCTTTCTTTACAAAAGAAAACAGAAAAGGTTATTTTCCAGCAGCTGCAATTGCATGGAAAATTAAAGAAGAAGGTTTCCTTAAAAATGCTACGACGGTCAATGATTTAAAATTACGTCTTGGTTATGGTAAAACCGGTCAGCAGGATATCGCTGGTGCTGGATTAGGGTTTTATCCTTCAATTCCATTATTCCAGATAGGAAGTGTTAGCAGCCAGTATCTTCCGGGATCAAACTTATATTCGGCAAATCCGTTTAATTCAACTTTAACTTGGGAAAAGACTACGACTTACAATGCCGGAATTGATTTCGACTTTTTTAAGAATAGTTTGTTTACCGGTAGTTTCGACGTTTACAAAAGAGAAACAACCGATTTATTAGTGGTAGTTCCTGTTGCGCCAGGTCAAGCCTTGATTGACAAACAAATTACTAATGTTGGAAAAACTGAAAGTAAAGGTTTTGAATTTAATACTACTATTACACCAATCGCAACAGACAGGTTTACATTAGCTTTCAATGGGAATGTTGGTTACAATTATACAGAAATTACAGATTTGAAAGATGTAACAGTAACTGCTGCTCCAGACGGTGGACTTCCGGTAGGAACAAACGTTAATCTTACTTATTTCCCTGTTGGAGAACAACCAAGATCTGCATGGGTTTATGAGCAATTATATGATCAATCAGGAAATCCGATTGTTGGTTCTTACGTTGATAGAAACGGAGATAACAAAATCAGCAATGATGACAGATACTACAAAGCATTAGTTCCAAACTGGACATTTGGTTTTGGTTTTAACATTAACTACGGAAACTGGGATTTAAGTTCAAGTTTCAGAGGACAGTTTGGTGGTCAGGTTTACAATACTGCCAGACTTAAAGCTGGATTCGTTAACCTAGCAGATCCGGACAATAACAACAGTTTGACAAACCTTTTGGATTTTAGTTCAGGTGCAGCAAATCCGGCGTTTATGGATCAGTTAGATCCTGTACAGTTTTCTGACTATTTCCTTGAAGATGCAACATTTCTTCGTTGTGATAATATTGTGTTAGGTTATAAATTTAATAACTTCTATAAATCAGCGTCAATTCGTTTGTACGGAGCTGTAAATAACGCATTCCTACTTACGAAATATAACGGTCAGGATCCTGAAAACTTCGGAGGAATTGATAATAATTTCTATCCGAGACCAAGAATGTATACTATTGGACTAAGTTTAGATTTCTAAAAAAAATGAAAATGAAAAAAATGAACAAATTGAAAATGTTTGGTTTTGGGATTCTTTTATTGTCTGGACTTTCATGTACAGATGATTTGAATACCGAACCAAAAGTTGAGTTGTCTTTAGAGCAGCTTTTGGCACAGGATCCTAATGCGATTACAGGAATTCTTTCCAAATTGTATGGATCGTTCGCACTTTCAGGTCCAAATGGTCCAGGAAGTTCAGATATTAGTGATGACGCTGGAGAATCTCCTTTTTTAAGAGGAATTGTTAATCTTCAGGATTTTACCGCAGATGGGATGAAAAACCGATGGGGCGATAACGGACTAGATCAGTTGACAACAGCTACAAACTGGGATGAAAACAATAAATTCTTCCGTTATATGTACAACAGGATTTATTATACAATTCCACAATGTAATAACCTATTGGTTGTATTGAAAAATGTTGACGTTGAAAATGAAGCTTCAATTGTAGCCGAAATACGTTTCCTAAGATCCTTAGCATATTACTATTTGATAGACTGTTTTGGAAAAGGAGTTTTAGCAACGGAATTAAATTACGGTCAAGGTGCGCCACTTCCGCAAAGTACAAGACTGGAACTTTTTGACTATGTTGAAAAAGAATTATTAGCAGCAGAAACGGATATTACTCCAACGAGCAGTTACGGCCGCGCAAATAAATCAGTTGTCAGAATGCTTTTAGCAAAATTATATCTTAATGCCCAAGTATATAGTGGTACTGAAAGATTTAAAGATGCTGCGCTTTACAGCAAGAAAGTAATCGACGAAGGTGGTTATACATTAGCACCAAACTTCGTAACCAATTTTTCTAATGACAATGCAACTTCACCGGAAATTATTTTCCCGTTAATTGCAGATGCTGTTGTAAGTCAAAGTTTTGGAAACACTACTTATATTGTAAACGGTAACATGAACAGTGCTACAATGAATACAATTTTATTTGGTCATCCAGGAGGTAATGATGCTTGGGGCGGTCACAGAGCAACAAAAGCATGGTACGGACTTTTTGGCGATTTAGGAACTTCAACAGATGTTAGGGCAGGTCTTTTCTGGACGCAAGGTCACACCTATGAAATGACTGATTATAAAGAATGGACAAATGGATATCCATCTACAAAATTTAGAAATACCAATTCTAATGGATCTCCGCAATCACCTACTTCATTTTCAGGAACAGACTTTCCATTATTCCGTTTAGCGGATGCTTACTTAATGTTTGCGGAATGCGCAGTCAGAGGAGCCGCAGGAACAACTCCAACGGATGCTGTAACGTATGTTAATTTAGTTAGGGATAGATCAAATGCGCCATTAGTTTCTGCAGAAAACATCAATCTTAATTATATTCTTGATGAAAGAGCGAGAGAGCTTAATCTTGAGGGTCACAGAAGAACCGACTTGATCCGTTTCGGGAAATTTACCGGTGCATCTTATTTATGGCCATGGAAAGGAAATGTGCTTAATGGTACTGCCATTCCTGAAACATATAAATTGTTTCCAATTCCTTTATCAGCACTACAAGCAAACACTAATTTGACCCAAAATCCTGGTTATTAATTTTAAATTATACAAAAATGAAAAATATTTTTAAAAGCTTAATGCTGTCGCTTTTGATCATAACGGTAAGTTGTGAAAATGATGACAAAACTTCTGTTACTTCACCAAATGCTCCGGTTCTTCTAAACCCGGCAAATGGCGATAAATTTTCTCTTCGTCCTGAAAAATCGACTGATTTAGCGACAACTTTTGTTTGGAATCATGCAGAATATGGCGTTCAGACTGCAGTAAATTACAGTGTGGAATTTGCTTTGGCTGGAACTGATTTCGCAGTCGTAATCGATGGTGGAAGCCCTTTCGATAATCAAAAATTTAAAGCATATACTGTAGCTGAGTTAAACCAAATCTCTACTGCAGCGGGTTTAACACCTTTCGCTGACGGAGATCTTGACGTAAGAATCAAAGCATGGTTGGGTGCTAATGTTGAAATGGTTTCGTATTCTGAGCCATTGACAATTACCATTAACGGGTTTACGGATCAACTTCCTACATTGGCAGTTCCTGGAAATCATCAAGGATGGAGCCCGCCAACAGCACCAAGAATTGCTTCTTCTGCATTCGGAGAAACGGATTATGAAGGTTACATTTGGTTAGACGGCGAATTCAAATTTGTTGGTCCAGATGCTGAAGGTGTTTACGATTGGAATAAAGGTCCGGACTACGGAGATGACGGAAGTTTTTCAAACATACTTGCTGAGCAAAATGAATCAAATATTACAGTAACTCCTGGATATTACTGGGTTAAGGCTGACACTGGATTGCTTACTTATTCTGTTACTAAAACCGATTGGGGCGTAACTGGTTCTGCTACACCAAACGGATGGCCGGATAACGGAATCCAGGATCATAACATGGTTTACGACGCAACGTCAAAAACTTGGACAGCAACTCTTGCATTAAGTGTTGGGGAACTAAAATTCAGAGCAAATGACGCATGGTTAATCAACTATGGTGATGCTGAAGGTGACGGAGTTTTAGATTTTAATAACGGAACTAACATTCAGGTTACAGCTGCAGGAACATACATCATCAAGTTAAATCTAAGTGATCCAAGAAATTACACTTACACTTTAAGTTTACAATAATTTTTTTACAATTAACATAAAGGGCTTTCTCTGCGGAAGCCCTTTTTTTACATTTTTTAGGCTATGAAAAAAATATCTATGTTTATCTGGCTTTTCGGACTGCTTTCGGTAGTGTCTTTTGCACAGGTAACTACAACGCCTACAATTCCCGAAGCTGACCAGCCTGTTACGATTTTCTTTAATAAGGCGGGAACACCGTTGGCAACCTACACGGGAACTATCTATGCACACATCGGGGTAACGGTTGACAATCAGGTTTGGCAAAAAGTTATTGGCACTACTTGGGGTAATGATGCTGCACAACCAACTCTAACGCTGGTTTCAGGGACAACTTACAGCATGACGATTCCGTCTAATTTGTATACTTATTTCAATGTTCCTACAACAAGTTCTATCACGCAGATTTGTGTGGTTTTCAGAACTTCAAATCCGGTATCGGCACAAACAAGCGATTTCTTTTTGAATGTTGGTGCTTTTCAGGCTACGCTCAATTCTCCGGTTTTAAATAGTACTACAATCATTAACTCTGGTGGGAATCTGAATATTTCAGCGTCAAATACGAATGGTAATGCAAATTATGATTTGCTTATTAATGGTGTAAGTGCCTCGACATCAACTGGCGAGTCATTTACATATAATGATGTAAATATTACGGCATACAAACAATATGAACTTAAAATTACTCAAGGCGTAACATCGTTTACACGGAAATTTGCAGTAATTGTAAATCCTGGTGTCAACAGCGTAGCGATTCCTGCCAATCTTGTTGAAGGGATTAATTACAATCCGACTGATCCTACAAAAGCGACTCTGGTTTTAGAAGCTCCGGGAAAAGATTTCGTATATGTCGTAGGAAGTTTTAGCAACTGGCTGCCTGTTACTGCATTGGCAATGAAAAAAGATGCAACACCAAACAGTACTAAGTTTTGGCTGGAACTTTCCGATTTAACACCTGGAGCATACAATACGTTTCAGTATTGGGTAGCGGATAATACACCAATAACAGGTTCACCGGCAATAGTTAAAACTGCCGATCCCTATTCTACTTTAGTATTATCGCCATTTGATGATGAGCAGATAATTGAAAAAGGGGTTTATCCTGGTTTGCCGGAATTTCCTGTTGGACAAGACAGGGAAGTTACCGTTCTTCAAACAGCTCAGGTACCATACAATTGGCAGGTAACTAATTTCGTTAAGCCAAAAAAGGAAGATCTAGTAATTTATGAATTGCTTGTCAGAGATTTTGACGCCAACAGAAGTTACCAGGATGTAATCGACAGAATTGATTATTTTAAAAATCTTAAGATAAATGCAATCGAACTTATGCCGGTAATGGAATTTGAAGGCAACGAAAGCTGGGGTTACAATACAGCATTTCACATGGCTTTGGATAAATTTTACGGACCGTCAACCAAATTAAAGGAACTGATTGATTTGTGCCACCAAAATGGAATTGCAGTAATTCTTGACGTTGCATTAAACCACGCTTTCGGACGAAATCCAATGGTTAGAATGTGGATGAAAGACGCTGATGGCGATGGTTGGGGCGATCCGGCATCTGATAATCCTTATTTTAACGAAGTGGCCAAACATACTTATAGCGTTGGCTCTGATTTTAATCATACTTCTCAACTGACAAAAAATTACGTAAAAAGAGTAGTAAAACATTGGATACAAGAATATAAAATTGACGGTTTCCGATGGGATCTTACAAAAGGATTTACGCAAAACTGTAATGGCTCTGACGAAGGATGCACGAATAACTACCAAGCTGACCGGGTTGCAATTTTAAAAGATTACGCAGATTATTCATGGAGTTTAGATCCAACGCACTATGCGATTTTCGAGCATTTAGGCTCTGCTAACGAAGAACAGCAATGGGCTAATTACAGGCTAAACGAAACGCCGAGCAAAGGTGTAATGATGTGGGGCGAAATGACGTACGCATACACGCAATTAATGCAGGGCCAATCGCAAAACGCAGATATTTCGCCAATGTTGTACAACCATTCAAACCACGGATTTACAGCAAAAAGATTAATCGGTTATCCTGAAAGTCATGATAAGGAACGATTGGTTTATAGCGCGTTAACTTATGGAAACGCATCCGGAACTTCTCCAGCCAATACGCTTCCAAATGCATTGACCAGAATGTCGTCAATCGGAGCAATTTCGTTATTGATTCCAGGTCCTAAAATGATCTGGCATTTCGCAGATTTAGGTTATGACGATTCTATCTGGACGTGTAACAATGGAGTCGTAAATTCAGATTTTGACGTAGCCAGTGGAGATTGTAAGCTTGACAAAAAACCACAAAAACAATGGACAGAGAACTGGCTTGCTAATTCAAGTAGGAATAAAATCTACAACGATTGGGCAAAATTAATCCAGCTAAAAATCAACGAACCGGTTTTTGAAGGATTGTGCGCCATAAGCCCTGACAGCAACAATATCCGTCAAAGGCTTTATATTTATGATACGACTTTACCGTCAACATCGTTGAATAGTGTAGTTGTAATTGCTAATTTTTCCGTTGCATTACAAAACATTAATCCGAATTTCCCTTCAGCAGGAACTTGGTATAATTTAATGGACAATACGCCTATAACAATCACGTCTGGTACTCAGGCAACGTCAATTTCAGTACCATCAGGCCAGTTTCGTGTTTATGGAAACAAGCCGGCATTATTAAGTGTTGACGATGTGAAAACCACGAAAAAAGTAAGCCTGTCTCCAAATCCGGCGAAAAATTATTTTACAATTGACGCCAATACAACCGAAGTCCAAATATTTTCAATTACCGGACAATTGGTTAAAAGCTTTAAAAACCATTTTACAAACGAATCGCAATTCGATGTCAACGATTTGAATGCCGGAATGTATGTTGTTAAAGCTATTGATGAGAATTATCACGAGTCAACAATGAAGTTGTTGAAACAATAATTATTTGAGTTAGTTAGATTTTGAAAGGCCTTTCTTTGCGGAAAGGCCTTTTTTTATCTTGTAAATTCGTTATAATTTCAAATCAGGATTTCCTTTAAACCTTCCATGATATTTAGCCAGAAAAAGTTATAAAATGATTTCTCGGGAATCCGGGTTACTTCAACTTTCGTGTTTTTTGTCTTTCCATCCGAATCGTTTTTTACAAGTAAATTAGCAACCGCGCTTACGAGCTTGTTCTTCTTTTCAGGATCCTTCTTTTTGTAAATGGAAACTTTCAAATCGCGGTATTTTAAAGCAAAATCACCTTTCGAATTTATGTCATTCCCAACAATATTAAAATAAACTTCGTCGAACATTCCTTCCTGTTTGATATTCATGTAAGGCTTTGAAAACGAAACCAGCTTTCGCGTATCGAATTTCAGAATGCTTCCTTTGATGTTAAATCCATCAGATTTGTCCAAAACATTGAGTTTCCAATCGACTTTCATAGGCGAAGAATTCATGAAAACGCAATTGATTTTAATCTTTAAATCGTCCATTTTCTTTTGTCCGAAACCACTTTGAAGATTTGTCGCGGTAAGATTAAATTTATTGAAAGTGATGACACCCGGACCTTTTTCAAAGTTAATTTCTTCTTCATAAACCAACAGCGAGTTTCGTATGGAAAGCGTATCCAATTTTAGCGGAAATTTCATGTCACGAAGTAATTTATTGTACAATGGTTTTTTCGTGAGATCGTCCTCGGGCATTTTACTTCGATAAATATCAGCCGTGACTTTATCTAAAATAATTGATCCGGCATTAAAGAATATCTTCTCGTCTTTATAACCGGCGTCCATATTTTTGATTTCAACCGAAGCCGCTTTTAGATCATAAAGATCTTTCTCTTTCGCTAGATTTTTCACAAAAGCAGTTCTTCCAATGTCCGGAACATACGCGAAATCCTTGAGGCTCAAACCGGTATTTTCCGTTTTTATTTCCTTTGCTTTTATGTGATAATTCGGATTTGCTTTATAGTAAATACTGTCGCAGCTAAACGCATATTTTTCAAACGAAAACGGAATTGTGCGTTTCAAAATCGCATCAGTAACAACGATTCCTTCCAGTGACACATTGATATTTGCGGCGCTCAATGTAGGTTTGTTGTTTTTTGATTTCAGGATTTTGACATTACCGTTTTTAAGAAATATGTTTTCAACAGAAACGATCTGACGGAAAGGTTTCACGACGCCGGAACGCACTTTTTCAGAATTGTCTACCTTCTCATCTTTTTCATATAAAACAATTTCAGGTGTGTTAATCGTAATGCTTTCAGCTTCAATTTTATCATCAAATAAAATTCCCCAAACACTAAAATCCTTGACTTCGATATTTTTTATCTTAGAATAGATTCCGTTTTTTAGGCTGTCTTTTATTGCATCTTTTGGTGAAACTGTAATATTTGTTGCGGTAATATTTCCGGACCAAATTGAAATTTCCAAATCTTTATAAGTAAAATAATAAGGAGTTTTATTCTTTTCGGATAGCAATTCCGGGACTTTTTTATTCACCCAGACATTTACGCCCCAATTTGCAAGAACCACGACTGCGAGCAGCAAAACGAGCGTTATAAGGATAATTTTTTTTGACAATCGCATTGGAATCGGGTTTAGGTTACTTAAATGTAAGCACTTAAATCCGGATAGCCTGTCGCATTTTCATAACATTAACAAGAAGATATTCCATAAAAAACCCGGAGCAAATGTCCGGGTTGTAATTATTTTGCTGTCGCAATGACAAAATTAAGCTTGAGCTTGACACCCATTTGCATCAAATCGACTAAATCCTGAACCTTATTATCGGCCGGAACGCGAACAACAACAACTTTGTCATTTGCCGCCGTAGTTTTTTGCAAAAGCGCCTGTTCCAGATCCGCAAAAGCAACTTGCTCTTTGTTGATGTAATATAACTGGTCTTCGGTTACAGAAACCGTTATGTGGTCTTTGTTTGTCGTTTCATTCGATTGGGCTTTAGGCAATGTCAATTTAATAACATTCGGATTTGCCAAAGTCGAGATGATCAGGAAAAACAAAAACAGGAAAAACATGATATCGCTCAAAGACGACGTCGGGATTTCCGGATGAAAGCGTTTGTTTCTCTTAATTGCCATACTGTGGTTCGTGTATTACATTGATAAGTTCTAAGGTTTGCTTTTGTGTTTTCAAAACAAAACTATCAATCATCATATTAAATAAGTGGTAAGCGGCATAAGCAATTACACCCACTACAAGTCCGGCGCCCGAGCTAATCATTTTCTCGTACAATCCGCCAGAAATCGTCTGGATGTTCAGGTTTCCGGTATTTGAAATCGTATGAAAAATCTTGATAACTCCAGAAATCGTTCCGATAAATCCAAGAATCGGAGCAATTCCGGAAATCAATCCAAGATGCCCAAGTCCTTTTTCCATCTGTGCAATTTCAACGCTTGTGGTCTTCTCCATAACCGAGTCAATTTCGCTGATTGGTCGCCCAATAATCGCAATACCGCTTCTCAAAATATTGCCGGAAGCCGTTTGCTGTCGGTTGCAAATCATCATTGCGTTGTCAATTTTTCCGGCTTTCAACTGGATTTTTATATCGTTAAGAAGCATTACATCTTGTTTGGTCGCTTTCTTGATCGACAGATATCTTTCGATAATCACATAAATACAAAAGAAAAGCAACAAGATAATCGGAACAATCATCACACCGCCTTTCAGCACAAATTCAAGGTACGAAATGTTTTCAGTCATACCTACTTCCATCGAAGGATCGGTCACGGCATTGGCAATGGTATCAGTAACGGGAGTAGCTTGTAACAAGAAATTTAAAAGCATCATACAAATTCTTATTTTAAGGATTAGGTTGGCCGATTTTTCGCAGCCTGACAAAAATAGCTAATTTAATTTTATATGCAATTCGATAACCTGAATAACGGCAAATTTTCAGATTAAGTATCACTTCATGAAATTTTCATAGTTGATTTTTTGGGCGTGTCCCTTCGGGTCGGGCTTTCCGTTACAAGTCCTCGCTGCGCTCCGGGCTTTCCACTTCAATCCCTCACGCAAAACCAAAACAACGTTTGTTCTAAATGATTAATATAAAGTTAATTAACAAATTGTAAGGATTTTCAGATAGTTATAGCAATAGATTTGCCATCTAATATAAAACAAACAAAAATGAAAAAAATTATTTTGCTGGCAATTCTGGCATTCGGATTCGGAACCGCACATGCCCAACAACGGGAAAAAGGAACGGTTGAAATCATACCACAAATCGGTTTTGCAATTTCTGATTACTACGGAAAAGACGCGCCTGATGGAAAAAACACTGCCATTTCATCGCTAAACATCGGCGTTGGCGGAGATTATTATTTCAACAGTAATTGGAGTTTGCGTTCCGGTCTTTTACTGCAAACAATGGGTTCTGATATAGCTGATGAAATGCAACAGTTATCGTATTTGACAATTCCTTTAAATGCAAACTGGCATTTTGGCTCTTCACGAAAATGGAATTTGAACTTCGGGCCGAGTATCGGTTTCCTGACTGGTGCCAGTCATGGCGATGTTGGAATTAAAGACGCATTCAATTCCACTCAAATCGGGCTTAATTTCGGGATAGGGTATAAATTTGAAATTTCTCCAAGGTTTAGTATTCTGGTTGATTATCAACACATGACCGGATTAACAGATGCTGCAAAAGATTTTACGGTAAAGAACAATACTGGCTCACTTAACGTTGGAGGAGTCATAAAACTATAACATTTCTGCCATTTTAAAAAATCATGCGATTATATCGAGTGGTTTTTTCTTTATAATAATAACTTCCCAAAAACGAAAAACCCGAATATTGCTATTCGGGTTTTTGTGGTACCTCCAGGGATCGAACCAGGGACACATGGATTTTCAGTCCATTGCTCTACCATCTGAGCTAAGGTACCGTTGCAATAGTTCGGTGAACTTGTTTGCGGGTGCAAATATAGAAGCTTTTTTAGTTTATCCAAAACAAATTTAAAAAAAAATGAATTCGTAACTTCGCAGCGTCAAACAACGGATTATGATTTTAACCATAGATGTCGGAAATACCAGAATCAAAGGTGCTGTATTTGAGAAAGATATAGCTGTTGCGTATTTTGTTTTTAAAAAAGAAACACTGCAGTCAAGCATTGAAAATATTTTAAAAGAATTTTCAAATGTAACAGATTTGGTTGTTGCATCGGTAGGAAATATCGAAAAACAGGCTTTTCTTAACTTCGAAAAATATATCGAAATACGGTTTATTTCGCATTCAGACAAATTCCCTTTTACGAATACCTACGAAACACCATTAACTTTAGGGATTGACAGAATGGTGCTCGCATCCGGAGCCGTGCTCGCCTTTCCGAAGCAGAATCGTTTGGTTATCGATGCCGGAACTTGCATTACTTACGATTTCATAGATGAAAATGATAGCTATTTAGGCGGAGCGATTTCTCCGGGATTTCGATTGCGATATGAATCACTTCACAATTATACGGCTAAGCTTCCTTTGTTATCACTCGAAAATCCTGAAAGTTATATCGGAAAATCAACCAATAAAGCAATTCATTCAGGAGTTGTAAACGGGATACTCAATGAAATAGACGGCTTTATTAATCGCTATTCTGCTGACTATTCAAAATTTACAATAATTTTAACGGGCGGTGATGCAGAATTTTTGGCTAAACGATTAAAAAATACCATATTTGCCAATTCAAATTTCCTGTTGGAAAGTTTGAGCCATACATTTCAATATACAATCACAAATGATTAAAAATTTCTTGGTAAGCGTTGTCTTACTTTTTTCTGTCGCAGTCGCTGCCCAAACCGGAACTTCATCCATTTATTCTTTCTACGGGATTGGCGATATAACTTTCAAAGGTTCATTGGAAAACCGATCAATGGGAGGCGTAAGTGTTTTTTCTGACAGTATTCACATAAATATGCAGAATCCCGCTTCTTATGCAGGTTTGAAGTTGACTTCTTTTACGCTCGGCGCAACAAATTCGAGAACAAGTTTCAAAACTGATGAAGAAACCGGAAAGGCAAATAGAAATTCACTGGATTATCTTGCGTTTGCGGTACCAATCAGTTCAAAATTTGGTGCTGGTATTACTCTTATGCCATATTCTTCGGTTGGATATAATATTATGGATCCTGCGGATAATGCATCGGATAATGACGAGGTTTACAAAGGAACCGGCGGACTAAATAAAGTGTCCTTCAATTTAGCATATAAGCTAACCTCTAAAATTAATATTGGTATTGATGTCAATTATGGTTTTGGAGAAATTACTACCACTGAAATTGTTGGTCAGGGAATACAGTTTGCAACTCGCGAAAAAAATATTTCAAATATGTCAGGATTATCGGCAACTGCGGGTATGATGTTCCAGTCGAAATTAAAAAACAAAATGGATGTTTTTGCCAGCTTGGTTTATACGCCTGAATCTACCTTGACATTAGGAAATACAAGAACTTTGGCGATCATTATACCTACTGATGAAGGTGATATTGTTCAAAATGAACGTGAAATCCCTGTTTCAAACGTAGATTTAAAAATGCCATCAAAAATTGCAATTGGTGGTGGAATTGGTATTGTGAGAAAATGGCTTGTAGGTACTGAAATTACTTTCGGACAATCAAATTTTGCAAATAGATTTGAAGATATCCAAGCAGCAACGTATGAGAATTCACAAAAATATAGCGTTGGCGGTTACTTTATTCCAAATTGGAATTCCTTTACAAGTTATTTTGAAAAAATTGTATATCGCGGAGGTTTACGATATGAAAAAACAGGTTTGGTAATCAATGGAAAATCTATTGAAGATAAAGCTATAACTTTCGGGCTTGGGCTTCCATTAAGAGGAACGTTTTCAAATATTAATTTTGGAGCAGAATTGGGAAGAAGAGGAACCAGGGCAAATAATCTAGTGGAAGAAAATTACTCTAATTTCTCTATCAGTTTGTCTTTGAATGATAGATGGTTTGTAAAAAGAAAATACGATTAATCTTTCCTGGCAAAATGAGAACAAAAAAACGCATTCTTCTATTAAACGTAACGGCATTATTGGCGATTGCTTTTTTGATTGGATGTGAAAGTACTCTCAAAGATGTCAACAAAATCAATTTCTCAGAATTTACGCCAAGCGGTGAAGCCGATACGCTAAATCTAAAATATACCGATTCAGGCCGGATAAAAGCAATTCTCATCAGCCCGAAAATGCTCGATTACGGAACCGTAGAATATCCGTTTACCGAGTTTCCGAAAGGAATTGATGTAACGCTTTATGACAATAAAAATAAACGCACTTTCGTAACCTCGGATTACGCAATTCAATTTAAAGGAACCGATATCATAGACTTGCGACAAAATGTAAAAATCCGTTCCGAAGACGGGCAATTGCTAGAAACCGAACAACTGTATTACGACCAAAAAAACGAATGGTTTTTTACCGAAAAAAACTTTAAATTTACAGATCCCAAAGGCGGTTCAACTACAGGCGAAGGAATCGATTTTAACAGGGATTTCAAGAGAGTCAATTTTCAAAGAGTTAAAGGCTTGATTAACAAAGCCGAATAAATTACATCAGATGAAATATTTAAAATACACACAATACGTTTATTTAGTTGCTGCATTATTCTTTTTTTACCAGGCTTTCGCCGAATGGAATACAGGAACCGACCAGCATTGGCTATTTTTAATTATTGGGGCAGTTTGCATTTTCATGTTTTATTTCAGACGAAAATTTGCCAGAAAATTCGAAAACCACGGCAACAACAAGCCCTAAGCCATGCCGGAAATTAGTATTATAGTTATTTGCCTACTACTTTCCGCTTTTTTTTCGGGCATGGAAATCGCCTTCATTTCCTCCAATAAAGTATATCTGGGAATCGAGAAAATGCAGGATAATTTTTATTCCAGAATCCTTTCAAAACTTACCGAAAAACCTTCAAAATTTATTGCCGCGATGCTTATTGGAAACAATATCGCACTTGTGCTTTATGGTTTTTTTATGAGTAATTTGCTGACCGAATGGCTTTTAAATTCAGGATTTCATTTTTCCGGATTTTCAAACCTGCTGTTGCAAATCATAATCACTACTTTTATTATACTAGTAACATCCGAATTTTTACCGAAAGTTTTCTTTCAGATTTATGCCAATAATCTGATCAAGATTTTCGCGATTCCGGCTTATGTTTTTTACCGATTGTTTTATTACATCTCAACATGTATCATCTGGATTTCCGATTTTATATTGAGTAAAATTTTTAAGTCAAAAGGCGATTCAGAACAATTATTCTTCAGTAAAATCGAACTCGGAAATTACATTACAGAACAAATGAATGCTGTTGAAAATCTCGAAACAGTCGATTCTGAAATTCAGATTTTTCAAAATGCATTGGAATTTTCCAGTGTAAAAGCCCGCGAAATCATGAATCCGCGCACAGAAATAGCCGCAGTAGAAATTCACGATTCCGTGCAGGAATTGAAGGAGCTTTTCATCGAAACCGGTTATTCTAAAATACTGATTTATCAGAATTCACTCGATGATATTATTGGCTACGTACATTCTTTTGAATTATTCCGAAAGCCAAAAACCATAAAAGCAGTAATGATTCCGGTAGAATTTGTTCCCGAAACTATTTTTATTAAAGACGCAATGAGCCTTCTCACAAAAAAGCGAAAAAGCGTCGCGATTGTTCTCGACGAATATGGCGGAACTTCCGGAATGATAACTATTGAAGACATTGTTGAAGAACTTTTTGGCGAAATTGAAGACGAACACGACGCCGACGAACATTTGGTCGCACAACAGTTAGAAGATAATGTATATCTTTTTTCGGCAAGGCTCGATGTTGAATATATTAATGAAACGTTCAAGCTTGTTATTCCCGAAAGCGATTCTTATACTACGCTCGGCGGATTTATCGTGAATCATACTACAGAAATTCCGTTAAAGGCCCAAAACATTCAGGTTGGCAATTTTCATTTCTACATAGAAGAAGCATCAAACAAAAAAATCGAATTGGTCAAAATGACCATTAACGAGTAAATTTCCCCAAAAAATAAATTTTATTGCAAAATATAACTATACAACTATGGATATTAAATAGATAATTGTATTTTCGCAAACTGAATTTAAAATTAACACTATAAAAATGGCAGTTTTATCAAAAATTAGACAACGTTCAATCCTATTAATAGGCGTAATTGGCTTTTGTTTATTAGCATTTATAATTGGCGATATCTTTCAGAGTGGTTCATTTACCCAAACGTCAAGAAACATCGGAAGCGTAAATGGTGAAGACATTGCTTTTGAAGATTTCAGGGTAAAAGTTAGCAACGTTGAAAAAAGCGGGCAAGGAATGACACCAACTCAAGCCGTTAACCAGGTTTGGAACCAGGAAGTTTCAATTGCTTTGATCAGCGCTGAATTCGACAAACTTGGATTAAGAGCTGGAGAAGAGCAAATTATGGAAACCCTGAAACAAAATCAGGATATCGGACAAAATCCAATGTTCCTTAATGAAGCTGGTATTTTCGATCAGGCTAAATTTGATGAATTTTTCAAATCAAATCCTACACAGGCTCAAATGCTTGCCGACAGAAAGAAAGATGCTGCGTTAAATTCTAAATTCCAGATCTATAGCAGCCTTGTAAAAGCTGGAACTTACACTACATCTACTGAAGGTAAATTGAAATATGAAATGGAAACAAACAAAGTTTCTTTTGACTATGTTCCGGTTTTATATTCTACGATAAAAGATAGCGATGTTAAAGTAACTGATGAAGAAATCGTTGCTTACATGAGAAAGAACGAGAAAAAATACAAAGCAGAAGAATCTCGTGAAATCGACTATGTGATTTTTGATGACAAACCATCAAAAGAGGACGAGGCTGAAGTTAAGAACAGCGTAAATGCGCTTTTGGCTCCAAGCACTGTTTACAATAAAGAAACCGGTAAAAATGATACATTGCCAAGTTTTAGAACGGCTTCAAATATTTCGGATTTCGTAAATTCTAATTCTGATATTCCTTACGATTCAACATTCGTAGCTAAAAAAGATCTTCCTGCAGAACATGCTGAAAAACTTTTCAATTTGCCACAAGGTGAAGTTTACGGGCCATATATGTATAATGGTTATTATGCTTTATCGAAATCATTAGGAAGACAAGCCGGAGCAAATGCAAAAGCAAGTCATATTCTTTTGTCTTATAAAGGTGCGATGAGAGCTGCGCCAACAGTTACTAGAACTAAAGAAGAAGCTCAGGCGAAAGCAAACGAGATTTTAGCGCAGGTAAATGCAAATCCGGATAGTTTCTTAATGCTTGCATTTACAAATTCTGATGATTCATCAAAACAGCAAGGTGGAGATTTAGGATATTTCTCAAGAGGCCAGATGACTCCAAAATTCAACGATTTCGTTTTCAATAATGCAATTGGAAAAGTGGGTCTTGTTGAAACTGAATTTGGTTTTCACATTATTAAAGTAACCGATAAGCAGGATGCAATCCGTTTGGCAACAATTGCTAGAAAAGTGGAAGCTTCTGAAGCTACAGCAAATGATATTTATACAAAAGCAACCAAATTTGAAATGGATGCAAACGAAAAATCATTTGATGCTGTTGCCAAAGAAAACAAGCTTACTATCAGCCCGGCTGTTAAAGTAAAAGCGCTTGACGAAACTGTTGGTACAATTGGTAACAAGAGGGAAATCGTAAGATGGGCTTTTGAGAATAAAACCAATGAGGGCGATATCAAGAAATTTGAAATTCTTAATGTTGGTCATGTAATCGTTAGACTTAAAAAAGTATATGACGAAGGTCTGATGCCAGTTTCTGATGCCAGACTTGCTATTGAACCAAAATTGAAAAACCAGAAAAAAGCTGAAAAAATCATTGCTAAAATGAAAGGTTCTTCATTAGAAGAAATCGCAAAAGCAAACGCTTCAGCAGTTAAAACAGCAACTGATTTAACTATCGAGAATGCAGTATTAGAAGGTGTCGGACAAGAGCAAAAAGTTGTTGGAACGGCTTTAGCAATCGGTACTAACAAAGTTTCTGCTCCAATCGAAGGAATTTCTGGTGTATATGTTGTAAGAACTAAAGCGGTAACAAAAGCACCGGCTATTAAAGTTTACAAAGATTATACAGCTAAGTTAAGCGCTCAAAATGCTTCAGCTCCTGGACGTATTCTTGGTGCTTTGAAAGAAGAAGCGGACATTAAAGACAACAGAAAAATGTTCTACTAGAATATTTATAATCATAAAAAAATCCCGGTTTATCCGGGATTTTTTATTTTATAGAATCATCGATTCATAAGGAATGACAGTTTCAAATCCTTTGCTCTTAAAATAAGCAACCGGATTTTCGTCAGAAACAGCCATTACAAAATCGCCGCCCCAAGCGCCAAGGCTTTTGATTGTGCCATTAAAATCAGGAAACAGATCTTCTTTTACAGGTTTTAACCCGAGAATTCCACTCATTAAAACTTCATGCTTTTCGAGCAAGCTTCTAAATTGGGCCAGACCTGATGATTTAAGAATCGATTCCGTTAAATTATTAATCTCAGAAATTAGTAATTCGGCATTGAAATTTTTCTTACGGTAAGAAGCAATCGCTTCTTTACTGTTTTGTTTTTGGTTGAGATAAACAAAATATAACTTCGAATGGAATTTAGGATTGAAAGTAACTTGCTCGATAAACGGGCTTCCGTTTTCAAGATGATAGATAATCGGCGAATTGTTTTGAGCGCACGCAATGTCATAACCGCTGCCGCCAAAACTGTTTTTAAGCAACATAAACGCATCAATTTCCAACCATTGTGCGATATTGTTTATCAGCGTGGATGAAGTGCCCAACCCCCATTTTTTAGGAAATGTAAGATTTGTAGTTATTGTATATCCATCGGAAGAGGTAAGGAATTCCGGATGTAGCAAATAGGCTTCGTGAAGAATGTCAATAAGTGTATTTTTTACACTTGAGTCTGTCCGTTTTTTTTTCGAAATAGACGAAAATGCTAGCGTATCTTCAAACCAAATGCTGCCGTCAGAATCGTAACTTTTCCATAAAATCTCGTGATTGCTTCCGTTTTCAATAACCAAATCCTGCCCGAATTTTGTAGGAAGCGCTAAAGCATTCGCTCCATCCAAAACGGCGTATTCACCGGTTATTAAAAGTTTTCCGTTACCGTAAAATTTGTGTATCACTATTTGCGTAAGTTTTCAATGAACGTAACAACAGCGGCGTGTGTAACGGCATTTTTTTTGAAATGTTTCATGGTAAGATTTCTTTCATTATCATTGGCTTCCATTTGATTCAGCATATTATTCAGGTGCATTTTCATATGGCCTTCCTGGATTCCGGTTGTTGTTAAAGAACGTAGTGCTGCAAAATTCTGTGCCAGTCCGGCAACTGCAACAATTTGCATTAATTGCTGTGCAGAAGGCTTCTCGAGCATCTGAAGTGAAAATTTAACTAATGGATGAAGTGATGTTAAACCGCCCACAGTTCCCAACGCCAGCGGAATTTCCATCCAGAAATAGAAATTTCCGTCTTTAATTTCAACGTGGGATAAACTTGAATATTGGCCGCTTTTTGATGCATACGCATGAATGCCTGCTTCAACGGCACGGAAATCATTTCCTGTTGCAAGAACTACGGCATCTACGCCATTCATTATTCCTTTATTGTGTGTTACCGCCCGAAATGGCTCAACTTCTGCAATGCGAACGGCACGCGAAAATTTCTCGGCAAATTCCTGCGGATTCTCAATTTCTCTATCCCTTAAATCATCAATTTTACAGGAAACTTCGGCACGTACAATACAATTCGGAACATAATTAGAAAGAATGCTCATTACAATCTGTATATCTTTTTCTTCATCAGAAAACCCTGAAAATGTCTGCGCTTCTTCCTTGATTGTTGTTGCAAATTGCTCCAAGCAGGAATTGATAAAATTAGCGCCCATCGAATCCTTGGTTTCGAAAGTGGCGTGTAATTGGTAATAATTTGGAATCAAATGTGTTTTATCACGCAATTCAATATCGCGGATTCCGCCGCCACGCAATTGCATGTTTTTGGTAATTGGCTCGGTATTTTTGTAAAGCTTTGATTTTATAGATGTATAAAACTGCTGCAGCTTTTCGAAATTGCCATTATAAATAAAATGAACCTGACCAATTTTTTCGGTATTTAAAACTGTAGTCTTGAATCCGCCACGCGTTGACCAGAATTTCGCCGATTTTGCCGCTGCGGCTACAACAGAGCTTTCTTCAATTACCATTGGAACTGTGACATACTTTCCGTTTATAAGAAAATTAGGTGCTATTCCTAGCGGTAAATAAAAATTTGAGATCGTGTTTTCTATAAATTCATCGTGGAGTTGCTGCAATTTTTCATCTGAATTCCAATAATTCTTAATCAGGTTAATTGCTTCTGATGGCTCGGAAAAATACTCACTGGCAATCCAGTTGATTTTTTCTTCTTTCGATAGTTTCGAAAATCCGGAAATGGCGTTATTCATTTGATACTAAAAATTGTAATTCTTTGCAAAGATAACCTTTACGCCGATATTTCGATATAGGAAAAATCTGATTTTAATGTTATCAACAACGCCGAATTTTTAACAGCGGTAATTTTATTTTGACAATCGCCACTCGTATTTTTAGAAATCAAATTATGAACGAAGAAAGTCAATATATCAAAGGAAGAGGCGCACAAATCAATGTGCCAAACCGGTTTTTTGCCGAATCTTCCAACATGCTCGATGATTTCCTGAATTATTGTGCTGCTGAAGGTGATAAACCTGACGATAACCGCACACATTTCCTCGAAGTATTTCCAAGAACAATTGTCAACAAAGTCGAAAGCGCCGATGTCGGAATGGCATATTCCATGAATATTTATCAGGGATGCGAGCATGGCTGCATTTATTGCTTTGCCCGAAACAGTCATGAGTATTGGGGTTATAGCGCAGGGTTGGACTTTGAAAGAAAGATACTGGTGAAGAAAAATGCGCCACAATTGCTCGAGGAAAAACTGCAAAGTAAAAACTGGCAGGCGCAAACAATTGTAATGTCGGGAAATACCGATTGTTATCAGCCTGCAGAACGGAAGTTTGGAATCGCGCGCCAATGCCTTGAAGTGTTTTTAAAACACAAGCATCCGGTTGGAATCATAACCAAAAACGCAATGATTACACGTGATATCGATATTCTTTCTGAACTAGCAAAGGATAATCTGATTGGTGTCAATGTTTCGATCACCTCAATGTCTGAAAAAACACGATTGCTTTTAGAACCACGAACGGCAACCATTCAAAAGCGTTTTGATACCGTTAGACAATTATCTGAAAATGGAATTCCGGTTAATGTGATGCTTGCGCCGATTATTCCCGGAATCAACAGCCACGAAATTATTCCGTTGGCAAAAGCCGCAGCTGATGCCGGCGCTTTATCGATCGGTTATACCGTTGTACGATTAAATGGAGCGATTGGTGAAATTTTTACCGACTGGATACACAAAGCAATGCCTGACCGTGCTGAAAAAGTACTGAATCAAATCAAGGCATGTCACGGCGGAAGCTTAAATGACAGCCGTTTTGGCGAACGAATGCGCGGTGAAGGCGAGTTTGCCCAAATGATCCGTAGCCAGATTCAGTTGGCTAAAAAGAAGTTTTTTTCCGGTAGAAAATTCCCGGAACTCGACACTACCTTATATAAAAAGTATAAAGGCGGACAATTGGAATTATTTTAATCTAAATGATTAAACGAAATTGCGTGCAAAAATCTATTTAACACAAAAAATTGCCATTATTTGTAAATTTTTCACTAAAATTGGCGGTTATTATATTTACTGATTTAATGAAAATACCTAAACTGCTTGTATTGCTGCTTTTAACCGGAATTTCGGTTTGCGCGCAACAAAAAATTACTGTCGAAGATATCTACAGCGGCGCTTTTCGTACCAAAGGAATGGACGATTTGCAAGCGATGAAAAACACTAACCAATATACGGTTTTGAATAGCGACAGAGCATCCAGAAGCAATCAGATTGATTTGTACGATTTCGCAACGCTAAAGAAAGTTTCGACATTGCTGGATTCTAAAAATCACACAGCACTTGATGGAATTGATAGCTTCACATTCAGCAAAGACGAAAAACAACTTCTGATTGCAAATAATTCAACACCGATTTTTCGCCATTCGTTTACCGCAGATTTCTTTATGTACAACATCGAAACCAAATCACTGACTAAAATCGCAGATTCACCAATACAGGAACCAACTTTTTCTCCTGACGGAACTAAAATCGGATATGCAAAAGACAATAATCTATACGTTTACACGATTGCATCCAAAACCACAAAACAAATTACGACTGACGGAAAGAAAAACGCCGTAATCAACGGAATTACGGACTGGGTTTATGAAGAAGAATTCGCGTTTGTTCGTGCATTTGACTGGAGTGCCGACGGAAGTAAAATTGCATTCATTCGTTTTGATGAAACCCTGGTGCCGGAATTTACGATGAATATTTACGGAAGTGAACTTTATCCAAGTAACGATACTTTCAAATATCCGAAAGCAGGCGAGAAAAATTCTGCAGTTTCATTGCATTTATATGACATAAAAACAGAAACTACAAAAGAAGTGAAACTTGGCAATTACACGGATTTTTACATTCCGAGGATCAAATGGACAAACGATGCAAATGTGTTGAGCGCTCAGGTGATTAACCGTCATCAGAACAATCTTGATTTGATTTTCGTTGATGGAAATTCGGCTGCGGCAAAAGTGGTCCTTAACGAAAAAGACAAAGCGTATGTGGATATAACAGATAATCTTACGTTTTTGCAGGACAACAGTTTTATCTGGACGAGCGAAAAAGACGGTTTCAATCACATTTATGTATACGATAAAACCGGAAAACTCAAAAATCAGGTAACTACCGGAAAATGGGAAGTGACCGCTTACTATGGTCTCGACGAAAAAAACAAAACCATTTATTACCAGTCAGTTGAAAACGGATCGATTAACCGTGATGTTTACAGAATCGGAATTGACGGTAAAGGAAAAGTGCGTTTGTCTTCTCAAACAGGAACGAATAAGGCAACATTCAGTCCGAATTTTCAATATTTCATCAATACATTTTCAAGCGCAACGGTTCCAACATTGTATACGTTGAACGATTCTAAAACCGGAAAACTGGTTCAGGAAATACAGAATAACAATGCCTTATCGGATAAATTAAAAGCATACAATCTTTCATCAAAAGAGTTTTTTGTATTGAAAACGGAGAAAGGAAACGAATTGAACGCCTGGATTTTAAAGCCGAAAGATTTTGATCCGACTAAGAAATATCCTGTTTTTATGTACCAATATTCCGGGCCTGGTTCCCAGCAGGTTGACAATGTTTGGAACGGATATGATGATTACTGGTTTTCGATGTTAACGCAACAAGGTTATATCGTTGCTTGTGTTGACGGCCGTGGAACAGGATTCAAAGGCGCCGATTTCAAGAAAGTTACCCAAAAGGAATTAGGGAAATATGAAGTCGAAGATCAAATTGATGCTGCGAAAGTTATTGGAAATTATCCTTATGTTGACAAATCCAGAATTGGGATTTTTGGCTGGTCATATGGCGGATTCATGTCGTCGAACTGTATTTTAAAAGGAGCAGATGTTTTCAAAATGGCAATTGCTGTAGCTCCGGTGACAAACTGGCGTTTCTATGATTCTGTTTACACCGAAAGATTTATGCAGACACCACAGGAAAATGCAAGTGGTTATGACGACAATTCACCAATCAACCACGTAAAAAAATTAAAGGGCAAATATCTTTTGATTCACGGTTCTGCCGATGACAACGTTCACGTGCAAAACTCAATGAAAATGATCGAAGCGTTGGTTCAGGCAAATAAGCAATTTGACTGGGCAATTTACCCGGATAAAAACCACGGAATTTACGGTGGGATGACCCGAATCCAACTCTACAATAAAATGACTACATTTATCCAGCAAAATTTATAAAAACAAAACCTAACTATCAAAATTTAAATAAACCAATATGAGCGAAATAGCAGTAAAGACAGGACATCCAAAAGGACTTTGGGTATTATTTGGAACCGAGATGTGGGAGCGTTTCAATTTCTACGGAATGCGTGCCATCCTAACGTTGTTCATGGTAAATTCATTGATGATGAAAGAAGAAGAAGCTTCGATCATTTATGGTGGTTTCCTTGGGCTTTGTTATCTGACTCCGATGTTGGGCGGATTTATCGCTGACCGTTTTTTCGGTAACAGAAACTGTATTCTTCTTGGCGGATTGATGATGGCTATTGGGCAATTGATGCTTTTCTTTAGCGCCAGTGTTTTCGGGACAAATCTAGGTTTGGCAAACACGTTAATGTGGACTGCGCTTGGAGTTATCGTTTTCGGAAACGGATTCTTTAAGCCGAATATTTCTTCGATGGTTGGAAGTTTATATCCAAAACAGGAGAAATCAAAACTGGATACCGCTTTTACAATTTTCTACATGGGAATTAACATTGGTGCCTTCTTAGGACAATTTATTTGCCCGATGATTGGCGATGTTAAAGATTCTGGCGGAATCAGAGACGTTCACGCATTTAAATGGGGATTTTTGGCTGCGTCGATGGCGATGATCATTGGAACTGCGATTTTCTTTTTCCTTAAAAACAAATATGTAGTGACTCCGGAAGGAAGACCAATCGGTGGATTGCCATCAGGACATGATGCTGGTGATTATGAAGTAGGTGAATCTCAGAAAGCAGAGTTTTCAATGGGTTCAATTGTAACAACACTTGTGATATTTGCTGCGGTATTCTTCGCATTTAATTATTTTACTGAAGGCGATAACGTCGTTAAGATTTATATTTATCCGTTCATTTATGCGAGTGGAGTGGCGCTTGCAACTTTGATTTTGTTAGATAAAACGCTGACAAAAATTGAAACACAGCGTATTTGGGTAATCTATATTATGTCGTTTTTTATTATTTTCTTCTGGGCAGCTTTCGAGCAAGCGGGTTCATCATTGACTTTTATCGCTGATAACCAAACTGACAGAAATATTTTCGGATGGAATATGCCGCCTTCAATGGTTCAAATCTTTAACGGAATTTTCGTGGTGATGTTCGCATTCCCGTTCAGTATTCTATGGGATAAATTGCGTGCAAAAAACATGGAGCCGCTTTCAACAGTTAAGCAATCAATAGGTTTACTACTTATTGCAGTAAGTTATTTCATCATTGCAAACAATGTGGATGGTTTAGGGAACTCTGGATTATTGGCGATTAAATGGTTGATATTGTTGTATTTAATTCAGACTTTTGCCGAATTATGTCTGTCTCCAATCGGATTGTCATTGGTTGGAAAACTGGCTCCAAAACGTTTCGCTTCTTTGGCTTACGGTGTTTTCTTTATTTCGAGTGCAGCCGGTTATGCACTGTCGGGAACTTTAGGTTCTATTCTTCCTGCTACCGGAGATAAATTCAAAAAAGCAAGTGAGTTAGGGATTGACCTTCAGGCAATTTTAGATAAAACAGTTACACCAACTGCAGCACAGCTTAAATTATTGGCCGACAATCAGATCAATGATCATTATAAAATGTTTGCAGGTTTTGAAATTCAGAATCTTTACGATTTCTTTATGGTATTTGTGGTTTTATGTGGAATCGCATCATTGATATTATTCCTTCTTACACCCGTGATCAAAAAAATGATGCACGGTGTGCGCTAATCTGTAAGTTATGTGGAAAAGCCATCCTAAAGCATTACCATTTTTATTTTTATCCGAAATGTGGGAACGTTTCGGATATTATTTAATGATCGGAATTTTTACGTTGTATTTAAAAGATGTAGAAGCCGGTTTTGCAATGACCGAAAAAGAAGCTTCCGATTTATACGGAACTTTTATCGCACTTGTCTTCTTAACGCCATTTATTGGTGGTTTGGTAGCCGACAGGTATTTAGGGTATAAAAACTCTATTGTCCTTGGTGGATTGATGATGGGCTTAGGTTACTTTATGATGGGAATTCATAGTTTGACGATGTTGTACGTTGCCATGACATTGGTAATTGTCGGTAACGGATTTTTCAAGCCTAATATTTCTACACTTTTAGGGAATTTCTACAACGACGAGCAATACAAGGAAAAGAAAGATGAAGGCTACAATATTTTCTACATGGGAATCAATGTTGGTGCGTTCATTTGTAATTTCTTTGGTGCGGCACTACAGATACTTTTAGGTTGGCAGTATGCGTTTATGGCTGCCGGTGTCGGGATGTTTATCGGTGTTGTTGTTTTTCTGTTGGGAACAAAACATTATGGCGATAAAACCGAGAAAAAAGGAATTCAGGAAGGCGACATGCCATTTTATAAAATCGTATTGTATATTTTGGTACCATCGATCATTTTCGGAATCATTGGTTGGTTGCTGAAAGGTGTGCAGTCAGATACAAATTTAGACAGCGCCATATTTGGGTCAGACAGTACTGATGCTTTTATTTTTGCTTGTATTCCGGTTGTTTATTTTTATGGAAGTTTATATTTCAAAGCTAAAGTGAATGAGAAACGCCAAATAGGAGCATTGCTTTCAATTTTTGCCGTTGTGATTTTATTCTGGGCGGTTTTCAAATTGAACGGTTCGGCTCTGACAACCTGGGCAGATCGCTATACCGACAGGGAAATTACGGGAACAACTCAAACGGTTTTCAGTAGTTTAAAACTGTCTAAAGAAGTTGAGTATAAAAAGGATTCAACAGAGTTGTATGATGCCGCGTTCCGATTACAGAAAGAAAACGGAAAAGTGGTCAAAGTAGTCGACTATCCGGTTTATTTCAGAAATGTTTCTGAAGATAAAAAACCTGCCGAAGGTTCTAAAGTTTCGATCTGGGCTACGAATTTAAGTCAATCCATCAATCCGGGCTGGGTTATTATCCTGACGCCTTTGATTGTTGCTTTTTTTACTTTTTTACGAAGCAGAAAAAAAGAGCCAAGTACGCCAACTAAAATCGCATTCGGTTTACTAATATCAGCATTGTCTGTATTGGTGATGGTTGCCGCAGTACAAATTGGCAGCAACGGCGCTGAAAAAGTTTCGGTTTGGTGGCTGGTTGCCAATTACGGAATCATAACCATTGGAGAACTTTTCCTAAGTCCGATGGGATTATCAATTGTATCGAAACTATCTCCAAAAAATATTACGGCATTAATGATGGGTGGCTGGTTTTTATCAACATCCATCGGAAATAAATTAAGTGGCGTATTGGCCAGTATGTGGGATCAATATGATGACAAAGCCAATTTCTTTTGGGTAAATTTCGGACTGTTGATGTTCGCAACGATATTAATGTTCGCCATGGTTAAAAATTTAAATAAGGTGATGAAAGACCACGGAATTAACTAGGATGGAAAAGAATCTGACAATAGACCAAATCCAGAATTTTAAAGGGAAATATCCAAAACAGCTTTGGTATTTGTTTTTCAGTGAAATGTGGGAGCGTTTTTGCTTCTATGGAATGCGAGGAATGCTAGTCGTATTTATGGTTCATCATCTTGGGATGAATGAAAAAATTGCGAACTTACAATATGGCGCAACTCAAGCTTGGGTTTACGCCTTTACATTTATTGGAGGTTTGTTCGCCGACAAGATTCTAGGGTTAAGAAAATCGCTTTTTTGGGGCGGTATTTTAATGATTGTGGGAAGTGTGATTTTAGCGATTGATCCGAAGAATTTCTTTTTTATAGGAATAGGATTTACAATAGTTGGAACGGGTTTTTTTAAGCCGAACATATCATCAATGGTTGGTCAATTATATAAAGATGATGATCCGCGTAGAGATGCAGGATTTTCATTTTTTTATATGGGCGTAAATCTTGGAGCATTGATTGGAGGTTACATTTGTATTGCCGTAGCCGAAGGTTCGATGTGGAAATCTATCGTTCCGGAACATTTAAGATGGAATGTTGGTTTCGGATTCGCAGCTTTAGTTATGATTATTAGTTTGCTTACATTCACTCAAACGCAAAAAAGCCTAGGTTCAATTGGTTTATCACCACTTTTGAATATTGAAAAGTCTAAGAAAAGCTTATATGAAATCATTACTTATGTAGGATCATTAGCTATTGTTCCTGTTATCATATTAATGGTAGAAAATACAGAATATACGAAGTGGTTTATGTACATTATCGGACCTGCGTCAATTTTGTATTTGTTCTACGAAATGCGTAATTTCTCTGTAGTACAAAATAAAAAATTATTAGCGGCGCTAGTATTCATCATTTTTTCTATTTTTTTCTGGGCATTTTTTGAACAGAGCGGCGGCTCGTTAAGCTTATTTGCGAGTAATAATCTTAAAAATGAACTTCTTGGAATAGAAGTAAGTCCAAATGGCGTTAATAATTCGGCGAACTCTTTGTTTGTAATCGTTTTTGCAGCTTTGGTAGGTTTAGCTTGGCTCGGAATGAATAAACGAAAACTGGAGCCTAATACAGTTGTTAAGTTCGGACTTGGATTTTTATTCCTTGCAGGTGGTTTTTGGGTGTTTTATTACACGAAATTCTTTGCCGATGCAAACGGAATGACATCTTTAGATTTGTTTACATTTGGATGGTTAATTATAACGTTTGGAGAGTTATGCCTGTCGCCAATAGGAATGTCGGCAATGACAAAACTATCGCCTCAAAAAACACAAGCGGTGGTTATGGGAATGTGGTTTTTAGCGAGTGCTTACGGGCAATATTTTGCCGGACTTTTAGGAGCCAATATCGCCGAAGCTTCCGAAAACGCAACCAATGCTGAAAAGCTTGTTGTGTATGCCGACGGTTATGAGCAATTGGCTTTGTATGCATTAATCGCCGGAATAGTTTTAATCATAATTTCGCCTTTGGTTAAGAAATTGATGCAAGGTGTAAAATAAGTAAAAAGTAATATCGTTTTTAAGTTAAGTTGATCTGAAATAAATTAATATTAAATATAAGAAAAGTGAAAAAATCAATAGTACTACTGTTTTTAATGATGGCATCGTTTTCAGTAAATGCTCAGGAATTAACTTGGCACACTGATGTTAATAAAGCATCTGACTTAGCGATCAAAGAAAAAAAATCGTTAATGTTGTTCTTCACCGGAAGCGATTGGTGCGGATGGTGTATGCGTTTGCAAAAAGAAGTTTTTGTAACTCCGGAATTCGCAAAATGGGCTAAAGAAAATGTGGTTTTAGTCGAACTCGATTTCCCGAAAAGAAAAGTTTTGGCGCCTGAATTACAAAAACAAAATGCAGAGTTAGAACAAATGTTTGGTGTTAGAGGTTATCCAACAACGTGGCTGGTGAAGCCTTCTAAACAAAATACTAAAGTAGCTTTTGAAAGACTGGGAAGTGTACCTTACATACCAGGCGGCCCATTAGCTTGGCAGGCTGAAGCTAGTAGAGTTATCGGAAAGAAATAAAATTATTCCAATTTATAAAATCCCTTTTCATACGTTGAATGAAAAGGGATTTTTTGTTTTATACAGGTTTGATTCCAGCGCGAAACATAACTTTTAAAGTTAGAACCGTCAGCAATTATGATGATTGGTCTATTTTGATTTAAAATCCGATCGAGATTGATTTTTGGCGATTGCGTCAGTATAATTATATCTGCATTACAATTAATAGGATAAATTCCTAAACTGTCAATCAATACTATTTTTTTATTCTTGAAATAGAGCGTATTTTTAAGTTCGCTAGTTTGCGATAACGATGAAAAATTTGACACCAGATAGGATTTTATCATATCTTTTTCTGCAAGGTTGTCATGTGTGTTTCTATTGGAATATAATTGTAAGTGGCTCCCAATTTGTTTCCCGATTAAGGTGTTTTTTTGCAATTGAAAAACGATTAATTCTTTCGTTTTTTGCTGTTTCCATTTAACTTCCCAAAATAAAAGCTGTAATATGAAAAGCGAAATTAGTGAAGCGTAAAGACTTACAAAATTTGGCTTTTTAAACCATAGAATAACGCTGACTATTATCGCATATAACACAAGCATTATCTGAAAATTAAGAGGAATATCAGTTATGATGAATTGCTCGAATGACGCAATAGTTTTAATGATTTTATTTAATATGAATATCAAAATCTCTAAAACCAGCACTAGAATTTCAGGAACATAGTCAAATAAAGCTAAAATCATTACAACAACTCCAATTCCCATTATAATTCCAATTCCAGGAATGATGACGAGATTCGTAATAAAAAACAAGCCTGGAAACTGATGGAAATAGTAAACGCTTAGTGGTAGTGCGCCAACTTGAGCCGCAACAGAAACGGTTAAAATGCTCCAAATTTTTTTAGCCAGCCAAATCTTCGGATTATATAACTGTGACAAAAGTGGTTGAAGCCACAAAATAAAAAACAATGAAATATAACTTAACTGAAATCCGACATCAAATAGAAACGAAGGTGAAACAACAAGTATAATCAAGATAGAAACCAGTAAGCTATGAAAAATTGTAGTTTCTCGTTTCAGACACATTCCCAACGCTACAAAAGTAAACATTGTTACTGATCTTACAACTGATGGTGCCATTCCGGCAATAATCGCAAATAGCCAAAGCGTTATAAAGAGTATGAAAAACCGAATGGTGTTTCCTGACTTGGTTTTGGGTAATGGCGTTAAAAGAAAATTTATGAAAAGCAGAATAAATCCAACGTGCAAACCTGAAACGGATAATATATGTACTGCTCCGGCATATTGATAATCTTGCAGAATCTCTTTTGAAATATCTTGTTGCTGACCAAGAATCAAAGCCATTACAATATGAAGTTCTTCTTTTCCGAAATTGCTTTTTACAAGATTTTCGAGAATATGATTCCTAACTTTATCAGCATACGACCAAATTGTTTTTTCTGATAGTGTTGAAACCTCAATGTTTGATTTGTCGGCATATATTTGTGCAACAACAGACTTTCTGGCTAAATATTTACCATAATCAAATTGATCAGGATTATTTGGAGGCTTGTGCTTTACTACCTTTGCTTTTACTTGTAGGATATTGCCAATCTCCGGTTTAAATCCAAGACTATCCTTATCAATATTAATCAGGATTTTCCCTGAACTTTTTTTTCCGTCAATTAGTTTCACGGTTCCAATATACCGTAGCTTGTAAACTGAATTTTTGAGCTTTTCATCAAGGCGGATTTGTACATTAGAAATTTTATCAGCATCAATGAAATGATGAATGTAATTGTCTTTTTGAAAATTACTGTCATGAGCTACATGCGCTGTAATCCCAATCGTAAAGCTCAGTATATAAGTAGCATAACCGAAATAATTCTTCTGAATGAAGTGCTTTCCCGTTTTATAATAAAAAAAAGCTACAATCAATAATGTAAACCCGAGCATCGAAAATGTTAAGTCTGGACTAACAGGATTAAAGTTTGCAAACAGGATTCCGGCAACAAAAAACAATGTGATTCTTGACAATGGAAATTCAAGCGTTGTCATGACGTTCTATTTAAGAGATAAAAAGGAGCAAATTAAGTTTTGCTCCTTTTCAATATATTCCCGAATAAAAACGCAAAAAGACCGATTGATGTGGGTATTAACGATAATTAATTTCGACTACGTGGCATATAGTTTTTACATCCGGCTTTTTGCGATTTCTATGTTGTAAAAATAGAATTAAAGCAAAAGCACAGATTAAGGTTTTTCCGTAAAAATTGTTAACAGTTAGAATGTAATTATAGAACGCGGTTTACCTGCGCGTAAGTCCTTTTATAGTAAGGCTCTTTAGTAGACGAAATGATTACGCCACTTTGTGTAGATGAATGAATAAACTTAATTTCATCTTCTAAAACTTCAACGACCATTCCAACATGGTTGATGACTTTTCGGCCATTTGTTCTAAAGAAAATCAAGTCACCTTCCTGAACGTCTTTTTTATCAAGTTTCTCACCAACTTTTGCCATTTCATTAGAACTTCTTGGTAATTTTTTCTCGAAGATGTTAAAAACGGCAGTTACCATTCCGGAACAATCCATTCCCGCAGTTGATGTTCCGCCACCATGATAACGAACGCCTAAAAAACTCATGGCATTATTGATCATTTGCGTGCCAACATAATTATGGATTGGAGAAAGGTCTAAGTCAGAATCTTCTTTCTCGTTGATAAGTGATTTCTTGGCTTTTGAAACAGTGGTTTGTTTTGCAGGCTTTATGTCTTTGATTTCTTTTGCCTTTGTATCTGTATAAGCAATGAATTTGCTTTTTTCAGTTTCTGCTTTTTTGGTTTCTGCAGGTTTTTGATAGATTCCTTTCTTAACTGCTTCTTTCTTGGAAGTTACGATTTGAGCTTGTCCGAAAATACTTACTACTAAAAAAAGTAAAGTTAAGGTAAGTTGAATTTTTTTTGTCTGCATATTTTATTTTTTATTTTTCACGCAAATATTTCATTGCCGTTTAGATTTATAAATAAAATTCCGAATTGAATTTTGTATCTTGAATATTGAAACGCCTGAATGCATATTTTTAGTATTCAAGGGATCACAAACTTACACAATTTTCATTAAAACTTATACTTTAACGTAAATAAAATGTTCATAAAATTTATTTAAAAAAATAAATAGCGTAACAAATTATTAAAAATCAACTGTTTAAAAACTACAAATTTCACTTTTCATTCCTCACGCTATCAACAATCAGTTTCGCCGTTTTCTCGCTGGCACCAAGCCCTCCGAGTTTTGTTTCGAGTGCGTCATAGTGTCCAAGAATTATTTTTCTTTGGTCGGTTTTTAGAATTGCGTGCAGCTCTTCCCGAATCCTTTTGGTATTGCAATCGTCCTGAATGAGTTCGGTAACAATTTGCGCGTCCATGATTAAATTTACAAGAGAAATATATTTTAAAGTGATAATGCGCTTTGCGATTTGATACGATGCCCAGCTTCCTTTGTAGCAAACAACTTCCGGAACCTTGAAAAGCGCAGTTTCTAAAGTTGCTGTTCCAGATGTTACGAGCGCCGCTTCAGAATGACTTAGTAAATCGTATGTTTTATTAGAGATGAATTTTATGTTTTTTGTTTTCAGGAATGGTTCATAAAATGAAAATTCCTGGCTTGGAGCACCGGCAATTACGAATTGATATTCCGGAAAATCATTTACAACGCTTAACATTACGCTCAGCATCTTCGAAATTTCCTGTTTTCGGCTTCCGGGAAGTAATGCGATAATCGGTTTTTGGTCGAGATTATTTTCAGCAATAAACGTTTCCAGATCGGTTTCTGTTCGGTTATGAATTGCGTCAATCAATGGATGTCCGACAAACGTTACAGGAAAAGCATGTTTCTTTTCGTAAAAATCTTTTTCAAAAGGAAGAATTACGTATAATTTATCAAAATCGCGTTTGATTGCTTTAATACGGTTTTCTTTCCACGCCCATATTTGTGGTGAAATATAATAATGTGTCTTAATTCCGATTGATTTTGCCCACTTTGCGATTCGCATATTGAAACCAGGATAATCAATGAAAATGATTGCGTCCGGCTGAAAATTCAAAATGTCCGATTTACAGAATTTAATATTCCTAAAAATGGTTTTAAGGTTAAAAAGCACTTCAACAAATCCCATGAATGCGAGCTCACGGTAATGTTTCACTAAAGTTCCGCCAACTTCATTCATTAAATCGCCGCCCCAAAATCGAATTTCAGCCTGCGGATCTTCCTTATAGATCGCTTTCATCAAATTTGAGCCATGCAAATCACCCGATGCTTCTCCGGCAAGTATGTAATATTTCATTAGTATCAGGTTTTATTAAGCAAATAAAGTAATGATTGTAAGTAAAAGTGTAGCTAAAACAACGCCACGAGCCATTAATTCTTTCTTTTTCTTAAGTAGAAAAAAGAATGCGGCAAGATTCAAAATGGCACCTAATGTTATAAGTTTTCCGAGTTGATCCTGAGCTTTTAAAGCATGAATTCCTTCCAAATAATCATAGTCTGTAAATAATGCCAGAAATAGGAAAGTGCCAATAAACGTTGCAATAATTCCAATTAAACAGCCATAAAGCAAGTCAATTTTTTTCATCCGATTACTTAAGTTAAAGTTTCCATGTGTTTAATTCCTGTATGGCATGATGTGCGGTCAAATCAAATTGCACCGGAACAACTGAAACAAATCCATTTTCAAGCGCCCATTCATCAGTATCTTCGCCTTTGTCAAGATTGATGAATTCGCCTGTTAGCCAATAATAATCTTTGCCCTGCGGCGTAACTCTTTTATCAAATTTTTCCGTCCAGATAGCTTTCGCCTGACGACAGATTTTTATTCCTTTTAATTCCTTCTCTGTCAGTTTTGGAAAATTCACATTTAAAATAACGCCATTTGGCAATCCATTTTGAAGAACTTCCAAAGCAATTTTCCGAATGAAGGTTTTTGTGGGCTCGAAATCAGCATTCCAGTCATAATCTGACAATGAAAAACCGATTGCCGGAATTCCTTCTATTCCGGCTTCAACCGCGGCACTCATAGTTCCGGAATAAATTACGTTAATTGAAGAATTTGAGCCATGGTTAATTCCGGAAACACACAAATCCGGTTTTTGTTTCAGTACTTCATTTACGGCAAATTTCACGCAATCAACCGGAGTTCCGGAACAACTGTATTCCAGTATTTCTGCATTCTCCGCAGAGATTCTGTTTAAATACAGCGTATTGTTAATCGTTATCGCATGACCGGTTGCGCTTTGCGGTTTGTCAGGAGCAACCACAACAACTTCTCCAATTTTGGACATTACGTCAATCAATGTCCGGATGCCCGGAGCCGTAATCCCATCATCATTGGTCACTAAAATTAAAGGTCTTTTTTTCATTATAGGTACAACGGATTTTCACAAATATTTATAACGCAAAATTAATCATTTTTGGCAGGAAGTTAGTAATTTAGCATCTTTAACAAAAAATTATCCAGGTCCTGTCGCTTGCGGCATGGTTTTTAATTACTTTAGACCTAAAAATTGATGAATGCTATTTTAAGCTTTATGAAAAGAAATTATAAATTATTACTAGTAATTGTTGCCCTGTCGGTAGCATTGTGGAGTTTTATTCCAAAGGAAAAAAATGATCCTGAAAAAGATAGATTGCTTCTTGAATTATTGACCTATGTTATCCAAAAGGGACATTATGATCCTAAAGCAATGGATGATAATTTTTCTAAAGCCGTTTATAAAGAATATTTACTCGGAATAGATGCGTCGAAGCGTTTCTTTTTGCAGGCTGACATTGATGAGTTTTCAAAATATGAAACGCAGATTGACGACCAGATAAGAAATAAAGATCTTACGTTCTTCGATCTTACTTACAACCGTTTGGTGCAGCGAATGGAAGAAAGCAAAAAATACTACAAAGAAATTCTTGATAAGCCTTTTGATTATTCTATCGATGAGGAATTCAATACTGATTATGAAAAAATTCCGTATGCAAAAACTACAGATGAATTAAAGGAAAGATGGCGCAAGCAAATCAAGCTTTCATCATTATCATCACTGACTGATAAGCAAAAACTTGAAAGTGATAAGCTAAAAGCAGATCCGACTTATAAAGTTAAATCTTTTGAAGAGCTTGAAAGTGAAGCCAGAAAAAGCTCGCTTAAATCGCTTGATGAATATTATAGTTTCGTAAAAGATTTCGATCGTGATGAATGGTTTTCGATTTACGTAAATACAATTGCCGAAGGTTTTGATCCACATACATCCTATTTTGCGCCGGATGCAAAGGAAAAATTCGATGTAAGCATGTCAGGAAAATTAGAAGGAATCGGAGCAAGGCTTCAGAAGAAAAACGATTTTACTGAAATTACCGAATTAATTTCCGGCGGACCGGCATGGAGAGAAAAAGAACTTGAGTCAGGTGATGTAATCCTGAAAGTCGGACAAGGAGATAAAGAACCAGTTGATGTTGTCGGAATGCGAATTGACGATGTTGTTAAGAAAATTAAAGGCCCGAAAGGTTCGGAAGTTCGCTTAACAGTAAAAAAAGTAGACGGAACAATTAAAGTAATTTCAATCGTCCGCGATATTGTCGAAATTGAAGAAACGTATGCTAAATCAAGCGTTGTTAATAAAGACGGAAAATTATATGGCGTAATTTACCTTCCGAAATTCTACATCGATTTTGAAAATAAAGACAGTCGCGATGCGGCAAAAGATATTACTCTTGAAATCGAACGCCTGAAAAGTCAAGGTGTTGAAGGAATTGTAATGGATTTACGTGACAACGGCGGCGGATCTTTGAGAACTGTTGTTGATATTGCCGGATTGTTTATTGATCAAGGGCCAATTGTTCAGGTAAAATCGACAGGAAAGGAAAAAGAAGTGCTTTCTGATACTGATAGTAGAGTACAATGGGACGGGCCTTTAGTGGTTATGATTAACAATTTCTCGGCTTCAGCTTCTGAAATTTTAGCTGCAGCAATCCAGGATTACAAACGCGGAGTTATTATTGGAAGCAAACAATCATACGGAAAAGGAACGGTTCAGAATGTTATCGATTTGAATCAATTCGTACGAAATAGCTCAATGGGAGATTTGGGTGCTTTAAAAACAACAACACAAAAATTCTACAGAATTAACGGTGGCTCAACACAATTAAAAGGAGTGACAAGCGATGTCGAAATGCCGGATCGTTTTTCATACATTGAAATCGGTGAGCGCGACATTGAAAATGCAATGCCATGGGATAAAATTGATCCGGCTCCGTATAAAATTTGGAATCAGCAATTCAATTACAATCAGGCAATTGCAAACAGTAAAAAGCGAATTGCTACTAATCCGCAATTTAAGCTAATTGACGAAAATGCGAAATGGCTGAGCAAGCGTAAAGATGAAAACAGCTATAGCTTAAGCCTTGCTAAATTCAAGCAGGAACAAGACAATCTGGATGTTGAAGCTAAGAAATATAAGGCAATCAGTGATTATAAATATCCACTTACTTTCAGTTCATTGCCTTATGAAGAAGAATCAATCGCAAGAGATACCGTACTGAAAGAGAAAAGAAAAAGATGGCACGAGAATTTAGCCAAAGATGTATATGTTGAAGAAGCGATAAATATTCTCGACGATTTACAAAAATCATCAAAGCCGGTTGTCAATCTTAAGAAAAAAGAAAAATTAGTAAAATCATAGATTTGCTTTCATTTTAATGAATCATACGAATCAATCTTTATCTGGAATAGCGCTCCAAAAGTTTAAAAAGAACTTTTGGGGCGTTTTCAGTTTTTGGTTTATTGTAGTTTTGATTTTTTTATCCGTTTTTGCGTATGTTTTTGCGCCTGATAATTCAGAAAATGCCAATCAGATGCATTTGTCGATACATTCCAAATCTCCTGGTTTTGAAGTGACAATGTTATCAATTCCACTAGAAGAAAAACCCGAAACAAGTATTTTTAATTATTTTTCCGGTTTCCCGAATACGGTAACCGAGATTCCGTTGCTAAATTATAAAATCGTCGGAAATTCGATATCTTACGAAGAATATACCGATGAGCCAAGCTTGAAAATCACTAAGCAAATTGAGCTTGCAAAGTTTTCCGGGGCCAAAACTATTCAGGAAGCTGAAAAACAATTCATCAGAAAACAGCATTTTATTTTAGGAACCGACAAATACGGAAGGGATGTTTTGAGCCGAATGTTGGTTGGCTCTCGCGTTTCACTTTCAATTGGTTTTGTAGCTGTTTTTATATCGTTGATTGTCGGAATATTCTTTGGCGCAATTGGCGGTTATTTTGGCGGTAAAGTCGATGCATTCGTAATGTGGCTTGTTAATATCATTTGGTCAATTCCAACATTATTATTAGTAATCGCAATCACGCTGACACTTGGAAAAGGTTTCTGGCAAGTATTCGTAGCTGTTGGATTAACAATGTGGGTCGAAGTTGCAAGAGTTGTCCGCGGACAGGTAATCAGTGTAAAGGAAATGCAATATGTCACAGCTGCACGCGCGTTAGGATTTGGAAACACAAGAATTATTTTCAACCATATCCTGCCAAATATCATGGCGCCGGTAATTGTAATTTCTGCGGCAAATTTTGCATCTGCTATACTGGTTGAAAGCGGATTAAGTTTTCTCGGACTCGGAGCGCAACCGCCAATTCCAAGTTGGGGAAGCATGATTAAAGATCATTACAGTTATATCATTCTTGGAAAACCCTATTTAGCAATGGCTCCCGGTTTGGCAATTATGTTTGTAACCCTGGCATTTATGATGGTTGGAAACGCTTTGCGAGATGCGTTGGATGTTAAGACATAATTTATTCAACCTTTTCTCGAAGAAAAAATTTAATTTTATTTTTTGAATTGTATCATCATTAATATGTGTTAAATTCGACGAAAATTAAAAGATACTTTATGTCTTTCAAAATGGTTTTCGTTCAGAACAGTATTTTTCGGGCTGTTAGCATCTTTATCCTCTTTATTTTCTCTTCAAATAGTGTCGCTGCACAATGTGCGGGCGCTGATACAACATTAGTAATTTGTAATATTTCAGATCCGGCAAATAAAACTATTGATCTTTTTGCTCTTTTGGGACCAACCGCAACTCCTGGCGGTGCATGGAATAATCCGACATTAACTTTAGGGTTTAATCCTGCGACAGGTATATTGAATGCTTGGAATATCAGGTTGAGTGGAACTTACACCTTTACCTATACTGTAAATAATCCCGGGTGCGCAGACAATAATGCAACCGTTACAGTTATAATTGGCGGATATGCCGGCGTTCCGAGTCCGGGTGCTGCTTGTGACGATGATTCTAGCGTAAATTTATTTCAGTTTTTTGATGGAACTGCTTTCCCAAGTCCGCAATTTGGAGGAATTTGGACGGATAACAACAATACCGGAGCGGTTTCAGGAAACTTTTTGAACGCTACTCTCACCGGTCTTGGAACATTTACGTTTACCTATACGATTCCCGGAATTAACTCTTGTCCGATTGCTCAGGAAACTATTTTTGTAACCGTTTATCCTGCGCCAGATGCTGGAACTGCGACTCCGTTGGTATATTGCGAGAACGATGACTTTTCGGGTTTAACCAATGTCAATCTCTTAGATTATCTATCGGGAGAAGATATAAATGGCGATTGGTCTGAAACTTCAGGAACAAGCGAGATTTCAAACACAACCGATTCTTTTATTAACATCCAAAACATCTTTAATACGAATGGTCCGGGTGAATATTTATTTCGTTATTTCGTTTTTCCGAATAATCCGGTCTGTTCCCCAAAAGAAGCAACGATAAGTTTAAAAATTCTTGAGATTATAGATTTAACAGGCGGAACACTTGTCGTTAATTCTGATATCTGTGAAAACCAAATCGCGACTGCATCGTATCAGGCAATACTTACACAAGGAACTAAGCCTGTACCCAACGGATCTTATAATCTAACGTATACAATTTCAGGACCGGTTTCTGTTCCGAATAATTCAGTAACGGTAGAATTTGCGTCTGGAGTAGCAACATTTCCGTTAAACGCTCTTCCATTCAACCAAGTTGGAGCATATACGGTTACAATTACCGGAATTATACGTGCGAATGAGCCGCCAGTTTGCGATAATATTGCTGACGTTTCAGGTACGATCGATATTTATCCACAGCCAAATCTCGACACAGCCATTATCGATATTGATCCGATTTGCTTAAATTCTAATGGAACAGTTGAATTATCTGGAATTGGAAATCTTGCTCCGGGAAATTATCAATTGACATATACAATTGTTGGCGCAAATGTGGTTTCCGGACAAACTGTAAATATAAACGTAACGGGTAACACTGCATCTTTTGTGATTCCATCGGCGTTATTGGCAAATACTGGAAATTCAACTCTGATCATAACGAACATCCTAAACGTAGCTACAAATTGTTCGAAAGCAATAAATAAAATCACGAATTTCATTGTACGTCCACTTCCGGATCTCACTAATCTGGCGATTGTTGTTCCGAATGTGTGTAAAGGAAAACCACTCACTGTTGCAGTTTCCGGACTCGGAACCCTAACAAGCGTATCGGTTATTTATAATTTGAGCGGCGCAAATTCTGCTACTGCCGAAACTGCAGTATTTACTGCAACGGGAGGCGCAGGAAATTTCATTATTCCGGCTACATTGCTACCATATGCAGGCCAAACGCAACTTAGTCTTACAGTCGTAACTGATGCAATTACAAACTGTTCAAGTCCGACAACTATTTCTGCTAATTTTGAAATTTATCCTTTACCCGATGTAAGTTCTATCACCGCAATTATTAATGATGTTTGTAAAAATCAGCCGGTTACTGTTTTACTTTCCGGATTGAGTAATGTTCCGTCATTGTCGATTGCGTATTCACTTTCAGGCGCAAATACTGCAACGCAGACTATAATTGTAACTCCAAATTCCGGAAATGCTACATTTGTACTACCGTCCGGATTGCTTGTAAATGCCGGGACAACAGTTTTCACGATAACGAATGTTACAACTACACTTGCTACTTGCGCAAGTCCAATGAACTTACAAGAATCATTTGTAATTCATCCATTGCCCGATCCAACTACTTTTGATATAAGCATTCCGAATGTTTGCCAAGGTCAGCCGGTTTCTGTTTTATTTTCAAATTTGGGAACTTTAGACACGATGAATTTCCAATATACTTTAAGCGGCGCGAACACTGCTACTACGCAAACTGCAACTATTGCCGTAACTTCCGGAGCTGGTGCTTTCGTAATTCCTTCTGCATTATTGCCAAATATTGGAAGTACAACAATTGTAATGAGTAATGTGCAAAATCCAAATTCCGGATGTGTTTCATCGACGACCGCAACAGCTTCCAAAATTTTCACGATTAATCCATTGCCAAATGCTGCATCGCTTAGTGTATCCATTGCAGATTTTTGTAAAAACCAGCCCGTTTCTGTTTCTGTTTCCGGTCTTGGGAATGTTGCTTCTGCTTCCATTACGTATACTCTTTCAGGTGCAAATGTAATTTCCGGGCAAATCGCAACGTTAGCAGTAAATTCCGGAAATGCAGTTTATGTTATTCCAGCCGCACTACTAGCAAATATTGGCGATACGACATTTACAATTACAAACCTTTCGTATACACAAACCAATTGTAGTGTTTCAATTGCGGCAGTTTCAGACGTTTTTAGGGTTTATGATCTTCCAAATCCACCAACGGTATCAAATACTACATTTTGTAAAGAACAAAACCCAACGGTTTCTAATTTAATTCCGGGTGGAACACAATACAGTTGGTATTCATCCGCTACAGCGACTACGCCTTTAGACGGGACTACGCCTCTAATTGCCGGAGATTATTATGTGTCTGAAACAAGTTCAACAACAAATTGCCCTTCGCCACGAGCAATGCTTACCGTTACGATAATTGATTTGCTTCCGCCGATATTAAATACGGATGGACAGAATTTCTGTGGAGCAAATAAACCGACACTTCAGGATTTGACCAATAATACTTCAGCTGGCCAAGATGTAGTTTGGTATGATGCACCACAAAACGGAACGCTTTTACCGAATTCGCAATTGTTGCAGGAAGGAAATACATATTATGGATTCCAGTTTGCAAATGCAACCGGCTGCATGTCTTCGGATATGATTGAAGTGCGGGTTACACTTACGGATTGTGATGATGATGACGACGATGACTTTTTTATTCCCGATGGATTTTCTCCTAACAATGATTCTGTAAATGATACTTTTCGTATCCCTAACATCGAATTCCTTTATCCTGATTTTACTCTTGAAATCTACAATCGTTACGGAAACCTGATTTTCAAAGGAAATAAAAATAAGCCGTTTTGGGACGGAAGAAATTCCCAAAGCAGTAACCTCATTGACGGAATTGCACCAAATGGAGTTTATTTTTACGTCATTAATTTCAATAAAAATAATGCTTCTCCTAAACAGGGACGCCTTTATTTAAACAGATAATTCTTTATTTCTAAATGAAAAAAATTATAGCTGTCTTCTCATTTTTCATGGTTTCAAATGTGCTTTTTGCGCAACAGGATCCACAATATACGCACTACATGTATAACATGAGCGTAGTAAATCCGGCCTATGCAACAGGTACCGAATCTGTGCTGAATCTTGGAGGATTATACAGAACACAATGGGTTGGAGCAGTTGGAGCCCCAAAAAGCTTTACGTTTTTCGGACACATGCCGGTAAATGATAAAATTGAAGTTGGTGTTTCCCTTATTTCAGACGATATTGGCGATGGAGCAAAAAAGGAAAATAATTTCTTCGCTGATTTTGCTTACGTTTTAAAATTCAGAAACAATCACAAATTGTCATTTGGAGTAAAAGCAGGATTCACATCTTTCCAATCAAACTTCAATGGATTTAAATTGGAAAGCGGTAATGCTTCAACCGATCTGGCTTTCGCCGAAGATGTTAACATGTTCAAGCCAAACATCGGCGCCGGCGCTTATTATTTTACCAATAAATATTATGTTGGATTATCGGTTCCAAACTTGCTTTCATCAAAACACATAGAAGAACGAAACGGAATTAATGCATTTGGTTCTGAAGACATTCATGCCTTTTTAACAGCTGGATATGTTTTCAGAATTGCTCCGGATTTCAAGTTAAAACCGGCGTTTATGACTAAAGTCGTTAAAGGCGCTCCTGCAACAATTGATGTTTCAGTAAATCTTTTGTATGCTAATAAATTTGAATTGGGAGCGGCATATCGTCTGGATGATTCAGTTAGCGCGTTAATGAGCGTTTTTGTGTCAGACAACATCAGGATTGGTTATTCATACGATTATACATTGTCGAATTTAGGCCAGTTCAATTCCGGAACGCATGAGATTTTCCTGCTTTTTGATCTTGACTTCTTGGGTAAAGGCTTCGATAAATCACCTAGATTCTTCTAAAATGAAAGCGATAAAAATAATATTCTTGCTCCTGATCGTGTTTTCTATCCAGTGTGCTAGCGCACAGAATCAGGATTTAAAACGGGCTAAACTGTACTTTGAACGTACTTATTACAGCGAAGCAATTCCACTATATGAAGCTGCTGTTGCTGAAAAACAGACTATGGAAATTGTCAAAAATCTTGCAGATTCCTATTATTTTATCAATGATATGGCGAATGCGCAAAAATGGTATCGCACTTTACTTGGAACGTATAATGACCTCGACGAGGAATATTATTTTCGGTATGTGCAAACGTTAAAAGCGGCTGGAATGTATACAGAAGCCAATAAATTTATGAGAAGTCATATTGCTAAAGGTAATGATAACCCAGCATTGCTGAATTTCGACAGGGATTTGCATGAATTGGAAAATGTTTCCGCAATTGGAAATCGTTTTGACATAAAAAACCTTGCGATAAATACGAAAAATACTGAATTTGGCGCGACGCGATTCGGGAACCAGATGGTTTTTACAGGTACAAAACCAAAAGGAACCTTTGAGAAGAAATACAAATGGAACAACGAATCCTATCTTGATTTGTTGGCGATACAGCTTTCTGGTCTGGCAAATGGAGATTCAATAGCTATTGGATTTTCAGAAGATATCAATACGGCCATGCACGAAGGAAATGCTGTTTTTACCCAAGACATGACTACGGTTTATTTTACGAGAAATAATTTCAAAAACGGAAAACGCGCTAAAAACAAAGATAAAATCTCGAATCTACAAATCTATAAAGCAGAATTTATTGAAGGAAAATGGAGCAATATTTTGCCATTGCCATTCAATAGCGAAAATTATTCTATGGAACATCCGGCACTTAGTCCTGACGAAAAAACGTTGTATTTCGCATCCAACATGCCCGGAACTTTGGGGTCTTTTGATATATTTTCGGTTTCAATTGACAATGGTTCGTTCGGAACGCCGATACATCTCGGAAATAAAATAAATACGGCAAGGAAAGAACAGTTTCCATATTTCTCAAAAGATAATAAACTTTATTTTTCATCAAATGGGCATCCAGGTTATGGCTCGCTCGATGTTTTTGTGTCGGAATATAAGGATGGAGAATTTTCGCGGCCTTTAAACGTTGGCCATCCGGTAAATTCCGGATACGATGATTTTGCATTTACTATTGATTCGGACACAAAACAAGGTTACTTTTCATCCAATCGTTCTGACGGAAAAGGCAGTGATGATATTTACAGTTTAAACGAAACAGAACCTCTGATCATTGAAGATTGCATGCAGTTTATTGAAGGTGTGATTACGGATATTGATACAAAACTTCCATTGGAAAATGCTATTGTAATTTTGGAAGATAACAGTAAAAAAGAACTTCAAAGAAGCATCACAGGAATAGATGGAAAATTTAAATTTACTGTGGCTTGCAATGCAAACTATGTTGTTTTAGCATCAAAATTTGATTATACTAAAGATTCAAAATCCGTCAAAACTAATACGATAAGAAGAAAGGCCAACGATGCTTCAATGGCGTTGAAATCGGAAGAATTGATTCGTAAAGCCGCTGAACTTGCTGAGAAACAGAAAAAGAAAGAACAAGAAATAGCTGAAAAGGAAAAGGAAAAGCAGCGTGTTATCGATATTCTTGCGAAAGAAAAAGACATTGTAAAAGACAAGGATCGATTAATCATTAAAACCGATCCGATCTATTTTGATTATGATCTTTGGTACATCCGGAAGGAATCGAAAATCATTTTAGATCGCGTTGTAGAATTAATGAAAAAGTATCCAAAAATGGTCGTTGAAATCGGATCACATACTGATGTCCGTGGAAACAACAAATACAATTTGGATTTATCGTCTAAAAGAGCTGCCTCAACACGGGTTTATATTATTCAGCAAGGCGTCCCTGCAAAGCGAGTTTTCTCGAAAGGTTACGGGGAAACCGTACAAATTGTTAAATGTGTTCCTGAAGAATCGTGCTCAGAAGAACAACATGAACTTAACAGAAGAAGCGAATTTGTAATAAAGAATTTATAGAATTAATATAAAAAAGTCCTGTCAGTTAAATTTGACAGGACTTTTTGTTTGAATTATGATCGAACTTTCTGCAAACTGATTTGCTCTTTTTGGACTTTCAATTCGAGTTCTTTAATTTTAAGTTGTTGCTTGCTTAGCTTGATTTCTTTCTTTTTAAGATCGGTTTCTGAACCTTTGCCTTTTGATTTTGCCTTTTCAAATTTTTTGCTGTTTTTGGCAAATGATTTTTCTTCTTTTGCTAATTTTTTCTTAGCGTTAATGAAATCTTTCTCAGCACTGGCAATCCTTTTTTGCGTTTTAGCGAATTTTTTTTGTTCCTTTTGGAGTTTTCGCTGTTCTTTTTTTAGCTTCTTGTTTTCTTTTTCGACGGCTTTCGCATTAGCTTCTGCTTCCAGTTTTGCTTTTGTTGCATCGGCTTGCATTTTCTCTGCTGAAATTACGCTTGCGGCAATCGCTGCCGTTGAAATTTGCGATTCAGTTGGATTTATTGCTAATGTATCAGTTGTCGTTGTTGGAATTTCCTGCGCAAAAAGTGTTGCAGAAAATAAAAGTCCTGCTAATAAAAGTGTCTTTTTCATAAAAATCGTTTTAGGTTGTCTGCAAACTTACCAATAACAGTGCCGCTACGGTAAATTTACTTCGATTTTATAATAAGATTAAGAATTGTTAAAGGTCACAAAATACTAATCTTACCATTCATTTACTTTATTGGCATCCATTTTTACGAAAATAAAAATCAGAATTGTAAAGCCCCAAAGTCCGGAACCTCCATAAGAAAACATAGGCAACGGAACTCCAACTGTTGGAAAAAGTCCCAAAACCATCGCCGTATTAACGAAGAAGTGGATGAATAAAATGGAAGCAACACAATAGCCATATACACGGCTAAATTTGGTTTTCTGCCGTTCTGCGAGATAAATTATCCGCATTATGAGTGCGATGAAAAGTAATACCACGAAAAGCGATCCGACAAAACCCCATTCTTCACCGACAGTTGTAAAAATATAATCGGTATGCTGCTCTGGTACAAATCCGCCTTTGGTTTGGGTTCCTTCCATAAAACCCTTTCCAATCCAGCCGCCTGATCCGATAGCAATTTTGGATTGGTTGACGTTGTAACCAATACCTTTTTCATCTACTGCTTTTCCTAAAAGAATATTGAAACGATCGCGATGGTGTTGCTGAAAAATATTGTCGAATACATAATTTGTAGAGATCGTAAAGGCAGATATCATAACCAAAATGATTCCGCTTAATATGATATTTCTATTTACAATCCGTGTTCTGAGATAAATAATCGCGATGATTATTGCTGCTATCAGAATGATATAAACGGGCTTAAGGAGTAATCCCATAATGAACAATAAAACGGCTACAAACCCTGTCCAAAGATACCATGACGGCAATCCTTCGCGATAAAGCACAAAGAAAAACACGGTGAAAATCAAGGCGCTTCCCGGGTCATGCGGAGCGATTAAAAGCACGGGTAAAAAAATGATTCCTAATGCTTGAATTTGCCTGTTTACATCTTTGAGGTTAACTTGCACATCGCTAAGAAATTTCGCTAATGCCAATGCCGTAGCAGCTTTTGCAAACTCAGCAGGCTGAAGGCTGAAACCTCCAAAAGAATACCAGTTGGCTTGACCTTTTACGGTTTTCCCGAAGACAAATAATCCGGCGAGAAGCAGTAAAGAACATCCGAAAATGATACTGGAAAATTTTTCATAGAATTTCCCGTCAACGGATAAAATAACGATAATTAAAGGTATCGCTAAAATAATATTGATCAATTGCTTCCCATAAAATTGAGAAATATCAATTATTGAAGTATCGGTTTCTGAAAGTGACGATGAATAGATATTAAACCAACCCAATACGACCAAAATCGTGTAAATCGACACTGTAATCCAATCGAGATTATCCCGTACGCTTTGGTTTTTCATTTCAGATTAATTTTCAGGTTCGGTTTCAATGGTGTCTTTTGATCGGATAACACGCAGATCAGTCAGTGAATCTATGCGTTTTTTCGTAAAGCGCTCGTACTCATTTTTCAGGCTGTTTTCTAATATCCGCTTTTCGAGATCGGTACGCGTAATTTTACCGCGAAGGTATTTTTCAATCATTAAACTTGCGATTGGACCAGCAATTGTAGCTCCGAAACCACCATTCTCAACCAGAATTGCAATTGCAATCTTTGGATTGTCTTTTGGTGCAAACGCGACAAAAATGGAATGGTCTTTTAATTGAACTTTTTTTCCGCCGATTTTGGCAAAGTTTTCAGCAGTTCCGGTTTTGCCGCAAATGTCAATACCTTCAACTCTCAGGCTCTTTGCAGTTCCGAAATTATAAACGTCGAATAATCCTGAAATTACTGGTTTGAAATATTTTTTATCGATTGTCGTTACGTGCTTTTTCAGGAATTTTGGATCAATTTTTTCGCCTTTTATTTTTTTAATGATATGAGGCGTATAATAATAACCTTCGTTTGCAACGGCCGCAATCATATTTGCCAATTGTATCGGAGTGGCTTCAACTTCTCCTTGTCCAATCGAATTGGATACAATTGCAGTACTTCGCCAACCGCCGTTTGGATACATGCGTTTGTAAAGTTTAGAGGTTGGAATCCGTCCTTTTTTTCCTGTTGGCAAATCATATCCCATATAATCACCAAGCCCGAAACTCATGGCGTGCTTTGCCCAAATATCAACAGCCGCAGGCGGTTTTGCATATTTGTTTATGGTTTTCATATAAACCGTTCCAAAATAAGCATTGCATGAATTATAAATTCCATTGTGCAGTTGATGAGGTCCGGATCCGTGGCATTTCATGAAACGACCACGCGCGTAACTAAAGCCATGATGGCACATTACAGTATAATTTTCATCGATGACCTGTTCCTGCAAAGCAATTAAACCGGTTACAATTTTAAACGGCGAACCTGGAGCATATTGCGCCAAAAGGCCTCTGTCAAATAATGGTTTTGCAATCGAGTCGTTATATAATTTTGTATAATTTCTGGAGCGCATTCTTCCCACAAGAATTCCCGGATCGTATGAAGGAGCCGTAACAAGTGCTAATATTTCACCGGTTTTAGGTTCAATGGCTACAATTCCACCTCGTTTGTTTATCATCAATTCTTCGCCATATTGTTGCAGAATTGCATCGATGGTCAATGTAATATCCTCGCCACGAACAGCGGTTGTATCGAATTTTCCTTGCTTGTACGGACCAATATCTTTGTTGAATTTGTCTTTCTGACGGTATTTTACACCTTTAATTCCACGAAGAACGTTTTCATAACTTTCCTCAACACCTTGTTTACCGATCAAGTCGCCACTATTGTAGTATGGGTTATCATCGATTATTTTTTGATTTACCTGCGCAATCGATCCAAATATATTTGCACCAACTGTTACCTGGTAATCGCGCAGTGCTCTTTTTACAATGTCAAAACCCTGAAATTTTCGTTGCTTTTCCTGAAAAGCTGCATATTCACGCTTGTTCAATTGCGGTAAAAAAACCGACGGAAGTCTTGTGCTGTAAACTTTTGCTTTTTCGAGGATTTTTATGAAATCTTCTTTTTTGATATTTAACAGCTCGCAAAATTCAGTTGTATCAATGTTTTTTACATCTCTGGGTGTAACCATGATATCGTATGACGGCTGGTTAGCAACCATTAGTTTTCCGTGCCGGTCATAAATATAACCACGCTCAGGATAGTCGTAAAAGATTTTTATTGCGTTATTATCTGATTTTAGTTTCAGCGATTCATCTATGATTTGCAAATAGAACAGCCGTATCAATATCAAAATGACTGATATGATAATTACAGTGGGAAGTAATGCCTTTCTCATCGTTTACCTGGCTTGAAAATATAGATAATCAGAATACAAATGACAATCGTGAAAATCGTACTGAAAATGGTTCGCAATAAAATTGTCCAGAAAAAGCTAAACCTGAAAGTTTCCAGTAAAAACAAGATGAAATGATGCGTTACAACCGAAATCAATATAAATGAAAAACGTTCCGGAGTCAATCTGTCATTGATTTTAATCGTTTGATATTCGTAGCTTACACCAAATGAAAACTTGAAGAATGTCGGCCGCAAAAATGCAAGAATCAAGGATGCCGAAGCATGAACACCGCCGGAATTACAAAACATATCGATCAAAATCCCAAGCAAAAAACTCGCTAATAATAGTCCGTAACGATTGCCGTTTACCGGATAAAGTATGATAAACAAAACATACGGAAACGGATCAAGGTAACCCCAAAAATCAATAGCGTCAAAAATGACGATTTGAGCCGCAAGAAGCAGAATGAACCTGGCGATATTAAATAAAACGGCACTATTCATTTTTGATGGTTTCTTCTTCTAATTTGATAATCTCTTCACGATCCTTACTTTTTATGATGTAAACATAACCAAGATTTGTCATGTCGTTAAACAGTTTTACGCTCAGCGTATAATAATTGGTTTCACTGTCTATGTAAATTTTATCGATGGTTCCGATGCCAATGTTTTCCGGAAAAATTATCGATTGACCACCTGTTACGATCGTGTCGCCTTTTCTAACGGATGCCAATCTAGGAACGTCAACTAACTGTGCGAATCCTGTATTTTTCCCATTCCATTCTAAAGTTCCAAAGTGATTTGATTTCTTGATCTTCGCATTGATTTTCGATTTCAGATTCAGGATACTTTGAACAGTAGCGTAGTTTTTTGAAGTAGTTTCGACAATTCCAACCAATCCTAAACTATTGATAACACCCATGTCTGTACGAACGCCGTCTTTCTCACCGGAATTTATTGTAAGATAATTTTCAAGTACGTTAAAAGAATTGCGCGTTACTTTCGACACAATGATATTCACTTTACGAACACCTTTGATAGTATCAATTTCGGGAAGTTTAATAGTGTCGCCGGCATTGAATAACAAGCTTTTCAAACGTGCGTTTTCAATGGCAAGTTCTTCGTTTTGGCTTTTTAGGTTGAAATATTCTCCAATAGAATTCAGTCTTTCATAAACGCCGCCAGTTAAAAAATTTGCTGAACTGATTGCTTTACTTTTATGATACGAATGCGATTGGATAGTAAGCGATAACGAAATGCCTAAAAGCAGCAAAAACAGCAGTTTATAGCTGTTTTTAAATATAAAATTAAATATTTGCTGCATTGTTTTCTCGTGTTCAGTTATCGGTTTTCAGTAGTCGGATGCGATGTAATTTACGAAGAAATTCCATGCTGAATCAATGAAAACTAAATATTATTTAATCAGGATGCTTCTGAATTTGTTGATGTTTTTCAATGCCATTCCGGTTCCGCGAACAACGGCTCTTAAAGGATCTTCAGCAATGTAAACCGGTAAATCAGTTTTTTGTGAAATACGCTTGTCCAAACCTCTAAGCATCGAACCACCACCGGCTAAATAAATTCCGGTGTTGTAAATATCGGCAGCTAATTCCGGCGGTGTTTGCGACAAGGTTTCCATAACCGCATCTTCAATACGCTGGATTGACTTGTCTAACGCTTTGGCAATTTCACGATAGGAAACTTCAACCTGTTTTGGTTTACCCGTTAACAAGTCGCGTCCCTGAACTGACATATCATCCGGCGGTGTCTCAAGATCTTCGATTGCTGCTCCGATTTCTATTTTTATCTTTTCAGCGGTACTTTCTCCAACAAAAAGGTTATGCTGCGTTCTCATGTAGTAAATAATGTCGTTCGTAAAAACGTCACCGGCAATTTTCACCGATTTGTCACATACGATTCCGCCCAAAGCGATAACAGCGATTTCTGTTGTTCCACCACCAATATCAACGATCATATTACCTTTCGGTTGCATAATGTCAACTCCGATACCGATCGCCGCAGCCATTGGCTCGTGGATCAGGTACACTTCTTTTCCGTTCACTCGCTCACACGATTCTTTTACGGCACGCATTTCTACCTCGGTAATTCCGGATGGAATACAAACCACCATCCGAAGGGCAGGAGTGAACATTCTTTTCTTTAATGCCGGAATGCTTTTAATGAACATCGAAATCATTTTTTCCGAAGCATCAAAATCAGCGATAACGCCATCTTTCAAAGGTCTTATGGTCTTTATGTTTTCATGCGTTTTTCCCTGCATCAGGTTCGCTTCCTTACCAACGGCAATGATTTTGCCTGATATTCTGTCACGTGCAACAATCGACGGACTGTCAATCACAACTTTGTCGTTATGAATGATTAGCGTATTAGCGGTACCAAGGTCAATAGCGATATCCTCGGTCATGAAATCAAAAAATCCCATAAGTTTTTTAAGGGTTTAAATTGTTAAATTTTTAAAGCGTACAAAGTTAAACAAATTAATGTTTGAAATGACGCGTTCCGGTAAATACCATCGCAACTTTATTTTCATTGCAATAATTGATACTCAGTTCGTCTTTTATTGATCCGCCCGGCTGAATAACAGCTGTAATTCCAGCAAGATGCGCAATTTCAACACAGTCAGGAAACGGGAAAAACGCATCACTTGCCATCACGGCTCCGTTTAGATCAAATCCGAAAATATTTGCCTTTTCGATTGCCTGTTTTAAAGCATCAACGCGCGATGTTTGTCCGGTTCCGGAAGCGATCAAAGTACGGTTTTTAGCAAATACAATAGTGTTTGATTTTGTGTTTTTACAGATTTTTGAAGCAAAGATCAAATCGTCAACTTCTTGTGCTGTCGGTGCTGTATTGGTAACGGTTTTTAAACCGTCTTTATTGTCAGTAATAGTGTTTTTATCTTGAACCAGAAGTCCGTTTAAAGCCGTACGAACTTGCTTTTCCGGTAAGGCAATATCATTCTGGATCAGGATAATCCTGTTTTTCTTCTCTGATAATATTGAAATCGCAGCTTCGTCATAAGAAGGCGCAATTACAACTTCACAGAATAAAGTATTGATCTCAGTTGCAGTTGCTGCGTCAATGTTGCCATTTGCAATCAAAACTCCGCCAAAAGCTGAAGTTGGATCGCCGGCTAAAGCATCAAGATAAGCTTCTTTCATCGAACTTCTTGTCGCTAATCCGCAGGCATTGTTGTGTTTCAAAATTGCGAAAGTCGGATCGTCATTCTTGAATTCTAAAATTAAATTTACAGCAGCGTCAACATCGAGTAAGTTATTGTACGACAATTCTTTTCCGTGGACTTTTTTGAACATTGCATCAAAATCGCCAAAGAAATAGCCTTTCTGGTGTGGATTTTCGCCATATCTCAAAACTTGACCGTTTGCTACGCTTTGTTTGAAAACCGTTTCGTCTGTATTGAAATAATTAAAAATAGCAGTGTCATAATGCGAGGAAACGTGAAATGCTTTCGTTGCGAATAATTTTCTGTTTTCCAAAGTAGTTGCCCCGTTTTGCGCTGTAATTAAATTCAGAAGCGAACTGTATTCGTCAACAGAAGCTACAATCACGGTGTCCTTAAAGTTTTTCGCCGCGGCACGGATTAATGAAATTCCTCCAATGTCGATTTTTTCAATAATATCAGATTCACTTGCGCCCGAAGCTACCGTTTTTTCAAACGGATACAAATCAACAATTACCAAATCAATTTGCGGAATATTATATTCTTCCATTTGCTGGATATCGCCTTGATGATCCTGACGGTTTAAGATTCCGCCGAAAATTTTCGGATGCAACGTTTTTACACGGCCGCCTAAAATCGAAGGATAGGAAGTGACATCTTCAACTGGAACAACTGGAATCCCTAGGTTTTTGATAAATTCCTCAGTTCCGCCGGTAGAATAAAAGGTTACATTTTGCTCGTGCAGTTTTTTTACGATTGGCTCTAATCCGTCTTTTGAAAAAACAGAAATCAGTGCCGATTTGATTGTTTTTGTTGTGTTCATTTTGTAGTTGTAGTTAAGGTGCAAAAGTAGTTTTTTTGAAGAAAATATGTGTTTAAAAGCGTAACAAATTTTATAAAATTCGCACCAATGGATTACCGTTATTTTTTTAGGTTTTTACCCAAAATTTACGGAATTTTACAACAATGAATCCACTAAAAATATGGTAGTTTATTTACGATTGCTTTCAGAGAGTTTTGGTTTTGCAATGAATGCACTTCGAAATAATAAACTTCGGACGCTACTTTCGTTGCTCGGCGTGACAATCGGGATTTTTTCGATCATTGCCGTTTTAGCAGCTGTTGATTCTCTCGACAGGAAAATTAAGTCCAATTTGAGTAGTCTGGATATCAATACGATTTATCTGACGAAAATGTCATTTGGGCCAACGGAAATTCCGCAATGGAAGCGCGATCAATTCCCAAATGTAAAATATGATGAATATACTTCTTTAAAAAATAATGTAAACGGAACCGATAAAATGGCGTTCCAGATATTTACAGGAAGAGAAACAATTAAATATGACACCAGAACGGTTTCTGCTGTAAATATTGTTCCGGTTACGTATGAATTTATTGATGTTCAAGGACTTGAGTTTGAATCTGGACGCTTTTTTAATGAGCCAGAATCGAATTCGGGCACGCCTGTCGCAGTAATCGGAAATGAAATTGCAAAATCACTGTTTGAAGATGCAGATCCGATTGGTAAAAACATTCGTCTTTATGGGCAGAAGTTCACGGTTATTGGAGTACTTAAAAAACAGGGCGCCGGTGGTTTGGGTCAAGGTAATGATACTTCGGCGTTTATTCCGGTAAATTTCGTCCGCAGATTATACGGTGATAATAATGCTGCACTGGTAAATGTAATCGTCATCAAGCCTGAAAAGGATGTCGATATGGAAGCTTATAAAGGTGAGCTTACGCAAAAATTGCGAAATCTTCGTGGATTAAAAGATGGCGATGACGATAATTTTTTTGTGAATCTTTTTTCCGGAATGACAGGTTTTATTGATCAGATTTTAGGAATGATGAATATGGTAGGCTGGATTATCAGTGGATTTTCACTTTTAGTTGGAGGCTTTGGCGTGGCGAATATCATGTTTGTTTCTGTAAAGGAAAGGACGAATCTCATCGGGATTCAAAAGTCATTAGGCGCGAAAAATAAGTTTATCCTGTTTCAGTTTTTGTTTGAAGCAATAATTTTATGCCTTTTGGGAGGTGCCATCGGACTTATTCTTGTTTGGATTATTACAGTTATAATGACAAATGTTCTTGATTTTGAATTTGTTCTCAGCTTTGCCAATATAATTTTAGGAACAAGTTTGGCCGCTGCAATCGGAATTGTTTCCGGAATTTTACCTGCTATTTCTGCGTCAAGGCTTGATCCTGTAGAAGCAATCAGAAGTGGAATGTAAAGAAAGGTAAAAGATAAAATAAAAAATCCCGCTTTCATAGCGGGATTTTTTATTATCGTATTTCCTGATTCAAAATCAAATCAAGATATAAATTGATTTTGTCTTTTAATTCTTTTCGTGGTGTAATGAAATCCAAAAAACCATGTTCTAAAACGAACTCAGCGGTTTGAAAGCCTTCCGGCAAATCTTTACCCGTGGTGTCTTTAACAACACGTGGTCCTGCAAAACCAATCAAAGCTCCAGGTTCAGAAATGTTTACATCACCAAGCATCGCGTAAGAAGCGGTTGTACCTCCTGTTGTCGGATCAGTACATAATGAAATATACGGAATCTTTGCGTCAGCCAATTGCGCTAATTTTGCAGAAGTTTTAGCCAATTGCATCAATGAGTAGGCTGCTTCCATCATACGTGCGCCACCTGATTTTGAAATCATCAGGAATGGCACTTTGTTTTTAATCGAATAATCGATTCCGCGTGCGATTTTTTCTCCGACTACAGCGCCCATTGATCCACCGATAAATGCAAAATCCATACAACAAACTACAAGTTCACGGCCTTTGGATTTTCCAACTCCGGTACGAACGGCGTCTTTGAGTTTCGTTTTGTCCATTGCATCTTTCAGACGGACAGAATATTTTTTGGTATCCACGAAGTTCAATGGATCTTTTGATGTCATTTTTGCATCAAGCTCCTTGAATTCATTGTTGTCGAACAAGATTTCAAAATATTCCTTGCTTCCAATTCTCACATGGAAACCGTCTTCCGGGCTTACGTATAGATTACGCGCCAATTCATCTGCATCAATAATTTTTCCGGTAGGAGATTTGTACCATAAACCTTTTGGTACATCTTTTTTATCTTCTGTAGCGGTTTGAATTCCTTTTTCTGTTCTTTTAAACCAAGCCATATTTTCTTGATGAATAATTGATAATTAATACTGAATAATCGGATGTGCAGGTATTCATTATTAATTATCCATTGTTAATTATAAAGTGTTTACGTTATTCAAATCGGCGAAAGCCTGCTCTAATCTAGTATTGAAAGTAACTTCGCCTTCACGAACCCATTTTCTTGGATCGTAATATTTTTTGTTTGGAGATTCTTCTCCGTCAGGATTTCCGATCTGTGTTTTTAAATAATCGATGTTTTTTACCATATAATCACGAATTCCTTCTGTAAACGCAAATTGTAAATCAGTATCGATATTCATTTTGATAACGCCATAGCTGATTGCTTCCTTGATTTCTTCCGGAGTAGAACCAGATCCGCCATGGAAAACAAAATCAACCGGATTTTTCTCTAAATTGTGTTTTTTCTGGATGTAATCCTGTGAATCACGAAGAATTGTCGGAGTCAGTTTTACATTTCCTGGCTTGTAAACGCCGTGAACGTTTCCAAAAGCTGCAGCAATTGTAAAACGCGGGCTGATTTTACTTAATTCCGTATAAGCATAATCAACATCTTCCGGAGTCGAATATAATTCTGAGTGATCTACGCCGGAATTGTCAACGCCGTCTTCCTCGCCACCTGTAATTCCTAATTCGATTTCAAGTGTCATTCCCATTTTGCTCATTCTTTCAAGATATTTCTTACAGATTTCGATGTTTTCTTCCATCGGTTCTTCAGACAAATCAAGCATGTGTGAACTGTATAATGGCTTTCCTGTTTCTGCGAAATGTTTTTCAGATGCGTCAAGTAAACCATCAATCCAAGGCAATAATTTTTTAGCGCAGTGATCGGTGTGAAGAATCACGGTTGCGCCATAAGCCTCGGCTAAAGTATGAATATGTTTTGCGCCTGCGATTCCACCAGCAATTGCTGATTTTTCGTCGGCATTAGAAAGTCCTTTTCCTGCATTAAACTGCGCTCCGCCATTTGAAAACTGGATGATTACAGGAGCATTTAACTTAGCTGCCGTTTCTAAAACACCATTAATAGTGCTTGATCCTGTTACATTTACCGCCGGAAGTGCAAATCCTTTTTCCTTTGCATATCTAAAAATTTCCTGAACCTGATCTCCAGTTGCAACTCCGGGTTTAATATTGTGAGCCATGTTGTTTTGTATTTAAGTTAAGCTACAAAAATAATAATTATAGTTTAGAATGGATAATTAATACCGATATTTAAAACGGAGTTCGCAAAATTATAATCTCGGAACCATTTCTTGCCTGACAAATCCGCAGGATTATACGTCTTGAATCCCATATCGATCCGGATTACAAAAAAGCTCAAATCATACCGAAGTCCAAATCCTGAACCAACAGCAGTATTCTTCAAATCCGACAACGAATCAAACGTTCCGCCGGGTTGCGATGGATGCCCAAAAGCATTCCAGATATTTCCGGCATCAACAAAAAGACCGCCTTTTAAAGCATTTAAAATTTTAAAACGCAATTCGGCACTTGCAGTAATCTTTAAATTGGCTTCGTTAAAGTCATTTATGGAAGCACTTTTTCCAGGGCCTAAACTATAAGGTTGCCAGGCGCGAATATCGTTCGAGCCTCCGGCGAAATAACTTCGGGAAAACGGAACAGAATTAGAGTTTCCATAAGGAATCGCTGCGCCGATAAATCCACGGATTGCAAAAACGCGTTCGTTCGTTAAATCCCAATGCTTAATGTATTCAAATTCGGTTTTAAAATACTGAGAATACGCAATGTCGAAAATCGTTTTGCTTGAGTTTTGACCGTCAATTGTTTCTGAAGCCTTTGCAAATAAGGAAAGTATATTTCCGGCAGATTCAACTTTTGTTCTAAAAACATAGAAATTATTATCCGTTAAACTGCTTTTTGTGGTTTTTGAAAAGCTGTAGCTTGATGCTAAAATCAAGTTATTTTCAGTCAATCTTCTTTTTCGTTCATCAATGCTCTGAATAGTTCTGTAATCGGCATCGGCCGGATTTAAAGTAGTAGCATTGTTTCTTAAAACATCATCTAAAAAACCGTCAGTTCCTGAGGAAACGATTAAATTCGGCGGATCGGAAGTGTCAAAATATGCCGGATTCGTATTATATTCTTGCCCAAGTTCATTCAGGGCGCGATAGGACGAACGATAAACATTGAAATAATTTCCAATGTTGATATTGTTTACATATTGTATGTTGAAAAGGTCAAATCGTGCGCTGGTATTTCGTTTCGGATTCCACACATATGTCATTGATCCTGTGAAATTTTCCTTATCGAGCCCGATATTTCGCTGCTTTGCGAAACCAAAATTCACAGATGTTGACGGAATCATTCTTTTCGGGATAATTTTTTCAGTATTAAACGGAAGCAAAACTCTCGGAAAATTCAGTTTTGTGTCGATTCCGTATTCGGTAATATTGAAAAAAACATTGTTTGGATTCGCTAAATCTTTTGATGATCCGATATTTCCACGCGCTGCAATTTCCAGTGTTTCCGCACCGTTGAATACATTTCGGATGGTAACCGATGTTGTTGCGGCGATACCAAAATCCTGAATATTGGAATGCGTTAAATCCAGCGAAGCTCCAAAGTGATATTTCTTTTTCGGAGTCAGGATAACGTTCGCGATCAGGGAATTTCCGAGGCTGTCCTTTTCGTCGATTTTATATTGTATTGCCGGATGGTTAAATATTCGGAGATTACTCAGATAGCGCGTACTCAGATTTGTCCGCACATCCGAATACATAGAACCTTCCGTTACAAATATCGCGTCAGTAATGGCTTTCGGGCGGTATTTTAATTTCTTGTAACTGTATAAATTGAAGTTGTTGTATGTCGTGCTGTCAGAAATCGCAGAAGTCTTATCAGCAGGATTATCCGTATAAATATTCACAGCACTGATTTTATACAACTTGAAAGGCTTTGTAATTGTAGAATCATTTTCCCTGACGGATTGATCGTTTACAATCATTTCAACATTTGCTTTATTTCCAGTTCCAACCGTGTCAATGTTGAATAAAATGTTGCTTTGCTGAAAATAATAAGCACCGCTGTTACGGAAACTAAATGTCAATCGTTCGCGTTCTGCATCAAAATTCTCGGTTTTGAACTGATCGCCTTTTTTCAGAAATGACGCGTTTATGTTTTTCTTATACAATGAATCCAGCGCCGGCGTATAAATTACCGAAGTCAGGCTATCCAATAATGAAACATTTCCTTTTGCAATTGTATAATGTACTTCAGCACGCTGCTTCTTATTTTTTACAGTGTCAATGGCATATGTAGCTTTTGCGTTGAAATAACCATTATTGAAAAAATATGACTTCAGGCGGACAATCGATTTGTCTGAACGCGTTTTGTCGATAATCACCGGAGCTTCACCTGTTCTTTTCAGGAAATTGTGAATGCCGGAATAGAAAAACGATTTCCCTTTTCTCGCCACTTGCTTTGCAGATAGTAAGCGGCTTTGCCTTTCGTATTTTTTTGGATTGTTAAGGAAACCAGCTTTATACGCAGAATCCGGATTTTGCTTCGCAAGATTGAATAAATTCAAGCGTAATTTATATCCTAAAATGGAACTGTTTGGCTTCTGGTATAGCAATTCAGATACAATTTCATCCTTGTTCTTTTTTCCGTCAACCGTAATCTCGTTTTTAGTTAAAAGGCTTTTGTCTTCAGGAACTCTTTTGACAGCATTACAAGCAGAATAAATAATTCCGATTAAAATAATTAGCGTTATTTTTGCAAACAGGTTTCTCAAGCGTTCTGAAATATTTTAATTCAAAAGTACATTATTTCCATGGTTAGTAAAAACCAAATAAAGTTAATCACGAGTTTACATCAAAAAAAATTCCGCAACGCGCATCAGTTGTTTATTGCCGAAGGCTTAAAAGTGATTCAGGAATTGCTGAATTCAAATTTTGAGCCTGAATACCTGTTTGTTACAGAGCCGATTTTCAATGATGTAAAAGAAATCAAAGCGATACAAATTTCGGAAAGCGATCTTAAAAAAATCAGTGCATTAACCGTTCCAAATAATTGCCTTGCAGTTTTTAGGATGCCGGAATCACAACCAATTACTGAAACCGGATTAATTGTTGCTTTAGACGATATTCGTGATCCGGGAAACTTGGGTACGATTCTTCGTCTTTGCGACTGGTTCGGAATAAAGCAACTTTTGTGTTCTGAGCAAACGGTTGACATTTATAACCCAAAAGTAATCCAGGCAACAATGGGCTCGATTGCCAGAGTTAATGTTGCGTATATAAATCTGGAAAGCTATTTAAAATCCACAGAAATTCCGGTTTTCGGGACATTTATGGATGGTGAGAATATCTACCAATCACAATTGCCAAAAAGCGGAATCATAGTCATGGGAAATGAAGCCAACGGAATTTCACCGGAAATAGAAAAGTTGGCATCCAAAAGAATTGCAATCCCGAGATTTGGCGATTTACAGCAAACGGAAAGTTTAAATGTCGCAACGGCAACGGCAATAATCCTGAGTGAATTTTCCCGGAATTCCTGATTAATGGAATGTAAAGTTTATAAAAACACCGCGAGTTTGCATTGAATTTACATTCGATGTCCACGGACTGTTTGGATCATTGTCGCGAATAAGTTCATCTTCAAAACTGAAGACACCGCGGATCGAAGGCGAGAATTTGAAATATTCAAAATATAAGTCAATTCCAAGTCCGATTTCGTAGAATTTCGTCCATTTATTCATTCTGAAACGATTGCTGGAATTATCATCTTCGGCTTCTGAGTTGCTGGATAGATTTAGCGCCGTTCCGACACCACCAATTACATAAGGCCTAATGTTTCCGGTTCTTACGGATGAAAATTTCACAAGAAGCGGAAAGTGAATGTAGGTAGATTTTACTTCTCGCAAAGCTTCTGATGGATCTGTAAAGCCCGGAAATGTAAGGTTTCGCTGATTGAAATACAATCCTGGTTCAAAACGCAGATCAATATGGTCGTGTAAACGCAAATTTCCAACAAGACCAACGTTAAAACCAATTGATCTTTCCGTTTGTATGTCTTCGCCGGCTTGCTTGTAATCAAACTTGAAGGCATAGGAATTAAATCCTAAAAAATATCCCCAATGCACGCGCTGCTTGTCAAAATTCTCAAGATTTATGATAGGATCTTTACCAAACATACTCCCAAACTGTGCCTGGCTTTTAGCGGTAATCAATATCAGAAAAAGGAAAACTAGTTTCTTCATATTATTTTTTAGATGCTGAATAAATCGTAGCAACGCCAAATGTTTGTGGCAATGCTGTAACTTCTATAAACCCGATTTTCCTCAAAATATTGTTTAGAACTTCTCCGTAAGGAAAAACGGAAGCGGAATCAGATAAATATTGATAGGCCGAATTATCTTTTGAAAACAATTTCCCGATAAGCGGAAGAATGTTTTTCGAATAAAATTTATAGCCTTGTCTGAAAGGCGTTTTATCCGGAACAGAAGTTTCTAATATTACGAAAACGCCGCCGGGTTTTAAAACACGTAAAATTTCAGCTAGTCCTTTTTCGAGATTTTCAAAATTTCGAACGCCGAATGCAACTGTAATTGCGTCAAAAGTATTGTCTTCATACGGAATGTTCTCAGAATCGCCCAAAACCATTTCAATTTTATCAGAAAGATTTTTCTCTGCGATTTTCTTTTTTCCGACTTCGAGCATTCCTGCAGAAATATCAAGCCCGACGATTTTCTCGGCATTTGTATTTGTCATCAGGATTGCAAGATCGCCGGTTCCGGTTGCGATATCAAGAATTTTTTTCGGATTTGATGCAGACACAAGTTTGAGTACTTTTTTGCGCCATTTCACATCAATTCCAAATGAAATTACGCGATTTAGGCCGTCATAATTTCCGGAAATCGTGTCAAACATTTGAGCAACTTGTTCTTTTTTTCCAAGTTCGGAATCTTTGTATGGCGTAATATTCTTGGACATGCTGTTTTTTAATTTACTTTGTCATTTTCGGCCTTGACCGACAAATGTGCGCAAAGATACTGCTAATTCGCCAATTAGGAAACTTGCGGAGTTATTTCCTTATAAATGTCTGGTACGTATAATCGAATTGGTGTTTCTCGTCTTTCGGATGAAATTCTTCGGTTGCTAACTGCCATTCATTTTGGTTGATTTCAGGAAAGAAAGTGTCGGCTTCAAAGGAATGATGTACTTTTGTAAGTTCGATTTTATCGGTAAAAGGAAGCCCGAGATTGTAAATCTGCCCGCCACCAATTATAAAAACATCTTCATTTTTTGGAGTCGATCCTATTGCTTCTTCGATGGAATTGACAACAATTGTATTCTCAGGATGATAATTTTCCTGGTTGGTGATAATAATATGAGTGCGGTTTGGAAGTGGTTTCGGAAAGCTCTCAAAGGTTTTTCGCCCCATTATAATATGATGCCCGGTTGTGAGTTGCTTGAATCTCTTGAAATCATCAGGTAAATGCCAAACCAATTCGTTGTTTTTCCCTAAAGCATTATTTTCGGCCGCAGCCGCAATCATTATAATCATTTTATTTTTTTAAATCGTCTGCAATTTTAGATTCCAGTTGTTGTAATTTGTTCTTTTGTCGCGCTACTAAGCGTTCGATTTGTTCATTTTCCCAGGCTTTGTTCATGAAACGATCTGTAATGTACACTTTAATAAAATGCAGAATCCAGATAAAAAACCATATCGTTGTTGCCCAAATATCCCATTCCATTGGCTCGCCAACTTTAAAGAATTCGTTGGCTACAAACATAAATAAACTTCCGACTAAAAAGAGGACGAAGTGAAAGTACAGCACTTTCTTTTGCTTGATACGCTTTCGAGCATATTCGTATTGTTCGTGCGCTTCCTTTTCCATTTTGTGATTGTTTTTGGAATTTAAAGGTACTATTTATTTTAAAAATTAACAATTGTAGTTTACATATAATTTAGCCAGCACCGTTTTCATGTCCAGCATCCGAAATTTAAAGTTCTTAAAATTAAGAATTTACCTTTTTTATAACAGACTTATTGCTATAATCCTAATTCTGCGAATGGTGTATTGAAATTTCATGTGAATTCATTTTCTTTGCGCTATAATTCTAAAAATTAATCAGTTATGGCAATCAAGAAACAATTTATAAAAACAAAACCAGTCGTTAAAGTAACATTTTCTGTTGATGCTAAAGAGGCAAATAGCGCTTCTGTTGTTGGCGATTTCAACAATTGGGATCCAAAAGAAGGCGAACTTGGGAAATTGAAAAACGGAACTTTTAAAGCTACTTTCGATTTGCCAAAAGATGCATCTTACGAGTTCAAATATGTTATTGACGGTGCTTTTGTAAACGATCCTGAAGCGGATTCATATCAGTGGAATGATTTTGCAGGAAACGAAAACAGCGTTTTAGCCTTGTAACCTAAATCGTGAAAATATTAAAATCCGCCTTTTGAGCGGATTTTTTTATGACTGGTCTTTTTAAATTTAAACTGCGACTGCGCCTTTAATATGCGGGTGCGGATCATAATTTTCCAAGGTAAAGTCTTCGAATTTAAAATCAAGGATATTCTTGATTTCCGGATTCAATATCATTTTTGGAAGCGGCCTTGGCTCGCGTGACAATTGTAATTCCAGTTGCTCAAAATGATTGTTGTAAATATGCGCATCGCCAAAAGTATGAATGAAATCACCCGGTTGTAAATCGCAAACCTGTGCAATCATCATTGTTAGCAAGGCATACGAAGCGATGTTAAACGGAACTCCAAGAAAAATATCGGCGCTTCGCTGATACAATTGACACGACAACTTTCCATCGGCTACATAAAACTGGAAGAATGCATGACACGGTGGGAGCGCTACTTTTCCGTTCTCAACATTCTCGGCAAACGACTTTGAAGTATCGGGTAAAACGGAAGGATTCCAAGCCGAAATCAACATTCTTCGACTGTTTGGGTTTTTCTTTAGTGTATCTATCAATTCCGTGATCTGGTCGATTTCCTCACTGTTCCAGTTTCGCCACTGATGTCCGTATACCGGTCCTAGTTCGCCATTTTCATTTGCCCAATCATCCCAGATTTTCACGCCGTTCTCATTCAGGTATTTGATGTTCGTGTCACCGTTTAAAAACCAAAGGAGTTCAAAAATAATCGACTTTAAATGTAGTTTTTTAGTCGTAACCATTGGAAAACCTTCGCTTAGGTCAAAACGCATCTGATAACCGAAAACACTTTTTGTTCCGGTTCCGGTTCGGTCGCCCTTTTGAGTTCCGTTTTCGAGAACGTGGTTAACGAGGTCGTGGTATTGTTTCATTGTAATTATTATAAATTATAAATGTTGAATTTTAAATTATGTATGGAATCCATTTAAAATTTATAATTCAACATTCAAAATAACTTTCTAGCTTTCTCTCTTCGAAATCTCGTCTCTGATCTTTGCCGCTTTTTCATAATCTTCGTCCTGAACGGCAATTTCTAAAAGCTCGTGCAATTCTGATAAACTGTGTTTTGTATAAGCACCACCGGATGTATTCGTTTCTTCTTCCATTCCGAAAGTATCTGGATTCGAAAGCACATCATCATTCTGCTTTTCGTCGTTATCGGCTTCAAGCGGATTCGCCTTTAGGTAAATTCCGGCTTTGTCGAGAATGTTTTTATACGTAAAAATCGGAGCTGCAAAACGTAACGCTAATGCAATCGCGTCAGAAGTTCTTGCATCAATGATTTCCTCTATTTTATCTCTTTCGCAAATAATACTCGAATAAAAAACGCCGTCAACCAATTTATGGATGATGACCTGTTTTACCACAATATCAAACCTGTCAGCAAAATTCTTAAACAGATCATGCGTCAATGGACGTGGCGGTTTGATCTCTTTTTCGAGTGCAATCGCAATCGACTGTGCTTCAAAAGCGCCTATAACAATTGGTAATTTACGGTCGCCGTCGACTTCGTTTAAAATCAATGCGTATGCGCCATTTTGCGTCTGGCTGTATGATATTCCCTTGATGGTTAATTTTACTAAACTCATAGTCACAAAAGTACAACGTATCTTCTAAAATCTAAAATGAAATTTAAAAATAAAAAAGGCTATCTAAACTATTAGGAATAGATAGCCTTCAACGGCACAATTTAAATAAAATTATTAATTATTTGCCTTGAATTCTTTTAATTTCTCAGTCAGTTTCGGAACGATTTCGAAAGCATCACCAACAATTCCGTAATCGGCAACCTTAAAGAAAGGTGCGTCAGCATCGGCATTGATGACCAATTTTACTTTTGAAGAGTTGATTCCTGCAATATGCTGGATCGCTCCTGAAATTCCAACTGCTATATATAAATTTGTAGCAACCGGTTTTCCTGTTTGTCCAACGTGTTCGCTGTGAGGTCTCCATCCTAAATCGGAAACCGGTTTTGAACAAGCTGTCGCCGCTCCTAAAACCGACGCCAATTCTTCAAGCATTCCCCAGTTTTCCGGACCTTTCATTCCGCGTCCGCCTGAAACTACAACATCTGCATCTGCAATGGTAACTTTTCCGGATGATTTCTCAACCGATTCGGTTTTTACGCCAAAATCATTGTCACCAATTGTCGGGTTGAAATCTTCTTCTGATAAAGATGAAGCACTTTCTACCAAACCATAAGAGTTTTTAGCTAAGCCAAGAACTTTTACATCCGTACTGATTTCAGTAATATTGAATGCTTTGTTTGAAAACGCATTTCTTTTCACCTGGAATGGCGAAGTGCTCACCGGCAAGCCCACCACGTTTGAAGCAAAGCCTGCCTCAAGTGCAACTGATACAAGTGGCGCCATATATAAGCTGTCGGTTGTTGAAGAAAGCAAAACCAATTTTACATTTTCTTTCTGAGCCGCCTGCTTGATTACGTCTGCATACGCTTTCGCTGAAAAATTATTCAGTTTGTCGTTGCTTACTTTTAAAACTTTATCGACGCCATATTTCGACAAATCCGAAACATTCCCGGCGTTTACAGTTACGGCTGTCACGGTTGTTCCCAATGATTCCGCTACTTTTTTCGCATACGAAGCCAATTCGAAAGCGACTTTCTTGAATTTTCCTTCTGCTGATTCTGCGTATATTAATATTGACATTTTTTTAATTTAAAGATTGAAATAGTTAAAAATTTAAAGATTTTGGGCGTTGCCTTTGGCCGGGCTTTCCACTTCAATCTTTTGCTCCGTTTCACTTCGCAAAAGGATTTCCGTTGCAATCCCTAACGCAAACCCTGCTTAAATTACCTTTGCTTCGTTATGAAGTGCGTTTACCAATTCATCCAAATTATCAACCGTAAACAATTTCACCGCTGATTTCGGAGCTGGTTTTTCAAACTTCACCGCTTTGGTTTCGCTTGGTGCCGATACCGGCTCAAGGATTGTAAGCGCTTTTGTTCTTGCTGTCATGATGCCACGCATGTTCGGGATGCGAAGGTCTTTCTCTTCAACCAAACCTTTTTGCCCGCCAATGATTAGTGGAAGCGTAGTGGAAACGGTTTCTTTTCCACCGTCGATTTCACGTGATGCTTTTACGTTGTTTCCATCAACGGTAACGCTGATGCAAGAGTTCAGGAAGTTATATCCCAACAATCCGGCAAGCATTCCGGGAACCATTCCGCCATTATAATCCAACGATTCTTTTCCGGCGATAACTAAATCGTATCCTCCGTTTTTGATTACTTCGGCAAGTTGTTTCGCTACGAAAAATCCATCAGTTGGATTAGCGTTTACCCGAATTGCCTCGTTTGCGCCAATTGCCAAAGCTTTACGCAAAGTAGGCTCGGTGTCTGGTCCGCCAACGTTAACAACGGTTACATTTGCGCCTTGCTGTTCCTGGAACCAGATCGCGCGCGTAAGTCCAAATTCGTCGTTTGGGTTGATAACGAACTGAACGCCATTCGTGTCAAATTCAGAATCGCCATTTGTAAAATTGATTTTTGAAGTAGTATCAGGCACATGGCTGATGCAGACTAATATTTTCATTTTTTTATATTTAGGTATGTGATATTCGGTTGCGAATTTACAAATATATTTTCAAAAATAAACTATGCACGCATAATAAATTTGAGTATTATATCGATTTCGTTGGGAGAATATGACAAATGTTGAATGTCGAATGTCAAACGACTTTCCAATGCGGGTTTGTTTGTCGTTCGACATTTGACAAAAAAAGCCGATTCAACTGAATCGGCTTTTTGTTTGTGTAATGATTTGTTTAGATTTCGTTTGCTTTTATCGCAAGCTCCAATAAAACTGCAATTGTTTTCCCATCAGCTTTTGCAATTGCGTGAACCAGTTGTTGTCCGGACGCTTTATCAGTATAGATTTTAAAGTTCTGGATTTCCCATTTTGTGTTTGCAGAAGTGCTTTTCAAAGCATTTTCAGCTACATATTTTTCAGTTACTGCAGCGCTCATTAAGCCATTTACCGCGCCATCAAGTAGTCCGCTGTTTGCAAGGAGCTTTACATTATCAATGTTTCCGGCTACATTTTTCAAGTTTCCGATACCGCCGCCTTTTACGTCGCTAATAGTTTTAACAGCTTTGGTAATGTTTGCCATCGAAAATGCTGATTTCATTTCATAAGCAAATGCGAAAGTTCCCGCATTGCTGCCTTCTTTAAGTGTGATCATGTCGCCCACTTTAAATTCCTGTCCTGTTGAAGCCGTAAACGGATCTTCTGATTTTTTGCCTTTAACTTGTGCAAATGTTACTATTGATACTGTCAATAATAAAAAAGTAAATACTGCTTTTTTCATAATAAAAGATTTTAATGATTTTTAGATTTCTACGTTTTTCAGGTTTGTAAATTCTTGTAAATTATTACATTACAAAGTTGCAGTATTGATATGATGAAGTAAATACGTAGAATGTCGTATTTTTAAGAAGCTATTAACTTTTGCGAGTTTCGTTAATTACTAAAGTGGTAAAAATTATTTTAAGTGCTATTTATGCTATTACTGGCATAAAATATTTATTTTTGCTTTTCGAAAAATTAGAACATACATAATAATATGAAAACGATACAATTTAGAGAAGCTATTGCCGAAGCCATGAGCGAAGAAATGCGCCGTGATGAATCTGTTTATTTAATGGGTGAAGAAGTTGCCGAATATAACGGTGCTTACAAAGCTTCAAAAGGCATGCTTGATGAATTCGGGCCAAAACGTGTCATTGATACGCCAATCGCTGAACTTGGTTTTGCCGGAATCGCAGTTGGTTCTGCGATGAACGGATGCCGCCCAATTGTTGAATATATGACATTTAACTTTTCGCTTGTCGGAATTGACCAAATCATCAACAACGCAGCAAAAATGCGCCAGATGTCAGCCGGGCAATTCCCGATGCCAATGGTTTTCCGTGGTCCAACAGCTTCTGCCGGACAATTAGGAGCAACGCATTCACAAGCTTTTGAAAACTGGTTTGCTAATACTCCGGGTTTAAAAGTTGTAGTTCCGTCAACGGTTTATGATGCTAAAGGTTTGCTGAAAGCCGCTATACGTGATAATGATCCGGTGATTTTCATGGAATCAGAGCAAATGTATGGTGATAAAGGTGAAGTTCCGGAAGGAGAATACATCATTCCACTTGGAGTTGCTGATATTAAAAGAGAAGGTAAAGATGTTACAATAGTATCGTTCGGAAAAATTATAAAAGAAGCGCACATCGCTGCCGATGAACTTCAGAAAGAAGGAATCTCCTGTGAAATTATCGATTTGAGAACTGTTCGTCCGATGGATCACGAAACAATCCTTACTTCTGTAAAGAAAACAAACCGTTTAGTAGTATTGGAAGAAGCCTGGCCATTTGCAAGCGTTGCTTCTGAAATTACTTATATTGTTCAGGAACGCGCTTTCGATTACCTGGATGCGCCAATCCAAAGAATCACTACTGCTGACGCACCTGCGCCTTATTCTCCGACCTTGTTGAAAGAATGGTTGCCAAACGCTTCTGACGTTGTGAAAGCTGTAAAAAAAGTTATGTATAAGAAATAGATCATCGGATTTTTAGACTACTTAGACCACTTCGTCTAAAATTCTAAAAATCTAAGAAGTCTAACAATCTAAATCACTATATTTGAAACTTCATCCGGACAATCTGCGATGAAGTTTTTTTTATCCTATGAATAATAGATTTTTTGCCCTGGCACTCTTCTTTATTGTGAATTTAATGCTGGCGCAAACCAAAGTCAGTGGAATCGTTTTAGACGAAAATAATAAACCCATAAGTTTTGCTAACGTTGCTTTTAAAGGAACTTCCGAAGGCATGATTACTAATGATAACGGGCGTTTTTATCTCGAATCAAAAGAAAATCGCAAAACACTTGTCGTTTCGTTTATCGGATATACCACGCAGGAAATTACTCTTGAAAAAGCGGTAAATTATGAAATGAAAATTACGCTTCCAACCGGTGAAGAACTTTCGGAAGTAAAAATATTTTCCGGAAAAATGTCTAAAAAGAACAATCCGGCAATCGATATTCTTCGAAAAATCTGGGCGCGAAAGCGTAAAAACGGACTTCGTATGTTCAAGCAATACGAAATGGACAAATACGAAAAGGTTGAATTTGACATGAATACAATCGACAGCGCGTTCATGAAAAGCCGTATTTTTAAAGGAATGGAGTTCATCTTCAATTCGGTTGACACTTCTAAAATTACCGGAAAAACCTATTTACCGGTTTTTATCAACGAAGCGCTTTCAAATGTTTATGGTGACAATGTCCGCGGAAAAGTAAAGGAAATCCTGAAAGCCAATAAAAATTCAGGCTTTAATACAAATCAACAAATTATCGGTTTTGTAAAAGATCTTTATTCCGAATATGATATTTACGACAATTACCTGAAATTTTTCGATAAGGCTTTTACGAGCCCACTTTCCCGAACAGGAATCGATGTTTACAATTATGTGCTCGCCGACAGTGCCTTTATCGATAAAAAATGGTGTTATAATATTGTGTATTATCCGCGCCGAAAAAACGAGCTTACATTTAAAGGTGATTTTTGGGTTAATGATACAACCTGGGCGATCAAGGACATTAATATGGAAGTAACCAAAAGCGCCAATATCAACTGGGTCAAGGAAATTTACATCGAGCAGGAATTTGAAGTGTTAAATGATTCGGTTTTCCTGTTGAAACGGGATTATATGATGACCGATTTCGCGTTGAATAAAAAGGAAAAATCTCGTGGAATGTATGGCAAGCGAACAACAATGTATCAAAATCACAAATTTGACATTGAAAAGCCATCAGAATTCTATAAAGAAGAAGTCAATTATTTTGACGATGCCGTTTACACCAGAAGCGATGAATTTTGGGAAGAGAACCGTTTGGAATCGTTGAATAAAGATGAAAAAGGCGTTTATAAAATGCTCGACACATTGCAAACCAATAAAAAATTCCGGCGATTGTATAGTTTGGTTGAAATTTTAGGAAGTGGTTACGTTAACACAGGAAATTTCGATTATGGACCGATTTTTTCCACTTTCGGATATAATGAGGTAGAAGGTTTAAGGATTCGTACAGGCGGCCGAACGTACTTCGGTCAGAATGATCCGTGGCGTTTGCAAGGTTATGTTGCGTATGGTTTTAAAGATGACAAATTCAAATACGGAATTTCAGGAAGATGGCTTTTAGACCGTAAAAGCAGGTTGATTCTTTCGGGAGGAAACCGCCGTGACATCGAGCAAATCGGCGCAAGCCTTACAACAACAAATGACATTCTGGGAAGAAGTTTTGCGTCTTCAGCATTATTTACAACTGGAAGCAACGGCAAACTGACAAACATAAACCTGACTTCGGTGGCTTTGGAAATCGAGCCGGTAAAAAACCTGACGCTACAGCTTGGCGGTTCGTATCGAACTTTAGAATCGGCTTCAGACAGTTTCAGTCTCGCCTATTATACTGATTTGACTAGGCAGGAAATAAAAAGCGATATCACCCAAACCGAGCTGAATTTTCAAATCGATTATACGCCGCGCAGGAAATCTACCGGTTATGGCGTAGAAAGAAGTATTGTTGACAGCCCGTTTCCACGAGTGTTTTTAAATTACAGCCAAGGATTGAAAGGTGTTTTAAACAGTGATTTTGATTATGAAAGAATCCAGCTTTATTACAAGCAGCCAATGAATATTGGTGGAATCGGAAGGCTAGACGCAATTGTTGAACTCGGAAAAACATACAGCTACATACCGCTCGGGTTGATGAGCATCGTTCCCGGAAACCAGACTTATTTTACGATAGAAAATACGTTTAACTTGCTCGATTTTTATGAATTTGAGGCCGATACGTATGCAACAATTCAATTGCAGCATAATTTTGGTGGGCGAATTTTTTCCAGAATTCCGTTTATGAGAAAGCTGAACTGGCGTGAAACGGTTGGTTTTAAAGGTGTTTATGGAACAATCAGTCAAAAAAACCGCGATATTAATATCCCATCAGGTTTGATTTATCAGGCACCGGAAGATTTTTATTGGGAATACAACGCCGGAATCGGGAATATCTTTAAAGTGTTCCGAATCGAATTCAGCTGGAGAGGAAGTTATATCACGCCCGACACGAATAATTTTGGGATAAAAGGTTCGTTCGGATTTTATTTTTAATTTTTTTTCAGGAGCAATTCCGGCTGTACACTTTATCTTTTCCCGGCTAAAGAAGCCGGAAAAAGGATATCGTTTCCATCCGGGCTAAAAATTTAACCTATGAAAGAAGCATCGAGATTCCTGTCATCCAAAGATCAAATCCTGAAAAGCATCCTCGAAAACCACGGAGATCCAGTTATTCAAATCCGTGAGCAGGGTTTTGCCTCGCTTTGTCATATTATATTAGAGCAACAGGTTTCCATCGCTTCAGCGAAAGCTTGCTATGAAAAAATTAAAAACGCTCTTGGCGAAATTAGCCCTGAGAATGTAATAAATGCTGAAGATTCAGTACTAAGGAATTGCGGAGTTTCGCGCCAAAAAGCACTTTACTTAAAAGATCTCGCGTCAAAAGTAATTTCAAAAGACCTTGATTTTTCTACTTTTCAAAATAAGCCTGAAGCGCAAATACGTGCCGAATTGCTAGCTGTTAAAGGTGTCGGGAATTGGTCAATTGAAGTCTATCTTATGTTTTGCCTTCAGTCGCCCGACATTATTCCGCTTGGCGATATCGCTATAAAAAACACTATAAAGGAACTTTACGATATTCATACGCCCGAAGAAATGGCAACACTTTCCAACAGCTGGAAACCGCATCGCACACTTGCATCCTACATTTTATGGCATTACTACCTGGCTAAAAGGAACAAAATATAATTCCGACTATATTTAATTAGCGTTTTATTCGCACAAATTCAGTTTTGTTGTGTCTTTGTTCTTAAAATTTTGTTATTTTTGCACCCGACAAATTAAGAACAAAAATTATTTTTATGGAATCATTCATGATTTATGTGCCAATAGTTATGGCTATCATTGGGCTTCTGTTCATGTGGACAAAAAGAGCCTGGGTTTTAAAACAAGACGCCGGAGATGGTAAAATGAAAGAAATTTCAGATTATATCTATGAAGGTGCGTTGGCTTTCCTGAAAGCAGAATACAGGTTGTTAGCGTTTTTCGTTGTAGGAGCGAGTATCGTTTTGGCCGGAATCTCATTCGTAGTGCCAACAACACACATATTAATAGTAGTTGCATTTGTTTTTGGTGCTATTTTTTCTGCTTTGGCTGGAAATATGGGTATGAAAATCGCGACTAAAACAAATGTAAGAACAACTCAGGCTGCTCGTACAAGCTTGCCACAGGCATTGAAAGTTTCTTTCGGCGGTGGAACTGTAATGGGTCTTGGAGTTGCCGGTCTTGCAGTTTTAGGTTTGACAGCGTTCTTTATTTTCTTCTTCCATTTTTTTATGAATGGTGTTTGGGAATCAACTACAATCGACGGAATTACAAGAACGCCATCTGAATTGATGACAATTGTTCTTGAAACTCTTGCTGGTTTCTCTCTAGGAGCAGAATCTATCGCGTTGTTTGCCCGTGTTGGTGGTGGTATCTATACAAAAGCTGCTGACGTTGGAGCTGATTTAGTTGGTAAAGTTGAAGCCGGAATCCCGGAAGATGATCCTCGTAATCCTGCTACAATTGCAGATAACGTTGGAGATAACGTTGGTGACGTTGCCGGAATGGGTGCCGATTTATTCGGATCTTACGTTGCAACAGTATTAGCTGCAATGGTTCTTGGTAACTACGTCATTAAAGATATGGGCGGAAGCATTCAGGATGCTTTCGGTGGAATTGGGCCAATCTTGTTACCAATGGCAATCGCCGGTTTCGGGATCCTTTTCTCTATCATCGGAACAATGTTGGTTAAAATTAAAGATAACAATGCTAAAGAAGCACAGGTACAAGGCGCTTTAAACTTAGGAAACTGGGTTTCTATCGTATTGACGGCAATTTCTTGTTTTGTATTGGTAAAATATATGCTTCCTGAAACCATGAAAATGGAATTCTTCGGAGAAGGTTTGAAAGATATTTCTTCAATGAGAGTTTTCTATGCTACAATCGTAGGTCTTATCGTTGGTGGAGTTATTTCTTCAGTAACAGAATATTACACAGGATTAGGTACAAAACCAGTTTTGGCAATTGTACAAAAATCATCAACCGGAGCCGGAACTAATGTAATTGCTGGTTTGGCTACGGGTATGATCTCGACTTTCCCAACAGTATTATTGTTTGCTGGTGCAATCTGGGCATCTTATGCTTTTGCTGGTTTTTACGGTGTAGCTTTGGCTGCTTCTGCAATGATGGCTACAACGGCTATGCAATTGGCTATCGATGCTTTCGGGCCAATTTCTGATAACGCGGGCGGAATTGCTGAAATGAGTGAATTACCAAAAGAAGTGCGTACCCGTACTGACATTTTGGATTCAGTTGGTAACACAACTGCTGCAACCGGAAAAGGTTTCGCAATCGCTTCTGCGGCATTAACTTCTTTAGCTTTATTTGCTGCTTATGTTACGTTTACAGGTATCGATGGTATCAACATTTTTAAAGCGCCGGTATTGGCAATGCTTTTCGTGGGTGGAATGATTCCGGTAGTTTTTTCTGCATTGGCAATGAACTCTGTTGGTAAAGCCGCAATGGACATGGTGTATGAAGTACGTCGTCAATTCAAGGAAATTCCTGGAATTATGGAAGGTACAGGAAAACCGGAATACGGTAAATGTGTTGAGATTTCTACAAAAGCGGCTCTTCGCGAAATGATGCTTCCCGGAATCCTTACTATCGGTTTCCCAATTGCAATTGTACTTTTAGGTAAATTGGTTTACGGAGACAACAATCAACTAATTGCTGAAATGTTAGGTGGATATATGGCTGGTGTAACTGTATCAGGAGTTCTTTGGGCTGTGTTCCAGAACAATGCTGGTGGTGCTTGGGATAATGCTAAAAAATCATTCGAAGCGGGTGTAATGATTAACGGAGAAATGACATACAAAGGTTCTGATGCGCACAAAGCGGCTGTAACCGGAGATACTGTTGGAGATCCGTTTAAAGACACTTCAGGTCCGTCAATGAATATCCTTATTAAACTAACATGTTTGATCGGTTTGGTAATCGCTCCAATCTTAGGTGGTCACCAAGCTGCTGATGTAGTTGAAACTACGGTTGAAGTTGTTGAAACAGTTGTTGATACGCCTTCAAGCACGGATAAAGTATTTACTGTTGAGAAATCAAACGTAGGTGGAAAAATCACAGCTGTAGTTACAAGTTCTGTAGCAACTAACGGTGAAGCTGCTGTTGTTTCTACAGATACAATCGTTGGAACTGAAACAGAAGTAAATTCTAAAATCGAAGAATTAAAGAAAAAGTAATTTTCCTTTTTATTATACAAAGGCCCTGCAGATATGTAGGGCTTTTTTTATTTAAGACAGCTTCAAAATAATTGAAAAATCCCTACTAATGGGGATTTTTTTCATTTTGCAGTTTCTCATATTTGTAACGGGTTATATGTTAATAATCTGAACTACATTCCGGCAGTAGAAAATTAAAATATTTAGGGGTAACTATTATTAGAAATTACTGTCGGGAGTAGTTTTGATATTTAAATCGACATGAACAAATAACAAATTATACTACCGATCCAACACATTCAATTTAGGGGTAAATATGATAAAATAGGGTCGGTAGTTTTTTTTTGATATAAAGGCAAATTATTTTTTTATTTACTCAGATAATAATTTAACGCGGATATGTAAAATTGTTAAATTTTTTATATAATTTTATTCCTTAAATTAAAAAACATATTTATGAAAAAAATTACTTTATTTTTATCTTTTATGTTGCTCTCCCTAACTGCACTTGCGCAGGCGCCGGGATGTGCAGCAAATCCTTTCCCTGTCGACGCAGACGCAACGACATTACCCGGAACAATAACATTTACATGGGATGAAGTCGAAGGTGCGTCAGGCTACGACTTTTATGCAGGAGATTCTCCGGATACACTTGAACTTCTCGATACATTTTTTACAAATACAACTGGTGAAGATCTTGCTTTACAAGCATACAATACTACAATTTACTGGCAAATTATTGCCTATAATGATGATGGTGAAGCTGTAGGTTGTGATGTGTGGAGCTTTACAACAATTGCTTCTCCGGGTTATTGTTTAACTTCTCCATACGATCAGTATCCATTGACAGCTTTTACTCCGGAAACTTGTGATGGTGTAACTGAAAATAGTATTACAACAATAGCTTACGCAGGAGAATATTCAGTAGTGAATGTAGTTGCAGATCAACCGTACGTGTTTAAAAGTGGATTAACTGATTTTATTACAATCAGTACAGATGACGGGGAAACTGCAGAAATTTATGGCGTTACACCTCTAAGTTGGACATCAACAGTAACAGGGACAGTACGTTTCTATTCTCATGTTGATGATCAGTGCGGAACTGAAGACGAAAACAGGACTCGATCAATCATTTGTGGAACTACATCAGCTGACGTTCTTGATTATTATGGATTGCAATACCCAGGTAGTGCAACAATCGTTCAAGATGAATCGGTAACGGTTTATGGGCAGGTTTACGAAGCGGGTTTAACAAATGTTGAGCCTGGTTATTCCGGACAAGGAGAAGGTGTTCAGGCTTGGGTTGGAATATCAACTGTAGATACAGATCCAGCAACTTGGTCAACTTCTGCTTGGAGTATTGCATCACATGACGCAGGATTTATTGGCAATAATGATCAATACATGGCTCAAATAGGAGCTGGGCTTGAACCTGGAACGTACTATTTTGCAACACGTTTCCGTTTAAATGACGGAGCTTATGTTTATGGAGGTTTTAATGATGACGACCCAGCAAATACTTATGGCCAGATATGGAACGGAACTTCACAAACAAGTGGAGTATTAACCATTACACCAGCGCCTGCGCCTGCTAATGACGAGTGTATAGATGCAATTGCTTTAGAGGTTGGAAATAGCTTCGAAACAGGCGCAATCACTGCAACAAACCTTAATGCTACTGAAGATGATTTAGAGCCAACTTGTCAGGATGATTATGAGAAAAATGTTTGGTTTACGGTTGTAGTTCCTGAATCAGGTGATCTTACTATTGAGACTTCCGAAGTATCAAGTTCACTGTTAAGTGATTCTATTATAAGCGTATATTCAGGGACATGTGATGCATTGACTCCAGTTGATTGTAATGATGACAATGAGGACGATTGGGACACGCTAATGTCTAAAGTTGACCTTTCAGGAAGAACACCTGGTGAAACGCTGTATATTAGTGTATGGATTTACGGTGGCGGTGATTCGGGGCAATTCCGAGTTTCGGCTTATGATGTAAATCTATCGGTAGGTAATTCCCAAACTACGAAATTATCCTATTTCCCAAATCCGGTACAAGATATTTTAAACTTTTCTACAACTGCAAATGATATTTCTAATGTTCAGGTTTTCAATATTCTTGGACAACAGGTTGCTACAAAATCCGGAGCGGCCATTAAAGAAATAAACATGTCTGCTTTAGCTGCGGGTACTTATATTGTAAAAGTTACCGCAAATAATGAAGTAAAAACAATCAAGGTAATAAAATCATAAGGATTAATTACAATGAAAAAGCCTGTTAGAAATAACAGGCTTTTTTTTATCGTTTTGGATTCTAAAACAATCCGTTAAGTTCGGCATCAATCCTATTCAAGATGGTTCCAAGATCTTCAGGATTATTCACAAAATCAATATTGTCAACATCAATGATCAAAAGTTTTCCGCGATCATAACCTGTAATCCAGGCTTCATAACGCTCGTTCAAACGACTCAGGTAATCAATAGAAATCGAGTTTTCATATTCACGGCCACGTTTGTGAATCTGCCCAACAAGATTAGGAATAGAGCTTCTCAGGTAAATCAGCATGTCCGGTGCTTTAACCAAACTTTCCATCAATTCAAAAAGCGAAGAATAATTCTGGAAATCACGATTCGTCATCAATCCCATTGCATGAAGGTTCGGAGCAAAAATATGCGCATCTTCATAAATCGTCCTGTCTTGGATGATTTTCTTGCCACTCTCGCGAATCTGCAAAACCTGGCGAAAACGGCTGTTCAGGAAATAGATCTGAAGGTTAAACGACCAGCGTTCCATCTGATGGTAGAAATCATCAAGATACGGATTATCAACAACGTCCTCATAATGCGGCTCCCATTTGAAGTGTTTCGCCAATAATCGTGTCAATGTTGTTTTTCCTGCGCCGATATTCCCTGCTACTGCTATGTGCATTATGGTAGTGTGATTTTATAATTCGTAATTCCTTCGGATGTAAAAATAGATAAAATTTGGTCTTTGTAGGAAAAACTTTTGAAGGTTTTCTCCACATTTTCGACCGTAAAAGTTTTGTCGTTTTTCAAATCACTTAAATGAATAATTCCATTTTTTGAAAATAATAATAATTGACTGTTGATGATTTGGATCGAATCAAATTCGGGTACGCGTCCCAGATTCGTGATTTTCCCGAAAATATCGCAGGCATACCAATTGTATTTATCATCGATCCACTGAAAATAATTGAAATCACTTTCATAATGCTTTAGTATCCCTCGAAGTGATTGGGTTAGTGAAGCATATTTATTATTCAGATAATCGTATAAACCAATTTGCTGTGAAAGGCTGTTATAAATCCAAACCCGGTTTCGCGAAGCCATTCCAGTAGCTGAAATGACTAATTGTACAGGATTATCCGAAAAATTGATCTTTTGTATTTCATTTAGCTGATTATCAAGCATGACAATCGTATTGAAATTTTCATAAAACAGTATAATTCTTAGCGGATTTTGCAAATCAACGCGTACAATTTTACCCAGCGAAAGATTTTTATACTCTACAAATTCGTTATTCTGAAACTTGAAAAATACGTTGTCACGGATGCCATAGCGATAACCAAATTTATCGGTACCCAAAAAACTTTCCGCTCTAAAGGCTTCGGAACTGAGCATTTCAAATTGAAGTTCCTGAGCGTTTACCTCGGTAATCAAGAACAGTAATGACAGAAATAAGAGTTTTTTCATATGCTTGCCAAATTACGAAAAATATAGGGAAATGCCTCAGCCGATTTATTTAACAAAGATTTGTAGCGTAAAATATTAACATTCGCCATATTTGCTATTGATTAAAAATATTCTCATGAAAAAAATAATTGCATCAATAATTCTGGTTCTGAGTTTCTTAAATGGACATGCCCAAAAAGAATTTCAAGGAATGGCAGTTTACGAATCTAAAACCAGCACGCCCGAATTCAAAGGAAATATGGGTGGAAATGACATAACGCCCGAAATGCGTAAAATGTTTCAGGAACGCATGAAGAAAGCGCTTGAAAAAACGTTTATCTTAAACTTTGACCGTTCGGCATCCATTTATAAAGAAGAAGAAAAACTCGACGCTCCGGGTCAGGGAAATGCAGGATTTCGTATGATGGGTTCCATGATGGGCGCAGGCGGTTCTATGTATAAGAATGTAAAAGACAAATTGTATGTTTCCGATAAAGAGTTCTTCGGAAAAGAATTTTTAATTAAAGATTCACTTCCAAAGTTAGAATGGAAAATGGAAAGTGAAACTCGAATGATTGGCGGATACAATTGTTTTAAAGCGACGGCGGTAAAGCAGCCAAGTAAATCTGATTTGAGGAATTTACGCCCAAAACAAACCGATGAAAAGAAAGACGATACCAAAAAAACAGATTTCATGGATAATTTTGAAATCCCAAAAGAAATTGTAATCACCGCTTGGTACACACCCGAAATTCCGGTGAGTCAAGGTCCTGAGAATTACTGGGGATTGCCGGGTCTGATTTTGGAAGTTAATGACGGAAGAACCACAATTTTATGCTCTAAGGTGGTAATGAACGTAAAGGAAAAGGTCGAGATAAAAGCACCTAAAAACGGTAAACAAGTGACGCAAGCCGAATATGACAAAATTATGGTCGAAAAGATGGAGGAATTCCAAAACATGCGTCGTGACGGAAGAACACGTTTCGGAGGATAATCAGAAAATCATCTTATAACCCTGGCCACGCACATTAATAATCTGAATATTAGTGTCGTGGCTAAGTTTTTTACGGAGTTTCGTAATAAATACATCCATGCTGCGACCGTTAAAAAAGTCGTCATTTCCCCAGATTTTCTTTAAAACAACCGATCGGTCCAGAATCTCATTCTGGTTTTCTATCAGCAATTGCAATAGTGAAGCTTCACGATGCGTCAGCGGAATTACATTTTCTGCATACATCAGCGTTTGCTTGGTCGCATTAAAAGTATAATCGCCTATCTTCAGGCTTTCATCAGTTTTTGTGGGTTGCATTCTTCCCAAAAGCGCGTGAATTCGCACAATGAGTTCTTCCATGCTAAATGGTTTCCGGATGTAATCATTTCCGCCAACATTAAATCCGTCTACAACATCCTGCGTTTGCGATTTAGCGGTTAGGAAAATAATGGGTGTGGTTTTATCAAGCTTTCGAACATCTTCGGCCACAGAAAATCCGTCTTTCTTTGGCATCATTACATCAAGAATCAAGATTTCCGGAATGTTGTGCGTGTAAGCATCAAAAGCTTCCTTTCCGTCTTTACAAAGCCTGACTTCAAAATTGCGCGTTTCAAGGCTTTCCTTAATAATTAAAGCTAATGCCGGTTCGTCTTCGGCTAAAAGAACTTTGATTTTAGTTTGCATAAGGCAGCGCGATTTTAAAAATATTGGCATTGCTTTCAGAAATCAGTTGCAGGGATCCGCCGTGTTTTTCGATAATTTTCTTCGAATAATACAAACCAATTCCAAAGCCTTTAACATCGTGTTGGTTCCCTTTCGGAATGCGGTAAAACTTTTCGAAAACACGGTCACGCTGGCTTTTTTCAATTGGTGAGCCGTTGTCTTTTATGGCAATTTCAATTTTATTTCCCATTTGTTTAATTTCGGCAGAAATAATAGTACCGCCATATTTTACGGCATTATCCAATAAATTCGATATCACGTTTTCAAAGTGGAAAATATCGGCATAAATTTCGACGTTTGTAAAATTGTCATCAAAAAGAAACTGTTTTTCCGGACAAAGCAACTGATGTTTATCTATTTGATATTTTAAAAGTTCAGCAACATTAACAGGTTCTTTCTGCAACAGTAATTTGTCGGTTTCCAATGACGCAGTTTCGAGTAATTTTTCGACCATCAACTCTAATTTCATAAGCTGTTGACTTGAAATATCGAGGTAGCGGTTTGTTTTTTCAGTGTCGTTCAGAACATTAAAATTCCGAATTCCTTCAATAGCGGTAGAAACTGTCGTGATTGGCGTTTTAAATTCGTGCGTGATATTACTGATCAGGTCATTCTTGATTTCATCGATTTTCTTTTGACGGTTTATGGTTTTAAGAAGATACAACAAACAGAAAATGATGGAAACCGAAAGCAATAATGACAGCAGTATTTCAGTCATGCTTCGCTGTAAAATCAATACTGTCGGATCAGAGAACGATATTTTTAACTTTTGGTCACTCGGAAGATACGTCGATTTTGAAAATGTCGATAACGGCAAAATAGCTTTATGTTTTTGAGGAAAACGGTCAAAAAGAGTATCTGCTTTTAAATGCTCAAATGCATAATCGACAGCGATATTTTTTCGTGTTAGTTCTTTGTCTAGCGCTTTTTTCAGTTTTTTAAACTCGATAGAATCATGAACCATTGATAAAACTACTTTATTCGCGAGGTTTTTAAGTTTTAAAATACTGTCCGTCGATTTTTTGCCTTTTACTATTTTTATTTTACTGATTTTAGGCGGCTTAATCTTGGCGGCTCCTTTTATTATTAGAGTTGACTTTTCACTTTTGCCATCTTCAAATATTCCACGCATAATGGAATCTTTTGCTTGCTGCGATAAACCGGTTTTATTTTGCTTGTTGTCAGATTCTGAAACGACAAACGAAATAGCATACTTGAGAGAATCTTTTTTTGGCGGGATTACTGCCGGCGTTTTTTTTGCCGCTTTTTTGCTCTTATTAAATAGGGTATCTAATTTTAAGTTGTCTAAGAATGCATCGTCTGTCACAGTATCGTTATTCACAAATGCCATAAACAGGTCTTTCGAATCTTCAACATAATAATATTCAATGCTGTTGTCAAAAGCAATCTGGACTTCATTAATCAACCGCAGTTTGTTTTCCCTGTAATTCTTTATGTTCCAATATACTTGCAAACCAATCGTAGCCAATATGGTGATCGTGATAAACAGAATAATGTATTTGTAATTCTTCGATTTCATTTTTCAAAAATAGCAACTAAAAGCATTCAAAACTGACCGTTAACAATCGTTAACTTTGATTAACTGTAAGTTAGGTCACAAGGTTCTTAATTTGTAACTGTAATCATAAAACAAAGTAAAATGATAAAGTTAATAATCAAAGTTACGGTAATTGCATTGTTATCGTCAGTTACTATAAAAAATGCACATGAATACTATTTTCAGAGTTTTTTTAGTGGATTAATTATTTTAAAATCAATATATTAACATAGAGCCTAATGAAAAATAGATTGTTTTTAATTCCATTATTTTTGCTGCTGCTTGCTTTTTCATGTCAAAAAAAAGAAGAACAAAAAGTTACAATACATGTTACAGATTATATCGCAAATACTCCACTTGATAAATCGTTCAATGATAAATTTATAGTTTTAGAATTTTGGGCAACTTGGTGCGCGCCATGCCTCGATGCAGTTCCACATATTAATGATTTACAAAGTAAATTTAAATCTAATAGTGATTTAATCTTTATATCAATTACTGATGAATCTCCGGAAAAAGTAGCAAAGACGCTAAATCGCATTGATTTTAATTCAATTGTTATAAGTGATCAAACTAAAAAAACGCACAGAGAACTTGGAGTTGAAAAGGATGGAGTGATGGCAATTCCCATTACTATACTAATCGATAAAAATGGAATTGTACGTTGGAAAGGTAATCCGCAAGAACTTAATGAGAGCATTTTGAAAGATTTTATTTCAGGAAAAGAAATACAAAATATAAGTAACCAAAGTACAGAGTCATCGAAGCCAAATGAAATGGACAAACAAAATGTAAAGATTGAGGATAATGCTGTTGAGATTTTAAAAAATAAACAAACGTTATATTCTTTTACGCTTATCCAGACAGAAGGTGATGACTCGATGATCGTTAACGGTATGGTTAAAGGTAAATACATTGTTTCCAATAAAAAACTAGCTGAAATCTTAGCCGACTTAAACAATGTACATGAACAACAAATAAAGATTCCTAACAGCTTTGCAGGTAATAAATATAGTCTGATTTATAAAAATAGTACTGTGAAATCTATTAACGATGCAATTATTGATGTTAAACGAAATCTGCTGAATACGCTAAATTTAAAAGAAAACATTGAAAATCAAAATTCGGAAATTTATAAACTGATAGTGATTGATAAATACAAACTTGAAATGTCAAAAGAATCAAAAAATGAAATGGGACATTCAGGAAATGGAGGCTATATTGTTTGTTCAAATACTAAAATACAATCTTTAATAACCGAAATAAATGTGGCTTTTAATATACATTTGATAGACCAAACGAAATTAATGGGTCGTTATAATTTTCTTATACGTAAAAAATCAATCGGTGATTTAATGACGGATTTAGAAAAATATGGACTGAAATTAGAAAAATCTTTAGCACCGGAAAAGACCTATAAATATGAATAACTGAGGCAGTTTAAATACATCGATAACATAAAATTCCGATCATACTTCTTTCAAAAGTAAAGTTGTACGATCGGGATTTTTAATTTTCGATCATTTACAGTTAAGTATATTTTGAAATTTGGCAACAAAAACCGGCTGTTAACAATCGTTAACTTTGGTTAACTGTAAGTTTGGATTCAAGGGTTTTAATTTGTAACCGTAATCATAACACAAATTAAAATGATAAAGCTAATAATCAAAGTTACGGTAATTGCATTGTTATTCTCAGTAAAAACAATGTATGCGCAGGAATTCCACGGGCAAGCTGTCTATGAATCCAAAACCAAGTCAAAAGGACTTACGATGAAAATCAACGGAATGGATGCCGATCCCGCACAAATGAAAGCCTTTCAAGAGCGAATGGACAAAATGAATGAAGTGACGTTCTTTCTGAATTTCAACAAGTTCGAATCGGTTTATGAAGAAGAGCAAAAACTCGAAGCTCCAACCGGAAAGTCAGGAATAATGATGGTTAAAAGCGGTGGAGACAAAGCCAAAACCTACAAAAACATTAAAGAGAAAATGAGTATGGTTGAAGAAGATTTCTTCGGAAAAGAATTTTTAGTGACCGATTCATTACCGGATTGGAAATGGGAATTACAGTCTGAAACAAAGAAAATCGGAGATTATACCTGTTATAAAGCGGTTTCCATAAAGCGTGTAACAGAAAAAGACATGGAAGAATACAACGAAGAAAAGAAAAAACAAAATGAAAAAACCAACTTCTTTGTGATTGAACCAAAAGAAACAATTACGACCGTTTGGTATACACCCGAAATTCCGGTCAGCCAAGGTCCGGGAAATTTTTGGGGATTGCCGGGATTGATTTTGGAAGCCAGTTATGACGATACGATTATTTTATGCTCGAAAATTGTCCTGAATCCAAAAAACAAAACCGAAATCAAAAAGCTCAAAAAAGGTAAAAAAGTATCAAGGGCAGAATATGACAAAATCATGACCAAGCAATTTGAGCAAATGAAAGACGGCGACGGAAATATTAAAATCCAGATCGGAGGATAAATTTTTATCAAAAATAATTACCTTTCAAACTTTAAATCTACCATGAAAAAAATTATATTTCTCATTACATTCCTGATTCTATCTATCGCAGCCACAGCCCAAAATGTAAAGTTTGAAGGTGTAATTACCGACATAAAAGGTATTGGACTCGAAATGGCAAATGTCATGGCGGTAAACAACGAAACCAAAGCCATGGATGCCTACAGTATCACGAATGATAAAGGAAAATTTCTGTTGAACCTGAAAGCCAATACTTCATATAAGTTGAAAATCAGTTACATCGGATTCAAGGCGTTGGAAATGGATCTGACTACAACCAAAGAAAATGTCACGAAAGTTATTCAGCTTGAAGAAGGCGAATCGCTCGATGAAGTGGAAATTGTAAGGGAAATGCCGGTTTCAATCAAAGGCGATACGATCGTTTATAATTCTGATTCGTTTACAACAGGAACCGAACGAAAGCTTGAAGATATTCTCAAAAAACTTCCCGGCGTAGAGGTAAATGCCGATGGCGAAGTAGAAGTTGAAGGCAAAAAAGTTTCCAAACTAATGGTAGAAGGGAAAGACTTTTTTGACGGAGACACCAAACTCGGCGTTAAAAATATTCCGGCGGATGCGATTGATAAGGTTCAGGTTTTGCGGAATTATAATGAGATCGGCGCGCTGAAAGGTCTTGAAAACAACGAAGAAAGTGTGGCAATGAACATCAAACTCAAATCGGGAAAAAAGAATTTCTGGTTTGGCGATATGACAGCCGGAATCGGGCCTGATGAACGCTATGTTGTAAATCCCAAACTGTTTTATTACAATCCGGTTTACAGCATAAACGTGATTACGAATTTTAATAACATTGGTGAATTGCCATTGACTATTCAGGATTATTTCAAGTTCACCGGAGGCTTTAGAAGCATGATGCGAAAAGGCGGAAGCAGTTTTAATGTGGTTTCTAACGATCTTGGAATTTCCATGTTGCGAAACAATCGTGCAAAGCAAATCGATACGCGTTTTGGAGCGACGAATTTTTCATATAATGTCAGCAAAGCGTGGACGTTAAGCGGTTTTGCAATTCTGTCATCATCGACAACTGAAATTGAAACGAAATCAAGAAGTACGGTTTTGGCAACAGATGACCAACAACTTAGCGATGAAACTTCCTATCAGAATAATAAACTGGGTTTGTTCAAATTAAGTTCGAGTTTTAAGCCAAACGCAAAGTTTCAGCTTGATTATGATATTCTTGGGAAAACGTCAAAACAGGATGAAATCACCGATTTATTCCGTCAGGTCGAACGATCGAATGTTCTTACGGACGAAAATATTTTTACTTCCAAAAAGCAAACACCAACTTCGATAAACCAGAATTTCAGTATTTATTACACGCAAAGCGATAAGAACGTTTTTGCGCTTGAAATCCAGCATTTGTACCAAGATGAAAATCCGTTCTTTAGAGCGAATCTGGGTGAAAATCCGTTTCCAACGTCGAATTTGGGAATCGTAGGCCAGCCTTCTTCACGCTTTGATTTAAACCAGAATCGTTTTGTGACAACCAATAAAATTGATTCCAAACTCGATTATTATTACATGGTAACGCCAAAAAGCAACATCAATGTAACTCTTGGAAACACATATTCGTATCAGAATTTCGACTCATCGATTTTTCAGCTTCTCGACAACGGAAACACGAACCAAATGAGTCCGGACACTAAAAATAACGTGAATTATATTTTTAATGATTCCTTTTTGGGCTTGCATTATAAAATGCTCAGCGGGAAATTTACTTTCACTCCGGGAGTAAGCCTGCACAATTACAACATGAATAATTATCAGTCGGGCGATTCATTCAAACGCAGTTTCACACGTTTGCTTCCTGATTTTTATGCGATGTATCAAATTAAAAAATCAGAAACGCTGACGTATACTTTCGGACTTACAAATGAGTTTACCGATATCAACCAGCTTGCCGAAGGCTATTTATTATCAGGCTACAGCCGACTTTTTAGCGGAAACCGGAATCTGGAGAACGCGACTTCACAAACGCATTCCTTCCGATATTATAAGTTCAACATGTTCAACATGGAAAATATTGCGGCAAACCTCAATTACTCTAAAAAAGTAGACGCGGTAAAGTCGGATGTTATTTTTGACGGCGTAAATTACACGTCAATGCCATACAATTCTAATTTTGCCGATGAAACAGTTTCCGGATTTGGAAGCTACGGACGTTCGTTCCTGAAAAACTACAAAGCTTCTGTAAGCGCGAGTGTAAGTTGGTCAAAATTGAACAATATTCAGAACGGCCAATTGACAGAATCGGAAAGTTTTACGCAGAATTACACCGTTAAGGCTTCGACAAATTACAAACAATTGCCAAATCTGGAAGTTGGTTACGGACTTACGGTTAACGATTACAGTACGTCAAACCAAACGTTCAGCCGTCCGAGATTTTACACGCACAGGCCTTTTGCCAAATTGGATTATTACTTCCTGAAATCTTTTTCGTTTGTCAGTGAATACGAGTTCTATCACTACAAAAGCGAAACATCGGATAATAAATATGACTTCTTAACAGCAAGTTTGATCTATCAGAAAAAAGACAGTAAATGGGAATATAAAATCGCTGCAACGAACCTTTTAAATACGACTTCGATCAACACTGACGGATTTTCGGAATTCCAGACAACGACGTCGCAGTATTTCGTTCAGCCAAGGTATTTGATCTTTAGTTTGAAGTATAATTTGTAAATCTACCAGATACATTTGTTCGGACCTTCGGCCTGAATTTTTCTGAAATTGATATATTGATACCACCATTTTGTAGTCATGTATTCTGAATTTTTCAGGTCGGGAATAACGATTGTATCGTTTTTGTAAAGGATCGTAAAATTTAATTTTACATCCGGAAAACGCTCGCTGTAAATTCGTGAAACGTAACGAAATTCACTAATAGGAATTTTATAATTTTCGAGTTTGTGTTTTTTTAAAGTGTCGTGAGTTTTTAAAATCAGCACATTATCTTCTTCAAAATCAAAAATCTTTGTTTTTCGGGTGTCAATTAATAAATGATTGCTCCTGCTTTTTTCGGTTAGTAAATTACTGAACATGGTAAGATTCGCTGAATTTCCCAATCCAACATAAGCTTTCAGAGACCACATACTTATTAATACTATAAAAACCAACGGAAAAACAAGTTGTTTTCGGGATATTCTGTCTTCTTTAGTCTGATTATTTTTAATAAAAGTTATAAAGAAAATAAGAACGCCAATGTTAAAAATAATTCCGTGTATAAAATCAACGATACTCATATTCCGAATAATCCAATGCATTATTGGCTTAATGAAAATTACCAGTAAAACCAAAAACTGATATACTTTGAAAGATATCAGGATTTTTTTATCGATAGTTTTCTGAGTGAAATCAATCATGCATCCAATCAACATAAATAACGCAAATGCTTCAAAATCAGCAAAAACTGAAAAAGCAAGGTAGAAATGAAAAAACAATATTGTTGCCGCTGTAAGGTTTCTGCTTTTATGCCAAAGCAGTCCAAAAGGCAGAATCATTTCAATTAAAATGGTCGAATATTGAAAAAATCTCGAGAATTCTGCACTGAGTTGTATCCTATTTCCTGTGAAATTAGCATAAAGCTGTTCATTGATTTGGTTAACGCAACTCACACAAGGATTAAAAAAATCGGTATTGAGTTTATGGAATCCAGTGTAAAAGTAAACAGTAACAAGCGAAACCCTGAAAAGCCAGCTCACAAGAACAGGCGGAATCGTAAATGCAGGATTGTATATTTTCCTTAGCAAGACAAAAATAAATATCATGCAGGCAAATAATTCAAGATTGGAATGATTGGCAAGCCTTGGAAGATTATCGATATACAAAACAAAGTTGATTGCTAACACAGCCACTGATGCCCACCAAAACCGGAAATTTAAAAAAGATAGACCAACCAAAACAAAAACTACGCTGACGATAACGGGTTTATTCCAAATCATTTCATGATAATTCATCAATATCGCGCAACTGAAAAGTGCCAAAATCAATAAGTAATTTTGGTTGCGGATTAGTGGAAATTCCAGTTTAGATTCAATTGCACGTAGTTTCTCTAGCATACAGATTTGATTTGCATTGCAAAGTAAATAAAAAAGCCTGACTAAAAATTATTAGCCAGGCTTTTCAAGATTTATTTCTATCGAATTACAATCCGAATGCTGATTTTACTTTGTCAACAAAATCAAGTTTTTCCCATGTAAACAATTCAACAGTAACTGTTTTTTCTTCACCATTTGGAGATTTAAAAGTCTTTGTTACCGTTTCAGGTTTACGCCCCATGTGCCCGTAAGCCGCAGTTTCACTGTAAATTGGGTTTCTTAATTTTAAACGTTGCTCAATGAAGTAAGGGCGCATGTCAAATACGTTTTCAACAACTTTGCTGATTTCTCCATCGGTCAGATTAACTTTTGAAGTTCCATAAGTCACTACGTTGATAGAAGTTGGTTTTGCCACTCCAATCGCATACGAAACCTGAACTAAAACTTCATCACACAATCCGGCAGCGACAAGGTTTTTAGCGATATGACGTGTTGCATAGGCAGCAGAACGGTCTACTTTCGAAGGATCTTTTCCAGAGAAAGCTCCACCACCGTGAGCACCTTTTCCACCATACGTATCAACGATGATTTTTCTTCCTGTCAAACCTGTATCTCCGTGAGGTCCGCCAATTACGAACTTTCCGGTTGGATTGATGTGATACGTAATATCGTCATTGAATAAATGTGCATATTGCGGATATTTCGCTTTAATTCTCGGAATCAAAATCGAAACTAAATCACTTTTGATTTTGGCAAGCATTTCTGCTTCAGGAGCGAAATCATCGTGTTGTGTAGAAATAACAATCGCATCAATTCGTTGTGGTTTGTTGTCGTCAGAATATTCTAAAGTTACCTGAGATTTTGCATCAGGACGCAAGTAAGTAATTTCGTTATTTTCTCTTCTAAGATTCGCCAATTCAATCAACAAAGCGTGAGATAAATCTAAAGCCAAAGGCATGTAGTTCTCCGTTTCATTTGTTGCATAACCAAACATCATTCCCTGGTCGCCCGCGCCTTGTTCTTCTTTACTTGAACGGTCAACACCTTGGTTAATATCTTGTGACTGTTCGTGAATTGCAGATAAAACGCCGCATGAATTCGCTTCGAACATGTATTCGCTTTTCGTGTAACCGATTTTTCGGATTACGTCACGTGCAATTTGCTGTACGTCAAGATATGTTTTCGATTTTACTTCTCCGGCTAAAATTACCTGTCCGGTTGTAACCAATGTTTCACAAGCTACTTTTGATTCGGCGTCGAAAGCCAAAAAGTTATCGATTAAAGCATCTGAGATCTGATCAGCAATTTTGTCCGGATGTCCTTCACTTACTGATTCTGACGTAAATAAATAAGCCATAATAAAGTTTTTAAATTAAGCGGGAAAAAATCGGATTGCAACGGAAAAACTAAAGAAGAGTTCTGCTTTAGCATTTTTTTTACGAGGTTGCAATCAGTACAAATTTTTCCTCTGGTTTCGGGTGCAAATGTATGAAACCAATTTGAATTGAAAATTATTCTGATGATTTTTTTAAAAAAATTGTGAAATCAGGTTCGATTTTGAAAATTCTAAATACGTAGTATTTAAATATATATACCAAACTTTTGAAATGTTAAAGTTTGGATTTAGGCATTGTCATTTAAAAAATAGTTCAGAAGTTTGCGATATCAAAATAAAAGAAAAAATGAAATTTATTATGTGCAATATGTGTCGTATGATGTCGGAGATTTCCGCAGAGCACCGCATTGCATAATTTTAAATTTAAAAATATACAATCCGAAACCTCTGCAAACCGCAGGGGTTTTTTTTATATCCAATTTTCAAAATAACAAGTTTTAAAAAAGTAAAAAATGAAATTTCAATTCGCTAATAAAATGATGATGTGTTGTATGATGCGTATGTGCATCGAGCCCAAACATTGCCAGAAGCGAAAGAGATAATCTTTGTTTATAGTTCACTATAAAGCCCTTTTGGTAAGCCATCCAAAAAGGGCTTTTTTATTTCCCAGGAATTCAATTTAATCTCAATTCTCAATACTAATATCTAAAATCTTTTATCATGAGTACACAGAAATTTGCAACCAACGCACTTCACGCAGGACACGACACAACCAAAAACGGAGGAACTCGTGCCGTGCCAATTTATCAAACCACTTCCTATGTTTTCAATAACGCGGAACATGCAGCCAATTTGTTCGGTTTAGCAGAACCGGGATTTATTTACACCCGTTTGAATAATCCAACAAATGATATTCTGGAACAACGTCTAGCCGCGCTCGAAGGCGGTATTGGAGCTGTCGTAACCGCTTCAGGAACGTCAGCATTGACTACAGCTTTGCTCGTTTTGCTGAAATCAGGCGATCACATTGTCGCTTCAAACAGTTTATACGGCGGAACTTACAATCTTTTGAGTGTAACCTTGCCAAGACTCGGAATCACTACAACTTTCGTTGATCCGTCTGATCCTGAGAATTTCACCAATGCCGCAAAGGAAAATACCAGAGTGTTTTTTGCAGAAACTTTAGGAAATCCAAAATTGGATGTGCTGGATTTGAAAGCGATTTCTGCGAAAGCTAAAGCCTTCAAAGTGCCTTTCATTGTTGACAACACGGTTCCATCGCCATATCTTTTAAATCCGATTGAGCATGGTGCAAACATCGTAATCCATTCGCTTACAAAATACATTTCCGGAAACGGAACTTCTCTTGGCGGTGCTATTATCGATGCCGGAACTTTCGATTGGTCAAACGGAAAATTCCCTGAATTTACAGAACCATCAGCCGGTTATCACGGATTGGTGTATCACGAAGCGCTTGGAAATGTTGCCTTTATCGCAAAAGCAAGAATTGAAGGATTACGTGATTTTGGGGCAGCTTTAAGTCCGTTTAACGCATTTCAGATTATTCAGGGATTGGAAACGCTTCCGATCCGTATCAAAAAACACAGCGAAAATGCATTGGCTTTGGCCGAGTGGTTGTCGACTCAGGAAGACGTCGCTTGGGTAAATTATCCCGGATTGAAATCAAGTAAATATTACGATTTGGCACAAAAGTATCTTCCGAATGGACAAAGCGGAATCGTGACTTTCGGATTAAAAGGCGGTTTCGAAGCGGCTAAAAAAGTTGCCGACCAAACCAAATTATTTTCGCTTCTGGCGAACATCGGAGATACAAAATCACTGATTATCCATCCAACAAGCACAACGCATCAGCAATTGTCAGATGAAGAACAAATCGCAACCGGAGTAACAAAAGACCTGATTAGATTGTCAGTCGGATTGGAAGATATCGAAGATCTGAAAGCCGATCTGAAAGCCGTTTTCGAAAATATTAAAAACCCGCAATACGTATAAAAATGAGCCAGAAAATTGTAAATATATTAGGTTACGCCAGAGAAGACAGCCAGTTCGTTGTCAAAGCGCAAAATTTTGATGTCAGAATCAGTAAGAACGATCAGTACGCCGAATTGGAAGGTCCGAGTCCACTCGAATACATACTTGCCGGTTACGCCGGATGCATTAATGCCGTTGGGAAAATCGTTGCAAAAGAACACGGAATCACGCTGAAATCACTTCAGGTTGAAATCACAGGAACGCTAAGCCTCGACAAATATCAAGGAAAAATCAGTACGAATCGTGCAGGTTTCAGTGAAATTAAAATAGTCGTAAAACCAACATCAAGTGCTTCACTGGAACAGCTTACAAATTGGATTTCTGCCGTCGAGGATCGCTGTCCCATTCACGACAACCTCATCAATCCAACTCCGGTTTCGTTGAGTTTATTGAAAGAATACAGCAATACTGCGGCCTAAAATTATGTTTGTTTTGTTTGTTTGTTAAAGGCTGCCTTTCGGAAACGAAGGCAGTCTTTTAAAAAAATCACCGTGAAAAAATTATCAAAAATACAAGTACAGGAATTTCAATTGGAAAACGGAAAAACGAAAAACATTCCGCTTTTTTATCAGGTTTTTGGCCAGCCAATCGGAACTTCGCCAATTGTTGTCGTAAACCACGCGCTTACCGGAAATTCAGATGTTTCCGGGGAAAACGGTTGGTGGAATGATTTAATCGGTTCAGAAAAAACCATCGATACCAATTATTTTACTGTAATAGCATTCAATATTCCTGGAAATGGATTTGATGAAAATTCCGCAAATCTAATTTCCAATTATAAAGATTTTACCGTTCGCGACATAGCATCTGTTTTTTGGCAAGGCTTATTTTCGTTAGAAATCGACTCGGTTTTTACCATTATCGGCGGAAGCCTTGGTGGAGCAATTGCCTGGGAAATGGCGGTTTTACAACCAAACAGAATCCAAAACCTGATCCCGATTGCTACCGATTGGAAAGCTACCGATTGGGTAATTGCAAACGTTTTAATCCAAGAGCAAATTCTCAATAATTCGGATGATCCAATTGCAAATGCACGACTTCACGCCATGTTATTGTATCGAACGCCGCAATCGATCAACCAAAAATTTCAGCGAAAACAAAATTCAAATTCCGAATTCCATATCGAAAATTGGTTGCTCAACCACGGCATAAAACTCAAAAACAGGTTTCGGCTGTCCTCGTATCGATTGATGAACCATCTTTTAAAAACAGTTGATATCACTCGTAATCGCGACGATTTTCAAACAATTACGAGTAAAATTTCAGCCAATATTCACATCGTTTCAGTCGACACCGATTATTTTTTCATTGCTGAAGAAAACCTCAAAACCTATTCAGAATTAAAAGCGGTCAAGCAAAATGTCTTCTATCACGAAATCAAATCCATTCACGGTCACGACGCGTTTTTAATCGAATTCGAGCAATTATCGCAAATCCTGAAACCCATTTTCAACACTCAAAAACAACAATTATGTCAAAGCTTAAAATAAATATTATCCTTTTCGGAATCGGAAATGTAGGAAGTACGCTTCTAAATCAAGTTATCGAAGGACAGGAATTTTTCCTGAGAACCAAAAATATCGAACTTCGTTTTCCGGTAATTACCAATTCAACTTTGGCGTTTTTCGAAAAAGACGGACTCAAAAATAATTGGGAAGCTAATTTCGCACAATCTGCAATTCCGTTTCGCGTCGATGATATTATCGAATATGTGCAATCCCAACAACTCGAAAACCTGATCGCTGTCGATGCAACTGCAAGCGAGAATTTAGTCAAAGACTACATTTTGTTGATCCAAAACGGATTTAATATTGTAGGGGCGAATAAAAAGGCGAATACATTACATCAGGATTTCTACAAGGAATTACGAAGAAATCTTAAGAAATACGACAAGTCATTTTTGTATGAAACGAATGTTGGCGCCGGATTACCTGTGGTTCAAACCATCAGCGACCTGTATTTATCAGGCGAAAAAATAACAAAAATCCGAGGTGTTTTCTCCGGATCGTTAAGCTACATCTTTAACCGCTTTTCTTCTGAAGCGCTTCCGTTTTCCGAAATTTTAGCAACTGCCGAAAAAGCGGGATTTACCGAGCCGGATTCCAGAGATGACTTATCAGGAACCGATGTCGCACGAAAACTTTTAATTCTTGCACGTGAAATCGGACTGGAATCAGAACTTTCAAGCATCAAAATCACTTCGCTTTTGCTTCCAGAATTAAACGAATCAAAATCAAAAACCGAATACAATCGCAATAAAAACCTGTTGGATAAACCTTTCGAGGTTGCAAAACTCGCGCAAAATGACAATCACGTTTTGCGTTACATCGGCGAACTGAATGCGGAGACTAACGTGCTTGAAGTAAAGCTGACTTCCGAATCAAAATCTTCACCGCTCGGGCAACTCAAAGGTGCCGACAATCTCATTGAGATCTACACCAAATCCTATGGCGAAATTCCAATCGTAATTCAGGGCGCCGGCGCCGGGAAAGAAGTGACGGCACGTGGCGTTCTTTCAGATATTCTCAAAATTTCCGATAAAATCGAAATCCGCGAAACCTTCCTGATATAATTTCCCGAAAACGTTATCGTTAATTTTTTTCAAAACGCATTGTAAAATCCAATCCTATTCACTTACTTTGCACCGTTCATAAACATATTGATTGTTATCACGAAAGCCCGAGGGAATAGACCCGATGAAAGCTTAGCAACCCTTTAACCAAAGAAGGTGCTACATTCTAATCCAAATTTTTGGATACAGATAACCACGAGAATTCTCTCACTTTCCAATGACATTTTTATTTTTTTGAAGCAGAAACACTGTGATTCCAATCAACAGTCGTCCCGCTATTCGTTACAATCTTTTTTGTTTGTCACACCAGTGATGTCATCCCGAGCGCAGTCGAGGGACAAACAAAAAAGGATTTCCACTTCTATCGGGGCTATGATTGACTTTCAGTGCCGTTAATAACGCTTAACATTGTGAACTCCGTGAAAATCCTTTGCGAACATTGCGGTTAAAAAAAATTATGTCCAAAATAAAAGAACAAATACAAAAACGAATCCTCGTGCTCGACGGCGCAATGGGAACCATGCTGCAACGCCACAACTTCTCTGAAGAAGATTTTCGCGGCGAACGTTTCAAGGATTTTCCACATCCGTTAAAAGGAAATAACGATTTGCTTTCGATCACGCAACCAGAAGCGGTTAAAGAAGTACATCGACTTTATTTCCAGGCCGGAGCCGATATCGTCGAAACCAATACCTTTTCAGGAACAACCATCGGAATGGCCGATTACCACATGGAAGATCTGGTTTACGAATTAAACTACGAATCCGCCAAAATCGCCCGTGAAGTCGCCGATGAGTTTACAGATCGTCCACGTTTTGTCGCCGGTTCAATTGGTCCAACTAACAGAACTGCGAGTATGTCACCCGATGTAAACGATCCGGGTTTCCGTGCTGTAACTTTTGATGATTTACGAATCGCCTACAAACAACAGGTTGAAGCGTTGATTGATGGCGGAAGCGATGTTTTATTGGTAGAAACTATTTTCGATACATTAAATGCAAAAGCTGCACTGTTCGCGATAGAAGAAGTAAAAGAAGAGCGCAATCTTGATATTCCCGTTATGGTTTCGGGAACTATTACTGATGCTTCCGGAAGAACGCTTTCCGGGCAAACCGTTGAAGCTTTCCTGATTTCGATTCAGCATATTGATTTGTTGAGTGTCGGATTTAACTGCGCACTTGGCGCCGATCAGTTGAAGCCTTACCTAAAGCGACTGGCACACAATACAACCTTAAATATTTCAGCGCATCCAAATGCCGGTTTGCCAAATGCTTTCGGGCAATATGACCAAACTCCCGAAGAAATGCAGGGATTAATCAAGGAATATTTACAGGATAATCTGATTAATATTATTGGTGGCTGTTGCGGAACAACGCCCGAACATATAAAAGCGATTGCCGAAGTGGCCGCACAGTTCAAACCAAGAAATTTAGAAATAGCGTAATGTCCAGAACAAACAAAATACATTTACAGCTTTCAGGTTTAGAACCGCTTTTCGTTAACGAAGAATCGATTTTCGTGAATGTTGGCGAACGTACCAATGTTACCGGTTCCCGGAAATTCCTTCGTTTAATTAAGGAAGAGAAATACGAAGAAGCACTTTCTGTAGCCAGAGAACAAGTGGAAGGCGGCGCGCAAATCATCGATATCAATATGGATGAAGGAATGCTTGACGGTGTTTACGCCATGACAAAATTCCTGAATCTAATTGCTGCCGAACCGGATATAGCAAGAGTTCCGGTTATGGTCGACAGTTCCAAATGGGAAATTATTGAAGCGGGGTTGAAAGTCATTCAGGGAAAAGGTGTTGTAAATTCCATTTCATTAAAAGAAGGCGAGGAAACATTCATTCATCACGCCAAGCTTATAAAAAAATATGGAGCAGCTGTAATCGTAATGGCGTTTGATGAAGACGGTCAGGCTGATACGTATGAACGACGTATAGAAATCTGCAAAAGAAGTTATGATATCCTTGTTGATGTTGTAAAGTTTCCGGCGCAAGACATCATTTTCGATCCTAATATTTTTCCGGTCGCAACCGGAATGGACGAACACAAACTGAACGCACTCGATTTTTTCCGTGCAACCAAATGGATTCGTGAAAACCTTCCATACGCTAATATTTCCGGCGGCGTGAGCAACGTTTCTTTTTCTTTCCGCGGAAATGACAAAGTGCGTGAAGCCATGCATTCGGCGTTCTTATATCACGCCATCCAAAACGGAATGACAATGGGAATCGTAAATCCGGAAATGCTTGAGATTTACGACGAAATCGATAAAAACCTGCTCGAACACGTTGAAGATGTCCTTTTAAACAGGAGAGAAGATGCAACCGAACGACTTTTAGATTTAGCCGAAACATTCAAAGGCGATTTTAAAGTCAACGAAAAAGCAATACAGGAATGGCGTAGCGGAAGCGTTCAGGAACGATTGACACATTCATTAGTAAAAGGAATCGACGAATTCATAGAAATTGATGTTGAAGAAGCACGACTGAATTCTGAAAAAGCAATCGAGGTTATCGAAATCAACCTCATGGCCGGAATGAACGTAGTTGGGGATTTATTCGGAAGCGGAAAAATGTTCTTGCCGCAGGTTGTAAAATCGGCCCGCGTTATGAAAAAAGCCGTAGCGTATTTATTGCCGTTTATCGAAGCGCAAAAAGACGGAAAATCATCATCGGCTGGAAAAGTTTTAATGGCTACCGTAAAAGGCGATGTACACGATATCGGTAAAAATATTGTTGCAGTCGTTTTAGGATGCAACAATTTTGAAATCATCGATTTGGGTGTAATGGTTCCGCCAGAGAAAATCATTGAAGCTGCGGTCCGTGAGAAAGTCGACATCATTGGTTTAAGCGGATTAATTACACCGTCACTTGACGAAATGGTGTATCTCGCAAAGGAAATGGATAAACTCAACATCAAGATTCCGATTATGATTGGAGGAGCAACAACTTCACGCGCGCATACTGCTGTGAAAATCGCACCCGAATATAAGGAAACCGTCGTGCACGTAAACGATGCTTCGCGTGCGGTAACAGTGGCGAGCAATCTGCTTCAGGCTGAAACCAAAGGTAGTTATGTTAAAGCAATTCGTGCCGAATATGACAAATTACGCGATGGCTATCTAAACAGAAGCCGTGATAAAAATTACCATACGATTGAAAGCGCCAGAAAAAATAAACTGCAACTCGATTGGGATAATTTTACACCATTAAAACCAAATTTTATCGGTAAAAAAACAATTAAAGTTGAACTTTCCGAACTCGTTGATTTCATCGATTGGACGCCATTTTTTAATTCGTGGCAACTTTTCGGGAAATATCCTGCCATTTTAAAAGATGCCGTTGTTGGTGAACAGGCAACAAATTTGTTTGCAGATGCCCAAAAAATGCTGCAGCAAATGGTCAATGAAAAATGGGTCGAAGCAAAAGGAGTTCTCGGGATTTTTCCGGCGAATACCGTTAACGATGATGATATTTCACTAACCGATGAAAACGGAAAAGAAGTAGCGAAGTTCCTGACATTACGACAACAATCCCAAAAAACAGCTGGTGCTCCAAATATCGCATTATCCGATTTCATCGCTCCTATAAAAAATGGAAAACAAGATTATATTGGATGTTTTTGTGTAACAACCGGTTTCGGCGTTGATGAAAAAGCAGCTGAATTCGAGAAAGATTTAGACGATTATAATTCAATAATGATTAAGGCTTTAGCAGACCGATTTGCCGAAGCATTTGCTGAATATTTACATCTTAAAGTACGCAAGGAAATCTGGGGATATGCATCTGATGAACAGTTGTCAAATAGCGACCTGATTGCCGAAGAATACAAAGGAATCCGTCCGGCGCCTGGTTATCCTGCATGTCCCGATCATTTGGAAAAACCGACAATCTTCAGCTTGTTGGATGTCGAAAATGAAATCGGCGTTACCTTAACAGAAAGCATGGCGATGTGGCCGGCATCATCAGTTTCAGGATATTATTTCGGAAATCCGGAAAGCAAATATTTCGGACTTGGGAAAATCAAGGAAGACCAAGTTATCGACTACGCCAAACGCAGAAGCATTTCAACAGAAACAGCCACAAAATGGCTAAACCCAAATATTGCAGATTAATCTCAAATCTAATTTCTCACTATTCTAATGAAAGTAACCCAACATATAGAAAACGCACAAGGAAAATCACTTTTTTCATTCGAAATTTTACCTCCATTAAAAGGACAAAACATACAATCTATTTTTGACAGCATCGATCCGTTGATGGAATTCAATCCGCCGTTTATAGATGTAACATACCATCGCGAGGAATACGAATTTAAGGAACTTCCAAGCGGTTTACTCGAAAAGAAAGTCGTAAAAAAACGTCCCGGAACCGTCGGAATTTGTGCTGCGATTCAAAATAAATATGAAGTTGATGCGATTCCGCACATTCTTTGCGGCGGTTTTACAAAAGAAGATACCGAGAATTTCCTTATCGATATTGACTTCCTCGGAATCCAAAACGTGGTTGCTTTACGTGGAGATGCGATTAAAAGCGAGATTTATTTCCGTCCTGAAAAGGAAGGGCATCATTATGCAAGCGAACTGGTGACGCAAATCTCAAACTTGAATAAAGGAATTTATCTGGACGACGATCTGCAGAATTCAAGCCAAACCGATTTTTGCATTGGTGTTGCCGGTTATCCCGAAAAACACATGGAAGCACCAAGTCCGGACAGCGATATGTATTTCCTGAAACAGAAAATAAAGAACGGAGCTGAATACATTATCACGCAAATGTTTTTCGACAATAAAAAATATTTCGACTTTGTTACAAAATGCCGTGCCGAAGGAATTACTGTTCCAATTATCCCGGGATTGAAACCTATTGCAACCAAAAAACAACTCAATATGATTCCGCACCGTTTCAAAGTTGATTTGCCAGACGATTTGATTATGGCAGTAGTTAAAGCAAAAGATAACGAAGCTGTTCGTCAGATAGGAATTGAGTGGAGCATTGCACAAAGCAAGGAATTGGTAAAATCCGGAATTCCGGTTTTGCACTATTATTCTATGGGAAAAGCGGAGAATATCAAAGCGATTGCGAAAGAGATATTTTAAAGATTACAACTTGTTTACGCTTTTTTACAACAATTATCCAATTGCTCATAAGCTACAGCATCGGCTTTTACGTCATCGGCATCATAACCTAATTTTGAAATTGCAGTTTTGATGCTTTCAAGATTTGTTTTTTTTGGATTGTAATAAACGGTAATTGCCATAGCTTTTTCGTCCAATTCATACATTTTGACACCGTTTATTTTGAGCATTTTCGATTGGAAATTCTTTCCGCAGGTTTCACAAGCTTTGCAATGGTCGCAAAAAATAGTAGTTTTGATAACCGCTTTTTCCGTTTTCTTTTGCGCGTGTGAAAAAGTTAGTGAACACAATGTGATAATTAGTGTAAATACAAATTTCATAAAGAATATTTTTTAGAACTTCTGTGTTTATTTTTTTGTAACATCTCTGAAAATCGTTTCAAGAGTTTTATTTTTCTGATTTAACTGCAATGTTTTGAGTCCGTTATCATGTGCGAAATCAAATACCGCCGGACGCATGTCTTTATCGGATACAAATACCAGTTCCCAGGTCATGTCGTGAACATTGGTATAGGATTTCAAAAACGGAATCGCGGCAATTAATTCTTCTTCCACTTTATAATCAAATTCTACTTCAATTACCTGCTCTTTATCGGCCGAAATCAATCGGTCCAGTTTTTTGTCAGTCACGATTTTTCCTTGGTTGATGATAATAACCCGGTCGCAAATCGCTTCCACTTCCTGCATGATGTGCGTCGAAAGAAATACGGTTTTGTCTTTTCCGACATTTTTGATTACATTTCTTATTTCAACCAACTGATTCGGATCCAAACCAGTCGTCGGTTCATCCAAAATCAAAACATCTGGATTATGCAATAAAGCATTTGCCAAGCCAACCCTTTGACGATAACCTTTCGATAACTCACCGATTTTTTTGTTGCTTTCGGGCGTTAATCCAGTAAGTTGAATCACTTCTTCGATACGTGATTTTGCTGCTTTATATACATCAGCATTAAATTCCAAATATTCTCTTACATACAAATCTAAATACAAAGGATTGTGCTCCGGAAGATAGCCAACAGATTTTTGTACGGCTTTTTGCTGCCCGACAACATCATTCCCATTTACGGTTGCCGATCCTTCATCAGCGCTTATATAGGTAGTAAGAATTTTCATTAATGTAGATTTTCCGGCGCCGTTCGGACCAAGAAATCCAACGATTTCTCCCTTCTTTACTGAGAATGAGATACTGTCGAGTGCTTTTTGGGTTCCGTAACTTTTGGAAATATTTAGAACTTCAATGGACATGGTAGTTTAATTTAAAGCAAAAGTAACAAATAAATAATCGGAATCATTGCCGATAAAATTGAAATTATATCTATTTTTGGCTCCGTATAAATTAAAACAGTATTGTTATGAAAAAATTATGTTTGCTATTAGTTATATTTTCGATGTTTGCCTGTGAGCAAGATGATAATGATGGAGTTGCACTTAATGAGGCCAATCTTCAAGCAGAATGGTTTATGGTAAGCGCAAAACATGGCTCGAATGATTATGTGGTTTATAGATCGAACTGTACAAGTAAGGCAGATCACATTCTTTTAGCTGCTGATGGTGTTGCAAAAACGGTAAAATATTATACTAGTTGTGAAGAAAGTACTGATAATACTCCGGCAACCTGGTCGTTAAACGGAAAAACACTAACATTTACAGACTCTAATACAGATGCGCAATTTGGTGGTGAGTTTGAAGTTAAAGTACTATCAGATTACAATCTTTCCTTAATTCAGACTGAAATTCTTGACGTTCCTGAACAAACTAAAGTTTTGCATATCTATAATTTTAAAAGAAACTAATTCGGAAGAATAAATTTCAAAAAAAGCATTCAAATTGTCAAACGGTAAACAAAATTATTTACCTTAGCCAATAACAATAACCGAAATATGTTTAACAACAGTTTTTATTACAGCAATACTTATTATTTCTTTAGCGATAAAGAGAGGGATTGCCGTATGGTTATTTGAAAAATTATTAATTCAAACCTATATAAATCCCGATGTAAGTCGGGATTTTTTTTGTTTTATATGGAAACGACAATCGCAATACAGGGAATAAAAGGATCTTTTCATCATCAGGTGGCGAGCGAATATTTCACGGAAAATTTTCCGTTAGACGAATGCATGTCTTTTGAAAGTCTCGTAAAAAGCCTCAAGGAAAACAAATCGCAAAAAGGAGTAATGGCGTTAGAAAATTCCATTGCAGGCTCTATTATCCCAAATTATGCGCTGATCGATAATAATAATCTGCATATCATCGGCGAACATTATCTTGACATTCACATGAACCTGATGGCAATTTCCGGGCAGAAGATCGAGGACATAGAAGAAGTGCATTCGCATCCGATTGCATTGTTGCAATGTGCCGTTTTTTTTAGTCAGTATCCGAATATAAAATTGATTGAAAGTGGCGATACTGCTGAAACTGCCAGGCGAATCCGAAATGAAAATTTAAAAGGAATTGCTGCAGTTGCAAGCCCGATTGCTGCAAATTTATACGGATTGGAAATTCTGGCTTCCGGCATTCACACCGTAAAAAGCAATAAGACACGCTTTGTAATTGTACAAACGCAAAATAAAGAATTGCCAAAAGAGAATATCAATAAAGCGTCCATAAAATTTGAGCTCGATGATACCGCCGGAAGTTTAGCAACGGTTCTGAACGTAATGAACAACTGTAAGCTCAACCTTACGAAAATCCAATCGATGCCAATAATTGAAACGCCTTTTCAGTATTCATTTTTTGTGGATGTAATTTTTGAAAAATACAAGCATTACGAAAAGGCAAAGAACATTCTTCAGTTAATGACAACACATTTTAAGGTTTTAGGCGAATATAAAAACGGGAAATCATGATTACGGCAAATAGATTGAATAGCGTAGAAGAATACTATTTTTCAACGAAATTACGTGAAGTTCGTGAGCTGATTGCACGCGGAAAACCAATTATCAACATGGGAATTGGAAGTCCTGATTTAAAGCCGGCACAATCAGTTATTGAAGCATTGCAGGATTCTGTTCAAAATGAAAATGCACACCAATATCAAAGTTATCAAGGATTGCTAGAATTACGCCAGGCAATTGCCGAATTCTATAAAAAGCAATTTGAGGTTTCGGTTGATTTTAATTCGGAAGTGCTTCCGCTTATGGGTTCTAAAGAAGGAATCATGCACGTTTCGTTAGCTTTTTTAAATCCCGGCGATAAGGTTTTGATACCGAACCCTGGTTATCCAACATATACTTCAGTTACAAATTTAGTTGGTGCAATTCCGGTTTTTTACGATTTAACTGAAGATAATAATTGGCTTCCAAATTTTGAAATACTCGAGAAACAAGACCTTACAAAAGTAAAAATCATGTGGGTAAATTATCCGCACATGCCAACTGGCGCAAATGGAAATCTTGATGTGTTCGAAAAATTAATTGCTTTCGGAAAGAAATACGAGATTCTAATTGTTAATGACAATCCGTACAGCTTCGTGCTTAACGATAGTCCAGTTTCAATTTTGCAAGTCGATAGCGCGAAAGAAGTTGCATTGGAACTGAATTCACTCTCTAAAACATTCAATCTTTCAGGCTGGCGCGTCGGAATGATCCTTGGAAATTCAAAACATATCGAAGCGGTTCTAAAAGTTAAAAGCAATATGGATAGCGGAATGTTTTACGGAATCCAGAAAGGCGCAATTGAAGCTTTGAAATCAGACCAATCATGGTTTCAAATGCAAAATGAAATTTACCGGAGAAGGCGCGAATTGATTTTTAAATTTGCCGACATCCTAAAATGTGCTTACAACAAAACCGCCACCGGAATGTTCGTTTGGGCAAAATTGCCCACAGAAATTAAAAGTGCTGAAAAATTCGTTGATGATTTATTATACGAAAAGGATGTATTCATTGCGCCAGGAACAATTTTCGGAAGCAATGGCGAAGGCTACATCCGGTTTTCACTTTGTATTTCCGAAGAAAGAATTGAGGAAGCTTTAGAAAGATTGAACCATTAAAATAATAAGCAAATTACGGAATACTTAATGAACCTTAATTTCGTAATGGTTCAGAATAAAACTAATTTTGCAAGATCACAACAAATATGGAAAATAATAAGTCAATGAGAACCTGGTTAGACAACATGAATTTGTCGCATCCACTCGTTATAGCCGGGCCGTGTAGTGCCGAAACAGAAGATCAGGTGTTGAAAATCGCACATGAATTAAAAGATTCCGATGTCAGTATTTTTCGTGCCGGAATCTGGAAACCGCGAACGCGTCCCGGCGGATTTGAAGGCGTTGGAGCAATAGGGTTAAAATGGCTGCAGAAAGCAAAAGCGCAAACCGGTTTACTTATGGCTGTTGAGGTTGCCAATGCGGCGCATGTAAAATTAGCGCTCGAGCATGACATCGACGTTTTATGGATTGGCGCGCGAACAACCGTTAATCCGTTTGCAGTTCAGGAAATTGCCGATGCCTTGCAAAATACTGATAAGATCGTTTTGGTGAAAAATCCCGTAAATCCCGATTTAGCATTATGGATTGGCGGTGTTGAACGTTTATACAACGCCGGAATCAAGAATCTTGGCGTAATTCACCGAGGTTTTTCTACTTATGAAAAAACAAAATATCGTAATATTCCCGAATGGCAAATTGCGATTGAATTACAAAGCCGTTTTCCGGATTTACCATTACTTTGCGATCCATCACATATTACAGGAAAGCGTGAGATGATTCAGGAAGTCTCGCAGCAAGCACTCGATTTGAACTACGATGGATTGATTATTGAGACCCACAACGATCCTGACAATGCCTGGAGCGACGCCGCGCAACAAGTAACGCCAGACATTTTAAAGCAGATTTTCGAAAACCTGAAAGTCAAAAAAGAAACCACAGAAGAAGATGATTACAACACCGAAATGATAAAACTTCGTGCTAATATTGATATTTACGACACAAAGCTTTTAGAGATTTTAGGAAATAGAATGAAAGTTGCAGAACAGATTGGAGCATTAAAAAAGGAGAAAAATGTTGCCGTTCTTCAAAACAAACGCTGGAATGAAATTCTGGGTAAAATGATTTTAGAAGGCGAGCAAAAAGGACTTAGCGAGGAATTCGTCCTGCGATTGTTCAAAGCGATCCACGAAGAAAGCATCAGTCACCAGCAGAAAATTATTAATTCGTAAATTGATTCAGAAAACTGTAATTTTGCAGAAATTGAATCGTAATTAAATGACAGGACTCGTTTACAAATCAACCGGAAGCTGGTACACCGTAAAATCGGAAGCTGGAGATTTCATCGAATGCCGAATAAAAGGCAAATTTCGAATGAAGGGAATCAAAAGCACCAACCCAATTGCAGTGGGCGATTTAGTCGATTTTGAACTTGATGAAACCTCTGATGTAACAACCGGAACCATTCACAATATTCACGAACGCAAGAATTACATCGTACGCAAATCCGTTAATTTATCACACCAGATGCACATTATCGCGTCGAATTTAGATTATGTTTTTTTGCTGATTACGGTAAACAATCCGCCTACGACTTTCAATTTCATCGATAGATTTTTGGTTACTGCCGAAGCATACGGAATCGAAACCATTTTAGTATTTAATAAAATTGATACGCTCGACGATGTTACATTAGACGAGCAGCTTTATATGCAACACATTTATCAGGAAATTGGCTATAAATGCCTTCGTGTTTCCTCAACTCAAGCAAAAGGAATCGAAGAGTTAAAAGAACTGATGATTGGAAAAACGACAATGTTTTCCGGACATTCCGGCGTTGGAAAATCAACCTTGGTAAATGCGATGGAGCCAAGCCTGCACTTAAAAACAAAGACTATTTCAGAGCAAAGCATGCAAGGCCAGCATACGACTACATTTGCAGAAATGTACGATTTGAGTTTCGGCGCAAAGATTATCGATACTCCGGGAATTAAGGGTTTTGGAATCGTTGATATGGAAAAAGAAGAAATCAGCGGTTATTTTCCAGAGTTTTTTAAGCTTAAAGATCAATGTAAATTTAATAATTGCCTGCACAAAGACGAACCTAAATGCGCGATAAAAGAAGCTTTGGAAAACGAAGAAATTTCCTGGACACGTTATAACAGTTATTTAAAAATACTAGAAGGTGATGACGAGCATTATCGGACGGATATTTATAATGACGACAGAATTGCGAGTGATGAAACGCGGAATAAAAACTAGTTACATATAATTAATGAAAGTAGTAATTCAGAGAGTTTCATCAGCATCAGTAACTATTGAAGGAACCAAAACCGCCGAAATCCAAAACGGATTGCTCATCCTGGCGGGATTTGTTGAAAACGATACCAATGAAGATATTGACTGGATGGTTTCGAAAGTACTGAATCTTAGGATATTTGGCGATGAAAACGGGATTATGAATCTTTCCGTAAAAGAAACAAACGGAGAAATTATTATCGTAAGCCAGTTTACGCTTCATGCGATGACAAAAAAAGGGAATCGTCCTTCCTATATCAAAGCTGCAAAACCCGATAGCGCGATCCCGTTATACGAGAAATTTCTTGCAAAAACGCAGTCAGAATCAGGGAAAAAAATCCAAGCCGGAAAATTCGGAGCCGACATGAAAGTCAGTTTGCTCAATGATGGGCCAGTAACTATTATAATTGACAGTAAAAATAAAGAATAACCGTAATTGATTTTCCGAAAAAAAGTATATTTTTGGCGAAATTCTAGCCGATGAGATTTCTCTTAACCATTTTAGTATGCTGCTCAATGCAGGTCATTTTTGCGCAAAATAGTGCGTATGTTGCATTGCTCATAAGTCCGGATTTAAAAGAAAATGCAAATGCTGTAGTACGATTAAGCGAGGTAAATTATACAATTTCTTCTCAAAGAAGTTTAACTATCAAGCACAAGCGCGTTGTAACAATCCTGAATGAACAGGGTTTAGGCAACATTGACGCCAGAGAATATTATGATCCGAATCGTAAAATCAAAAAAATTGAAGCTACAATTCTCGATGCGCTCGGCAAAGAAATCAAATCTATTAAAAGACGTGATTTTAAGGATGTAAGCGTTGGCGATGGCTTTTCGGTTTTTAATGAAAATCGAGCGGTTTACTTAGAGTATACGCCTATTCAATACCCATTTACTGTTATTTTTGAAAGTGAAGTAGAAACTTCAAATACCGCATTTTTACAGCCATGGAGCCCAATTGATGGTTATTTTGTAAGTACGGAAAAATCAGTTGTCACTATTGCTTATAAGCAGGATCTCGGATTCAAATACAAGGAAATTAATTTCTTGCCCAAGCACAATAGCATTAAAACAGAAACTCCGGGAAATTTTTCATTAGTAGCTACAAATGTAAAGGCAATGAAATATGAAAACAGCAGTCCTGAATTTTCCAAAATAGCTCCAATAGCGTATTTTAAAGTAGAAAAGTTTAATCTCGAAGGTGTTGATGGCGAAGCAAAAACATGGGAAGAATATGGTAAATGGTATTATGATAATTTAATAAAAGGCAGTGAAGAATTACCGCTTGAAACCAAAAACAAGATTATCCAATTAGTTGGGAATGAAAAAAATACACTACAAATTGCCAAGTTGATTTATAAATATGTTCAAGACAAAACACGTTACGTAAGTATTCAAGTCGGAATCGGCGGATTTAAACCGATGTTAGCAAAAGATGTAGATAAACTGGGTTACGGAGATTGTAAGGCACTTTCAAATTACACAAGGGCTTTATTGGATGTTGTTGGTGTAAAATCATACAACACATTGGTTTATGGTGGAAACTACAGAAAAAACATCCAAAATGATTTTGTGTCTCAACAAGGTAACCACATGATTTTATCAATACCGGATGGAGATAATTATATTTGGCTTGAATGTACAAGTCAAACAACTCCGTTTGCTTATCAGGGCAATTCTACAGATGACCGCGATGTGTTAATCATAAAACCCGAAGGCGGACAAATCATAAAAACAACATCATATCTAGAAAAAGACAATAGCCAATCAAGTATTGGAAATTATGTTATAGCTGCTGATGGGAATCTAAAAGCAAAAATAAGCATCGCCTCAAAAGGATCGCAATATGATGATTCCTATAGCAGGGAAAGATTTTCCGCCGATCAAAAGGATGACTTCTATAAAGATTATTTCGATAACATTAATGCGCTTAAACTTGAAAAGATAAGTTTTGTAAATGACAGGGAAAATATACAGTTTACACAAAATGTTGAACTTTCGGCCACGGCTTATGCAACATCAAGTTCGAATAAATTGATGTTTGTTTTAAACGCGTTCAACAATAATTCAAGTACGCCAAAAAGATACAGAAACCGTGAAAATCCGTTTGAAGTAAATCGAGGATATCACGATTATGATGAAATTACTGTAAGCCTTCCTTCAGGTTTTGAAATAGAAGCCCTGCCGCAGGATTACGAAATCAAAAATAAATATGGCGAATATAAAACAGAAATCATCAAAAGCAATCCAACAACGCTTATTTACAAACGATCATTATTTATAAAAAACGGATTTTACGAAAGCAAAGATTATGATGAATACAGGCTTTTCAGGGAACAGGTTTCAAAAAATGATAACGCAAAGATTATACTAAACAAAAAACAATAATATGGGAAGTTTTTACAAAATAGCACTTTTCTCGATAGTGGTACTGTGTTCTATTAATGCTACGGCACAAAAATTCATAATTGAAAAAGTATCTGTAGCAGATCTTGAGCAGAAAAAACATTCAACCGACACTTCGGCCGTAGCTGCTATTTTATTTAAAAAAGGAGAAGTGCAATTCGTCTATACGCAACAGGATGGTTTTAAAGTAGTTACTAGAGTAAAAACTAGGATAAAAATATATAAGAAAGAAGGATATGAATGGGCAAACCATAGTCATTCCTATTATATTGGGACATCATCCTCAAAAGAAAGCCTTACTTACTCTGATGCGATTACCTACAATCTGGTTAATGGCGCAATCGTAAAAACAAAATTAAAAAGCGATGGAGAGTTTGACGAAAATGTAAATAAGTTCTGGTCTCAAAAGAAAATCACAATGCCCAATGTTAAAGAAGGTTCAATCATAGAGTATGAATATACAGTTACTTCTCCTAGTTATGGTACTCTGGAAGAATGGAATTTTCAAACCGGAATTCCAGTTAATTATTCGGAATACATAACAGCAATACCGGAGTATTTTACCTTTACACCAAATCAAAAAGGATATTTTTTTCCAAAAGTCACTACAGAGAAAAATTTCAAATCAATAATGATTAATAGTAAAGAACGGGTGTCGGATGGACGAACGGTAAGCACGAATTTCTCAAACGATAAAATCGATTACCAAGAAGTTAAGACCACTTATGTAGCTCAAAATGTTCCTGCTTTGAGCGACGAATCTTTTGTAAATAATATCAGAAATTATTTGTCGAGTATTTCTCACGAGCTAGCTTCTACAAGATTTCCAAATTCAATCGCTAAATATTACACAATGGATTGGGCATCAGTTACAAGTAAAATATATGAAAATGAAAATTTTGGAGCTGAATTAAGTAAAACGGGTTATTTTGAAAATGAAATAAATGCATTGTTATCGGGCGTTGCTGATGAGAATCAAAAAGTTAGTGCAATTTTTAACTATGTAAAAACAAATGTAAAATGGAATGATTACAATGGTTATTCTTGTCATGACGGTGTTAGGAAAGCCTATAAGGATAAAACCGGAAATGTAGCCGAAATCAATCTGATGCTCACAGCGATGCTTCGTTATGCCGGTCTAAATGCCAATCCTGTGTTGTTGAGTACGAGGTCAAACGGTATTGCTTTTTCTCCAAACATGTCTGCCTATAATTATGTAATTGCAGCAGTTGAAATTAAAGGCGAGAACATTTTGTTGGATGCAACAGAAAAATTCTCGGCGCCAAATATTCTTCCGTTTAGAGATCTTAACTGGCACGGAAGGTTAATGCGTAAAGATGCCACATCTACAGAAATTGATTTAATGCCAAAAGGCATTTCGAAAGAAGGCGTAAATATGGTTTATAAAATTGATAATCAAGGTGCAGTTGCTGGTAAATTTAGAAAACAACTCACAGATCATTATGCATTATCGTATAGAAAGAAAAACGTTGGCATTAATCAGGATAATTATCTTGAAACCCTGGAAAATAACAACAATAAAATTGAGATTGATGAATATGTTCGAGAAAATGAAAACGATTTGGCAAAACCTGTAATTGAAACATATTCTTTCAAATCGAACAATAATGTAGAAATAATTGGAGATAAGATTTATTTCTCACCGCTGTTATTCCTGGCAACAGAAACGAATCCGTTCAAGCAGGAAAAAAGAGAATATCCGATAGATTTTGGATATCCGACAGAATCGAAATATAATATAACCGTTGAAATCCCAGAAGGTTTTACAATAGAATCACTTCCACAGCCAATAAATTTAGCTACAGAAGATAAAATAGGGACCTTCAAGTATAATATTGCAAACAATGGAAATAAAATACAGATTTCTATAGCTTCTAATATAAATCTTGCAATTGTCAGACCGGACTATTATGCAACCGTCAAAGATTATTTTCAAAAAATGATTGATAAGGAAAATGAAAAAATTGTTCTGAAAAAGATATAAAAATGAAACAATTTTTTATCGTGCTGGTTTTTATTGCCGCGTTTAATTCAAATACCATTGCACAGAATTTTGAACTCGGAAAAGTTTCTAAATCAGAGCTCGAAGAAAAAACATATGCAAACGACACAAGTGCACCAGCAGCAATACTATTCAATAAGGCAAAAACCAGTTTTAAATATTACCACGATAAAGGATTTGTGAGTGTTACGGAATTTGAAATCCGTATAAAAATATATAAAAAAGAAGGTTTAAGATGGGCAAATTTTGACGTTCCATATTATGTTGGCTGGGAAAAAATTGGTCCCGATAACGTAGAATTTTCCAAAGGAGTTACCTATAATCTGGTTAATGGCCAAATAGAAAAAACAAAACTTGATAATCAGGGGACTTTTAAAGAAAACATCAACAAGTATTGGAAACAAAAATCTATCGTGTTGCCCAATGTGAAAGTTGGTTCTATTCTGGAATTCAGATATATTAAAAAATCAGAAAACATTGTCCGATTGCCCGATTTTAAATTTCAATACGAAATCCCGGTTCGCTATTCAGAATACATAAGCGAAATTCCGGAAATGTATATTTACAATGAAATCGTAAGTGGTTTTTTGAAAATTCAAACCGAAAGAAAAGTAGAGCAGATTTCACAATCATTTACCAGTGAGTATAACACAACTAAATATTTGCAGTTTCGACAAATCAAAACAATTCATAAAATTGAAAATGTTACAGCTTTAAAGCCTGAAAAGTTCGTAAACAATATTGATAATTACAGAAGTGCCATTGAGCAGGAACTCAAATTGATCAGATATCCAGACCAGCCAGATAAAAAATATGCTGAATCGTGGGAAGATGTAGCGACAGACATTTATAAGTCAGATGACTTTGGAAAACAAATTGCAACACGCCAATATTTTGAAGCCGAATTAAAACCGTATATCCAAAATATAACTTCACAGCAAGAAAGGGCAGACGCTGTTTTGAAATTTGTCAAAGCAAAACTAAAATGGGACGGAAATTTTGGAGCTTACACCAGAAAAGGCGTCAAACAATGTTATTTAGACAGAACTGGAAACGTAGCAGAAATTAATTTTATTCTGATTTCAATGCTCTCGTATTCTGGGATTTTAGCATATCCGGTTGTCTTGAGTACCCGCAATAACGGAATATCTTTATTTCCTAACAGAACAGCTTTTAATTACGTAATCGCGGCTGCCGAGATTGACGGAAAGCGTGTTTTGTTAGATGCAACTGAGACTTTTTCCGACGCTAATATTCTTCCATTTCACGCGCTTAACTGGACCGGAAGACTCATTCGTGAAAACGGGACAAACGAAGAAATCGAATTATTGCCGAAAACAGCTTCGAGAAGCGTAAATACTATTTTGTTTAAGATTCAAAATGACGGAAGTATTTCAGGTAAAGCAAGGATACAAAAACTTGACTATTTTGCGCTCGAACATCGCCAAAACTACCATCAGATAAATAGAGACAGTTATTTGGAAAAACTCGAAAACGACTATGGTAAAATTGAGATTTCCGATTATGTAATTGAAAATGAGAACGATTTGAAAAAAGCTATAGTTGAAACATTCAACTTTACATCAAATAACAATATTGAAAAAATTGGCGATAAAATGTATTTAAATCCAATGTTGTTTTTTACCAAAGAAACCAATCCGTTTAAACAGGAAGAAAGAGAATATCCAATAGATTTTGGATTCCCTTCAGAACAAAAATACAACTTCAGTATTGAAATTCCCGAAGGTTATACAATAGAATCTTTACCAAAATCAATAAATTTGGGAACAGAAGGGCAATTGGGAAATTTTAAATATTCAATTGCAACTAAAGATAACAAAATTCAATTGTCAGTCGTTTCAACAATAAATGTCGCAATTGTAAATCCGGACTACTATCAAACAATAAAAGACTTTTTTCAAAAAAGTATTGAAAAGCAAAGCGAAAAAATTTGTCTAAAGAAATTATAAAATGCGAAACAATTTTTATTTGGTTATTATCTTTTGTTTTTTTTCTCCAAGCTTATTTTCACAGGATAAGGAATTAGGAATAGTATTAATTGAAGATTTAGAACAGAAACGGCATCCAAATGATACTGCAGCTGTTGCAGCGATATTGTATAAAAAAGGGGTAGTAAGTTTTGGATATGATTTTAATGGGCCAGTCTTAGTTACACGCGTAAAAACCCGTATTAAAATCTATAAAAAAGATGGTTACGAATGGGCAAACAATGTTGTTAAGTATTTTTCAAATGGTATGGTTGGAGAAAATGTCGAGTTTTTCAATGCAGCAACTTACAATCTTACAAATGACGAAATTATAATAACCAAATTACTTGCTGATGCTCATCTCGACACTAAATTGAACGCCTATCAATATCAAAAAAGCATTATTTTTCCGGATATAAAAGAGGGAACGATCATTGAATATGAATATATTTTGACTAGTCCTTTTATCAGAGATATTCGGGATTGGGATTTTCAGGCAACAATTCCAGTAGATTATTCTGAATACACCACAATTCTACCGGAAGCGTTGACATATCAAATCATAAAAAAAGGATTTGAAGAGATAAAAATTGTTTCTGAAAAAAGCGTAAAGTTTGGCGGCACAGAAGTCAGGGCAATGTACACAGCTGAAAATCTTCCAGCAATCAAAGATGAAATATTTGTAGACAACATACAGAATTATATCGCAGCAATATCACACGAGATTTCAGGTGTTAAAATTCCGGGTAAACCAGATATTAATTTTTCGACAGATTGGGAAGCAGTTACAAAGACAATATATAAAAATGGTGGATTAGCCGACGAGTTAAAGAAAACAAACTATTTTGAAAAAGATATAGATCTCATTATAAAAGACAAAACAAATGAAGAAAAGATTGTGGCAATCTTTAATCATGTTCAGTCAACAATAGCATGGGATAAAAATGAAAGTTACTACTGCGCAGAAGGTGTAAAAAAAGCTTATAAAAAGAAAATTGGAAATTCAGCCGAAATAAATCTGATGCTTATTGCAATGCTTCGATACGCCGGCATAAACGCAAACCCGGTTATTTTAAGCACAACAGAGAATGGTATCGCCATATATCCTTCAATTCACGCATTTAATTATGTAATTGCAGCTATCGAAGTTGATGACAAGAAAACACTTTTAGATGCTACTGAAAAGTTGACTACTCCAAATGTTTTACCCGAACGAGCACTAAACTGGTATGGAAGACTTATCAGGAAAGACGGAAGTTCTGAAGATGTAAATCTCACGGAGAATATATCGAAGGAAACTATCAATATTATGGTGTCAATTGATCCAAATGGCGATTTGTCAGGAAGATGCAGAAGATCCAATTGGGACCAGAATGCCTATTTTTTTCGATTGCAAGCATTAGATTCTAAAGAAGATCCCGTTGATAATCTTGAACATGATTACAGAATAAAAAACGTTGATCATTATGTAATCGAAAATGAAAAAGAGACTTCAAAGCCTCTGGTGCAAAGTTTTTCATTTCTCGATTCCAATTCAATTGATAAAATTGGCGATAAAATCTATATTTCACCCCTGTTGTTTTTTACGTTAAAAGCAAATCCATTTAATCAAGAGAAACGACAGTACCCAATAAATTTTCAATATTTAAAGGAAACAAAATTTATATTTATATTAGAGTTTCCAGAAGGATATGCCATCGAATCAATTCCTTCAAGTATAAACATTAAGACAGAAAACGATATATTTATGTTTAAATATTCGATTAGTAATGTGGCGAATAAAATACAGATAAACGCCTCGTCAGCAATTGGTGTGGTAAATGTTAAGAAAGAATTATATCCAGTATTAAAAGATTTCTTCCAAAAAATACTGGAAAAGCAAAGCGAAAAAATTGTCCTCAAAAAAATATAATCATGAACATACAAAACGCACAACTTGATGTCGATAACTGGATTAAAAACCACGGAGTCCGTTATTTTAATGAACTCACTAATATGGCGCAACTTACTGAAGAAGTTGGTGAAGTGGCACGAATTATCGCCCGTCGTTATGGCGAGCAATCTGAAAAGGAAAGCGATAAAAATAAGGATTTAGGAGAAGAACTTGCTGATGTTGTGTTTGTTGTTTTATGTCTGGCCAATCAAACCGGTGTTGATCTGCAAGCAGCTTTCGACAAAAAACTGGACCTGAAAACCAAACGTGATCACGACCGCCATCATAATAATGATAAATTGAAGTAATGGATTTACATCTAGGGAAGTCGACTGTAATTTCGGGAAAAGCAATTAAAATTTCCGGCTCAAAATCGGAATCAAACCGGCTTTTACTACTTCAGGCATTATTTCCTGAATTAACTTTAGGCAACATCTCCAATTCGGATGATTCTGATGTAATGCAAAAAGCAATTGCATCGAGCGAAAGTCTTATCGATATTCATCATGCCGGAACAGCAATGCGTTTCCTGACCGCCTATTTCTCAATCCAGAATAATCGTGAAGTAATCCTGACGGGTTCGCCCCGAATGAAAGAACGCCCAATCGGGATTCTGGTCGATGCGTTGCGACATCTCGGAGCCCAAATCGAATATTTAGAAAATGATGGTTTTCCACCGCTAAAAATTTCAGGAAAAGAACTTACAAATAATATTGTAACACTGAGTGCAAATGTGAGCAGCCAGTATATTTCGGCACTTTTGCTCATTGCGCCAAAGCTCGAAAACGGAATCGTGATTAATCTCGAAGGCACAATCACATCGCTTCCATATTTAATGATGACATTGGGATTGCTAAATGAAATCGGAATAAAAACGGAAATTGCAGAAAACCGCATTACCGTATTTCCCAACACCCAACACCCAACACCCAACACCATTATCGTAGAAAGCGATTGGTCTTCGGCGTCCTATTTTTATTCCATAATCGCATTATCCGAAGTCGGGACAGAAATTACACTTTCAAGCTACAAACAAAACAGTTTTCAAGGCGATTCAGCTTTGGCTGAGATTTACGAAAGTTTCGGCGTAACAACTAAATTCACGCCAAACAACAATGAAATTGTACTAAAAAAAACCAACACCCAACACCCAATATCCAATACCTTTAACCTAAACAATACCCCGGATATTGCTCAAACAATTGCAGTTACCTGTTTTGGTCTCGGAATTTCATGCCATTTAACGGGTTTGCATACGCTAAAAATTAAAGAAACAGATCGCCTTGAAGCACTAAAAACCGAACTCCAAAAGCTGGGAGCCATAGTTTCTATTACTAAAGATACGCTTACGCTGAATGCTACTTCTGTAATTGCGAAAAACATATCGATTTCAACTTACAATGATCACAGAATGGCTATGTCTTTCGCGCCTTTAGCATTAAAAACCGATTTGATAATCAACAATGCCGAAGTGGTTTCAAAATCATATCCGGATTTTTGGAACGATTTGAAAGCAATTGGATTTCAGATTTCAGAATAAATTATTCCTGCAACAACTCAGGCTGTCAGTGGTTCAGAAACCTACTTTCAAAAATAAACGGTAAAACACTTGACAACGCCTATCGCACAATCGTATATTTGCACACGATTTAAAATTATGGGTACAAACCCATAGCTTATAATTCATAACTCATACCTTTCATAAATGAAATTATCACATTTCCAGTTCAATTTACCTAAAGAACTTCTTGCTGAATTCCCTGCCGAAAATAGAGATGAATCGCGTTTAATGGTCATCGACCGTAAGAAAAAAACAATCGAGCATAAAATGTTCAAGGATGTTATCGATTATTTTGACGAAGGCGACGTACTTATTTTAAACAATACTAAAGTTTTCCCGGCGCGTTTATACGGGAATAAGGAAAAAACCGGAGCACGTATCGAAGTTTTCTTGCTTCGCGAACTAAACGCAGAACAACGTTTATGGGATGTTTTAGTTGATCCGGCGAGAAAAATCCGTATTGGAAATAAATTGTATTTCGGAGATGACGATTCTCTTGTTGCTGAAGTTATCGATAACACGACTTCACGCGGAAGAACTTTGCGTTTCCTTTACGATGGTTCGTATGAAGAATTCAGGAATAAACTGACAGAACTTGGTGAAACGCCAATTCCAAAATATATCAATCGTGAAGTAACTCCGGAAGATGCCGAGCGTTACCAAACAATTTATGCCAAAGAAGAAGGTGCTGTTGCAGCTCCGACTGCCGGTTTGCACTTTTCAAAACATTTGTTGAAACGTCTTGAAATTAAAGGTGTTGACTTTGCAGAAGTTACGCTTCACGTAGGTTTGGGAACTTTTAATCCGGTTGAGGTTGAAGATCTTTCAAAGCACAAAATGGATTCTGAAGAATTGAAAATCACTCAGGAAGCCTGCGATATCGTTAACAATGCAAAAGCAAAAAAGAAACGCGTTTGTGCTGTTGGAACAACTTCAATGCGCGCTATCGAAAGTTCAGTTTCTTCAGGAAGAACTTTGAATCCTTATGATGGATGGACAAATAAATTTATTTTTCCGCCACACGATTTTAGTATCGCAGATTGTATGATCACGAATTTCCATACACCAAAATCAACATTATTAATGATGATTTCAGCTTTTACAGGTCATGATTTAATGAAAAAAGCATACGAAGAAGCAATCAAGGAAGAATATAAATTCTATTCATACGGAGATGCGATGCTGATCATCTAATCGAAAAAGAAATAAATCAATCCCGTTAGCAATAACGGGATTTTTTGTTTCAATAATAGAATGATTTTGGCGTGACCACAAGGGTCGGGCTTTTCGCTACTATCTTTTTGCAGTTTTCCGCTTTCGCTCCAAACTCACAAAAAGGATAACCGCTGCAATCCCTCACGCGATACCTAATTAATTATTAACTATTAATTATTCATTATCAACTATTCATTATTTTTGCCTTCCAAACAACCAAACTATGGATTTTCAAAACACACGCGAATTTGCACAAAAACTCGACACCCAGGATGAATTAAAATCCTATCGGGACGAATTTATTTTTCCGCAGCACAATGGTAAAAATGTAATTTATTTTACGGGAAATTCTCTTGGATTACAACCAAAGCGAACCAAGAAATACATTGATGAAGTAATGAACGATTGGGCTAATCTCGCCGTCGAAGGACATTTCTATGCAGAAAAACCCTGGTGGGATTATCAAGAGCGTTTTGCAGCGCCGCTAAGTAAAATTGTAGGAGCGAAACCTTCGGAAGTTACCGTAATGAATACCCTGACCGTGAACCTCCATTTGTTGATGGTTTCGTTCTATCGTCCTACTAAATCCCGTTACAAAATAATCTGTGAGGAAAAAGCATTTCCATCAGACCAGTATATGTTTCAAAGCCAGGTTCATTTTCACGGCTTAAATCCTAAAGATGCAATCGTTGAAATTAAGCGACGCGATGGAGAACACAATATTCGTCTTGAAGACGTACTTTCAAAAATTAAGGAAGTTGGAGACGAACTTGCATTAGTTTTAATCGGCGGAGTAAATTATTACACTGGACAGGTTTTCGATATTGAAACCATAACTGCTGCCGGACATGAAGCCGGAGCAAAAGTAGGTTGGGATTTAGCGCATGCTGTCGGTAATATAAAACTGGAATTGCACGACTGGAACGTAGATTTTGCCGCTTGGTGCAGTTATAAATATATGAATTCAGGTCCGGGAAATGCGTCCGGGATTTTCGTCCATGATAAACATCATCATGACAGCGAATTGCCAAGGTTCGCCGGCTGGTGGGGACATAATAAAGAACGTCGTTTCAAAATGGAACCGAATTTCGATCCCGTGCATGGTGCCGATGGTTGGCAAATCAGTAATCTTCCAATAGTAAGCCTGGCACCATATCTAGCATCTGTTGAAATGTTCGACGAAATCGGAATGGAGAAACTAATCGCAAAAAGAGATAAAATAACAGCATATCTCGAATTCATTCTTCACGAAATAGACAAAGAAGTTGACAGTACTTTTGAGATCATTACGCCATCAAACCAAAATGAGCGCGCATCCCAATTATCTGTTTTTCTGCATGGCGAAGGTCGTCCGTTATTTGATTATCTGATGAAAAATGGCGTTATTACAGATTGGCGCGAACCAAATGTCATCCGTTTGGCTCCAGTTCCGTTATACTGCTCGTTTAAAGACATGTATGATTTTGGTCAAATATTAAAAAAAGGAATCCAGGAAAATTAAAAAATCTGCGGAATCTGTTCACAGTTTAATCCGCGTTCAATACAATAAAATGAACAAACAAGAAAAAATAAACTCATTCGATCCATCACAACCCGGATTGGCTGATGAAAGTATTTTCGGATTACCATTTACTTCCGAAGAAAGTGAAATAATTATTATTCCGGTTCCATGGGAAGTTACCGTGAGTTATGGCGCTGGTGCTTCTGACGGTCCGGAAGCAATATTAGACGCGTCATTTCAGGTTGACCTGCACCATCAGGAATTTCCGGAATTATGGAAACTCGGAATGTATCTTGACCTAAACGACCAAACTTCCAAATGGGCTGCCGACAGCGTAAAATACAAAGGCTTGGCCCAACCAATCATTTCTGCATTAGAAAGCGGTGAAGTTATCGAAAGCCATCCAACGCTTCAATCGGATCTTGATAAAATCAATAAAGTTTGCCGTGAATTAAATGAAGAAGTTAAGGAACGTGTATTATACTGGACAAAAAAAGGAAAAAAAGTCGCGCTTTTAGGCGGCGATCATTCAACACCACTGGGTTATTATCAAGCGCTTGCAACACAGCATGATGATTTTGGGATACTGCATTTAGATGCGCACATGGATTTAAGAATTGCCTACGAAGGATTTACATATTCACACGCGTCGATCATGTATAATGCATTGCAAATTCCGCAAATCAGTAAAATCGTACAAGTCGGAATTCGGGATTTCTGCGAACAGGAAGTTGAAGTTGCCCTAAAAGACCGCGTGCTTGTTCATACCGATATGGATTTAAAAGCTGAAACATTCAGCGGAATTACATGGGAGCAGCAATGTGATGCAATAATCGCGTCGCTTCCGCAGAAAGTTACGATTAGTTTCGACATCGACGGAATGTATCCCTGGTATTGCCCAAATACAGGAACGCCGGTTCCGGGTGGATTTTCTTTTGAACAGGCGGCTTATCTTTTAAGTAAGCTTGCCGAAAGCGATAAGGAAATAATCGGGTTCGATTTGGTTGAAGTTGCTCCAGGCGATGATGATTGGGACGGAAATGTTGGCGCACGAATGCTTTTTCACATGTGCGGCGTTTTTGCAAAATCCCAAAAACTAAATGTCGGTTCTAAAATTAAATTCAATCGTTAATCCAAGCTCCCTTTTTGGGAGTTTTTTATTTCACAACATAAGTCCGTGAACGTGATTATAATTTAATCATTATATTTGTTTGTAACCAATTTCTCTCAAAATGAAAATCCTGAAAAAAATACTTTTAGCCATTCTAGGAATAGCGTTATTGCTGATTTTGGTACTATTCGGTTATGGTATTTATTTAAAGCCCAATTATGAAGGAGAAAAAAATCTAAAAAATATAACTTCAGAAACAACTGTTTATTTTGATGACTATGGCGTTCCGCATATTTATGCCAACTCGCAAAAAGATGCAATGACTGCGCTCGGATATGTTCATGCCCAGGATCGTTTATGGCAAATGGAATTAATGCGAAGAATCGCTCCCGGAAGATTGTCAGAAATTTTTGGTACAAAAGCATTGCAGAATGATCGGTTTTTTATTGGTCTCGGAATCGAAGAAGCTTCTGAAAAAGCAATCTCGGCTTTAGGCAAAAACACTGAAACGTATCAGTTGGCGGCCGCTTATCTTGACGGAATCAATCAATTCTTAGATGAAGGACCAACGCCTATAGAATTTCAGCTTGTCGGTGTGAAAAAACAGCAATTTACATTAAAAGATGTTTACAATATCTTCGGTTACATGTCATTCAGTTTTGCGATGGCACATAAAACGGACCCTCTATTGACGGAACTTCGGGATAAAATCGGAGTCGAATACTTGAAAGAATTTGGAATCGACGGTTCGTTAAATACAACCAAGATTAAAACCAATACTAATAAGGAAAATTACACTGAAATTTCAAAATCAATAACTAATTTATTGAATTCATCTCCAATTCCGCCGTTTATCGGAAGTAACAGCTGGGTAATCGCACCGCAAAAAACCAAAAGCGGAAAAGTGATTTTTGCAAATGATCCGCATATAGGATTCTCGCAACCCGGAACCTGGTTTGAAGCACATTTGGTTACGCCGGATTATGAAATGTATGGATATTACCTTGCCGGAACACCGTTTCCGCTTTTAGGACATAATCGCAACTATGCTTATGGATTGACGATGTTTGAAAACGACGACATTGATTTTTTCCAGGAAGAAGAAAATCCGTCCGATAAAAATCAGTACAAAACAATTAACGGCTGGAAAAATTATGTCATGCACACAAAGATCATAAAAATCAAAGATAGTTCGGATGTGAGTTTTATTATAAAAGAATCACAACACGGACCAGTGATGAACGATTTGATTTCTCAATTGAAAAACAAAAAACCGGTTGCAATGTCGTGGATTTATACCCAACAGCCTTTACGTGTTTTGGAAGCGGTTTATGGTTTGTCACATTCAAAAAACATTCAAGATTTTCATCAAAATGTCGAATTAATCGCGGCACCTGGATTAAATGTAATGTATGGCGATGCAAAAGGAAATATCGGTTGGTTTGCTTCAGGAAAATTATACAAACTTGATAAATCGGTAAATCCAAACTTTATTCTTGATGGGGCAAATGGAATTGATGATAAGAAAGAATTTCTTGATTTTAGTAAAAATCCGTCAGCGAAAAACCCATCGTGGCATTATGTGTATTCAGCAAATAACCAGCCCGAAGCAATTGATGCCTACTTATATCCCGGATATTATTTGCCGGAAGACCGCGCAAAAAGAATAGACAGACTTCTTTCTGTTAAAAATAACTGGGATAAAAACGCTGTCGCGGAAATGATAAATGACAATACTTCCGCCGTTGCACCAAACGTAATTTCGGTGTTATCGCAATCGCTGAAAGATTTGACTGCAGATAATGAAAAGCAAGCATTCAGTTATCTGCAAAAATGGTCAGGCTCTAACAATCTGAATGATGTTGCGCCAACGATTTACAATAAGTTTATTTTTCATTTTTTGAAGAATACGCTAAGCGATGAAATGGGTAAAGAAAACTATGAGATTTTCTTGGGAACACATCAGGTCAAGCAAATAATTGCGCCAATAATGAAGAATGAGAAATCACTTTGGTGGGATGACATTACGACGACTAAAAAAGAAACAAGGGATATAATCATAGGAAAATCGTTTCGGCAAGCAATTTTGGATCTGCAAAAACAACTCGGAAATGATGTTTCAAAATGGACATGGAATCGTGTTCACTCCGTTGAACATCAGCACGCTTTCGGATCTATTGCAACATTGAAACCTTTTTTTAATGTTGGTCCGTTTGAAATCAATGGCTCGAATGAGGTTATTAATAATTTGTTTTTTGAATGGTCCGAAGATGGAAATTATAAAGTAAAAGGCGGACCGTCAACACGGCGCGTGATTGATTTTTCGGATATAGAAAATAGTTGGAGCATTTTGCCAACCGGACAATCCGGAAATCCGCTGAGCAAACATTATGACGATCAGGCTGTGCTTTACAATGCAGGAAAATTCCGAAAAATGAAATTAAATAAAACCGAAATTATAAATACTTCTACGAAACTGGTTTTTAAGCCAAAAAAATAGAATGACCTCGCAAAACACTCAAATAATTTCCTAATTAAAGCCGATTCAATTGTTTATTACTTAAATTTACCGGCATATAATTTTCACATCGTCCTAATGCAAAATCCACAAAAAATTGCCATCGTTGGTTCCGGTTTAGTCGGTTCACTTTTGGCAATTTATCTGAAAAGAGAAGGCCACATTGTTCATGTTTACGATCGGAGTCAGGATATTCGGAATATTACTTTTTCAGGACGTTCGATAAATCTTGCAATGTCTGACCGCGGATGGAAAGCACTTGATGGTGTTGGAATTGGAGATGAAGTACGATCAATTGCAATCCCGATGGATAAACGCGCGATCCATCTCAAAGATCGCCTGAAATTTCAGGATTATGGCAAAGACGGTGAAAGCATTTATTCGATTTCACGTGGCGTTCTGAATCGAAAAATGATTGATTTGGCTGAAAAAGCCGGTGCCGAATTTTTCTTCGAGCAAAAAGTCTGGGATGTTACACTGGCAGACGCAACGTTGCACATTGGAGAAACCGAGCGCGGCGAATGGAACGATGTAAAATATGATATGGTTTTTGGTGCTGATGGCGCTTTTTCGAGAATTCGTCACAGAATGCAGCGTCAAAGCATGTTTAATTATTCGCAGGAATTTGTCAGCATGGGTTACAAAGAGCTAAATATTCCTGCCAATGCAGATGGTAGCCATAAACTCGATAAAAACTCTTTTCATATCTGGCCACGCGGTGATTATATGTTAATCGCTTTGCCAAATCTGGATGGAAGTTTTACCTGTACGCTTTTTATGCCGTTTGAAGGAGAAAATTCGTTCGATTCATTAAAAGAAAGAAAAGATGTTGAAAATTTCTTCGAGAAAAATCTACCGGATACAATCGATGTAATTCCGAAATTGGCAGAAGATTTCTTTAAAAATCCAACCAGTACGCTGGTTACAATGAAATGTTTTCCGTGGACTTTTGAAGATAAAGTAGCCTTGATTGGCGATGCGTGCCATGCGATTGTTCCGTTTTATGGGCAAGGAATGAACGCCGGTTTTGAAGATATTACCATTTTGAGTGAAATGATTTCGCGATATGGAAACAATTGGAAAACCATATTTTCAGAATATCAAAAATCCAGAAAGCCAAATGCTGACGCGATTGCAGAACTTTCGTATCGCAATTTTATGGAAATGAGTTCTAAAACTGCTGACGAAAAATTCCTTTTACAGAAAAAAATCGAAAAGCACTTCTCTGATAAATATCCGGAAAAATGGATTCCGCTTTATAGCCGCGTTACCTTTAGCCACAGACCTTACGCAGAAGCTTTGGCAATCGGCGACAGGCAAAATTCAATTATGGATGAGATCCTGAAAATCGACAATATCGAGCAAATCTGGGATAGCGAACTTATCGAAAATAAGATTATTGAACTTTTGGAGTTGGAATAACCTGATCACTATTTAGTGGAGATTGCGGAATTTTCTTGGTTGCCGGACGAATCAGAACACGTAATGTGCTATCGTTGTTGAAATAACTAAACATCCAATTGATAAAAATCATCAATTTGTTTTTTACGCTTAAAATCAGCATTAAATGTACAAACATCCAGGTAAACCAGGCAAATCTTCCCTGAAAGCTGAATTTAGGTAAATCAACTACTGCTTTTCTTTTTCCAACCGTCGCCATTGAACCTTTATCGTGATATTCAAATTCAGTTTCCGGCTTTTGTTTTAATCGCAATTTGAAATTTTTCGCCAGTACTTTTGCCTGTTCAATGGCAACAGATGCAACCTGAGGATGACTATTTGGGTATTTTGGCGTTGTCATAAATGAAATATCGCCAATCGCATAAACATCAGGTATATTTTGGATTTTATTAAAACGATCCACGATCAGTCGATTTCCGCGTGCCAAGCTTTCCTGAGGTATTCCTTCCAGTTTATTGCCTGTAATTCCGGCTGCCCAGATTACATTTCGTGCCTGGATGGTTTCGCCACTTTTCAAGGTTACGGTTTTTCCATCATAAGCACTTACGACATTTGCGGTTTTTACAATCACGCCTAATTCCTCAAGATATTGCCTCGATTTTGTTTGGGATGCCGCAGACATCGGATTCAGCACATTTGGCGAACCTTCTATTAAATAAATGGTGAGTTTTGAGAAATCTTTCTCTGGATAATCTTTCGGAAGAATATTCTTTTTCATTTCAGCAAGCGCACCTGCGAGCTCAACGCCTGTAGGTCCGCCGCCAACAATTACAAAATTCATTAAAGGCTGCAAGTCGTCAGTTTTTGCGATGAGCGCATCTTCAAAAGTTTGTAAAATCCGATTGCGTAATTGTAGTGCTTCCGGAACCGATTTCATTGGAAATGCAAAATTCTCAATTTCGGTATTTCCGAAATAATTCGTTGTACATCCAAAAGAAATCACAAGATAATCATAAGAAAAATCGGCTATTGAAGTTTTTACGCTTTTGTTTTGAGTGTCAACGCTCAGGACATCAGCAATTCGGATCCTTACATTTTTAGAATGCTGAAAAACTTTACGTAAAGGAAACGAAATACTTGCGGGTTCTAAGCGTGCGGTTGCGACCTGGTACATTAATGGCTGAAACTGATGATAATTGTTTCTGTCGATTAGAAGCACATCATAATTTGTGTTTTCAAGGTCTTGTGCAAGACGCAAACCAGCAAATCCGGCACCTATGATTACTATCTTTTTTTGAGTGGACATTGTGTTCTGATTAGTACTCAAAGGTAAGAAATATCGCCGGTTCGGATTGCGTTGTTAACTTTTTATATAGAAATTGAAGCGTCAGAATTACTTTCTGAAAATAAAATAAACTGCTAAAATCAGAAAGATAAAACCAACGGCGTGGTTCCATTTAAATGTTTCGTTTTTGAAAAAAAGCATTGAGAAAATTACGAAGATAACAAGCGTAATTACTTCCTGGATTACTTTTAATTGTAATAAAGAAAAAGGGCCGCCATTTTCATCATACCCGATTTTGTTTGCCGGAACCTGGAAGAAATATTCGAATAATGCCAAACCCCAGCTGATCAGAATTATTCCGATTAAGCCAACATTTTCAAACCACTTTAATTCCTTGAATTTTAAATGGCCATACCAAGCAAGTGTCATAAAAATATTTGACAATATAAGTAAACCAATTGTTAGGAAAGCTTTCATTATTTTACGTTTAAGAACTCAGGTATAAATACATTATATTTTTTCTTAATTCTCTCATTATACTTTAATGAATGATAAAGAAAATGTAAAATTAAGATTAAATACAATAATTTTAACAGGAATGGAGTTATTAAATTAAGGTTGAATGACAAATTGTCTTTTATTTTTTCGTCAATAAAAACTCTGAAATTCGACATCTGATTATTGATTTGTCGGTTAAATTAACTTGATATGCAAATATTGTTAAAATTAAGTGCTAAAACCTGTAAGCGAAAGCGTTTTCGGGAAGTAAAAATTACTGTTAATAATAGATAAAATGTATTTTTTTATTTTTTTATATCTACTAAAAATATAAATTTGTCGTTCTGATAAAAAATATTTAACAATTCTATCTTTGAAGATTAAAACTTTTAAAATTTAAAAAAAAAACTAAAATTTAAAAAAATGGCAAACGCAGGAAACGCTACTGTAGCGAAAAAAGAAAGTTCAAATGGAGGTAATATGGTCTCTGGGATTATAATTGTAGCTTGTATTATAATAGGTACTTTAATCTGGCAATTTATAATGGGAGATGGTTCAAACTTCGAAGGTGGAGTAAACACCGGACATCCGCTACCAGGGAATTACATGGCCATGGTTTATAAAGGTGGAAAAATCGTTCCTGTATTAATGGGATTATTATTAATGGTGGTTGTGTTTTCAATCGAGCGTTTCTTCGTTATTTCTAAAGCAGCTGGAACAGGAAACTTGGATACATTCATGAAAAATGTACAAAGCAACATCAGCAGCGGAAACATTGATGCTGCAATTGCTGATTGTGACAAACAAAAAGGTTCTGTTGCAAATGCTATTAAAGCCGCTCTTATAAAATATAATGAAGTGAAAAAAGAAGGTTTCGATAGCGAAGCAGCTGCTGAAACAATCCAAAAAGAAATCGAAGAAGCTACTTCATTGGAAATGCCAATGCTAGAGAAAAACTTAACGATCCTTTCTACTTTAGTATCTCTTGGTACACTTGCAGGTTTGTTAGGAACGGTAATGGGTATGATCACGGCGTTTGGTGCATTGGCAACTTCTGGTACTCCGGATCAGGCAGCACTTGCAAATGGTATTTCTGAAGCACTTATCAATACAGCAACTGGTATCTCGACTTCTGCGCTAGCAATCATCGTGTACAACTTCTTTACATCTAAAATCGATACTTTAACGTATTCTATCGATGAGGCAGGTTCTACAATTGTTGGAACTTACAGAAGATTCAGAGGAAGCTTAAGAAACTAATAATAATTTAATTTGCGGCAAGTAAATTTATTTGCCGCAGATATAAAAAATAACAAATGGCTAAAGTAAAAATGTCCAAAAAAATGACATCGATCGACATGACGGCGATGTGTGATGTTGCTTTCCTTTTGCTTACTTTCTTTATCTTGACCGCTACAGCGAAACAGCCTGAGCCTTTAGAAGTTCAGACACCAAATTCAACAGTTCAGGTAAAATTACCGGATTCAGATTTGGCAATTATAACAATCGGAGATAGCGGAAAAGTATTCTTTGGGGTTAAAGGGCAAGATGTTAGAAAACGTACTTTGGAATTAATGGCGGAAAAATACACAGAATTGAATTTTAGTGAAGACGAAAAAACTAAATTCGGTTTGTTAGATGAATTTGGAGTTCCGACAAATCAACTTAAAGTTTTAATTGGTTTGAAATCAGCAGATAGAAACCAAAAAGGATTGCAAAAAGGTATTCCTCACGATTCTTTGAATAACCAACTGGCTGACTGGGTTCGTTCTGCAAGAAATGCAAATGCTGAAATTAATGAGAAGCAGCTAAACTTCGCCATAAAAGGTGATGCGACTGAACAATATCCTGAAATTAAAAAAATAATGGATATTCTACAGGATCAACGGGTAAACAAATTCAATTTGGTTACCGGTCTTAGAAGTGATAATTTTTAAATTAAAAATACGAAACAATGGCTGAATTAAATACCGGCGACGGTGGTGGCGGGAAAGGCAAAAAAGTAAGAAGTAAAAAACAAAACTCTAAAGTTGATTTAACAGCAATGGTAGATTTGGCTTTCTTGCTAATTACTTTCTTTATGCTTACCACATCGTTGTCAAAACCACAATCCATGGATTTGGGAATGCCGGAAAAAGACAGTAAGATTCCACCGATTCTTATTGCAGACGCTAGAACTATGACGATTTTAATTGGTCCAGATGGAAAATTGAAAACCTACATGGGGCAATTCGCTTCTCCGCTTGAAGCACCTAAAGATATCGCATATGGAAAAAATGGTATCAGAAAAGATATTATTGAGAAATTACAATCTGTGCCAATAGCAATGGGCGATCCTAAAAAAGGCCTTATTGTTCTTATTAAGGCAGACAAAAAATCTAATTATAAAAACTTAGTTGACGTTCTTGATGAAATGGCAATTAGCAAAGTTCCTACTTATGCTATTGTTGACATTACAAAAGAAGAAACTGCTTTGTTTACTAAATAAAAGAAAACTATGAAATTAGATATATACAGAGGTCGTTGGATTGATATGGTTTTCGAAGGACGTAACAAGAGTTATGGTGCTTACGAACTCCGTAAAAAAAATCCAAGAACCGCTTTAATTGCGCTTGTAATTGGTGCTTTTGCATTTACAGCTCTTTTAGCAATACCGGTTTTTTGGCCGGATAGCGAAGACGAAGTGGAAGAAAAAGTAACAATGGTTGATATGGCTAAATTGGCACCGCCACCACCGCCGGATAAACCGTTGGTTCCGCCACCGCCACCGCCACCGCCAGCTCCAAAAATTGATGAAGTAAAATTCGTTAAACCAAAAGTTGTTGAAAAGGAAAAAGTAGTTGAGGAAATCAAAACTATCGAAGAACTTAAAGACAAAAATGTTGGTGCAAAAGATATCGAAGGTAGAGATGATGGTAAAATCGTAATTGATGAACCATCTGGCGAAGGTGATAAAGATGCCAAAATTGTTGATGACAACCAAGTTTATACAGCAGTTGAAGTAAAACCTGATTTTCCTGGAGGTATGGCGAAATTTTACCAATATGTAGGTAAAAATTTCCGTGTACCGGAAGAAGATATAAAAGGTAAAATCTTCGTTCAGTTCGTTGTAGAAAAAGACGGATCGCTTACAGATATTAAAGTAGTAAGAGATTTAGGTTTTGGAACTGGGAAAGAAGCAGAAAGAGTTCTGAAAAACTGTCCAAAATGGAAACCAGGTATTCAAAATGGACGTCCGGTAAGAGTTTTATATTCTTTACCAATCAGTATCGTTTCAGGAGGTTAATATGCTGGATAATCATAACACGCATGAAAGAGTTCAGAAATCGCTTAAAGGGCGATTTCTTCTCGTTATAGGAATACTGTTTTTCTTGGTTTATTTCGTTTTAGGAATGATAATTATCTTTTGGGAAGACTTTCCAATACGACTTCAGACACAATATAGAATCGCTTTTGGAGTTCTTTTAATTGTGTATTCATTTATTCGATTTACTCGATTATTACAAAAAAGATAATTTTATGCTGAAATTCAAACTGTCATTTGCTCTACTGATTTTTTTTACGATGTTTTCTTTTATAATTGTTTTATCCTGTAAAGAGGAAAAAAACAAAGAAACAATTACTGAAGGGACAATGACAATTTATACTGACGAAACTCTAATGTCAATAGTAGAAGACCAAGTCGCGGTTTTTGAAAGTCAATACAAGGCTAAAATCACCCAAATCAACAAATCCGAAGCTGAAGTGGTAAATTCTTTGATAACAGGTAAGTCTGATTTTGCTGTTTTATCCAGAAGATTAACTGTAGATGAAAACAAAGCTTTCGATAATAAAAAAATCCGTCCGCGAGTTACGAAATTTGCTTCTGATGCGATTGTTTTTATATCTAATAAGTCTTCAAATGACACTGTCGTAGATTTGCAGGAAGTCATAAATTTCATTCAAGGGAAATCAAGTAAAATTAAAAGTCTGGTTTTTGATAATCCAAATTCAAGCAATGTTAAATATTTGGACAGCCTGTCTGGAGTTTCTATAAAAAACAACAAAAATGTTTATTCCTTAGGTTCTCACGAAGAAGTTTTAAAATACGTTTCTGATAACACTGGCGTAATTGGCGTAACGGGCTTAAATTCGATTGTGCAACCTTACCCAAAATGGGAAACTTTGATGGACAAAATCAAGGTTATGGGCGTAAAAAATGTTAAAACCGGATCAAATAATTCAGAGTATTACAAACCCACTCAAGCCAACTTAGGAAAGGGATTATATCCATTAAGACGTGATATATATGTGTTAAATTGCCAAGGCTCTGCGAGATTAGGCACAGGTTTTGCCTCGTTCCTCGCGGGAGATATAGGGCAACGCATTATCCTAACTTCAGGATTGCTGCCAGTCAGGATTCCGGAAAGGATTATTATCACCAGAAATCAAATAATGAATAATAAATAAATACAAATAAGATGAACAAATTAAAAATTTTCAGCATTGCTTTATTATTTATCGGTGCAACTACAAATGCGCAAGATTTAGATCAGGCAAAAAAAGCGATCGATGCTGAACAATATGAGAAGGCAAAATCGATCTTAAAAACCTTAATCACTACTAAACCAGATAGTGGTAAAAATTTCTTCATTTTAGGGAATTTATATCTTACCCAAAAACTGTCTGATTCTGCAGATGCTACATACCAAAAAGGACTTCTTGCAAAAGCTGAATCCCATTTTAATTACATAGGATTAGGCCAGATTGATCTGGAAAATAATAATGCTACAGCAGCCGTTGCAAATTTCGGAAAGGCTACAGCAAACACCAAGAAAAAAGATTACGAGGAAAATTTATACATTGGCCGTGCCTATTTGAATCCGGTTAAGCCTGATTTCAAAAAAGCAATCGAATACCTAAATAAAGCAAAAGCTGTACAGCCGATGAACGCACAAGTTCAACTTTCATTGGGAGATGCTTTATTGGGAGACAAAAATACAAACGATGCATATTCGGCTTATCGTAATGCTTATGATGCAGATAATTCTGTGTTGAGAGCTAAATTACAATTGGGAGTTCTTACGAAAAACTCAAGAGCTTTTACTGAAGCACTTGCCGAATTTGATGCAATCTTAAAAACTAATCCAAGTTATGGTCCGGCTTACAGAGAAAAAGCAGAAACCAACAGATTGTGGGCTATTGAAAGCAGAAAGGATGAAGCTAAATATGCAGAATACAACAAAAAGGCAATCGAATTATATGAGAAATATATGAGCATGACCGATTATTCACTGGATTCTCGTATTCGTCACGCCGACTTTTTGATTCTGACAAAAGATTATAAAGCTTTGGAAGCCGAAGCAATTGCAATGCAAAAGCTAGATAAAGTAAATCCTAGAATTTTGAGATATTTAGGATATTCATCATATGAAAACGGAAATTCTGATGCAGCAATTCAAGCATTGAATGATTTCATTCAAAAAGATCCAACTAAAGTTATCGGTCGTGATTATCTTTACCTTGGTTTGGCAAAAACTAAAAAAGCATTGGTTTCAACGCCAAAAGCCGACGGAACTTCAACTAGCACAGTTGATAAAACCTTATTCGATTCAGGTGTTGCTGATTTGAGAAAAGGTGTTGAGCTTGATCCGGCAATGGCAAATGAATTGAATGATTTCGGAATGAAGTTCTATGAACTTAAATTATACAAAGAAGCTGCCGCGATTTATGAAGCTGCAACAACAAATCCAAATGAAGCTAATTACCTTTACGATAATTTCTACTTAGGATACGCTTTGTACTTTGATAATGTAAATAAAGACGGTAAAACTGAAAAAATCGATCCAATTGCATTGAAAAAAGCCAGCGATGCTTTCGCAATCGTAATTGAAAGAGTGCCAACGCAACAAGATGCTTATTTATATAAAGCACGTGTAAACGGTTTGCTTGAAAATGATGAAGCTGCAAAAGAAGAAACTTTCAAAAGTTACGAAGGTTACATTAAAGCCATAACAGCAAAAGGTGAAGCTGAAACTTCAAAACCTGCAAACAAGGTAAAATTGGTTGAAGCGTATGACAACATCGGGATTTATTATGCAAAATTCGATAAAGCTAAAGCAAGAGAAAATTTTGATAAAGCTTTGGCAATTGATCCGACAGACGAAACTGCAATCAGCTATTTAAAAGCTCTAAAATAATAAGCATACAAAACCTGGAAAACCGATAATTGAAAAGTTATCGGTTTTTTTGTTTAGAATAAACTTATCTTTGCACCCTCATTAAAATAAAATGTTAGCTAAAGAAATACAATCTGCCGTCGAAAAAGGCGTAATGCTTCCGCTTATGGAGGAATTCTACACGATTCAGGGCGAAGGTTATCATACAGGAACGGCCGCTTACTTTATCAGAATTGGCGGTTGTGATGTTGGTTGCCATTGGTGCGATGTAAAAGAAAGCTGGAATGCACAATTACATCCGCCAACACATATCGATGCCATTGTTGAAAACGCATCAAAATATTCTGAAACAGTTGTGATTACGGGCGGCGAGCCATTAACTTGGGACATGACTTTATTGACTCAAAAGCTAAAAGACAACCATCGTAAAGTTCACATTGAAACTTCGGGAGCTTATCCGTTGACAGGAACTTGGGACTGGATTTGTCTTTCTCCAAAAAAAAATAAGCTTCCTACGCAAACTGTTTACGACAATGCACATGAGCTAAAAGTTATCATTTACAACAAGCACGATTTCATCTTCGCGGAAGAACAGGCTCAGAAAGTAAATAATAACGCGATTCTTTTTCTTCAGCCGGAATGGAGCAAAAAAGAAGAAATGACACCGCTGATTGTTGACTATGTTATGAATAATCCGAAATGGAGAGTTTCGCTTCAAACACATAAGTATCTAAATATTCCGTAAATGAGAAAGTATCTTATAATTTTATTGTTCGCCGTTTTTTCTCCAACCGTTTTTTCACAGGAATTATTAATGGATACTGAAGATGTTCATGATGCTGATGTTGTAGAACCAAAATTCAATGGCGGCGGAATGGATAAATTCTACGAGTTCATAAAAAGCGAATTCGATTTTTCAAAAGTCACAAAAGCAGGGAAACTTCTTTTTTCCTTTACGATAAATGTTAATGGCGAAATGAAAAATATGCGTGTACTGAAATTTCCAAATGAAGAAGCTGCAATTGAAATAATAAGGGTCATCGACAAGGCTCCAAAATGGATTCCCGCCAAGCGTGCTGGAAAACCTTTTAGCACTGAAATTAAATTCCCGATGGATTTTAAATAAAAAGATCAATTTCTACTTTCAAAATACCTATTAATGGGTATTTTTTTTTGCCTAAACTTTACGGAAATTACGACACCTTTTAACAACTCAAAACTATCACTATGTGCAAAATTATTTTCCGGACATTTTGTCTTTTTCTAATTTCGACAGTTTCATTTGCCCAGACAGATTACAGGACAACAGAAGACGGTCTCAACAAACTTTTAAACAATCCGGAATTCGTAAAAGATGTTCTTGAAGTAAGCAGTAGTGATTTTTCTGTGCAAAAACTTGATTCGTATTTTGCCAAATATGTTCCTGAATATGGAAACTACAAGGCAAATACAACTGCTTTAGATGTAAGCAAACTCTATTTTGCGAATACAGGAAAGATTTCATCAACCGATTTGATCAATAAATTAGGCACGGCCTTTAAAATGAAACCAAACGACCTTTTGAACATGCAGAATATTTTAAATGGTAATGCCGGTATTTCAACTTCGAGTAACCTGACAAATATGATGTATCAACGAGGGAAAGACGCAAAAACAGATTTTGTTGTCGATAAATCAATTGATTTTTTCCAGAATAAATTTGGTGATGGCGGATTAAAAAGCGGATTGATAGATTTAGGCGGCGGACTTCTGGGCGGACTGATTAATAAAATGAACCAGCGCTACAATGAGAAAATGGCGAAAGAAGCAATATTATCAGTAGCACTTTCCGACCAGAATGCTTACACATTTGGCGATAATTCCAAATTCACAAGTGATCAGCAGGATTTGGTTTTACATTATAAAGGAGATAGTAAAGTTGGCGTAAACCAAATGAATTATGCCGGCACTGTTAAAGCTATGGATTATTCAGGCGCGATTGAAGATTATACCAAAGCCATCGAGGCATACAAAGCAAATCCGGAGCGCGCCTATTATCTTTATATGGCGTTTGTGGCAAGAGGGAAAAGTAAAATGCAGATCGGTGCATATCGTGCCGCGGTAAATGATTACTATTTCGCTCAAAATGTCCTTGAAACTATTTTATCCGGAGGACTTCCTGATAAATCCGTTGATATGATTTATCCTGTTGGATGGTTTGATGCCACTAATAAGAAAACATTTCACAAAGGAAAAGTTGATTTCAAGATTGGAACTCTGGATAAAAAAGACCTATTGATTGTTACAATAAACAGAGCTTTTGCAAAATACCGATTGGCAGATTATACAGGAGCAATCGCAGATTGTAAAACGGCTTCGGAAATGTCGAAAAGCATGATTTCTCCTAACGGAAGGCCAAATGATTACAAAGACATTATTTTGGCAATAACCGCTATGTCCGAATTTGGACTTGGGCAATATGCCGAATCATACGCAACTTTCACAAAAGCAAATCTGAATGACGACCTTATTTCTGATAATGATGGCGACGGCGTTACCGATTTTTTAGACCAGGACAAAGGCGGCGCGCAATATACGTATGATAAATATGAAGGTTTAAATTACACAGAATTTTACGGATTGCCGGAATATTTTCCATTTGATATTTCGCAAATCCGCGGACTTTCACTTTACAAAGCCAATAAAATTGATGAAGCTATTCAGGTGTATGAAAATATTCAGGCTTCGGAAAAAGTTAAAGCAAAATACGGCGGCGCCGAACAGAAAACATTTACCAAAATTGGTGGAGACATTAGCGCGTTATATTCAACATTAAGCAGCTTTTATTACGCTAAAGGCAATAAGGAAAAAGCAGTAAGTCTAATAGATCTTGCTATCAAACTGAACCCGGATCATATAGAATATTCTGAAAAGAAAGCATTATACGATAAAGAAATGGGAGTGAAAGCCCCAACTACAAAAACTGCTGAAGCCAAAACGTCTAAAAAAGACAAAGATTTCTACCTGACTAAGCACGCTGCATTGCTTTCCGCAGGAAATAAAGAAGATCATTATGTTTTGCTTAGCGAAGCAGCGAAAAATTACCCAACCGAATTTTTTAATTTGCTTATTACAAGTGTGCAGGATTTAAAAGATCCGTCAAAAGCGGAAGCAGCGTCTAAAATTTATGAGTCCGATCCGTTAAGGTCGGCAACTTTTCAAATAATTCAATATCAACTATCAGGCGATGTCGCAAAAGAGCAGGAATTTGTATTTAAGGCTTTTGATAACGGAATGAATTTCTATGATGCAGATATGTATCACAAGTTAAGCCTTCGTAAAAGAACCTATTATTGTAAACTTTTTTCCAAATATGGAAGTATGACAAACAACAATTTCGTGAGTGCTACAGAAGATAAAGCAGTTACAAAGAGAATACTCGATTCGACGTATCAGGCAATGGGAAATGATCCGCAGTTCAAAGCGGTAATGGACAGTAAAATAATGAAAGACACCAAAACGAAGCAATATACCAAAGCACTTGGCACGGTTCAGGAATATCTTAAAGTTTTGGAAAACCAGGAAAATATCTCAGGAAGCGTACCAAATGAAATCCTGGATCGGGTAGAAGCATTGATTATCTTAAAAAGAAATGCGGAAGCTGTCAAATTCGCAAAATCTGCTTTAAATGATAAAAAGCTTAAAATGCTTAGGCCATACTGGAAAGAAGCAATGATAATAGACTGGATAACCGGAATCGAAAATATTGCAAACGGTTCCTGCGGCGGATAATTATTTTCCGCCGTTAGCGCGCAAATCGGCAAGGCAATTCGAATCCAATTGAGGTATATTATTCATTATTCCTGAAGCCATATTATTTTCGGCTTGCCAAAACATAAGGCATTCGTCATTGTTGCAGTGTTGGCCGTGTGCCGTGTCCTGATGCGGATTTTGCATTTTAGTTCCGAAATTAACCAATCCCAGTAAATGGCAAAATTCATGAAGAACAACTGTTGTTTCCATTCGCGTGCGGTTAGCACCGGCAACATTATTGCTTAAAATCTGGATTGAATTTTCATAAATCACGAAAGAAGTATTTCGATAGGCGGTTCCCAATGTAAAAGTATTTGAAGTGTCGGTCGTAAATTTTCCATCAAGGAATAAAACAAACATCGTCAATACGTTCGGGCTGTTGTATTTTGTTCGGATATTGTTTTCGATTGCAGTGATTTCGTCTAAAGTATACGGACTGTTTCCCGGACTTTCAATTTCAGTTTCGCTGAATGTAATTCCGCCGGGTTTATTCAGCCTTGCTTCCATGAAGTTTTTCCAGTTTGTCAATGTCTGAGAATTCGGGCGGAAATTTTCGACATAAAAAATCTCTACAACCAGCGAGTCATATTCATCATCTGACAAAAAATCATGCGCGCTGCTTCCCGTAGCTTTTAAATTAGGGTTTTTGTTTGTTCCGTTTTCAATATCAGAACTGTCGTCATCTGAGCAACTAAGCGCAAAAACAAGAAGAAATAAGGTAAATAGGCGTAACAATTTCATAGCTTTTTATTTTAAAGTTAGAAAATAAACAGCCGGCAACGTCTAATATTATCCTAAAGTTTAGAATGCTATAAAGTCAGGCGCGCCAAATAATCAAAATGTTCTCCTTCCAAGATCATTTCGCATTTTAATCCGTTTGCAAATGCTGCATTTTGAAGCGTGTTGTAATCAATATACATCCAGTCGAATGGTTTTTCCTTTTCGCCTTTGTACGATATATTAAAAACCACTTCGCCATAATAATCATTATCCGAAGGAATCCATTTTCCGCCATCTTCATCTTCGTCAAACATATAAATGATGTCAGAACTATCAAGAAGTATTTGTCCGTTTTCATTTAATAACGACTTTAATTTCAACAGGAAATTCGGGACTTTTTTTAGTTTTCCGCACATTCCGGCACCATTCATCAAGAGTAAAATGGTGTCGAATTTCTCATTTTCCAGAGTCATGATGTCCTGCACTTTTGCGCTTTTCAAGCCGCGTAATTCACACGCTTTAATTGCATTTGCTGAAATGTCGATCGAAGTTATATCCAAACCGCATTCATTTTGAAGGTATAAACTATGGCTTCCCGCGCCACAGCCAACGTCGATGGTTTTTCCTTTTGAAAGTTCCAGTGCTTTTTTTTCGATTTTCGGCATTTCATTAAACGAGCGAAAAAGATAGGCAACGGACATTTCATCTTCTTCCGAAATTGTGGTTTCAGTAATTAAATTCTGCGGATTATTATTTGTCTGATAATCCAGTATCGCTTTTCCGAAAAGGTCCTTCATAAGTTGTATTTCAATTTCTTGTTGTAATTTTGTGGCAGATGAAACAGTTTTTAAGCAATCTTCCAAAACTAGCCAAAGATAAGCATATCGAAAACAAAAAGTATTTTGATAAGCTGAAAAAGAAAGTGCCCAAAAATCTGGATTATATCATGCAGGAATTGCACGATTCTGAATTCAGGAAAACCGATTGCCTCACATGTGCAAATTGTTGTAAAACCACCGGCCCATTATTTACAATTGCAGATATCGAAAGGATATCCAAACATTTTCGGCAAAAGCCTCAGCAGTTCATCGAACAGCATTTGCGAATAGATGAAGATAATGATTATGTGCTAAAAAGCGTTCCGTGTACTTTTCTGGATGCAGAGAATTATTGTATGATTTATGATGTAAGGCCGAAAGCGTGTCGCGAATTTCCGCATACAGACAGGAAGAAATTCCAGCAGATTTCAGATATTACGTTAAAGAATATTCCGATTTGTCCGGCAACTTTCAGGATTGTGGAAGAAATGAAAAAACGGCTTCCGCTTTAATCCAATAAAAAAGCCTCCGATAGCGAAGGCTTAGTGTTATACGAATAAGTCATCTTCATGAAATTCAAGATGATCGTGGTTTAGGCTGCGTCCACCGATGGCTTCAACCAAACGCTCAATTCCTTGCTCGATGTAACCTAATATTTTTTGAACCCATTCTTTGGCTTTTTCAAAAAACTCAAGTCCTTGTTGGATATAAGAATTCAGTCTTTCAACAAATGCCTGAAGCGAATCCATAAAGTTTAATAGTATTTCAGCTCTTTTCATATCGATTTTGGTTTAAATTGGTAATTTTTTTTACTAATTTACGCAAAGGCCGTCATAACTTTATTAATAAATTGATAAAATTTTGACTAATCGATTATTTTAAACTACTAAAAAGAAAAGTGTTTAATAGATAAGGTATTTTTTTCGCATTTCCTTAAACTCTATTAAAGGCGTTTCCCAGCTAGCGCGAATTTCTGCAGCTGTTAGCCCGGCTTCAATCTGTTGTTGCAGTTTCTTTGTTCCGGAAAGTTTTAAGAAATAGGAATTAAAGAACTTCGATTTATCAGCTGTTTCATTGTAAGCTTTTAGCAGCCATTTTAGTTCAATACGATCAACCATTTCTATAGCCGAAAGATCTTCACCAAAACATTCGATTCCATTATAAGGCGGGTTTTTCGCACCAAAATTCGGCTGTGGCGTGAAACAAAAATCAACGTTCGGTAAATACGGCGAACCATAAATCTGAAATTGCTTATCAGTTCCGCGGCCAACACTCACATTGGTTCCTTCAAAGAAACAAATACTGGCATATAAATTTATGGATTGATCGTTTGGAAGATTCGGCGAAGGTTTTACAAACAAACTATACGGCATATCACGTCTGTAAGCCGAACATGCAATTACCTGAAGCTCGCACTGGATTCCGTTTTTCAGCCATTTTTCGCCATTTATCATTTGCGCATATTCCCCAATTGTCATTCCGTGCAAAACCGGAATCGGATGCATTCCGACAAAACTTGAATTTTCAGGTTCCAGAATTGGTCCGTCAACAATAGCACCATTTGGATTTGGGCGATCTAAAACGATCAGCGGAATATTGTTTTCAGCGCAAGCTTCCATAACATAATGAAGTGACGATATGTAAGTATAGAAACGCGCGCCAACATCTTGAAGGTCAAATAGTAAAACGTCAATTCCGGCTAATTGCTCGGGTTTTGGCTTTTTGTTGTCGCCATAAAGCGAAATAATCGGAAGTCCGGTTTTGGTATCTTTTCCGTCAACGATAAGTTCGCCTGCATCGGCTGCGCCTCGAAATCCGTGTTCGGGAGCGTAAATTTTAATAAGGTTTACATTTTTTGAAAGCAGGAAATCAACAATATGACTTTTATCGTCTAAGATTCCGGTTTGATTGGTTACAATTCCAATGCTTTTATTTCTGAGAAGTTTTGAAAATCCACTAAAATTATCAGCTCCGGTTGCAAAAACAATCGATTCGGGATTGTTGACGATAATTGTTTTATGAGCAACTTTTTCCCTGTCAACCATTTTATTGGTAACAGATTTCGTCGTCTTGCATGAAAACATAAAAAGAGAAATCGAAATCAAAACGAAATATCGCATCCCTTTCGGAACGAAACCAACGCCGTTAATTGTATAATGAACCATAAAGCTGTGATGTCTGAAATAATTTAATCAATCAAATCCTTAAAACTGCTGCCGAAAAAACGTATTTTTGACCTAAGCAAACCAGATTTTTTATTTTGAATTTAGAACATTTCATAGCCAAAAGGCTAATTACTGCCAAAAGCCGTAAAAGTAGTATATCTGCGCCAATTATAAAAATCGCGATTTCTGCAATTGCGATAGGAATGATAATGATGATCGTTTCGGTAGCGACAGGAATCGGCCTGCAGCAAAAAATTCGGGAAAAAATCGCGGTTTTCAACGGGCATATCATTATTTCAAATTTTGACGATAACCAATCCGAAGTAAGTCTTGAGCCAATTTTATTAAATCAGGATTTTTATCCGAAATTTAAAAATGTAGAAGGAATCAGCCATGTTCAGGCAGTTGCAACAAAAGCCGGAATCATCCGAACGCCCACAGATTTTGAAGGTATCATATTTAAAGGTGTCGGAAAAGAGTACCAATGGAAAAATCTTCAGGAATATTTGATCGCAGGAAAGCTTCCAAATGTCAATAGTACATTAAATGAAGAAGTTTTAATGTCGCAATTCTTGGCAAACCGGCTGAATTTAAAAGTTGGCGACCGTTTTAATACTTATTTTCTGAAAGAAGACACGAACAAAAAACCAAATTTGCGCGTTTTTGAACTTACTGGAATTTATAATTCCGGTTTTCAGGAATTTGACGCTACCTATATAATAGGAGATCTTCGGCATATTCAGGCAATGAACAAATGGCAGCCAAACCAAATTGGCTCGTTTGAGGTTTTTATTGACGATTTTAGTAAAATCCAGGAAAAGGGCGAAGAAGTTTATGCGGAAACCGAGTCAACATTAAACACACAAACTATTGTCGAAAAATTTGCCTACATATTTGAATGGATGCAATTGTTCGATTTTAATATCATTGTTATACTGGCCGTAATGATTATCGTTGCAACAATTAATATGATTGTTGCGCTGTTGGTCCTGATTCTTGAGCGCACGCAAATGATCGGAATACTCAAAGCACTAGGAGCAAATAATTGGAATGTCCGAAAAATATTCCTTTATAATGCCTTCTACTTAATTCTTCGCGGATTATTTTGGGGTAATTTCATCGGAATCGGATTGATTTTAATTCAGCAATATTTCGGAATTATCAAACTTCCTCCGGAGAATTATTATGTAAATGTCGCTCCTGTCTATTTAAATTGGGGTTATATCGCGCTTTTAAACGTTGGAACGATTTTCATTTGCCTGCTTGTTTTGTTGATTCCATCTTATATTATTACCAAAATATCTCCGGTAAAAGCGATCCGATTTGATTAAATCATGGTATTTGGGCAGACATTTCCTGCTTTCTGTTACAATCTGCCTTTTGCAAAGGCAGGATTTCCACTTCAATCAGGGCTGCAATCTTTCTTCATAATAGCGTCTGGATTTAAAATCACGAAAAATCTTATCGACATAAATAGCATCTTTACAGAGGCTTACATTTTTTAACATTTTTTTGATGCAAAAAAGCGTTTAAAAAGTTTGTATAACTGGAATAACTGTCTACTTTTGCACCCGCAATGAAGGCGACGTTCTAACTGATTTACTGAGAAGGATGCTAAAAATAAAGTTTGCAAAAACTTAAAAAAAGTGTTGTTAAAAAGGAAATAAGTTTTATCTTTGCCGACCCGAAAGGGGTCAAGTTCTTAGAAAATTATGGGTGGTATTTGTTGGAGAGATAAAATTTCAAAAATTATTTCAAAAACACTTGCACGATAAAAAAGAAGTTGTACTTTTGCACCCGCTTTGAGAGACAAGCGAAAAAAGAGAATGACACGTTCATAGACATATTGGATTGACAGCCG